>Ga0207716_100012_pt1 | contig 567805 bp, 507 predicted proteins | sample TtaePargueraPR_FD_187739 | JGI IMG/M metagenome (GOLD analysis project Ga0207716, IMG submission 187739) | Aerobic enrichment media microbial communities from Bioluminiscent Bay, La Parguera, Puerto Rico - Tt and P2 (5) (SPAdes) | ecosystem: Environmental > Aquatic > Marine > Unclassified ... | reverse complement strand
GTTTTCCGCCAAAATGGCGGGAAACGGGCAAGAAACATACAAATAACGGGAAAACAACGTCTGAAATTCCCGATTTTCGCTGCATTGAAACAATATCGGCAAAAATCACCGGTTATTCAGACCTTCCTTAGTAGCAATCTTCAAGGGATCTCGGAAATTTTTCATCATGACCCACAATCATTAGATCAACTTCCATTTGTACCTTAAAGTCTATTCCCTACTGCCACAGTATAGTAGAAATACTGCTCCAGCAAGCATGCCAAAGCAGTATGATCAATTCCTAAACTTCAGTAACTTGGCTTTCGAAATGCCCGCACGTAGCCCCGCCATCCAGTGTGTAGATGAGGCCGTTTGTGTAGCTGGATTCTTCTGATGCTAGGTGAAGGGCAACTCGGGCAACTTCGTCGGGTTTTGCAAACCTACCAAGTGGAATTTCCTTTGCATATGACAGCTTTTCCGAGGCGGGGTCTTTGCTCTCGTTGAAAAGACTGTCCATCATTCGGGTCTCGACGAATCCAGGGCAGATGACATTTGACCTGATTCCGAACTGCCCGTAGTCAAGTGCAAGACACCGAACAAGACCAATCACCCCATGCTTGGAAGCGCAGTAAGCTGAATAGCCGGATGCCCCTCTAATTCCGGCGTCGGAGCTGATGGCGGTAAAAGTACCGAATCCACTCGACAGAAATGAGTTCATTGCATGCTTAGCGACATTATATGTGCCCGTCAGATTTACCTTGATGTGCCTATCCCAGTTGACACCGTCATCCTCGTGAGCGAGTCCGGTGGCCGCTATACCGGCGCAGTTTACAACGCTCCTTAGTGGACTTCCCAAGTCAGAGATCGAGCTGAAGAATTCTGAAACCTGATCCGCGTCAGAAATATCGACCCGATAAGCCTCAAAGTGCCCGCCTTGTTGCTCAATAAGTGACTGGGTCTCTTTAAGTCCCCTTTTGTATAGATCCAGACCCAAAACATGAAAACCCATTTTAGAAAAAAGTATGGAAGTGGCCATACCGATCCCAGAACCTGCACCGGTGATAACCGCGATTTCAGCAACCATTTCGGTCTCCTACTGAGCTAAAAATCCGCCATCAACCACAAACTCCGCGCCTGTCGTAAACTCGGATTGATCTGATGAGAGGAATAGAATCATATTTGCAACATCCCTTGGCTTTCCAAGCCTTCCGATAGGGTGTAGTTGCCGAAGGTGTTCAAGCTCGGTTGGGTCATCTCCAACCATTGGAGTGGTGATATAGCCGGGGTGCACACTATTGATTCTGATGTCATACCCACGTTTGGCAACATAGAGGGCGGAAGATTTTGTGAGATTTCTGACTCCTGCTTTAGCCGCGCAGTATGAGGCGTAATCTGGATGGCCGACTATACCCTCGATGGAGGAAACGTTGACTATTGTCCCCCCGGTTCTTTTCAAGGCCTTTATCGCATGCTTCGTACCAAGAAAGGGTCCGGTAAGATTGACGCTCAGTTCGCGATTCCAATCTTCAAGAGATGCATCTTCGATTGACCCGGGAATAGCGATTCCAGCATTATTAACAACACAATCAATTTTCGGGAAATGTGTTAAGCTAATTTCGAATGCCTTTTCCCAGGATTCCTCTTTTGTCACATCCAGTTCTACGAATATATACTTCGTAGATAAACTGTCTAGAATCCCTGATAACTTGCTGAATGATGCTGTATCAATATCCCCTATGATCAGGCTAGCACCTTCTTCGGCAAATCTTTTGGCCGTGGCCCATCCAATACCAGAGCACCCTCCCGATATTAATAAAACTTTCGTGTCCATGCTCATTTTAGGCTCCAGAACTGGCTTTCAGGTTTTCTTTGAGCTTTTCTGCAAGAGCAATCGCGGAGGCAGGATTCTGGCCAGTGATCAAGTTTCCATCGACCTGGGTGTAATTAGACCAGTTGTCGCCTTTTGAATACTTAGCTCCAAGTTTTTTTAACTCCGATTCAACCAGGTAGGGGACAATATCAAGCATCTCCACTTCGGCTTCTTCGCTATCGCTAAATGCTGTCAGATGCTTTCCAGATACAAATGGAGAGTCATCATCGTTAACGACATCAAGCAATACACATCCCGCATGGCATATTGTTGCTACAGGCTTATTGCTATTGAGCATTTTAGTAATCAGAGCGATAGAGTGTGGATCTGATTTCAGATCCCAAAGAGGACCATGACCCCCAGGATATACTAGCGCCGAAATGGAGCTATCAGAAATATACTTAAGCTCGATAGTATTCCTAAGTCTATTTTTTAAAAGCTCATCATTAACAAACCGGGCATAGAGTTCAGTCTCATAAATTTGTTGCTCGGAAACAGGGTCGATAGGGGCTTCTCCACCAGCTGGCGTTGCTATAGAGACGTCGTAACCGGAATCGATCAGATTGTAGTAAGGGGCGATGAATTCCTCTAACCAGGTCCCCGTCTTCTTTCCTGTAGTTCCGAGTTTGTTATTGGAAGTGAGTACGAATTGAACAACCATAAGAACTCCAACAAGCAGTGCCGGAGGCATTTGTAATGCCTCCGGCGCGCCTTCGATTAGTGTTTTGTTTGCTTATCCCAAAGATTCGCTGCGTCAAAGCACGTTTGGATTACCTCTCTGCCGTCATCCAGTTTCCAGGTCAAAGGGCCAACCATTTGTAGAATGAACGTAGTGTCTTCCGCCGCCAGAGTCTCGTCGTGCTTCGCGCCTGTTGCCTCAATCAGGAAGCCATCCCTGACGCAGTCAACTCCACCTTCATCGGGCCCACCCCGCAAACGCAGGCGACCCTCAAAGATGTAGCCTTCGCCAGGTCCGTGATGAATATGAGGTGAGAGGATTGACCCTTTGGGACAAAAAAACATCGTCGTCCAGGTACCGGTTGAGGGAGAAACATTTAGAAGCTTCCACTTAACACCGCCGGTGTGAAATTCTGGTGGAAAATCCTGCCATTCAACTTGATCAACCTGAACGTATGCATCATCTGGTCTCGTGACTTTCATAGTGCTCTCTCCAATAAATCGGATTTAGTTTTATCTGGTAAAAATCGCCAGACTTAATTTGATGCTATGAATCCCCTATGTCACCGGCTATCCGAAATTGGCAATTAGATGGGTTTCTTCGGTTCGAATACCCATTGCCGGATAGACAGGAACCAAATCCCACCAACAGAAAAGTGAATTAGGTTGTGTTGGAAGCGCTTTGCTGTCCCATGTGGCCTCAAGTCAGAAAGAGCCGGATATGCCAGCCCTTTTACGGATCCTGTTGATGAGATATGAAAACTAAGAGCCTTCATGTTCTCCTTGGGCCGATCCGAGAATCTAGTCGCGCAAATCGTCTGCTGAAAGTGTTACCTCGCCAGGCTCTTCAAGGAGTTTGGGTCGGACTTTACGTCGCCAGTTTGAACTCAGTTGTTGCCAATTTCGGATAGTGCCCTTTGTTACAACGAAGCTACTGTCGAAAGCGTTCTTCGGAATACCGAAGCACTGGTAACTCAGTTAAGGAGAGTTCTAATGAGTAAAACTGTGACAGTAATCGGCACGGGCCTTATGGGGTCGGCGTTTGTTAATACGTTGTTGAAGGCGGGCACTGACGTGGCCGTGTGGGATGCGAGGGAGGATGCGACTGTATCGGTCGTGGAAAAGGGAGCCGCAAAAGCGGAGTCGTTTGAAAGTGCTGTGGACCGTAGTGAGATAGTGCTTAGCATTATTAGTTATGCCTCAGATGGAGCGAAATTATTTGCCGAACAGGCTCCAAACCTCGATGGAAAGGTGATTGTCAATCTCAGTACCGCTATGCCTGAAGACGGCGAGAACTTCAGAAAGACCGTTGAAGAGAAAGGCGGCTCTTTTATCAATGCCGCCATCACTTCCTACCCAGACCTAATCGGCGGCAAATACACGGCAATTCAGTATGCCGGTTCACCCGACGTTTGGGAGCGGATTTCTGAGACGGTAAAACCGCTTGCGCCAGAGGGAACGATTTATACAGGTACCGCTTTGTCAACTCCCTGCATTGTTGATGCCGCAATGACCGGAAGCTTCTACGCGGTCGGATTGGCGGGCTTTCTTGAAGCGGCCGCATATGCGAGCAGTCAAGGCGTTCAAGCTAAAGAGCTTGGCTCTTTTGCGGACAAGTGTCTCGACCTCCTGAGGTACAAGGTGCACAAATCCATCCACGAGATCGAAGAAAATAACTTTGAGACTATTCAGGCGACAGTCGATGTCTACCTGGACGCAGTTATTCAGTGGCGTGATGCACTTCATTCAGCAGGGCTTCGAGGCACGTTCATTTCCGGTTTGGCAGATGATCTGAGTGTTGCCCAGAAAGCAGGCCATGGTGGTCTGGGGTTCTGTGCTCAGTACCTGACTGCTAGCAAGAATTAAAAATATAATTTCAAAATCAAGGATCTAACTATGAATAAAAAACTACTCCATATTCCCTTGAGCCTCGCGCTCTTCCACGGTGCACTGGAAGCTGCGGAATTAAGTGGCTCCGTTTCCTTTGTCAGTGATTATCGCTACAACGGGATATCGCAAACAGCAGGTGACGCGGCAACTCAGGGTAGTATTAACGTTTTTTTTGAGAACGGTCTATACGCTGGTTTGTGGGGAAGCAACGTAGATTTTGGTGCGTTCGGTCCAGATGCTAACCTCGAAGTAGATTACTATCTGGGCTATTACGGCACTATAAAAGAAGCCTTGAGCTATGATGTGTCTTATGCTTGGTATAGCTACCCAGGATTTAACTCCTACGAAGGAGAGTACGGTGAGATCGCAATATCTGGATCTTATTCCGGTGCGACCATAACGTATAAGTTTGCGAACGATTACTTCAATACTGGCGAACAGGCACACTATATTTCCCTAGATTACGTGCACCAACTCCCTTACGACTTCTCATTAACGGCACACGCAGGCCGAAGTTTCGGTGACTATTGGGGTGTTGCTGATATTGATGATTATGAAGATTATTCTGTTGGTATAGGCCTTTCTAAATTTGGATTGGATATTTCTGTTTCGTATATTTTTAATGATATTAAAAGTGGTCAGGAGGTTGATTCCGGAATATTCCGAAACGATGATGCTGTCGTTTTTGGGATTTCAAAATCGATCTAGTGGTTATAATAAAATAAATTTTCAAACAAAAAATTAACCTATGCCGCCAAAAATATAAATAATTGGACCGGGAGAGATAGTATGAACGCTAATGAAAGTAGTAGTTCAGAAAATGAATTAAACAGGGATTTGGTTAAAAAGCTGGAAGAATTGTCAGACAAATCCCATCAGAACGCCGACTGTTTTCAGTCAGCGAAGCCTATGATCAATGAGGCTGCGCTGTGGTCTTTATTAGGAGTAGTTTTGTGGCTCCTGATTTTGGCTGTGGTTGCTTAGGAGGTGACAGATGAGTAACCAAGAAATCAACATCAATAATAAAGTAGAAGCCGAAGCTTTAGAAGGTCGTATTCCTGTTCTCGCATCGGAAAGGATATATAAAAGTTATAGCTCAATACTATGGACCTGTTGTACCTTTAGTGCGGCAACATGGGCATTCTTGATTGGTAGCTATTTGCCTTACGTTGGCGACTGGCGGATCGGCGTGGCTGGTTATGCCATTGGCTTGCTGATTGGTATGGCCCTAGTAACCCTTGCCTCTGGCGTTCCTTCGCACAAATACGGCACGGACGTGATCGATTCGGCTAAGTCGTCTTTTGGATACAGGGGAATCATCATCCCTTTGTTCGGGCTCTTGGCCACATTGATAGGGTGGTCGTATGTGGTTGAGGCGCTCACAGCGAGGGGCACGGCCAACATTGTTTCCACTATTAACGGGTCAGAAATTTCGGAAACGATGGTGGTCTCACTTGGTGTTCTTGTTCTTCTGTTTGTGTGGCTTGTCACCTCAAAGGGTCCCAAATTATTCGAAAAAATTAACAACTATGTTGGGCCAGCCATGATGATCATTACTGTGGTCATGTTTTGGATCCTCTTTGATACATATGGCCTGGGGTATCTTTGGAATACTCAACTACCGAAAGAGGATATGATCACTAACGACCCAGTTCGTGGGTTAGCTCTCGCAATTGAGTTCGGAATGGCAAACGCAATGACATGGTGGCCAGTGATGGGGGGGCTAACGAGGCTGGTCGAAAAACGAAAACACGTGATTGGTCCGTCTGTTATGGGCGTCGGTGTTCTCGGTGCTGCATTTATTGCTGCGGTAGCGGCTTTGTCATCGATCAGTGCGGGAACGTATGACCCGACCATTTGGATGATCGAACTTGGAGGACCAGTTTTAGGTTCGGTCTGCCTTGGAATTGTAATGATCTCGAACCTTGCAACAATGGTCGTGATGTTTTATTTGGCGGGCGTTTCTATTCAACAAATAAAACTATTCTCAAGGATGAAATGGGGAGTTCTTATGGGAGTTATTATACTTCCAGGTATTTACTTCGCATTTAACACCGAGTGGCTACTCTCCTCAGTAATGAGTTGGCTTTCCTATAATGGTGTTATGTTTGTAGGTATTACCGGCATCACTCTTGTTGATTATTTCATGTTGAGAAATCAGGAGATAGAGCCTGCAAGCTTGTTTGCAACTAAAGGTAGTCGCTATGAATATTGGTCTGGCGTGAATTGGGTAGCCGTTGCAATCGTAGGGTTGTCTACTGCGGCGTATTTGTGGCTTTACAATCCGATAACTGCGGAATCGGCCTATCTCTTCAAATACCTTGGAGCATCTTTACCAATAGTTCTGATATCCGGGCTGGTTTACTACATAGCTGCTCGTATAATTCTGGTGAGACTGAAAAAAGGTTCTTACAACCTGCCAGGGGTATCTTTGAGGAGTGCCGTTCTCGATTCGGACTCGCCCGAAAAGACGTTGAAAGTTGCTTTGTAGATACTGAAGTTGTTGTTGCTCTTCTCGCTTTGCCCCCTCCCTGTGAGGGGGCTTTTTTGTACTCATGTGAAGATCCCTGCTTCAGCTTCAATGTTGGTAAGGCTTTCCGCGCGTTGGTGTTGATTCGAGGTTTCGGGTCGTTGGTGTTTGGCCAAGCTCACAACATGCTCACAAAAAGACCGGCCGCGAACCCTCGGTTGTCCCTTCTGGCTTTTCGCCCATTTCAGTACATCGGCTTTAACAAGATCACGAACGCACTGAGTCGTACAATCGAGGGCCTCGGTGACCTGTTCGACTTTCAGCTCTCTTTTGGCGTTTCGAAAAAGCTGAGCGCTTAGCCACTTTTCGAATTCGTGCCGTTGGATAAATACGCTTTTGATCCCGTTGGCTTTCGAGAATCCTCCGGAGACTTGACGGAGTATGACGTCATTGGCGAGTTGCCCAAAGTTGGTCAAATGCTTTCTGAGAGCTGGGGCTTTCGGAAAAACCTCAATCGAATTCTCGGGCTTTGGAAGCGCACGGATAACTCTACGAAATTGCCTGAGATCGAATCTTCGGCTACGAGAGAAGCGCACATTCTTGTGAGCATTTAAGGCGTCTCCTCTAAAAAAATCCTGCGCAGACTCCATGCTCATGCCGGTAATTTCTGCGAAGGACTGAACAGTAACGTGATACCGATAGCCAGAGCCTCCTTTCGACGCTATTTCCCGGTCTCTCCTTGATTGGGAGATGTACTCGGTAACTTCCGAAAAATCAGACTTCAGTGCAGGAGCACTAGTGCTACACGCATTTTCCTCATGAGTGCCTCGCCAGTTCTGCTCTAGGTGCATTCTGAAAAGGTTGCAGGGTGCTTCCACAAAGTCCTTGCCCAGAAAGCTGACACCTTTTCTTTTTTGATGGCACTGTATGCGCCAAGAGGCATTCACATCTGGGCTCTCCAAGAGCTGGTACGCCAGACTTACAAATTCAGAATGCCCTGTAAGACTGGGGCAATATTTGACGGGCTCGTGAATCAGGTCGAATGGTCGCATTGCGACACTGATCGCCAGGCAAATGTCTCCCAAACGTGATGACTCTATCTCACTGAACTCATCCCTCATTATTTCCCAGAGCTGACGTTCTGTCCTGGTGATCTTCGTTGCACGGCTGGGCTGAATATCACTCCAGTTCTTGTCGCAGTGAGGACAACCAATCAGCAAACTACCGCTCCAATTGAGCTTCTTGTGGCAGCCAGGGCATTCTGAAACCAACAAACACTCGTGCTTCGGACAATGGGCTGTTACCGCCAGCCCCCACCGCCAATCGATATAACCTTGCTCCGAAACACAGTTAGGACAAATGCGGGGAAATCCCAGCCGTAGATCGTGAATCATCCTATGCTCTGATCGTAACCACGGCAGCAGATCTCGTGCTTTGAATCGGACTCTCTGACTCTCCATGGGCCTCTCAAGCCTGCGTTCAAGCGACGAGAAAGTTGTCCTCGATGGAGCTTCGAGCCACCCGGAAACTCCGGACGCGGCCGTGGGCTGTGTGCCCAGGCAGTCTAGGATTTCTCTCGGCGTGAAGATGCAGTTGAGCTTGCCAATGCGTAGCAGGAAGCCATTGAACGATTCGTCAGGATAAGGTTCTGGCCGCACAGCGAATCGTCTCATCAGTGAATATCCCAATTCTTCAGTTCCTCACTGGCCGCTTTTTTCTGAGCTTGCACTGCACGCTCCAAGACTTTTTCGTAGGGTGCGCGAAACGGGTTGAAGGTTTTGAGATCTGGGTTCATTGAAGTTTTGCTGAACCCCTCAGCAAGATGTTTCTGAGTGATCATTTTTCCTTCATCTGCGCTCTCAAGCGCGACTTTTATGAGCCCAGCGATTAATCGTGGGATCCCTTTCGTCGCAACGAAAACGCGCACTATCATTTCTTTGTTGGCCAAAGGAATGAACTCCACGCCCTGGCGCTCAAGAAAGCCCGTGCACGCTCTCAGATAGGAACCGAACGCTTTGAGAGTCTCTTCCGAGTCGATCCGAAACGGTGTGAGACGTGTCTGTCGTTGGGCGAATCGCTGGTACAGTTCGTCATAGTGCGCTATGGATCTGTAGCCTGCGGGCGTGCCGGCCATCACCACGGCTAGCTTGTGCTTATCCATCATCAATTTGATGTGATTTACCACACCTCGTGTGTTGGACTTGGCTTGCTCGCGCAGAAAGTGCTGAAACTCATCGAAAATGAGCAGCTCCACCCCTCGCTCGCAGATAAACTCATTGAGCTTCTGTTTGAGTTCACCAACAGTTCCCTTGATCGATCCCTCATAGCTCGACGCCAAAAGAATTTCTTGGATCAGCGTCTTGAGAGTTGGCTCTGCGGGCACTGAGACAAGAATGATTGGCTCTTTCGAGCGAGTAGGACTCTCCAAATCATCTCTTCCGGAGAGATGATGCTTAATGTAGGAGGCCAGGATCGAGGATTTCCCAAGTCCTGGGATACCCATCAACAACATGCCGACACCCTCCACGCCAGACATTGCATGAGTTCGCTGAATGTCATCAATGGCTTGTTTGAAGCGATCGTGTCGTGTTCGCCAATCCGCAAAAGCGACCGTAGCAGTCTTCGGTCCTTGCCCGTTCCTGTTATCAGCATTAATCATCTTCGTACTCTCCATCTGTGCCGTATTCTTCAGCTCTGGGTTCAAGTGGTTCGGTCGACACCAAATGCTTCGTGTTGCCCGGAATGTGGGTGTCATGATCTTCTTCCATGATTCTCATGAGTTCCGCTTCGATGGCGTTGGTGGGGGCACGTTGGGTGCGCCGGGAGCTACTGTTTGCTCGCACTTTCTCGTCATGCGCTTCATTGGCATTAGTGAAAGTTTGACTTGACCTAGCCGTACGCTTGCCTGTGAAGCCTTTATTGGCGTAGGTGCTTCCCTGCTGAACTTTCAACTCTGCGAGAGTAGTGCCAGGCTTGATATTCGGGTCCGAGACAAAAGCCCGAAATATCTCGTCGGTAATGGGATCCACGATGTTGACCGAATGAACGTCGTTGTGCGTGTATTGCACCTGGACCTCGGCCGGCTGACCCATCATTCGAAGAGTCATGCCGATCTGCTTGAGCCTGTCTTCTAAGTCGTTGTAGCGCAGATTATTAAGCTGAACTCCTTGGTGAGCATGAGCACCAGATATCTTGCAGATTCTGGTTTCACCTAGGGTGAACTTGATTCGTTCGAAGTTCGCAGGCAATTGGGGTGGAAGCTCCCGCGCCCGCTCTTCCCAAACTTCTTGGGGTGTTTTGCCGTTCAGACCGCGATGCGCAGTTTGGTGATATTCATCAATGACCCATTCGTAGAGCGCAGTGCGAAACTCCTGCAACGTCATGGATGCCTTCTCTTTGATCGTTGCATCCAGGTTGGGACGATCCGTGTGTTTCCCGCAGTAGCCCCGCAGTGTCTGCGCAAAGCGGGTGCGAAGCGTCAGAAAGAATCGTTCGATGAACGGCTTGTGCCATCCTGCATAGGTTTGCACGATCTGAGATTGGGACCCTGCGTCGAGAAGGAAACACTGGGTCTGAACGCTGACATAACCAGGGCCTCCGTCGCTCACAAACGTCTCTGGCGTGCCATACATCACCCAGTCGTTTTGAACGCTATCCGGGAGGATGTCAGGCGACTTTGGGCAAATTGCGTGTTTGTAGCTGTCAATCACTGAGCCGGAGGATTCGCCTCTGCCGACTTGGGCAATCAGACCTAGGATCGACCGAGAGTAAACGTCGATGACAGCAAAAAGCGTCACAGGACCAAGGTATCGACCTTCTTCATCCGTCACGCCAATCGCCAGATTTATCGCATCGGCTTCTACGCGCTCCAGAATCCGTTCAGTCTGGAATTTCTTCTTGGCATTGCGCTTGGCTGCCTTTGCGGCGCGACGACCTTCTCGTCTTTCGATGAATTCGATCGGGTCGCACGCTTGCGTGGCCCACTTCCGGAAAACCTCTCGACAGGGTCGATTAACCTTATTACCAAACCTGGCCTCAAATACTTCGGTAAAGCAGTCGTAGGCATACTGAAGCGTCGGGTTCCCGAGCTGGAGGTAGTAGTCGTCAATGACTTCCAGCGCCAAATCCTGGATATCTTGGGAGAAGGAGGATTTGCGACAGCGCTTCTTCGTCCCTAGCGTAGAGGCGATACCGTGAGAGTGGCCGTGTGATTGTTTTGCCCACCGCCCAAGAGTTGCCGGAGAGATCGGATTCGGGTCATTGATTTCACGAGCCACCCTTGCAATGACCTGTCGGCGAATCCTAACCCCGCCAACACCATTTTTTTCCGTATGCCGCTGCAATTCCTTGAGATAGGCAGAACGTCGCTTCACTTCCTCTAGATCTGTGATCGATAGGTCGAGCGCTTTTGGCGCAGCGACTTTCCCTTTTGGGATCAGATAGAGGGTTTTCCCGAACTCGGATTCAATCTCTCTGCGAGATTTGATGAGGGTTGGCTTTCTTTCGTCGTCGAAGGTCAGAGCGACAGTTGAGTTTGGCAGTGCTGTCAGAGTCGCTTTTAAGTTGCGAAAAGACACACGGTTTCCGGTCACAGCGATGGTATTAAACATAGTTAGTTCCTTTCAAAGTGTTTGGAGGTGAGGGGGTTACCAAGTGAAGTCCAGTTGGGACCAGGGCTTCGTCAGATCGCACTGCAAGAGTTTGTGTGCGACGGCGCGACGAATGAACGAATGATCGATGGTCAGATCGTCAAGCAGTTCGCGAAACTCTGTCATTGAGCCCGAACGCTTGTCGGTTTCGTTGAGGAGCGTTTCGAATTCATCAATCGGCGAGGGCAAATCCAGTACCGGGCTCAAAAACCGGAGATTCTGAGCGCGGTGCCCAGGGCGAATGTAATCTTCTGTCAACACACGAAAAATTTGGCCTCGATTCCCAAAAAAACGGGTAAGCTTCTCGGCTTTGAGGCGAAATTCAGGTTTGTTCGCTGCGTTCCGGGTTTTCACCTCATCGACGTATTGGACACCGCGTTCTTGGACCAGAAAGTCTGGTGTATAGCGTCTTGGTCGACCCTCGAGTTCAAACTGGATTGAAAAGGGCTGACTTTCGACAGACTCGGCGGTTTTCTCGAACCGGATGAGGTTCAGGTAGTCGAGTTCGAGGGTGCTTTCGACTGCAAACACCCGACCGTAGTGGACTGAGTAGGAGAGGTAAGAAGACCGAATGGGTGATTGTTTGACCAGTTCACGTTGTTGCATGTGTTGCTCCAATTTTGTTTGTTCGGATATCAATCCATAGTTAAAAACAGAGCTATCGCAAGAGCATAAGCTACTGTTTTTATTGGTATTTAATTTAGGTTATGGAATGTTGATACCCACCTGTTCAAAGGTAAGTAACTAAACAGCGGAGCAAAACCGGACAAAAAAATTGGAAAAATTCAAAAAATTTTGCTGAAAACCAAAAGATTAAAGTTTGTTAATAATCTCCAAGTGCAGAAAAAGGAAGGATGCATGGACTACTCGACGAGCAATGTGACGACTGAAGAGATCGGACGTATTGCGACCCACGAAGATGTGAAGAACAGAGCGCTCTCAGTCGTTAAGAAAAAGCTGGGTCGTTTTCTTGGGAAAGCCGAAGGCTCTGAAGTGCATCAGGTTGCAGAAGATGCCCTGAACGAAGTCACATTGAGACTGCTCAATGCGATCAATGGCGGAACGACCTCTTTGAGAATTGAAGAAGAAGCGGCTGATGAAATTGGCGATCGGACAGGTGTTATGGGTCACCCGGTTGCTCGTTACCTTATGATTGGAGTAGTGAATTACTGCAATACGCGGCTCAAAAGGTGGTCACTGAAAAATGAAAAAGGCGGCACCGGTGCTAGGGCGAGGTACGTCATTGATTCGGAACTAGCGGACGACTCCGATTATTGGGATCAACACCTGAGTCACAGTGAAAGCTTGACCTCTTTGGACGAAGAGCGTGTTGATTCATTGCTGTCAGCCAAGGGGCTGTCGAGAGAGGACATCATCTTGATCAAGCGAAAGCTCGCGGGTTGGACTTTCGTAGACCTGGCGGCGCAACACGGTGGCACTGCGGACAAGTATCGCCGGCGGATTGAGCGGGCGTTGGATAAAGCTGGTATCGATGCCGACTTGCTTCAATAGAGAGGGCTGAGCCGCTGCGAGCGGTTCTGAAGTAAGCTATCTTGGCAAATGACGCGAAACCGGGAGCATTTGGCCAAGTAAGGGGACTTCGAATAGGCACTATTGGACCTGTGCGTCGAGATGCTGCTGAACATCCTCTATTCGACCAACGAGCATGAATTCTAGAGGAGATTTGTCTCCAAAATGAGCGTTGGGTCGGTGCATCCACGCAACTGCTTGCTCTTTGTCTGGATAGAGGGTGTGAAGCGCGCTATGGATACGGAGCAAGAATGAGACAGTCCTCATTTCGTCAACCGTCATTCTTGGGCCTTCCTCTACCCTCTGCCACGCATCAAAAACCGCACGTTCTGGAGAGCCAATGAGGGTGTAGGCATCAGCGATACTTAACTGAAGCTCTCTAACGATATGGAAGTAAGCTTTGGCAGCGACTGCGTGAAAACGCTCATCGGTGTAACCCGCGATCTCACTCAAAGACTTGTGGAATTCATCCATGATGTGCCGGGAGAGAAGAAATTAGTTCGGGGTACTATAAAGTGAAATCTCTACCATGTCTCGGAGGGCGAAGAGGCTACACCGATACTGCCGAGCGCTCGAAAAGCGGACCTTGAAGTCACTCAAACCGTTGCTCTCGTTCCTCATCTTCCCGCTGTTCACGTTCTCTCTCGGATTGGATTAAGCTAGTCAGTTTCGCACAAACGGATTTAGCAGACTGAGAGATTTCCGGGCGCCCGTGTTCAACCAACTGACTAATGGCATCCGCTCGGAGTTGCATCACATTCGCTCGGCTACCAGACCAAGATGAGGGCGTAACACGCTCGGCGAATGCCTCGAGAACTACTTCTGGCTCAGGAGAGGACTCCAGGAACCTGACCGCTGACTCCGAAATGGTAACCACTCCTTCTTCACAGTCATTCGTTGACCAAAGATTGACACTAGTCGCGATAGAAGCCCAGACGCTATTATCTTCTTTAGCGCGGCACCATCCGATTAAAATCTCGACATCGATTTTGGCAAGAGGAGAATGTCCCCAATCGCCATCGCGAAGAAAGGCCAGCCGTCGATACTGTTCTGCTTCAGTCCCCTCGAAAACACGTTTAAGAAACGCCAGCGGCATCAATTCGACAGTCGTCTCGATAGGACTTTCGAATGCATGAATGTAGCCATGATGCTCATCAATAACCGCAACGATAGTGTCCAACCACTCCAGCTTTTCGGCCTCGTTTCCTTCAAAGTGCAGTGCAGATCTGACGACGCGCTCCATGTTGTAGTCCATGGATCCGCCCGCGTCACGGTGATCTCCTTGGAGCCTCTGAATTGCTGCTTTCAGACCGATTCGTCTGAGAGCCGATCCGAGCGTATCAGCCGCCTCCTTTCGGTCTGGTAGCTTCATACTCAAGGCCTCCAAAACCACGTCATCGCCGTTCGGTCGACCTAAAAGTCGCTGACAAAGATCAAGAACACGGCTTTCGGGCAAGTGAGCATAGTCGTCCCGCCAGATGATTGGCCCATACATTCGCGGGTAAACAACAGGATCATCGAGAAGCGCCACACAGCGATCGAAGTCTGTTTCTGTGAATTTCCGACGGGGATGCAATCCAACCAAAACGTTTCGAAGCTGGGGATGCTTTGCACACTGGTCAAGCAGCTCCTCTGCTAGTACTGGCTCGGAAGAGTCAGCCCCTTCAATGAAGCCTCCAAAAACTGCAAAGTCCTTATTGCCTTCGGGCTGTTTTTCCAGCAGGCCGATGAGTTGCTGCCAACCAGCTCGCAGGTTATGGCTTCCCTTCGCTAACCCTCTTCCGAATGTGGCGCGATAGGGCTTCCCGTCGCAGGAGAACAGACTAGGACCTAACTCTTCGAGCTCATAGTCTGACGCTGCAAAGTCCTCCCCCAATTGGAGTGCTTTGGCGTCAAGTCGCTTCATGGTTTCGCGAAACGTGTTCCTGTCTTGATGATCAAAGTCGGCGTCTAGCGTCCAATAATTGTGTCCCTGGCCGAGCACAAATGTCATTATTTTCGGGATCAATTCATCGGGTTCCAGCTCTCTCTCCAATGCGGCGAGTTTATCTGGCAGCGGCTCGAAATCATCTTTGCCTTTGCGCTTGGTGTGGTCAAAGTAGATTGTAGATCGGACGGCTTTCCAGCCCTCGACCCAGGGGTAATGGGCATTAAACTTTCTAGCAGAGTCGACGAGTTTGTCCCTGATCGCTTTGTGGTGCCATAACCCTCGAAACGCGTTTGCGAAGGTCTGTCGTGCGGGTCCTTCAAGATCGGGATCGCCAGAGGTCCCTGATCGCACCGCAACATCGATAAAGGCGCTGCGCCACTCCACGAGTTCATCGTGGCTGGGTCGGAATCCAAAGTCTCTTGGGCGGGCACCAAACTCGTTCATCCCATATCCTGTCCAAGGCGGCCCACCCAAGGCAGTCGAAAGCATCCGAAAGCCCAACGACCTTCGTCGAGCCACATCTGACAAAAGGCATTCATTCATGATCGCAATGCGTTGGTTTAGAGACGCATGTGTGCCAGACAGGTACGCCTGGAAAAATCTCACGATCTTATCTCGAACCGCGTCGTAGTTGTTGCTCTCATCTTCGTAGTCGGCCACCCGGATTAGCAGCCGGGCGCAGCGGTCGAAGGCGCACGCTTCGTATGCCAGCATTTGCAAAAGCTTGAGAATGGTTGACCGTTGTGGATTTCGATGCGGATCCATACCTTCAAATTCCGGCGCTGAAAGCTCCGCTTCAATCCTCTCGAGCAGTACTTCAGGTGCAACCGGGCCAATGTACTCCAGCATTCTTGCGGTCATACCTTCAAGCGTTAAAATCCGTCCTAGCGGCCCATTTGGCTGGAGCCAAGCCTCGACGATCTCTTTCGCAACGGGATGATCGTGCAAGAGTCCCAGCCTGTGTGCGAACGACATGAGTAAGCGTTGACTGCCGGAGCCTTCAAAGGTCGCCCGGATATGATCAACAGGGATGCTTTCAAGTGCCGATGCTGCCAGCTTGTTCGCAATGGCATGGGGGAGGATGGCTCGCCAATACCCTCTCTTCTGCATGACACGACGGTCCATGAGGGTTTTGACGGATCGAAACAGTTGCTGCTGGGAATGCCCTGAGATCGATCCCAGTATTTCCAACTCGTTGTAACCATCCTTTATAGTTGAGATTGAGAACGAATATACCAAGGACAGAATTTCAGCTTGCTCCCGCAGATCCCTGTCCGGACGATTGCGCTGCTCAAATAAACGGTCAAACAGCTGCGCGTTTGAAAGCTGGGCCAAGCTCTCGTGTTCTTCGACTCTTTCGGCGATTGCCAGGGCTACCCTCGCATTACCATCAGAAAACTCAGCTATCCGACGGGCATTGATCTGACCGATACCGGGAAAGCGGCGGAGCAGAAGCTGCTCAGCTACCTCAGGCCCCACTGCTTCAATATGGACTACTTCAGTTGTCTCTGGTTTGTCCTCTCTGATGTCGTACTCAACGGTGATGAGACGTACTTCGCTGCCTGTGGAGGATACTTTGCTGGCGAGTGAAGAGTGCAGTTCTGATGGGCAATTATCGATAATCATGAAGGCACGGCGGCCCTCAGCGATCAGTCTGTCCAACATTGCTGCTGCTGAAGGGTTCGGCTCCGCACCGTTATCAACGTAGACGGTGATGGTCCTATCTAAAGCTTTTGAACCAACCGTTTCGTCGAAGAGCGCCTGCACGATTCGCGTCTTCCCAACTCCGGATAATCCCGTGATACGAATAGCCTTCTTGGTAGATCGAATCAGGTCCCGTAGCGCGTCGATTGATTCCTCGATGCTAAGCTTCTCTCCCTTCCCGGAAGGTAATGTGACTATAACGCCAGAGGCAAAAATCAGCTTGTCTTCTACATCATGTGGTGGATTGCTCCACGCGCCATAGGGTTGCCAACCTGAGTACCCTTGGCCAAGCTTTTCTTTTACCCAAAGCATGATAGAGGGACGCTGTCGCAACCACTGAGTCAGCTTCGAACGGTCATAAAAGTTCAGGTGAATATTGCCACTGTTGGGATCACCCTCAACGGCCTCCCTCATAGCTTGTAAGCGATTCTTAAGCTTCGGAGGTGAGCAATCATCACCCAAGCTGACCATAATATAGCTTCCGCCCTTTGCAGCTTGCTCCGAGATCGTCGGTGACAATACGCCGTTGTTGAGCATCTCCTTAATGATTTCGGCCTTGGGCATCGAATGCTTCTTGGCTTGAAGAATCGTATCGGGCTTTTCAAGAAAGCCGGTGTTCAGCGAACCGATGGGGACCTGGACATGAATATCTATGCCTTCGTCAGGGGCACTGATGGAGCCTGACCAGCTTACCCACGCAGGGCTATGGCCATGCGCCGCGACTTCCGCCTCGGCGAGACGAGCAACTAACTCCTCGAGCTGAGTATCAGTCAGTCGGAGTAGATCATCTTTCTCTATGTCGAAAATTGCCACGCACTCACCTCGGTCGACTTTCCAGCGGTTTCGCCCAGAGATAACCATCTAACTCAGCCAATCTGATGAAGTGTGCCTGTTGGAGCGTTTATTGTGAAAGTTCTTACCTTCAAGCGCCGCCATGGATGCGTACCGGTCGACTCGCATGCGTGCTTGAGCGACTTCACCGAAAGGTCATTTTCAAGTGCCAGCCTCACCCCAAAATCATGTTTCAATTCGATTCACTTAGTCGGGACTTGATAGTGGCTAGAGCTTTAACGAGTTCGCGATCATCATCTGAGTAAGGCGGTTGATACTCTGCAACCGGAACCCACCAATACTCCTCACCAGGCGCAATAACCGCAGCTTGATCATCCAGCAACAAAGCATTGGATCGGCCGCAACGCGCCTTGTCTTTTATCGTGGCGCTGGGATGGCAGACAGATAGGTCAAGAAACCAAGCCGGCGCCACGCCCTCGTTAACCAACAGGTTTCGAATCGCATTGACTCGCGCTGAGCTGACCGATGTGTACAGCATCAAATCACAGACCTCCGCAACATTCTCTAGAAACGCATAGAGACCAGGCCTGGGTATTTGTGAGATCGCATTGCTAATAAGCGTCCCCTCGAGATCCATGCAAAGAAGCGTTTTGTGTTTTTGTCTATTCATGATTGAAGCCTCGTTTGATGGCGCTCTTCGAGATTTGCGGGCGCGCGCCCCAACCGCATAGCGTAGTGCCGTTCCTGTAAGCCCAAACTTTTTGAGACTTTAAACTGGCGAGTTCATCAATGTTGGCATACACTGAAAAAATCGTAAAGCACTGATTAAAAAGGGAATTTAATTTCCATTATGAAATGCAGTGAAAGTAAAAAATTATTCGCGAGCATTGAAGGGCAGAGAGCCAAAACATGAGCACAAAAGCTTCAATCTCCAATGGCCCTAAATACCGCTTGTATTACCAGGAACTGCTCAGCGATCAACCAACGTCGGTTTTTCTAGAACTGAATGATCCGCAGAAGTTCCGAGTTGAAAGAGAAACGTTCAAAGGCAAGTCTTGGGATGTCCTCGTTGTGGAAATTCCATCCGAAGACATTAATAAGATCGCGATCGACTGGATCAAAAAAAAGAAAACTCCAGGGTGCAGTCGGGGGACCCGTAGGTGCAGAGTGGGGCAGCCCAGACTGTCCTTGGGAGTAGTGATGAGACTCGTTTGTATACCCGATACACACAGTCTGCATGGCAAGATGCTGCCTTTCACGGAGGGGATGTCCTGGTGCATGTGGGAGAATGCGCAAGATCAGGATTTCTGCCGGAGCTCGATAAATTGACCTGTTGGATGGGCTCCCAACCGCACAAGCACAAAGTTCTCGTCGGAGGTAATCACAACCATTGTTTTGCTCGGTAACCTGATTAGTCACTCATTGAGGCCTACGACACCCTTTATGACCTGCTCGCCTATAAACAAAAGCGAACAATCGAGTCAGGGCTGTCCACTGGAGCTTCCAAACCTATTAGAGTCATTTGATCCAGTATGATTGCTGGAGCAAATTGCGGACGCAAGCAGGTCGCCTAGCGGAGATAGCTATCCTCAACTAAGCTGTTGTTTTGTGGCTTTATATGCAGCGTGATTGATGGTTCAAAGTCAGTGAAGATGACGTCGTCAAATTTCTGCAATGAAAGAGCGCGAAGCCTAAATGTTCTTTACTGTTCAACATCGCAGATTATCGTTATAGGAATGAAACGGCGTGGATGACCTAAAAGGTAAATTGAATCAGGCATACAAGGATGGTCAATTTTTTGAATTAATCCTAGAAATATACTATCAGGACCGGAAAGATGAAAAGCTTCTATCTGGAGTCTTGATTGAACTGCATAATAAGGGCCAAATAAACCTCGTAGAGCTTTTCCATAACGTTAAAACCAACAATGGTAATCACGATTTTTTTCTACTGCGGAGAGTTTTCGAAGAAGTATTACCTCATATAAATGCTCCAGTAAAAGACGTTGCTGAGTGTGTAAAACATCTTACGCTAGAGGCTGGCCAAGATATGGCCTCATATATGCTTTTGACTCCCTTTAGAGAGTTTTGCATGCATGATGGCTCTAGAAGCCAAACGCTTTTAGAAATAGCGCTAACAGATATTGACGAAAAGTTTGATCACCTATCAACTGCTATTGAAGCTGGAGCAAGTAGCGACGAGGATTTTTATGTTAATAAAGCAATTGAGCTTCTTGACAATGAAAATGAATTGGTCAAGCAAAGAGCCGTTTTCGCATTAGGTAGAATTGGCTATCAAGAGGAGGAGTTATTAGAGTCCGCTGCAAAATCAATATCAGAAGCATCTATTTCCTCAACGAGTGATATTATCTTAGCAACATCGATCCGCTCGCTGTTTTTAGTTTCTTCTCAATCTAGTAATTTGGAAAGCTTATTTCAAGAGTTCTTAAGTAAACATTCGGAGCATTTAGGCGACCGATATATTCATGCCGCTTCTGAAATTATTTTTTTTGATGCAAAGAAGGTGAGCATTGACATCGAAGCTAAATTATTAAATATTTGTAGTCACGCTAAGCCAGAGAACAAAGCCACCATCAACAATATTGATTTTGCATTGGAGCGGATATTGAAAAGAAATGATTTTGATGTTTGTGTCGATTTTTTGGAGCGTTTTTTCGAGTTGAGCGATTACCAGTTGTCAGTCGCGAATTTCGATAGTTTTGTTAGGGAGCTGCATAATAAAAAAGACACCAACCTATCCTCATTGCTTACTCGATGGTTGTTGTCAAAGAAAATAATGCTTGGCAAGTTCGCCGCTGACCTTCTTCGAGATTCAGAGAAAGGTATTTCGATTGGCTTTGATAATACCTGTGTTGATAATGAAGGAAAAGGCGTGCATTTATTTCTGGCTAGAAAAGCTTGCGGATGGTTTTTCAATCAACCAAAAACGGCAATTAGCTTGATTGAGTCGTTAATTCCTAATGCGCCCGAAGATGAATTAAATGATATCCAGAGGCTCATTTTTCACCCTCTTTTTATAAGCTATCCGGGAAGCATAAAAGAACATTTTAATGCGCTGAAAGAGTCAAAAGAAAAAAGGTTACATCAGATAGCATCGAGTGCGTTATCTGAATACGAGAAATATCAAAGATCAGTAAAAGAGGCTCTGAATATTAATGAATTGCGCCCTTGCGAGCAGGATCGGCATACGTATTGGCGACATCACAATAAATTAATGAATGAGTCTATGAAGAAGGCCAGAAGTGCTTCGCTTTTAACCTCTTTGTTTGCTGGAAACGAATCAGTATTGTTATATGGAAATAAGTCGATTCACTACATTCATCACGGTAAACAGAAGACCCGTCAGGAAGTTCCCCTTAGTGAAATTAGCACTTCATTTGAACTTCCATCGATGCATAACGTTGACCCACACGGTTTAGAAAATATGCTATGGCAATTTAAAGCGGAGGGTTGCGCGTCATGAAACTAGTGATCAGGCAATACCTAGCGTCCCTGAAAGAGCGAGGCGAATTGGACGCTTTATTGCCCGACTTACTTTCGCAAATGGGGTTCGAAGTATTTTTGAAACCTGGCGTTGGTGGTAGACAATACGGAGTGGATATCGGTGCTTTCGGTAAATTATCTAGTGAAACTGAAAGCAAGGTTTATCTATTCTCAGTGAAATCTGGCGACTTAGACAGGAAGGACTGGGATAGCGGCAACCCGCAAGACTTGCGGCCTTCTATCAATGAAATTATTGATGTATTTATTCCTACCCGCATTCCAGCAGAATACAAAGATAGACCTATTGAGATCTGCTTATGTTTTGGCGGTGAAGTTAAAGAAGAAGTAAGATCTAACGTAAGTATGTTTTTGGGTGGAATAAAGAAAGATGACTTAAACTTCTCTGAATGGAATGGCGATAGACTTGCAGACTTAATAGAGCAGCATATGCTTCGAGAAGAATTATTGCCTAAAAACTGTCGCAGCTTACTTCGTAAATCACTCGCGATGATTGATGAACCGGAGATATCATTCAAGCACTTTAGTCAGCTTGCCGTTAGTCTCACTTGTACAGACGATAAAAAACCTAAAGATATTTTAACAGGAATTCGGCAGTTATATTTATGTCTTTGGATACTATACTCATGGTGTAGAGAAGAGGATAACTTAGAAAGCGCGTACCTGTCCGCAGAATTTACGATGCTGAATGCTTGGGATGCGGTGAAGTTCGCTTTTGGTAAAAAGAATATGGTAGCGGTTGCAACGCTTTCATCTTTAGATTCAATTATAAAATTAGATCTCCAAATATCAAATCAGTACATTGAAGAAAAAATCATCCCTCATTGCAATAGTTTGTATGCAATATCACATGCTGTAAGACCTTCCTGCGCTGAAGATGTTAATTCAAGACTATTTGATATTTTGGGCCGGTTAGCCCTTGTTGGTTGCTGGTCATACTGGTATCTGGGAACGATCAGCGAAGGGGATGCTGAAGGTGCTAAGATTTTTTTAGCAGAAGTTGCCAAATACCAAGAATCGATTAAAAAGCTAGTTGTGAATAACCCAATTTTGTTCACTCCATATAAAGATGAGCAGGCGATAGATTTAGTTCTTGCACTCTGGTTTCTCTCATTAGATCCCAAGCACTGGCGCGACATCGAAGCTTGGCTGATCAACATGACTAGTCAAATATATCAAATGCTTAAGATGGGTGGTAAGTATCCTACAACTATAAGAAACTACGTTGAATTGATAGAGCATCCAAATGATACATCTGACGAGTATAAGAAGAGCGTAACAAAAGGTTCAATCCTATACCCCTATATTTCGATTTTTTCGGCGATCATGGGTTTCTCCGAGCCGTATGAAATAGTAAAAAAAATTAAAGAAGAACTTTTGCCACACTGTAATTTTCAGGTGTATTTCCTTGATGATTCCTCTGAAAAGCACTTTTACCGATTCGATAAAATGCACGGCGCGACATTATCTGATGTATGCGTGACCGCAGAGCCAGATGAATTGATTGATCAGTTGGTTAATGAGTGCGAACAGTCAAATAAAGTGTATGCAATGACCGCTTTTAAACATTCGCTTTGGCCGATTATATTGACTGGCTGTAGGCATTACAGGTTGCCGGTTCCGATGCATTTCATAATTGATATTTTTAAGCAAAAAAAGGCGGGTTGAAACTGCGAGTAGAAAAAAGGCAGAAAATACTTAAGTGCCTGATTAATCGAAGTATTGAATTAACGTGCGCATTTGCGGCTGGTTTTCCGCGGTGCTCCAAACCAGTCGGAAATGAGGGCGCTATCGCACCACTTGTATGTCCGCTTTGCGACCGTAGCTTCGCTTGTGTACCCCGCCAATCAGTCTTTGGAGCGCAGCAGTCAGTTTCGTGTGTCGTTCTACGCTGAGGAATGACCCTGATCTCCCATTAGGTCTTACAGACGGGATTGGGTCATCCCTTGATATCTCTGTGAGTGGATGGGTCAACCATTCGCCGGATGAGCCTGCAATACCTGGTGGCTCCTCTGGCGCGAACGCAACCCAATAAGAATTAACGGTACCACGATCATGGCACTGCCCACGGCGAACCAGAGGTCGGGCATTTCATTGAAGCCTACCCATCCGATCAACACCGCCCAGATCAGCCCGGTGTATTCCGCGCTGGTGACCTGATTCGCATCCACCTGCTGATACGCGAGCAGGACCGTCATGTTGTAGCCCAAGATGAACAGTGCCGAGCCTGAGGCACTGATGAGCATAGAACCATCCCAACTGGCGCCTTCCCAGAGAGCCAACGCCGCTGCGGCTGGAACGATCAGCAGGTAGTTCAGGAACAGCTTGTGAATCGTAGACTGCTGCTTGGGCAGCTTGCGCACCATCACGGCATTGATAGCGAGGGTAAAGGCTGAGCCGAGTGCGGCAATGGCTGCCCAATCAAATTCGACAGGTCTCAGGATCAATACGATGCCCAGAAACCCGCTGAAAACTGCGGTCACGCTAATGGGCGTGAGGCGCTCACCAAACACCAGCGCGGCCAGAACCATCACCAATATCGGAGCGGCGTAGAATACAGCGTTGGCCGTAGCAAGTGGCAGGTTGCCCAAGGCTACGATCATGCACAGCATGCCAACAAGATGGATGTGCGCGCGGCAGGCGTGGATTTTCAGACCTGCGAACAGGTATTTCCGGTTCAGTTTGCCAATCAGCGGCAGGAGCATGAACAGAGTCAGGACGCAGCGCAGGAACGCAAACTGAAAAATCGGGGCACCTGGCTCCAGCAGCTTGATAAAGACATCGGAAATGATCGCCATAGCGTTGCCGATGACCAGCAAGAGTATGGCGCTATTGACGGTTTTTCCTGACATGGTGCCTCCCTTAAAGTTTCGGCGTCGACGATTTCATGCCTGCTTCGCGCCTGGGTGAATTTCGTTAAGTGCCGCTCAATGCCAGAGACTACAGACAGCGCCAAAACGACATTTAGAGCCCGGAGTCTCACGTTAAAGTTGTATGGCGTTATTTCAGAGACCGCTAAAACAGTCGCTGAAGCCTTGGTGGCTCTGGCTTGAGCAATCCCACGTATCATGAGATCGAATCTCAATCTCGAGTTGGATTGACACTGGCTCAGGAATTCTATTCGGGTGTTAATATCTTATAAAATGATCATTATTCACGACCTATTAGAAAATTAGATAATGAAACTGCCACCCCTGAAAGCCCTGCCCGTATTCGAAGCTGTTGCCCGTCTCAACAGTTTTTCCCTTGCTGCCGATGAGCTGGCGGTGAGCCAGAGCGCGGTGAGTCATCAGATCAAACAGCTGGAAACCTACCTGGGGGAGCAACTGTTCTGGCGCAGTGGTCGGACGCTGTCGCTGACGGATGAAGGTCGGCAGTATCTGGATGCGGTCAGCTCGGCGTTGTTGCAGATTGAACGGGCCAGTGAGCAGATTCTGGGGCACGAGGAGTCGTTACTGAGGCTCTCGGTCTTCAGTTCGTTTGCCGTGCGGTGGCTGGTACCACGCTTGCCGGATCTGAAGCGGTTGCATCCTCAGCTGGATCTGGCGCTGGAGATGAGTAGTGGCAATCCGGTGTTGTCAGACCGGGTTGCAGATTGCTTTATTACCGTTAAGCCTTCTTCGCCGGCATTCAGCTATGAGCTGCTTTACGAGGAGCGTCTGTTCCCCGTGTGCAGCCAGGATTACTGGCAGAAGATACGCCGGGAGCTGGCGTTGGAAGAGGTTGCCGGCGACCCGGCATCGGTGTCGTTAACGCCGGCGATGATGGCGGAGTTTCCGTTACTGTCGACCTACAGCATCTATAACCGGCAGGGTGGGGATTGGGAAGCCTGGTATCGTGAAGCGGGCCTGGACCTGCCCAAATCCTGCCGTTTACTGCACTCGAGTCATATGCTGCTGTCGCTGGAGGCTGCGCGCTTCCACCAGGGAATTGCGCTGACCAACGACTACATGCTCAGCACCCGCAAGGATTCCGGTGACTTTGTGCGCTTGCCCTGCCACTCCGTTATGACGGGCGACATTTTTTACTTTGCATGGAAAACCAGCCGTCGTCGTGAACGGGGGATTCAGCTTCTGCGGCGTTGGCTGGTTTCAGAAGCGATCAATTCAGGATTACGTTCGGAAGAGGTATCCGATTAGCCTGGCAGGCGAGCAGGATGTTAATCCTGCGACGGAACGTAACTTGGACACTGAGCGTGTGTACACAAAGTTATCGGGGGTTGGCGATTCATCGAGCCCGTTCCTGACCCTTGTCTGAGAGGAGCCACAAGACCATGTACAAAACTCTGTCCGCTGTCATTATTGTATTGCTGTTTGGTGCGACCATGCCCGTCAACGCTGGCAACCACACCGATGCATTGCCGCCCGGGCTTCAGAAGAAGTTGGAGCAGGGCAAGCCGCTGCCCCCTGGCTGGCAGAGAAAAGTGGATATTGACCGTGGCGACCGGTTGCATCGTGAGCTTTACGATTACGGCGATGTTCGCGACATCGGCGATGGTCGGGAAGAAGTAAGAGTGGAAGACCGCATCTATACGGTGATCAAAGACACTCGGGAAATCATCGACATTCTCGACCAGTAACGAGTCAGTCTCCACTACACGGTTTGGGTGGCGCTTTCGGGCTGAAGGCACAGCGGTCGGGTTTGATGTCCAGCAGCGGGGTGCCGTCCAGGCAGTCCAGGCCGCGCACGGTCAGTGTTCCTTTTTCTATACGAACCAGTTTGACCATGGACGTGCCGATCGGGTTGGGCCGCACCGGGGAGCGCAGGGCAAAGGTGCCAAACGTCTTGCCGTCGCTTCTGGGGCTTTGCCGGATTAGATCTCGGCGGCTCTGGTCTAGCCAGTAGAGCACTTCGATGGTGTCGTAGTCTTCCAGCCCCGCCAGCGCCTGGTGCCAGACAGGGGCCAGCACCAGTTGGCATTCCGGGCCGTCAAGGCGGCCCTGACGCGGGCAGTCCTTGCGATCGCGCCAGGGGGTACGAATGGTGCCGATGAAGCGCAGCGTTGCATCGGGGGCCGGTTCGAGTTCCACGGCCTCCTCATTCGGACGCAAATCGGCAGGGTCGCTCATGGATGGCTCCACTGCCTAGTCTTCTTCTCTGGGAGGGCGTTCGACCACCTTGCGCTTGCCTTTGGCGCACCGGGACAGGGCTTTCAGGCCATCCGCGTCGAAGGCATCCACCCGGATCACATCATAGAGAGCTTCCAGCGCTTCCAGCAGCTTGTCGCACTCTTCCTTCTTCACGATGCCCTGGTCGCAGGCCCAGTCCACCAGCTCTTTGCGCTCGTGGCCCATCAGCAGGGCAATGCCGTCGAGCTCGTCCTCATCACGGTTGCGAATGGCCTCGTGCAGCCGGCCACGCATCTCCGCGGTCTCGTTGGCCAGCTTGTAGGCATTCAGGACCCGCCCGAGAGGATCTTCCGGATCCATGGTGGTGTAGGCACCGCGGCTGATGCGCTGGCGCACCGGGGTGTCCTTGACGATGGATTCGGCCACTTTTGCGCCGAGCTTGTCGTCCGGACCATTCAGACCAGTGGCACCCAGCGGGAATACCAGCAGGCGCAGGGGCCAGCGCAGGGCCGGTACCGGGAAGTTGATGATGGCTTCATGCATGGAGTCCTGAAGGTCGTGCAGGCAGGTCTTGAGGCACCATTCCACCAGGGGCCGCTGGTCATCGGGGTAGCCCTCTTCATGCCACTGTTTGATCACGGCGGTGGCGTAGTACAGCTGCACCAGGCAGTCCGCCATGCGGCCGGAGAGCCGCTGGCGGGCCTTGAGACCGCCGCCAACGGTCAACAGGGTAACGTCGGTCATCAGGGCGAAAGCCGCCGAGAACCGGGCCAGTTGCCGGTAACAGGGCTTGATATCGCCCTGCCGTGGCACCGATTCAATCCATCCACGGGTCAGCCCCAGCAACAATGCTCGCAGGGCGTTACGGGTGGTGTGGGCCAGGTGGCGATAGAAGATACCGTCGAATTTTTTCGCGGCTTTGTCCTCGTCTTCCATGCCCGCGGCTTCGATCTCTTCAACAATGAACGGGTGGCAGCGGATGGACCCCTGGCCAAAGATCATCAGGCTCCGGGTAAGGATGTTGGCGCCTTCCACGGTGATCCCGATGGGGACCGCCTGGTAGGCCCGGGCCAGGAAGTTGCGGGGGCCGGTGATCACGCCGCGACCAGCGACCACGTCCATGGCGTGGTTGATCACTTCTCGCATCAGGTCGGTATTGCGGTATTTCAGCACCGCAGACGGCACCGAAGGCCTTACGCCCCGGTCCAGCATGCCGGAGGTCAGCAGCCGGGCGGCGTCCATCATGTAGGTGTAGCCGGCGATCGGCTCCAGGGCTTCCTGCACGCCTTCAAACTGGCTGATGGTGCGGCCGAACTGTTCCCGGGTGTAGGCGTAGGAACCGGTGGCCAGGCTGGCCACCTTGCCGGCACCGGTGCCCAGGGCGGGCAGGGAGATGGAGCGGCCGATAGACAGGCACTCCAGCAGCATGGTCCAGCCCTTGCCGAGCATGTCCTGGCCGCCAATGACTTGTTCCATGGGGATGAACACATCGTTGCCCCACGTTGGCCCGTTCATGAATACGGTGTTCATGGGCAGGTGGCGGGCACCGGCGTTGACGCCGTCGGTGTCTTTTGGCACCAGCACACAGGTTACGCCGATCTCATCCGAATCGCCCAGCAGCTTGTCCGGGTCGTAGACCTTGATGGCCAGGCCGATCAGCGTCGCCACCGGTGCCAGGGTGATGTAGCGCTTGTTCCAGGTGACTTTCAGGCCCAGCACTTCCTTGCCGTTCCATTTGCCCTTGCAGACGATGCCCTTGTCCGGAATGGCGCCGGCGTCGGAGCCGGCCACGGGGGAGGTGAGGGCGAAACAGGGAATCTCGTCGCCGCCGGCCAGTCTGGGCAAATAGTGCTGTTTCTGCTCATCGGTGCCGTAGTGCATCAGCAGCTCGCCCGGGCCGAGGGAGTTCGGCACCATTACGGTCACGGCCGCCGACACGCTGCGGGTGGAAATCTTCATCACGATCTCGGAATGGGCGGTGTTGGAGAAGCCCAGGCCACCGTCTTCCTTTGGAATCACCAGCCCGAAAAAGCCGTTCTCACGGATGAACTTCCAGACCTTGTCCGGCAGGTCGTACTGCTCGTGGGTGATCTTCCAGTCGTCGAGCATGGCGCAGAGCTTTTCCACCGGACCATCCAGGAAGGCCTGTTCCTCGCTGGTGAGGTGTGCCGGCTTCGCGTCCAGGAGCTTGCTCCACTTTGGCTTGCCAGAAAAGAGCTCGCCGTCCCAGTCTACCGAGCCGGATTTCAGGGCTTCGGCTTCGGTATCCGAGAGTTTGGGCAATCGGCTGCGCACCCAACCCAGTAGCGGGCGGCTGAGCTTGTCGAGGCGCAGGTCGCCGGGAATCACCAGGATCAACGCCAGGGCTAGCAGGGCACCGCCAAACAGAATGCTGATCAGATGCCATTCATCCTGAAACAGGCCCACAACGGTCGCAATGGACATGATGGCAGCGGCTGTGGTGCCGCCTATACCCAGATAGATCAGCACCAGGGCGCTGACCAACAGGAGAAGAACACTCATGGGGAGACCTCCGTATCGTGAATGCAATCGCTCAGAATCAACTTTAACCATCGGTCAAAGTCCATGCTGTTGCAAGGGGTTCGGGGGCGCTATGTAAATATTGATTGCAGTAATGAAAAGTATTGTCAAAAAGCCGGGCCGAGGGCGCTATTGATTGATCCAAACTGCAACTTTGGGAGAACACATAGCCTCATTCAATAAAAAGTGTCCGGAGTGTAAACATGTTTGGCCAGCTCACCGTTGCGAAACGCCTAGCCCTTGGCTTTGGCCTGATTCTGTCCCTGGTAATTGCAGTCAGCCTGATTGGCAACCAGCGGGTCGGCTTTATCGACCGGACACTGACCGATGTGGGAGACGGTGCCGCGGTGAAACAGCGGTATGCGATCAATTTCCGCGGCAGTGTCCACGATCGGGCCATAGCGATTCGCGATGCGGTGCTGGTGGAAAACAACCGCGATCTGCAAAGACACCTTGCCGATATCGAGCGATTGAAAGCGTTCTACCGTGATTCCGCCGGCCCCATGGATGCGATGTTCCGGGAAGAAGGTGCCACCAGCCGGGAAGAGGAGCTGCTGGCCGCGATCAAGGAAATTGAACTCAGGGCCCTGACCCTGACCGATGAACTCCTCGAGCTGCGACTGGCCGGCAACATCGATCAGGCAAGGGCCTTTTTGCTCAGCGATGTCTCCGGTGCCTATTCGGAGTGGCTCAAACGGGTCAACGCCTTTATTGATTACCAGGAAGACGTGGTCACGACGGGCGTGGATGAAGTACGCGAGGCCGCCAGCACATTCAACGCATTGAACCTGTCAGTAACCGGTCTTGCGGTGGTTCTCGGTGCCCTGGTCGCCCTGGTGATCATCCGCAGGCTGAAGAAGATTCTTGGCGGTGAGCCGGAGGATGTAGCCGAGGCGATTCGCCAGCTGGCCAACGGGGAGCTGGACCAGGATATTCGAACCCGTTACCCGGACAGTGTGATGGGCGCGTTGCAGAATACCGTTGAGCGACTGGGCGGTATTATCCGGGAGGTTCGGTCGGCGGCTGAGGAGCTTTCCAATTCCTCGTCTGAACTTGAGAGCACCTCGGACAACAATAGCCGGCAGATCCGCCTCCAGGCCAGTGAAGCGGAACAGATGGCCACGGCCGTTAACCAGATGGCCGCCACGGTGAATGAAGTGGCCGGCTTTGCCGCCAGCGCCGCAACGGCTACCCAGAAAGCCGATAGCGAAGTGGAGAGCGGCAATCGGGTGGTGCAGGAAACCGCAGCCTCTATTGGCGAGTTGGCGGAAACCCTGGAACAGGCAACCCAGACCGTGCAACGGGTATCGGAAGACAGCGCCAACATCGAGAAGATCATAGAAGTAATCAATGGCATCGCCGAACAGACCAACCTGCTGGCGTTGAATGCCGCGATCGAGGCAGCCCGTGCTGGCACCCATGGCCGGGGCTTTGCGGTGGTAGCGGATGAGGTTCGCTCACTGGCATCCAGGACCCAGGATTCAACCCGGGAAATCCAGGAAATGATCGGTAACCTGCAGACCGGTGCCGGTCAGGCGACCAGCGTCATGGAAAGCAGTCGGGAACTGGCACGCAACACGGTGGACAAGACCAGCGAGGCGGAAGCTGCCCTGGCCAGAATCCGCAGCGAAGTCGGCGCCATCAACGACATGAATGCCCAGATTGCCAGCGCCTCCGAGGAGCAGAGTTCGGTTGCGGAAGAGGTCAACCGCAACATCAGCCGCATCCACGATGCCACGGTTGAAACGTCAGCCGGTTCGGAACAGGTCGCCGGGGCCAGCCGGGATCTGGCAGTGCTGGCAGAGCAGCTGCGTTCACGCGTCAGTGTGTTCCGGATTAGAGGCTGAGGCCACAGATCAGTAGCGCCAGGGTTGCCAGCAGCACCGCGACGTTGATGCCCAGAAGGGTGTTCAGCTGTCCCGGGTTGCCGAGCGCGCCTGGCAGCTTGACGCATACCCAGATCGCTGCCGGCAGAGGCGCAAGGGCGAGAGCGGTCCACACCGGCAACCAGCCGATCCAGATTGCCGCCTCAAGAATGCCATAGCTGCTCAGTAACAGCAGCGCCACCAGACGGGCTGCGGCCGGCTGTCCCAGGGTAATGACCAGATGCCGACGGCCAACTTTGCGGTCGGCATCCGCATCCGGAATCTGGTTGATCAACAGCAACTCACTGACCAGCAGCAGGCCAATGGCGGAAACGGTCAGGGCGGTCGCATCCAGCCGGGCTCCCAGGGCAATCAGACTGCCCAGAATCATTACCGGGCCGAACCCCAGCCCCGGAGCCAGCAGACAAATCAGAGGCGAACGGGTTATCCAGCGGGTGTAGGTGAGAACCAACATCACGCCGGCGGCGCCCAGAACCAGCATGGGCAGGCCCCGGAGCCAGAGAAAGTAGAGGCCGATGGCCACAACCAGTCCCAGGGTACCAAAGGCGGCTAGCAGAACCTGTCTGGCGGCCGACGGCACTTCCGGCAGGGCACCACTGCCGCCGGAGAACGGTGTGCGTCGGGTGATCAAATCCAGTCCGGAGACGAAGTCCTCGTACTCGTTGAGCAGATTGACGGCAGCGTGAGCGAGTAGGGCGCCAATCAGCACCAGCAGGGTGTTGAGCAGAGCCGGTGGCTCGCCCTGTTGCCAGGCTACCGCCACGCCAAGGCCGGCACACAGCGGTGCAAGCACCAGAAAATTGGGGCGGGAGGCGCGCACCACCGCAACGGTTTCAGACATCGGGTCCTTCCAGGGGGAACAGAGCTTTCAATCAGCCGGCTGATGGAACGTAGCCAGCGGCAAACACCAGACCGAGGACAACCGGCATCACCACCAGGCTGCCCAGGTTGCTCAATAATACCAGCGACGCGACCTTGTGTGGCTCCTGCCGATACTGTTCTGCCACCATGTAGTTGAGTACGGCTGGCGGTAGGGCCGCAAATACCCACAGCGCCGCCACTTGCATCCCGGGCAGATCCAGAACGGCAATCATCGGCCAGGCCAGGATCAGACCACTGGCGGGGCAGGCAATGGCACCCAGCATTCCCAGTTTCCAGTCACTGAAATCGATATCGAGCATGCGCACGCCGAGGGCAAAGAGCATCAGCGGGATACAGACGCCCCCAAGCATGTTCAGGGTTTCCAGCAGCCACTCCGGCAAAGGCACGCCCCCGAGATTCACTGACAGCCCGGCGATACTGGCAAACACGATGGGTAGCTTCAGGCGTTTTACGATAGACGTATGGGGGTCCAGCATGTACAGCCCCACCGAAAAGTGCAGCAGCATTTCCACGATAAACAGCACGATGGCCGCCGGCAGGGCTGCATCGCCGAAGGCCAGCACCAGCAGCGGAATGCCCATGTTGCCGGAATTATTGAACATCATCGGTGGCAGGAAGGTCTTCAAGTTGAGCTTCATCACCTTGGCCAGCGGATACAGGACAATGCCCGATCCGAGTACAACCACGGTGGCCGCCAATGCCAGCCTGGCATACTCCTGCAGGGGAGCCTGCTGGTCAGCAAGAACGGCAAAGACCAGCATGGGTACAAACAGTTCCATGTTGAGAACGTTCAGCCCCTGGATGTCGGGCGTCCGGTAGCGGCCATAAAGGGCGCCGCATCCTGCGATCAGGAACACCGGCAACATGGTGGACAGGATCTGGCCAATCATTGAACAGGCTCCGGGAGAAATATCTGGAAGTTTTTATTGGATAAAACGTTAGGTTCGCAAGTATCAGCCCGTTTGGGCAAGCACTAATCGATAATGTTCGACCAAAGCCGGAGACGAACACGGTGGTCGTGTTCGTTCAGGCGCTTGCGGAGCCTGATTGGGCCCACCACAATAACGGCTTCCAATGTTGTTATCTGCCCTGGAGAGTCCTTGTGTCCAGTTCGTTTGATCAACCGGTTTCCCGTGAAAATACCTGTTCGGTGAAGTTCGATGCCCGCAAGGCGGTTTTTGGCACCGAGGATGTAATTCCGGTCTGGGTTGCCGATATGGACTTCGCGGCTCCCGAGGCGGTCACCCGCGCACTGGCCGAGCGAGCCGCACACCCGGTTTATGGTTACACGTTGTTCCCGGACAGTCTTTACCAGTCGATGATTGACTGGTTTGCCAGCCGCCATGGCTGGGAGATCCGGCGCGAGTGGATTCTGATGGCCCCTGGCGTGGTGCCGTCCATCAACGCCGCGTGCATGGCCTACGCCGGGCCCGGTGAGGGTGTCATCATCCAGCCGCCGGTCTATCCGCCGTTCTTCAGTTCGGTGCGCCACAGTGGCCGGGTGGTGATCGAGAACCCGCTGGTGCCGGAGGATCCGGATACCGGAGACCCGGGCCACTACCGCATGGATCTGGATCATCTGGAGCAGTGTGCTGCCCGCCCCGATGCCCGGATCCTGCTGCTGTGCTCGCCCCATAATCCGGTTGGCCGGGTCTGGTCGGAGGAAGAACTGGGGGCGGTGCTGGATATCGCACGCCGGCACCAGCTGGTGGTGGTTTCCGACGAAATCCATTGCGATCTGACCTTCCCGGATAAGCCTCGCCACACGATGCTGGCGAACCTGGCCGGCCCTGAAGACGCACTGGTTACGGCGGTGGCACCCAGCAAGAGTTTCAACATGCCCGGGTTGGGTTTGTCGGCGCTGGTGATCCCCGACGCGGACCGGCGCAAAGCCATGAAGGCCGTGTTTGAATCCATGCACCTGCCCCAGTGTAATCCGTTCAGTATTGCCGGCTTCGAGGCGGGCTATCGTCACGGTGGCCCGTGGCTGGACGATCTGATGGCCTATTTGCAGGCAAACCGGGATTATGTTTTGGAGGCTGTTGGCCAGCGCCTGCCCGGCATTCGCGTGTCCGCTCCGGAAGGCACCTATCTCTTGTGGCTGGATTGCCGCGAACTGGGCCTGGACGATGCGGGTTTGAAACGCTTCTTTGTCCGGGAAGCCGGTGTGGGTATGAATCCCGGCATCTCCTTCGGAGACCCGGGCAGTGGCTTTATGCGGTTGAATATCGGCTGCCCGAGGTCCGTCCTTGAGCAGGTCATCGACCGCATCGAAGCGGCGCTCTGACTGGCAGCCCGCTCCCGGTTACTGTTGCCCCAGGGAGCAATGATCCTCCACCAGCTGCCAGCGCGGAGGTTTGTTCATGCCGGGCATATCGCCGTTGGTCGCCCGGATAGCCTCCCAGATCTGGCCGCCGTGGGTAACCAGGCTACCAACCGTGTAGCTCTTGGAAAATAACCACGGGTCCGGCCGCACACACATCCCGGAAGCAGTCTCGCCCCGTTTGCTCTTGCCGACGGTTTTACCGGCACCGGCAGCTTCGGCTTCTTGCTGCCCGTCTCCGGTCTGGGCCTGATTGGCGGTTTGCTTGTGATCCTCGCAGTCCGGCACTGAATCCAGCTTTTTCCAGTCGAAGGTAATGCCGGGCTCCAGGCCCTCATGCAGCTCACGGGACTCGTACCAACTGCCTTTATGAAAGACCGTAGCACCGGCTGGATAATAACGGGTAGGGACCCACTTAGACTCTTCCGGATCACAGGGTTCCGCCGTCGCCGCGGTCGAGAGGCCGGCGGTTAACAACACAAGAATCAGGCAAAAGAAGCCACGAGCGTTTCTGACTGCGTATTCAACCATGAGAGTCTCCTTTTGCTTGCTGTCCAGAGAGTGGATAGTTTGTGCGTAGTCGGGTCTGTGTGGCCAGGACGAGCCCGGCAAGAATCAGTACACCACCGATAACATGAAACATCCCGAGGGATTCGGCCAGGAAAATACCTGCCAGAATCGAGGCAAAGACAGGGGTCAGGTACATAAAGATGGCCGCCCTGGCCGGGCCAATTTTATGCACACCGTGGTTCCAGAATCCATAGGCCAGTATTCCCGGGAAAATGGCAAAGTACAGCAACGGCACTGCGGTGCTTTGTGACAGTTCAAAGCCCCCGGAAAAGAAAATCAGATCGGCCAGGTAGAATGGCAGGACAACCAGCGTGCCCAACAGGATCTGCGTGGTCAGAAAGGTTAACGCTGGCAGAGGTACGGCCTGTCGTCGCAAGAGTACCGAAAACAGGCCCCAGCTGAATACCGCCGCCACCATGATCAGATCTCCCGGCTGGGCCTCAAGGCTGGTCAGCACCGAGAGATCGCCGCGGGCGATAACGGTAACGATGCCAGAAATGGCCAGCGCGATGCCCAGTGCCTGAATCGGCCAGGTCCGGTCGCCGAGCAGTATCCAGGCGAGTAAAGCCACGAAAATGGGGATGGTCGCGTTGATAAGGGCAATATTGGTGGCGGTGGTTGTGGTGGCCGCCAGGTACAGCAGGGTATTGAATGCGCCCACGCTGAAGGTCGCCAGGGCCAGCATGGAACCGAACCGCTCGCGGATCACCTGGCGGTGGCGCCAGATACCCGGAAGCCCGAAAGGCAACAGGATCGCCAGGGCGATCACCCAGCGCCAGAACGACATGGAGAGCGGCGGAATGTTTTCTACGGTGCCCCGGGCGACAACCGCGTTGCCGGCCCAGAACAGCGGAGTAAGAACCAGCCCGATGTAGGCCAGGCCGGGAATTCGCGACAAGACTCCGGCGTTCTCGGAAGACACAAAGGCTCCTTCTGGGTTGGTGATGCCCGAAAAAAGCCTAGCATACTACTCTCCGGGAACTTCTGCCTCCGTACCAATGTGGTAGGCGGCAAAGCCGGCCATCACCACCTGATCCACGGCCATGCCGATAACCCGGCCATCAATGGTGGAGCGGATGGGGTGCTGGGCATTGGTGATCGGGTCGGAGACGTAACCGAGAATCTCTCCTTCTGATACATTTGCCCCCAGCTCAATTTCGCTGAACAGGATGCCGCCATGGTCCGCCCGGATCCAGTCGGAATCGTAGTAGACCGGTTCCGGATCGCCCCACACGAACATCCGGGAGATCATGCCCTGACGTTCCATCAGGCTGGTGAGGCTGTTCACACCTGCGCTAATCTGGTGTTGCTGGATGCGGTGGGACTCGCCCGCTTCCAGGGTGACCGTTCGAATGCCGGCCGCCACGGCGGCCGTGCGCAACATGCCTGCGGAACCGGAGCTGTGCACCACCGCCATGCGGTCAAAGCCGCGGGTAAATTCCGCCACATCCGGGTTGTTCATGTCGGCACGAAGTTGCGGCAGGTTGGTGCGCTTCAGTGAGCCGGTGTGAATATCCACCAGCATGTCGCACTTGCGGATGACGTTTTCGAACAGCGAGTGGGCAATACGGTCGGCCAGGCTGCCGTTGGGGCTGCCCGGGAAATGCCGGTTGAGATCGCGACGATCGGGCAGATACCGACTGCCCTGCTGGAATCCCGGCAGGTTCACAATCGGCACGCCCACGACCGTGCCCGAGAGTTTCTCCGGGTTCAGGTCATACATGGTCTGGCGGATGATTTCGATGCCGTTCAACTCATCCCCGTGAATAGCACCGGTGAGGCAAAGCGTCGGGCCGGCGTTGATACCATTGACCACCAGAACCGGCGTTGTCTGGGACAGACCGGCAATCTGAATGCCGGGTGTCCAGGCCAGGCGGGTAGAGGTGCCGGGCATGACATCGTTGTCGAGCAGGGTAAATACCTTGCCCTCGCGAATCTCGGGTTGCGGTTCGGGTTCGGCCAAGGCTTCCGTTGCCATGACCTCGGATTCGGCAGCGTCTGCATCCGTTTCAGCCGGCGTTGAGGCCTGCGCCTCAGGTGGTGGTGCAACCTGTTTCAGATCGATATTCGGGGCCACCTTCCGTGACGCTGCTGAGGGCGTGTCAATACCGGCACCGCTCTGCGTGGCCACCGGCCTCCGGGCCTCGGGTTCCTGCTCTTTTGTCTGCAGGGGTACCGAATGCTCAACGTCCTCGACGCTCTCGTCCTCGGCCAGCTCGGCAATCAGCACTTCGGATTTTTTACTGGTTTTTGCCGAATCAGTTTCGGCCGAAAGCGGTGCCGACAGCCAGGGGATAACCAGACTGATCAGCAGGATCCGGGGGGACGGTTTTTGAAGCCGCTCAAACAGCATATTTCCTCACGGTTCGTCAGTGTGCGCTCAAGGATAGAGTGCCTCTGGCGGTCATGAATACTGCTGTGACAAAGGTTTAATGCCACTTTCATGAAATCCGGGCAAGTTATAACGAATCCTGTTATACGCCGGAAACGTGATGAACAGTATGGGCTTTTTGCGAAATCCGGTGTGCTTTCGTTACTCCCGCGTTAGCTGTCGTGAACGGCATGCCAGAGATCGTCCTCCCGGAACGCCCGGTGCTCGGCCTCCAGTTTTAGCAAATGCGCCAGTGCTGATCGCGCCGCAAGGCCATGGATGGCCGCAGGAACATCGTCATAGGCTTTTGCCGTGAGGGCTTTCAGATCTACCGGAGCGAGGGCCTCCAGCGCCCGAGCCACCTTGTGCTCACGGGACAGGCGGTGGGTGATCAGGAAATCGATCACCGCTTCAGGGTGCCCCATAAGGAACCCGTGCGCCGGCGCAATGAAACGAACGGACTCGGCCAGCAACTCGTAAAGTGACTCGATATACGCCTTCATATCTCCGTCCGGCGGATTAATCACCACCGTCGAGCCCTGCATGATGTGGTCGCCGGAAAACAACAGCTTCTGGTCGGTCAGCAGAAAACACAGATGGTTCGAGGCATGGCCCGGGGTATGCAGCACCTTCAGAACCCCGGCTTCGGTCACAATCAGATCGCCGTGGTCCGGCTCGTCGTCGGCGCGGAACGTCTGGTCCTGCCCGGCACCCGGGGGCGCTGGCCAACCGAACACCCGGCAACCGGTGCGCTCTTTCAGGGCGGCCACCGCTGGCGAATGGTCCTGGTGCGTGTGGGTCACCAGAACCTGATCAATCACGCCACCGGTCACCTCCAGAATCCGCTCGATATGAGACTCGTTGGCGGGGCCTGGATCAATCACCGTGAAGCGCTCATGGCCCAGGATATAGGTGTTGGTGCCCGGCCCGGTCATCATGCCCGGATTGGGCGCCGTCAGCCGGATCACCCGGGCCGCAACCTCAACCGCTTCACCGGGAATAATCTCCGCCTGCGTGGAACCTTCACCCTCCGGATCCAGCTTCGCCGCCTCATCATAGGCCGGCGCCCCGGGTTCCAGTATCACTGGCTTGTCCTTCTTCGTCGCCGGCCAGGGCTGATTGGGGTAGGGCTCGGGAGGATTGGCGTGGGCATAGCGCATCAGCGCTTCGATGGTTTCAAAACCGTTGAGCACCCGCAACGTCCGGATCGTCGGCAGCCCCAGCAACCGCTGGCCGTTCCGATGATCCTCAAGAGCCTGCTCCGGGCGGATCCAGACATGATCAATCGTTTCCACCCCGTCGTGACCGGCCAGTTGACCTTCCGGCGCGGGCGTTACAAAAAACCGCGTATCGAAACGCCGTGGCGGCCCCGGTGGTGTGATCCAGTGGCCAAGGTAAGCCAACCTGTCGAGCGGAATTGCCAACCCATGCTTTTCACACAGATTGGCCAGAGAAAGCTCGCCGTCGAACACAGACTTCCGGTCAGCGTGAACAGGGTGATCGCCGGATACGGGATTGCCCTGCTTATCCACGGCAACCAGAACCCCGGACTCCTCGAAACACTCCCGAACCGCCGCCAGCATATAGTCCGCGCCGCCCTCATCGACACTCATGATCTGACTGATCTCGGCGTCTACGGTGCCGATTATATGGTCCTGCCCATGAGTCTCGTCTTCCTCGACCCTTCCGCCGGGAAACACAAAATAGCCGGGCATAAACACAGCGTCCCAGGTCCGTTGCAACAGCAGGACTTCAAGGCCATCGGAAGTATCACGAACCAGAACCAGTGTGGCAGCAGGACGAATTTCCATAAGACTCCAGATACGTTCGTTATTATTCGGTGCGCGAACAAAGTACGAACGATGGTTGGGAAAGGCCTTCCAAAACTGTCTGTCGCCAAGGATGGCGACAGTCAAGCGTCACATGGACGTGCCGCAAGGAGCGCGTTTTGGAAGGCCTTTCCCAGCCATCGCTCCGCCAAACCTCAACGCGCATGGACATGAAACCAAGATAACCCATTTGAAGGGCAAGATCCCAAGATGAACACTAAAGTCGAACAGCGTATGATTCGCCCCAAGATACGAAACGAAAACAGGAACCCCCGTGGCCCGAATCAAACTCTCCTTCCCGGATGACGTCTTCTGCTTCGAAACCAGGATGCCGGTCAGAATCACCGACATCAACGGCGCCAACCACCTGGGCAATGACGCCCTCATCTCCATGCTTTCCGAAGCCCGGGCCCAATTCCTGGTCAACTACGGCATCCAGGAAGCCAGCAAGGACGGCACCGGCATTATCGTCACCGACCTGGCCACCATGTACCAGTCCGAATCCTTCTTCCCGGAAATGCTGCGCTTTGAAGTGGGCGTTATGGACTTCAACAAGTATGGGGGGGACTTCGTGTTCCGGGTCACCAAGGCCGAAAGCGGCCAGCCCGTGGCGCTGGCGAAGTATGGCTTCGTCTTCTTTAACTACCACCGCAAGGAAGTGGTGCCCGTGCCCGAGAGCTTCCGCTCACGCTTTGCCTGAGGCGAGCTCCGCCTTCAAACGCGTCATGCCGGCACGGTAAAAGCTGTAAGCCATGGCGCCTGCAAACAGATTGCCCACTAGCGCACCACTCATAAGCCCATAGATGCCATTGATCTGGCTACCAATCCAGAGCAGTGGCAGAAAGCAGAGAAACAGCCGCAGGGTGGACACCAGCAGGGCCCGCATCGCCAGCCCCAGCGCATTGCACACCGACACCATCAGCATACAGACCCCCAGACCGCTGTAACTCAGCGGCACTCGAACCAGATAACCGGCCAGCACTCCCTGAACGGCGCGGTCGCTGGAGAACAGCTCGGATACCAGCCCGGAGGCCACCAGCCAGATCAAGCCAATGGCCAACTGCCAGAGCACCACGAAACGCACGGCCAGGCGTACCAGTTTGCGGATCTGCTCGATATCCCCCGCGCCCAGCATCCGGCCGATCATCGGTGGCATAGACATCGTCAGGGCGAGCACCACCACAATGGAGAAGAATTCCAGGCGGGTACCCAGGCCCCAGGCGGCGACCGCTGCAGAACCAAACCCGGCCACCAGGGCCGTCGCCAGCATGGCCGAAACCGCAGGCATAAGCTGGCTGACCATGGCGGGGGCCATGATGCTGTTGAGCTGCTTCAGGGCCTTCCAGAGCGCAAGCTCCTGGAGATCAAAGCGCACCCAATGGCGTTTCAGGAGCTTCGGGTAGATCACCAGGCAGCCGATACCAAAAGAGGTAATGGTGGCCCAGGCGGCACCGGGCAGGCCCCAGCCGAAAACAAAGATATAGAGCGGGTCCAGGGCGATGTTGGTCAGGCTCGTGGCCACCATCATGTACCCGGGCAATTTGGTATCGCCGTGGGACCGGCAAACGCTGTAGCCGAAGTACAGGAAGGCCCCCGTCCAGGCGGCCATCAGCCAGGGCACCCAGTATTGCCGGATCAGCGGCAGCAGCGAGTCTTCCGCGCCAAGCGCAGTCATGATCTGCCCCTGCAGAAACCACAGAGCGACGCAGATAACAAAAACGAGGCTGCCGCCAACGGTAATAATCAGACCGCCCAGCCGGTAAGCCCGCAGCTCATCCCCGGCACCCAGCGTGCGGGAGACAATCGCCGTGGTAGCAATCCCCAGACCCACCTGAAGGCCGATGATCAGTTGCTGCATAGGCAGGGTAAAGCCCAGCGCCGCCAGCGGATCCCGGCCAAGCTGACCCACGAAGGCACTGTCGGCCAGCTGGAAGGTCATCAGGGATAACACGCCGAACAGCATGGGCCAGGTCATGCTGTAGAGCTGGCGGGCCAGGGATGGGTTCTGGGTGGTGGTCTGCACGGGGTGGTGTGGGCCTTCGGTTGAGATTCGGGCTTTGGGCGGGGATTCTAACAGGTCCTGGCTTCGGTGTTAGCAGGCCCGTCGGCGCGGCTTAGGGTGCATGCAGCCAGATGGGGGCGACTTTCTGAAACACGCTGTAAATACGTCCATGTACGCTCGGCTCCGCCATCCCTGGCTCCGCACGGTTTCAGAAAGCCGCCCCCATCCGGCTGCCCCCGGCAATTGGCGGTTAAGCCAACTGCTCGGTTTTGGAGAAAACGATCAAAGCGCCTTCAAGGCCGCATCGTAATCCGGCTCGTCCTTGATCTCATCGACCAGTTGGCTGTGGATAACCTTGTTGTTCTCGTCCAGAACAACCACCGCCCGGGCGCAGAGACCGGCCAGGGGACCGTCCTGGATGGCGACGCCGTAGTCCTGCTGGAAGCTGTAGTTCCGGAAGGTGGAGAGGGTTTCGACGTTTTTCAGGCCTTCGGCGCCGCAGAACCGGGCAGCCGCGAAGGGCAGGTCGGCGGAAACGACGAGGACCACGGTGTTGTCGAGGCTGCCGGCCTTTTCGTTGAACTTACGGGTGGAGGCAGCGCACACGCCGGTGTCGATGCTGGGGATGATGTTCAGGATCTTGCGCTTGCCGGCCCAGTTGTCGAGTTTGACTTCTTCCAGGCCGCTGTTGGTCAGGGTAAAGGGAGGCGCATTGTCCCCTGTTTGGGGAAATTTACCGCTCAATTCTATGGGATTGCCGTCCAGGTTTACGCTGCTCATAGTATTTGCTCCTCGGTGTCTGGGTTAGAGTGTTAAGTACTCTGTGTAGACCACTTTGGATGATTTTGCCTTAATTGCCGGTCGCGCCTTGTGGCTCGAAACCCTTGGCAGGATAACGCTGAACCAGCACCAGATAACAGCCCATGGCAATGGCGGCGCAGGCTGCGATGATGGTGGCCATGACCAGGGAGGTGCCATCGTGCAGGTGGCCCACCAGCATACCGGCAACGGCTGCGACGGCCATCTGGGTGAAACCGAACAGGGCAGAGGCTGAGCCGGCCATGGTCGGGAAGTTCGCCAGGGCGCCGGCCATGGTCTGGGGCAGAACCATTCCGGTACCGACCATGAACAGGGCCTGGGGCAGGATCACCGCCCAGACATTGAACACTTCGCTCAATGCCAGTAGGGCCATCAGGCTGCCGCCGCCGACGGCGATAATCAGGCCACGAATCAGGATCTGATCGGGTAGCAGACTGCGCCCCAGGCGAACGGCAGTGAGATTACCGATAATGTACCCGGCCACCATGCAGGCGAAATACAGACCGAACTGTTCTGTCGGCACGCCCAGGAAATCAATGAGAACAAACGACGAGCCGGATAGAAACGCGAACAGGCCAGAGAAAATCAGCGCGTTGGTCAGGGTGTAACCCAGGAAACTGATGTCCCTCGCAATAGTCCGGTAGTTACGCAGCAGACTGCAGAGTTTCAGGGACTGGCGATACTCTGGCCGCATCGGTTCGGGAATACCAAAGGCCACCACCACCGCCATGACCAGGGCGTAGCCACCCAGAGCGAGGAATACCGAAGCCCAGCCCAGGTTGGCCGTCAGCAAGCCACCGATGGTCGGCGCGACTGCCGGCGCCAGGGCCATAATACTGGCCAGGATGGCGAGAATCTTGGCTGCTTCGCGGGGTGTATAGATATCACGAATGGCTGCCCGCCCCAGAACCGGGCCGGCAGACCCGCCAAGGGCTTGCAGGAAACGGCACAGGATCAAGGTTTCAATATTGGTTGCCAGCGCACAGCCAATACTGGCAATGGCGAAAAGCACGAAACCACCAATCATGATCGGCTTGCGACCAAACCGGTCCGCCAACGGACCGCAAATCAGCTGGGCAATGGCAAAGCCCACCAGATAAAGGCTCAGAGTCAGCTGAACCTGATCGGTACCGGTTGCGAAGTCTGAACCAATCTGTGGCAGTGCCGGCAAATACATGTCCGTCGCCAGCGGCCCAAGGGCCACGGCGGCGGCGAGAAGTATCGTTGTCCAGACACTGGTTAAAGTCAGCATGGTTTTCCTAATGCTTTGTCAGAGAGTTACCGAAAGAGTTACGACAGGTCAGGTTGGGAAAGGCTTTCCAAAACTGTAGAGGGCCAAGGATGGCCCGAAACAAGCGCACAGGGATGTGCTTGTAGCGTGTTTTGGAAAGCCTTTCCCAACCTGGCCGACCGCTGAGTAATGGCAGTCTAGGTGAGAGGAGGTAAGAAGATAACGCCGGCAAAGCTCATACAACCTATGAGAAAAACTAATTGATTAGCTTTTCAGACCGTTAAGCGTAGCGGCCACGGCATTCACCTGGTTGCGCAGCCACTTGTGGGCAGGATCGTTCTGATTTCGGCGATGCCACAACATCAGCAGGGTAAAAGGCTTGAAATCAAAGGGCAGGGGAATCCAGGCGAAGTCGCGAAGTAAGTGTTTGCTCATGCCTTGAGGCGCCGTGGCCAGCATGTCCGTGCCCCGAAGAAATTCCGGCAGGCCGGAAAAGTTGGACACCGTCACCACATTGCGACGAACCAGGCCCCGGGCTTCCATGGCGGTTTCCACAGTAGGTTTCTCCCCCGTGGCAAACAACAGGGCGATGTGGTCTGCCTTCAGATATTCCGGCAGATCCGCTGGCGGTTTCCGGAACTCGGGATCGTAGAACACCACCATCCGATCGGCCATCAGGCCCCGCTGCATGATGTCCGTCGCCTCCGGCGCGTGGGGAGAAATCACCAGGTCACAGACATCCTTTCGCAACAGGTCGGCCCGGGGGATACCGGAGGGGATAACCTGGAGGCTGATACCCGGAGCCTCTTGCCGCAGCGTCCTCACCAGACCGGGCAACAGCAGATCCCGCTGGTAGTCATTGGCAGCAATCGTAAACGTGAACTCGGCCGTGGCGGGGCTGAAGGGTGGGCCCGAAGACAGCGACTGCAGGTCATCCAGGATCTGACGAATATGCGGTCCCGCCTGCAGTGCGTAGCGGGTTGGAACAATGCCCCGCCCGGATTTAACGAACAGGGGATCCCCCAGAGCCTGCCGCAGGCGCTCCAGCGTGTGGCTCACCGCCGACTGGGTAACGCCCAGCCGGACAGCGGCACGGGACACACTGCCTTCATCCAGCACTGCCAGAAAAGTACTCAGGGCCCGGAAATCCAGGTTAAATTTATCAATCGGGTTCATGAATCGCAGTGTAACCCGCTGACTGCGGTGGCGCTACGGCGCCTTGGTAGACTCATTCGCCTGGATAAAGGAACCAATGGCCTGTGCCAGATCATCGAACCAGGGGTTGTAGGTCAGCCGGCTGGTAAACACTGGCCGCTCCGTGTCGTGCCAGGCGCTGAACCAGAGATCCTTCTTCGACAGCTGCCGACAATCCTCAAGGGAAATGTTGTTCGGTTCCAGGCACCGTTGCAAAGGCGCGCCCAGACCATAGAGTTCGTTGTCCGGCGCAATTAGCAGGGACTGGTGAGAAAACTCGAGGATATTGCTGTCAGGCAGATAGCTGTTCAGAAAACGGATCCGATCGTCGGCCTGTGTATCCGGCCAGGGTTCACGGGTATCCCGAAAAATCATCATGGCGTTTCCGGAATTGGTAAACCTCTCTCGAAACTGAGTGACGAGATAGTTGAGATTGATCACCGAATCCGCTTCCGTCGCCGCCAGGAACAGCGGTATATCAATGCTTTCCTGCTGGTTTATCCGGCTCTGGGCTGCCGAGATGACATCGCCGATCTGACTGCCGGCGTTGAAAGAAAAAGACTCGTATTTGACCGGATTGAGCTCAGGCTCTTTCTCCACGAAATCGCCAAACACATCGGCAATCGGGGCAAGCCAGAGGTAATCCCGCAAACCGTTGAGTTGCCACGCAGGTGCAACCGCAACAAGCCCCGCCGGCCGCGGACCGGCTTCCCCCAACGCATATCCAGTCGCCAGTGCGCCACCCAGTGAAAAGCCGCCGATAAACGCCCGGTCGACATCCCTTGAAAGGGCTACAAAGTGATTTCGAACCTGAGTGCGCCAGACCTTCGCGCTGGCCGTCACCATATCGCCTGGCCGTGTGCCGTGCCCCTGCAGCAACAGGGTCCGGACCTCTATGCACCGATCTGCCAGGTACCGGGCCAGATCCCGGAACACGAAGGGCGAATCGCTCAAGCCGTGAACCAGCAATATCCCGGTACTGTCTCCGGACTCGCAACCTGCCGCCGGTGCCAGCCTGTAAGGCAGGTTCCAAAGCACCTGCTGGCCCCGATCAAAGCCCTCCACCGGAACCAGGTTCGTCTCGACATAGGCTTTGACAGATTCCACATAACGGTCGAAATCCGTAACCGGTTCGGCCCCCAACGTCGATGGCCCTGGCGAGTAGAGTTGAGTGCTGGTGGCGCAGGCGGCGGTTGAGGCCAATGCCAGTAAAACGAGTAGATTCCTGAGGTTAGTCATAGCCGATTGTATTGAGTGATCGTTCAAATCCCGATACTGTGAGTTCAGTATACGACTCGAAACCCCCTTCCGGATGAGGAGCCCCACCGATGAGCATGACCCTTGCTTTCGATGTCTACGGAACACTCGTTGACCCCATGGGCATGTCCCGCCTGCTGGCGGAAGATGCGGGCGATAGCGCAGAAGCCGTGGCCGCGCTTTGGCGGGAGAAGCAGCTGGAGTTCTCGTTCCGAAAGGGCCTCATGAAAGTCTACGAAGATTTCGGTGTCTGCACCCGCCAAGCCCTGCGCTACGCCATGGCCACCCACAAACTGACCCTGTCCGAAGAACGCGAAAACGCCCTGATGGCGGCCTACCTTTCTCTTCCCGCCTTCGACGATGCCTTGCCGGCACTGAAAACCCTGAAAGGGCAGTATCCGCTGTTCGCGTTTTCCAATGGAAGTTATCCCGCGCTGGAGAAGGTATTAGGGCATAACGATCTGTTGGACCAGTTTGAAGGCCTGGTGTCGGTAGACGACATCAAAAGCTTCAAGCCCGATCCGGCTGTCTACACCCATGCCCGTCGGGCTACGGGCTGTTGGGAGAAACCCTTGTGTCTGGTTTCAAGTAATGCCTGGGATGTCATCGGTGCCCGGGCTGCCGGATTATTCGCCATCTGGGTACAGAGGGATCGGGATAAGGTTTTTGAAGACTGGGGCATACAGCCTTCAGCAGTCATCAATGGTCTTTCAGAACTAGAAGCAACCTTGAAGAACCTCTGAAGCTAGCGGAGGCAGGTGTCGGGAGGGCTTTCCAAAACTGTCTGTCGCCATGGATGGCGACAGTCAAGCGTCACATGGACGTGCCGCAAGGAGCGTGTTTTGGAAAGCCCTCCCGACACCTGCCGGCAATCTCCAATCTCAAAGCATCAGTCCGACCGAACAGCTAGCCACTCCGCCAACTCCAGCCAACTCTGACGCGGAGCCTTGCTCCCGGCAAGAATGCCCATATGGCCCCCCGGCACAACCCGAAACGTCTTGTCCGTAGAGCTCACATGGTCCATCACCCGCTTGGCCGCACCCGGCGTCACGAGCGTATCGTCGCCGCCGGCAATGGCCAGTAAGTTGGCACTCACATTGTCCAGCCTGGCAATATCCTCGCCGATCTGGATCTCGCCCTTCGAAAGTTGGTTATCGATCCATACCCGCACTACCGTGTCCTGAACAATACCGCCAGGATAGGCCACCATGCGGTCCAGGAACGCTGACGTCGTCGCGTGATTAGTCACAAACTCCCGGTCACCCAGCCGGATAATCAACTCCCAATAGCTCATCACGCTGGCAACAGGATTGGTCAGCTTGAACCCGAGGGTGTTGGCCCAGCCGGGAGTATGAAACCAGTGGGGCTTTACATCGTGTAGGCGGAATCCCGTCTGCTCCCGAATGAACCCGGCCACATCTGCCATGCGCTGATTCACAAACCCCAGGATCCCCGACGCGTGACTGTCGATCGGCGAGCCCAGCACGATGGCATTGCGAACGTGCTGATCGTTGCTCAGAGCAGAATAGAACAGCGTGAACATGCCACCCATGCTCCAGCCATGCAGCGACAGCTCCTGCTCTCCGCTGTGTTCCCGCACCCGGTTCAAGTAGGCCGGCAACAATTCGGCCACATAGGTATGCAGATTGTAGTGGCTGTGTTCCCGGGTTGGCGTGCCCCAGTCGATCAGATAGACCTCGAACCCCTTGGCACGCAGAAACCGCACCAGACTGCGCTGGGGAAACAGATCGTAAATCAGCATGTTTACCGCCAGTGGCGGCACGATCACGATCGGCGTCTTGTGGGCCTGGCGTTCTACGGCAATCGTCTCGCCGTCGAGCTCGATGAAATCCTCGGCCAGGGGCGGGTAGTAACGCAGGCTGACCAGACCGTCGGAATACAGAGTCTCAAACGGCGTCTGCCCGGCCTGGACCAGGCTGGCTGCCCGGAATACCCGGTCGAAGGCGTTGCCGGCATAAAGGGCCGTTTGCCGGGTAACGCCTGCCGCCCGGTCAGCGGCTGATTTGAAGAGATTGGGCATGGGAATGTCCATGGAGAATTTGATGCATACTTTACTGATTACCGAATTCTGATGTCCCGTCTTGCAGGCCAGAAATCGAGATTATCCATGGTGAAGCGCAAATCACCATGGCAGAAGCGTCCAGACTGAGGGGCAAACCGGTCACTTCAGGCCACTGCCCAATCCTGACTCTGGTTGATATGATTGCACCTCAGTGCCAACAATAACCAGATATCCAGGACCGCCATGCTCCGTTTCCTCCCCGCCCCGATTATCGGCGTACTCAATTCCATCCTGCTGGGAATCAACACCCTGTTCTGGTGCGTCCTGCTTTACATTCCAGCCATCCTGAAACTCATCATCCCAATCACTGGCTTCCGGGTTCTATGCACCAAGTTTATTATCTGGATTGCCGAAGCCTGGGTGGCCTGCAACACCGGCTGGATGAAGCTCACCCATGGTACGAAATGGGATGTGAAGGGCGCCGATAACCTCAAACGTGAAAGCTGGTACCTGGTGCTGGCCAATCATCAGAGCTGGGTGGATATTTTTGCCATGCAGCGGGTTTTCAATCATAGGGCGCCGTTCCTTAAGTTCTTTCTCAAGCAGCAGCTTATCTGGGTGCCTGTGATCGGCCTGGCCTGGTGGGGGCTCGATTTCCCCTTCATGAAACGTTACACCCGTGAATACCTGATCAAGCACCCGGAGAAGCGGGGCGAGGATCTTCGTTCAACCCGCAGGGCCTGTGAGAAGTTCCGCTATACCCCGGTGAGCGTGATGAACTTCGTGGAGGGCACCCGCTTCACTCAGGCCAAGCACGACAAGCAAAAGTCGCCCTACAAGCATCTACTGACCCCCAAGGCTGGCGGTGCGGCCTTCGTACTCGACGCCATGGGCGACTCCATACAGACCCTTGTGGACGTGACCATCGCCTACCCGGATGGCGCACCGACTTTCTGGGAGTTTATCTGTGGCCGGGTGAAGGAAGTAAAACTGGAAATCCACACCGTTGATATCCCGGATCACTTGAAAGGCCGGGATTACTCAACGGATGCGGAGCACCGCCGAAACGTGAAGAACTGGCTCGGAGAAATCTGGAGCCAGAAGGATGAGAAGCTGGATCGGATGCTGTCTTCCTGAGTCAGGAAGACAGCCTTGCCAATGTCTGCAGCGCCAGCTCACGGCCGATTTCATCGAGCGTAACGGTCTGCTCGACTTTCTGGAATCCACGATCCGTGGCTTTCCACTGGTTGCTTCCGGCTTTCTCGGGCGGAACGCCATTGGAGCTCAGCATTACACGAATGCTGCCGTCGCGAATGTCCAGAACCTGCACCTCGAATCGGTCGCTGCCAAGCTTTCGAAACACCAGTAACATTTCCGCGTGTTCCCCGAGTGCGCGCATTTCCAGCCGCCGCTGATCCGGAGAGAGGCGAGAGAACTCCCCGGTCTCCAGCGCGTTATCGGTAATGCGCATGATGGCCGCCCGATCCACCACCGTGACGCCGGCCTCAACCATCTGGCTGACAAGCCCACTCTGGAGCTCAAACGCCGGTCCGGCTGGCCCTGTCTGGCGATTTGAACGGTATTCACCCTGGGCTGCTGCCTGGCCCTGTGCCCGGAGATTGACGTTGCCGTCGGGCACTTCTCCGTTAAGGGAGCCCCGTGTTGATACCACACCCCGTATATTGCTACTCCAGTCGCTGACCTGATCGTCGAAGGCGCGATTCCAGAACACGGCCATGCGCGGTGGCTGGTCGCCGAAAGCGCCTTTGAAGCGCGAGAGAATCACGTCCGCGCTTTCTGTGCGCTGGGGTGCCAAACGATCTTCGTTCAGGTCTTCATCGGTCAACGGCTTCTGGGCCGGCGCCATCATCGGCGCTGCCTCATGAGTCTGGCCGGCGGCCAGGGCAAAGCCTGGCGCCAGCAAAGGCACGCAGAGTGCCAGGGCAAATCGCTTCATCAGTTGAGCTCCCGGACTTCCACGCGATACTGCAGAGGTTGCGTGGTGGTAGACAGTTCACGATAGGTGGCGATGCTGTTGGCCGGGATGGTCGAGCGCTGCCAGGTTGGTTTCACATCAGTGGGTACGCCGTCCTGATCGAAGAACTGGGTGCGGGCTTCGATCCGGTAATCGTAATCTGTGTGGTTGCGTAGAACGACGTACACCTCAGTGGTTCCGGTGGCCGTCGGCCGTTGGCCGTGCTGGACCAGTGACAGGCGATAGCGTTCACCGTCCTCCAGTTGGCCAAAACCGCGGCTGTAGGTGCGCTTCAGGTTGTAGTCGGTGAATGCCACCGAGTTCATGGTGATGGGCGCGGTGCGCTCAATCAGGTCCGTGCTGCTGGCGGATTGAGTGGCACAGCCAGACAGCAGACCCAGACAGACCGCAGCCGTGGCCATGGATTTAATCAGTGTTTTCATTGGGTTCCTCCGGAATCCGGACGGCGGGACGTGGCAAAGGCCAGGCCGGCCCCGCGACCATCAAATTTGAACTCGGTATTGTCGGCAAGGCCTGGCACAGGCTGACCGTTTTTATCCAGGAAGCGGACAGTGACCGGATCGCCCTCGGCGGCCGTCACGGGCAACAGGTGTATGGTGTCGGGCAGGCCCTCCCAGTACCGGATGTCTGCCCGGGTATTGGCGGACGCTGACATACCCTCGGCGGCAACGCTGATCAGGCTGATGGCAGCGTATCCGGCACCGACCGCGCCGCCTGCCGCGCTACTGAAGCCGGCCAGCATGCTGTCCTGGCTGATACTGCTGAGCGTGGAGCCGACCGCGCGGGTGTTTTCCTTGAACTGGATCTGGCCCTCGACAATCCGATCAATAGCTCGGCCCCCGCGAGTGGAGGCCTGGAAGAAAATATCTTCCATGGGGTACAGCGGGGACCATTCCTCACCGTTGCGGACTTCGGCAGCTACATCCTGGAAGTTCTTGCCACGGCGATAGACCAGCTGATAGTGCCCGACACCGTCACCCAGCTTTCTGGGAGACTTGCCGGTTTCCACGATCAAAAGCGCGTTGTCGTCGGCTTCCGGAATCGGTGCATCCGGCCGATAAAGCTTCAGCTCCTCGAAATGCTCCCGTGCGAGCTGGTCGCTGCCCATCTGCATGGCGGACCAGCCGGCCAGGTACAGCAGCAGCGCGAAGTCGGTGCTGTTCTGCTCCTCCTCGGCAAACGCGTCTTGCAGCAATCCAGCCAGGAAGCTGGCGCGTGCGTTGCCGTAGTCGCCTTCTTCCAGGTAAATCAGGCCCAGATACAGGTAGACCATGGCGCGCTCATAGGGCTCGCCCTTGAAGTCCTTTTCGGCTTCTTCGTACCAGATACTTCGGGCCTTGCGGGCGGCATCGGTATCGGCGTAGACGTTCTCGATCTCCAGACGCGCCTGGGTCAGCGTGTTTTTAGCCTCCTCGCGATAGCCTGCGCGGTATGCCTTGACCCCGATCTCCATCAGGTTGAGGACCTTGTTGCGCCGGCCTTCCTCGAACAGGTTCTGGAAGTCTGCCTGTAGGATCTCCGGTTTGCTGCCAACCAGCGACTGTTCAGCCGGGGCCAACGTTGCCCGGTCATAGACTTTCGGGCCGCTGGCACAGCCCGCCAGTGTGCCGGCGATGGCTGTGGCCAATACCGGCTTCAACCAGGTTTTATCGGTAAACCACATTGTCACGGGCCGCCTTTCTCATCTCATAGAGTCCGCTCCAGACAATGGTGCCCAGCTCAAGATCGACCATTTCGAAGGTCACCTGGCTGTACCGTGACTGGGTTCCGGAGTTGCGATCGATGGCATCCAGTGACGAGATGCGGCCTCCGAGGCGGAAGTCCGCGCCCGCCTGTGCAGCGGTCTGGCGAATGGTACCGCCATCTACCGCGCCATCCCGCTTGAGGTCCCGTTCTTTCTGGACCATGTCGGAGAAGTGACGACCAACGAAGACCATGCGTCCGTTCGCAGCGCGGTTCAGCTCTATGCGCAGGCGATCGGTCAGCATGTTGGTGTTGATCACCGAGGTGCTTTCGTTCTTGATGTATTCGTTATCGATAATGATCCTGGGTGGTGTTGAACGGCCGGTGAGCATGGGGTTGGCCAGCATGTCGCGCATCATCTGGTCGGTCATCGCGACCACGTCCTGGCTCTCGATCCCAACGCCGCCTACGCTACCTGTGGTGGATACGTCCTCATAGACACTGGGCTTGCCCTGCACGTTTTCGATCTTGCTGGCACAGCCGGAAAGGACCAGGGAAGTCAGGACCAGAGCGCAGGCCGGTTTAAAGGTGTTTTTGGTGAACATGTATATCTCCAAGTCTGTCAGTAGGCACGTGCGAGGGCTTCGGCCAATTCCGGGTAGATCTGTCGGGTGGCGTCCATGGCATCGGCAAAGTTACCGGTGTGACCATATTTTGCGGTCAGGTAGCGGGCCATCGACTGAACATCATCAAAGCTACGGTCTGAGGAGGCGCGAATGGCTTCCCAGCCACCTGAGGCGCTGATTGCCGTTTCACGGCCAACAGATTTGCCGATTTCGGCTCCCACGGCACCACCGAGGAAACTGCCAACGAAAGGTATCTGTTCCAGGGCTTTCTCGCCGGCATAGGCGCCGGCCGCTGCGCCGATTCCGGTGCCGACCGTTGCGCCGATATTGGCGTTGATGGCGGAGTTCACCCACTCGGCAAGTACGTCATCGCTGGTATACGGGCTCATGTATTTGCCCAGGTTGTCATTGCGAACCAGTTGTTCGAGCAATTCGGCTTCGGTGGGAATTCGTATATTTCCGCTGGCATCCCGGAGTTTACCGGTTTTTGCTGCGGCCAACAGCTGGGCAGACGGTGCTTCATTGGTCATGCGATCAACAAGCCCTGCGGGCAGACCGGCCTCTTTCAGCAGCTCCCGATGCGACCGGGTCATGCCGGTGTAATAACCGGACTGAATGTCGCCACTCTGTTCCGGATAGGCGTTAAGCATGCGGACCAGTAATTGATCGGTGTCGACCCCTTCGGCGAGTTGTGTCTGCAGATCAATGCCGCGCAAATCCTTTGGTCCAATCAACCAGGCCTGGTAGCGGGCCGGTAGCAGATCGACGTAGCCCGGAACCTGGCTGTTGGCGGCATGATAGGCAAGCGTGTCGGTTTCGGGGGCCAGGTCAATCAGCCTGAGCACCGCTGACGGGCGGTAGACAGAATTTGCACCGCCAGCCTTCAGATAAGCCGCAATTTCGGCGGCAGTCTGTGGATTCGCCTGTTCGAAATCCGTGCGCTGCTGATCAATCACTGCCAGGACACTGTCCTTGTGATGGTCGGTGATGAAGTCCCGTGCCACAGCCTGTTCGGCGGCTTCATCGTTCAGTGATCCCATAAACATCATGGGCGTCGGGAAATACAGGGACAGGTAGGAGTCAATGGAATAGGTCACGCGGCTTTCAAGCAAGGTTTCACCCTGCCAGCTCAGCGCGTATATATCCTCGTACTGAACTTCATCGTAGAAGGGAATCAGCGACAGGGTGAGCATGTAGCCAAGGAAACTGGCGCCGTTGAAGCCTGTCGATCCCTTTGTTTCGGTGGTGCGGGAGACGACTACTTGGGGCGCATCGGGAGATTCTGGAACCAGCCAGTCAGGGCGCTCCTCTCCAATAATGGTGAAAGGGACGGTGCCGGTCGTGTAGGAGCCTGTGCTATTGGCGCTTACGCTGCCCCGGTCGAATTGATAGACCTGACATCCCGCCAGTAAAAAGACCATCACGAGGCTGACAAGAGCCTTCCCGACTGCGGAGGCCGCTACGGCTTTTTTCCGAAAGTTTTGAAAACAACTGAACTTCATTTTGATACCCAAATTCCACTGGTTGAAATGAGTCCGGGACAGCGACACTCCGGAATTCGGGTAAAGGTATAAACAATTTTTAATGAATGCGCCTCGCCCCAAGCGCACCAAGGTGAGGCATACCTGGCAATGGAATAGAAGTGTTAGGAATGTGTATTTTCTAACTAAATGAAATATAGGCAGTAATTTCTTATTTCTGAAAAGTATAGAAAAATGAAAAACAATGCAAAAATTTGTTAACAAGCCAGAAACAGGCGTTATGAGGCGTTTATCGTTTACTGATCATCCTCTTCAACGTCATCCGGATGTTCCCGCTTGTAACGCTCCCACTCTTCCCAATCATGGGGCGTTCCCGCATGGGGCCTGCGCAGGTGTTTGGCGTGCTCCATGGCGTTGTGGCGGAGGCTGTGGTCCCGTTCTTCCTCTTCCTTGTCGAAACCGTATTTCCTGAGAAATTCGTCTGGGCTGATGGGCATGGCGCACCTCCATCAAAGGAACATGTCCTAGTTTTTTACGATGCGCCTGCCTGTGTGGTTTTTCAACCGTTGTTGGAGCTGCTCCCGGTCGGGATCTCCTGGGCTTCTACCAGCTTGAAGTTGATCTGCCTGCGTTCCTCATCGACCCCGGCAAAGCTGACCGTGACCGGTTGTTCCAGCTGGAAGATGCGACCGTTCTTGTTGTGAATCAGGCGCAGTGTGACGGGGTCAAAGCTGTATTTGCCATCCAGATCCTTGCAGCTGACAAAGCCTTCCAGTCCGTTGGCATCCAGCCGCACGAAGAAACCGGCAGGCACGGTGCGGCTGATGACGCCGCTCATGGGTTCTTCGCCGAGGGTTTTGGCAAAGTCGCTCTTGAGCCAGGCTTCCAGACTGTTCGCCGCCTGGCGGGCGCGGATCTGGGCCGCCTGAAGCGCCTCCAGCTGATCCTCGGTCAGGGCTTTCATGGGGATGTCCCAGAGCGCCGCCTTGATCAGCCGGTGCACGTAGAAGTCCGAGAACTTGCGCAATGGCGAGGTAAAGGTGGTGTAGGCGTCCAGGCCCATGCCCTGGTGAGGCGCGGGCTTGAAACTCAGCTCGGCCCGGGCCAGTTGGCGGGACAATATGGCCTTGACCGGTACCTCGGCTTCAAGGGCGTCGGTTTCCTTCATCAGCTTCCTGAAACCTTCGGCCTGGTGAGCGTCAACCCCCGACAGATGCGGCGCATGGCTGTCGATCAGGGCCCGGATGTTTTCGGCGCGATCATCCCGCAGCCCGGGATGCTGGATAAACAGCCCGGCGGTCTGGTTGGTCAGGAAGTCGGCGGCGCATCGGTTGGCGGCGACCATACACTCTTCCACCAGACGATGAGCTTCATTCTGAATGGACGGTTCGATCAGCCGGATGCGTTTGTTTTCATCCAGCCGGAGGCGGAATTCCGGGCGGTCGCCGCTGAGTAGGGCATGCTCACTGCGCCATTTTCTCAGGGCTGTCGCTGCCTGGTGCAACTGGTCCAGGCTGTTGGCTACAGCGTCCGGCAGTGCCTTGATCTCATCGTCTTCCCGACCTTCGATCAGATTCGAGACCAGCTCGTAGCTGAGTTTGCCCTTGGACTGGATAACCGCCTGGTGAAAGCTGTAGTCGCCCAGGCTGCCATCGTTGTTGACCTGGAGATCGCATACCAGGGCAAGGCGCTTCACCTCTGGCATCAACGAGCAAAAGCGGGTGCTTATGCTGTCTGGCAGCATGGGCAGGGGCTCGCCCGGGAAGTATATGGCGGTAGCCCGATTGAACGCTTCCTGCTCTGCGGGACTGTCGGTTTCGATCACGGCGGTCGGATCGGCAATGGCAATCGACAGGGTCCAGCCCGTGGCGTTGGGTTCGGCCAGCAGGGCATCGTCCATGTCCTGGGTACCCGGGCTGTCGATGGTAACGTAGGGGCGATCCGTGCGGTCTTCCCGCCCGGTTTCCCGGGATTCGATGTCGCTGTCACCGAGGCTGTCGGCCTGAGCGCGCACGGCGTCTGGCCAGGTGTCTGCCAGGTCAAAGGTAGCCAGGGTGAAAGAGCGCTCAATACCGGGTTCTCCGGCCTTGCCGATTACCCGTAATACCTTGGCCTGGCCTTTGCCGTCTCTGATTGGATGCCTGTGAATCTGGCAATAGATGTAATCGTCTTGCTGGGCGTTCATTCGCTCCTTGGGGGGAATGAAGATCCATCGGTTGATGCCGGGGGTCTCGGGCACCACGAAGTGCCCTTTGCCCTTGATCAGGTAACGACCAACGAAGGTGTTCAGGCGGGTTTCCAGGAGTTCGTCTACCACGCCCTGGGTTTTGCCTTTCTCAACTTCCTGCTCGGTGACATTCACCCGGTCCCCGGGCAGCACCTTCTGCATCTCCTCGGGTGGCAGGAAAACATCCCGACCCTCATCGAGCGCAACGAATCCGAAACGGCCATTGGTGGCTTTGACGGTACCGGGAAAAACCACCTTGTTGTCCTTGATATCCGATTTCAGCTGGCGCAACTGGCTGAGGGCGTCGGCATTGAGCATGAAGTAACCTGGCTGGTAAAAAATGAATGATGGGGCGGAGTATAACGGTTATGGCTCTATGCGTCAGATAGCAGAATACGCAAATCAGATTTCTGTCCAGAATCTCTGGAGGTTGGCCAGTGATTTGGTGAGCAGATCGAATTCGGAGGTCTTGCCTTCACGTTCAAACAGTTGTCGCCGGGCTGTGTCGAGGTCAAAAAGCACCTCCCGCTGGGCCGGTTCCCGGATGGTGCTCTGGGCCCAACCAATAGCGACACGGCGTTGGCCCCGCGTGACCGGATCGACCCTGTGCAGGGTTGAGGACGGATAGACCACCGCCGCGCCGGCCGGTAATTTGTAGGATTGCTCACCGGCCGTGGTTTCGGTCACCAGTTCACCCCCATCGTAGCTTTCAGGATCGTCCAGGAACAGCGTGAAGGAAACATCGGTCCGCAACCTCTCGGCCCCGCGGCCCATTACGGGATCGTCCACGTGATTACCGTAAGTCATGCCATCGCGATAACGACTGAACATGATCGGTGTCAGCTTCGCAGGCCTCACTGCCATCTGGAACAGGGGGTGCTCAGTCAGGGCCTTTTCAACTTCAGCACGAAGGCTTTCCGCCTGGCTTCCGGAAACCTTCAGTTGTTCGTTGTTTTTGACCAGCTTTGCATGCCATCCGGCCGTACTCCGCCCGTCCCGGAAGTGACCGCCGTCAAGAGCGCTGCGGATACGCTGGAGCTGTTCAGTGCTCAGGATCTTGTCGATACAGATAATCATGATTTTCTCAACTCTTAATACGAATTATTTGCAATCAATGTTTGCTGTGGCGCATCATGCACCACTACGGACAGACCATCAATCTTACCGTTGTTGATTACGCGCAGCAGTCGGTTTCTAAAAGGAGAAAGGACAGAATGAAGAATGAAAAGCTGAAACTCTGGACCGGTATCGGTATGGCTACCCTGATGGCCAGCTCTGGAGTGATTGCCAGTGAGCACAAAGACAAGCATCACGACGGCATGATGTCCTCCGGCTCAGCCGAAGGCGGCGAGGGCGGCGAATACCACGGAGGTGAAGGCGGTGAACACCACGGTGGAGAAGGCGGTGAAAATCATGGCGGTGAAGGTGGCGAAGCCGGAGCTGCATTCAGTTACTTTGCCGCCGGTGGCGAAGGTGGCGAAGGTGGCGAAGGTGGCGAAGGTGGAGAAGGCGGAGAAGGCGGAGAAGGCGGAGAAGGCGGATCTGCCGCTGTGTCCGCCGTCGACTCCGACGGTGCCTATGTGGCCATGTTGCAGATGATGCAGGGACATCTGATGGCGGCGCGTGAATTGATCAAAGCTGGCCAGGTTGCTGACGGCCGTCCTCACCTGACCCATCCCTGGGTTGAGCTCCACGGCATGGTTGCGCCGGGTCTTGAAAGCCGGAATCAAAAAGCCCTGAGCGGACAGTTGGAGGCACTGGCGAATCAGGCAGGTGACGTAGACAGCTGGAGTGACATCAACAAGGAATTCCAGGCCGCCTGGGTAGGTCTTGAGAAAGCGGTTAAAGCTGCCGGTAGCAAGAATGCGCAGAGCGCGGGAACCGTTTCAAAAGTGGTGCTCTCTCTCACCAAGCAGGCAGTTTTGGAATATGACGAGGCACTGGAAGATGGGCGCTTCGTTGCGGTCCACGAATATCAGGACGGGCGAGGCTTCGTGGGCGCAGCGCGCGACTACCTGGACAGCCATCAGGCCACACTGAAAAAGCAGAACAAGGAAGCCTGGCGTGATGCAGTGAAGGCGCTGGAGGAACTTCAGAAAGCCTGGCCGGCAGCCGTGCCGCCTGAGCAGCCTGCCGTACCCGTAGCAAATGTCTACGCTGCCCAGGCGCGCCTGGAACTGGCCCTGGCGCCATTCCTCTACTGATTCCTGATGTTTTTTGCCGGGGCCTCTGATTTTGGGCCCCGGCTTTTCCTGTCAGTCTTCGGAAAGGGCTGTCTGATCATCCAGCGTGTCGATGCAGACCTGGTTACGGCCACCGGCTTTTGCGCGGTAGAGCGCGCGGTCGGCATGCCTGAGGATGGTGTCGCTGTTGTCGCCGGGACGGGCAAAAAAGCCCCCGACGCTGACTGTCACTGGTGTACCGGTTTTGCGACTCTCCTGTTCCACCAGTTCGCGAATGCGCCTGGCAATCTGGTCCAGAGTGGTCTGATCACAGGGTGACAGAAAAACCACGAACTCATCGCCACCCCAGCGTCCCGGGTGATCGTAGGGGCGAACCCCGGCTTTCAGCCAGAGCGCGACCCTGCACAGGATCTGATCCCCTGCCTGGTGGCCGAGGTTGTCGTTGATGCTTTTGAAATGGTCAATGTCCAGCCAGATCACACCAAAGCCGGCCTCCTGGCGACGGGCGCGCTGGATTTCCTCTTCCAATACCTCATCCAGACCGCGACGGTTTTTCAGGCCGGTCAGGGGGTCAATCCGGGCCAGCCGGTTCAGCTCGTCCGTTCTCTGCGCGACTTTTTCTTCCAGCTCGCGGGTGGAGTGGCCGAGGGTCTGGGTCATTTTCTCGAAGTGGTCGGCCAGCCAGCCAATCTCGTTATCCGGTTTCTCCAGCCGTGGCAGGTCGAAGCTGCCTTCCCGGACCTTTTCCACGGCGTGCTCCAGACTCATGATGGGCTTGAGAATCCGGGACTGGATAATCTGGTGGAACAGCACCAATGTGACCAACAGGGTAGTCAGGAACACGGCTACCAGCGGCCAAAGGTAGCTGGTTGGTAACAGCGTATTGAGGTCAAGGAGCGTGATCTCGAACCAGCCAATTGCCGGCAGGAAGGCAACGCCGGCCAGGTGCTTGCGGCCGTCCACGGTCACAAAGCCGCTCTCCACCTGACCGGCCTGATCGCCCCGCTTCTTAAGCAGCTGGAGCATCCCGAGTATCTGCTGTTTGTCCTGGGGATCATCGAACAGCAGGTCGACTGTGTTCTTCTGGCCTTCGGGCTTGATGATGCTGGCGAAATCGATGTAGTTGCGGTCGCGGTATAGCTGGATGGCGCCGTTATAATCCACGAACAGAGTGGTGATGCCCTCCTGTCCGATGTCGACAATATCCTGCAGGAAAGCGTCCAGGCTCAAGCCGGTACCGACCATGCCGACTATTCCGCCGGACTCATCACGCATCAACACATCGATCCAGAGTTTGGTGACACCCAGTTCGGTATCCGGGTTGACGTTGAGGTGGAAGTCGCGCCCTTCGTCGATAAGCTGGAAAAACCAGGCGTCATCCGGCTTGTCTTTATCCAGCACATATCGGAACTGGTCACCAGCGTATTCGTTTTCCTCGTTGTTGTAGTAATAGTGGCCGTTCTCGACCAGGGCAACGAAGTAATTGTTGTCCCGGAAATTGGAACGAAAGCTTTCCATCTGGCGGATGGCTTCAGCTTCGAGCGCGGCGTCATCGGGATTGGTGGCCCAGTTGATCAGGGCGGAGGAACTGGCCATTTGTTTGGCGAGCCCGATCTCCCGTTCCAGGGACTGCAGCAGGCGGGCGCTGTCGTAGCGCACTTGAATTTCCGCGACCTGTTGGCCCCAGCGTTCGATGATGCTCTCGGACAACTCCCGATAGGCCAGCCACGAAGCCACAGAAGCCACGATGATGAGACTGGCGGCCAGACCAAGGATGCGGGTTTTAAGACTCAACGAGTATCCCTCTCGGATTTTTCCGGGTTTCTGGGCGCCAATGATAGAACACTGGGTAACCATAGTGTAGAAAAAACAGACAGGAGCAGGCTGGAACCGGGAGGAATAAGCGACCGCAAGGGCCGATAAATACCGGCCCTTGCCGCGTGATTCGCGTTAATTGTGCTGGGAGAAGATCCGGGTTTGTCCGGCCTCGTTGAACAGGATGACCTTGTAATGATCTTTCCGGTCGCCCATCTCCATGCCGGGTGACCCGATTGGCATGCCCGGCACGCTCAGGCCTGTGGCCTTTGGCGCTTCACTGATCAGGCGTTTGATGTCATCGGCAGGTACGTGGCCTTCAATGACGTAATCGCCGACAAACGCGGTATGGCAACTGCCCAGACCGGCAATCAGGCCTGCATCGGCTTTGATCCGGCCCATGTCGTTGGTATCGGTGGCGGAAACATCAAAGCCATTTTCCTCGAGATGGTCGATCCAGTCTCCACAACAGCCACAGGTGGGCGATTTGTAGACGTGGATGCTCTGGGCGGCGCCCGCGGCCAGCGATGTGGTGCTGAAACCCAGAGCTGCCATCAGGCCAAGAGCCAGGGTATGTCTTTTCATGGCAAGTACCTCAGTGGTGATGTTGATGGTCATTAGAACCTGTGTCGTCAGAACCGGAAAGCCAGAACCACCAGACGATGGCTGCCATCAGGGCAAGACCTCCAGCGTTGACCAGTAGTGTTTCCATCAGTTCCGCTCCTGTTGCTGTTTCGGATCACTGTTGCTGTCGTTCCGTTCCGGACGGTGGCTGGTTCGGAACAACCTCAGGCGGTTGGCATTCGAGACCACGGTGACCGAAGACAGGGACATGGCAGCGCCGGCCAGAATCGGGCTCATCAGTATGCCCCAGACAGGGTAGAGCAGGCCGGCAGCCACCGGAATACCCATTGTGTTGTATACGAACGCGCCAAACAGGTTCTGGTGAATATTTTTCACCGTGGCCCGGGAGATCTCGATGGCATCGGGCACGCCATGGAGTGAACCCCGCATCAGAGTAATGCCGGCGCTTTCAATGGCCACGTCGGTGCCGGTGCCGATGGCAAAGCCCACATCCGCGGCAGCCAGGGCCGGGGCGTCATTGATGCCATCGCCGACCATGGCCACGGTAAAGCCTTTGCCCCGCATTTCGCTGACTACCTCGGCTTTGTCTTCGGGCAGTACTTCCGCGCGATAATCATCGATCCCGGCCTTTTTCGCGATGGCCCTAGCCGTACCGTCGACATCGCCGGTGACCATCATCACCCGGATGCCCGCGTCATGGAGGCGCCGGATGGCGGCTTTTGAATCCGGCTTGATGGCGTCGGCGACACCGATTACCCCAAGCGCCTTGCCGCCCAATGCCAGGAACAGGGGGGTACCGGCCTCTTCGGTAATCGCGCGGGCGGCATCAGCCAGATCGCCCAGGTCAATGCCTTCCTGTTCCAGCCACTTCCGGTTGCCGAGCCGCACGGGTTCGCCGTCGAGTTCACCTTGCACGCCCTTGCCATTCAGGGCTTCAAAACCAGTGACCTTCTCCAGCTGAACGTCTTCCTCCCTGGCCTTCGCCAGAATGGCCTCTGCCAGAGGATGTTCGGAATGTTGTTCCAACCCCGCCGCGATTGCCAGCAGGCGCTGTTCATCGCTATCGCTGACGTGAACCCGGGTCACCGCCGGATGGCCCTCGGTAATGGTGCCGGTTTTATCCAGTATGACCAGATCCAGCTTGCCCGCGGTTTGCAGGGCATCGCCCTGGCGGATCAGCGCGCCGTATTCCGCCGCCTTGCCAACGCCAACCATAACCGACATGGGCGTAGCCAGGCCCAGGGCGCAGGGGCAGGCAATGATCAGCACCGTGGTGGCCGCCACCATCATATGCACCACCGCGGGTTCCGGCCCAACGTTGTACCAGACCAGCGCCGCCACCAGGGCAATCAGCATCACCGTGGGCACAAACACCGAGGAGATCTTGTCTGCAAGCCGCCCAATAGCAGGCTTTGAGCCCTGTGCTTTCTTCACCAGCCGGATGATCTGGGCCAGCGCGGTCTCGCTGCCCACCCGGGTGGCCTCGTAGACAATCGAACCGTGGGTATTCAGAGTACCCGCAGACACCTCTTCGCCTTCCGATTTGCTGACTGGCATCGGCTCCCCGGTGAGCATGCTCTCATCGATGCGAGTGGAACCTTCGGCAATCACACCATCCACCGGAAGTTTTTCTCCGGGCCGGACCCGGATATGATCCCCTTTCTGGACTTCCTCGACCGGAATGTCCCGTTCCTCGCCGTTGCGAATCACCCTTGCGGTCTTGGCCCGCAGATCCAGAAGCCGGCGCACCGCCTCCGAGGTTTTACCTTTGGCACGGAGCTCCAGTGCCTGACCCAGGTTGATCAGACCGATGATCATCGCAGAGGCTTCAAAGTAGACATGGCGGGCCATTTCCGGCAACGCGCCGGGAATGCTGGCCACAACAATCGAATACAGCCAGGCAGTGCCGGTCCCCAGGGCGATCAGGGTATCCATGTTGGCGTTGTGGTGCCTGAATGCCTTCCAGGCGCCGGTATAAAAATGTCCACCGGTTGCGGCCATCACGATCAGTGTCAGCACACCCAGCCCGAGCCAGGTGCCCTGGTTGGCGTCGGTGACCATCATGGTACCGAAACCCATGCCCCAGACCATCAACCCAAGCCCCAGACCCAGACTTACCGCCATCTTCACCAGCAGAGTCCGGTACTGCTTCCGGTCTTCCTCTTGCTTGCGATCGTCGGCCTCGTCCTCGTCCTCAATCACGCTGGCACCGTAACCGGCACTCTCAACCGCCTTCACCAGCGCCTCCGGATCGGCATCTCCGGTGGCTGTGGCGGTGTTGTCTGCCAGGTTCATATGGGCATGGCGGATACCCGAGACCGACATCAGGGCCTTCTCAATCGTGTTGACGCAGGAGGCACAGGTGGCACCGGTTACCGACAGATGGACCTGTCCGCTGTCCCCTGTTGTCGCTTCAGGGCTCGACGGAACCGATTCTTCGGCTGTTGCCCGGTTTTCGGAATCGTCACCGGTATGGTTCTCGCTCTTGTTCCCGGAAGCACAGCAACTGGCCGGCTCCGCGTCTTCCTCGACAGGCTCAGCGGGATAGCCGGTCTCGGTAACAATACGCGCTGCCTCAGCAGCATCCACGCCCTCCGGCAAGGCCACCGTCTGTTGTTCCAGATCGACTTCAACCAGCTCGGTATCGCCGGTCAACGGCTCGAGCGCATTGCGAATCTTCTTGGCGCAGCCCTGGCAGGAAGCCCCGGAAATGCTCAGCGTGGTTTGCAAAACAGGTGTGTCAGTCATCCAGAATCACTCCTCGTTCTGTTCGCTTGCCCCGCAACAGGGCGCCGGATCATCCCAGTGTTCGATCAACCGGCAAATGGTATGGCCATCGGGCGTGCCATCCGGCATGTCCTGCCAGGCAGCCAGCGCCGCGGTCATCCGCTTGCGCAACTGCTGCAGCTCCCGAATCTCCCGCTCAACTTCCGCCAGACGGTGCTGAAACACATCCCGAACCATCGGGCACGGTGAATGATGGTCGTCCGCCTGATCCAGAATCTGTCGAATCTCCGGCAACGAAAACCCCAGCTGGCGCGCCTTCCGGGCAAATCGAAGCCGCCGAAGGTCCTCGGTATCGTATTGCTGGTAGTTGTTGTCCGGGTTACGGGTTGGCTGAAGCAGTTTCTCCCGGGTGTAGAAACGCACCGTATCCGGATTTACCCCAGCGGCGTCTGCAATTTCTTTTACTTTCATTTGCCTCAACTCCCCATGAGGAGATTGTCAGGAATATATCGCTACCGTTGGCGGAGTATTGGTGCGGGGTGGGCTTCCGAAAATGCTCTGAGCCACGGATGGCTCAGCGCAAGCGTACACGGACGTACTTGCAGCGGTTTTCGGAAGCCCACCCCGCACCGATACGGCGACCTCCAAGTCACCATAAATAGACTAAAACCTGTGAGCAACTCACAGGTCAAAGGTTTTCTCGAGGAGGGAAAATCGAAGGAAGGCTATCAATCCCGGGAGCGAAGAAACGTCCCGCAGGTCTTGCACTGGTCCGGCGCCATCAGCTTCGCCTGCCAGCCAAGTTTATGGCCACAGGCCGGGCAGGCCAGCTTCAGCTGCAGAACAATGATGGGCGTGATCAGGGCCGCGATCAGAACACCCAGGGGGCCCCAGCTGTCACCGCTGGACAACCCCAGCTGGCTGCTGAAAACCAGAATGATGGTTAGTGCCACAAAGGCAAAAATAAAATAGTTCCGGTTCCAGCGTTCCCACTGGCGGATCTTTTCATCCTGTTCCGGAGTCAGGTATTGCGCAGCCATAGAATCACACCAAAAGAGTTTATCCGTATCTTGGGGACCGCTCGCTGCAATTACAATCCGGAATCTGCCGTAATACCCGCCACCAGAACGCCGGAGGCCAGAGCCTTTTCAAGGTCCGAAACCGGAATCGGGCGGCTGATCAGATAACCCTGGGCAAAGTTACAACGGTAGCTCTTGAGGAAGTTCAGTTGCTCCTCTGTTTCAACCCCCTCGGCCACCACCTCAATACCCAGGTTGTGAGCCAGGTTAATCACCGCCCGGGTGATCACCGCATCGTCATGGCGCTCCGTGACTTCCGTGATAAACGAACGGTCGATTTTCAGCAGGTCGACCGGGAAATCACGCAGGTAACCGAGCGACGAGTAGCCCACGCCGAAGTCATCAATGGCCAGGTGCACACCCAGCTGGTGCAGACGGGACAGCTGATTCAGGTTGTGCTCGATGTTCTGGATGAAGATCTCCTCGGTCAGCTCAACCTCCAGACGATCCGCCGGCACATTTTCCGCCGCCAGGGCTTCCCGAATGTGATCCACCAGATTTTCGTCATCCAGCTCTCGGCCCGAGAGATTGACCGCAATGCGCAGGCCGTCCTGGGGCGTGCCTTTCCAGGCCGCCAGCTGCCGACAGGCCGCCATGACCACCCAGCGGCCAATATCGGTGATCCGGCCACTCTCCTCGGCCAGTGGGATGAATTCCACCGGCGGCAAAAGACCACGGCGGGGATGGCGCCAGCGGATCAGCGCCTCGACACTCTGGATTTCACCGGTGTCGAGGTTCAGCTGAGGCTGATAGAAGAGCACGAATTCATTGTTGGCCAGGGCCTGGCTAAGATCCTTGTCCAGCTCCAGGCGCATGACTTCCCGTTCCTGCATGCCCTCGGTGTAGAACTGGTAGGTATTCCGGCCCTGTTCCTTGGCGCGATAGAGCGCAATGTCTGCGTTCCGCAACAGCGTATCCGCGTCCAGACCGCTTTGTGGGTAGACGGCCACGCCCATGGTGGCAGTAATGCTGTGGGACTGGCCCTGAACCTCGAAGGGTTGGTCGAAGCTCTGCTTGATCTGACCCAGCAGGTGGATAATGTCGTCAATGTCATCCACCTGTTGCTGACAGAACATGAACTCGTCGCCGCCGGAGTAGGCCACCAGGAGCCGTTCGTTGCTCAGACGGTTCAGCCGCTCGGACACTTTGATCAGCAGTTCGTCACCGAACTGGTGGCCAAGGGAGTCGTTGAGCGTCTGAAAGCGGTCCAGGTCCAGCATCACCAGCGCAACCTGCCGCATCTGGCGATCGGCAATGTTCAGGGTGTGGGACAGGTCTTCCATGAAGAACCGACGGTTGGCCAGACCGGTGAGGGTATCGGTGGACTCAAGCCGGGCCAGATCCTTCTGGATAGCGGTTCGCTGTGCAATTTCCTGATCCAGTTCCCGGCGGGTCTTCAGCAGGGCACGGTTGCGTTTAAGAATGAGCTGCACCAGTAGGGTGGTCAGGCTGGTCAGAAGGCCCATCAACAGGAACGTGGTAAAGGTAAGGGCCGGCCAGTTGCTGTATTGGCGGTCGACCCAACCGACGGACGGGCGCAGGGTCAATGTCCAATTGAGTGTCGGTAGATTAACGGCCTGGCTTTTGGAGAATTCGCTGCTGACTGGCTGCGACACGTTCAGCTCATAGGTCACTTCACCGGCTTCGCGGATTTCAACCCGGAAGGATTCCAGCACCCGTTCGGTGAGAAGCTGGCGTGCCAGCACTTCCATTCTGAACACGCCTGCCATGAAGCCATTGTTGTCAGAGCCGGCCCCGACAGGCGCATAAATCACCATGCCCTTGCCGCCCTGGCGCAAATCGATCACACCGGAAAGATCCCAGGTGCCGGACTGCTTTGCCAGTTCCAGTGCCTGGCGGCGTTCCTCGTTGAAGGCGACGTTGTAGCCGATAACCTCTTCGTTGTCGGAGATTGGCTCCAACCAGCGGATGATGAAATCGGAATCAATCCATTCGATGGCCTGGTAAACGCCGAAGTCGTCGAGGTAGTTGCGGGCATCCCGTCGCCACTCCTGTTCGGTTTTGGCCGGGTCTGCCTCAAGGCGTTTGGCCATGCGCCGAATCGCCTCCGCGTGGACCAGGAACTCCCGCTCAAGGTGGTTGGCCATGGCCCGGGCTTCGTTGGCCAGATTTGCTTCGACCTGGCTCTTGTCCTGTTGAACCAGTCCGTAGCGCAGGCCGGCTGCCAGGCCCAGGAAAACCAGGAAAATCACCACCGGAAATGCCGGGCTCAAAAGGCCCGAAACAACAGCTTTTGGGGGTGATGCAGGTTGATCCACAGGTTACTCCGTGACTTGAAACGATGGTGCCGGGCAGTTGGCACTGCCCACGCAATTATGAGGCATTTGTATCGGCTACCGCCATCAGTTGCTTGATTCGGTCCCGAAGTGAGACACCAAAGGCGCCATCGGGCAACGGCCGGACAATGTCCGGTACAGCCTGACCAGATTCTGCCCCCACCGATCCAAGATCCATGATCCGGGGTGTCACGGGTTGCTTTTCGCCATCGAGCAACACCTCCACCCTGGGTTTCAGCTTTCGTCCGGGGTGCGTCGCCACTACGATGGCTACTTCGCCCGTGGATAGTTCTACCAGGCTGCCCGGCGGGTACACGCCGATCATTCGGATGAATGCTTCCACCATGGTGGCATCGAACTGCTGGCCGCGGTTTCTGAAGAGGATGCGGATGGCATCTGAAGCCGGAAGTCCGTCCCGGTAGCATCGGTCGCTGGTGATGGCATCGAAGGCATCGACGATGGAAACCAGGCGGGCAAACCGGCTGATCTGCCATTCTGCCAGCTGTTTCGGGTAGCCGCGGCCATCAATGCGTTCGTGGTGGTGGCAGGAAACATCACAGATGATCGGATCAAGGTGCGGATCGGCGCGAAGCAATTCGTAACCCAGGGTGGTGTGCTGGCGCATGATGCCGTGTTCTTCCGGCGTCAGGGCCCCGGGTTTGTTGAGGATCTCGTCCGGTACCTTTAATTTGCCGAGGTCGTGCAACAGTCCGCACATGCCGACGGTTTCCAGGTCTTCATCCGGCATCCCCAGGAAGCGGGCGAAGGCGACACAGAAAATAGCCACCCTGAGACAGTGTTCAGCGGTGTAGGCGTCCCGGGATTTGATGCGGCTCATCCAGAACATGGCGCTGGCATTGGCCTTCACGCTGTCCACGCATTCGCGGATGATGGGGCGGGCGCTCTGCAGATCAAGGTCGTTGCCGGCTTCGATCTGTCGGGTGACCTCCTCCACAAAGGCCTGGGTCCGGCTCCAGGTCGCCTGCGCCCTGGGCAGTTCCTGTTGCAGCGAACGGGTTTCGGGGAGCGGTTGGTTGGTACGCCGCTTCAGTACCGAAATCTGATCGAGTATCGGATTCAGGCGTTCTTCCTCGTCCTCCACCAGTACCCATTCACAGTACTGCCGCAGAATCTGAGCCTGGTTGTCATCGGTCAGGGTGAACCCCTGGAACAGAAACGGTACCTGGGTCCAGGGCCTGTCCAGGCTGACAATGCGCATGCCGGGCTGAAGAAGATCCACCGGCAGTCTCACACGCTGGAGGGTCGAAACAGGGGCGTCGGAGTTGGCAGCTATCGCCGAGTGCGCCGATACCGGGTGTCGGTGCTGTTTGCTGGATTTACGTCGGAACCACATGGCTCTACCAGTCTTCTGTTTATGTCCGGTGATTATGTCAGACCTGACAGACCGGTTACAGAAGAGTGCCTGAAGTGTGACGCAGTTCCTGATTCAGATCAGGTTTCAGGAGTGTTCTGAAACCCTGGGAATGCCCAGGCGGGGGATTTCCTGCTTTGGACAACGATCCATCACCACTGTCAGTCCCGCTGCCTCTGCCCGGGCAGCACCCTCATCATTGATCACACCAATCTGCAGCCACACCACCGGGATGTTGAGTTCGATGGCCTGGTTGATGACCGCGTCGGTGCGTTCCGGTGCCAGGAAAAGATCCACCATGTCCACCGGTTCCGGCAGACTATGCAGGTCGGCGTAAACGGTTTCTCCAAGTACCGTCTGGCCCGCCAGACGGGGGTTCACCGGGAGAATTCGGTAGCCGTGGGCCTGAAGATATTCCATGACTTCGTGGGAAGGCCGGTTGGTCTTCTGGCTTGCGCCAACAAGGGCGATGGTCCTGACCCTTGTCAGGATGTCACGCATCTGGTCCGGGGAGTTGCTCGGCATGGTGCTGGGGAATCCTGGTTGAATTAACGGTGTGCCTGAAGACACACAGACACGGATTCCGCGTAGCGTAGCGCGTGAGGCTTGTCGATTTCCACTTCGGCCCACTGAACCGCCTCATTCTCCATCACGATGGTCAGAACTTCATGGGTCAGGCGCTCGAGCAGGGCAAACCGGTTTCCATCCACATGATGGATGATCTGCTTGGTGATGGTGCGATAGTTGAGGGCGGCTGAGATTTCATTCCTGTTTACCGCTTCAGACGCATCGTAAGTCAGCGCAACGTTGATCAATACGTCCTGCTGATTGTTGATTTCCTCCTCCTTGATGCCGATATAGGCTCTCAGAAGAAGATCCTTGATGCGGACTTTTGCCAGGTGATTCCCGTGGACGTCTGTCATGCGGCCTCCCTAGGGTCAGGTGCTTCAGCGATTGTTGCTGATCAAGGTCAGAAACTCGGTGCGAGTAGCCTGGGACTTGCGGAACTGCCCGAGCATCATCGACGTCTTCATGCGGGAATTCTGTTTCTCCACGCCTCTCATCATCATGCACATGTGTTGCGCCTCGATAACCACCGCCACGCCTTTGGCGCCGGTGACGCTTTCGACGGCTTCGGCAATCTGCCGGGTCAGGTTTTCCTGGATCTGCAGGCGGCGGGCATACATGTCGACGATGCGGGCGAACTTGGAAAGACCCAGCACCTTGCCAGCGGGCAAGTAGGCGATGTGGCACTTGCCGATGAACGGCAACATGTGGTGTTCACACATGCTGTACAGTTCGATGTCCTGGACAACGACCATTTCGTCCATGGCGGATTCGAATACCGCGTTGTTTACCAGGTCGCCAAGGTCCTGCTTGTACCCGCAGGTGAGAAACTGCATGGCTTTGGCGGCGCGCATTGGAGTGTCTTGCAGACCCTCGCGGTCCGGATCTTCGCCCAGGCCATCGATAATGGCACGAAAATGGCCGGAGAGGTCGTCAAGGAGTTTGCTCATAATCATTTCCGGTTAGCAGTGTCTTACGAGGGCCAAAGCTTAAGGCAATTTGCCCACCATCTCTACGTTTACGGAGGCATTGCCGGAAAAGACCACTTTGGCTGCCCCGCCGTCTGGTTTGGGCGATGGAGCTATGGCAGCGTGGGCTGCGATGTTTTACAGTTTCAACCTGTGAATGTTCGCCGGGGACAATACATGGAAGAGCTGATGCCCACCGTCGGTGGGGTTTCCGCCGCAGGGCGCGAGGAAGGCACCCTGGAAGGGTGGCAACAGGGAGGTAAGTGGTTCAGTTTCGAGGGGCATGCCATTTTCAGTCGGATGGCGGGTTCGGGAGAACCACTGGTCCTCATTCACGGGTTTCCTACCGCCAGTTGGGACTGGAATCGCCTCTGGCCGATGCTGGTTCAGCAGAACAACGTGCTCACCCTGGATATGCTGGGCTTCGGCTTTTCGGACAAGCCCTCCAACTACGATTACAGCATTGAAGATCAGGCCGACCTCTTCCAGGGTTGGATTGAGGGGCTTGGCCTGCCTTCGGTGCACCTGCTGGTCCACGATTATGGCTGCAGTGTGGCCCAGGAGCTGCTGGCCCGGGAGCAGGAAGGCGGGCTGCCTTTCCGGATTGCCAGTGTCTGCTTCCTCAATGGTGCCCTTTTCCCGGAAGTCCACAATCCGTTGCTGATTCAGAAACTGTTGAGAAGTCCCTTTGGCGGCTTGATCAGCCGAGGCCTTACCCGACGGAGTTTCGAGCGCAACTTCCGCCGGCTGTTCGGCAACCAGAATCCGCCGGACCGTCAGGATATGGAGGACTTCTGGCATCTGCTGACCTACAACAACGGGCGTGGCATCCTGCATCACCTGATCCAGTTCATGGAGGAGCGCCGTTGTCACCGGAACCGCTGGGTTGGCGCTCTGCAGAAGGCGACGCAACCGATGCGACTGATCTCCGGTACGGCCGATCCTGTGTCTGGAGCCGGCATGGCGCGTCGGTACCGCGAACTGATACCCGATGGCGATGTGGTCACCCTGAGGAACATCGGGCACTACCCGCATTTCGAGTGCCCCTGGGAGGTTTTCAGCGCCTACCGGGAATTTCGTAAACGTTGCGACCAGTAACCCTGGCCGATACTGCGCTTCAGCCCGAAGCCGAATCGGGCATGTCTTCGGCGCCCCGGCCCACAACCGGCAGCGGCCGGGCGGCGTTGACCACCTGGTTGCGGCCCTGGGATTTTGCTTCGTAAAGCGCCTGATCCGCCCGGTTGAGCCAGACCGACCAGGTTTCGCCTTTGCTGACCTCGGCAACACTGGCGCTGGCCGTCACCTTGATGTCTTCAAGGAAAGGCCGGGCGCTGATGCTGGTCAGAAGCTGGTGTGCCAGTACATCGGCATCCTTCTGGCGGGTTTCCGGCAGCACGATCATGAATTCCTCGCCGCCAATCCGGAACAGCTGATCGCTTTCCCGGAGTCGCTTTCGCAAACGCAGCGCCATCTCCGTGAGAACCTTGTCACCGGCCAGGTGGCCCCACTGATCGTTAATGGTCTTGAAGTAGTCCAGATCCAGCAAGATCAGGCTGGACACCCGCTCATACCGCTCCCGCATCTGAATCTGGCCGTTGAGAATATCGGCAAGCTGTGACCGGTTCAGGCAACCGGTCAATGGATCCGTGGTGGCCAGTCGGGTGAGCTCCTGCTGGAGTTTGCCCACCAGAAAGGCAAAAATCATGGCAAACAGGCAGGTCAGACCGAGGGAAAACGTGATTCGCCAGAAATCGGCCTCGGGAAAGCGCAGGAAGGACACGACAGCCATAACCACCACAAAGATGATATTGCTGCCAATGGCTTCTCTCAAGGGCAGCAGGAAGAACAGGGCCGCGGCAGCGGGGTAGGCCCAGTAGAGGCCGGCGTGGCCATTGATGTGGGTGGAGTAGGCGGCACTGACTACGGCGAGCAGGGGGAAAAGCCGACCTTTGAGAAAGTAGGTGCCACGAAATCTCAGAAATGCGATAACCAGAAGGGCGTTGACACAGAACAGGACCAGTACCGCAGACAGCAGGTAATGGGATTGCTGCCATTGCACCATGACCAGGGGCGCGACGGCGATGAACGCCCAGAAATGCAGGTGGTAGACCAGCTGGCGTTTGAAGCCCAGCACCGCGAGTGTCGGGTTGGTGGCAAGGGTAGAGGGTGGTACCGAAAAATTCACAGCATACTCCCGCTGTCTGAGTCGAATCCGCCCGCGTCCTGTGCCGGGATCGTGTTGAAGTCTAGCATGGCCATTTCTCTAATTAAGCAGATACCGCTGTTTATGACCACCATTAGTTTTGTTCAGTTGGCCCGCCCTTGTCCACTTCGCTAAACTCCGCTGGACTAATTCAGGGACATGCCCAGGGACCATCCTATGACTGCTATTCACACCCGAGAACCGGCCCTGACCATCCGGGCCGGCCGGCGCGCCTTGCAACGACTCAAGGAAAAACCGTTGTCACCAGAAGACGTGCACGTGATTCCAGGCGCAGCCGGAGGCCCCAAGGCCCTGGGAATAAGTGGCCTGGACAAGGCCATATTCGGCGACTGGCTGCCTCGGGTTCCCCAGGAGCGTTCACTGATCGGTTCGTCCATTGGAAGCTGGCGGTTCGCCGCTGTGACGTCCTCCGACGACCCGAAACGCCAGCTCGGCCGGCTGGCTGAACTTTACACCGCCCAGCGATTTGCCAAAGGTGTCAGCGCCGCGGAAGTGAGCCGCAAAAGTGTGCTGTTTCTGGAGGAACTGCTCGGTGGCCGGGAAGACACCATCCTGAACCATCCCTGGTACCGGCTCAACGTTGTGGTTGTTCGCAGTCTTGGCATGCTGGCGGAGGATGCCAGGGGTCGGTTGGGGCTTGGCCTGATGAGCGCTATCAGCGCCAACATGGTCAGTCGCCGGCATTTGGGCCGTTTTATGGAGCGGGGGATCATCCACGATGCCCGCCTGAAAACGCCGGTGGCGAAGCTGGTGGATTTCCCCAGCCACGAAGTGGCGCTGACCCGCGAGAACTTGTTGCCTGCCCTTCTGGCTTCGGCGTCGATTCCCCTGGTGATGTCCGGTGTCCGTAATATTCCCGGTGCACCCGAGGGCGTCTATCGTGACGGTGGTCTTCTGGACTACCACCTCGATCTGCCCTACAAACAGCCGGGTGTGGTGCTATACCCACACTTCACCGATAAGGTGGTGCCGGGCTGGTTCGACAAGTCGTTGCCCTGGCGGCGGGGCGATACCACCCGGTTGCAGGATGTATTGCTGGTTGCACCCTCGAAAACCTATCTGGAATCCCTGCCTGACCGGAAACTTCCGGATCGTAAGGATTTCGAGTGCTATGTTGGTGATGACGCCGGTCGTGAGCGGGCCTGGCAGGCGGCTATTGCCGAAAGTGACCGGTTGGGCGACGAGTTTATGGAGCTCATCGAAACCGGGCGCCTGCCCGACGTTGTCAGGCCGCTCTGAACGCAGAGTTTCCGGAACAGTGTCTATACTGGTTCCGTAAAGTCATGACTTGGGGGAACAGATTATGTCCGATGCGAAACCGGTGATCGCCAGCAAGACGCCTTTTTCTGTCATGGTGGAGGCAGGAAAGAATTACTTCTGGTGTGCCTGCGGCCGCAGTGGCAGCCAGCCATTCTGTGATGGCTCCCATAAGGGGACCGGGATAACACCGGTAAAATTCGAGGCCGAAAAGAAAGAGTGGGTCTGGTTCTGCGGGTGCAAACAAACGGGCAACGCTCCCTTGTGCGATGGCACCCACAAGACCCTCGACTAAAGCGCCATACGCTGCAGGGTACTTGCCCTGAAGCCTGAAAGGCCGTGGACCGGGTCTTTCAGAGCCCGGACCCTGAGCACAACCGGAACCTCGTTTTCCTCATCCCGGTGGAGCAGCGGAAGATCGATCCGCTCAATGGAACCCTCGCTGCGAGCGGCTGACAAGGCCCGCCTGAAATTGTCCTGAAAGGCTGGCGCAACCATCTCTTCCAGGGGCTGCCCCACCAGATCAGTGGGCGCTCGATCCAGGAGTTCGGCAATCTGTGGTGAAACAAAACCGATCCGGCCATTTTCATCCAGCTCCCAGATCACGGCTCCAGACAGGGCTACCAGATCACGACTTCGCTGTTCGCTGTCATTCAGCGCCTGACGCAGTATCGACTTCTCGACCTGAAAGTTGGCGATCTGGTGATCAGCGCCAATTTCCCGCTGTTCAAGGCCGCGGATATGGAGCGTCTGCAGATGAAGTCGGCGGTTGAGGAGCAGGGCAAGCGAGGCAGCGAACACAGACAGCGCGACACCGGCTATCCAGACCGTTTGTGAGGCAGACCGGGCGACTTCTTCCAGCCCTTCTGGAGAGGGCACGGTGGTGAGGATCCACTGCTGGTCCAGTGGTGACACTTCTGTGCGCAGTGCCCGCGTCGGGTCCACTGAACCGTTGGTTCGTATCTCCAGCAGTGGCCTCTTGGTGTGTCGTTCGAGGGTATCAATACGCAAGCCGAGGGAATCGGGCAGGGTGTCGCTGAACAAAGCCTGGAGCCATACCGAAACGGGTTGGTTGTTGTCACCCGACACCGACCGGTCCGGCACGTTGGCCAACAGATGATTGACCAGAGCCTGATGCTGGGCATAGTAACGCGCCTCAGCAAGCGCCATGGCCCGCCGACCCTCAATACTTGCGGTGATTCCGGTTACCAGCAGTCCGGCTGCGACCAGAAGCAGGGGGATCCAGAGTCCTGGCCAAAGTACCGGTCTGCGGAACCGGCCTGGAGCTGAGCTTTCCATGCCGGGCGTCCTTTGCGGCTGGGTCTGTACCCCTGGGCCAGACCGACTGTACTTCTATACTCTAGTTCAGCTCTGCTGCGGAGGGAAATGTTCAGGTGCGGACTTTGCCGGCTGCACCATAGACCAGCAGGAAAGCGACGAAAGCTGTCACCACAATGGAGGGGCCGGCCGGTGTGTCCAGGTGCCAGGACAGGCTCAGGCCGCCGCTTACCGCAATGAACCCGAACCCGATCGCCATGGCCACCATGATCTCCGGATTGTGAGCCAATCTTCGGGCGGTCGCCGCAGGAATGATCAGCAATGCGGTAATAAGCAGTACGCCGACGATTTTCATGGCCACTGCAATGACCAGGGAAAACATCAGCATCAGAACCAGACGGAGCCGTTCGACAGCAACGCCTTCCACCCGGGCGAGTTCTTCGTGAATCGTACTCATCAGCAAGCCCCGCCAAAGCACCGCAAGCAGCACAAGGATCAGCGCAGCGCCGCCGTAGATCCACAGCAGGTCGTTTCGACTCATGGCGAGCAGATCCCCGAACAGAAGGCCAGTCAGGTCAACGCGAACATCCGGCATGAAGCTCAGCGTTACCAGGCCGATGGCCAGGGCACTGTGGGCCAGAATACCGAGCAGGGTATCCGTTGCCAGCGTCCTGGTTCGGGAGAGCAGAACGAGTGCCATCGCCAGGACCACGCAGGTGATGATCACGCCAAGGTTCAGTGGCACGCTGATCAGAAAGCTCAGGGCAATACCCAGCAGCGCCGAGTGCGCCAGGGTATCGCCAAAATAGGCCATGCGTCGCCAGACCACGAAGCAGCCCAGTGGCCCCGCCACGAGGGCAACACCAAGACCGCCAATCAGAGCGCGCCAGAAGAAATCGTCCAGGACGGCATCAATGATGGGCATGATCACACTCCGTGTGGCCGCCCTCAACCACGTCCCCGTGCAGGTCATGACTGTGGTTATGGTGATGGTGGTAAACCGCCAGGGATTCTGCCACCGGTCGGCCAAACGTCTCGATAAAGGCGGGATCGTGAGAGATGTCTGCCGGATAACCACTGCAGCAGACATGCTGGTTCAGGCAGATAACCTTGTCGGTAGCCGCCATGACCAGATGCAGGTCGTGGGAGATCATGATTACACCGCAGTTCAGGTCGTCCCGCAGCTCTCGAATCAGGTCGTAAAGCGACGCCTGGCCATTGATATCCACGCCCTGGGCCGGTTCATCCAGCACCAGCAGGTCCGGCTTGCGGGCCAGGGCCCGGGCGAGTAACAGCCGCTGTTTCTCCCCGCCGGAGAGGTGGTGCACGGAGGCGTGAAGCAGATGGCCAACGCCAGTTCGTGCCAGAGCGGATTCACATTCTGCGATTGACTGGCCGCTGAGCAGCATGAACCGTTTTACGCTCACGGGCAGCGTGGCTTCGAGCGTCAGGTGCTGAGGGACATAGCCGATGACCAGATTTTTTTTCAACGACACATGGCCCGCGGATACTTTCTGGATACCCAGGACCGCCTTGATCAGCGTGGTCTTGCCAGCACCGTTGGGGCCAATGATAGTGATGATGTCACCGCGGTGAATAGCCAGGTTGACCCGGTCAACCACGGGGCGTTCGTCAAAGCGCACTGTGAGATTTTCCAGGCGGACCAGGGGGTCAGTCATGGTCCGGCTCCGCCTGGCAGCGGGGACACAGACCGGCAATCTCGAGCGTGGTGTTCTCGGCCCGGAACCCTTCCTCGGAGGCCGCTTTGCCGACTTCTGTTGAGACTGCAGGTGCGGTCAGCTCGAGCACATTGCCACAGGCACGACAGATCAGAAACATTCCGGTGTGGTGTTCACCGGCGTGGGTACAGCCGATAAAGGCGTTGAGTGAGGCAATGCGGTGCACCAGGCCGTGCTGTTGCAGGAAATCCAGGGCACGGTAAACCGTCGGCGGGGCTGCATTATGGCCATCGGAGGACAACTCTGCGAGCACATCATAGGCACCGAGGGGCTTATGGGACTGCCAGATCAGTTCCAGTACCCTTTCCCGAATGGGGGTGAGACGGGCGTTCTGGCGCTGGCAAATGGCCCGAGCGTCAGTCAGAGCCTGGCTGACACAGGCGTCATGGTTGTGGGGCCGATAGGGAATCGCTCGGGCGGACATGGTCTGGATCCTGTAAAATTTGAAACATTATAACATTTACAGGAATGTCTGCCATGCTCGACACCGGGCCGGGCAACCGGTCAGTGCCGGGATTTCAGAACCAGTGACTCCAGATACTCCAGATTCGGGATCCAGGCGTTCTCGCCCTCTACCTCAACCAGCATGAGGTCTGCCGGGCCCGGTTCGCCTTCCAGTTTCCTGACCTGATCCTCGGTCAGGCGAGCCTGGCTGGGAATACCCTGGGTAACCAGGGCCATAAAGGGGACTTCCTTGTGGTGATCTCCGATGGTGTTGAGCACCACAATTCGGCCACGATTGTCGCCCGGAACAGTGAGGGAGCCACCGTTGGCCGCATCGTAGGAGATCACGGGAAGCTGGAGGCCCCGCCAGTCCAGGTATCCAACCAGCCACTCCGGTGTGTTGGCGCCCGCATCAGAGCTGGCGTAGTCCACCACTTCTGCAATCGAGACGTTTGGCAGCAGTAGTTGCCGTCCGCTCATGGGAATCATGACGCAGGAGAGGGATTGGCTGTTGTCATTCATTGCTTGTTACCTCAGGCGGAGTCCCGTTTCTGCCGGCTCTTGAGCAGGCAGGATTCTTCAATGGTTTTTACCAGTTCCCGGGCCAGTTGTTCGGGGGTGCCACAAAAACCGGCGCAACCGGTGGCGGCCACGGATTCGGGCATGGAGCTGTTGCCACAGCTTGTGCTTTCCTGCACCCATATCCGGCTTCCGTAGGCTTTCAGCAGAGGCGCGGCAATAGCGCCATCATTGCCCATGCCGGAAAACAGAATGGCATGGCAGCGCTGCCCGTAATGATCAGCGATATTCAGCAACACCTGGTCAATGGAAGGGCCATAGGGGCCGGGCCAGGCGTTGCTGGTTTCTGTCAGGGTGCCTTGTTCGCTCAACTTCCACTCATGCTCCACCGGCATCAGTACAACATCACCATTCTTGACCTGGTAACCGTCTTCCGCCCGCTTGAGCTGGTAGTGGGCGTGGCGACCCAGGACCCGGGTCAGGACCTCGGTGAAATTGCCATCAATGTGCTGGGCATAGATAAAGCCCACAGGCAGATTCGGAGGCAGGTGATCCAGGAACGTCTTTACCGCCGCCGGGCCACCCAGGGAAGCACCCAGTATCCAGACTTCTTCGGCCACCGATCCGGGAACGGCCGGTGGAATCCAGTGAGGCAGATCCGGTGACGGTGTTGCTTCCGGCACCTCCTGCTCCAGCTCTGCCAGTGTGGCTTCGGAATCCAGCTCTTCAAGATGCCCCAGTTGCTGTTCCAGCTTGCCCAGCAGCCGCCTCTCCCAGCGAAAGTACTCGGTGGTTCCAGGCTTGGGGGCCTCGTCCAGCCCGAACAGTACCGGTGCCTCCGTATTCTCGAGCAGGTGATCGAACAGTTGCGGGTGGTCGGCCTCGTCCTCGAGGGTCACCAGCCAGAGGCTGGCATCGGGAAACGCCGGATAGCCCAATAACCGGTCCGGATCCCCGGAGAAACGCACCTCGAGACCGAACTTGGAAGTGGCGGCCTGCAGGCGATGACGCTGCAGCACCACATCCGACACGATCCCGACCGTAGGCCGGCCACACTGGCCGGCCATCACTGTCTTCCGGTCAGCCGCTCAATGGTTTCAAGCAGCTCGGTTTCCTGGAACGGCTTGCCGAGATACTCGTTGACACCAATGGCCAGCGCACGTTCGCGGTGTTTTTCGCCGGTCCGCGAGGTGATCATGCAGATCGGAGTTTCCCGCAGGTTGTCGTCGTGGCGCACAAAGCTGGCAACTTCGAAACCGTCCATCCGCGGCATCTCGATATCCAGCAGGATGATGTCCGGCTTGTGGTCCTGAAGCTGCGCCACCGCATCCAGGCCGTCTTTGGCGGTGATGACTTCCATGCCGTTACGCTCCAGCAGTCGTGAAGTAACCTTCCGTACCGTGACCGAGTCGTCCACCACCATGACCACGGTGGCCTGTTCCTCGTATCGGGCAGACTCGCGGGCCTTCTCGAGATTGGCCAGGCGCTGGCGTTCGGACAGGATGTCGGAACGGATCATGGCTGGCAGGTCGAGAATCACCACCACGTTACCGTCACCCAGGATGGTCGCACCCGAGACACCCCGCACGGAACTGAACTGCGGGCCAAGGGACTTAACAACGATTTCCCGGCTGCCCATCAGGTTGTCCACCTGCAGGGCCATGGGTTGCTCGGCGCCGCGTACCAGGATCACCGGCAGTGGCAGGGCCTGACCCTGCAGCTTCGGATGGTGGTCACTGTTCAGCAGGCTGCCCAGATACTGAAGCCGGTATTCCTGGCCGGCGTATTCGTACAGCGGTGCGTCCGGCTTGTAGTATTCCTCGAGCTCGTAGGTGCTGACCCGGACAATACCCTCGATGGTGTTCAGCGGGATGGCGTAGAAGTCCTCGCCCGTGGACACCATCAGGGCCCGGTTCACGGATACCGTGAACGGCAGACGCACGGTGAAGGTTGTACCACGGCCCAGGGCCGAATCAATGTCGAGGCTACCGCCGAGCTGCTTGATCTCGCTGGCAACCACGTCCATGCCCACGCCCCGGCCGGAAATCTGGGTCACCTGCTGGGCGGTGGAGAAGCCGGGTTGCAGGATGAACTGCAGGATTTCCCGTTCGGACAGGTCTTCATCTTCCCGCAGCATGCCCTGACGGATGGCCTTGTCCCGAATCACCGAGGAGGGAATGCCGGCGCCATCGTCGATCATGCGCAGCACTACGTCGCCGCCTTCCCGCGTCAGTGACAGCGTCACTTCGCCGGTTTCGGGTTTTCCAGCCTTCTTGCGGTCGGCCGGGCTTTCAATGCCGTGGTCCAGTGCGTTCCGGAGCATGTGTTCGAGGGGCGCGATCATGCGCTCCAGAATGTTCCGGTCCATCTCGCCCTCGGCATTGCGAACATCGAAGTCCACTTTCTTGCCCAGTTCGCCGCTGATCTGGCGAACGATCCGTCGCAGACGGGGCACCATGGAGGCGAACGGAATCATCCGGGTCTTCATCAGACCTTCCTGGAGTTCCGTGTTGATCCGCGACTGCTGTACCAGCAGGGTTTCGGTGTCACGTACCCGGTCGGACAGGGTCTCTCGCAGGTCCGCGAGGTCCGAGGAAGATTCGGTCAGGGCCCGGGACAGCTGCTGGATGGACGAGTAACGGTCCATTTCCAGGGGGTCGAAGTCGTCGCCGTAATCCGGGCCGTGCTCTTTCTCGGCGCTGAACAGGATCTGGGCTTCGGTCTCGATTTCCATCCGGCGCAACTGCTCACGCAGACGCTCGATGGTGGCAGCCATTTCATCCAGGGTATGACCGAAATCGCTGGTCTGCTGTTCCAGGCGGCCCCGGGTGATACTGGTTTCACCGGCCAGGTTGACCAGCTCATCCAGCAGCGGTGCCGACACCCGGATGGTTTCCTGGGCCGCGCGCTGGGCCTCCGCCGCTTGTTTACGGGCCTTGGCCGGAGATTTGCCGGGCTTTGGTGCCGGTGCCGACGGTTTTTCCGCTTTGGCGGGCGGTGTCGGCTGTTCAGACGTTTTCGGTTCCGGGACGGCCGGGGCAGGCGCTGGTTGCTCTGCCTTCGCTGCGGGCACACCCGTGCCTGACTCATAGCCTTTACGGATATCGGCAACCAGGGCAATGATGGCGTCGTGGTCTTCGGTAATGGCCTGCCACTGGGATTCATCAGGGGCATTGCCGCCCAGGTCAATCAGGCGGGTCTCAAACGCGTGCGCCCTGTCGCCAAGCTGGGTCAGCTGGGACAGACGGGCACCGCCCTTGAGGGTGTGCAATGCCCGCTGGGCTTCCTGATTGAAGTTGTGGTTTGCCGGCTCTTTGCGCCAGTCATCGAGCAACTGCTCAAGCTGGTCCATGATCTCACCGGCTTCCTCCAGGAAGATTTCCAGTACCTCCGGATCGATCGCTTCCTGTTCGGATTCGGCACGGGGAGCTGCGCTTTCTTGGGCGGCTACCTCATGAGCAGTCTGGAAGTCTTCAACAAGCCCGGTATCCGGTTCAGGCTTGCTGCCTTCCTCCAGGCTGTCGAGCATGGACTTGAGGCTGCCCAGTGCACGATCGCTGAGGTTCAGCAGGGTCTTCTGGTTATTGGATCCGGAAATCAGCGGATCCAGGGCGTCTGACCAGGCCTCTGCCAGGTTGGCAATGGGATCCACATCTGAAAGCCGCGCACCGCCCTTGAGGGTGTGTAGTTCCTGCTGAAGCTGGGTCAGGCCGGTGAGTACTTCGGGCTCGTCGCGCCACTGGTCCAGACATTCGCTGATGGCGTCGTAGATTTCCAGACCTTCGTCCAGGAAGATACCGATCAGGTCGTCATCACTGGCCTGTGCCAGGGTCTCGCTGAGGCTGGTGCCTTCCGGCGTTTCCTCGGCCGGAGGCTCGGCTTTCTCTGCCGCTACGGGCTGTTCGGTCTCTTCCTCCAGGGTATCAGAGGGCATTGCCTCGCCCCGCAGGATGGACTGGACGCGGGCAACCAGCTCATCGGCCGGTGGACAGGGCTTCTGGGTGGCCACCTGTTCGACCATCTGCGCCAGCCTGTCATGGCAGGCAAACAGCAGGTCATTCATGGAGTCGCTGGCTTCCAGCTGACCTTCCGCAACCTTTTCAAACAGGTCTTCAAGCACGTGGGTCAGATCGCCGATGGCTTCCACCCCGGCCATACGGGCGCCACCCTTGAGGGTATGGACATCCCGTTGCAGCTCCGCTGCAATGCTCCGGTCCGAAGGATCCTCTGTCCAGGTGTGCAAGGCACTCCCGGTTGAGTTAATCAGATCGTAGGCCTCTTCCAGGAAGATACCGACCAGTTCCGGATCCAGGTGCGATAGGTCGGCGACTCCGTCTTCCGATTCACCGTCTTCATCGGACAGTTCAGTTCCTTCAGGCTCATCCACTTCCGGGAGTGGGGCCTGCTCCTCTGCGTTTGCATCCGGTGCGGATTCGTCTTCGAGGCTGGCCACATTGGTGACCGGCCGGGTTCCTGTAGCGCTGTCCATGTAGGCCTGAATTTCGGCAATCAGATCCGGAGCGGGACGTGGCGGCTCCTTGGCCTCCAGATTCTCAACCATACCCGCCAGGCGGTCGTGGCAGCGGAAGAGCAGGTCGGACAGCTCGTCGTTGATCGACAGCCGCTGTTCGGTCAATCCCTCGAACAGGTTCTCCAGTTCATGGGAGAGATCGCCTACGGCCGGGATGTCCGCAAGCCGTGCGCCACCCTTGAGGGTATGCAGATCCCGCTGAAGCAGACGCAGGATATCCAGGTTCGCCGTATTCTCGCTCCAGCTCTGGAGCGCTTCGGCGGTGCTGTTGATAAGGTCGCGGGCTTCCTCCAGGAAGATTTCCGCCAGCTCCTCATCCATTTCGTCGTCGGCTTCGGCCGTTTCCGGCAGCGGCGGTTGCTCGGTTGTCTCGGCCTCTTCACTGGCCGGCGTCTCGCTCTCGTCCATCTCAAAGCTGAGATCGATCTCCTCAAGGTCGCCGGTGAATTCCTGTTCGAAGGCATCCGGTTCCTGGCTTTCCGGGGCCTGAGCCTGTTTCAGCCCTTCAAGGGCGGTGACCATATCATCACTGGATTCGGTAGCAAGCCCGGCTGCCACCTGGTCCATCATGTTGATGAGCTGTTCGTGGGCGGCACGAACCGTCTCGAAGAAAACCTCGTTCGGCGCTTCGTTGTGTTTTGCCGCCTCGTCATAGGTTTCTTTCAGGGCACTCGACAGCGCGGCAACGTCGCCAAGCCCGGCTTGGGAGGCGCCGGCGGTCAGCTGCTCCAGTTCGGAACGTAGCGGGTTCAACGACTCCATTTCGCGGGGGTTGTCCGCCCAGTGATCGAGAATCCGGTCAGCATCGAGAACAATGTCGAGACCTTCGTTCAGGAACAGCTGAACCAGCTGTGACGGCGCCTGCTCCGGGTGCTGGCGCGGCGCCTCCTCGCTGTGACTGCGGAGTGTTTCTTCCGTCAGTTGGTGCAGCTTTTCAAGGAAGGCTTCGGTGCCGGGCAGCGAAGCCTGCGGGTTTTCACGGATCTGGGCCAGGCCCTGGGTCAGGAAATCGCAGGCGGATTCAATCAGCGAGAGCACGTCGCGGTTGGCGCGCTTGTTTTGAGCCCGGGATTCCTTGACGAAACGCTCCAGTGGCGTGATCACGGCAGCGATCGGGGCAATGCCAGCGGTATGTGCACTGCCCTTGAGCGTATGCAGGGCCCGGGAAAGATCATCGGTGTAGGCAACCGTGGTTTTGTCACCTGCGGCCGAGAGGAAATCCTTCAGCGTTTGAAGATGAGTCTCGGTTTCGCTTTCAAAAATATCCAGCAACACCGGGTCAACCGCATCCTCGTCAGTAGCCAGGGCCTCTGGCTCGCCGGTATCGGTTTCGCCTTCGGACGTGGTTTCCAGTCCTTCCGATTCGGCCGCGGGCATCATGCTGGCATCGGGAATCTCGCCGTTGGCCAGGGCGTTGGCTCGGGCTTCCAGGTTCGAGGTGTCGACCGATGGCGACCGGCGCTTTTCAAAATCTTCGACCAGGGCGGGCAGGTTGGAAGTGACATCCTCCAGCAGGCTGGCAATGTCATCATTCATGAAGATGCTGCCGTCGATAACGCGGTTCAGCATGTTCTCTACGGACCAGGCCAGCTCACCCACTACCAGTGCGCCAACCATACGGCCACTGCCTTTCAGTGTGTGGAAGGCGCGGCGAACTTCCGACAGAGCACTGCGGTCATCGTGCTGGCGCAGAAGCATCGGCAGGTATTCACGAATGGTGTCCAGCACCTCACCGGCTTCTTCAACAAAGATTTCGAGTATTTCGTCGTCAATCAGGTCGTCTTCATCAAAGGAAGCTTCAGATGCCGCCTCTTCGGTGTCTGTCTCCTCGATGGGCAACTCTGTTTCCCGGACTTCCTCTGGGGTCTCGGAGGTTGTGTCTTCCTCTTCTGCAACTTCCGATGCTTCGACAGCCTCATCGTCAGTCCGGCGGGTTGTCGCCATGGCCTCGGCACGGCTGATGAGCGCTTCAACATCGCCAGCGCTCTGGCCTTCCTTGAACTCCCGGATCAGCGAGGGAATGCGGGCATTGACCTCGTCCACCAGGGTAAACATATCGTCGGTGGGGCGAATGGTCTGATCAATCACACGGTTCAGCAGGTTTTCCACTGACCATGCCAACTCGCCAATACTGGTAGCGCCAACGAGACGGCCGCTGCCCTTGAGTGTGTGGAAGGCGCGACGAACCTCGGTGAGCGCTTCACGGTCATCGTGATTCTGGCGCAGCCGGGGATAGAATTCGTGGATGGTTTCGAGAACTTCCTCGGCTTCCTCAACGAAGATACCGAGAATTTCATCGTCCAGGAGTTCCGCGTCCGAACCCTTGGTTTCTTCGGGGGCGGCCGTTGTGGTGGTCTCCGGGTGCTCTGCAACCGGTTCAACAACGGGTACATCCTCCTCGGTGGTCTCCGTCCACGTGGGCTCGGCACCGACCGGGAAACCGAGGGATGCGAGACTGTCTTCAGCGACTCGGAGGATCGAATCGTTGTCGCCAATCCCTTCGGCCAGGCGCTCGAGATAATACTCGATGCTGGTGACCGCATCGGCCAGGATATCCAATTGCTTCCAGTCCGGAACCTGTTTGCTGCCCAGCAACACATCGGTAATGTAACGCTCGGCCGAGGCCAGCATGCCGGCAACCCGGTCCAGCGGGATCAGGCTGAGGCCGCCGCGAATGCTGTGCAGCAGGCCCGGAACATGCTCAATTTCCCGAGTATCCCATTGCGAGGCAATGAAATTCACGATGGCGGATTTCACCTGTTCCAGGGTGTTCCGGGATTCGCGGAGCAGTGCACCACTGGCTTCGCCCAGTTCCCTGGAGCCCAGGTTCACCGGGGCATCGGGAGCCTCCTCTGCGGACGACTCCTGCTGTCCTTCACTGTCCAGGCCGGCGAGACTGGCCTCGACGTAAAGCAGCGCGCCGGCGATGTCCATCAGGGTGCCATCGTCAACCTGCTCGGTCTGGGTGCTGAGTTTTTCAACCAGTTCAACCTGCTCGGTCACCACTTTCCTTGGTATGCCGAGACCCAGCACCGCCAGGGTATTGGCCACCTGACGCAAGCCCGGCAACAGGTCCTCAAGTTCACTGTTCTGACGCAGCTCTGAGCGAACAAACAGGTCCAGCTGGTCCTTGAGTTTGGCCAGCTCTTCGTTGAGCGCACCCACCACGGAATGGATGGCATCCCGACCCGGACCGGATACCCGGGTTCGAGCGGCATCAACATCGTCTTCCGAAGGCAGCGCCTGATTCAGCTGGTAGGCGTCCCGCAGGGCACTGACCTGGGGTGAATCCAGGTCCCGGGCCCGGGCAACATAGTAGAGCAGGTGTTTGAGCAGTGCTTCCGGCGCCGGTTGCTGGAGGATGTCGGCATGCTCGTCGGTCAGTCGGCGGATTTCACTGTCCAGTTCCCGGAGCAGGGATTTCACTGCCGCATTCACCGGATTGACGTGTGCCTGCAGCGTTTCCACAAAGGCACTGGCCGCTTTCCAGAGCTCGCCCCTGGGCGTCTTCTGGCACAAGCGGATCAGTCGCTGGATCACCTTCTGCATGTACTCGAAATGGGCATCCAGATCCGCTTCCCGTATAACGCCAGCCAATGCGAACTGGTACATCTGGCGCAGCTTACGGATGTGGCCCAGAACTGTCGGGTCCTGCAGGCGCTGGGATACCTTTCCAGTCACGGTGATTCGTGAGGGAGCCAGGTCCGGTTTGAACAGCGAGGTGTCGGAGAGCAGGGATTCGCCACGGGCGGCCCGAAGGTCGTTAAGCAGTGGCAGCAGCACCATCGGGAAATCGTCCTGGCTGCTGGCCAGGTGCTCAAGGTATTGGGGTAGCTGCAGGATGGCCTGCATCAGGACTTCAACGGCTTCGTCGGTATTGGCAACGGTTTCGTTGAGCACGGCCTGGGTGAGCTTTTCCATTTCCTCGGTGAGCAGGGCTGCACCGTAGAGCTCGACCATTTGCAGGGTGCCGTGTACCTGATGGAGATAATTCAGGCAGAAGCGCAGGCGCGCGGTGTCGTCACGATTCTCGACATACGCTTCCAGTGCATGCTGACCCTGGGTCAGCGTGTCCTGTATCTCTCCCCGAACCCAGTCGAGGGCGATGCTGTCATGGTGATTGCCCATAACCACTCCGGTTATTCTTCGTCAGTCTGGCGTTTGATCCACGCCAGCACATGTTCCGAGGGGACTCTCTGTAACCCGGGAGGCTGCCAGTCGGTCAGCTCTCCCTGGCCCAGAACCAGCAACCCCCCGGGCGCCAGCCGCTCTGCAAGTCGCTTGACAATTTCCCGCCGGCGCCAGCGACGGAAATAAATCAGCAGATTCTGGCAGAAGATGATGTTCATCCCGTGCATGGGGGCTTTATCAAGATCCAGAACATTCAGTCTGGTAAAGCACACCCTGTCACGGATGCTGTTCACAATTTCTACGGTATTCCGCTCGGCCGGGCGGAAATACCGGGATTTCATGTCCTCGTCCATTCCCAGCAGTTTGCGGGGGTTGAACTGACCGTTCCGGGCCTTCTCGATCACCGGTTTGCTGATGTCAGAGCCGGTGACGCCAAACAGTGGCTGTAACGCCAGCTGGCTCATGCATTCATTCAGCACCATGGCCAGGGTGTAGGGCTCCTCTCCGGTGGAACATCCGACACTCCAGGCTTCCAGGGGGCGCTTTTTCAGTTGCTCCCTCGGCCGGGTCAGGACATAGTCGGAAACCAGCCGGAAGGCGTCGGGATCCCGGAAAAACCGGGTTTCCTGAACCGTGAGCCGATCCACCAGCGTTGACCATTCCCGGATTGCATCGGGCCCGGATACGATTTTTTCGTAATAGGCCTGATAGCTGCTGCAGCCGATTTCCCGCATCCGGATGCCAAGGTTCGTTTCCAGAAACGAGCGACGCTCGGCGGACAGGGTTATGCCGGTTCGGTGTTCCAGCAGGGTTTGCCACTGGCTGAACTGCGCCTCGTCCATATCCGGGAGTCGGCGCAGTGACCAGATGCCCTCGGCAGGTGACAGGTTGTTATGCATTTGCGCCATAAACCGTCAACAGCCCTGGAACGGAAATCAGCCCACCACCGGAACGTCGCTGTCTTCCTCTTCTTCCTGATCCGCCACGTCTTCTTCCGGCAGGGTGAAGCCGGCAACGGAAGACCGCAGCTCGGACGCCATTTCTGCCAGGTTACCGATGGACTTCGCGGTCGCATTGGTACCAGAGGAGGTCTGGGACGTGATTTCCTGGATAACATTCATGGTGTTGGAAATGTGAGCGGCCGACGAGGACTGCTGACGTGCGGCGTTGGAGATGTTCTGGATCAGTTCCGCCAGAGACATGGATACGTTCTCGATTTCCTCGAGGGCGATACCCGCGTCCTGGGCCAGACGGGCACCACGGACCACCTCGGCAGTGGTGTGTTCCATGGAGATAACCGCTTCGTTGGTATCCGACTGGATCGTCTTAACCAGCGCTTCAATCTGCTTGGTTGCAGCGGACGAACGTTCCGCCAGTCGCTGAACTTCGTCCGCAACCACCGCGAAGCCCCGGCCCGCGTCACCGGCCATGGAGGCCTGGATCGCTGCGTTCAGGGACAGGATGTTGGTCTGGTCGGCGATGTCGTTGATCAGGGATACGATGTCACCGATTTCCTGGGAAGACTCACCCAGACGCTTGATCCGCTTGGAGGTTTCCTGGATCTGTTCACGGATGTTGTCCATGCCGCGGATGGTGTTCTGTACCACTTCCGCGCCTTTCTTCGCGATCGCAACCGACCGCTCCGCAACCGCGGAGGATTCGGCGGCGTTCGAGGATACCTGGTCGATGGACACCGCCATCTCGTTAACCGCGGCGGAGGCACCGGCAATTTCCTGGGCCTGGTGCTCGGAAGCATCAGCCAGGTGCATGGCCGTAGCCTGGGTTTCCTGGGCCGCTGAGGCTACCCGTACGGCGGTACCACGAATCGCCTGTACCAGCCCGCGCATCTGGTCGATCGCGTAGTTGATGGAGTCGGCGATCGCGCCGGTGAAGTCCTCGGTTACCGTGGCCTCGGTGGTCAGGTCACCATCAGCCAGGTCGGCCAGTTCGTCCAGCAGTCGCAAGATCGCGTTCTGGTTCTGCTCGTTCTGCTCTTGCGTAGCAGCCAGTCGGGCCTGGGCTTCGCGGTACAGGGCGAGACCGATAAACACAACGATCGCAACCATGGCGGCCAGGATGGCGAAGGCCAGGGTCGGGCTGACCAGGCGTGAGGCGGACTGGGTCCGGAAGTTTTCGGCCAGTACAGAGAGTTCGGAAAGCAGGATCTCGGAATTCTGGAAGATATCGCTGGCGGCAGTACGAACCTTGAAGAGGTCGGGAGAGGCTTCAAGGATTGCGTCTACGTTCTGGGAAACGAACTGGAACAGTTCATCGACGGCTTCGAGGCCGTAGATGGCGTCTTCGTCATTTACCCGTGAGATGCCCATGGCAGGGTTGCCGTTCAGCTGGCCCTCGAGCACTCGACCGAACAGGCTTGCGTCACGACCAAAACGGTCGGCGGCAATAACCGCGTCTTCGTCACCGGAGAGTACGTTGTTGACCGAGCGAACAATCCGCTCCGCCAGCAGTGACTGGCGCTGGGCCAGTGCGATCTGTTCGGCGGGTGCGTTGTTGTCGAGCAGGATCTGTACGATATCGTCGTACTCGACCTGCAGCTGCGGGATGGTTTCGTTCAGGGTCCGGGCAACCTCATGCAGGCCGAGAACCGCATCCTGGGTAGAGAGGATGCTGTCGGCGTTTTCCCGCACGGTGTTCCAGTTTTCCTGAACGCCACTCTGCTGGGCCAGTTCACTCGGTGGCAGACCGGTTTCCGGATTACCCTCGGTTACGTTGGTCCAGAGCTGTTGGAATTCGTCACGGGAGCGGCGCAGCTGGTTGAAGGCCTCGGCGGTACCGCCGGCAGCCTCGGTCGCGTTCTTCGCGATTTCCTGAGAGAGCACCCTCAGCTCGGCGGTGTTGGCGATGTATTCCTGATCGTTCTGGCTGTCCTGGTTGATAATGAACAGCACGACAACGAGCAGGATGGTGAGTGCGATCAGCGCGGCGATCAGGCCGGCAACCAGCTTGTTGCCTCCCTGTCCCATACTGAGTCTTCCGGCTCTGTTCTTCATTTTCTGGCTCCCGGCCTCTTCAAGAAATTGGCAAGTTTGTTTTTTCGGGTTTCAGGCGGTCAGGGTGATGTTCCTGCCATTGTCACCACCCTTACCACTGTGCGACGTCCAGAAATCGTTCGTCCTCGAGCAGATCGACGGCCGAAAACACTTTCCAGACTTCCTCGTTGCGTTCGTAACCGCCTGAGACAAACGGTCGAACGTTTTCAGGTACGCCCTCGGGCGAATCCTTGAAACTGTCAGTCGCGAAATACTGCATGCCCAATACACTGTCGACTACCAGCCCGCTGAAGATATCGCCCTGTTCAACAACCAGCACTCGCCGCTCCCGCTGGCTTCGGGAAGAGCGGGGGATATCGAAAAAACCGGCGAGATCAACCAGGGGCAGAAGGCGGCCACGGACATTGGCCGCGCCAAGCAGAAACGGGCGAACCCCGGGTATGTGGGTGAACCGGGGGACATGGAGAATTTCAGTGACTTCGCCCATGGGGGCCACGTAGCGTTCACCTGCGAGAACGAAGCCGATGCCGTTCCACAGTTCAACGGCTTCCTGTTGTTCCGGCAGGCCGGCAGCCAGCGACCGGCTGCGCGCGGCGATATCCGTCAGAACGGCAAAAGGGGCGGCCTGGTCGGACATGCGTACTCCACGGTTGGGGATCAGGCAATCAGACTGTTGATTGTTTTGATCAGGTCGTCTTCGTTAACCGGCTTGACCAGGTAACCCTTGGCGCCCTGGCGGGTGCCCCATACGCGGTCAGTTTCCTGATCCTTGGTGGTTACGATGACCACAGGGATGGAAGCGGTTTCCGGTGCGCGGGTCAGTTGGCGAGTTGCCTGGAAGCCGTTAAGGCCGGGCATAACCACATCCATCAGAACCAGATCCGGTGTTTCGGCACGGGCCTTGGCAACACCGTCTGCGCCGTTGTCGGCGGTCAGCACTTCGTGCTGGTGCTTTTCCAGGATCGTGGAGATTTTCTTAACCTCGGTAGGGGAGTCGTCAACAATCAGAATGCGGGCCATGGTTTCCTCAATGGTTCTTGGGTCAGCAGGTTTACTGTTCCGCCTGTGGGACATACTGGCGGATGGTATTGAGCAGCTCATCCTTACTGAACGGTTTGGTCAGATACTGGTCCGAGCCGACGATCCGGCCCTTGGCCTTGTCGAACAGCCCGTCCTTGCTGGAGAGCATGATAACCGGCGTCTTTTTGAAGGAGGAATTGTTCTTGATAAGTGCGCAGGTCTGGTAGCCGTCCAGGCGGGGCATCATGATATCAACGAAAATGATATCCGGCTGGGAATCGGCAATTTTTGCAAGAGCGTCAAAGCCGTCAGTCGCGGTGATGACCTCACAGCCGACCTTTTTCAGAAGGGTTTCTGCGGTGCGACGTATGGTTTTACTGTCGTCGATCACCATGATCTTCAAATTCTCGAAGTTGTCATCCATTGTCCAACTGCCTTGCGCTCAGCGACTGTCATTATTTTAAACCGGGGGTTTTAACACAAACCTTAAGGTTCTTCTATAAACCCCGCTCATTTATAGATTATCAATGGCCGGATAAAAAGTATTAGTTTGTGACCAAATGTACTTCTGCCCGCAACGTCACGTAACTGACTGAGGATTTCTCCGGATGCATTTGCAGCTCGGGTACAATACCATCTGATGTCACAGCATAGCACTTAATGCCTGGTCCGCTCTGCAGACCGGTTCGTGTTTTTAACCCTCAGGAGTGCAGGAACGCCCATGACCGTCAGACTCGGGATCGTGATGGATCCGATTGAAGATATCCACTTCAAGAAAGACAGCTCACTGGCCATGTTGCTGGCTGCCCAGAACCGTGGCTGGGAAATCGAGTACATGGAACTGCCGGACATGTATCTTGACGGTGGCAGGGCCATGGCGCATACCCGTGATCTGACCGTCCACATGGATCCGGAAAACTGGTACAGCTTTGGCTCCAGCCAGGACCGGGCCCTTGGTGATCTGGATGTGATTCTGATGCGCAAGGACCCGCCCGTGGATCGCGAGTTCCTGATGGCCACCTATATATTGGAGGCAGCCGAGCAGCAGGGTGCCCTGGTGGTCAACCCGGCATCCACGCTTCGCGACTGCAACGAGAAGCTCTTTGCCACGCAATTCGAGGACCTGACACCACCGCTGTTGGTCAGCCGTTCGGCTACCCGGTTCCGCGAGTTCTACGCCAGACACGGCGATGTCATCATGAAGCCGGTGGACGGCATGGGTGGGCACTCAATCTTTCGTATCCGGGAGAACGACTTCAATCTGGGGGTCATCATTGAAACCCTGACCAACTATGGCTCCCATCAGGCCATGGCCCAGAAATACATTCCCGAAATCAGCGATGGAGACAAGCGTATCCTGCTGATCGACGGTGAGCCGGTACCCTATTCCCTTGCGAGAATACCGTCCCACGGCGAGAATCGGGGCAATCTTGCCGCCGGCGGCCGGGGTGAGGGGCGGGAGCTGACCGCCCGGGATCGGGAGATCTGCGAGCGGGTTGCGCCGGTGATTAAAGAGAAGGGCCTCATTTTTGTCGGCCTGGATGTAATCGGTGACTATCTGACCGAAATCAATGTCACCAGCCCGACCTGCATCCGGGAACTCGATGCGGCGTTCGGGATCGATATTGGTGGCCTGTTAATGGACGCAATCGCAAAACGCCTGGGCCAGGCATAATCCGGTAATGGTAACCGGGCAGGTTTAACGACAGGATCCGTATCAGGAATGGCAGTTCAGGTAAGCGACTTCGACCGGTTTTCCTTCACCCTTTTCATGGCGCTGGCGGTGCACGCCATCGTGGTACTGGGAATTACCTTTGCGCCCGAACCGCCCCGTTCCTCGGCTCAGACCATGGAAATCACCCTTTCCCAGTTTGACGATGAGGAAGCCCCTGAGAAAGCGGACTTTCTGGCCCAGACCAGCCAGAAGGGCAGCGGTACCCAGGAAGAGGTTCGGGAAATGACCACCCCGCAACCGGCAGAGGTGAGCCAGCCTGAAGTCGCTCAGGTTCAGCCCGAGCCGCCGGCCCAGACCGAGCCCCAGCCGCGCCAGGAAAAGCAGGTGGTGCAGACCGAGAGTTCATCCAGCCAGAAGGTTCAGCAGCCTGAGGAGCGCACCAAACCGGAAAAAGAGCCCCTGCCGGTGCGGGAGAAAAAGAGCCTGATGGAACGCAGCCTGGAAATTGCCAGCCTGGAAGCGCGCTTCGATGCCCAGCAGCAGGCCTATGCCCGCAAGCCCAGGGTGATGCGCGTCACCGCGGCGTCCACGCTCAAGTCCACTAACGCCTGGTATGTCCAGAACTGGGTGAGCAAGGTAACGAGGGTGGGTAATATCAATTACCCGACCGAGGCGCGTAATGCCGGAATCTATGGCACACTGCGAATGCTGGTTTCGCTCAAGAAAGACGGCACCATTAAAGAGGTGGCCATCCTGCAGTCGTCCGGCAGCACCGTCCTGGATGATGCTGCCATCCGTATAGTCAGGATGGCCTCACCGTTTGCACCATTTCCGGACGAAATGCGGCAAGAGGTGGATGAACTCGAAATCATACGTACCTGGTCCTTCCAGCGTCGGGGGCTGACATCCGGATGACAGCATCGAAACACTCTCCCCATAGCCTGCGGCACCATTTTCTGGTGGCATCACCCTACCTTGCGGATCCGCGTTTTCATGGCGGCGTGATTTACATCTGTGAGCATTCCGACGACGGTGCCCTGGGGTTGATGATCAATCACCCGCTGGACATCCATCTGGGCGAGATTCTGGAACAGCTGGATCTGGCAGGGGGCGAGCTGGATCTGCCGGTATTCAGTGGTGGCCCGGTGCAGCCGGAGCGGGGCTTTGTGCTGCATCCTCCCGGAACCACCTGGCAGAACACGGCAAAGGTCACCGACGACGTCCTGCTGACTACATCCCGGGACATACTGGCAGGAATTGGCCGTGGCGAAGGCCCCGACGAATATCTGGTGGCCCTGGGCTACTCCGGCTGGAGTGAGGGCCAGCTTGAAGAGGAGCTGGGCAGTAATGCCTGGCTGACTTGCCCGGCCACCACAGACATCCTGTTCCGAACCCCCTGGGAAGAGCGCTACAAGGCGATACTCCGGCTCATCGGCATTGACCTGAACCAGCTCAGTGAATCGGTTGGCCATGCCTGAGTCAGCCAGTCATCGTGTCATGGCATTTGATTTTGGTACCCGCCGGATTGGTGTTGCCGTCGGCCAGGAATTGCTGGGCACCGGGCAGCCCGTGGCGCTGATTCCCGCCCGCGACGGTATCCCGGATTGGCAACAGATTGAATCCCTGCTCGAGGAATGGCGCCCGGATCTGGTGGTGGTTGGTCTGCCCCTTAATATGGACGACACCGAGAACGACATGTGTGCCAGGGCCCGCAAGTTCGGCAAACGTCTGCATGGTCGCTACCATGTGCCGGTCGAGATGGTGGATGAGCGGCTTACCAGTTTCGAGGCCAAGGGCGAGGTGATGGCCGCCGGGGGCAGTCGTGATTTTGGTCGTCACGGGGTAGATGACCGGGCGGCGGTGCTGATCCTGGAAACCTGGTTTGGTCAGCGGGAAAAATGATGCCGGTGCACGACCCAGGCCGGTTTACAAAACAGTGAGGACTGAATGACGGCATTGCTTGATATTGATCAGTTGCTTGATCAGATGGAATCCGGGCTGCGCCGGGCGCTTGAGCAGCGGGGCGTCGAATCGCCGGTTCTGATCGGTATACGGACCGGTGGCGTCTGGCTGGCCGACGTGCTGAGTAAACGCCTTGGCATCGAAGAGCCCTTCGGCGAACTGGATATTTCCTTCTACCGCGATGATTTCAGCCGTATCGGCCTGAACCCCCGGGTCAAACCCTCAAGCCTGCCATTTGATACCGAGGGCCGGGACATCATCCTGATTGACGATGTCATCATGAGTGGCCGGACCATCCGCGCAGCGATGAATGAGATCTTCGATTATGGTCGCCCAGCCAGTATCATACTGGCCACCCTGATTGACCTCGGTGCCCGGGAACTGCCCATCCAGCCGGACGTGGCTGGCAAGACAATGGCGCTGGAATCCCATCAGCGCGTCAAGCTGCGCGGCCCCGACCCGCTCCGTATTGAGCTTCAGGAAGCCGGACAATAAACCTCCGAATCAGATAACAGGCGACCCATGACCGCGAACGACTCTTCCCCGCACCACTTGCAGCTGACCCGGGATGGTCAGTTGCGGCACTTCCTCACCCTCGACGGCCTCGACCGCGCCCTGCTGACCGACATCCTGGATACGGCAGATTCCTTTATCGAAGTCGGTGAGCGCACCATCAAGAAAGTGCCGTTGCTCCGTGGCCGGACCGTGGTGAACCTGTTTTTCGAGTCCAGTACCCGCACCCGCAGCACCTTTGAGCTGGCGGCCAAGCGCCTCTCTGCGGATGTGCTCAACCTGGATATCAGCACCTCGGCCACCTCCAAGGGCGAATCCCTGTCGGACACCCTCCTCAACCTCGAAGCCATGGCCAGTGACATGTTCGTGGTTCGCCACTCCCAGAGTGGTGCGCCGCACTTCATTGCCGAGAGCGTGACCCCGGGAGTGGCCATTATCAACGCTGGTGACGGCCGTCACGCCCACCCGACCCAGGCTATGCTGGATATGCTCACCATTCGCCAGCACAAGGGCCAGTTCGAGGGGCTGAAAGTCGCCATCGTCGGTGATGTGCTGCACTCGAGGGTAGCCCGTTCCCAGATTCGCGCCCTGAACGAATTGGGCGCGGAAGAAGTTCGTGTTATAGCCCCGGGTACCCTGCTTCCCAAAGATGTGGAAAGCCTGGGCTGCACGGTGGAATACGACATGGCCCGGGGGATGAAGGATCTGGATGTGGTGATCATGCTGCGGTTGCAGAAAGAGCGGATGGAAGGTGCGCTGCTGCCCAGCGAGCGGGAATTCTACCGGCTTTACGGCCTGAACCAGCAGAAACTGGCACTGGCTCATCCGGAATGCATTGTCATGCATCCCGGGCCGATAAACCGGGGCGTTGAAATCGAATCGGCGGTGGCCGACGGGCCACAATCGGTGATTCTGAACCAGGTTACCAATGGTATTGCCATCCGGATGGCGGTCATGTCCATGGCCATGGGTGGCCAGGTGGCCGAGCGCCAGCAGAAACTGAGTGAGAGGGACCAGGCATGAGCAGCGTCAACAATTCCGGACGCAGTCTGAAGATTACCGGAGGCCGACTGTTCGATGGTCAGGGCGCAGAACAGGCGAATACCGCACTGCTGATTCGCGATGGCCGTATTGTTGCGGTGGGCGAAGCTGCGGCCCGCGAGACGGCCGACGAGACCGTCAATGCAGAAAACGGCGTGATCACACCCGGCTTTGTGGATCTGTGCTGCAACCTCCGTGAGCCGGGCAACGGCCAGAAAGGTAACATCGCTTCGGAGACCCTTGCGGCGGCCCACGGCGGATTTACCACCGTGTGCGCCTCGCCGGAGACGTCACCGGTAAACGATTCCAGTGCCGTCACCCACCTGATCCGTGATGGTGCTGCCAGCCGTTCACCGATCCGGGTTTTGCCTATAGGCGCCATAACCCGGGGCCTTGAGGGCGATCTGCTCAGTGATATGTCAGGACTGGCCTCAGCGGGCTGTGTCGCAGTAGGGAATGGTTCCAGGGGCGTGCGGAATGCCCGCATTCTGCGCCGGTGCATGGCCTATGCCCAGACCTTTGGCTTGACAGTAATGTTCAGCCCCGAGAACCAGGCCCTGGCCGCTGACGGCTATGCCCACGACGGCCTGGTAACCTCTCGTTTGGGCCTGCTCGGGATTCCGGAAGTGGCGGAAACCGCCGCGGTTATGGAAATGCTGTTGCTGGCCGAGGAAACCGGGGTTCGTCTGCACCTGAGCCAGTTGTCCTGCGGTCGCAGTGTTGAAATGCTGGCCGATGCCCGTAGCCGGGGTATTGCAGTAACCGCCGATGTGGCCATGCACCAGCTGGTGTTCACCGAGGAGGCCCTGGCCGGGTTCGACAGCCGCTTCCATGTTCGGCCGCCACTGCGCAGCGAGAGCGATCGCAAGGCCCTGATAGCCGGTGTCCGGGACGGGGTGATTGATGCCATCGTCAGCCAGCATCAGCCCCACGATACCGCCGCCAAACAGGCCCCCATGGCGGCCACCGAGCCGGGTCTGTCCAGCATCGAAAGTGTACTGTCGCTGGGTCTGGAACTGGTGGAAATGAACGAACTGGCGCTGCCTGACCTGATCCGGGCACTGACTACCGGTCCGGCCTCCGTACTTGGCCGCACGGCCCGACTCGCGGAGGGTGAAACGGCCGATATCTGCCTGTTCGATCCCGATGCCTTCTGGACACCAGGCCCGAAAACACTGGTTTCGGCCTGTCGCCATGCGCCGGTGACCGATCGCAAACTTCCGGGTGTCGTCCGGCTGACCCTCAGTGAGGGGCGACAGGCCTGGCCCCAGTTTGCTGGCTGATCCACTGATCCAGTCCGAAAGTGCGGCAGAGGTTGCGGAACCTCTGTCGACACCATCACAGAATCTCCCCCTTTTGCTGAAAAACCCTTGATGGCAGGCACCCGTGCCAACGTATTCTTGTAGCCGTCGCCCTATGGTCGACCAAGGAAAGCGTGGCCTGGCCGGTGCATTTGCAGACACCGGCGCCCGACAATAATAACCAGGAGTCATCCCGTGAAATCAGCAAACCTCCCCCAGCGGGTAGCCATGGCGGCTGCCCTCTGTGCCAGTCTGGTCTTTCCCTCAATGGGGCAGGCGCAGGCACAGAATGAGCCTCTGGAACGCAGTTTTTGCGTTTTTGACCCGGTTGGTGCCAATGGCCCCCTGTTTGCCATCACCAAGACCTTCCAGCCGGTTGCCCTGAAAAACGGCATCAAGCTGGATCTTCGCGCCTACACCGATGAGAAGGTGGCCGCCGAGGACTTCAAGGCAGGACAGTGCGACGCCGTTCTGCTCACCGGCACCCGTGCCCGGGAATTCAACAAGTTCACTGGCAGCCTTGAAGCCATGGGCGCTGTGCCCGGCGAAGAGGAAATGCGCCTGCTGTACAACACGCTGAGCCAGCCCAAGGCCCGGCCGTTCCTGATTGACGGCCCCTACGAGGTGGCCGGTGTGTTTCCGGGGGGAGCCATCTACCTGCACACCCGGGACCGCAGTATCGATTCGGTCGAGAAGTTGCAGGGCAAACGCATCGCTACCCTGGACTACGACCAGGCATCCGTGCGAATGGTTCGCCATGTGGGCGCCTCCGTGGTGGGCTCCAATTCCGCCAACTTTGCCGGCAAGTTCAATAACGGCAGCGTTGACCTCGCCTATGCACCCGCCGTCGCCTACACCCCTCTGGAATTGTACAAGGGCGTTCAGCCCAACGGAGCCGTGGTCAAATATGCCCTGGGGTATATGAACTTCCAGGTCATCATTCATCGGGATCGGTTCCCGGATTCTGCGGGCCAGATGGTCCGCGACCAGGCGATCAAGCGGATTGACGAGGCCTATGAAATTATCGCCCAGGCGGAGGCGGAGATTCCTTCAGACGTCTGGATGGAATTGCCGCGGGAAGATACTGCCGAATACGACAAGATGCTGCGCAAGGTGCGGCTGTCGTTACTGGAGGACGGTGTTTACGATGAGCGGGCCATCAAGTTGATGAAAGCGATTCGCTGCCGGGTGGATGCCACCCGTTCCGAGTGCGCCTCTGTCGCCGGCACCTGAAGGGAGTTGATGAGGCCCGCAGATGCGGGCCTGTGCCTGACTAGCGGATTTCGTCTTTCAGGGCCTTCCCGGCCTTGAAGCCGACGGTTTTGCTGGCTGGAATGCGAATGGTCTCGCCGGTTTGCGGGTTGCGTCCGTCCCGCGCCTCGCGGCTGCGGATATTGAAGGTGCCAAAGCCGATCAGGGTGACATCTTCGCCCCGGGAGGCGGCGGCCGATACCTGGTCGGTAAACGCGGTAATCACTTCGCTGGCCTTGTCTCGGGTCAGGCCGGTGCGGTCGGCAATGGCCGCGGCGAGTTCAGGTTTACGCATCGGATACTCCTTTTATTGTATTTCTGTTGTTTGGCTCTCTGTCCTGGCCGGAATCACAACGACTCACGGTTGCTCCAATCTATAGTGGCTCCCGACGCATTGTGCAAACCCCCGTCAGCAATGGTGTGTTTCATTTAGCGTCATTTGCGGCATCGGTCGCATAAAAACCGCGATTCGTGGGCCATAATGCGTGTCTGGTTACAGTCTGTAACAAACCGGATCCTCCGTCAGAGTCTGGCCCGTGAGATTGCAGCAGGACTGCTTCAGAACAAAAACGCAAAAGGTGAAGAAGGTATGACCCATTTCCGGAATCCCTCCCGCACGGCGCTTTTTACAGTGCGCGGTGCCCGTAATCTGGTGGCAGCTCTCTTGGCCAGTGTGGCCCTGAGTGGTTGTGGTGTGGTCAATCACATGATTTACAAGACTACTGGCGATGTGATGCAGGGCTTCTCCCGGAATCACACGGTACCCTTTTTGATGGAGAGCAATGACCTGGCCATGGGGTGCGCCATGAGTGAGGCGACCGCGCCATTGCTGATGTCCTTCGGTCGAGTCACCAATGAGCCGGACCAGCTGGCGGTCATGCTCTACCTGTCTGCCGGCGGCTGTGCCGAGGAAGAGGCCAGGGAACACGAGTTGGCCGCACTTGCCGCCCTGCACGGCATGAACGGGAATGCCGCCGAAGATGCCATGATCCGCCAGAAACGGGCCCATACGGTTGCTGCCCGGCGTTATTACACCGCGTGGCAACACCACAATGCCCATTACGGCAACCCCGCCGACGGCGAGTGCCCCGATTTCGATGATGACATGGATGAGTTTATCTACATGGCCGGCCTGCTGTCCGGTCTTCAGGCCCTGAACGCCCAGATTCAGTCCACCTCCTCCATTGGCGTGCCTGCCAACGTTGGTTCCATTGCCGCGCGGGCCACGAGCTGTCTTGATAATGAGAAATGGTGGGGCGCGCCCATGGCTCTGAGAGCAACGGTCTGGGCCATGATCCCGGGCGCTCAGCCAGCGGGAGAGGATGCCTTTGAGCGGCTCGCCATTGCTGGCGAACAGGGTGATGCCGCCGGTGTTCGTTTGCCCCACGTATTCCACGCCATCGCGGCTCTGAACAAGGGTGACGAAGCGATGGTACGGGACGTGATTCGGGAACACGCTGAATCTGTCGAGAATACGCCGGCCAATGAGGACTGGCGATTTGTAGACGCCATGGCAACCGATATGATCGTCGCGGTGTCTGATCGTCTGTGGGTCGAGAACACCGGGCATCGTACGCCCATGGGCCAGCTCGGCACCTTCTGGGATGACCAGCGGGAAGAGGTCGAAACCATGGATCTGGACGATCTGCTGTAACCACTCCCTACCCAGAGTAATCAGTTATGTCGAAGGGCGGTTTTCATCGTAGCGGGCTGGAGTGGTTTTCATCACTGCCGGCGTGTCTGCTGTTGCTGGCGGTGGTCATCTTCTCCACAAGCAGCGACATTCACAACCAGATGTTGCGGGGCGGTGAACAGCTTTGGAGTGGCTACTACAAGTTGCGGATGGACCCGGTTCAGCCCACCTGCGACCCGAACCGTGACATCGAGGCGGCAGTTGCTGCGGAAATGGCGGCCGATGATGCGGCGGATGACCCCATGGCAGCGTTGCTGGGGGCCGAGGAAAAAGACCCGGCCGATGTTCGGCTTGCTATCGAGCGGGCCGTTGCTGACTGCCGCGAGGCCCACCGGAATTTCGAGAATCTCAGGGACCAGCTGACACCGGGTGTAAAAGCCTATCGGGCTGTTGAGCTATTCATTGCGGACCTGATTGCGTTTGGCCTGGAGTCCCAGCGTTTCATTCTGGTGATCCTGGTCATGTTGTGTGCGGTGACCGCGACGCTGACCCGCCATCACATCGCCATGCGCGCCATGGAGACCAGGCTGGATTATACGGTTTCCCACACCCTGCAAACCATCGCCAATGCCATGCTACTGGGCTCGAGCGCAATCTTTCGCCAGTCCAGCCTGGGTTCAGACACGGCGGTCTCGTCCGAAGAGCTGTTGCTGCACAATTTCTGGATCGTCGGTTTCGCCTGCCTGACCCTCGCCAGCCTTTACCGGCTGTTCCGGGGGCCGGATGACCTTCAGGAGGGTGGCAACCTGAACAAGGCCTTCCTGGCAGTTCCACTGTATACCGTGATGTGCCTGATATCCGGCACCTATTTCGCCCTGATCGGACACGCCTCCGGGATTGGTATCTATCTCGGCAAGATGATGGAGCTGTCCGACATGTTCCTGAATGTCGGTCTGTATGTGTGGGTGGGTATGATGCTGAAGCAGACCCGCCTGGCCACCCTGGTGTTCAATGTATTCCGGCCCTGGCGAATGCCGCCGGAAATGCTGGCGGTTGTAGCGGTTCTGGTGGCGGCCGTGCCAACGGCCTACACCGGTGCCTCCGGCATCTTCGTGATCGCCGCCGGCGCGGTGATCTACAGTGAATTGCGTGCCGCAGGGGCCCGGCGCCATCTGGCCCTTGCAGCCACCGCCATGTCCGGCTCGCTGGGCGTGGTGTTGCGGCCCTGCCTGCTGGTGGTTGTCATTGCTTATCTGAACCGGGAAGTCACTACTGATGAACTGTTTGGCTGGGGCATCTGGGTATTCGTACTGACCGCCACCATGTTCGCGATAGTGGCACTGAGTGTGAATCGCCAGAGCCAGTTCAACCTGGCCCCTTCTGCCGAAGCCTTCCCGGCCATGACTCAGGCGCTCAAGCCATTGATTCCCTATGTTCTGGTAATCGCTGCCGTAGTGCTGTTCTATCGTCTGGCACTGGACGTGAGCATGGATGAGTTTTCGGCGCCGAGGCTTCTGCCGGTGATCATGCTGGCAATCCTCATCTATGAGCATGTCAGCCTGAAAAACCGGAGAGGAAAAGCCTCAGGGGAAATTAACCATCAGGGGCTGGAGCGAAGTCTCCGCGGCGCCACCAACGACACGACAGCGGAAATCGGCGCGCTGTTGCTGTTGCTGGGTCTGTCGGTCAGCATCGGTGGGGTGATCGAGCGGGCTCACCTGATGGAGGTCTTCCCGCAATCGTTCGAAAGTGCCTGGTCGGCCATGCTGCTGATGGTGGTGATCCTGGTGATCCTGGGCATGATCATGGACGCGTTCGGCGCCGTGATCCTGGTGACGGCCACCGTTGCCACGATCGCCTACTCCAGTGGTATCCATCCGATTCATTTCTGGATGGTTACCCTGGTGGCCTTCGAACTCGGCTACCTGAGCCCGCCGGTGGCCCTGAACCATCTGTTGACCCGGCAGGTCGTGGGAGAGGCGGAAGTGCTGGCAGCCCAGCAGGAGGGTGGTACTTTTTACCAGCGCCATGAACGCATCATCATGCCATTGATTGCCATGGGAATTTCGCTGGTGCTGGTAGCCTTTGTGCCGCTTCTATTCTATGCCTGATCCCGGAATGCGGGGTGGCCGCTAGCGGTTGCCCCACATCTTCGACACCGCGGCATCCGAGCCCAGGGTTCCCACAACCACGCAAACCCCGCCAACACCCAGAAACACCAGCATTGGAATCAGGGCGCCGACTTTGCCGGTGTATACCAGTGCAGTAACGGATACCGTTGCCAACACCAGGAACAACACCCCTACGACGTTCAGAACGGTCCGGTGGGACGACTTGTAGTTGGGCCCGACTTTCCCGGACTCCAGGGGTTTGAGGAGGGGGGCGAAAAGCTGTCGCAGGCGTTGTTTCATGAAGCCATTTCCTTGATTGTGTCGCCCTATCATACAAAAAAAGCGCCGTGCTTTCGCAGGGCGCTTCCTTGACAGGGGTCAGATGAAAGCGTTCATCTGACCCTGTTTTCAGCTTTTCAGCTCAGCTTGGGGCCGGCCTCGACGATAGAATCCGCCACGTCGAATTTCTTGAAGTTCTCGACGAACTGGGCGATCAGCTCCTGGGCCTTGCCGTCGTAGTAATCCGGGCTTACCCATGTGTTGCGCGGGTTCAGCAGCTCGGTGTCGACGCCCGGAACATGCTTGGGCACATCCAGGTTGAGGGTCGGAAGGTGTTCGGTTTCCACGTCGTCCAGGTCGCCGTTCTGGATGGCGGCGATGATGGCACGGGTGGTGGGGATGCTGAAGCGCTGGCCTTCACCGTAGGGGCCGCCGGTCCAGCCGGTGTTCACCAGGAAGACCTTGCTGCCAAACTCGTCCATCCGCTTCATCAGCAACTCGGCGTATACGCCGGCCGGACGCGGGAAGAAAGGCGCGCCGAAGCAGGTGGAGAAGGTTGACTTCAGTTTCGAGGAAGAACCCATCTCGGTGGAGCCAACCAGCGCGGTGTAGCCACTAAGGAAGTGGTAAGCGGCGCCTTCGCGGCTCAGGATGGACACGGGCGGCAGAACGCCGGTCATGTCACAGGTCAGGAACACGATGTGGGACGGTTCTCCGGCACGGTTCTCGATCACGCGTTTTTCAACGTGGTCCAGCGGGTAGGCGCAACGGGAGTTCTCGGTCAGCGACACATCGGTGTAATCCGGCTCGCGGGTTTCCGGATCGATTACCACGTTCTCGACGATAGCGCCAAAGCGGATGGCATCCCAGATGATCGGCTCGTTCTTGCGGGACAGGTCGATGCACTTGGCGTAGCAACCGCCCTCGATGTTGAATACCGTGCCCGGGCCCCAGCCGTGTTCGTCATCGCCGATCAGATAGCGGTGCGGGTCTGCCGACAGGGTGGTCTTGCCGGTGCCGGAAAGACCGAAGAACAGGCAGGTTTCGCCGTCTTCACCGACGTTGGCGGAGCAGTGCATGGGCAGCACGTCTTTCTCGGGCAACAGGAAGTTTTGTACCGAGAACATGGCCTTTTTCATTTCGCCGGCGTAGTGCATGCCTGCCAGCAAAACCTTGCGCTTGGCAAAGTTGATCATTACGCAGCCGTTGCTGTTGGTGCCATCGCGCTCGGGCACGCACTCGAAGTTGGCGGCGTTGAGGATCTGCCATTCCTGCTTGTCGGCCGGGTTGTAGCTGTCCGGGCGGATAAACAGATTGCGACCGAACAGGTTCTGCCACGCGGTCTCGGTGGTCATCTTGACCGGCAGGTAATGTTCCGGGTCGGAACCGACATGAACGTGAGACACGAACTGGTCTTTTTCGGCGATGTAGGCTTCAACACGATCCCAGAGGGCGTCGAATTTTTCGGCGTCGAAAGGGCGGTTGATCGGACCCCAGTGGATATCGTCCGAGGTGCTGGGCTCCTCGACAATATAACGGTCCATAGGAGACCGGCCTGTGCGGTCACCGGTTTTTACGACCAGGGAACCGTTGGATGCCAGCTGGCCTTCGTCACGTGCCAGTGCCACCTCAACCAGTCGTGCTGTACTCAGATCATTATAAGTGTTGCTCACTTCGACCTCGCCCTCGGGATGTCTTAGTGATTGCTCAGGCCGCCCCCCAAAATTGACGGAAATCTGAGCAATCGGGTCAATTCAGGCGCGCTATTATGCCAGAGACGCCGGTAAAAAACGACTGCGCGGGAAGCCTTGCTATCAGCGGTTTCCCGGCCAATCGAACGAGCTTCTAGTGTAGCGTATGACCGGTGAAAAGATGATCAATATCATTTCTATCGAAGCGATAGTGAGCGTGACAGAACTGGCAGTCCATCTCGATGGAGCCCTGTTCCTCCAGAATGCTGTAGCACTCCTCGCGGCCAATGGCTTCCAGGGCACCGAGCGTGCGCTCCCGGGAACAGCTGCACCGGAAGGCGACCGGTTCGGCATCAAACAGCCGGACGGTTTCCTCGTGGAACAGGCGGTGAAGCAGGGTTTCACTGTCCAGCTGAAGCAACTCGAAAGCTTCGACGGTCCGCGCCAGATGGTTTACCCGATCCCAGAGGTCTTGATCCTCTTCCGTGGCACCCGGGAGGCGCTGGAGCATCAGTCCGGCAGCACCGTTTTCGTCGGCAAACAGGAACAGGCTGGTGGGAATCTGTTCTGAACGGTCAAAGTATTCCTCAAGGCAGCCGCCAAGGGTCTCCTGATCCCTGGGCACCACACCCTGGTAGCGGTTGCCGCGGTTTGGCGTAATGGTGATGGCCATACGGCCTTCACCGAGCAGGTCATGGAAGCTGTCTTCGCTGACCGCATGCTCGTCAAAGCGGGCCAGCCCACGGATATGCCGGTCGTGGCTGCATTCGGCCATCAACGTGCGCAATGGCCCCTCTCCCTGGGCCTGAACCGACAGGGTGCCCTCGAACTTCAGGGTGCTGCTCATCAGGATGCTTGCCACCAGGGCTTCCCCGAGGAGTTCGCGGACGGTGTCCGGATATGGCGCCTGGCTGCCAATTTCCTGATAGCTGTCTGCCAGCTGCACCCAGGCTCCCCGCACCTGGCTGTGTTCAAAAATAAAGCGCTGGAACTGGTCGCGGGATGCCATGTTGTGTCTCCTGAATGCTAAATGCCGGTCGTTGCACGTTGACTGAAGGCGGGGATGTTTAAATGGGTTCAGAGGCCGTTCTGTTCGCGAAAGCGCTGAATGTCCCTGCGGTCTTTCTTCGAGGGGCGTCTGGCCGGGGGAAGCTGCGCTGCCTGCATGGTTTTGCGCTGCCAGGCCATTTCCTCGCGTTTCTTAACGCTGTCTTCGGTTTCGTGGTAGAGCTTCTGGGCTTCGGGTGCCCCGCGGCGCCGGTCGCTGATGTCATCAACTATAACGATTTTTTCCTGCCAGCCCAGGCGCAGTGTCAGCTTCGCGCCGGTTTCTACCAGCTTGCCGGGCTTGCAGCGCTGGCTGTTGTAGTGGACCTTACCCCCCTCAATCGCTTCCTTGGCCAGGGAGCGGGTTTTGTAGAAGCGGGCGGCCCAGAGCCATTTGTCGAGTCTTACCCTTTGGTCGTCAGCGGTTGATGCCGTCATGTCTCCTCACCTGATGGGCTTGTTCGTCAATTATAACCCTGTCATCGGCCGGATGGCAGGGGCGACCGCTGGCGAAGGGTCGGGAGAATTTCGTCGAAGTGGTGGATGCAGGGAATTTCCGGGTGCCGTTGCCGGGCCTCCTGTTGGCTGTCGGGCGCGAGGACCGCAAGGCACTGGGCAATACCGGCTGCCAGGGCACTTTCCAATACCGGGAAGCTGTCGTCGACCATCAGGGTGTTGTCGGCCTCATAGGGCGTCACCTGCTGGAGATCCTGCCAGAACGATGGGTCTTCCTTGGGCTTGCCTAGCTGATGGCTGGAGACTATGGCATCCACCCGTGTGTCCAGGCCGGTTCGTTTCAGCTTCAGGGCCAGAGGGTCCGGGTGACAGTTGGTGACAATCACCGAGTGAAGCCCGGATTGCCTCAGGGCATCGAGAAAATCCGTGACGTGAGGGCGGTATCCGATCCGGTCGCCCACCTCAGCTTTCAGCCCGGTAATGTCCAGGGACAGGCGCTCGCTCCAGTAATCGGTGCAATACCAGTTCAGTGAGCCGCGCTCGGCCATGATCATCGGGATCAGTCGGTCTTTCGCTTCCTGGGGATGAAGGTCATAGTGCTCGGCGTACCTGGTCGGCAGGTGCTCGAGCCAGAAGTGGTTATCGAAATGCAGATCCAGCAGTGTCCCGTCCATATCCAGGAACACGGTGTTAAGCGAGGACCAGTCAACCATAAACAAAAACAGCCTGAAGAATTTGCTTCAGGCTGCCGCAGTTCACTCGTCGGGGCAAGCCGTGAAAGTACGGAGGCGTGCCCGATGGAGCCGGATCAGTTGCTGGTATGTACCGTTTCGGGCTTCTTGCCGGTGCGGGTACATCCCAGGCAGCGCACGAAGGTCGCCTTGGCAGGCCCCATGACCAGAACCTCACCGGCTTCATCGGCGTTGCCGCCCAGCAGGGAGAAGGGCAGGGATACCAGGTAGACAGCGCCGCCCACAATGGTGGTTGCCAGCAGGGCCGGACGAACAAAAATCGCATCGCCGGTCATGGCCAGCGCTGACGGGGTTTCATCCACGGCCTGGGCGTGTCCGAGAGAAGAGAATGCCATCAGGCAGGCCGCCAGAGTGGCCACCAGAGTGCGGGAAATCTTGCGGGTCATCGTACTGTCTCCTGAGCTTTTTGGCCCTAAATACCGCCCCATTGTATACCTTGGGCGTAAATCCTCTGTTAACTATGAATCATATTTGCGCATTTTCAAACGATTTTTCGTTGCTGAATGTGCCATCTCGTAAGCGTTCAACGCTGGCAACGTGGGCAGTAAACAGTGGATCGGTTATTCATTCGGATTTCTTTCAACGTCGTCCCGCACTCTTTGCATGGCTGGCCGCCGCGACCATATACCAATAAAGATTGAGCAAAGTAGCCGGGCTTGCCGTCACTGTTCACAAAGTCCCGCAGGGTAGTGCCGCCCATCAGGATAGCGGCACTGAGCGTTTCCCGGATGGCTTCGGCCAGCCTGTGATAGCGGTCGAGGCTGATTCTTCCTGCTTTTCGGCGGGGATGGATGCCGGATTTGAACAGGGCTTCGTTGGCGTAGATGTTACCCACCCCGACCACGACATGATTGTCCATGATGAAAGACTTCACCGGGGTATTTTTGCCGCGGGACAGCCGGAACAACAGTGCACCATTGAATTCGGGGGCCAGGGGTTCGGGGCCAAGATGGCTGATAAGTGGGTGCTCTGAGGCAGAGTCGGCCCAGAGCCAGCAGCCAAACCGGCGAGGGTCGTTGAATCGCAGAATGACGCCGGACTGTAACGCCAGGTCGATATGGTCATGTGCCAGCGGCGGGGTATTGTCGGTGATAATACGCAGGCTGCCGGACATGCCAAGGTGAACGATCACTGAGCCCTGATTGAGATTCAGGAACAAATACTTGGCCCGACGGTCTACGCTTCTAATGATCTGACCTTCCAGCCGCTCGGCCAGGTCCGCGGGTACAGGCCATCGCAGGCTGCCGTTGCGCACAGTCACACGGGTAATGGTCTCACCTTCGCAATGGGGAGCTATTCCCCGGCGGGTGGTTTCTACTTCTGGCAGTTCAGGCACGAGCGGGCATCTCCGATGGAAAACGGGTAAGTGTAATCAGTAACAATTTTGCATCCAAATGCTGTTGTTGTGGCTTACAGCTGTACGCTAAAGTGGCTGGGTTGGCCTCGCGCCATAGATAATGATTTTGAGGATTTGCTATGTGGTTTAACGGTCTCCTGGACCTGTCGGTGATGCAGCTCATTCTGGTCACCCTCGGAATGACACACGTCACGATTGTCAGTGTTACGCTCTATCTGCATCGCCACTCGGCGCACAACTCGCTGGACCTGCATCCGGCCCTGAAACACTTCTTCCGGTTCTGGCTCTGGCTGACCACCGCCCAGAACACCAAAGAGTGGACCGCTATCCACCGTAAACACCACGCCAAGTGCGAAACCGAGGAAGATCCCCACAGCCCGGTGGTGTTGGGCATTCGCAAGGTTCTGTTCCAGGGTGCTGAGCTCTATGCCGAATCTGCGACCCCGGAAACGCTCGAGCGCTATGGCCAGCGGACCCCGGAAGACTGGGTAGAGCGTAATGTCTACAGCCGCTACAAGATGCTGGGCATCGCGTTGATGGCGGTTATCAACCTGGCCCTATTTGGCGTGCACGGCATCTGGATCTGGGCGGTACAGATGATGTGGATCCCGGTGTGGGCTGCTGGTGTGGTCAATGGCATTGGCCACTGGATGGGTTACCGGAACTACGAGTGTGCCGACAACGCCCGCAACATCAGCCCGCTGGGTTTTCTGATCGGTGGCGAAGAGCTGCACAACAATCATCACACCTACCCGAATTCCTCCAAGCTGTCCCGTCGCTGGTTCGAGGTGGATATCGGCTGGGGCTATATTCGTCTGTTCCAGTTGTTCGGCCTGGCCAAGCCCAAGGGCTATCGTCCGATTGCGCACCATGTGCCGGGTAAGCTTGAAGTAGATGTTGAGACCGTCCAGGCCATCGCCAACAACCGCTTCGACATCATGCGACAGTACCGCAAGCGGGTTATGGAGCCGGTGTTGCGCCAGCAGAAGTCGCTGATGGACGACGAGATCCGGCCCCGGTACCGGAAGCTCAAGCAGCTGCTTTCACGCGAGATTACGCTCATCCATCCGAAGGAAAAGGAAACTCTCGAGTCCGTGCTGGAACGCAATGCGGTCCTGCGCCAGATCTACGAGAAGAGCCACGAGCTGCAGGCGCTCTGGCGCCAGCGTGGGCTCAAACCCCAGGACAAGCTGAACGCGCTGATGGAATGGTGCCGCGAGGCGGAAGCCAGCGGTATCCGGTATCTTGAGGAGTTTGCCGAACATCTCAGGGCCTATTCGCTGCGCCCCTCGGCCTGATCGGGAGCCAGGAGTCCACCTGAAACGGTTTCGGCGGTGAACGCGGGGCCAGATGAAAGCCTTCATCTGGCCCCTTTTTCATTCGGGCTCGGGAGCGACCCGGAATAACGAGTAGGTGACCTGCCCCGCGCTTTTCTGACGGTGCAGATGCCAGGATGCAGGCACTGCCGGGGTTGGTAATTCGCTCTCGTGTTCCACATAAACCCAGCCGCCGGGTTTGATCCAGGCCTGTTCCTCAAGCAACGGAAACAGTTTCTCCAGCCAGCCCTGGCGGAACGGCGGATCCATGAACACGATGTCGAACGGTGGCCGGTTTCTCTGGCGCAGGTAGCTCTCTACGTCTGAACACGCCACCTCGCCGCCCTCGGATTTCAAGAGCCTGAGGTTGTCCCTTAGCGCCTTCGCCAGGGCCGGGGTGTGATCCACGAGGGTTGCTCGTGCGGCACCTCTGGACAGGGCCTCCAGCCCAAGTGCGCCGGAGCCGGCGAACAGATCCAGGCAGTCGCTTCCTGCAAGGTGAAAGGCCAGCCAGTTGAACAGGGTTTCCCGGGTTCGAGCGGGAGTTGGCCGCACGCCACCGGCATCCGGAAAGCGCAGTTTCCGGCTGCGCCAGTCGCCGCCGATGATTCGCAGTTCACCGGTGCCGATTTTGTTGTGCGCCGAAGCAGCACCGCGACCGGGAGGGTTTCTTTTTGAAGGGCTCTGACTGGTGGGTTTTCGGCGCGCCATAGTCGCGGCTCCGGGACTGTGCTGGGTTCTGGGTCTCTGCGCGCATCTTACCGGAAACCGGGCCGGGCGCGATAATCCGGGCGGCCCTCACTTCAACGGGACAGTCTGCTAGAATGTCGGCTTTCTTTGTCCCGCCCATTCAGACTGATGGATTGACTTTTATGACGGCAGAGTGGATTTCAATCGGCCTTCTGGCCCTTCTTGTGCTCGTATTTGTCCTGGATATCGCCGGTAACCGCAGCCGGGCGCCACGCCCCAAGCCGGTGCCACAGCGCAAGCCGGAGGTTGCCAAAGGGCCAGCTCCGGAGCCGGAAAAAGGCGAGAGTGAAGCGCCTGCCGCCGCAAAGCCACAACCAGAGCCGGTGGCGGAGCCAGAACCAGAACCGGTTCTGGAGCCCAAGCCCGAGCCCGCGGAAGAGCCTCAGAAAGCCCCGGAACCTGAGCCTCAGGTCAGCGTTTTCGAGCGAATCAAAAAAGGATTGGGCAAGACCCGGGCGAGCCTGACCGGCGGCCTGTCGGACCTGTTCTCCCTGAGCAAGAAAATTGACGAGGACCTGCTGGAGGAAATCGAAACCACGCTGTTGATGGCGGATGTGGGTGTTACCGCCACTTCCGAAATCATTGATTCGCTTACCGACAAGCTCGAGCGCAATCAGCTCAAGGACGGGGAAGCTCTGCGCAAGGCCTTGAGGGATGAACTGCATGGACTGCTGAAGGATGTGACCAAACCTCTGCAGATCGACTCCGGCAAGACGCCCTACGTCATCCTCATGGTGGGGGTAAACGGGGTCGGCAAGACCACCACCATCGGCAAGCTCACCAAGAAATTCCAGAACGAAGGCAAATCGGTCATGCTGGCCGCCGGCGATACCTTCCGCGCTGCGGCAGTAGAGCAGTTGCAGGTCTGGGGGGAGCGCAACAATGTACCGGTGGTGGCGCAACACACCGGTGCTGACAGCGCCTCGGTGATTTTCGATGCCATCCAGTCTGCCACGTCCCGTGGTGTCGACGTGGTGATTGCCGACACCGCCGGCCGGCTGCAGAACAAGGACAACCTGATGCAGGAGCTGGAGAAGGTGGTCCGGGTGATGAAGAAGCTGGACGACTCTGCGCCCCACGAAGTCATGCTGGTGCTGGATGCAGGCACAGGCCAGAACGCTCTGAGCCAGGCCCAGGTGTTCCAGCAGGCCGTCGGCGTGAGTGGCATTACGTTAACGAAACTGGACGGCACGGCTAAAGGCGGTATTGTGTTTGCCATCGCCCGTCAGTTGCAGTTGCCAATCCGGTTTATTGGTGTTGGTGAACAGGTGGACGACCTGCGCAGCTTTGACGCCGAAACCTTTGTGGACGCTCTGTTTGACGAGTAGCCCGGAATCCAGCCGCGCGGAAGCCGCCCATGATTGAATTTCGCCAGGTCACCAAGCGTTACGACAGTGATCACACCGCTCTGCGCCAGGTCAATTTTGGCCTGGAGCGCGGCGAGCTGGCGTTTCTGACCGGGCATTCCGGCGCTGGCAAAAGTACCCTTCTGAAACTGATCATGGTGATGGAGCGCCCCAGTGCCGGCGAGGTGGTGGTCGGTGGACAGGTTCTGAACCGCCTCCCCCGCCGTCAGATCCCCTATATTCGCCGCCATATCGGCGTGGTCTTCCAGAACCATCAACTGCTGTTTGACCGGACCGTTTTCGACAACGTCGCCATGCCGCTGGAAGTCATGGGTGCGTCGCCAAGAGATACGGGCCGGCGCGTGCGAGCTGCCCTGGACAAGGTAGGGCTGCTGCAGAAGGAAAAAATGAACCCGATGCAGCTATCCGGCGGGGAGCAGCAGCGAGTCGGTATTGCCCGGGCAGTGGTCAACAAACCCCCGGTGCTTCTGGCCGATGAGCCGACAGGTAACCTGGACCCGGCGCTGTCTGCTGACATCATGAATCTGTTCGGGCAGTTCAGCCAGGTGGGCGTAACCGTGTTAATCGCAACCCACGACATCGCCCTGATCAACGAGATGGGCCGGCGAACGCTGAAGCTCGATCATGGCCGTCTGGTGACTGGCGGCACCTCGGTAATAGGAGGAGGTGCCAGTGGCCGCTGATACTCGCAAAAAATCCCAACCCGCACGGGGCGCGAACAAGGCCCGTTCGCCGTGGCGCGAGCAGGCGGAAAGCTATTTTACCCATCATCGCAAGGTCGCCGAGGATAGCGCTCGTCGCCTCTGGCGTAACCCAGTGGCCAGTCTGATGACCTGGACCGTGATGGGCGTTGCCCTGGCTTTGCCGGTGGCACTGCTGTTGCTGCTGACCAGCCTTCAGGGGGTCAGCGCCGGCTGGGAAAGCAGTGCCCGGGTGACCGCCTACATCGAGCTGGACGTGCCGCTTGAGCGGGCACGGGTGTTGAGCAATGAGATTGCCGGCGACGGCCGGGTCGCCAGCGTTGAGCTGGTTGATCGCGACCAGGCGCTGTCGGAGTTCCGGGCCTCATCGGGCCTGGAAGATGCCCTGGATTATCTCGAGGATAACCCGCTGCCGCACACACTGTTGATTACCCCGGAGGAAGGCGCCCGTTCCACCGAGGGTGTCGAGGGGCTGGTGCGGTTTGTTGAGGGCATGGAAGGCGTAGAGCGGGTGCAGGTGGACCTGGGCTGGTTGCAGCGTCTGAATGCCATGACTGATCTTCTTGCCCGTGCCGTCTGGGCGCTGGCGATCCTGCTGGCCGCTGCGGTTGTACTGGTGATCGGCAACACCGTGCGTCTGTCGATCGAGAGCCGCCGGGACGAAATCCTGGTTGCGAAACTGGTGGGTGGGACGGACAGCTTTGTCCGCAGACCTTTTCTGTACACCGGCGCCTGGTTCGGACTCGGTGGCGGAATTGTTGCGTTGATTCTGTTGCAGTTGTCCCTCTGGTGGCTTAGCGGGCCCATAGAGCGGCTGGCTGGACTGTACCGGAGTGATTTTTCCCTCGACGGTTTGCAGTTCGATGGGGCCCTGGCGTTGATAATTGTGGCAATGCTGCTAGGCTGGCTGGGCGCCTGGGTCGCGGTGAAGCGTCATCTAGATGACATGGAACCGGGGGATATTGCCGGAGGAAGATGATCCGGATAGCGGGAAAACCGTATTGAAGAAACAGCTTCTACTGGCGTAGGTTGTCAGTCAGTAAAGCCACGGTGAGATTTCCAGATAGTTGATTTGAAACGTTTTACTGGAGATTTCGGGAACTTTCAGAGTTCTTGGCGGTCTAAAAAGTAGTTGGTATATTTAAGGGCCGTTGGGTTCGGAGGTTAGAGCATGGGTACGAGTTTACAACTGGTTGACAGACTGGTTCCGGGTCAGAATCTCGAGTCTTACATTCAGGCTGCGAGCCGCATCCCGGTGCTCACAGTGGATGAAGAGCGGGAGCTGGCTGAAAGGCTCCATTATGAGGGCGATGTGGAAGCCGCCCGTCAGCTGGTTATGTCTCACCTGCGCTTTGTGATTCACATTGCCCGGAGCTATTCGGGTTATGGTCTGGCACAGGCGGACCTGATTCAGGAAGGCAACGTGGGCCTGATGAAAGCGGTCAAACGCTTCAATCCGGAATACGGTGTGCGGCTGGTGTCTTTTGCTGTTCACTGGATCAAGGCAGAGATTCACGAGTTTATCCTGCGCAACTGGCGGATTGTGAAAGTGGCCACGACCAAGGCCCAGCGCAAGTTGTTCTTTAACCTGCGCAGCCAGAAGAAGAAGCTGGCGTGGCTCAGCCATGATGAACTTAATGCCGTTGCCGAGGATTTGGGCGTAGAACCCAAGGTTGTTCGCGAAATGGAAGGCCGGCTCGCGTCCCAGGATACGGCATTTGACGGTCCGCAGGACGACGATGACGACAACGCCTATCAGGCACCGGCGTATTATCTGGAAGACGCTCGCAGTAACCCGGCGACCCAGCTTGAAAACGCTGATTGGTCCGACGATTCCAACGGTCGGCTGATGCAGGCCCTGGCGCAGCTGGATGAACGCAGCCAGGATATTCTTCGGGAGCGCTGGTTGTCCGAGAGCAAGTCGACGCTGCATGAGTTGGCGGACAAGTACGGCGTGTCGGCGGAGCGTATCCGGCAGCTTGAGAAGAATGCGATGAAGAAGATTCGCATGCAGATGGTTGAGGCGGCCTGAACCGGCGGCCCAATCTCGAGACTGAGTCGTTAAAACGCCACCACCGGTTCCGGTTGGTGGCGTTTTTGTTTGTATAATCGGAAACTTTACCTTGGGGGCAGAAGCGATTGGGTGGGCCTTTCCAAAACACGCTGTGAATACGTCCCTGTACGCTCGGCTCCGCCATCCATGGCTCCGCACGGTTTTGGAAAGGCCCACCCAATCCCTTCTCGAACCTTTGTGCAGAGGCCTGAAAAATGACTAATAAACTCCCTCATATCGCATTTCTTGGCATTGGCCTGATGGGTGCGCCCATGACGCGGAATTTGCTGAACGCCGGCTTTCCGATGACCCTTTGGAACAGAACGGCCAGCAAGTGCGAGCCCTTTGCTTCTGAAACAACCATTGCCGAATCCCCGGCGGAGGCGGTTGCCAATGCCGACGTGGTGATCACCATGTTGGAGAATAGCGATGTGGTTGAGCAGGTGCTGGTGAAGCAGGGGGCTCTTGAGGCCCTGAAGCCGGGGGCGCTGGTGATTGATATGAGTTCCATCCAGCCTACCGTGGCCCGTCGCCATGCTGAGTTGGCTGCAGAGCGGGGCGCGGGCTATGTGGATGCGCCCGTGTCCGGGGGTACGGTGGGTGCGGCGGAAGCTCGCCTGAGTATCATGGCGGGTGGTTCGGAAGCGGATGTTGATCGTGCCCGGCCGGTGTTTGAGGCGCTTGGCAAATGCACGCGCATTGGGCCCGTGGGCTCGGGGCAGCTGGCGAAGCTGGCCAATCAGGCTATTGTTGGAATCACCATTGGTGCCGTGTCCGAGGCGCTGCTGCTGGCAGCGAAAGGCGGCGCCGATCCTGCGGCCGTGCGGGAAGCGTTGCTGGGTGGGTTTGCCGGTAGCCGGATTTTGGAGTTGCACGGGCAACGGATGATTGATCGGGATTTTGCCCCCGGCGCGCCGGCACGGATTCAGCTCAAGGACATGCGGATGATTCTGGATGAGGCCCGGGCGGAAGGGTTAACCCTGCCGCTGGCCCAGCAGACTCACAATGAATACCTGTCGCTGGTGGCCAATGGTCACAGTGATGTCGACCACAGTGGCCTGCTGCTGGAGCTGGAGCACCTGAACGGTGCCCTGCTTGGCTCCCTTGGCCGCCCCCGGAAGGAGTAACCACGCCATGCCCCGTTTTGCTGCCAATCTGTCGATGCTGTTCACGGAAGTCGACTTTCCCGAGCGCTTCGCCATGGCCCGGGCTGCCGGTTTTGAGGGGGTGGAATACCTGTTCCCCTATGCCTATCCCAAGGAACTGCTCAGCCAGATGCTGAACGATAACCAGCTGACTCAGGTGCTGTTCAATCTGCCGCCGGGGAACTGGGACGCTGGTGAACGGGGCATTGCCTGCCTGCCGAACCGGGTTGAGGAGTTCCAGGCCGGGGTGGGCCAGGCGATTGAATACGCTCGCGCTCTGGGCTGCCAACAGCTGAACTGCCTGGCAGGGCTGAAACCCGCTGACGTTTCGGATGAGGTTGTCTGGCAGACCCTGGCCGATAACGTCGCCTGGGCAGCAGCCAGGCTGGCGGACGAGGGCATCACCCTGTGCCTGGAGGCCATCAACTCACGGGTGGACATGCCCGGTTTCGTTCTGGACACCTCCGGTAAGGTGCTCGCGTTGATCGAGGAAGTGGACGCAGACAACGTGCGCCTGCAGTACGACCTTTATCACATGCAGATCATGGAGGGGGATCTCGTGCGCTCCATGGAGTGCCTGCTGCCGTGGATCGGACATATTCAGTTTGCGGATAACCCCGGACGCCACGAACCGGGCACCGGGGAGATTAACTTTTCGAATGTTTTTAAGGCCATCGATGCCATGGGTTATGACGGCTGGGTAAGCGCGGAATACCGGCCCACAGGGGCAACGGGTGACAGCCTCGGCTGGTTTTCGGGGAGGGTCTGACCGTCGCCAATGGCGACACCCTCTTACAAGATCGTAACTGGCCGGTTTGCCAACTTATTCGTACCCTTGTCGTTAATGTAATCCGCTATCGGGAGGAGAACCGGTGAAAGCGCTGGTAATCGAAGACGATCAGGACGTTGCAAACTATCTTGTCAAAGGTCTGAAGGAATCCGACTTCGTGGTCGATCATGCGGCCGATGGCAAGGAAGGCATGATGATGGCGGCCAGCGAAGATTATGACATCATGATTGTGGACCGCATGCTGCCGGGTATGGATGGCCTTTCCATCATCAAGACCGTGAGGGCCACCGGAAATCAGGTACCAGTCCTGATTCTTAGCGCCCTGGGTGACGTGGATGACCGCGTTGAGGGTTTGCGGGGCGGCGGTGATGATTACCTGACCAAGCCGTTCTCGTTTACCGAACTGTTGGCCCGTATCGAATCCCTGGTGCGGCGCAATCGGCAGTCGGCCGAAACCGAAACCGTACTTCGGGTTGCCGATCTGGAAATGGATCTTCTGGCGCGGACCGTCAAGCGCGCCGGCCAGAATATTGATGTCCAGCCCCGGGAGTTCCGTCTGCTGGAATACCTGATGCGCAATGCCGGCCAGGTGGTCACGCGGACCATGCTGCTGGAGAAGGTCTGGGATTACCATTTCGATCCCCAGACCAACGTGATTGACGTGCACATCAGCCGGCTGCGAGCCAAGATCGATAAGGAATTCGATACGCCCTTACTGCAGACCATTCGGGGTGCAGGGTACATGTTACGTGAAACTGCTTAGCCAGCTCAGGACCTCGTCCTTCCAGCTAGCCCTGCTGTACATGGTGGTGTTTGCCACCTCGGTATTTCTGTTACTGGCCTTTATCTACTGGCGTACAGCGGGGTTCATGACCGCCCAGACCGACGAAACCATCGAAGCGGAAATCGCGGGTCTGGCGGAGCAATACCGTGGTCGTGGCGTAAACGGCCTGATCACAATCATCCGCGAGCGTGTTGCCCGCGATCCCAACGCCAAATCCATTTACCTTCTGACCACCGACGACTTCCTCAAACTGGCCGGCAATATCGAGACCTGGCCGGAAGGCAGCCGTTCCGAGAGTGGCTGGATCAACTTTACCCTGAACGAATCTGTGGGCTGGACCGGGCCTGAACGCCTGGCCCGTGCGCGAATCTTCGAGGTTCAGGGTGGCCTGCGCCTGCTTGTGGGGCGCGATGTCGACGAACTCACCAACCTCAAGAGGGTGATCGAAACTGCCATCAATTGGGGCATGGGGATTACCCTTGCACTCGCGCTGCTTGGTGGTTTTCTGATGAGCCGCAGCACCACCCGGCGTATCGAGGTGATCAACAACACTTCACGCCGCATCATGAACGGCCACCTGTCCCTGCGGATTCCCACCCGCGGCACTGATGATGATTTCGACCAGCTGGCGGAGAACCTGAACCAGATGCTGGACCGGATTGTGTACCTGATGGAAGGCATCCGGCACGTTTCCGACAGCATTGCCCATGATTTGCGCACGCCGCTGACCCGACTGCGAAACCAGCTGGAAAACACCCTGATGTCGGTGGATAACGACGAGGCACGGGAGCAGGCCGGCCGCGCCGTCGCTGAAGCCGATCAGTTGCTGGCGACCTTTAACGCTCTCCTGCGCATCGCCAGACTGGAAACCCGGGGCAATACCGCGGATATGAAGCCCGTGCCGCTGGACGAGTTGGTTGCCGATGCCTGCGAGCTCTACGAAGCCCTGGCCGAAGATAAAGACCAATCGTTTGAACAGGATCTGCAGAGTGGTGTGAAGATTGAAGGTGACCGTGACCTTCTGTTCCAGATGGTCAGTAACCTGATCGATAACGCTATCAAGTACACCCCCGAGCATGGCGTTATCGGCGTCTCGGTTCGGCGAGAAGGTTCAGAAGCCGTCTTTGAAGTTCGGGACAGTGGCATCGGTATTCCCGATGCGGAGAAAGACCAGGTTTTCCAGCGCTTCTACCGGGTGGGAAAGAGCCGTTCGCTACCGGGTAACGGTCTGGGCCTCAGCCTGGTAAGTGCTGTTGCGGAGATTCATCAGGGCCGCATTGTTTTGAGCGATACTCACCCCGGAGAAGAATCGCCGGGGCTGACAGTGGCTGTGAAGATCCCTGCCTTTACCGAGGCCCGCAAACGCATTCGAGCGACCCAGGCGGAACAGCCATCGGATTCAGCGGCCGGGGAAACCCACGCCGCCTCAGAATCCACCGGCGTGAAGACTCACTGACTGGCGCGAAACCGGTTGATCTTCGAAAGCACCGGGCCGATCAAGGCGTCTTTGCGGGATTCGATCTCATGGCTAATCTTTTCAACCTGTGAGCGGCGACGGTTTACCCGTACCTGAATGCTGTCCCATTCGCCTTCCAGATGCTTCTGTTCTGCTGCCAGGAAAGCCGCGATGTTGTGCCGGTTGATCTTGCCAGTAATCCCGTACTGGTCCAGACGATAGCCAAGAGCATCCACGCCATTGAGCGCCAGGTTCAGCAGCTTCTGAGTATCCATGTTGTTTTCTCCGAGAATGGAAACGTTCGAAAAGAAGATAAACGCTACGCTATGCTCCGAACCTAGAGTCTGCAACCTAATTCCGCGAGCCAGCGTTCGTAATTTCCCTGACGAAAAGGTAATTCCTCGGCCACGCTGGTGTAACCAAGGGTGTGCATAATGGAAACTGTAGCTTTGGAAGCCTGCACGAATTGTTGCTTGCTTCTCCCTCCAGCACAGCGCTAGCCTTACCCCGTTTTTACGGGGTTTTTTTATGCCCTTGCATTTTTTGACTCCCGACTGGCAGAGGACGTTACGAGACCAATGACCCAGGTTTCCGGTAATGGCGGGCCACGCCCCAGATACATTACGCCCGAAGGCGAGCAGGCCCTGCGTGAGGAATTGCAGTATCTCTGGAAGGTAAAACGCCCGGAAGTGACTCAGGCGGTGCGTGAGGCCGCCGCCCTTGGCGATCGGTCCGAGAACGCCGAGTACATCTACGGCAAGAAGCAGTTAAGGGAAATCGACCGACGGGTGCGTTTCCTCAGCAAACGCCTGGAGGAACTCACCGTGGTTGACCGCTTGCCGGATGACCGGAACAAAGTATTTTTTGGCGCCTGGGTGACGGTAGAGGACGAGGACGGTGAGGAGCAGACCTATCGCCTGGTAGGCGCCGACGAGTTTGATCTGAACAAGGGTTATCTCAGCATTAACGCTCCTCTGGCCCGAGCCCTGATTGGCAAGCGCCTCGACGACGAAGTGAGCGTTCGAACCCCGGAAGGCTGGAAGTCGGTGTTTGTGGTTGGCATTCGCTACCAGGCGCCTGGCGACGACAAGTGAATGATGTCACAAAATTGGCGTGTGCCCGGGCAGATTGTGTGATTTGGCGATAGACTGATCAAAATTTGTCACAATTGGTCGCAGACAGGATCGTCTGCCGGGGTAATTGCCGTGGGTATGCGTGGAGAAATCAGGAACCTTCAGAGCAGGGTGAGCACATCGCTGGTATTGGCGGGGCTTTTGGCTGCTGCCGTTTCTGCCGGTGGGGCAGTTGCGCAGAGTGACAGGCAAGACAGTGCGTTCCAGTATGAAGAGCGCTCGACCATCAATACCATTCAGTTGAATTCCATGGAGGAGGAGACTCTGGCCAATACCGTTATCGAGGGTGGTCTGACAGCGCCGGCTGCGGGTGTGCCGCTCAAGCCCCGGATTGAAGACGACTTTTACCTGGATCCGCTTGGCCTTCGCCCCGGTGATAGCCGAACCGACCTTGGTCGCTCGCAGATTCCGGTGGAGTTCCGGTTCAGCAATCCCAAGTCCATTCCCGGGCAGACCCACAGCAACAACTACGTGATCCGTCCACCCGAAAACCGCACCTACGACGCGCTGAACATCAATATGAACGAGCGCTAAAACCGGCTATCAGGCGGCGGCGCAGCCGTTGTTGCCGACAGGCGTCTTGCCCAGTACATCCTCATAGAAGAATGCCAGGGCCTGGTTGGCCTGGTTGAAACGCGCCCGGGATAACCGCATACGATCACTCAGATAGTCCAGAAATTGCTGCCGGTCTTCATTGGCCAGCGCATCCGGATCCTTGAGATCGGTGAACAGTACGAACCGGGTAATCCAGTGCAGGTAGGTCTGCTCTGAGCGTTGATTGAGCTTGTGCTTGTGAATGGCGTCCTTGATCCGTGCCACTAAGCCTGGCTGGGATTGTTCCAGCGCCTCGGTGATGTCCATAAATAACTCTTGCTGATGAATTGGTATTGTTATTTTGGGCGCATCTTATGACAAGAGATTTACGAGCGCAAAGCTTTATTCAGGAAGATTGACTCTGGTCATTTTGTGACCAGAGTCCGGGCTGGAAGGCCGATTATTTCAGGGCTTCGAGCTTGTCGATGTACTTTTGCATGGCGTCATCGCTGGACATGCCCTTGAGCTTCTCCCAGGCATCAAACTTTGCACGGCCGACAAAATCCATCATGCCCGGGCGCTTGCCGGACACATCCCCTTCGGTGGCCTGTTTGTAGAGCGCATAGAATTCCAGTTTCATCTCGTTGGAGGGTTTGAAGTCGCCCTCGGCGGTCTGGATGTAGTTGACAGCTTCCTCGAAGCGGGTTTTCAGGTCACTCATGTTGATCTCCGTATGGTTTTACTTTGGTCCTGTTTGTTGGCCGAGTATAGCCACAGCCACCGGCTCCGTCATTGACTGAATCTTTCCAGGTCATTGGCGGAAAGGGAAACCTCAGCATTCTGGCAAAAGCTTGCCCGGCTGCACATTCCGGAAAAATGCTGGCGAGTTTTTGCTTGAGAAAGGCAAATGATCTGTGTAGAGTTTTTCGCGTTGCGTGCCAGGAAGGTGCGTACAAGGGATTGGACAACTGCAAATGATTTGCACAGGGAGCAAGCGCATGTCTTCAAAAGACGGTTCCGTCGCGCCTAAAGAGCGCATCAATATCAAATACGTCCCCGCCACCGGAGATCAGCAGGCCGAAACCGAGCTGCCGCTGAAAATGTTCGTGGTTGGCGATTTCAAGGGACACGCCGAAGAAACCCCCATCGAAGATCGCAAGGCCATCTCCGTCGACAAGAACAACTTCCGTTCGGTCATGAAGGAAGCCGGCCTGACGCTTTCCACCACCGTGACCAACAAGCTGGATGAGGAAGCCGACGAGCTGCCGGTGAACCTGGAATTCCAGACCCTGGATGATTTTTCCCCGGACAGTGTCGCTCGTCAGGTTCCGGAGCTGAACAAGCTGATCGAGCTGCGGGAAGCCCTGGTGGCGCTCAAAGGCCCGCTGGGTAACGTACCGTCGTTCCGGTCCAAGCTGCAGGAACTGCTGGACAACGACGACGCCCGGGACAAGCTGCTGGCCGAACTGGAACTGGCCACCGACAGCAACGAGTAAGCGAACGCACGCTCACTCTCCTATTTTCATCAAAACGTACTGAAGGGATGTGGTATGTCTGATACTGCTGTGCAGCAATCTGCTGCCTCCGAATCCGTTGCAGAAGGCTCTCTGCTCGACCAGGTCATGGCCAACAGCCGCATGGCGCCGGCGGATGAGGGTTACGATGTTGCCCGCAAGGGCGTGGCAACGTTTATTGCCAACCTGCTGAAAAGCGACGAAAAAGGCCAGCCGGTCAACAAGGCCCTGGTGGACCAGATGGTGGTGGAGCTGGATCGCAAGATCAGCGCCCAGATGGATGAAATCCTGCACGCGCCCAAGCTACAGGAGCTGGAATCCTCCTGGCGCGGCCTGAAGTTGATGGTCGATCGCACCGACTTCCGCGAAAACATCAAGGTGGATATCCTCCACGCCACCAAGACCGAACTGTTGGAAGACTTCGAATTTGCGCCGGATGTCACCCAGACCGGCTTCTACAAGCACATCTACTCCACCGAATACGGCCAGTTCGGCGGTGAGCCGGTGGGTGCGGTAGTGGGCAACTACGCCTTCACCCCGTCCACGCCCGACATGAAGCTGCTGCAGTACGTGTCGTCGGTCGGCGCCATGGCCCATGCTCCGTTCCTGTCCTCCGTGGCACCGTCGTTCTTTGGCGTCGACAGCTACCAGGAACTGCCGGCCATCAAGGAACTGAAGGCCGTGTTCGAGGGCCCGAAATACGCCAAGTGGCGGTCCCTGCGGGAATCTGAAGACGCCCGCTACCTGGGCCTGACGTCTCCGCGCTTCCTGTTGCGGGTGCCCTACGACCCCACCGAAAACCCGGTGCGCAGCTTCAACTACAAGGAAGACGTGTCTGGCGATCACGAGCATTACCTGTGGGGCAACACCGCGTATCTGCTGGCCACGCGCCTGACCGAGAGCTTTGCCAAGTACCGCTGGTGCCCGAATATCATCGGCCCTCAGAGCGGCGGCGCGGTGGAGGACCTGCCGGTGCATCTGTTCGAATCCTTCGGCCAGCTGGAAGCCAAGATTCCGACCGAAGTGCTGATCACCGATCGTCGCGAATACGAAATGGCCGACGAGGGTTTCATCGCCCTGACCATGCGCAAGGGCAGCGACAACGCCGCGTTCTTCTCCGCCAACTCGGTGCAAAAACCCAAGCAGTTCCCCAACACCAAGGAAGGCAAGGAAGCGGAAACCAACTACAAGCTGGGTACCCAGCTGCCCTACATGATGATCGTTAACCGCCTGGCCCACTACATCAAGGTACTGCAGCGGGAACAGATCGGCTCCTGGAAAGAACGCCAGGATCTGGAACGGGAACTGAACACCTGGATTCGCCAGTACGTGGCCGACCAGGAGAACCCGCCGGCAGAAGTTCGCAGCCGTCGGCCCTTGCGCGCGGCTCAGGTCACCGTCTCTGACGTGGAAGGCGATCCGGGCTGGTACCAGGTGTCCCTGGCGGTGCGTCCGCACTTCAAGTACATGGGTGCCAACTTCGAACTGTCACTGGTTGGCCGGCTGGACAAGGACTGATCCGTGTTCCAGCGCCCGGCCAGCGACGGATCGCAGGCCGGCACCGGCAGCCTGTTCGAACGACTCGAGCAGGCGGCCGAACCGGCCGGCCAGAGTATGGGAGAAGTAACCCACGTGGTTGAATCCATCAAGCGCCACCTGGTGCGCCTGCTGAATGCCCACCCGGGCAACAGCGCCAGCGTACCGGACCTGGGGTTACTGGATTTCAACGACGCCACCCTCGGCACCCACGATCTGAGCGTCCAGATCCGAGGCGCGATCCGGCAGTGCATCGAGAAGTTCGAACCCAGGGTGAAGCGGGTTGATGTGGTCAATCTGCCCCAGGGACCCGATCCGCTGCAGCTGCGGTTTCAGGTGACGGTCTATCTGAACGTCGGTTCGAAAGACGACAAAACAACCATAGATTTGGTTCTGGATGACAAGCGGTATTACCGCGTGATTTAGACAGCAGGGAAAGGAGGGGGTGGCGACACTTTTCTTCTGGGAAAAAACAACTCGCTTCGCTCAGACATCTTTTTTCCCGCCAGAAAAGCATCCCCACCCCCTCCGGCAGACCTGAGTGCTAATTGCTCTGGGCTGTTTTGAAGGCAAGGATGAGAGCAGGGGTGTGGTTGATCTTTCCAAAAGTGTGCGGAGCCATGGATGGCGGAGCCCAAGCGTCCCATGGACGGGCTTGAAGCGTCTTTTGGAAAGATCAACCACGCCCCTGCTCGGAGCCAGACAAGGTGCAGTAACGATGAAGTTAAATCGATTTTACAGGGACGAGTTGAGTTTTCTCAGGCTCCAGGGCCGGGAATTCGCGGATGCCCATCCTCAGCTGACCCGGTTTTTGTCCGAGCAGAGCACCGATCCGGATGTTGAACGGCTGCTGGAAGGCTTTGCGTTTCTCACCGGAAAACTCCGCGAAAAAGTCGAAGACGAGTTCCCGGAAATCACCCATTCGCTGCTGAACATGCTGTGGCCAAATTACCTTCGACCAGTGCCCAGTTGCACCATCATGCGTTTCGACCCGCAACTGCATGCCATCAGCGAACGCCAGCGGGTGGACCGACACACTGAAATCAAAAGCCGGCCCCTGGGCGACACCATGCGCCAGACCCAGTGCCGGTTCCGCACCTGCCGGGCGGTGGACGTTTACCCGGTCAGCGTCGCTGCGGCCCACGCGGAACACTCGCGGGAAGTCTCATCCGTGACCGTGGACCTGGCCCTGCATACGGATCAGCCGCTGTCGTCTCTCGGCATGGGCAGTTTGCGGTTTTATCTCGGTGGCGAAAGCCACATTGCCGAGACGCTGTTCCTGTGGCTCAACCATTACCTGGAACGCATCGATCTGGTGGTGGGCGACGCTGTTTACCGCCTACCTGCCTCACTGTTGCAGCCGGTGGGTTTTGGCAACGACGAGGCTCTGCTGCCGTACCCAAAGAACGCCTACCCCGGCTACCGCATCCTGCAGGAATACCTCAGCTTCCCGGAAGCCTTCCGTTTCGTGGACATCCACGGCCTGGCCCGCCGGCTGCCGGCGGTGCAGGCGGACGAAATAAGCCTGCGTTTTCATTTCAGCCGGATATTGCCGCCGGATGTGAAAGTGCGGGAGGACAATTTCCAACTCTACTGCACCCCGGCGGTGAACCTGTTCACCCACGAGGGCGAGCCAGTGGATCTGAACGGTCGCCAGACCGAATACCGGATTTCGCCGTCCAGCCGCTCGCCGGATCATTTTGAAGTATTCAGCATCGAGCAGGTGGAAGGCTGGCTGGAGGGCCGGTCAGGGCGCGGTGAGCCCCGGATCTACACCGCGTTTGAAAGTTTCCAGCATGAAGTGGAACGGGACCGCGGGCGCACCGCCCTTTACTACCGGATCCGCGCCCGAGACAGCGTTCGTGGGGATGGCTTTGACCATTACATGTCGTTCGTCAGGGGCGACGAGTCTGAATGCCTGAACCGGCAGGAAGCAATTTCCCTGACCCTGACCTGCACCAATCGCCAGCTCCCCAGCCAGCTGGCGGTGGGCGAAATCTGCATGGCCACCGAGAGTACGCCGGCGTTTGCCACCTTCAGTAACATTACCCGGCCCACTGCGACCCTGCGGCCAACTCTGGATGGCAGCCTGTTGTGGACGCTGATCTCGAATCTGTCCCTCAATTACCTGTCCATGCTGGACGTGGATGCGCTGCGAACAGTGCTTCGAGTCTATGATTTCCGGGCCCTGGTGGACCGCCAGGCGGAGCGGGTGTCCCAGAAACGACTGGCTGGTATTACCGGTATCGAGACGGCTCCGGTTGACCGGATGGTCAGGGGCCTGCCGGTGCGGGGGATTCGCTCGGTACTGAAACTGGACCAGCAGGCCTTTGCATCAGAAGGCGATCTCTACCTGTTCGGTACGGTTCTCAGCCAGTTCTTTGCTCTTTATGCCAGTATCAACGCATTTCACCAACTGGAAGTGGTGAACACCGATAACCAGGAACGGTACACATGGACGTTACAGCAAGGTCAGCAGCCGCTGATGTAGCCGAGCTGCAACCCGTTCTGGGTAATGCGCGGCGATACAGTTTTTTCCAGCTGGTGGACTTGATTCACCGGCACCACGGGGACGACCTGGAGCGCACCGCCGATGACCAGCCCCGGCAGGAGCGGATCCGGTTTTCGGCGTCTGCCGGCCTGGGGTTTCCCGGCAGCGACGTGGTCTCGGCGCTGTCGCCGGAACATGAACACGCCCCGTACCAGATGGAAGTCAGCTTTCTGGGGTTGCACGGATCGCAGTCGCCGCTGCCGGGCTATTACCTGGAGGATCTGGCCTGGGAAGCGGGCCAGAATCTGGGTATCCGCCGGCATTTTCTGGATTTTTTCAATCATCGCCTGGTTACGCTGTTCCACCGGGCGTGGCGCAAGTATCGCTATTACGTTCGGTTTCAACCCGGTGCCTCGGACGGCTTTTCAGAGCTGATCTTTGCCCTGATCGGGCTTGGCGACAGCCGGTTGCGGGAGGCGACACCGGTTAACTGGTCAAAGATGCTGGCCTATTCCGGCCTGATGGCCGGTCGCAGCCGGTCGCCGGAGGTAGTGAGCGGCATCGTTGCCCATTGCTTCGATCTGGAGGATGTCAGTATTGAACAGTGGGTTCTGCGTAAGGTGGCTATCGCCGATGATCAACAGACCCGACTGGGCCAGACCAACGCCTGTCTGGGCAGCGACACACTGGTGGGATCGGCCATCCGGGATCGCAGTGGCAAATTCGTACTCCGGTTGCGGAATCTCAGTCGACAGCGCTTTGCGGATTTCCTGCCCAATGGCCAGGACCACCAGCGCCTGGTCAAACTGGTGGAGTTCGCTACACGGGAGCAACTGGCCTACGACCTGGAGCTTCAAATGCGTCCGAAGGACATCCGCCCCATGCAGTTGGGGGAAGATGTGCGGCTTGGCTGGAATTCCTTCGTGACCCCGGAAAAGGCCCGGCGCCGACCGGCGGTCCGGATTCAGATTCGCCGGTAAACCCGGCAGGGAAGGCATTCATGGATGAACAACAGGCTGCGGGCCTCAAGCTGACAGTCACCAATCCGACCGTTGCCGGCGGTGGAGCAACCATCGAGCATTGTTTCAGCGCTCGCGGTGGCTCTATCGGTACAGCGGCCAGTGATACCTGGCGGTTATCCTCCCAGCGAACGGGAGCGGTTCCCGGTCACGCGGAGATCCGTTTTCTGGATGGCGGCTTCTGCCTGATTGATCGCAGTGGCCGGACCTACATCAATAGCGCAAGTCAGCCTGTGGGCAGGGGCCGTCGGGCACGCCTGAAACATGGAGACGTCGTCAGTATCGGTCGCTATCAGCTTCGTGCGGAGTTGGCCGAGGCTGTTGGCGAACCGTTGCTTGAGAGCGGTGAAGCAGAGCGGGCCGGGCAACTGATCAATGTCTATGAAGGGCCGCTGGTGCGGGCCGAGGACTCAACCAGCCAGACCGAGAACCCGGAGCCGCTGCAAAATTTTGCCCCGGTAGCCGGGGAGGCGGCCAGTGATGACCCATTGGCACCGTGGACCGATCAGCCGGAAGAACAAACGTCGGACACCGACGCGCTGATGGTGAGTGAAACCTCCTGGCGAGCTGCTGGAAGGGAGGTTTCGGATGAGTACCGTGAAAACCGCGATGTAGCGATGGGCCTGCCCGTTCGCAAAGGAGAAAAAGACAGGATGTCTGAGATTACAAAGAGTACTGATCGCCGGGAGGCTTCAGACCAGAGCAGCAAACACATCAGTGGTGCCCCCCTGTTGCGGGGTATGGAAGCCGGGCTGGACTTTGCCGACAGCGATGAGATGCGCCTGTTCCTGGAGGAAGCGGGGCAGACTCTGAAGGCGACCGTGGAGGGTTTGTTGGCTCTGCACCAGGGCGAAGACAGCAGACATCAGGCGCTGCGAACCCGTTTGCAACCCATTGAGGATAATCCACTGCGGTTGGGTGAGGGGTATGAAGACACGGTGCAGACCCTGTTCGCCAGCCACCGTAGCCCGGTTCACCTCTCGGCGCCGGCAGCGGTACGGGAGAGTCTGCAGAGCCTCAATCACCACCAGCAGGCAACCCGTGAGGCTATCAGCGAGGCACTGGAGGCCATCCTGCATGCTTTTTCGCCCGAGGCCTTGCTGCGTCGTTTCCATGGTTACCGACGGGGACTGCGCCAGAACGAGGACGAGGGACGCTGGGCATGGGATATGTACCAGCATTATTACCGGGAATTGAAATCCAGCCGTCAGCAGGGATTCGAGCGTCTGTTCCAGGAAGTGTTTGAACAGGCCTACGACCAGAACCTGCGCCAACTACAGAGGGAGAACCCGTTGTGAAGACCTGCAAATGGAGTTTGCTGGCCATCGTATTCGTGCTTGCCGGATGCAGCACCCCCTATAACGCGGTCACCAAAACCGCAAAAGTGCTCTGGGACCCGGATATCCCGGTGGGATACCCGGAGGATCTGCCCAGCCGGGTTGGTCTGACCATGGTGGCCGAACCGGATGTAAACCCGAATGAATCCCTGGCACCCACGCCCATTGCGTTTCAGATCATCGAGATGCGGGACAGCTCACTGTTGATGGCCGGGGATTTCGACCAGCTACTGAGTGACCTGGAGGCGTCACTGGGCCAGAACTATGTGGACCACAGCGATTACTCCCTGGTGCCGGGCCAGTTCAAGTTCATCGAACCTTTCGAGATTGGCGATGATACCCGATTTATCGGCGTGATCGCCTTTTACGCCTACCCCAACCTGTCCCAGTGGAAGAAGGTGGTAAAGGTGGATCCAATCGGCGGCCGCTACAACCTGCTGGTGAATCTGCGGGAGCGGGAAGTTCAACTCAAGCATTCGGATGACACCTGATGGCACTAACCAATCGAGTCGTCTGGAGTGATGGCCTGTTCATCAAGCCCCAGCACTTCCAGCAACAGCAGCGATATCTGGAACACCAGATCAATGAACGGGCGCTCGCGATCTCCGATTATCTTTATGGCTTCAGCAACCTGGAACTGAATGCAGAGTACCTGAGTTTCGGACGGATTGGCCTCGTGCGGGCATCCGGACTGTTCCCGGATGGCACCCGCTTCAGCCTGCCCCAGGACGACGTGATGCCGGAGCCCATGGAAATCACCGATGCCTCCGTGGCCAATCAGGTCGTCTACCTGGCGTTGCCGTTGGGCAGTGAAAGCCTGGCGGAAGTGGAATGGCCGGACGCCCCGGTGGCCGGTCGGTTCCGTGCCGACTCCCGGGAAATCCGGGATCTGCACTCGATCGACGGCGATGCCCACACCATTGATGTGGGCCGAGTGGCGCCCCGCCTGATGCTTGAGAGGGAAGATCGCAGCGCCTATGCGGCCTTGGCGATTGGCCGGATTCTTGAAAAACGCCCGGACGGAAGCCTGGTGATGGATCCGAACTTCCTCCCCACCATGCTGAGTGTGCGAGCCGCACCCAGGCTGCAGCGATTCGTCGGTGAAATGGCAGGCTTGATGCGGGAGCGGGCACGCAATATCGCCGAGCGTGTCGGTGCACCGGGGCAGGGTGGCGTTGCGGACGTGGCGGACTTTATGTTGCTGGAGATGCTGAACCGGGCTCATCCCAGATTCATGCACCTGGCCCGCCTGCGCCAGTTGCATCCCGAACGGCTGTTCGAAGCCCTGCTTGAGCTGTGTGGCGAGCTGGTGACCTTTACCGACGAAGGACGCCTGCCGAGAGAGTACCCGGCCTATGACCACGATCTGCCGGAGGATTGTTTTACCCCGCTCATGCAGGTTCTGCGGCAGTCCCTGAGCACGGTGCTGGAACCGAGGGCGTTGGCTATCCAGCTCCAGCAGCGCCAGTACGGCCTGACCGTGGCCCCGGTTCAGGACGCCCAGTTGGTCCGGGATGCGGAATTCATTCTTGCGGTCAAAGCCGACATGCCACTGGACGATCTGCGCAAGCAGTTCACCCAGCAGTGCAAGGTGGCCTCGGTGGAAAAAATCCGGGATCTCATCAGCCTGCAACTGCCGGGAATACCGCTCGCCCCGTTACCGGTCGCACCCCGGCAATTGCCGTACCACGCCGGCTTCGTCTACTTCCGCCTGGACGACCAGAGCCAGGCCTGGCAAATGCTTGACAACGCGAGCGGCTTTGCATTCCACGTGGCCGGCAGTTTCCCGGGCATGGAAATGCAGTTCTGGGCAATCAGGAGCTAAATCATGGCAGATGCACAGGTAATGGACTTACCCAGTGGCAGCAGGAATTCCGGCAGCAGTGCGTTCAGTGATCTGATTTTTGCCGACAGACGGGGAACAGCTGAGGGCAACAGGGAAGGGCAGGTCGACGAGCAGTTCCAGCTCAGAGGATTGGAACATAACCGCCTGATTGATGCCGCCACACCATTGCTTGGCCTGGTGATCAGGATACGCAGGCTGGCAGACTATCGCGCGGTGGAAACCCTCTACCAGCAGGTGGTGGATGAGATCGCTGCCATCGACCGGGAACTGGTGGAACAGGGTTACGACCGGCCAGTTGTTGTCGCCTACCGGTATGTTCTCTGCGCCTTCATCGACGAGGCCGTGCTGGGAACCGACTGGGGCGCCCACAGCGTCTGGTCACAGCACTCCCTGTTGTCCCGCTTCCACAACGAGACCTGGGGTGGGGAGAAAGTGTTTGCGATTCTTGCCCGGATGGAGCAGGAACCGGCCCGTTACTGCGACATGTTGTCGTTCATCTACCTGTGTCTCTGTCTGGGTTTCGAAGGGCGGTACAAGGTGATGGAAAACGGCCGGGATGAATACGACCAGATTGTCCGTGGCCTGCACGAACAACTGAAAGCGTTGCAGGAGGAGCTGGAACCGGCGCCTCTTGCGGATGCCCGCGCGAATGTAGCGCCAACCCGGAACCGGTTGCGCAGTGGCATGCCCGTCTGGGGCATTGCTGGTCTGTTTGTGGCGGCCATGGCCGGCATCTACTCCCTGTATAACATGGCACTGAACGAGCGCATCACGGACGTATTGCGCGTACTCGACCAACTACCGAAATAAGGACATCAACGTGATTCGGGTAGAACTGCCGGCGCTGATCGGGCGCCTCAACGACATCTCTCGCCAGGCACTGGAGGCTTCTGCCGCCCTGTGCATCAGCCGCCAGGGCGCGGAAATCACTCCGGCCCATTTGCTGTTCAAACTGCTGGAAACCCCGTTTTCCGATGTGCGCCAGATTCTGGAGCATACCGGCATTGAGCATCAGCAGTTGCAACCGTTGGTGGGCGACAGCCTGAACGGTGAGGCCCAAAGCGCTGAGCCCTATCCGTCGTTCTCACCACTGTTGGTGGAACTGCTGCAGGATGCCTGGCTGCTGGCTTCCACCGAACTGGGTCACACTGAGCTTTGCTCCGGCGCCGTATTCCTGGCCCTGCTGATGAATGCCGAGCGCTATCTGATGCCCTGTGTGGCTCAGGCACTGGCGGAGATCAACCGTGAGCAGCTGCGCAAGCAGTTTGACCGGCTCACCGATGGCTCCGCAGAACGCCTTCAGTTGGGCGAAAACGGCGACGCCAGGTCGGCCTCGCAGACCGATATGGATCCGCTTACCCGCTACGCCACCGACTTCACCAGACTCGCCCGGGAAGACAAACTGGACCCCGTGGTGTGCCGTGACGCCGAGATCGACCAGATGATCGACATCCTCTGCCGCCGCCGCAAGAACAACCCCATCGTGGTCGGTGATGCCGGTGTCGGCAAAAGTGCCGTGGTAGAAGGCCTCGCCCTGCGCATCGTCAACGGCGATGTGCCGGATCGCCTGAAAAACGTCGAACTCTGGACGCTGGATATGGGCGCTTTGCAGGCCGGTGCGTCTGTGAAAGGCGAGTTCGAAAAGCGCCTCAAAGGCGTTATTGAAGCGGTCAAAGGCTCTGCCACGCCGATCATCCTGTTCATCGACGAAGCCCATACCCTGATCGGCGCGGGCAACAGCGAAGGTGGCTCCGACGCCGCCAACCTGCTGAAACCGGCCCTTGCCCGGGGCGAGCTCCGCACCATCGCCGCGACCACCTGGCGCGAGTACAAGAAATACTTCGAAAAAGACCCGGCCCTGGGCCGGCGCTTCCAGCCGGTCGCCCTGGACGAGCCGACACCGGGCGAAGCCGTCCACATTCTCCGCGGCCTGCGAACCGTCTACGAAAAAGCCCATCAGGTCCTGATCGCCGACGACGCCCTGAAAGCCGCCGCTGACATGTCGGCCCGTTACCTTGCCGGCCGTCAGCTACCGGACAAAGCCATCGATGTACTGGACACCGCCTGCGCCCGGGTCAGCCTGAATCTGAGCACGCCGCCCAGAAGCCTGAGCCACGTCCGCAGCGAGCTGCATCAGCTGGCCATGGAACAGAACCTGCTAAGCCGGGAGCACACTCTGGGCCAGACTGTGGATGCCGAACGGGAACGGGAACTGGAACAGCGAATTGCCAGGATCACTGCTGAATCCGAAGCCCTTGAACAACGCTGGAACGACCAGCGCGAACTTGTGGCCCGACTGGTGGATATCCGGGAACAGTTGCTCACCGGTGAATCGCAGGGCGAAGCGGATACCTCTGAGTTGACCGATGGAGATACAGAAGAACGCCCGGATCTGAAAAGCGAAGCCGCCGCAATTGAGCAGGAACTGACTGAACTCCAGGCCGACGAGCCGCTGGTACACGCCCGCGTTGATGCCAGACAGGTGGCCGAAGTTATCGCCGACTGGACCGGCATCCCGGTCAATCGAATGACCACCGACGAACTTGAAAAAATCACCCATTTGCCGGCGTATCTTCAGGAGCATATCAAAGGCCAGGACACCGCCATCGACTACCTGCATCAACATCTGCTTACCGCCCGCGCCGACTTGCGCCGGCCGGGCCGCCCCATGGGCGCCTTCTTGCTGGTGGGCCCGAGCGGCGTTGGCAAAACCGAAACCGTTGTACAGCTGGCCGAACTGCTCTACGGCGGCCGCCAGTTCCTCACCACCATCAACATGTCCGAATACCAGGAAAAACACACTGTCTCCCGCCTGATCGGCTCGCCTCCCGGGTATGTGGGTTTTGGCGAAGGCGGCATCCTCACCGAAGCCATCCGCCAGAAACCCTACTCCGTGGTCTTGCTCGACGAAGTCGAAAAAGCCCATCCGGAAGTCCTCAACCTGTTCTACCAGGCGTTTGACAAAGGCGAATTGGCCGACGGCGAAGGCCGGTTGATCGACTGCAAAAACGTCGTCTTCTTCCTCACCTCCAATCTGGGCTACCAGACCATCGTCAACCACGCCGACTCGCCGGCCAGCCTGGAAGAGGCCCTGTACCCGGAATTGGCCAACTTCTTCAAGCCCGCTTTGCTGGCAAGGATGGAAGTGGTGCCTTATTTACCCCTGGGCGAGGAAACCCTCAACCGTATCGTTGGCGACAAACTCCAGCGGCTGGCAGACCAGATCAAGGGCCGTTACCACACCGACGTGGAACTGGAAGAAGGACTTATCGAGGCTATTCGAAGCCGTGCGACAAGAAGTGAAAACGGCGCAAGGATGCTTGAGTCGATCATAGAGGGTGAATTGTTGCCGCCTGTTTCACTGGCGTTGCTGGAGAAATTGGCGGCGAGGGAGCCGGTAAGAAAAGTGACTCTCGGTGTAGATGAGCATCAGTTTGTGGGAACTGTTGCTTGAGGTAACTGGAGGTAGCGGACCCTGTGGTTCGGCTTTCCAAATACCCTGCGGAGCCATGGGTGAAGAGCGAAAGCTCTTCACGGGTTGGCCAGGGATGGCCAAGCCAGGACCCTCACTGCGACGCAGGAGCAGTAAGCAGTGAGGGGCGGAGCGGAGCGTACAAGGATGTATTCACAGCGTGTTTTGGAAAGCCGAACCACAGGGTGCGCGGTCGGCGAGAACTCAATAAAGGGAACAAGAATGGGACGGATGCAGATGGAACTGCACACCGGCATCGACCTAGCGGTGGCCCTGATTCAGCAGGACAACCTGCCGGACCTGCTGAAAACCGCCACAAGGCAGCTGGAAAACGCCTTCGGCCTGACCCGCTGCTGGGCACTCGAACTCGACCTCAGTGGCCGAACCCTGCACTGCAGCGACTTGGGCGAGGGGGGCGAATTCGACTGCGGCGACTTCAGCCACCCCTTTGCCCACGTGCTGCAGACCGGCAAAGCCCGGGAACTCACCCGTGCCGCCAGCTACCGCCTGGACCATGCCGGCTTCCAGGCCCTGTTCGAGGCCAGCGACCGGCCGCGCTCCCTGTGGCTCGAGCCTCTCACCGGTAATGATGGCCGAACCCTCGGCATGCTCGTACTCTGCCGGGACGAACCCGACTGGGACGGCATTACCGGCCAGCCTCTGTATTGTGGCCTGAAGCAACTGCTGGTTCATCAATGGATTACCCAGTTACAGAGCCGCGACCAGGTCTGGCAGCGCCGCCTGCTCAAGCGGTCACTGGATCATCTGCACGACGCCGAAAGCGTTCGCAACCGCTGCGAACAACTGGCCCGAACCCTGGTGGGCAACTCCCGGGCCATGACCAGTCTCCGGGCCCAGATCGTCCGGGCAGCCGGCAGCCAGCTCTCCGTTTTGGTGCAGGGGGAAACCGGCTGTGGCAAGGATGTCGTCGCGCGCGGTATCCATGAACTGTCCGACCGGGCCGAAGGCCCAATGGTGGTGGTCAACTGCGCTGCCATTCCCGATACCCTTCTGGAAAGCGAACTGTTCGGGCATGCCCGAGGCGCGTTTTCCGGTGCCGACCAGGACAAGCAGGGGCTTCTGGCGCAGGCCAACGGCGGCACCCTGTTCCTGGACGAAATCGGTGACATGCCCATGGCCCTGCAGTCCAAGCTGCTCCGGGTTCTGGAGAGCCGTCAGTTTCGCCCACTGGGGGCCCGCGAGGAACAGCATTCGGATTTTCGCCTGGTAGCGGCCACCCACCAGCCGCTGCAGGCCGGTATCGAAGACGGCAGCTTCCGGCGGGACCTGTTTTACCGCCTGAGCCAGTTTCCGCTGCGGGTGACGCCCTTGCGGGAGCGTCCCGACGACCTCGAAGCTCTCTGCCGTCACTTTATCCGGCTGTATACCGAACGAGAGGGTAGCGGACCCATGGGCATTTCCAGCCACGCCCTGCACCTGCTGGCTGGATACGACTTCCCGGGCAATGTCCGCGAGCTGCGCAACATCATTGAACTGGCCTGCCTGCAGACCCCGGGCGGCGACGATATCCAGCCGGAGGTTCTGAGGATTAATGACCTGTTCGAAGAGTCCGAGGGCTGGACCAGCACACCCTGGGATGCAAGAGAGAGACATCCGGTTGATCTGCCCGCTGTGGAAGAGATCCGGGATCTTAAAGCCGCGGCACAGGCCTTTGAGGCGGCAATTATTCGTGAGCGTTTGCGCCAGTATGGTGGCAACCGGGCCCAGGCGGCGGAAAGCCTCGGTCTGCCAAAGCGGACCCTTGCCCATAAGTGTCTGAAGTATCAGGTGGCAGAGTCATGAGTCACCGCAACCTGCGAATAACCGGTCGAGTTGTCGGGGCATGGGCTCTGGCTTTTCTGGTCTCCCATGCCTGCGCTGGCCAGCTTGAAGATGCCCGGGCCTGTACCAGTGAGCCCCAGCGACTTGAACGGTTGGCCTGCTTTGACGAGGTCTTTGGCACTCCCCTGGCGGCAGCCGTCGCGGAATTCAACGCTCCGGATGCCCGCCGATCCGCGCGATGGCGGCAGGCTTACGCCAGCCTTGATGGCAAAAATGCCGGTGCTGGCGTGCTTTACCGGGATACCGGAAAAGCCGCTGGCCAGTTGGTGACGGTTCCGGCTTTGGGGGTTCAACCTCCCAGACCTTTGCTGGCCCTTCAGTGCCACAACAACATCACCGAACTCACTCTGATGCTGCCCGAGGCAATGGACGAGGAGCGGGTTCAACTGGGGTTCGGCCGGGAACAGACCGTCTGGCGGGTGCGGGACAACGGTTTCGTGCTCAGTGGGGGTCGGGGACTGCCAGCCATTCGTACCGTGAAAGCCATGATCGACGGAACAGAGGCCCGCATTGACTCGCCTAACAGCCGCATTGATGGCCTTCTGTTTGATCTCTCGGAATACCGCCGGGCAATCGAACCGCTTCGCGAGACTTGTGGCTGGTAAATGCCGGGTGAATACAGTGATTCAGGACAGCAACATGCAGATCATTGAGGAACATCCCTACGTTGAACAGGTTGTCTCACCATTGCCCGGCGATTCCGGTGTCGGCGAGGCACTCGGAGACGATGCAACGCTCGAGTTTCTGGAAAACGAGATCATGAAGGTGGGCTCGCTGGCCCACACCGATATCGATTGGAGCAAGGTGGAAAGCGATGCCCTGACGATTCTCTCGGATCGCAGCAAAGACCTGAAAGTGCTCGGTTTTTTGCTGATCGCTCTGCAACGCGGCGGCGACGGAGAAAGGTTCGCCCTGTCCCTGTACCTGCTGCACCGGGTACTCGACGAGTGGTGGGAGCAGGCCTGGCCATATCCCGGGGACAAGGGCAAGCGGGCCCGCAAGATGATGTTTACCCAGATGCTCCAGCGCGCCGGCAAAGGCGTAGACGCCCTGGCGTTCGATGGCAGTGTTGGCGACGGTCGGGCGTTCTGCCTGGAACTGCTGTCCAGACTGATGGACCAGGCGGCTGACCGGGAATTGCCAGAAGAGTCACTGCAGGATCTCAAACGGGCGGTTGGAAAGCTGCCCATGGTCAATGATGCCACGGTAGCGCCCGAGTCCCGACCGTTGGCAGGGCAGCAGGTCAGCGAGGCTTCGGATACTGAAAGGCCTGAGCAGAAATCCGCACCGGCGAAACCTTCCCTGGGGGCAGTCACCCTGGACCCGGGCGATGAGCGAGCAACCCGACAGAGTCTTCTGAAAGTTGCGGACATGCTCACCGAAACCGGGCCGGACCAGCCTCTGGGGTACCAGATTCGCCGCTACGCCATCTGGCAGAACATCACCACGGTACCGCCGACGCGGGACGGAAAGCGCACCGATCTTGCCGCCGTCAGCGCCGATCGTGTCGCCGATTATCGGGAAGCCCTGGAAAAATCCGCGGACCTGGCATTGTGGCAGAAGATTGAGCAGAGCCTGTCGGTCAGTCCATTCTGGCTGGATGGCCATTGGCTAAGTGCCCGGGTAGCAACGGCCCTGGGCCACCACGCCTGCGCAGAGGCAATCCGCGTGTCTGCAAAGGAGTTTGTTGAGCGCCTTGCCCAGTTGCCGGAGCTCACCTTCAACGACGGCACCCCGTTCCTCACCCGGGACGCTGAAGAGTGGCTCTGGTCCGCGCCGGCTACCGGTGGTTCCGCCGGCAACGCCAACGCCTGGGAGCAGGCATACGATCAGGCCCGGGACCTGATTGCACAAAAGGGACTGGCTGCCGCGATGCAACTCCTGGAAGACGGACTGGCGGAAGCAAGGGAGCCCAGAGACCGCTTTTATTGGCGTCTTGCCAGCGCCCGATTAATGAAAGACGCGGGCCTGAAATCACTGGCCACGCAGCAGATTCAGGATCTGCAAACGCAGGTTCGCGGGCTGGCTCTCGAGGACTGGGAGCCCGCTCTGATCAGGCAGCTTGAAAAGCTGGGTTGATCCCCGGAACACACCAAGGAATCACAGCAGGAATGGACACCATGTGGAGAAAAGCTTTACTCATCGGTCGCTGGCTTCTGCCATACCTTAAAAACGCAGCCCCGGTCACCCTGACACTGGGCGTTATTGCCTTGCTGGTGGCCACCTGGTGGCTGGGGCCGCGCTGGGAGCTGAATGGTGAGTTTCCATTGGCGGCCTGGCAGATGCGGGCCCTGGTGACCCTGGGTATTGTCCTTGTGGTCGCGATGGTGTGGGGCATGGTGCTGGCGCGCCGCCTGCGCAAGGTGAATGGCCAGCAGGCCGAAGTGCAAAAGGAACAGGAAGATCCGATTCTGCCCATGGAGCGCAAGCAGCAGCGCCTGCTGGATCGTCAGCTGGCGGCCCTGAAAAGCAACCTCCCCGGCCGCAAAGGCATTTACCGGTTGCCCTGGTATCTGGTGATGGGCCTGGAGGATGCTGGCAAGACCAGCCTGGTTCAACGCTCCGGACAGACCTACACGCTCACCAACGTAACCCGCAACGATCGGGTGGATCGCAATGCCTTCGGTTTCGACTGGTGGATCGGCGATGAGGGTGTACTTATCGATCCGGATGGTGAACTGTTGAGCCAGAGTCAGGGTGAGGGAGCCGGTGCGGAGATCCAGCAACGTCTTTGGAATCATTTTATTGCCTGGCTTGAGCGAAATCGCCCGCAACGCCCCCTCAATGGTGTGGTGCTGGCCATTGACCTAGCCAGTCTCAGCGTGGCAGACCCCGGCCAGAGGCGGGACTGTGCCATCCTGTTGCGGACGCGCCTGCGGGAGCTGATGGAGCAGATTGGCTCCCGCCTGCCTGTTTATGTCACCTTCACCAAGATGGACCTGCTCTACGGTTTTGGCCCGCTCGTGCGGACCCTGAGCAAGCAGGAGAAGGAACAGGCCCTTGGCTTTACCTTCAGCCTCGAAGGCCAGATGGATAACGACGATTGGCTGCACCAGTTCGCGGACCGGTACACCGCCATGGTTGAGCGGCTTACCGGTCGCTTGCCGGATGTTCTGGCCAATACCCGGGACGCCGAGGAGCGGGCAGCGGCCTATTCTTTTACTCGCCAGCTTGCCGGCCTGAAGCCCGTTCTGGAGCATTTCCTGACCGACCTGCTGTCTGCGGATGTGTTCTCGACACCGGCGATGGTGCGTGGCACCTACTTCACCTCGGTGTTGCAGGAGGGCGTGCCGGAAGATGCCTTTGTCTCAGCAGCTGCCGCCAACTACCAGATTGCGGGGCCCATTCAGCCTGCTCAACGGGTTGGGCAGTCCGCTGACCTGTTTACCCGGGCGCTGTTCCCACAGATCATCTATCCGGAGGCCGGCCTTGCTGGTGATAACCGACGGGTGATTCAGTCCCGGCAACGCCGGCTGGCTGTGGCTGCCGTGGTTGCTGTTTGTGCCGGTGCGGGTATGACCGCCGGATGGCAGCATTTCTTTATCAAGAATGCAGAGGCTGCTGCCGCCGTGGAATCCCGTGTTCAGGGCTTTATTGATAATTGGCAGCCCGTAGGTTTTGAACCGGACAACACCGGCCGGAATCTGCTCGGTCCGCTGGATGAGCTTCGTGAGGCTACTCTGGCTTTTGGCGACCATCGCCGGGACTGGCCGTTGCTTAGTGATATGGGTCTATACCGCGGCGATGAGGTGGGTCCTAAAGTGGAGGAATCCTATCTGGACATGCTGGCATACCAGTATTTGCCAGCCCTGATGTTCGGCGTGATGGCTGAGATGGGCCGGGCGCCGGACAACAGCACTGAGCGCCTGGAACATCTGCGGGTGTTGCGCATGCTGTATGACGCCAGCGGTCGTCGGGACGATATTGTGACCCGCTACATGCAGAACTACTGGCAGCAGGCGTTTCCCGGCCAGAGTGGCCTGCAGGAGCGGCTCACGGGTCATCTGGACTATGCCATGGCACATACCGATCTGGCGCGCCTCACCCAAGAGGGAGATGCGGTTGCCGATATGACCCTGGCCCCGTTCCGCAGCAGTGTCCAATGGGCGCAGCATGAGCTTGGACGGGTTGCCACGCCAGACCGGGTCTATCGGGATTTGGAAATAGAAGCAGAACAGGAGTTCCGGGCACCGTTGGAACTGGCCCGGGCATCCGGGCCGGCATTCAGCACGGTGTTTGCCCGGGTAGATGGCTATGGTGAGCCGGCCGCATCTGACGTAGCAGGGGTTGAAGACCCATTGACCATCCCCGCGTTGCTGACTCGCGAGGGACTGGAAAACTGGTTCCTGCGTACATCCGGCTCGGTTACGGAGCTGGCCCTGGTGGACGCCTGGGTGCTGGGCCGCAGGGACAACGTCGATTTCAGCAAGGCGGATGAAGCCAGGCTGCTGGCCAGTTTGGAGACCCTCTATGCCGAGCACTATGCCGAGGCCTGGCGTACTGCCTTGAGCCGCATCGATATTCAGCGGTTTGAGGACTTGAACCACGGCGTACGTATTCTGGAGAGCCTGACCAGCGGTCACGAGCCCCTGGCAAGCCTGCTCGGGCAGGTTCGCCATAACACGCGTCTTGTGCCTTCCGCCGAAGGGGAGAGTGCCGCAGCCCGGGAGCTTCTAGAGCAGTCACCCCATTTCCGTATGCTGCAGGATATTGAACGCCAGTTTGCGGAGCTCAACCAGTTGACCCGGAAAAATGACGATCAGCCAACCGGGCTTGAACAGATCATGCTGGTAGTCGGAGAGCTTCACGAGTACATGCGCAACATCCAGGAAGCACCAGACAAGGGCAAGGCAGCGCTTGCTGCTGCCCGGGCCCGTATGGGCCTGCAGGGTGCCGATCCGATCTTTACCCTGCAGCGCATGGCCGATAATCAGCCTGAGCCTCTAAACCGGCTGCTGACCCGGTTGGCCACGGAAAGCTGGCGAGTAGTTCTGGACCAGGCAGTGGCGCAGCTGGAGCGTGAGTGGTACCGCGAGGTGTACCAACCCTTCCAGCAGAATCTGGCCCGCCATTATCCGTTTAATCCGGACTCCGGGCGGGATGTTGCACTGCAGGACTTTGAACGGTTCTTTGCCCCGGGCGGCGTATTGGACGCCTTCTATCAGGACAACCTGAAACTGTTCCTCGAGGATCACCCGGAACAGGTGGGCGATGCCCGACGTGCCGGCCTGGTGCGTGGTGCGGTCCTGACTTCCCTCGAGAATGCCGACCGAATCCGCAGGGCCTACTTTACCCGGGGTGGTTCCCTGGATGTGGAGTTCGCGCTGGAACCGCTCAATCTCTCAGCCAACAAGCGTCGTAGTGTGGTGAATGTCGACGGACAGCTGGTGGAATTCAGCCATGGCCCGCGCCAGAGTATTCCGCTGGTCTGGCCCAATACCCTGAGGGACTCGGTTGAGAGCCGTATTACTCTGGTGCCGGTCCAGGTGAATCGTTCGCCACGCAGCCTCTCGGAAAGCGGCCCCTGGGCGCTGTTCCGACTGCTCGATAGCGCCGACATTACCGGTGTGAGCAGCAGCGCGGTGGATGTGCGGTTCCGGGTCGACGACGGGGAGATGCGTTATCGCCTCCATGCGGCCAGCAATACCAACCCGTTCACACAGCAACTACTGGCGGGGTACCGCATACCCCGTAGCTTGTATTAAACTCTCGCATTAAATCAGGACCGCCCTGATGAGAGCAGGACGTTTTCATCAGGGCTGGGCCTTCGCACAGGATGGTGCGAAAGCCTGGACTTTTTTCTTCTTCAGGGACCGAAGACATGCCCCAGGCACGCGGACTGCAATTCACCGCCACCATTGGCGAATTCCCCTCTGATCACTTTTCCGTTGTTGGCTTTGCCCTGACAGAACGGCTGTCCGAGCTGTTCCAGGGACGTGTTGACCTGGCCAGTACTGATCCGTCTGTTGGCGCCTCGAATGTGCTGGAGCAACCGGTGGACCTGGTGGTCTGGCAGGATGGTGTACCACTGCGTCGTTTTACCGGTGTGGTCAGCGAATTCGCCCGTGGAGATTCCGGCCAAAGGCGTACCCGCTACGAGCTGGTTTTCCGGCCACCGCCGTGGCGCCTGGCGCTGATGCACAACAGCCGTATTTTCCAGAACAGGGGCACGGATGAGATTGTGCGTACCCTGCTGGAAGAGCGAGGGATTGTCGATACCGTCTTCGACCTTGAACGCCGGCCCGAGGAGCGGGAATACTGCGTCCAGCACCGGGAAAGCGATCTGGCCTTTGTCGAGCGTCTGGCTGCCGAGGAGGGCTGGCACTACCGCTACCAGCATGGAAGCCTCGATGGTCAGGCGCCACCGGCCCTGATTTTTGCCGATCATCATCGCGATTCGCCACGGCTTGAGGCCGTCCCATACAACGGCAAAGCAGGGGGTAGTACCCGAACGCCCTGTGTGTTCCGGTTTGCGTACCGGGAGCGGGTGCGTCCCGCTTCGGTCGCCATGAAGGATTACACCTTCAAAAACCCGGCTTACGCCCTGATGCATGAAAAGACTGGCGATCAGCTCCTCCACCGGGAGGATTACCAGCACTACGACTACCCCGGCCGATTCAAACAGGACGCCAGTGGTCAGCCGTTCACTGAAACCAGGCTTGCGGCACTGCGCAGCGACGCCAGCACAGCCTTTGGCGAGAGCAATCGCCCGGATTTCGCACCTGGTGCCCGGGTGGCGTTGACTGACCACGACAATGAAACCCTGAACCGAGACTGGCTGCTTACGGCGCTCACACACACCGGCTCTCAACCCCAGGCCCTGGAAGAAGAGGGTGGCAGCGAACCGACACGCTATGGCAACCATTTTACTGCCATCCCGGCAGACCGGAGCTGGCGACCCCTGTGTGAGCACAAACCCCTGATGGACGGGCCGCAGATGGCTGTAGTTACCGGCCCGGAAGGTGAGGAAATTCATTGCGACCAATACGGCCGCGTGAAAGTGCGATTTCCCTGGGATCGATATGCGGCAAATGATGAACACAGCAGTGCCTGGCTTCGGGTCAGCCAGGGTTGGGCCGGCGGCCAGTATGGTTTCACCGCACTGCCGAGGATTGGCCATGAAGTGATCATATCCTTCCTGGACGGCGACCCGGACCAGCCCATCGTCACTGGCCGGACCTGGCACGCCACCAACACGCCGCCGTACGCGCTGCCGGAGCATAAAACCCGCACCACCCTGAAAACCAAAACCCACAAGGGCGAAGGCAGCAACGAGCTGCGGTTTGAAGACGAAGCCGGCGAAGAACAGATCTACGTTCACGCCCAGAAAGACCTGGCCCTGCTCACGGAAAACAACCGCACTGAAGTCATCAGGAACGATAGCCACCTGACCGTGGCAAACGATCAAAGGGCCCACATCAAAGGCAATGGTCACGCCACGGTGAACGGTGAAAAACGGGAAAAAACCGGCAAAGACCGTAGTTTCATCGTTACTGGTACCTTGCACCTGAAAGCCGGAACCGCCTGGCTTACCGACTCTGGTACCGAACTGCACATCAAGGCCGGGCAGAAAGCCGTTATCGAAGCGGGTGCAGAAATCACCCTCAAGGCCGGTGGCAGCTTTGTGAAGATCGACCCCAGCGGTGTGGTTATGGGCGGCGCGGCGATCAAGCTGAATGCTGGAGGGGCTCCGGGCAAGGGTAGTGGGCAGAAGGTGCAGGTGCCGGAGATGCCGGGGTTGGTGGAGAAGAATGGGGGGGCTGTGGCGCCGATGGCCCTGCCGGAGACACCCCAAAGACCGATGGCCAAGCCCGACCAGATACGCGCCATCAAGAATGCCGCGAATCAGGGTAAGGGGATTTGCCAGGTCTGCTCACCAGAATCACAAGGTGCGATCTGATGGGGCATCTGGCTGGACTTCCCGGTAAGGGGAAGACGTTCATTCTTATCGATGGCGCCAAAGTAAATAATCTGCCCCAAGTTATTTATCGTGAGATCGAAACACCTCATTGTGATGCGCTCTACAGGCAAACGGAGCTTGCCGACCTATTGGAAATTTCACCGTGGCTGGTTGAAACGGGAATAGATAGCTCCCTGGCACTTAAATGCTTCGACGATTGGAAACATCAGGGTGTCGCCATCGTATTGCGGGCTGACTGCCACTTCGAAGAGGTCATGCACCACTTGCGTGGATTGCTTATGGCGAGGTTGGCCACGGGAGATGAGGTTGTTTTCCGGTTTTATGATCCTGAAATCGCGCGGCACCTGTTGAAGCTGGATTCATCAGGTGAAAGTGTGAGGCGATTGATGGGGCCTTGTAGCCTGTTCGCCATTCAGGATCGCCGCACTGGTGGGTGGGACTATTTTCATAATGATCAGCCCAGTAGTGAGCGGCAGGCTGAGAGGTTAAGCATTCGTGAGGAACACCAGGTTGCCATGGAAAGAGCGGCGGAACGGACGGCCCTCAGGAAACTCGAACTTCACGTTGCAAAGTACTTTCCCCATTTGCTTCAGAAAACGGATACAGATGGGAAGGATTGGGGGATGGTCACTGCTTTAGTCGATGCGGCGAAAGCGCGGGGACTCTGTAGTACCCGAGATATTGCGCTGTTTATCAATACGATTGGCTGGCTTGGACACCAGGCATTCGACGACAGTGAAGTACAGCTTCTGTGGAAAGAGAATTCCGCAGCGCCAGGCAAAGCCATAGCGCGAATTGCAGAATTCGCCGAGAAAAAGTCAACGGAGGGACTGGTTCATGGGTAGCGCTAACAGCTCAGCGTTTTTGCAGGGTGCTGATGACATAGACTCAGCGGCACAGATGTGCCCGCTCCAGTTCAAAACCGTTGCGTTGTATCCGGTACGCTGGGCGATCAGTCAGGAAGAGGTTGCTTTACCCTCCAACTTCCGTCCACCTTCCGTGGCGCTTGGAACTACTCATTACTGTGTTCGAAAACTGACACCTGGTTGGGTCTACATGTTCTCCGAAGTTTTCGGAGCGCTGCATGAATACCGGGTCAATGAGCAGGGCCTGATAACCGAAGTACAGCCCGGTGTGAACTCGGTACTGCTTCCAGGTGCCGACGCACAAAGGGCTTTGCCCGCCATACACCACCCTGCAGAAGGCAAGGTGCTTCTGAAATTCGTGCAGCATCGGTGGACTGTGCGTTTGCAGGAACTAGTACGAACGGACGCACAAGTTCGTGAAGAGCACATGCAGTCGTTCGACCTGAGCGGGCTTCCGGAAAATCGTGAAGACATAAATATCAGTGAAACCGAAGCCATAAACGAAGTGGTTGAAGATTTTCGGCCAGAGCCAGTGGATTTCGAGTGGAGCTTGACGGATTTTGCACAAGGAATCAGTGAGTCGGATTTGCAGGGTCAGTGTAGAAAAGAAACTGAATTATCTTACTGCGTCGCCCTTGCCGATGAAATAGGTATCGCCTCTGAGCTGGGCCAACTCCATGCCCTTCATGTAAACCTGATTACGAATTACGCGGAGGAGAACGCCTACGCCTACACCACCTCCCAGATGGTGGATGCGCTCATCGCCCGTGAGGCCAGCAAGAAGGAAGCGGAAGACGACCGGCAAGCAGTGACCGAGGAACTGAAAGAACGAATTCGTTCAGGGGAAAAAGACGCGTTCGTTGAAAGCTACCACACACAGATTGAAGAGTATGACCAGGCCCGTGCACTGGTGTTCGATGACTGGAAGCGGTGGATCGACTCCGACCAGTTGGCCGGGAAGCTGGAGTTCAACGACTGTTATTGCGCGGAAGGGTTCGAGGCGGTTGAGCAGGAACTGGCGGATATACTGGACGGATATGTCGGTGCGGAAAAGGGCAAGGAAGACGCCGAGCGGTGGTTGGAAGCAGACGAAGGCGAAGCCGGCACTGTCGGTAACATGCTCAACACCGTGTTGTTCCTGGCATCTGCCACCAACGGTATTGCCCAGAAACTGAAAGACCTCCCCGGTTTTGATTATGGTCGCCTGAAGATTGTGAACAATATCTTCGACATGCCAGCGTATGTGCGCGTGAGCACCGCCACCGACGTCTTGATGCTGGAATTTGCCGCCCCCGCCGCAAAGATGGGAACCTGGGCGAAAGACCCTCAAACCTGGCCGCAGTGGAAAAAGTGGACCAAGGCCGTCCAGAAGCGCTATGGCATAGATGTTCATCGGCAGGGAATAACTCTGAATACCGCGACGGACCTGCTCACGGCGGTCCACCGCAACTCACTGGAAGCCGCTGGCCATAACCTGTCTGAGCTGACAATGACGCCGCTGGCTGCCGGCATGGCGGATGCCAGGATCAGGAATTACCTGCGAGGCACCATGATCGACGTTTTCCACCTGACTCCGGACTTCAAGGACAATCCCTTTGGCTGGCTTCATACCCGGTTGGACCCGGTGGTTGAAAGCATTAAACAGAACCGGGGCAAGTTCATTGGGGCTGTGACCTTCTTTCAGGCGATCAATTTGGCAAGCCTCTTCTCCGGCCTGGACAAGACCCAGCAGGATGTAATGCTGGGCGATCGATCCGTCATCGACCGGTGGGGGTATTTTGTATCTGGCCTGTGGAGCATCGGCGAAGGTGTGGTTAACCTCAGCGGGTTGCTGGTCAAGGAGGAGTACGCGAAAGCTCTCGGGGCAAATCTGTCGGCAGCTGGGGCGAGGGTGTCGGTGGCTCTACGTATCTTAAAGGATGTGAAGATTTTGTCTGTTGCTGCAAAGAGCTTCGTGACAATCACCACAAAGACCCTTCCCTACGTGGGTGTTTTACTGTCGATAGGTCTGGAAGGAAGGCGGGGCCTCAAGGCCTTGGACACAGGCCATCACGCTATGGTGGCCCTGTCCGGGGGCCAGATAGGGCTGAGCATCGGTATCACCTACCTGGCTACTCTGGCGGTGGCGGGTGCGGTTACAACCGGGGTAGGCGTGGCCGTTGTGCTCGTGGTAGGCGCGGTTCTGATTGCCATCTCCTTCGTTATCAGCATGGTACAGCTATACATCGCCCGGTCCCGGATCGAGGATTTCCTTTCTATGTCATTCTGGGGCAATGCGCCCACGTTGCGTTACTGGGATGAGCAGTCTAGGCCATCGAGCGCGGAACTGCTGGAGGAAAGCCGAACCGTTATTTCTCAGGATGAAGGCGTCGATGTCAGGCGTTATTTTGAAGCGGAATTGGATGCGTTTTATTACATGCTGTTTTCTCCCATTGTTCGGATAACCGAGCATATCGGTCGACATTGGGATATAAACCGGGGTGAGCATCAGGTCATGTCGGAAATGACCTCATTTGTGGTGTATTTGCCGGGTTACAGTGATGGGAGCTGCACGTATTCCATCAGGCTGTTTGAGGTGGACACCAACTGGTTTGAGAAAGATGAACCGAAGGATATCTCAGACTTGTTTCATAGGAGGAAGCAGTTAGACGCTTCTACTGGGGGTGTTTTATTTCGGTTTGACCACTACAACCACAACAAGTGTGATCAGCTTGAAATGCTGATTGAGTACGAGAAGGATGGCCGGAAAGTCACGGGTGAAAACGGGCTTCGTATCATCCTGGACGGTAACGATGTGGAGGAATTGGGTGTCGATGAAAGACTCGCCTATGAAGTGTGATTTTCCGGAGACGGGCCTGGAGCAACAGTTGGAAAAGAAGCTGTACCGTACTCATGGTGCGCGGCTTGCCAGCCCGCCGGCCAGGAAGGTGTCGGGAGTGTCCGATTCCTCGGAAGATATGGATCAGGGCGTTGCTTACATTAGTGAACGGTTCATAGACATTAGAACGGCCTTCTTGTCTCTTCGAAGGGCCATGCCAGTCATCGTAAGTATGTTCATGATAATTGTCCTGGCGTTGGGTTGGGTTGTTAGCTTGTTCTACCCAAAGGCATTGCTTGGAGTATTGATCGCTTTTGGTCCTGTATGGGTAGCCGTCTACCTGTTCGAGATCTTCTTTCCGTACACGCTGCCGGTCCGGATCGACCGTAAGGAGGGGGGCGTCTACGTAGGGCACCGCGGTACCTTCTACCGGATTCCCTGGGACGAGCTGGAAGTGACCTTTTCCTACAACTGGCAGTATCTGGGCTCTGGTGTAGTGTGGGAGCGGCAGTACTACGCCCACCTGTTCATGCGGGAGAAGCATTACTTTTGCGGGAAACCCCCTAAGATGCCCCTGCAGCGCAAGAAGATCTATTCTGGGTTTAAAGAAGAGAATATGTATCGGAAATGGAATTTTATTGTCAGGTATTACAACGAGGGAGTTATTGAAGAGGATAAGGAGAATCTCTACGGAGCAAATTATGACTCATATAATCAGCACGTGGCTGGCCAAATGGGTCGTCGTATTTTTGGGAATGTATTATTTTTCTTCTTTATGCCGACCATAATATGGTCGAAGTATACACCCTTAAAGTACAAATGGCCGAAGGAAATTGAAGCCATTTTCGGTAAAGCCAACTACTACTAGCCTTTGAAAAGGAATTCGCAGTGTCTGTAAAAATAGCCCTAACGCTCCTCTGCCTTATCCCCCTCTCCGCAAACGCCGGCGTCTACAAATGGGTCGACGCCAACGGCCAGACCCATTTTGGAGACCGTCCACCGGCCAAGACGGCATCAAGTGAAGTTACGGTAAAGGCCGCTCCGGCCAGCGTGGATGCAGGTGCCCGGGAACGGCATCAGAAGATGACCGAGTTTCTGGAGCAGCAGCAGGAAGAGCGTGAGACGCGGCAGGCTGCCAATGCCAAAGCCGAGGAAAAGGCGGAGAAGCAAGCCGAGCTGTGCAGACAGCTTCGGGCGCGCCTCAAGTTTCTTGCCAGCGTTTCGACCTTTTACAACATCAACGATCAGGGCGAGCGGGTCTATGTGAATGAGGCCGAAAATACTCGTATTCGTGAGGATTTCCGGGAAAAGGTGAGGAACACCTGCGGAAACGACTAATCCGCTGTTGATGACCAGGGGCGGAAGGGAAGTCTGGCCTCTGTAGGAAAAAGCAACTGAGAGCAAAGGAATTGCCATGCCGTTTCGATTGTTCAGTGCCGTGCTGTCGGTGCTGATTTCCCTTCTGTTTTCCCCCGCGGCGGTAGCGAAACCGCCCGAGCTGTCACTTGCCAACGTGTATCAAAAGGGCATGCCGCTGGATGGGTACTGGGTCAGTGAAAAGCTCGACGGGGTGCGCGCATTCTGGACTGGCGAGCGGTTTCTGTCCCGTGGCGGTCATGAATACCGCGCGCCTGATTGGTTCACCGAAGGGTTTCCAGCGCATCCTCTCGACGGTGAGCTCTGGATGGGGCGCGGCCGTTTTGCGGAATTGTCAGGGGCGGTGCGTCAGGTAGTGCCCGATGACGACGCTTGGCAGCGGATTCGGTTCATGGTGTTTGATTTTCCCGACAAGGAGGCAAACTTCGATCAACGCCTGGCACGGCTCAGGGTATTAATCGAAGAGGTTGAATCACCCTACATGGCGCTTGTCGATCAGCAACGGGCGAGCACCCATGAGAAACTGATGCAGCGTTTGGATAAGGTGGTCGGCGGCGGGGCAGAGGGTTTGATGTTGAGGCTGGGGTCCAGTCATTACCGAAGTGGGCGCTCCGATGATCTGCTGAAAGTAAAACAGTATCAGGATGCCGAAGCGGTGGTGGTTCATCACGTGCCGGGCAAGGGCAAATACGAGGGGTTGATGGGGTCACTGCTGGTGCAGTTGGAAGATGGCAGGCAATTCCGGATTGGTTCAGGATTCAGCGATTCCGAGCGAGCGTCTCCTCCCAGACCGGGAACCACGATCACATTCAAACACTATGGCCTCACCGCCACCGGCCTGCCTCGCTTTGCCAGTTTTCTCCGTATCCGGAACGATGAGCCTGTGCGTTAATTGGGTGTGAAGGCACACTGACGCTTGACGGGGATCAAGACCGACCAGCGCAGCGAGTCATACACTGGGATGAGTCAACTACATCTCATCCCCCACAGTCATGGAGACTGCGCGAATGTCCCTGGAAAAACACGATCTTATTCACGAACTGCCTGAATCCAAAGAAGCCATTCATCTTCTCAAGACCAACAGCACGCACTTTGCCAAGCTGTTTGATGAATATCATGAAGTGGACCATGAGGTGCATCGCATCGAAACCGGCGCTGAGAACACGTCTGATGAGTACCTGGAAACCCTGAAGAAGAAACGGCTGAATCTGAAAGACCAGTTGTTTTCCATGATTCGCGAGTATGAGGCTTCCGCGGCGAGCTGAAGGCAAGCTGCCAGAAAATCCTGCATCGGCCGTCAATTGGCCGTAATCCTCCTTGGGGAGACTGTTGATACGGTATCATCCGTTTCACAAGGAGGAGATTATGACGTTACGGATCCTTTCGGGGCTGGCGCTGTGCATGGCGCTCTCCCCGGCGCAAGCAGCTACTGTTGAAGACAACACCACGCCTTCAATGGTTTCGGCTACTGGGCCGTCGGAGTCCACTGTCCATTTGGGGCCGCGACCTTTCTGGCTGGTTGATGCCATGGATGAGGGGCCGCTCAAAAAGCGCCTTCAAGCCTGTAATACCGACACTGTCGAAAAAACGGACTTCTCTATCGGCCACCGGGGCGCACCCCTGCAGTTTCCCGAACACACCCGTGAATCCTACATCGCGGCAGCTCGCATGGGCGCGGGTATTCTGGAATGTGATGTCGCCTTTACCAGTGATCGGGAACTGGTTTGCCGACATGCCCAGGACGACCTTCATACCACCACTAATATTGTTGCCGTTCCAGCGCTGAATGCCAAGTGTACCCAACCTTTTGTGCCCGCCGATCCTGCCACGGGCACGCCGGCACAGGCCGAGTGTCGCACCAGCGATATTACCCTGGCCGAGTTCAAGTCCCTGACGGGGAAGATGGATGCCTACAACCCCATGGCAACCACGCCGGAGGAATACCTGGCTGGCACCGCAGACTGGCGAACCGATCTCTACGCCAGCCGGGGCACCTTGATGACTCATCGGGAGAGCATCGAGTTGTTCAAGGCTATGGGTGCGAAGTTCACTCCGGAATTGAAAACACCGGTGGTGGATATGCCCTTCGAGGGTAATTACAGCCAGCAGGATTATGCCCGTCAGATGATCCAGGATTACATTGATGCCGGTGTGCAGCCCGAAGACGTCTGGCCCCAGTCCTTCAATTTGAAGGACGTCCTGTTCTGGGTAGATGAGATGCCGGAATTTGGCCAGCAGGCGGTGTTACTGGATCAGTCTGAGTCGACGCAGGAAAACACCTCACTGGCTCACTTGCAAAGGCTTAAGGCTCAAGGCGTGAATATTCTGGCGCCGGCGCTCTGGAAGCTCCTGACTCTGGACAGCGAGGGACAGATCGTTCCGTCCCCGTACGCAGGGAATGCGCGTGAAGCCGGCCTGGACCTGATTGCCTGGACCGTTGAGCGCAGCGGCACGCTGAAAGATGGCGGCGGCTGGTACTATCAGACAGTGACCGATGCCATTAACAACGATGGTGATGTGCTAACAGTGATTGATGTTCTGGCCCGCGAGGTGGGCGTGATTGGAGTTTTCTCGGACTGGCCGGCTACCACTACGTTCTACGCCAACTGCGTGGGATTGGCAGGAGAACCTTTGAAGGCTAATCGTTGAGTTAACTGCCGGTAACTTGTGCCTGAATTCCATGTGCTACGCTGGGAGTGACTCCGCCAAAATCGATGTCTGGTGGAGGAGTGTTTTTTATGGCAACGCCAAATTAGCAGTAAATTTATTGTTTAAGGAGGCAGAACATGGAAGCCAAATCGACTACTCAGGACGACTACAATCAGGTCAAGCGTGATTTACAGGAGCTGCGCGAGGACCTGGCCAAGCTGACCCGGACCGTTTCGGAAAGCCAGAAAAGCAATATCAGCAGTCTGCGGGATGAAATCCGGCGGGAGAGTCGCGAGGCCCTGCACCGCGCCAAGGATGCCGGGGACAAAGCCTTCCACGATGTTGAACACAAAATCGAGGAGCGACCTTTCCTCAGCATCATCGTAATGTTTCTGGCGGGCATCCTGGTCGGCAAGATGCTTGATCGCTGATCATGCTCGATTCCCCTCAGGTACAGGGTGCGATGCGCAAGGCTGCCGCGGCCGTCATCGGCTTCGTATTGGCGATGGTCTTGCTCACCGCCCTCCTGCTTTTCGGATTTTACCTGCTTGTTCAGGCAGCCGTGCTTGGGCTGTCCCCCTGGCTCGGTGAGGCCGGCGCCATGGCGCTATCGGGTTCCGTTTGCATTCTCTTGCTTGCGCTCGTGTTCTACCGCCTGACGCGTCCGGTTTCCGCCAGCAAGCGTCACCAAGGATTCGAGACGCAATCAGGCTCAGGCATCGATGCCATTCGCAATCTGATCAAAGCTAATCCCCTGGAGGCAGCGTTGATGGCTTTCGCGGTGGGTATCGCAGAGCAGAAGGATCCCAGGCTCAAATCATTGCTGATGGAAGGCGGCATGGTACTGATGAAACGGGCGGAATCCGCAGACCCTGATCAATCCGGTGCCGGTGAGGTTCCTGAACAAGATGACCAACCCCCTTCAGGTCCCGGATCCGGCCACTAGTCTGACTACTGAACGTTCTCCTGTTCGCCAAACCGGTCCGCGAACAATGCCGACGAGAGATACCGCTCTGCAGTATCCGGCAGGACCACCACAATATTCTTACCCTGGTATTCCGGCTGCTTGCCGATCCGAACCGCAGCCACCACTGCGGCGCCGCAGGAGATGCCGCAGAGAATGCCTTCTTCCTGCATCAGTCGATGGGCCATGTCCATGGCGTCTTCATTGGATACCGCTTCCACCCGGTCGACCAGCTCCAGATCCAGGTTCTTGGGCACGAATCCGGCGCCGATGCCCTGAATCTTGTGCGGCGCGGGTTTGGGATCTTCTCCGTTCATCACCTGACTTATCACCGGGGAATCCGTCGGCTCCACGGCGACGGTGGTAATCTGTTTGCCTTTGGTGCCCTTGATGTAACGGGATACGCCGGTCAGTGTGCCTCCGGTTCCCACGCCCGCCACGAAGATGTCGATATCACCGTCGGTGTCGTTCCAGATTTCTGGCCCTGTAGTGTCCTCGTGAATTCGGGGGTTGGCCGGATTCTGGAACTGTTGAGGTAGAAAATGGTTATCCGGATCGCTGGCAAAGATTTCTTCGGCTTTGGCGATGGCACCGGGCATGCCTTTGGCAGGTTCAGTCAGTACCAGTTCTGCACCAAGTGCTTTCAGAACCTTGCGGCGCTCCAGGCTCATGGAAGCCGGCATGGTCAGCACCAGTTTATAGCCCCGGGCTGCTGCAACAAACGCCAGCGCGATACCCGTGTTGCCACTGGTGGGCTCCACAATGGTCATGCCGGGTTTCAGGGTGCCGCGTTTTTCCGCGTCCCAGATCATTGCTGAGCCGATCCGGCATTTGACCGAATAGGCCGGGTTGCGGCCTTCAATCTTGGCCCAGATAGTCGCGCCTTCGTTGACCCGGTTCAGTTTCACTAGCGGGGTATTGCCAATGGAGAGAGAGTTGTCCTCGTAGATGCGTGCCATGGCGTTCTCCTTGTCCTTTTGTTTTCCCGCAGTTTAGCACCACTTTTGTTTAGACCGCTCGTACCTCAAGGCGGTTCCTGCCATTCTGTTTGGCCTGGTACAGGGCCTGATCGGCCTGTCTCAGAAATTCTGCCGGGGAGTCCTCTGGGCCCGGAATCCCGGTTGCCAGACCAATGCTGATGGTCAGCCGGATATCATCATGGCCGCATATGGTGCAGGCACTTGCGACTGCCTCCCGGAATGTCTCCAGGCGGTTGCGAATTTCTTCGCTGTCCTCGTAGCTGGCAAACACTACGAATTCCTCGCCGCCAAACCGCGACAACCGATCGGTTTCCCGGCGGAAGTGTTTGCGCATGGTATCGGCCAGCGCCTGCAGGCAAAGGTCGCCGGCCTCATGGCCGAAGGTGTCGTTGATCTTCTTGAAGTGATCGGCGTCGACCATGGCTACGGCAAAGCCAGAGCCGTGCCGCTGACACCACTGGAAGCTTTTCCGGAACTCCTGGTCGAAGTAGCTGCGGTTGCCCAGTTGGGTCAGGTCATCGGTCACGCTCAGCCGGCCCAGAGTCTCATTGGCAACCGCCAGTTCCTTGTTCAGACGGCCCAGTTTCCGGTTCCAGTAGATCAGCAGGGCTGTCACCAGGGCACCAGCAATCAGAAGCTGCCAGATAAGCGTGTAGTCCACCGTTTGTTTCAACTGGATGTTACGCCAGTGGCTCTCCAGGCTCCGCCGCTCCTCGGTGGTCAGACTGGATACCAGTTTTTGCATGATACCGAGGAGAACTGGTTCATCGTCCCGGATGGCAACGGCCAGAGACCAGTCGGCGGGGATTCTTCCAATCACTTTCAGATCCGCCAAACCAAGCTCCTGCATGTAATAGCTGGCGGTGGCCAGGGTTGTGATGTAGCCGTCCAGCTCGTGATTCTGAAGGCGATGAAGCCCTTCCTGTTCGTTGCTGACTTCTATCAGTTCCATGGACGGGTAGCGGGTTTGCAGAAGTTCGGCAAAGGCATAGCCTTCGACAACACCGACTTTCTGGCCGCGAAGATCTCCAATCCGTTCGATGAATGGCGCTTCGATCCGGCCAAGGACGACGTTGGGAACTTCCAGATAGGGCTCGGTGAAATTCAGGAATTCAGAGCGTTCCGGCGTTTTCATGGCCATCGCCAGCAGATCGCATCTGCGCTCCCGCGCAGCCTGCATGGACTCCTGCCAATTGTCGGTGGGTACCACGTTGAAATGGATTGGCGTGCTCTCGGCGAACAGTCGGAACACTTCTGCAGAAAGCCCTGTGTGCTTGCCGTTGGCATCCCTACCCTCCAGGGGTAGCCAATCGGGGTCAATGCACATGGACACCCGGTTGCCGCGGCTATCCAGCCACGCCAGTTCCGTTTCGGTCAGGTTTGCTTCGCCAGTGCCGGGCTGCCGGGTTCCACCGCTGGCGCCAAGCCAGCGGTCTTCAATTGTGCGAATTTCTTCGGCACTGATAGTGGCGAGGGCCTGATCGAGAATGCCGGCTAAAGGCGCAAGGCCCGGGCGTACGCCGAATCGGAGATCTTCACCTGGCAGACCTTCCAGGATCAGTTCCCCGGCGATCCGGACTCCCGGAATTCCCAGTTCACGAACCCAGAAATTACCGTTGGACAGTGCCGCAAGAACCACATCCACCTGGCCCCTGGCGAGGGCTTCGAACATGGCATCCTGGGCGGTGAAAATACGGGCGTCGTCCCCCAGCGCTTCCTGCAATGGTTGTTCGTAATAGATGCCGGAGCCCAGCGCCACTCGCATACCCTTCAGGTCCTCGAGGGTGTTGAGTGATAGATCCTGATCCCGGGTGAAAGCCACATTGGGTATGGTGTGGTATGGCTCGGTGAAGCGGGTGAAAGCGGTGCGTTCTGGGCTGAACGACATGTTGGCCAGTATGTCGATCTCGCCGTTACGAAACAGCGGCAGCAGTTCGATCCATTGGCCGCCCACGGGGATTACCTGTAGTCCGGTCAGATCTGACAGCCGGTTCAGAATATCGACTGTCAGGCCCTGGATGCGCGTACCACTCTCAAAGCTGTAGGGGGCATAGTCCCGCATCAGCCCGACGCGGACCGGGCCGGTTTCCGCAATGAACTGGCGCTGTTCGGGGCTGAGAACAAAATTTCCCGAGCCGGTGAGACTGGCACCGCCAAATTCCTGCCAACGCTCCAACAGTTCCCGCTTGCGCTGATCCGGAATCTCCGCAAGGCCCTGACTGATCTGATTGAACAGGGCCTCATTGGCTTTCAGAACGCCGATACGGAAGTCCTCGCGGGCAAGATCACCCAGCGGTGCCTTGCCGGCAATGGCAAGAAAACGAAAGCCCGCCTCGTTGGCGTAATACTGGAGAGTAAGTTGCGGCCCGATAATCACATCCACCCAACCGAAAGCCAGTGCCCGGATCAGGCTGTGCAGCGAGTCGTACGTGTTGAGCGTGATGTCTTTTGCGGTAAGCGCATCGCGGTAATAGATGTCCCGCACAACACCCACTCTCAGGCCTCGGAGGTCTTCAATGCTATCGACATTCCCGACAGGATTCTGGGTGTCATGCATCAGGTAAGTCTGTCGAATGTGGTAAGGCTCGGTAAACAGGATCTGCTCGGCGCGGTCCTGGCGAAACGAGATGCCATCAATGACGTCAAGTTCGCCCCGCATGAAGGCACCGTAGACTTCTGGCCAGCTGCCGGCCCTGAAGTTGAACTGCAGATCAGCCTGTTCGGCGACTTCCCGCAGAATATCGACCGAGAAACCGGAGGCGCCGCGCCCCTCATTAAAGGAATAGGGTTTGTTGTCAGCGACGATGCCGACGGTAACGGTATCCGACGCTTCCCGGGCGCCGGACGAAGTTGGGACGATCAGGTAGACCAGTGCAAAAAGAACAGCAGCGGCCACTCTCTTGAACGGGTATTGGCAGGGGGTGGCTAGGGTGTTCATCGGCGTGCCGGCGGTCCTTTACAGCTACGTTAACAGTGTAGTCATAACCACCGGTCTTGCCTACCGCCTCAGGCGCTGACCGAACGACCGGTGTAATCGGAAAAGTCCGGTTTTCTCGGCTGATGCTGGTCGTCTGTCATGTAGGCCGAGGTCAGAATGAATTCGGCGGTGGCCCGGTTGCAGGCCACGGGAATGTTCCAGAGTGCCGCAATTCGCAACAGCGCCTTGATGTCCGGGTCATGGGGTTGTGGTTCGAGGGGGTCCCAGAAGAACACCAGCAGGTCGATTTCGCCCTCGGCGATCTTGGCGCCGATTTGCTGGTCGCCGCCCAGGGGGCCGCTGAGCAGGCAGTGAATGTCATCCCGTTCAAGGTTATCCCGGAGCAGCCGCCCGGTGGTGCCGGTGGCGTAGAGTTTCAGCGGGGCGAAGCGGGTGCGGTTTTCGGCAACCCAGTCCACCAGTTCCTTTTTCTTGTTGTCGTGTGCCACCAAAGCGACGGATTTTACGGCCATTTGGGGTAAAGTCTCCTGTTATCACGGTTTTTACAGGGATCAGTGTTTCACAGCCTGACCCGCGACGGAATAGGAAAGAGGTTTATGTCCGCGACTGCAGCCTTTGACTGGCAATCCACCCCGGCCGCCGTCTGGCGTCGCCATCGCTCTGGGCTTCGTGCCATCCGCCGGCTTGATCCGGTGCAATGGCAGGATCTGAAGGGTATTGACCGACAGCAGCAGGCCCTGGCCCGCAACACCGAGCGCTTTCTGGCAGGGGAGCCGTCCAACAACGCGTTGCTCTGGGGCTCCCGGGGCACGGGTAAGTCATCTTTGATCAAGGCGCTGCTGAATCGCTATCAGGAGCGCGGGCTGCGGATGATCGAGGTGGATAAGGATGATCTGGTCAACCTGCCGGAAATTGTCGATGACATCTGCGATCTGCCGTTCCGGTTCGTGATTTTCTGCGACGACCTGTCGTTTGATGTGGGAGAGTCCAGCTACAAGGCCCTGAAAAGTGTGCTTGAGGGCTCCCTGGAGCTGCCGCCGGAGAATGTGCGGGTGTATGCAACCTCCAACCGCCGACACCTGATGCCGGAGTTCATGTCCGACAACCTCAAGAGCGAAATGCGGGACGGGGAGCTGCATCCGGCGGAGGCGATCGAAGAACAGGTATCTCTGGCCGACCGCTTCGGTCTGCAGCTATCCTTCTATGCCTTTTCGCAGGACGTATACCTGCAGGCCGTGGACGCGCTTTTTCCGAAGTTTGATGACCGTGAAGGCCTGCACCGCGAGGCGATTCGCTTCGCCACTGCCAAGGGCGTGCGCAACGGCCGAACGGCCCAACAGTTCTACCGCCAGTTTGCCGGCGAGCAGGAGCTGGGAAAACTGAAGTAGCTACTGCCGTTTGGCCATCCTGATGAAATGGTGGTGAACCACCCGGACACCCAGAAACACGAGGGTCATCACCACAGGAATGGCGATGCCGAGCACCAACGTCTTGTTGAAGGCAACGCCGGCTTCATAAACCGAATCCAGCCCGAATTTGAGCAGGCCAATCAGGTAATAGGTGATGGCCACCACCGAGAAACCCTCCACGGTGTGCTGCATCATCAGCTGGATCTTGGAGCGCCGGTCCATGGAACTGAGCAGTTGCTGGTTCTGGCTCTGAATGGCCAGTTCCACCCGGGTGCGCATCATGTCCGAGGCCCGGTCGACCCGGCGCGACAGGTCTTCCAGGCGCTCACTCACCGCTTCGCAGGTTTTCACCGCCGGTGTCAGCCGGCGGGTCATGAATTCGGTCAGGGTCAGGTGGCCGGAGAGTTCGTCCTCCCGCAGTTCCTCCAGGCGGGTCAGAACCAGCTGGTGATAGGCCCGGGTGGCTGAGAAACGGAACGTGGAGTGGGCCCGGAAGGCCTCGATACGGGCGGCAATGTTGGTCAGCTGGGCCAACAACTTTTCTTCATCCACATCTTCATTCTCCGCCAGTGACCGGGTGATGACCGCCAGTTTTTCGTCCATATCGTTCAGGGACGGCGTGATTTCCCGGGCAACCGGCAGCGCCAGCAGCGACATCAGGCGGTAGGTTTCAATCTCCATCAGGCGCTGGGTCAGCCGGCCCAGCTGGCTGTCTGACATGTGGTGGTTCATCACCATGAACCGGCCAAAGCCGTCACTGTGCAGACGGAAGGTGCCCCATACCCGGGCGGCGCCTTCCTGTGGGCTGGAGCCAACCAGTCGCATGCCTTCGAAGTGTTTGCGCACATAACTCAAGTCGCCTTCGGTGCCATCAACAGCGGGCCTTACTTCCAGATGGAAGGCCGCGATCACCGTGCCGGTCAACTGCTCCAGCCATCCATTGGGCAGCGGGGTGATACCGGTCTCGGTAAAGGGCGTTTCATCGCCGGCTTCCAGATTGATGAACGTGTAGGACGCGAATTCCATGTGCATTTCGCGACGCACCCGCAGAGAACCAAACGTGTGCTCGAAACAGCCCACTTCCTTTTCCGGCACCGGATGCCCCATCAACCGGTGGAGTTCCTGAAGGTGCCGGAATTGCTGCTCCCGCTGCTCGGGCGTGGTCAGCACTGCCATCTGGGTGACCCGCGCGGGTGTTGGTAGCACCTGGAACGGCCGCGAATGCAGCTCGTTGTATAGCTCGTTCCGAAGCGGATGAATATCGAGGGAGTCCAGGCGTGCACTCACGGCGGGAAGTTCCTGTTTTCAAGAATGGATGGCAGGGATAATAACCCGGAAGCTTACGCCGTCAATGCCACCTTGGGTGCGGTTTCGGGCTTCCACCCGGGCACCATGGTAGTCGGCAATCAGGCTGACGATCAGCAAGCCCTGCCCCAGATGGCCTTGTTCCTGACCATCCCGCATCGACACAAACGGGCTGAAAATGTCAGTGGTGGTGTCTTCCGGCAGCGTCGAGCCCTGGTTGAAAACCGATAGGCACAGGCCTTCTGGCGTGGTTTCCAGACCCACTTCAATCAGGCCATCCTGTGGTGTGAAATCCCGGGCGTTGTCCACCAGCTTGTCGAGCAACTGCACCATCAGTTCTGGAGAGCCGGTGATCATGCAGCCCGCATCGGGCCCCGAATAGCGAATCTGATGGCTGGGATCGAGGGCCTGGTAGGCGGCGGTGGCTTCGGCAGCCACTTCGGCGAGATCAAACGGTTCCTTATCCGCATGGTCCAGGCTCTGTTCAAGCCGGGCTGCTTCGCTCATGCCGTGGAGTATTTGCCGAAGGCGCTCGGTGGCTGAGGCCGCCCGTTCAATGTACTGCCTTCGTTCTTCTTCCGAGTCGCTGTGGTTCAGGTTTTCCAGCGAGGAACGCACCACTGCGACGGGCGTTTTCAGCTCATGGGACAGTCGCCGGGAGAAACTTTCCAGGTAGCGGTTGTAGCCGTGGAGTCGGTCCACCATCAGGCTGAAGTGCCGCTGCAACTGGCCCAGTTCATCCTTGCTTCGGGCATCCGGCACTCTGCCGGTAATCCGGCCGTCTTCGTCAATGCTGGCACTGACAGCGCGCTGCAGGCGGGTAATTCGCCATGACAGCCAGCTGGCGTAGCCGAGCAGAACCAGGGTGAGAGCAACAATGATGAGTGTACTGCGGGCAATGACCGAGCCCAGGGCAGAGCCGGAGAGGGTCAGGAGCTGGTCCAGTGACTGCTCCAGTATCAGCGTGCGACCACCGAAAACTTCCCGGGTGGTCAGCAGCCAGATGCTGTCGTCTTCATGACGGACCAGGCCCGAATCCGGTAGCGCTTTAATCTCCACACGGTTAGTGCCGGTTTCAATAGTTGTGGGTTCCGGCTGGTAGAGGCGAACCAGGCCCCGGAGCGCGTTGAGACTGATCTGTTCGATGACCTGAACCGGGCTGAGACTGTCGAACTCGGGCGCTGTTTCGGCAGAGTCAGACCGCTGTCGTGCGATTACCCAGCCGGCCGGTTCCACAAGGCGGACTTGCTGTCCCTGGTTCAGCTCTGGCTCCAACTGGCGCTCCAGGGCCAGGTTGCGACTGACCAGAACCGGCAGCGGATCAACGGGCGTGGAGATGCCGGTTACCTGGTCAGTGCCCCATAAGGCCGCAAAACCCAAACGGCTGCGATCCGCCGGCATGGGCAGTTTCAGTTCCAGTTGCCAGGCCCCGGTGATCTGGTGCATGAAGGCGGAAATGCGGTAATCCGTCTTTTGGCTGGCCTCGTCGAAACCATAAAGCTGGCCCGGAGCCGGCGTGCGTAATAGCCAGGATGTCCGGGTACCCTCGGGAGCAAGGTTTCCGGGGGGCGGTTCCAGCCAGAGCCTGAGCCGGTCATAGGGCTGAGTCGGATTGCCTGGATTAAAGAACACGGGTTGCCGATGGTTGACGCGGATCAGCAGATACAGGTTTCGCCGGTCGGTCGCAGCCTGCCACTGCAGGACTGGCTCGCCGGTTTCTGTGCTGGTCTGGCCTTGCCAGTTTCTTGCCTCGTCGTCTTCGTCATACCCCGGCCAATCGTGGCCATAACCATCCAGGTTCAGGTTGCCGGCCAGTGGTTCGACGTAGATGGCTGGCTCATCAGGCCTGATAACGGAGCTGCCGATTATCTGGTCGCCGGCAGTCTCGGCCAGTCTTCCGGCCTGGGCCTGCAATTGCAGCCGGGCCTGTTGGCGGAGGGCGTCGTCCAGTTCCAGGACAAACTGCAGACCCGCCCAGGGGATCAGCAGCATCAGCAGGCTGGCGACGAACAGCTGGCGCTTGAGGCTCAAGGTTCAGACCTCACGGGCGTTCCAGCGGTAGCCCATCCCGTAGGCGGTCTGGATACCATCAAAGGCCTCATCCAGTTGCAGGAACTTGCGGCGGATGCGTTTGATGTGGGAAGTGACCGTGTTGTCGTCCAGCACGGTGCTGGCAGCTTCCATCAGTTGTTCGCGACTGCGCACATGGCCGGGGTGCTGCACCAGGGAATGCAGCATCCAGAATTCTGTCACGGTCAGGTCAATGGGCGTTCCGTTCCAGGCGACGGTCATGCGATCGACATTCAGGGTGAGCTTGCCCCGCTGAAGCACTTCATCCGGCTTCTGGAGGGCTTCGGCCCAGGCATCGGCCCGTCTGAGCAGGGCGGTCACACGGGCCAGCAGGTGGTCCAGGCTCATGTCTTTGGTGACATAGTCATCGGCGCCCAGGCGCAGGCCGTGGACGGAATCGATGTCGCTGTCACGGGCAGTCAGAAAGATGATTGGCAGGGTCTGGGACAGTGATCTCAGGTCCTGGCACAGGGCGAAGCCACCCTCCGGCTCATCGCCCAGGCCAACGTCGATGATGGCCAGGTCCGGCAGTGACTGACGCAGCACCTGCCAGGCAGACGAGCGGTCGCCGTGAGAGCTTACGCGATAGCCTCGGCGCTCGAACGCGGCGCGGTAGTTGTCGCGGATGGCGGGTTCGTCTTCGATCAGTACAACGTGTTTCTTCATGATGGCGGCTGCTTCCCATTGCCGGTGTCGGTCTATTTAACCATGGCAGATGGCGATAACAAGGGCGCAGGCCGTTGTTGCCATAATTCATCATTTTTTGAGGGCGGTTTGTCGCAATCTGCCATGGGAGTTCCTTTCCGGATTGCTGAAATGGCGGTGTTTCGCACAGTCATGCAGCCATAAGGATTCTCTCATGATTATTTCCAGTTCTCCTCTCAGGCTCTACTCAAAAGCCGCCGTTTCAAAACGCCAGCGGTTCCGGCTAAAACGTTTTATGGAAGGAGTGAGTCTCTGGCTGGCAGTTATGCTGATGCTGTTTGTCCATCCACTCTATGCCGAGGCGAATGAGGTAGAAAACGTCGGCCAATTGCATTTTGTCGACGGCCAGGGGCAATGGCAGGAACCGGCGCTCGTGCTGGATAGTGAATTCGACATACGGGTCAGCGGACTGATTGCCGACTCCCGGCTGCTGAGGAGTTTCCGCAATACCAGTGACGAGTGGAGGGAAGGGGTTTTTGTTTTTCCGTTGCCGGAGAAGGCCAGTGTTTACGGCCTGACCATGAAAGTGGGCGAGCGGACCATCGAGGGTAAGGTGCAGCCGAAGGAGACGGCGCGCCGGACCTATGAGAAAGCAAAACAGGCCGGGCAGCATGCGGCGAATGTGGAGCAGCAGCGTCCGAACCTGTTTACCGCCCGGGTTGCCAATATCCCGCCAGGGGAGACGGTCTCGGTGGAGCTGAAGTACCAGCAGCCGGTGCAGTATCAGGCCGGGGTGTTCGAACTCACGGTTCCGACCACGTTGACGCCCCGCTACATGCCAGGAGCGCCGGTCAGCACCGCACCGGATCAGTGGCAAGGCGGCTGGGCAATGCCGACGACCGAGGTGCCGGATGCCGGTGCCATCAGTCCGTTTACGGTGAACCCGGCTGATGTAGCCGCAGACAGCCACCGGGCGTCGATCAATCTGGTGATTGATTCCGGGTTGGCACTCGAGAGTGTCTCCAGCCCGTCACATCGGCTCGTTACCGGTCAGGATGGCCAGACGTTCAGGGTCCGCCCCGATGGCGGCAAGATACTGATGAACCGCGATTTCGTGGTGCGCTGGCGTCCGGTTGCGGGGCTGGAACCCTCGGCGGCGATTTTTCATCAGTCCTGGGAAGTGGAGGACTACCTCATGGCCATGCTGGTGCCCGGCGAAAGCGGCACCATGGCGTTGCCCCGGGATCTGGTGTTTGTGATCGACACCTCCGGCTCCATGGCGGGCGAATCGATCCGCCAGGCCCGGAGTGCGCTTCAGGCCGGTCTCGACACGCTGACACCGAGGGACCGGTTCAATGTCATCCAGTTCAACAGCCAGACCCATTCCCTGTTCATGCAGCCGGAAGTCGCCACCGGAAACAACCTTGCAAGGGCCCGGCAGTATGTGGACCGGCTTCGGGCGGACGGCGGTACGGAGATGGCGCCGGCCCTGTCCAGGGCCCTGGAGACGGCAAGTGAAAATGAAGACGGGGCCAGGGTGCGACAGGTGATTTTCATCACCGATGGTGCCGTGGGTAATGAGGCAGCGCTGTTCCGGCAGATTCGTCGGCAACTGGGCAATCAGCGGTTGTTCACGGTGGGCATTGGTTCGGCGCCGAACAGGCATTTCATGCGTGAGGCCGCCCGCTGGGGTCGGGGAACCTACACGGCGATTCATTCCCCTTCTGATGTAGACGGCCCTCTTAAGGCCTTGTTTTCTGCCATGGAGTCGCCGGTTCTGACGGATGTCCGGGTCAAATGGCCCGGCCAGCATGCAGGCAAGGAATCTTTTCCGGGGCGGCCAGGCGATCTGTTTCAGGGCGAGCCGCTGATGCATGTGGTTCGGGGTATTCCTCCCATGGGTGAGTTGGTGGTGTCGGGCCGCCTGCCGGGTGGCGAGCAATGGAGCAGAACGCTGGACCTGCAGCAGGCCGCCCCGGCAACCGGGCTTAATCGGCACTGGGCGAGAGAGAAGATCGACAGCATGGAAGATGAGGCGAGGGTAACGGACCGGGAGCCGGATCAGGCAGGCATTACCGAGCTGGCAGTAAGGCACGGATTGATGTCGGCCTACACCAGCTTTGTGGCCGTGGATTCCACGCTGGTGCGCAATGCAGAAGCGCCTGTGGAATCGGATAACTTGCCCACGCTTCTGCCGGCAGGCAGCCAGGCCGGCATGCTGCGCTATCCACAGACGGCAACATCAGCGCCCTTGCTGATCGCACTCGGTCTGGTAGGGCTGATGTTCTCCATTGCGATTTTGCTGCTGCAGAGGAGGACAATCGCATGACCAGGCTACTGCTCCTGTTGTTGACCAGCTCTGCTACCTTGTTGGTATTCGGGTTATGGATTCCGCTCAAGGCGGCCATTGCCCAGGAACTATTGGAGATGGCCTGGGCAGAAAGCCAGGCCCGGCAGACGGAATCGCGGCCCTGGCCCTGGGCGGATACCTGGCCGGTGGCCCGCCTGGCCATACCGGAGTTGAACGATTCCATGATTGTTCTGGCCGGTACCCATGGCGAGAGTCTGGCCTTTGGTCCGGGTTGGTTAACAGGTAACGATGATCATGCCGGAGCGGTGATCATTGCCGGGCACCGGGATACCCATTTCCGGAGCCTGAAAACACTGGAAACCGGAAACGAAATTCGCCTGCAGGACCTGGATGGCCGTTGGCAAAGTTACCGAGTGCAAGGTGCCCGGGTGGTGGACAGCCGTGTGGAGCTGATCGATACCCAGCGTTTGCCGGCGGGGACGCTGCTGCTGGTGACCTGTTACCCGTTCGACAGTGTCGATGCCAACGGGCCGCTGAGATATGTAGTGAGGGCCTCCGTGGAGGGCAAACAACGGGAACAAATTGAAACTGTTGCCGGAATATAAAGTTGGCGTACACTTGTGCGCCAAAATTTGGTTGCAGAGTGTGTTTGCATGGGTGTTATCAGAAAACTGCTGGCGTGGCTGAGCGTGCCGATCATCTGCCTGTTCGCGTTGGTGTTCTACGCGGCACGGCCGTTCAATCCGGATAACAATCGTTTCCTGGCGCGTGCTGTGGCCCGTTTCGGGCGGGCAGTCCTTGGTATGGAGCGGCCGCTGGAAGGCTGGGAGAACATGCCGCAGGACCGGCCAACCGTCGTCATTGCCAACCATCAGCATAATGACGATCTTTTTGTTTTGGGCGACCTGTTGCCGCCGCGAACCGTAACGGTCGGTAAATCGTCACTGGTGTGGGTGCCTTTCTTTGGTCAGGTGTTCTGGCTGGGCGGCAACGTTATCCTCAATCGCGCGCGCTCCCACAAGGCCATTGCGGTTATGAAGGCCACGAGCAGTGCCATCGCCCGCGACCGGAAAAGTCTCTGGGTTTTCCCTGAAGGCACGCGCAGCAGGGGGCGAGGATTGCAAAAATTCAAGAAAGGCGCCTTTCACGCTGCGGTGGCATCGGGTGCTCCGCTCACCATGGTCTGCGTTCAGGAGTACGCCGACGAGGCGGTCGGCTGCACTGGCCGACGTGAGTCCGTGGCTATTCGGATTCTTCCGCCTATCGAAACCGAGGGCCTCACGGCTGACGATATTCCGGAACTGATCGAGCGTTGCCACAAGAAAATGTCGGAGACGATTGCCGCACTGTGATCGGCTCGTCTGGAAGTGCTTGAAGCACCAATGGAAACAGGGCAGTCTTTCGGAACTGATCGTTTCGTTCAACGACCCTCAGGGAGAGGCAAGAGATGAATCTGATTCTGTTTCTGATTATTGGTGGTGTTGCCGGGTGGCTGGCTGGGCTGATCATGAAAGGCCGTGGCTTTGGCGTTCTGGCCAACATTGGTATTGGTATTGTCGGCTCGTTTATCGGCGGTTTTGTTTTCCGCCTGTTGGGTCTGGCGGCACAGGGTGCTGTTGGTGAGCTGGTGACGGCAACCGTGGGCGCGGTGTTGCTTCTCGCTATCGTTAGCGCAATCAAGAAGGCCTGAGCATGATCGTACCCGTAACCGGAGTGTTTGCCGCAGTCATTGGCATTCTTTTGCTGGTTTTGTCGGCTCAGGTCGTCAAATTTCGTTTGAAGTATAAAAAGGGGCTGGGCATCACCGACGACCGCGACTTCGAAGCGGCGGTCCGGGCCCACGCCAACCTGGTAGAGTATGCGCCTATTGGGCTGATCATGCTGGCCATCGCCGAGCTCAACGGCGTCGCCAGCGGCCTGATCTACTGGACAGGTATGGCATTGGTGGTTGGCCGTATTCTGCACGCTTTTGGCATGATCAACGGGCGTGGTGGCACCCACTGGGCCCGGATGATCGGCATACTGCTGACCTGGCTGGCAATCCTGGTGGCCGCATTGTTGCTGCTGTGGAACGTCTGGCAGGTTTACGGTTAGGGCAATAAAAGAACGGGGCGGCTTGTGGCCGCCCCGTTCAGGCTTCGATAAGCCAGTTTCACCACAGATTATTCCTCAATCTGGCTCTCGTCGTGGAGAATCAGCTCCACTTCTTCAGGATCCAGAACCTGTGCCTCGTATGTCAGTCCCTGGGCCTCAATCACGCTTACAAAGCCTTTCAGGTGGCTTTTCGAGCCATCAAGCAGGTTGGAGTAGGCAAGAATAATGGCGCGCTCATCAGTCTGGTTGATAGCGGCCAGAATATCTCTCATATCCTTCTCTTCGATCAGGCCCCCCACGAACAGGCCATCAATAAACGAGTTCTTGCCCTTGGCAACCAGCTCATCATAGAGCGCCTGAAGTTCCGGATTGGTGAACACGCCGATTGTGTCATTCACTACAGGATCTTCAACGTCAAACTTGTTTAACAGGTAATCCACTGTGCTGGTATGGCTCTCTTCCGAAAGCGCGATTTGAGCGAAAACCTGTGTCCTGTCACCCCAGTACTGGTCCATGGTGAGATAGACGTCCCGGGCAAGCTTTTCCTCTTCCCGCATGAACTGCAGATCGCTGATTTCGATGTTGGTCAGGTCTTCCGAGTTGGCTGTTTCGGTCGACCGGCCACCGCCGTCGCTATTGCGGGATCCGCCTGCGGCGAATGCGGCACTGGTAAGAAGCATCGAACTTATGAGTGCGGCAGTGATGAAGGGTTTTGCGTTCATAGTGACCTCTCTAGTCAGGTAATAGGTAAACCCTGGATACATGACTAAGACGAGCATATCGGGCAAAAGGTTCGTTAAATAAATGTAAGTTTGCTTTCTTTTTTGTAATTAACCATCTGATTTAACTGAAAAAATAACTTTTTGCGTTAATGCAGTTAATGCTTTTAATGCCTTAAAGATGAGAAAGATTGGCATTCCGGAAGTGCGAGGATGGCCTCGATTTTGTTTCCTCGCCATTGAATTACGTCATGCCACCCCCGGATCTGCAGAAAGTTCCGGGGGCAGTCGGTGGGGTATGTCTATGCTCAGAGCGCCTGAGCTACATCCAACGTCAGATATTCCAGTTCAACACGTCGGTTGGCAGCCCGATCTTCCGGGGTTGCCAGAGGGCGGGCCGAGCCCCAGTGACTCACCAGAATCCGGGATTCCGCAATGCCTTCCTGCGTGAGAATCCGGGCCACCGCATTGGCCCGCAACCGGGAGAGAAACCGGTTATAGTCTTCCGAACCGAAGTTGTCGGAGTGGCCATGAATTCTGACGCTGATCGAAGGGTATTTCTGCAGGTATGCGGCATGCTGTTTCAGGAAGGCAATGTCATCACCGTTCAGTGAATGCTTGTTGAAGCCGTAATGAAACTTCATGCGGTGCGGCCGCCTGATTCCGGCTTCGAAGTTGGCCATGGTAAGGCCGGCGGCTATCGCGGCATTGGCAATCAGCTCCGGGTTGTCCAGTATGAGTACGGTCATCTGAAAATCCTTGGTTCGATATCCGGTTTTTCTTGTTATTCCTGTTCACTATTGGCTGGAGCAGGAACAACGGCAATTGGCGAAAGGTCGATAGGTGGCCCGGTACAGTCCGTCGATGGAACCAATTGAATGTCATTTCTGTGACATCCCAATGACAACCGGGCCAGGGTTTAGGGCTTTCCCGACTCTGTGGGGTGTGCCACATTTCCGGGATTGACCCAGTGCGACCTATGCACTGGATTCCATTTGAGCGCGAAAAGAAGGCGCGGCTGTGGTAAAAAGCAGACTTTCAGGGACAGATTGTGATGAATTGTGACCGCCCATGCTGATTATCCCCGCCGAAAACGCCATTAACTGGAAACGCCCGCCCTGGGTGACCCTTGGCCTGATCATGGCCTGCCTGCTGGTTTTTCTGTTCTATCAGGGGGGCGATAGCCGCAAACTTGAGCAAGCGGTCGAACAATACCTGGCTGCCGACCTTCACAAGCTTGAGGCTCCGGCCTACGAGGATTACCTGCAGCGGCAGATCCAGTTTCAGGGCGAAGAGAGCCGGGTCTACGAACTCCAGCAGTTTCAACAACTGCGGGAAGAGAACGAAAACTTCTGGCTGGCCATCAACCTGATGATGGACCGTGAGTTCTACCAGTACCTGCTGCAAAACCGCGATGTCATTTGGGCACCGGCAGAACGGGCGCACTGGCAGGAAGAGCGCGGCGCCATTGAGCAGGAATACCTGCAGAAACTCAGCGCCAACCAGCTCGGTCTGGTGCCTGCCGATTTGTCGCTGTATACCCTCATTACCTACCAGTTTCTCCATGGCGGCTGGGGCCACATTATCGGTAACCTGATCTTCCTGTTCCTGCTCGGATTTACCGTTGAGAAAGCGTTGGGGCCTGGCCGTTACCTGATTGCCTATCTGGTGTGCGGGGCCCTCTCTGGTCTGATGTTTACTGCGGTTTCGGCGGGTAGCTACGTGCCATTGGTCGGTGCTTCCGGTTCAATCTCGGGGCTGATGGGCATGTACGTGGCCATTTACGGGCTGCAGAAAATCCGTTTCTTCTACTTCCTCGGTGTCTATTTCAACTACTTCCGGGCGCCCGCCATCGCCCTGCTGCCAGTGTGGATCGGCAAGGAAATCTACGATTACTGGTATGCCGGTGCCACCGGTATCGCTTATATGGCTCACGCTGGCGGCCTGATCGCAGGCGCCGGTCTGGTCTGGCTGCTTGGGAAAAGCTGGCTGCAGGTGCGCGAGGAATTCTTCGAGCCGGACGAGGAAGAGCAGGATGCCCGCTTTACCACCGGCTACGCCCAGGCCATGGCCAGCCTCGGCCGGATGGAGTTCGATCTCGCCCGGCGGCAGTTCGAGGCCCTGCGCGAGCATTACCCCGAACGCCATATTCTGTTGGAACATCTCTACCAGCTGGCCAAACTCCGGCCAGATCTGCCCGAGTACCGGGATCGGGCCAAGGAGCTGATGAACGATGCCCTCAGCCGACGCCAGCCAGAGCAGATGATTGCCATCTGGCAGGAATACCTGGGCAAGGGAGAAAGCTATCAGCCGTTATCGGCGCAGGACCATAACCGGGTGTTGTTTACCAGCCTGAAACAGCATGATCTGAAAGCTGCAGAGAAAGCCTTCGAGCGGCTGAAAAGCACCGGTGATGACATGTTGACCACCGAGGCCTGTCGGATACTGGCGGAAGAGTTCGAAAAACGGCAGATGGCCCCCAAGGCCCGTCATTATCGCCAATTATTGCAGGCCAACTGACACAGCTCGGGGCAGGGTAACGGGGACGGCTTTCCAAAACTGTGCGGAGCCATGGATGGCGGAGCCAAGCGTACATGGATGTATTCACAGCGTGTTTTGGAAAGCCGTCCCCGTTACCCTGCCTTACTCCTGAACCGAAAAAGACGCCCTGGGTCCCTTCAAAGGCTCTTTATTCCGCGCCTGCTCCATATAAACCGCGATCTGCTCATGAAGCGGATGATTCACGCATTTCTTCTGGATAAACGTCAGGAAGGCCGTCGCCTTTTCCCACTGGGATAATCCGTTGGCCAGGGTCTGCGCCACCAGTAGATAGGCCGGGGCCAGTTGTTCGCTGTCCGGGAAGCGCTTGTGGAAATCCTGCAGCACTCGCAAGGCAGGCTTGAACTGGCCCCGATGGTACAGGGCCCGGGCGCAGCGTACCGAAAGGTCGGGATCCTCCAGTTTGAAGCCGGGTTCTGCTTGCTGGAGCGTGTTCAGCACGCCAGCGATACCTTCGCCGTCGTTGCGATCGGCGAGCCAGCCCAGGATGCGCGGGTGGTAGCGGTAGAGTTCGTCGGTGTCCTGGCGGGCCGTCAGTAGCTGGTACAACTGGCCGATTCTCAGGGCGTTGTCCCGATCCCGCTTCAGCGCTTCCTTCAACATGCTCTGCACACGATCATAGTTGCCATCTTTCAGGTTCATGTCGATGTCGGCATCGAAACGGGCACTGCGGTCGCGCTGGTGGGTGTCCTGGCCGGCGGTTTCGTCCTGAATGTCCGAGGCAAATCCCAGCTCCTCCTGATACTGGAACAACAGGTAGCCCAGCATGTGGAACAGGATCAGTGTGAAGGTACTGTTCAGGAAGCCGGCCAGGGGCTGGGCCACCCAGAATGGAAAGTGATTGACGGCAAAGTCCTGGGCCGCACCAGAGGCGAGGGTAAGCAAGATTAGGTAGCCGTAGAGCAGGAAATAGGGGGTTCCGATTCGCGAGATCAGCACTGCCAGATTCATCGGGTTCACCGCCGCACCCACTGAGCGCTCCATGGCCAGCACCATAATGCTGGCCGGTAATGCCAGGATGACAAACGCCAGCGCCAACAGCATCAGGATCGGGCCGCCGAGCATGGCGGAAGCGCCAACCAGACCGCCCATCAGCACGAAGACCAGCAACTGCAGAATGACAATATCAAAGCCGCTGCCAGTGAAGGCCACGGACACGGCCGGCGGTTTCAGGTGACCTTCGGCGGTGTGGTTGATCACCGCATAGGTGTACTTGAACAGGGCAAGCGCCAGTACCAGCCAGATCAGGATGCCGATCAGGTTGGCAGGAGCCACCACCGGCACAAGGGTACAGATGGCGATAACGATTAGCGGATCGGTATGGAACGGATAGCGGAAGAACGCGCCGAGTCGCTGCCAGAACGGGACCACTTCGGTGGCCGCGCCCAGGTATCGCATGGCCTTGCTGCAGTGCGGGCACAGGGCTCTGCGCTGGCGGGTGTCGGCATCGGGCATGCAGCGGCTGCAATAGTGAATCTGGCACTCTCCGCAGTGCCATTTGGCAGGGTCGCCGGGGTGATAGTGGCAATCGTGTTTCACAGGTGCTTGGGTCCTGGTCCATCAGAAAATCGTTGGCTCATGATGACAGATGTCGGTTTTGAGCGCAGCAAACCAGTTAACAGGTAGACTAATGTCAGTTCCCGGGCGTATCCAACCGGGCACATTTGCTTATCCGGAGGTTGCTTGGAACACCCGCAAAACAGCGTAACCGGTATCGATACCCGTGAAACCCGGCAGTCGTACACCTGGCGGGATATCTTCGCGCTTGCGCTCAAGCACAAGCCCCGGCTGGTGCGCGCAAATCTGCTGGCGATCATGGCCACCGTCATGAGTGTGCCGGTGCCCCTGCTGCTTCCGGTTCTGGTGGATGAAGTGCTGCTGGACGAGCCTGGTCCGGTATTGCCGGTTATGAATTCGTTATTGCCGGGGAGCTGGGAAACGCCGGTGGTTTATATCGGGCTGATGGTTGTGGCGGCTTTTCTGCTCCGGGTGGCGGCATTGTCGTTCAATGTCTTACAGTCCAGGGAGTTCTCCAAGGTTTCCAAGGATGTGGTGTTCCGCATTCGTTCCCGTTTGCTGGGTCGCCTGCAGCGCGTGGCCATGTCCGAATACGAGACTCGGGGCTCCGGCGGGATCAGCAGTCATTTCATTACTGATCTGGATACCGTTGACCAGTTTCTGGGTACGACCATCAGCCGGTTTCTGGTGGCCAGTCTCACGGTATTCGGTACCGCCCTGGTGCTGCTCTGGGTGCACTGGCAGTTGGCCCTGCTGATTTTGCTGTTCAACCCGCTGGTGATCTTCGCCACGATTCTGATTGGCAAGCGGGTCAAGGAACTGAAGCGTCGGGAGAACAGCGCTTACGAGGAGTTCCAGGGCGACCTCACCGAAACCCTGGATGCCATTCACCAGTTGCGGGCGGCCAACCGGGAAAAGCATTACCTCCGCCAACTGATCGACCGCGCCCGAAACGTGCGTGATCACGCCATACAGTTCGAATGGCGCAGCGATGCAGCCAGCCGGGCCAGCTTCGCCCTGTTCCAGTTTGGGGTTGATGCCTTCCGGGCCGCGGCCATGGTGACCGTGCTGTTCAGCGACCTGAGCATCGGCATGATGTTCGCCATTTTTGGCTATCTCTGGTTCATGCTGACGCCGGTTCAGGAAATGCTCAACATGCAGTACGCCTGGTTCGCAGCCAATGCGGCGCTCGGGCGGATCAACCGATTGCTGAAACTGGAGGAAGAGCCTCGCTATCCTGCGCTGGAGAACCCTTTCCGGGACCGGCATACCGTCGGGCTTTCTCTCAGGAATATCCACTTTGCCTACGGCGAGGAGGAGGAGGTTCTTCGAGGCATCAATCTGGAGTTGGCGCCGGGCGAAAAGGTCGCGCTGGTGGGCGCCAGTGGCGGCGGCAAGTCGACCCTGATCCAGGTGATCCTCGGCATGTATACGCCGCAACAAGGTGAGGTGCTGATTGATGGCGTGCCGGTTCAGCGTATCGGCTTGCCGTGTCTTCGTGAGCACGTGGCGACGGTGCTCCAGCACCCGGCCCTGTTCAACGATACCGTTCGCCAGAATCTGACGCTTGGTCGGGACAAGCCCGACGCCGATCTCTGGGATGCTCTGCGAATTGCCCAGCTGGATACCACGGTCGCTGCCATGCATGACCAGCTCGATACTGTGATTGGCCGCCAGGGTGTCCGTCTCTCTGGTGGGCAGCGCCAACGCCTGGCCATTGCCCGGATGATCCTGTCTGACCCCTCGGTGGTGATCCTGGATGAAGCCACCTCAGCGCTGGATGCGGAAACCGAGTTCCAGCTCCATCGAGACCTGGAAGCGTTCCTGAAACAGCGCACCACCCTCATCATTGCCCACCGCCTAAGTGCCGTTAAACAGGCAGATCGTGCCTGTGTTTTCGAAGACGGCCGGATCATCGAGGAAGGGCATCACGATGAACTGATTGCCAGAGAGGGTCTCTACGCCCAGCTCTATGGCGAGCGCCAGATGTAATCCGGCCCATAAAGTTTACTTCCCCTTACAACAAAAACTGATCTGTCGCTTTTTGCGTCCGTAAAAGATTGCAAATGCAAGTTCTTCGCGCCAGAGGCTGCGCAATGCACCTATAGCTCGATTTCAAATTTCTCTGCAAACTCGCGAGCGATCTTTCACGGACAGGAAAAGTGAACAGAAAAACCACAAGCATTCTGCTTTTTGCCACAGCTTTCCTGCTGGCACTGGCACTCCCGGTGATGCCGTCGCTACTCAACAACAGCGGGTTTTACGGGATGGCGATTGATGAGCCCGGAGAGAGCCTGAAAGGGTACCAGCCACCGCAGGACGGGTTGGTCGTTATTTTCTTTGGTTATCGCCAGTGCGGAACTGTTTGCCCGGCTCAACTGGTTAACCTGTTGGATCTGAGCCAGCGGTTGGACGACGCCAAAGTCGAGTTTCTGTTTGTCACTCTCGATCCGGAAAACGACACCGCTCAGGATTTACAACAGACAATGGCAAGCCTCGGTGAAGCATTCAGATCCTACAGGCCTGAAACCCACCAGTCTGCTCAAAAGCTGGCTTCAGCTTACAACGATTTTGCCGTTAAACAGGGGGGCGCCCCAAGTGACTATATTGCCCACAGTGCAAATTTGCATGTGGTGACCTCAGACTTTCGGAGAAGGCTGGTTTACGCCACACCGGATCTGAAACTTGGATTGGTTGAACAGGATATTCGCCGCTTTCTGAAAGAATACGACAGCGAGAGTGCTACATGATGACAGCGGTAAACAGTCAGTCTTATGAAGTTGAAATCCGGGAGCGCACCGATCGCCAGGTGCTTCTCATTCTTCTGGCTCACATCCCGGTGGTCGGACTGTTGGTTCCAATGGGCTACGGTACAACCATGTTTGCTCTGGTGGCATCTATTCTGGTGGGCGGCCTGGCGGTGGCCGGCTATTTCACCATGCGGGGAACCCGGGCGCTGTCCTCCCTGTTTGCTGTCTGTCTCATGCTCTTTTCGGCCATCATGATCCAGGCCCAGATGGGGCGGATCGAAATGCACTTCCATATTTTTGCCGCCCTCGCTCTGGTGATTATTTATCGGGACTGGCTACCGGTAGTGGTCGCGGGCGGTACCATCGCCGTCCATCATCTGGCACTGACCGGGCTGCAACTGAGCGGGGCATCCCTGGGCGACATGTCGGTAATGATCTTCAACTACGACTGCAGTTGGTCAATTGCATTTCTGCACGCGGCCTTCGTGGTGTTTGAAGCAGCAATTCTAGTGTTCTTCGCCATTCGCATGGGCGCGGAGCAAAAACAGTCGATCCAGATCATCGAGATTATCCGCGGATTCGATGCCAACAACGATCTGACGGCCCGCCTGGATGATGCAGACAAGAGTGTCACCGCCGGTTCGTTCAATAACATGCTGGAGCGATTTGTCGAATTGATTGCCAAGCTCCGGGAGTTGTCGGAGCAATTGCGCGCAAATGCTGATGACATGACCAGTGTCAGTGACACGACCACGCAGATTGCCAACGAGCAGCAGGTTCAGACCGATCAGGCGGCCACGGCAACCAACGAAATGTCCGCCAGTATCCAGGAAGTTGCAAGCAACGCCCAGCTGGCGTCCGATGCGGCCGGTAATGCGTCTGGCGCCGCCAGACGGGGTGGTGAAGCCATGGCTAACGCCACGAAACTGACTGAAGCAACCGATGAGGCACTGGGGAGCAGTGCCACAAGGGTCGATGAGCTGGGCGAAAAAATCGAATCCATTTCTTCGGTTGTCGGCTCGATCAATGCGATCTCCGAACAGACCAACCTGCTGGCCCTGAACGCTGCCATCGAAGCCGCACGGGCCGGAGAGCATGGCCGTGGTTTTTCCGTGGTGGCGGATGAGGTCAGGGCACTTTCCCTGAGAACCCAGGAGTTTACCGACCAGATTCGGGCGACTGTCGGCGAATTGAGCGACATTTCCGAGGCCACCAGGGCTTCCATGGAGATGGGGCGGACCCGATCTGCGGAATCAATACGGGCAATGAGGGAAACCGGCGAGGCCATTCGCGAAGTGGAAACCTCCATCAGCGAGGTGTCCAGAATGAACTACCAGATCGCATCGGCCTCGGAAGAGCAGGCGGCCACGTCGCTCCAGATCAACGAGAACATTCATTCCATCGCCAATCGGAACAACGATGTGGTGTCCGAGGCCGAGCGGGTTAGAGCCATGGCAGCGGACCTCGAGGCGGTTACCGAAAAACTGAATGAACTCGTGAAACTCTATCGCATCTAACCCTTCCAGAGCAGGAGGTTGGAGGGTCAACTAACTCTCCGACCTTGGTCTGACATTCACCGTACTGATGCCGAACATTCACTGGCCCGCGGTTGAACTCTCGTTAATTGCTGCAATAGTTAAAGGTGACTTCACGCTGTGGAGTCCTTTCATCAGGCTATTGTCCGTTATGGGATTGCTTTCCCGGTCGATGCGTTGCTGAAAGGGCTTCGAGAGAGCCTTCCGGAATACGCGGATAACGACGAAAAAGGAGGCACCACATGTCGAACGAAAGTCTCAGCAAAGACAGTCTGAATACCCTTTCCAGCCTGGATGCTGGCGGTAAAACCTTCCATTACTACAGCCTGCCGAAGGCCGCAGATACCCTCGGCGACCTCAATCGCCTGCCTTTCTCTCTCAAGGTGTTGATGGAGAACCTGCTGCGCAATGAAGACGACTCCACGGTTGATCGTAGCCACATCGATGCCATGGTGCAGTGGCTGAAAGATCGTCACTCCGATACCGAAATCCAGTTCCGGCCAGCACGGGTGCTGATGCAGGATTTTACCGGTGTGCCCGGGGTGGTCGATCTTGCCGCGATGCGTGAGGCGGTGAAGGCCGCCGGCAAGGATCCGGCAATGATCAACCCGTTGTCACCGGTGGATCTGGTGATCGACCATTCGGTAATGGTGGACAAGTTTGGTGATCCGTCGGCGTTCAAGGACAACGTGGCCATCGAAATGGAACGCAACCAGGAGCGCTACGAATTCCTGCGCTGGGGCCAGCAAGCCTTCGACAATTTCCGCGTGGTACCGCCCGGCACCGGTATCTGTCACCAGGTGAACCTGGAGTATCTGGGCAAGACCGTCTGGCAGAAGGATCAGGGTGGCAAGACCATTGCCTATCCGGACACCCTGGTAGGTACAGATTCCCACACCACCATGATCAACGGTCTGGGTATCCTTGGCTGGGGTGTTGGCGGTATCGAAGCGGAAGCCGCCATGCTGGGCCAGCCGGTATCCATGTTGATCCCCGAAGTGGTGGGCTTCAAGATTACCGGCAAGCTCCGTGAGGGCATTACAGCCACAGATCTGGTGCTGACCGTCACCGAAATGCTGCGCAAGAAAGGCGTTGTCGGCAAATTCGTGGAATTCTACGGCGACGGCCTGAAGGATATGCCCGTGGCCGACCGGGCCACCATCGCCAACATGGCGCCGGAATACGGCGCGACTTGTGGCTTCTTCCCGGTGGATGAGCAGACCATCAACTACATGCGACTGACCGGCCGTGAGGAAGAGCAACTGGAACTGGTGGAAGCCTACGCCAAGGCCCAGGGGCTTTGGCGGGAACCCGGCCATGAGCCGGTGTACACCGACAACCTGGAGCTCGATATGGGCGATGTCGAGGCCAGCCTCGCCGGGCCCAAGCGGCCGCAGGACCGGGTTGCACTGAAGAACATGAAGTCGTCTTTTGAGCTGTTGATGGAAACGGCCGAAGGACCCGCCGAAAACCGGAAAGCCAATCTGGAGTCCGAGGGTGGCGGCACTGCCGTTGGGGCTCAGGACGCTTATTTTGAACACCCTTCCAGCCAGCCGCTGCACATGAACGGCGAGAAGTCCCGGCTGGATCCGGGCGCGGTAGTGATTGCTGCAATAACCTCCTGCACCAACACCTCTAACCCGAGCGTGATGATGGCCGCCGGCCTGATTGCCCAGAAAGCCGTCGAGAAGGGGCTGAACACCAAGCCCTGGGTCAAGACCTCGCTGGCGCCGGGTTCCAAGGTGGTCACGGATTATCTGCGGGTCGGCGGTTTCCAGGACGATCTCGACAAGCTTGGCTTCAACCTGGTGGGTTATGGTTGCACCACCTGCATCGGTAACTCGGGGCCGCTGCCCGACGAGGTAGAGCAGGCCATTACCGATGGTGATCTGACCGTCGCCTCGGTGCTGTCCGGGAACCGGAACTTTGAAGGCCGGGTGCACCCGCTGGTGAAGACCAACTGGCTGGCTTCGCCGCCCCTGGTAGTGGCGTATGCGCTGGCGGGCAACGTTCGTCTTGATCTGGAAAAAGAGGCCCTCGGTACCGACAAGGATGGCAATCCGGTGTATCTGAAAGACCTCTGGCCCAGCCAGCAGGAGATTGCTGAAGCCGTGGAGAAAGTGAAAACCGACATGTTCCGCAAGGAATATGCAGAGGTCTTCGACGGCGATGCCACCTGGAAGTCCATCAAGGTGCCGGAAAGCAAGGTGTACGAGTGGTCCGACAAGTCCACCTACATCCAGCATCCGCCCTTCTTTGAAGGTCTCAAGGAGGAGCCGGACGCCATTGATGACATCAAGGACGCCAACATCCTGGCGATGCTGGGTGACTCGGTGACCACCGACCATATCTCACCCGCCGGTTCCTTCAAGCCGGACACCCCTGCCGGTAAATACCTGCAGGAGCACGGCGTTGATCCCAAGGATTTCAACTCCTATGGTTCCCGGCGGGGTAACCACGAGGTGATGATGCGAGGCACCTTCGCCAACGTGCGTATCAAGAACGAGATGCTCGATGGCGTGGAAGGTGGCTTCACCAGGTTTGTGCCCACCGGCGAGCAAATGGCCATTTATGATGCCGCCATGAAGTACCAGGAGCAGGGCACGCCGCTCGTGGTTATTGCCGGCAAGGAGTACGGTACCGGTTCAAGCCGGGATTGGGCGGCCAAGGGTACCCGTCTGCTCGGTGTGAAAGCCGTGGTGGCCGAATCCTATGAACGCATTCACCGCTCAAACCTGATCGGTATGGGCGTGATGCCACTGCAGTTCCCGGAAGGTACGGATCGCAAGAGCCTTAAACTTACCGGTGAGGAAACCATCAGCATTGAAGGCCTGTCCGGAGAAATCAAACCGGGTCAGACCCTCACGATGACGGTGAAATACAAGGATGGTTCTACAGAAAGCTGTGAGTTGAAATCGCGGATCGATACCGCGAACGAGGCTGTTTACTTCAAGCATGGCGGCATCCTCCATTACGTCGTACGGGAGATGCTGCGCACTGCCTGATTGGGCGCTGCTGATGAGGCATAGCGGTTCGCCGCTATGCCAGAACCATCTGAAACGCCCATTTCAGGCGAAATTTCAGCCAAATTTCAGCCAAATTCCAGAGAGAAACGAGAGAGACCCTTATGACCGATCAACCGTTTCTGACGGACGTCAAAACCCTTCGCGAAAGGGCCCGTAAACACATTGAAGAAGGGGCTCTGACCGAGGGCTATGGTGCCAACCGCGACAATGTGGTGAAGATTCTCAACGAGGCGCTGGCGACCGAAATCGTCTGCACGCTACGCTACAAAAGCCATTATTTCCGTGCCGATGGCATCAACGCCAATGTCGCTGCCCAGGAATTCCTGGAGCATGCGGACCAGGAACAACAGCACGCAGACTGGCTGGCCGAACGTATCGTGCAACTGGGAGGCAAGCCCAACTTTTCCCCGGAAGGCCTGTTGACCCGCTCACATGCGGAGTTTGTCGAAGGCGAAACGCTTCGGGAAATGGTGGTCGAGGATCTGGTTGCAGAACGGATCGCGATCGACAGCTATCGCGAGATTGCCCGTTACCTGGGTGACCAGGATCCGACCTCTCGGCGGATTATCGAGGAAATCCTGGCCCAGGAAGAAGAGCACGCGGACGATATGGCCGGTCTGCTTGAAGGGCTGGATAGCTGAATATCGCGGGCCCGTGGCGTAATTGACGAGTGTGGGTGCCGCCTGTCAGGTGGCGCCTTTCTCGTCTGCGTCGGCCAGGGGCAGACTTAGCCAGAAGCACGCGCCTTTGCCCTCTTCGGAGTCGAAGCCGACCTCTCCCTCCATGGCATGCATCAGCTCCCGGGTGATGGCCAGACCCAGTCCGGTGCCTTCTTTGCTGCGTGACGATGATGCGTTGGCCTGGGCAAACTTCTGAAAAATCCTGTCCCGAAAACTTGCGGGCACACCTGGCCCCTGGTCTCTCACCTCCAGCCTTATCAGGTTTCCGGATTGCTGGATCTCGACATTCACTGCGCCGCCCTCCGGCGAGAACTTGATGGCATTGGACAGCAGGTTGGAGAGGGCCTGTGTCAGCCGGTTGGCATCGAAACTGGCTCGGACCCCGGGGTTGGCATTGCTCAGTTTGATCTTGATATCGTGCTGGTTTGCGATCGGTTGGATTTCCTCCAGTGCCACCCGTACTGCGCTTTCCAGGTCCTGTACTGAGGCATCGATTGCCATGTTGCCAGTGACCAGTTTCTCGATATCCAGGAGGTCGTCAATCAGGCGCCTGAGCTGATCGGTATTGCGTCTGGCAATGTCCAGCATTTGCGTGGTTTTCTGGGTGAGTGGCCCGGTTGCGCCACCGAGAATCAACCCCAGAGAACCCGAGATAGAGGTCAGGGGTGTTCTCAGCTCATGGCTCACCGTGGAAATAAACTGGTTTTTCATTTCGTCGATCTTGTGGCGCTCGTGGACGTCGGCGATATAGCCATGCCACAGGATACTGCCATCAGGCAGTGGTTCAGGCCGGGCGAGCCCCTCCACCCAGTGCCAGCCACCGGTCTTCCAGCGTATGCGATACTGGTGCTGCCATTGCTCAAGTGACTCTGCAGATCGCTGGATGGATTCCGCCACTCCTGCCAGATCGTCCGGGTGAATACGATCGAACACGGGGGAGGCGTCAGCCGCTACTTCTTCCCCACAGACACCATAAATGTCCTGAATGCCGGGGCTTGTATATGGAAAGCTGGAGTGCCCATCGGGCCAGAGGCGATACTGGTAGAGCATGCCGGGGGTCTGGGTCACCAGCTTGTGGAGGGTTTCCGTATGCTGCTGTTGGTAGATGGTGTCTGCGACCCAGCCTGCCAGCAACGTAACGAACATGCGTTCGGTGGCGCTGAACGGTGTCAGTCTTGGATGTCTTGAAGAAAAATTGATGGTTCCGAATATCTCGCCGTCAATCCAGATCGGGGCTGCCAGGTAGCTTTCCAGCCCGAAAACCTCGTAGCAGATGTGGTTGCGATACGTTGACTGCCCCATATGATCAATGGCCAGCACCTGTCCGGTCGCCACCATTAACGAGCAATAGGTGCGCTCCAGGGGGATGGTAGTGCCGTTGCTCAGAGTGTCCTGCAGGTGCGTAAAATGCCAGTGCACCGTATAGGCACCACCGGTTATCCGGCTGACAATGCCGGTCTCAAGGCCCAGGTAGTTGCAGGCCATTTCCAGGGCCCTGGTCACTCTCTGGCTGGCGTCGCCCTCGGTGTCCAGGGCAATCTCCGTCAGTAGATTCAGCGCCCGGTTACGCTCGTCATAAAAATCGCCGAGCTCTCCCAGCCCGAACTCCCGCTCTACCAGATCGGCGAGATCCCGTAGAGTGGCTTTGTCGTCGTCAGAGAAGGACCGGGGTTTACGGTCAATCACACAGAGAGTGCCAACGCGATGGCCGTGACGGTCGTGGAGCGGAGCGCCGGCGTAAAAGCGGATGTTGGGCTCGCCGGTTACCAGAGGATTGTCCACAAATCGCTCATCGTTCAGGGCATTCTCGATGATGAAGGGTTCTTCCCGCAGGATGGCATGACCGCAGAAAGAAATATCCCTGGCTGTCTCCGGAGTCTCCAGTCCGTGTCTTGATTTGAACCATTGACGGTTGCTGTCAATAAGCGATACCAGGGCAATCGGAATATCGAAGCTGCGGGCGGCGAGCCGGGTAAGCCGGTCGAATCGTTCTTCTGGCGGCGTGTCCAGAAGCTTCAACTCGTCCAGGGCGCATAGCCGAAATGCTTCATCCGGCGGCAGATCAGGGGTTTTCATGGCGCTCTCCAGTTTCCGGCACTTCGGCATCAGCCGCTGGCAATTCCACCCAGAAATGGGCTCCGCTGTCGTAATAATAGCCGACTTCCCCGCCCATCATGCTTGCAAGCTCCCGGCTTATGGCCAGCCCAAGGCCGGTGCCAGCCTTTGCCCGGGTGGAGCCGGCTTCCGCCTGCGCAAAACGATGGAACAGCCGGGGCAGAAAATGTTCCGGAACGCCCTTGCCCTGGTCCGACACGGTGATCCTCACACGGTCGGATGCGGCGACTTCGGTTCGGACCCTGACCGTGCCTTCAAGCGGAGAGAACTTGATGGCGTTGCTGATAAAGTTATCGAGGATTTGCCTCAAACGCACCGGGTCCGCGATAACGAGTTGTGCCCCGGATGGCTCGGCGTTGAGAGGGATCCGGTAGTGCCGGGCCATGGCCGCGTTGCCCTCGCAAGCATCCTCAATGGCTGAGCCCACTTCGATGGTTTCAGGATTGATGGGCATCTGTCCCGCCAGAGTCTTGTTGAAGTCGAGCAGGTCTGAAATCAACCGTTGCAGCTGTTCGCTGTTGCGAAGCGCAACATCTACCATGGCCCGGGCTTTTACCGGCAGGTCCCCGGCAGCACCGGAGTGAAGAAGCCTCAGGGAACCGTTGATGGATGTCAGCGGGGTGCGCAACTCATGGCTGACGGTAGATACAAACTGGTCTTTGAGCACATCCAGAGCTTCCCTCTCCTCCATCAGCTGATTGAAGGCGATGGCGACACTCCGGATTTCCGGGGGTCCGGCAGGTTTAAGTCTTGCAGCAACGAAACCATCCCGGGTCATGGCACGTATTTTTGACGACATTTTCTCCAGTGGCCGGGTTGCGGCGCGGGCGAGGGCCCAGGCAGTGGCCGCCAGGATCAGCATGGCAAGGATACTGATGCCCAGGAAGGCTCGGAATGAGGCCCAGGCCGGCTGTTTCACATGCTCGTACGGCACTGCACGCAGGAACATCCAGCCCACCCGTTCAAGATGCCGGGTGGCGTAGATCCATTTTTTGCCTTCCAGGTCTGTGACAACTCCGGAGGTGACCCCGGACAGGGCCGCGTCGATGATCAGGTTCTCACCGGGCTCCGGAAGATCCGGCATGATGTTGGTTCCGGAAAGGGCATCCACCTGAATAAAGTGTTCGGTATCGAGAACCTTGAATAGCGTATCCGAACGTTCTGCCGCCTGCCTTGGAATGATGCTGGCTTTGGCAAGATTGATGATGCCGCCGGCAAAGCCCAGCAGGTCGCCTTCATCAGTTTCAATGGGGGCCAGAAACGACAACAGTGGGAGACCAGTAGTCCGTCCAATGATGGGGCGGCTTATGACCGGGGCCCGTGAGGCAAGTGCTTTTCGGAAATGCTGCCGGTCGGCATAGGAGGTACCAAGGCGCCCGGGAACATGCACATTCTCGGCAATAGCGACGCCCCGCTCATCGAATATCACCAGACCTTCCTGAAAATAGGCCTGGAGAGACGTCTGGCGACCCAGAAGGTTTCTGATCCGCGGTAGTGGTAGTCGGTTTTGGCCGTCGGTAAGCAGTGTGGAAAATGCCTCGAGGGCCTGCAGCCGGATCTGCAGGTCCTGGTTCACCCGACTGGCGCTGTTTTCGGTTTCGAGTAGCTGCCGCTGGGTCAGCACATCTTCGAAGTCGCGCACCAGCTCGTTGTAGGCAATCGCCAACAGGACTGCGACCGTAACAATGCTGCTGAAGATGGCAATCAGGGCGACGCGACTGCCTAGGGACAGATTTCGCAATATACTTCCTTAAGGTTATGGCCGGGCGAGCCTAAACGTGATTTTATTGGGGCGAGAATAGTGGATTTTGCGAGAGCGGCAAAACACATTCATTGGGGGAATTGATTTGGCTTCGCAAGAAAGCAGCGATGTCGCGGCAAAACTGGCAGCGCTGAGGCAGAAGTTCCTTGTTCGCGCGAATGAGGACATTCAGGTCCTGCGTCACTATGCGGAGCAGACCCGCCGTGGTGAACTATCTGCCGAGGGGCTTATTCAGTGCTATCAACAGCTGCATCGGCTTGCTGGTTCCGCCGGTACCTTTGGTTTGCCGGAGCTGGGCGTTGCCGCCCGAACCCTGGAAAAAAAGCTGAAAAGCCAGGCCGAGGATCTCGCCGAGGGTGGCGCTGGCCGAAGCCAGTCTGTTGATGTAGATACGGATTTTGCAGAGGGCGTTGATGCCCTGGCGAGGCTTGTTGAAGTCAGGAGTGAATATCAGGAGCCGGCAAGCACGCCAGTCCAGCGGAGTGATGTTTTTGAGGGTAGTCACGGCATGCAGGTCAGCGTGATCGTCATGGAGAACGGTGACGATGGGCTGACGGCGCTGTCTGCCGAGATGGCCCGGTATGGCTTCAACTGCCGTAACGTTGACCGGAGGGAGCCGGAAGCTGTGCATCAGGTGCTCGCGGATACGTCCGGCGCGGCCGCGATACTTTGTCAAGATTCCGATTTGGCGGATGTCATGGCGCTGCGCAACCGTGCCCAGGCAAAAGGGTTACGGCGGAGACTGCCGGTAATCTGCATCGGCCGGGACGGATCCTTCGAGAACAAGTACCACCTGGCCAAGCTGGGGGCATTTGCGTTTTTCCCGGAACCCCTTGATATCCCCGAGCTCGCCGAACGGATCGAATCCCTGGCCATCGAGCGCAGCGCCGGGGTTCAGGGGCGTGTGTTGATTGTCGAGGATGACACTGAGCTGGCCGAACACTATTGCCTGGTTCTGCAGTCGGCTGGTATCGAGGCGCGAACGGTTGCCGCCCCGCTGGACCTGATGTCGACCCTGTCGGCCTTTCAGCCGGATATTGTCCTGATGGATGTTCAGATTGGTGGTTATTCCGGGGTGACCCTGGCCCGGCTGATCCGGTTTGAACCGCGCTGGCTGAGTCTGCCGATTATCTACCTGTCTTCCGAGGATGATCCTGACAACCAGCTGGAAGCGCTTTCCAAGGGAGCGGATGAGTTCCTGATGAAGCCGGTTTCTGACGATTACCTCGTGCGCTCGGTCAGGATCCGGTGCTATCGGGCCCGGCAGTTGTCAGAGCTTATGAACCGGGACAGCCTGACCGGTCTGCTCAAGCATTCGCTGATCAAGCAGGAAGTGGAGAAGGAACTGGCCCGGTGTCGCCGGGACGGGCATCCGTCCAGTGTGGTCATGCTTGATCTGGACCATTTCAAACAAATCAACGACACCTGGGGCCACCGGTACGGAGATATTGTTATCCGCACGCTTGCGAATTTGTTGCGGAACCGGCTGCGTGAGACCGACATGATTGGTCGATACGGCGGTGAAGAGTTTCTTGTCGTGCTGCCGCATTGCACGGTTTCGGCAGCGGCAGAGCTGATTCAGGGTATCGGCGAGAGTTTTGCGGAACTGGTGTTCTCTACTGATGGAGGCAGTTTCCAGGTGACGCTTAGTGCCGGTGTGGCGGCCATCAACGATTTTCCGAATGGCGACGATGCCCTCGAGGCCGCCGACCAGGCTCTCTACGAGCGCAAGCGCAGCGGCCGGAACGGCGTAACCGTGTACTCACTTCAATAATTTTTTCGGGTAAATCCGAGGTGGATTGTTTGAAAGCACTGATCCTTGAAGACGATGATCTTATCGCCGAGTTGCTGGAAACGGTGGTGGCCGGGCTTTACCCCGGTGTCGCGGTGACCGTGGTGCCAACGCTTACCGAAGCATCTCAACAAGTGGTCAAAAACCGTTATGATCTGCTCATCGCTGACTGGAATCTGCCCGACGGATCCGGTCTGGATCTGGTCAAAAAGGTTCGCAGTTCAAACCGGGATATGCCGGTGGTCATGGTGTCTGGGCGCTCGGACCGCGATTCGGTGCTGCAGGCGGCCCATTACGGTATTGATGGATACATCACCAAACCTTTCGATGTCCAGCTTCTGCATGAGCGTCTCTCCAGGTTGCTGAAGATCGAGTCCCGGGAACCGCCGGCGCTCCCGGAGTTGCTGGAAAATTCCCTGGAACAGCTGATTCAACTGCCGTCAGAGATAGATCCCCGGGACATTCTGGAGTTGATCAGCCGACAGGATGAACTCTCACCGGCCCAACTCGCAGAACGCTGGCGAGAGGAAACCAGCCTGACCGCCCGTTTGATGGATGTTGCCAACAGCAGTTCGTTCCGGCGTACAGGCAAACCGGTGGAGACCCTAAGAGACGCCATAGCCTCGCTTGGCGTTGCTCTGGCTCTCAATCAGGCCCTGGCTTTATCTCTGGATGTGTCCAGGAAGCTGCAGCACGAACTGCTCCGGGAGTTGGCGGTAACGCATCATGAGATGGCATTGCTGGTGGCCAGGGAAGCACAACGCCTGGCCATCAGGCTTCAAAAGCCAGCTGTTGTTTTCCAGCAGGCGGGATTGCTCAGCCGGTTAGGTGAACTGGCAGTGCTTAAAGTGCTCAATCAGTTTGTCGCTGTTGGTGGCTCCCTGGGAGAGAACGAGGCAGAGCAGGCCCTGAACCAGTGGTCGCAACGCTATGGCAACCGTCTGAAGGTCCAGTGGCGTTTGCCGCTCGGTCTGCGGGAGTTGATCGGATCTGTCCATTTTATTCCGGGCGATTGCACGCGGGAGGATCGGTTGATCATGCGGGCGGCTGCGATGATCGCTGCTGATGAGCAGGCTACGGGCGAGTGTCAGAAGCTGCTTCGACGTATTGGTCTGGAAACCGAAAACCAGTTACAGGAGTAGCGTATTGGTGGCTGAGCGGGAAGGTTTGCCCCAACGGGTTATGTATGTGGAAGACGACCCGGATATCCGGGCGATCGCTGAAATCGCATTGCAGGATGTGGGTGGGTTTACCGCCCGGCTATGCGAGTCAGGGTCACAGGCGCTGGCTGTGGCCCCGGCCTTTGGCCCGGAGCTGGTGCTGTTGGATGTGATGATGCCCGGTATGGATGGCCCGGAAACCTTGCAAGCGCTGAGGGAGCTGCCGGGCATGGGGCACGTGCCGGTCATTTTCATGACGGCAAGGCTGCAGCGATCCGAAATTGATGAGTACCGGGCTTTGGGAGCAGTGGGTGTTATTCCAAAACCTTTTGACCCCATGACGCTTGCAGAGCAGATTGCAGAGATTCTGGCCAGGGCCCGAATGGAGCCATAAACTGTTTCTGGCAGACTGCGAACAGGTGCGGGCGGGCGCAATTTCCGGTAGTCTGGCCAGCCTGAGCGCTGTTTTGATTGATGAGGTACTCATGTCATCCTCCCAGTCCCGGGACGAACTGAAAAGCAAGCTGAACCTTGAGACTTCCCGTATCCGCTGGCACGAACTGCAGACCTACTTTGCCCGTGGGCAGGTGGTCAGAGTGGTGCCGGAGCTTGATTTGCTCGAAGTGGCCACCGAGTTGGCCGCCGATAACAAACCCCGATTCGAACAGTGGATGCAGGACGGTCGCGTTGGCGAGGTCGCGCCGGATACCGCGCAAGACTGGTACGACCGCAACGCTGAGCTCTGGGCGGTGGTCATCGCGCCCTGGGTTCTGGTCCAGGACAGGTCCGGTCATGTTCTGCATTGACTCCCTGACGTCATGAAGCTTCACTATTTTCACGGTCGCAGTCCGCTTCGGGACCTGGTGATGGTGAAGGAGGGCCAGCGGATTGAGCTGCATATCAAGCCTGTCGGCGATGATCGCTGGGGGCTGGTGGCTCTGTCTGGCCCGGATCAGGGGCGACCGGATGGCCAGTTCTGCCGAGGCCCCTGGCCCACCCAGACCCGTGCCGAATCCGTCCTCAGGAGCGTGGCAGGCACCATGATGGGCAAGGGCTATGAACCCAAACCTGGTGACTATGTGGTGTGGTCCGTGGCCGCCCAGCGCCTTGCCCGAACCATCGGAACCCCAGAGGATGCCCCAGCTGGCCCCGAAACCGACCCCGACCAGTTCAAGCCCCTGACCTGACTCACTTTTCTGTTTTCTTGAGGACGCCATGCTGACCGGAGCCCTGCTCATTCTTGCTCCCCTGTTCCTGGGCTTTGCCATCGCCCTGGAAAATCGCCGGGCCATGACTGTCATCCATTACACCGTGGAGGGGCTGGTCTATTTCATACTGTTGCTGCTCGGCCTGGGGCTTGGCCAGATGGAGGGGCTGGCGGCGCAACTGGGCGGCATGGCTACCCAGGTAATGGCGCTGGTGTTGGTGCTTTTCGTCGCCAACATGTTCGGGCTATGGCTGTTTCACCGCTGGCAGCCAATGTCGGTTGAGCGGGTTGAGGGCAGTGTCAGCCCGGGTTACCGCAGGCTGTTCCTGGCCGGCCTGAAACCGTTGGTGGCGGTAATTGCCGGTCTCCTGGCCGGATACTACCTCTTGCCGGACATGCCCATGGCAGAAGAGCTGGCGACCTGGGCGCTGATGTTTCTGCTGTTCCTGATCGGTCTGCAGTTGCGCAATGCGGGGTTGTCGTTGCGCAAGCTGCTGATGAACCGTCAGGGCCTGGGCATTGCACTGGCCCTGACGCTCAGCTCTCTGGCCGCCGGAGCGCTTTTGATTCCCTGGCTCGGGCTGCCCTGGCACGATGCCCTGGCGGTCGCCTCCGGGTTTGGCTGGTATTCGCTGTCCGGTATTGTGATCGGCGAGGCCCTGGGGCCTGCGTGGGGCGGGGTTGCCTTCCTCAACGATGTACTCAGGGAGATCGTGGCTCTGGCCATTATTCCCCTGCTCATTGCCAGTCGACCGGCAATGGCTATTGGCTACGGTGGTGCTACCGCCATGGACTTCACCCTGCCGGTTATCCGCAGCAGCGGTGGCCTGCCCTGTGTGCCGGTGGCCATCGCATCCGGTTTTCTGTTGTCTTTCCTGTCACCGGTGTTGATGGGCGTGTTCCTGTCTTTGGGATAAATTGACCCGGTGCAATGCAAGCTGCGGTTTTACGGGTAGTATGTGAAACAGTAAACTACTGTTTATTGACAAATGTTAATGTCTTGACCCGGTCCGGATCCTGATGCAACGCCGTGAATTTCTTGGTTTTTCGATAGCAGCCGGACTGTCCGCGGCGGGATTGCCCGGTTGCAGCGATTCCGGCCCCCTGAGATTCGGCATCCACCCCTGGATCGGCTACGAGCCGCTATACCTTGCCAACGATTTCAACTGGTTACCGGCGACCGTTGCGCTTCAGCCGGGTAGTTCTGCAACCGACTCCATGGAAGGTCTTTTGTCCGGGGCGCTTGATGGCGCGGCACTCACCCTGGACGAAACCATACGAATCTGGTCCAGAGGTCTGGAGCTGGTTGTGGTAGCCGTGGCTGATGTGTCAGCCGGTGCTGATGTGCTGATGGTCAGCGCTGGCATCGACGAGTTGGCGGCTTTAAAGGGGCGGCGAATTGCGGTAGAGCTCAATGGTGTTTCCGGCATTATGCTGTTGAAGATTCTCGAGGTCGCGGGCCTTGGCCCAAATGACGTCATAAAGGTGGATATGCCGGTTAGCCAGCATGCGGAAGCCTGGTCCCGCGGAGAAGTGGATGCTTCGGTATGCTACGAGCCGACGGCCTCCGTGATCGAGAGCCTGGGTGGGGTCCGGCTTTTTGACAGCAGTGATGTTCCGGAAACCATTTTTGATGTCCTGGTTGTGACCCGCGAGGCCGCGGAGAAACATCGACGCCCGGTTAGTGATCTGGTGGGCGCCCACTTCGCCGGTTTGCAGCACCTGGTCAGAAACCTGCACGATTCGGTTTATCGGGTCGCGGACCGTCAGGGAATAGATCCGGATGAGGTCCGCTCAGCGCTTGCGACAGTCATGCTGCCGGACCTGGCGGCAAACCAGCGGTACCTCACGGCAGCCGGCCCGATCGAAAGCATGGCCGGTTCGCTCTCTCGCCTGATGCTGGCAGAGGGCATGATCGATCGGGATCCCGCCATCCAGCGTTTATCAGATGCCTCGTTTCTGCCGTCGAGGGTTCCGTGAACGTTCGGCGCATTGCTATCAGTCTGTTCCTGCTGTTTGCCACGGATTTTCTGGTGGCAGCGAAAGCCTGTGCTGATGAGGCGCTGACCCTGGGCGTGTTTGCCTATCGACCGGACCAGGTACTTCAGGAGCGTTACCAGCCTCTGGCTGACTATCTGTCGCAGCAAACCGGGATCCAGATAAGGCTGGAGGTGCTCAACCAGGATAATATGAGTAGGGCGATTGCCGCCAACCGGCTGGATTTCTTTCTCACCAACCCCAGCCATTTCCTGTTGATTCGGAGCGAGCGAAGTCTGACCGGTGTGCTGGCTACCCTGGTCAGACGATCCGGCGAATCCTCGACGGCCAGTCTTGGCGGCGTGATTATTACCAGGGCAGGGCGTAACGACATTGAGCATCTTGCCGATCTCCGTGACAAGACGATTGCTTCACCCGGCGTTCATTTCCTCGGTGGCTACCAGACCCAGGTTCTGGAACTCCTGGACGCCGGCATTGATATCCGGCGAGTGAACCTGATTCGCTTTCTGGGCACCCATGACCGGGTTGTTCGCTCGGTACTGGCAGGTGATGCCGATGTGGGTTTCATCCGCACCAGCATTCTGGAACAGCTGGCGCAGACGGACCCTGATCTGTTCACCAGGGTGAAGGTTCTGAACCGTCAGCGGCTGGCGGGTTTCCCTTACGTTGTTTCAACACGTCTTTACCCGGAATGGCCCCTGGTGGCCTTGCCTCATGTAAACGAAAGGTCTGTGCGAAAGATCGCTTCGGCGCTTTTTGCCATAGAACCGGAAGACGATGTTGCGCTGGCGGCTGGTATTGCCGGCTTTTCGCCTCCCGCCGATTACCAGTCGGTTGAGTACCTGGCGCGCACCCTGCGCGTGCCGCCCTACGATCAGATGCCTCAACTCACCTGGGTTGATGCGTTGCACCAGTATCGGCTCTGGGTTTTTACCATTCTGGTATTGCTAATGCTGCTGGTGGCATCATCGCTCTGGCTGGCCAGGAGCAAGCGGCAACTGGCCGCGGAACAGAGGCGTTTGCGCCAGCTTATTCGGGGTTGGCCACAAGCCGCATTGCTGATTCGCGGTGGACTGTTCAGCGATACCAACCAGGCTTCTGTCGACCTGCTCAGGTATACATCCAGTGAATCGCTGATTGGCAAGGACCTGGCAGTCTTTTCGCCGGAATATCAGCCGGACGGACAGATTTCCCGACAGAAACTGGCACCTATGCTGGAGCGCGTGTCCGCGGGTCAGGTCGAGCAGTGCGAGTGGGTTCTGAATCGTTCTGACGGTAAGGAAATCTGGGTTGAACTTACCATGGCGCCGGTCCACACCGAGGATGAACCGGAAGCATTGATTCTCTGCTCCCTGTATGACATCACCCGGCGGAAGCGAGCAGAACAGCGCCAGCGCCTGGCGGCGAGTGTATTCGAATATGCCCGCGAGGCCATATTCATTACCGACAATCACGGTGTGGTGATTGATGCCAACGAGGCGTACCTGGCAATTACCGGTCGGCCACGCCATCGGGGCATCGGGCGTCTGCCGCCCTTGCCGGTGGACGAGGGAACCGGTATTTTCGCCAGCGCCCGTGCCCAGGGTTTCTGGTCAGGTGAGTTCACAAGTCGAAGAAACGATGGTGAGCCCGTTGCTTTGGCCGCGACTCTCAGCAGTGTTCGTGGCGACCATGGCGAGGTCTCGCATTTTGTCGGTATTTTCAGTGACATCAGTCGGCTCAAGGAACAGGAACGGAAACTCCGTGTCATGGCTCACTATGATGCCCTGACCGGAATGCCCAACCGGGTACTGTTTGCCGACCGCTTGCAGCAGGCCATGGCCCTGACCCGGAGACAGGGCGGCAAACTGGCAGTGGTTTACATTGATCTGGATGAATTCAAGCCTGTAAACGATGCCTTCGGTCATGAGGCGGGGGATCAGTTGCTGGTTGAGGTAGCCACCCGTATGCGTTCGGAGCTCAGGGAAGAAGACACCCTGGCGCGGCTCGGCGGTGATGAGTTCGCGGCGATTGTCATGAATGTCCAGGATGACGCTTCCCTGGAAAGCCTGTTGGTGCGTCTTCTGGCCCGGGTGGCAGAACCGGTCTGGGTTGCCGATCACAGCGTCGAGGTTTCAGCCAGTATCGGCTATACGCTGTTCCCGCAAACCGGTGATCTGGATGGAGATCAGCTTCTGCGGCAGTCGGATCAGGCCATGTATCAGGCCAAGCATCAGGGTCGTAACCGTTATGTCCGCTTCTCGGCCCCGTCTTCCTGACGGCTGCTGTTGAGAAGTTCCACTCCTGGCTTCCAAGCCAGTGACTTGTTCCACTGGTCACAGAGGCGTCGAACGGAGCTCAGGTCGTCCAGGGCCCGTTCTCCGGCAATGGCAGTGAATTCTCCTTTGACAATCATCGTCAGCATCCGGGATTTGAGTACGTGGTACGCCTTCTCAAGATCATGGAACGTCTCGGGTTCCGGACTGTCCGCGGCAACCAGCGTTCTCAGCAAGCCAAGATAGTGTTCAAAGTCTTCAGCAAGGCAGTCCAGTTGGGAAAGCCGACTGGCCTCTTTTAGCTGCAGCAGGGCAGGGGCCAGAACGGTGGCTTCGGTCAGGTAGCGACAGGTCAGAATGGTCCTGCTGAGGACATCAACGGTCGCCAGATGCATCCTCTCCGCCCGCAGCCGGGAAATGTAATCTGAAATGGCCTGGTTAAGGCTCAGACAGGCATCGGTTTTCGGGCGTATCTGGGCGGGTTTCAGGTCCTCCCGGTCAAGGCAGACCCGTAGCAGACCTCGGGTCAGCCCAATTAGTCGCTTCATCTCCTGATCAACGGCACCAACCGCTAGTTCAGGGGTTGTAACCAGAGTGTTATCCAGGAATCGGGGCTCGGCGCTGTCTTCCTCCTTGCTTCGGAAGAGTCTGCCGAGAAATCGGGCAAAGCGGGGTGTCAGCGGTAACATGATGAACGCGCCGAGCACGTTGAACAGTGTATGAAACAGGGCCAGCGAAACGGCTATGTTGGCGTCCATGGAAAGCCAATCCGCCAGTACGGCTACCATCCAGAGCATGATGGGCAGAATGGCGAGCGCAATCAGCCCGGTCGCTGCGTTGAACAGGATGTGTCCCACCGCAAGCCGGCGGGCGTTGGCTGTCGCTTTCAGCGCAGACAGGGCTGCTGTAGACGTTGAGCCGAGATTGGCACCTATTACCGCCGCAGCGGCGTTGTTCAATGGAATCAGGCCGCCCGCAGCAGCAGTGAGAACAATGGCCAGCGCGGCGCTTGAGGACTGGGTAAGTACGGTTGCCAGAAACCCGATAAGGAGGAATGCGGGCAATCCATAGTTGTTGTCCAGCAGAAAGTTGCTGTCGAGTCCGCCGGTCAATGTCTCCAACGACGATTTCAGTATGGATAGTCCGAGGAAGAACAGCGCGAAACCTGCCACCGCCTCACCGAGCGAGCGGGTGCGCGGATTGGTGGCGATCAACTTTAGCCCGACACCGGCGGCAAGAATCGGGAGCGCAACCGCCTCGATGTTGAATCCGAAGCCCACCAGGCTGACAAGCCAGGCGGTCATCGTGGTGCCAATATTGGAGCCAAAGATGACGCCAAGGGATTGGCTGAGGTTTAGCAGGCCGGCGTTCACAAAGCCGATGGTGGCCACGGTTACCGCACCGGAAGACTGCACCAGGCCGGTAATCAGAAAGCCTGCGGCCAGACCCCGCAAGGGAGTTTGGGTCCAGTGACCGAGCATATGGCGCAATTGATGCCCCGCGGCGCTCTTCAGGCCATTGGTCATCATCTCCATGGCCAGCAGGAACAGGGCCAGGCCACCAAGAATCTGGAAAACTGTGGCAGTCATATTGGTTCTTCTGGGTAGAAGCCGGTTTTCTCTGAGCTTAGCAGAGCCCGTGACTGGAGGAGGTGTCGCCTACTCAGGCGAGGAATTTCCGGACATCGATCCTGTAGGTTTCCGGGTCCACGGCACGAAGAATCCGGTCCTGGGTACCCGGTTTCGCAAGATCGATGGTGTCCACCGTGATCGGCATGCGGAATTTGGTGTGGTACATCACGCGCACGGCTGGCAGTCTTTGATCACTCTCGTTGGCCTCAACCACCACACCGAGACGGCCACTTTCCAGCAGCACCAGCGAGCCCACCGGATAAAGCCCCAGGCAGCGGATAAACTGTTTGACCAGAACCGGATCCAGATGGCTGCCGCTCCACTCCAGGAGCTTCTTCAGACCCTGTGTTGGCGTCATGCCCTTGTGATAGACCCGATCTGCGGTGATGGCGTCGTAGACATCGCTGATCGCGACCATGCGACCGTACTCCGATATCTCGTCCCCTTTCAGGCCTTCCGGATAACCGGTACCGTCCAGGCGCTCATGATGCTGTGCTGCCGTGATGACGGTGAGTTCACCAATGCCCTCGGTGGTGGCCAGAATGTCCCGTGAGTGGCGGGCGTGAAGTTTCATTACCTCGAACTCTTCGGGCGTCAGGCGGCCGGGCTTGTGCAGTATTTCGTCAGGAGTGAGGATCTTGCCGAGGTCGTGGAGAAGCGCGCCCACGATGGTCTGGTGCAGCACATCGGACGACAGGCCCCGGTAGTTCCCGAAAAGGGACATCAACACACTCAGGTTCACCGAGTGTTCCAGCAGGTAATTGTCTTTCTCACGGATGCGGCCAAGGCAGCTCAGAGCATTGGCATTTCGCAGCACCGAATGCTGGAGCTCGTCGGCTAGCTGATGGATGGGCGCAACGTCGATGGCGCTGCCCACTTTGGCGTGGTTCATGAACTCACCCACCAGCCCCTGAGCCTGGCTGTGAATCTGCTGGGCAATCACCATTTCTTCGGCCAGCGGAACATGCGGTCGCTGGCCCGGCGTCAGTTCACCCGCTTTTTGGAGGGCCGATTCGTTACGGCGATCCACTTCGGCAGCCGTTTCCGAATCCTGGGTGTCGAGCCCCTTCGAGGCGTCGATATAGACGAATTCCACCCCCATCCGGCGGATTTTCTCAATGGTTTCCTCTTTTTTGATAACACCCCGCTTGCGCTGGGTGTTGTGGGGAATCCAGTCGTTGTTCAGGTCGGTTATATACATGCCGACCTTGAGTGCCGAGATGGGGACGCGTTTGATCATTCGCCGGGGAAGAACGTCCTCAGGCTGTTCTGATAAGTCTTACCAATAACCTCGTCCAGAGGCAGCTCCTTCACCTCAGCGATTTTCTCGGCGACAAAGGGCAGGTAAAACGGTGCGTTTTCCTTCCCGCGATAGGGTACCGGGGTCAGGAAGGGTGAATCGGTTTCCAGCAGGATCTGCTCAATCGGCGCCATGCGTACGATATCCCGCACGTTCTCGGCCTTGTTGAACGTGGTGATGCCGTTGAAGCCCAGGCACCAACCCTGGTCCAGGGCGTACCGGGCAAGCCCCGGTCCGGATGTAAAGCTGTGGATCACGCCACGGCGCTTGAGGGTGGCCTCAAACTCGCCAAGGATCTCGATGGTGTCCTCGTCGGCTTCCCGACTGTGGATCACAACAGGCCGATCCGTGTCGCAGGCGATCTGAAGCTGACGCCGGAACACCTCGCGTTGTACGTTCCGGTCGGCGTTATCATAAAAATAGTCCAGCCCGATCTCGCCCACGGCAACGACTTTTGCGTCCCGGGCGTGGGCACGGATTTCCGCTTCCACGTCGTCGGAATAGCTTTCAGCATCGTGGGGGTGGATCCCCTGAGTACCGTAAACCCAGGGTGCGACCTGGCTGAGTTCCCTTACTCTGGCAAGGTTGTCCGGGGACACCGCAATGGTGATCACCTTCTCGATATTGACCCCTTTCGCCTGCTCAAGGGTCTCCTCCAAAGGGCGGTCCTTGAGGTAATCCAGGTGACAGTGGGTTTCGATGATCGGGTGATCGAATACGGGAATCTCGCGACGTTTCTTACTCATTGCCGGGTACTACACTCCATCGCAACCTGCGTCCAGGCTGCTATTCTGTGAATTCGGTCGCACAAGTTTACCAGCTTGTTCGATTGTTGACCTGTATTACCTCCATAGGGAGTTGCACGGAGCACCTTGATGAAGCTGTCGGCGTTTGCCAGTAGTTTTCTTTTCGACTTAGGAAAGCCTCGATTCCGGGACTACCCGACGTTGCTGGACAGCGATGAAACGGAGCTGCCCGTCCTGGAGGCCAGCCTGGAACAGATCGGTGAATACCAGCGCCGGCTCTGGGCGAATCAGGCCAGGGCGGTGCTGCTGGTCACACACGGACCGGATACCAGCGGCAAGGATAGCCTGATCCGCACACTGGCCACCTTTGCAGACCCCGCCGGCTTTCACGCCTGGTCGTTCAGCCGGCCCAAAGGTGCCGAAACCCGCCATGATTTTCTCTGGCGGGTCACGCCCTTTCTGCCCGGCTTTGGCGAGATGGTGGCCTTCAATCGCAGTCATCATGAGGCTGTGATCGCCGAGCGGGTATGGCCGGTTCATGAGCCCGAAAGCTACAACTGGGAGAACCGTTACCGCTCCATCCGGAACTTCGAGAACCATCTGGTAGAAGAAGGCACCACGGTAATCAAAATCTGGCTCAACCTGTCCGAAGACGAGCATCGACAGCGCCTTCTTAAGCGCCTGGACAAACCCCGCAAGCGCTGGAAGTTTGATAAGTCGGATATCGACGGCTGGGAAAAGCGTCGCCAGTATGAAGCCTTCGCCGAGGAGGCCCTGGCCGCGACCCATACGGAGCAGGCGCCCTGGTTCATTGTGCCGGGTGACCGGAAACCCCAGGCCCGTGCCATTGTTGCAGCGATACTGGCTGAGCAGCTGAATCGGTTGGCGCCGGACTACCCGAAAGAAGATGAGACTGTCCTGAAAGAATATCGACGCCTGTTGGCAAAAAACGGCGTGAAATAAACACAGCGGAGGAATGCATGCACATTGTTGTAGTCGGTGGCGGCGTGGTGGGAATGACCACGGCTTACGAACTGAATCGCCGGGGCCACCAGGTGACTGTGCTGGAGCGCCACGCAATCGCCGGGAACGAAACCAGCAAGGCCAACGCGGCTCAGCGGTCTTACGGCGTGGTCTACCCCTGGGCCGACCCCTCGATAGTGTTCAAGGCCATCCCCTGGATCCTCAAGCAGGATGGCCCTCTGAAGCTGCGCTTTCCACCGTCTGTGGAAACCCTGAAATTCATGTTCGCCACCCTCCGTTACGCCTGGTCGCCAGGCCTGTTCGGCTTGAATCGCCGTGCCATGTTGCGCCTCGGCATCCATAGCCGGGAACGGTTTCTTGCCCTTGAAAAGGAGTTGGGTCTTGCCTTCGATGGCGACCACCAGGGCCTGCTGCACCTGGCCAGCACCCCGGAGGCCCTCGAAGGCTACCGGATTACTCATGACCTGCTGACCGAGCTTGGCATTCCTTCCCGTTTGCTCACACCCGAACAGGTACGAGAGGCCGAACCCGGCATGGTCGGCAACGGCCCGCTCTACGGTGCCCTGAGCTACGACACCGATGGCACGGGCGATTGTCACCAGTTCTCCCGGGAACTGGCGAAAGCCTGTGAGGAAAAGGGGGTTGTCGTTCGTTACAACGTGGAAGCGGAAAAGCTGATCGCCGATGACAACAGGGTCAGTGCGGTTTCACTGAGAAACAGCGATGGGGTGATGGAAACCCTGGAAGCCGATGCCGTGGTGATCAGCGCCGGCTGCTGGTCCAACCATCTGGTGCAGCCCCTGGGCCTGGAGCTGCCCATCTATCCGGTGAAAGGTTACAGCCTGACTGTCCCCATGAAAGAACCTGAACGCGGTCCGGCATCGACCATTCACGACGACAACTACAAAGTGGTTTCCACCCGTCTGGGGAACAGGCTACGGGCTACGGGTTTCGTCGAGCTGGCGGATTTCAACCGGGATATTCCCGAAGTCCGACTGGCAACTATCAAGAAATCGGTCGAATCCCGTTTCCCCGGCTGTGCGGATCTTGATGCCGCCGAAACCTGGACCGGCTTCCGCCCCATGACCCCGGACGGCCCGGCGATTATCGGACGAGGTCCCCGAGACAACCTCTACCTCAACACCGGCCACGGAACCTTCGGCTGGACCCTGTCCGCGGGCAGTGCCGATGTCATCGCACAGGTGATCGAAGGCGAGGAACCCGCCATCTGTCTGGATGCCTTCAGGCCTGGGAGGTTTTCCGAGTAAGACTTCGGGCTCGGTTCACGAGCCGGTCTGGTGGCCCTTTCCGGGATACGCTGTAAATACGTCCCTGTACGCTTGACGAAAACCATCCCTGGTTTTCGACAATCCCGGAAAGGGCCACCAGACCGACTCCCGGGCCTAGGAGGTCAATCTTGCGTATCCCGGGAAGGCTTATCCGTTCGGCTCTTTCTCGGAAGCCGAGCGCGCCTGAGAGTAAACCGTGCGCTCAATGTTCGAACAAAGCGTATGAACAAACCCGATATCCCGATCAGACAACAAGGGTAACCGCTCGAAAACCCATTGCGACAGCTTCCCTTCAGGCGGTGTATCCAGTTCTGGTAGCAGGGTTTCGAGCCGACCGCGGAGGGCGCCAAGCCGATGTTCATCGGCAGGCTCAGGTTCGTTATCCATAGCTTCCGATAGCCCGGACATTTCCCAGGCGTAGAGCATCACCGACTGGGCAAGGTTCAGAGAAGGGTAGGTGACCTTCATGGGAATGCCGGTCAGCAGATCGCAGAGTGCCAGCTCCTCGTTGGAAAGCCCGCGATCTTCCCGGCCAAACACCAGTGCTGCGGTTGCCACGGACGCACCCTTCGTGGCCAGAACCTTCTGCAGATCCGAGGGGCCGTGCCAATCCTGGCGCTGATGCCGGGTCTTGGCGGAGGTGCCCATCAGCAGGTCTACGGAGTTTCTTACCGCTGCCAGATCGGGGAAAATGCGCGCATTGTCCAGGATGTGGTCGCTGCCGTGGGCCAGCCAGTGGGCTTCGGGGCGGGTGTGCAGGTCCGAGTTGACCAGCCAAAGCTCGCCGAAACCCATGGTGCACAGGGCACGGGCGGCCGCACCGACATTTTCGGGAACCTTGGGCTCAACAAGTACAAAGGCCAGTTTCATGACGTTACCTCCGGCGGCGAGTTTACACCACGGCGCGGAATCTTTTTACCAGCGATGGCAGCAGCTGAACGACTGGCTTGTGCAGCACCAGGCGTTCTGGCAGCCGGCGCCGTTCATGACACCGCAGCCGGCCTGGACAAGAGCTTATCCGGAACTGGCCGCGATGCTGGCGGAGCTGACCGATGCCCAGTGCCAGTATCTGGATGACGCTCCGGTTGAGCTGGCGGCGCGGGTATCCCGATGGGTCCCGTCCCTGGAACGTTATGCCGACATGGTGCAGCTGCCGGAGTTTTTGGCATCAGCCGAGGAGGCATCCGATACGACTCTGCCGGAAGTTCGAGCCACGGATATGCCCGGCCGAAAGCGTCTGCAGTCGGGTGCCTTTGCGGCTGCACTGGCACCGCTGGAGCACCCTGCCCTCGACTGGTGTTGTGGCAAGGGCCATCTGTCGCGGACGCTGGCTCCATTGTGTCCCGGTGAGATACAGGGGCTCGAGTGGAATCCGGAGTTGGTCCGGGACGGCAACCGACTGGCCAGACAATTCGGGGATCGGGTTTCGATTGAATGCCAGGATGTGATGGCCACGGATCTGGTGCTTCCGAGCCGTCACCACGGCGTGGCCCTCCATGCCTGCGGTGACTTGCATCGACAACTGCTGAAGCGGGGCAGCGAGGCCGGGTTGCCGAGGCTGAGTATCTCACCTTGCTGTTACCACCTGACCGACAAGGATATTTACCAGCCGCTGTCAGAGCGAGCGTCGGGCTATCAGAAAACACTGAAACCAGGCCGAAACGACTTGCGGCTGGCGGTTCAGGAAACGGTAACAGCCCCTGCCCGAGTGCGGGAACAGACCCGTTTGATCAGCCAGTGGCGCCTAGGGTTCGATGGCCTGCAGCGATTTCTGCGTGGGCATGACGAATACCTGCCGGTGCCTTCACATCCGGCGCGCCTGCTGAGCGAAGGCTTTCCGGCTTTTTGTCGCTGGGCCGCGGCGAAAAAGCATCTGGAGTTACCCGCCAGGGTCGATTTTGATCATTGGCTGGCGTTTGGCGAGCGTCGGCTGGCAGAGGTTCGCCGCCATGAGCTGGTACGGCACCTGTTCCGGCGCCCACTGGAACTCTGGATGGTGCTGGACTACGCGCTCTTTCTGGAAGAGCAGGGCTATCAGGTACGTCTCGGCCACTTCTGCGACCGGTCGCTGACGCCCCGTAACCTGCTGATCGATGCGGTCAGGGTTTCCGGTATTCAACCCGCTCAACACAGCCATCCCTGAAATACACATAGGTCAGCTCATAAAGTGCCCCGTAATAGCGGGTCTGGTAAATCCAGACTTCCTGGGGGCTGGTGTAGGTTTCTGGCGGATTGCCGAAAGCCCGGCGAACATGCTCCCGGGTCATGCCCTGTACCACCTGTTCCCGAACCAGATAACGGCGCAGATCGGTGGAGTTGATAAACCGGCAGGTGCCGGCCTCTTCCTCTGGTTCCGATTCTTCTTCCTGTTCTTCGGGATCAGGGGGCTCCTGCGCCGGGAGGTTCTGATTGAAACTGCCGCCGATGCGGTTATCCCGCAGCTCAACCGATTCCGCATCCTCGCCGCAGGGCTGGTCGGAGAACACGGTATTGCCATCTTGTTCACAGCGAAAAACCTGGGCCTGCGCCGGCACTGCCAGGACAGAGAGGGTCAGCATCAAAGCCATTCCTTTGATCATTGGTTCCTCGCGATTGATCACCCATGAAAAAGGCGCCCGAAGGCGCCTTTTCAATCCACTCAGATAAAGACCGTCGATTAACGGCGAACCTGAATGCGCGCTTCAACCCGACGGTTCTCGGCACGGCCGGCTGCGGTCTCGTTGGAGGCAACCGGCTGCTCTTCACCGTAACCCACGGCTTCTACTCGTGCCGGGTCAATACCCAGAGGACCGGTCAGGCGACCAGCGACCGCCTCAGCGCGACGCTGGGACAGGAACTGGTTGTAGTCGGCAGCGCCCAGGCTGTCGGTATGACCTGCGATTTCCACGATGGTTTCCGGGTTTGCCTGCATGAAGTCTGCGACGCGACGGATCTCGTTATCGTAAGCGTTACCAATCACCGAGCTGTTGCTCGGGAACTGTACTTCAATGGTGAAGGTCTGGACCGTCTCGGTCACACCCTCACAACCTGTCTCGTCAACGTCTGCGCCAGCTGTGGTGTTCGGGCACTGGTCCTGGCTGTTGACTACGCCGTCGTTATCGCTGTCCAGTTCGCAGCCACGACTGTCTACTTCTGCACCGCGAGGCGTGTTCGGGCATTGATCGCGGCTGTCAGCTACGGCGTCACGATCACCATCCGGCTCACAGCCATTGGAATCAACGGGCGCTCCTGCAGGTGTGCCCGGGCACTGGTCACGGGAATCCGGCACGCCATCGCCATCAGCATCTGCAGGACGTGCAGGCTCCGGAGCAGCTTGGGCGACAGTGCGGGTAAAGGCAAAACTGATACCCAGAGAGACCTGGGTGTCGAAGGTGCTCTCATCAATGCCGTGGAACTCTCGGAGGTCGCCGCGCAGTGAAACGGCGTCACTGATGTTGTAGCGGAAACCGGTGCCTACGTTCACGCGCGTTTCGTCGTGGTTGCTGCCGGCGGTGCGAACACCGCTGTTATCGGAACCGAAGTCTGCATGGCCGGCGCCCAGAGACACATACGGGTTCCAGGCTTCGTCCGGGCCGGCAAAGTAGTAGGTGCCATCGACCCGCACCTCATCAAATTCGGATTCGCCGGGCACGTATTTCCGATCCGCATCGGCACGTGAATACAGGGCTTCTACCGACCAGTGCGGGCGGAAGCGATATTCCACACCAACGCCAAAAGTGCCGGTCTCGCTCAGGTCGCGCTTGTCGTCAAACAGCTGGAAGGCAGCAAACGGGTTGATGTAGACGGTTTCCTGGCGATCGGCCATGGCCGGGGTTGCCATAGATGCAGCCAGGACAGCCGCGGAAATCGGACGCATGACGTTCATGCAGAACCTCCTGTTCATTGTCGTTGTGGTACCGCACTTCTTCACGAAAAGTGCTTGCATACCCGGAATTTAGGCCAGTAGGCCAAAAAAAACAAAAAAATGATACGGATTGTTACGTCCGCAATTATACCCAGTTGACCTTTACGTGCCGGAAGTCGTTTCAGGCCAGCGCGGTGAAATACAGGTGTGCGCTCTTTTTGCTGAAACTGAGTACCTCGCCGTTGTCGAAGTGCACTTCGAACGAGCTTTCATCCTCGGAAACTACCGAGCCGGCGCCAAAAATGGCGTGGCTAAGACGCTTCAAGTGCCATAGCGGTTCCATCGAACTTGCGGATTTTGCCGCCTGGCCCTCCAGGGTGACATCTTCCCTGGCGGCATAGCGCTGACTGACCGGGGTGAGAGGAGCGCTTAAACGGGTCGTTGACGTCTCGGCCGGGATTCGTTCATCCAGCCAGCGCCCGAACTCTTCGGCCAGGGGGAAGCAAAACTCCTCCACAAACCGGCTCGGGCCCAGATCGCCGTCCAGATGCGGTTGCTTGCTGGCCGGTCGGGTAATCAGGTGCAGCTGCTGGCGGGTTCGCGTCATGGCCACATACAGCAGCCGCCGCTCACTCTCCAGAAACCCCCGGGCATCGTCCTGGGGCCGCGGGCTGTAGGGCAGGTATTTCTCCTGCAGACCGGGGATAATCACGGTCGGCCATTCCAGACCTTTGGTGCGGTGAATGGTCGAGAGCAACACGCCTCCTTGCTGCTTTTCACCCGCCTGCTGCTTCAGGACTTTCAAATGCTCCAAAGCGCCCTCGGCAGTGACATCCAGGCTTTTCAGGTATTCCCGGAATCCCTGCACGGTATCAATTCGCTCCTCGGCGCTCTCATGGGTCAGGGCCAGGCTCCGGATGCCTTCGTAGAGGTCTGTATGTTCGGCATACACGCTTATGAGTCCAGCCACCGGTCCTCCGTAGCTGCGCAGCTGGGCTAGCACCTCGCCCAGCTTTCGCAACTTGCGGGCCGCCATCGGGGCCAGCGCATCAAAGTCCATGGCTAGCAGTCTCTCGTGCCAGCCGCCGGAAAAACCGGCCAGGAACCGCGCCAGCTGCTCCAGTTCGGGCTCTTTCAGACCAACGTGGGGGAAGCGTAACAACTGCCGCGCCAGTTCCAGCCGATCCTCGTCTGGCAGGTTTTCCAGCTTGCCGGTCACCACCATCAGCAGTGAGGTGATCGACTGAACCTCCCGACTGAAAAGCGCGCCCTTGCCGGCATCAATCCGGTAGGGAATCTGGCGGGCCAGCAGCTTCAGCTCAATGGGCACACTCTGGCTCCAGACCCGGAACAGGATCGCCGATCCGGCTCGGGCCTGTTCCGATTGGCCCTGAAGAATCTGCAGAACGGTATCGGCATCGCTGTCCGCCCGATGGAGGGTGATCTCCGTGCCTGGTGTTGAAGGGTGGGAATGGCAGAGCACATCCTTGCGCCCGGTGTTGTGGCAGATCAGGTGGTTTGCCAGCAATGCCACCCGGTGGCCGTAGCGGAATGTGTAGCTGAGGGTCTGCTCCAGCGGACTCTCAAACTCATCGCTGAAGCGTTTGAGAATAAACTCCGGCTTCGCGCCCCTGAATTCGTAAATCGTCTGGTCCGGGTCACCCACCACCGTCACCCTGGCCCGGTCTCCGGCCACATAGCGCAGCAGCAGATGCTGGATCTCATTGGTGTCCTGGTACTCATCCACCAGAATCAGATCCATCTTGTTGCCCACCAGCCGCTGCAACGGCGGATTCTGGTGAATCGCCATCACCGGCTCATACAGCATATCGGCATAGCTGATCCGGCCCTGGCTCTTGCGCCACTGTTCAAAACTGTGGAACAGATCAACGAGGTATTTGTGCTTGTCCGAATACCCGAGCTCCTCAAACACAATCTCTGCCGGCGACAGCGTGGTCTTTACCAGATCGATAAACCCCGTCGCCGTCTCCACAAAATCCTTCTTGTTGCGCCGGATCTCATCTGCTAGATCCTCCGGCGCCAGCCGACGCGTCAACTGCCAGGCCTGAAAACTGATCTCCTGCTCGGTCAGAATCTTGTCCGAAAAACCCGGCAGATAACCCTCCCGCACAAACCGTTTGTAAAGCCGAAGGCCCATGGCGTGATACGTCCGGATCTCCGGCAGCGCCAACCCGCTCTGGGCACACACCTCCTGCAGCTTTCGTTCGAAATCCACCCGGGCGCTGCGGTTGAACATCAGCACCAGCATCCGGTCCGGATCATGCCCCTGTTCGAGCAGATACCGAATCCGCCACGCCAGCGTCGACGTCTTGCCACTGCCGGCCACGGCAGTAATCACCGAATGCTCATAGCCGGCAGTAATAATCGCCCGCTGTTCATCGGTGAGGTAATCCGGCAGGTTGGTGGCGTCAGAAATTTGGGGTTCGGTCGGCATGGCCGGTATTGTAACGGCCTGCTGGTAGAGCGGATACCGCTCCCGCATAATTGACTCAGTTTGAGGCGCGGGGACGCCAACTCACAGGTGTGACAGTCAGTTGGTGAGCGGCCTTCCAAAACTGTGCGGAGCCAAGGATGGCGGAGCCCAAGCGCCACATGGATGTGCCGCAAGGAGCGTGTTTTGGAAGGCCGCTCACCAACTGGCTGCCCCCGAGCTCTCGCTAACTCCCAAGCCAAAAGGTCTGAATAATGGAAATAGCAGAATCCGTAAACGTACTGGGTGAAAAACTGGAAACCTGCGGCAAAGACCCGGTTACCGGCTTCTACCGCGATGGCTGCTGCAACGTCGGCCCCGATGACTTTGGCCTGCACGCCGTCTGCGCCGTAGTCACCGACGAATTCCTCGAATTCTCCAAAGCCCAAGGCAACGACCTCAGCACACCCAGACCCGAATTCGGCTTCGAAGGCCTGAAAGCCGGCGACAGCTGGTGCCTGTGCGCTGCCCGCTGGCAGGAAGCGTTCGAAGCCGGCTGCGCACCAAGGGTTCGCCTGCGCGCCACCCACCAGGCCGCGCTGGAAAAGTGCGCCCTCGATGACCTCAAAGCCCACGGTGCCGACCTTAGCTGATGAGCCATCCCCGACCCGATGATACGCCGGATACGACGGCGTGGTGTGCCCTGCAGGCCAGTCTTGCCGCCAGAGGCGAGCGCCGTCTGGTTCTGCTGGAGGGCGATCGGGAAAACAACCTCAGGTGGCTCTCTGGCCTGCTACCGGATCTCGAAATTCACACCGGCATCTGGACCGGTCCGGCAGACCAGAGCCCTGATCCTCGCTTGACGGGGATTCTTCCCACCGAGGCCCGAAAATGGCTCGGCCGTGAAGTCTCCACGATTGTCTGGGACGGCTGGCAGGGAAACCCACCGGATGCCTTCGCAGCCCTCTCAGGTGCATTGACCGCTGGCGGCCTGCTGTTCTGGTTAATGCCTCCGCTGGAAGAATGGCCCCGCTTTGCTGATCCGGATTACCCGCGAACCGGGCTGGACCATGGTGGCAAACATCCTTTCGCTGCCCGCATGGCCGACATTCTTGCCGATCATGAGGCCGTCATCCGCATAGCCCCAGGCAGCGCAGATACGCCCTCGCCGGCCATACCCCAGGTGCCGGAGCAAAGCTTCCGGATTGCCACAACCCGCGACCAGGAGCAGTTGATCCAGCGCCTGGTCCGGTTCGGCATGGGCCGGAGACGCCGGCCGGTGGTTGTAACGGCAGACCGGGGTCGGGGCAAGTCTGCAGCTTTGGGCATGGCTGCCGCTGAATTACTGAAGAAAGGCAGGCAGGAAGTCGTTGTTACTGCACCATTGCAACAGAACGTGGATACCCTGTTCAGTCACGCTCGCGAAGCTCTGGCAGATCAACTGGAGCAGGTCAGCGCCGGGACGCTGACAACCCGGTCGGGCGGGCGCCTGAGGTATGTGCCGGTTCGGGAGCTCCTGGCCGTTCGGCCGGAGGCCGAGGTGGTTCTGGTGGACGAGGCCGCGGCCCTGCCGGCACCCCTGCTGAAATCGGTTCTGTTGGGCTGGCCCCGGGTGGCATTTGCCACCACGGTGCATGGCTACGAGGGCGCCGGCCGCGGCTTCGCCATTCGCTTTCGGCAGGTGCTGGAGCAATCAACGCCGCACTGGCAGTCGGTGACGCTGACCGAGCCGGTGCGCTGGGCCGTGAGTGATCCACTGGAAGCCCTGATTTCCCGAATTTTTCTGTTGGCGGCGGATGGCAGTGGTTCAGCCGGAACAAAACAAAGCGGTACCGGTAAGCTGGTTATCGAGCCATGGCAGCCGGCAGCCGCCGGTGATGAGGCGCTGTCGAACGCCTTTGGTTTGCTGGTGGATGCCCATTACCGGACCAGCCCGGCCGATCTCCGGCAATGGCTAGACGATCCGGCTGCCCGCAGCTGGCGGGCGCGGATTGGCGACCGGACGGTTGGAATACTCTGGTGTGCGCTCGAAGGAGGGCTTTCGCCGGAGCTGGCTGAACAGGTGAGCCTGGGCACCCGCCGAGTTCGCGGTCATCTCCTGCCGCAATCGCTGGCCAGCCATAGCGGCTATCCGGAAGCCGCCGTCCTGAACGGTCTCAGGGTTGTCCGGATTGCGGTGTCAGACGCCGCCAGGCGGTCGGGTATTGGCCGAAGCCTGGTAGAGGCCGCTCGGGCCTACACGGCCGAGCAGGGCATTGATTATCTGGGAACCAGTTTTGGTGGCAGCGCCGACCTGCTGGCCTTCTGGCAGACCTGTGGTCTTCACGTGGTCAGGATGGGCTTGCAGCAGGAGGCGTCCAGTGGCGAGTATCCGTTGCAGATGATCAAAGGCGTCTCGCAGCCGGGCCTGGAGCTGGAAGAGCGTATTCGCAACCGATTGGCTGGCCACTGGCTTACCCTGGTACCGGACAATTGGCCGGGCCTTGAGCCGGATCTATTGGCGGACATAACGGCAGACCTACCTCCGGAGCTGGCGCTGGATGGCGACGATCTGAGGGATCTTTGGAATTTCGCCAATGGCCACCGCGGGTTTCAGGTCACCGTTCCAGTCTTGCGGAAACTGAGCCAGAGGCCGGGAATTATGGCGAGGCTTAAGGGCCATGAAGAACTGGTGTTGTGGTGTCGAGGCGTTCTCCAGGGGCGGCCATGGTCCTCTCTGCAGGCCGACAGACTCTGCCGGGGCCAGAAAGAAGGCGAAGATCGCTTGCGGAAACTGGTTCGGGATCTTGTGAAGGACGGCCCGGGTTTGTGACTCGCTCGATTTAATTTCCGGTGGCGTCTGACCAGAATAGTGCCTCGCATCCTTTCAACGAGATCCACAGAGACTGTTTGCTATGGCCAAGGGAACCGGCGCCTTCCGTGTTTTGCTGATTCTGTTTCCACTTCTTGCTTTGCTGTCTGCATGCGCTTCCCCAAACCAGCCGGTTACTCTGAGCCCCGAGGCCCTTGCCGAGGCGGATGCACTTCTGATCTCAGCCGCCGGAGCCGGTGAAAAGCGGCGTGTGCAGCTGTTGCTTTCCGCCGGTGCCGATGTAAACACCAGTGACCATAACGGATATACCCCCGTCATGCGGGCGGCAGAGAATGGCCATTTGTCGGTGGTGAAGGTGCTGGTGGCCGCCGGTGCCAACGTCAATGTCAGCCAGGGCGGTGAATCCCTGCTGATGAAAATTGTGGCTAATGGCGATTTGCTGACCGCAGAGCGTCTGGTGGCCGCCGGGGCGGACGTGAATTACCGGGGCAAGGGTGGCCAGACCGCGCTGGACATCGCCCGTGCCACCAACAACCGGGATCTGGAAATGCTGCTGGTGCAGGCGGGTGCGCAGCTGTAGTTCCCGGAAGCTATTCCAGCCCCATCGGATCGGTTTCGTCATCCCATTCCGGGCTGAAATGGGCGGCAACGACCTCCTCCGGAACGTCCGCAACGCCCGGATAACTCCACTTGGGCTGGCGATCCTTGTCGATGGCCAGGGCCCGTATGCCCTCGGCCAGGTCTGGCCGGCGGATGCATTCCGAGACCATCGCCAGTTCCATTCGGAAGGCGTCCTTGAGAGACATCTGCTGGGCTTTTTGCAACTGGGTCCAGACCAGCCAGGCCGACACGGGGCACCCGGTTCTCAGCGTGTTCATGCAGGCGTGCCACCAGTCGCAGTCCACCTCTGCCGTGAGCAACTGATCAACGATTTCCGGCAGTTCATCGCCAGCGCTCAGCCGGGCAATTCGTTGTTCGTGTTTGGCAAGATGGCTGGGCGGCAGTGCCCGGTAATCCGGTGTCTGGATCTGACTGAGCAAGCGGAAAAGACGGTTGTCGTCGGCGGCAGTCTGCCCGGTCCATCGTTCCGACGCCAGGCGGTCCAGAAGACGGTCCCGGTCTTCCGGCAGAATGGCCATGTCCGCAAGGCCAACCCGAAGTGCATCGCTCACGTTCAGGTGAGCGCCGGTCAGCCCCATGAACAGACCGAGCCGGCCCGGCAACCTTTTCAGAAACCAGCTGGCGCCCACATCCGGAAACAGGCCGATGGCGATTTCGGGCATCGCCAGGGTGACATCCGGTGTTACCAGCCGATACCGGCAGCCGGAGAACACACCAAGCCCGCCGCCCATCACCACGCCGTGGGCTATGCCCAGCACAGGCTTGGGAAAACGATGAATGTTGTAGTCCATCCGGTATTCGCGGCTGAAAAAACGTACCGGTTTCTCGGGGTCTTCCGGATCCTGAATCGCATCGTACAGTTCGCGGATATCGCCACCGGCGCAGAAAGCCCTTTCTCCCGCCCCCCGAATAACCACGATGCAGATCCGATCATCGTTGGCCCACCGATCAAGGATTTCCTGGGTCTGCTGGATCATGTGCTCGGAAAGTGCGTTGAGCGTGCCTGGGGAGTTCAGTGTCAGAACACCAATGTGGCCTTCGCGACAGGCAAGTTCCTGAGCCTCTACAGACATTGACGATATCTCCGAAGATTTAAATCGATCTTGTATACGGAATCGAACGTACTTTCACCCTAATAGTCAGAGTAGAAAAGAGGACCAACGTCGAAAAGACGTCCTTGACCTATCGCATTTGAGGTTCCCCGGCTCTGTGCTATAAGTGCTAGTCAGTTTATTGTCCGGCTTCCGAACCGGTCTGAAAATCTTGAAAACGATGATGAGAGGGTAATGACAATGAATCTGAAACACTACGCTGTTGCGGGAATTTTTGCGCTTGGCGCTGCTGTGCCTGCTGTAGTTTCTGCCGCGGATGCCGAAGCCGGCAAGGCCAAGGCGGCAGTCTGTGCTGCGTGCCATGGTCAGAACGGTATCGCGCAGATCCCCACTTACCCGAACCTGGCGGGCCAGAACGAGCAGTACCTGGTATCCGCCCTCAAGGCGTACAAGAACAAGCAGCGTTCTGGCGGTCAGGCGGCTATCATGCAGGGTCAGGCTGCTGCCTTGAGTGACACGGATATCGCCAACCTGGCAGCCTACTACGCCAGTCTTCCCGCGGACGGCGGCAAGTAAGTTCTATTTGTCAGCGGGGCGGCTCAGGCCGCACCGCTGACAATGCGATAGCTCGGTCTGTAGGCCGAGGTTCCTGGCAGTTTCATCCGGTTCTGGGCGACAAACTGTTCCAGCATAGCCTCAAGCGGTTTGATCAGACTTGGATCACCGGCAATTTCGAACGGCCCCTTCTCCTGTACCTGCCGTATACCACTCTCCTTGACGTTTCCTGCCACGATGCCACTGAAGGCCTTGCGCAGATTTGCGGCGATCAGGTGTACCGGCTGATCCCGATGGAGTTCCAGCGCCCGCATATTGTTGTGATTTGGCTCGAAAGGAAACTGGAATACCGGGTCAATCTTGAGCATCCAGTTGAAGTAGTAGGCGTCCTGCATGGCGCGCCGGAACGTTTCTACCTCTTTCATGCCCTTTTTCATGGTCTGCGCCACGCGTACCGGATCGTCGATGATGATCTCGTACTTGCTCGCAGCTTCGTCCCCGAGGGCGTTCCGGATGAATTTGTCGATCATCTCGAAGTATTCCGCATTCTCCTGCCGGCCGGTAAACACCACCGGGAAGGGCAGGTCTGCGTTGTCCGGATGCAGCAGGATGCCCAGCAGGTAGAGGATTTCTTCAGCGGTGCCGACACCGCCCGGGAACACAATGACCCCGTGACCACAGCGAACGAAGGCCTCCAGGCGTTTCTCAATGTCGGGCATGATCACCAGTTCATTGACGATGGGGTTGGGGGCCTCCGCGCCAATAATGCCCGGCTCGGTGATGCCAATGTAGCGGCCATCTTTTACCCGTTGCTTGGCGTGGCCAATGGTGGCGCCTTTCATTGGACCTTTCATGGCCCCGGGGCCACATCCCGTACAGATACTCAAGGCCCTGAGCCCCAATTGATGGCCCACATCCTTGCTGTACTGGTATTCTTCGTGCCCGATTGAGTGGCCTCCCCAGCAGACCACCAGATCCGGTTGTCTTCCCGCCTGCAGCACCCGGGCATTCCGGAGGATGTGGAAAACGTAGTTGGTCAGGTCTTCCGGATCGTCCCGCCGGAAACCAGCCGCAGACTGGGGGATTGAATGGGAGTAGATAATATCCCTCAGCACCGAGAACAGGTGTTCTCGGATCGCCCGAAGCATCTGTCCGTCAACGAACGCATGTGCGGGTGCATTAATCAGTTCCAGTTTCAGGCCCCGGGGCTGCGGTACCAGGCGGACATCAAAGTCGGCATGGGATTCCATCAATGCCTGACAGTCGTCGGTTTCTACCCCGGTATTCAGAACCGCCAGGGCGCACTGGCGGAACAGTCGGTACAGGCCCCCTTCGCTGCGGTCCTTGAGGCGGTTGACCTCATGATTGGAGAGAATTTCAAGGCTGCCCTCGGGGGAGACCAGGGCATTGATGGTGGTTTCCTGCATTAACTGTGAAACTCCTGAGTGTTGCGGAAATGCCCGATTTTGAGGCACGCAGTCAAAAGGGTAGACTAAGGCCTTTCTATACAATACGCCACCCGACAAAATTCCGATTTATGAAACTGCTTATTCGTCCCGCTCCGGAAGTTGCGATCAAGAGTAAACCTGTCCGTCGTCAGCAGATGCGTCACCTGCGGCAGAACATCCGAAAACTGCTGGCACGGCTGGATCCTGAGATTCGCGTGGAGGGCAGCTGGGATCGGGTTGACGTGGAAGTGCCGGACGGACGCGGCTTGTCAGGCCCGGCCCTGGAGGCGCTTTTGCGCATACCGGGCATTTCCACGATCCAGGAAATCGGGGCGTTTCCATTCGTCAGTCTTGACGATGTTGCCGACAAAGCCGTTGAGGCCTTCACTGACCGGTTGAATGGCAAAACCTTCGCCGTCAGGGCCCGTCGTCACGGTGAGCACAACTTCCGTTCCATCGACCTGGAACGGACGGTAGGTGCCGCCCTGATGCAGGCATCGGAGGCCAAGGGGGTTGACCTGAAATCGCCACAGGTTGAGGTGCGGATTGAAGTCCATGGCGATCAGTTCCACATCGCCCACCGCAAGCACCGTGGGTTGGGCGGCTATCCGCTAGGCAGTGTCGAAAACGTGCTGACGCTGATATCAGGAGGTTACGATTCTTCCGTGGCCGCCTACCTGATGATGCGGCGGGGCCTGCGCAATCATTTCCTGTTTTTCAATCTGGGGGGCGCCGCCCATGAGGTCGGTGTACGCCAGGTGGTGCACTACCTGTGGGACCGCTACGGTGCCTCCCACAGCGCCAAGTTTATCTCCGTGCCCTTTGAGGGCGTGGTTGCAGAGATCATGCGCTCGGTGAGCCACCGACACTGGGGCGTGGTGCTGAAACGCCAGATGTTGATGGCCGCGGCCGAAATCGCTCGCAAAAACAACTCGGTGGGGTTGGTGACCGGCGATGCGGTAGCCCAGGTGTCGAGCCAGACCCTGAGCAATCTTAATGTGGTGGATCGGGCCAGTGACGAGGTGGTTCTGCGCCCGTTGGTGTCAATGGACAAGGAATCCATTATCCGAATTGCCCGTGAAATTGGCACTGAAGTGTACGCTCGCAATATGCCCGAGTACTGCGGTGTAATCTCCCAGAAGCCGGCCACCAGAGCCAAACTGCACCGGGTGGAGGAAGATGAGGCTCAAATGGACGCTTCGGTACTTGCGAACGCGATTCAGGCCCGGGAGGAGACGCCGGTGAACCGGTTGCTGGAGACGACCGTGACACCGGAAGAAGTGGAGCTGGTGCAGACGCCATCGGTGGATGACGTGATCATTGACGTGCGTCACCCTTCTGAAGGCGAGCAGTCTCCCCTGAAGCTGACCAACAACGAAATTCTGAAGATCCCGTTCTACGAGCTGAACCAACAGTTACCGGAGTTGCCGGCAAACCGCCAATACCTGCTGTATTGCGATCGCGGCACCATGAGCCGCATGCATGCGGGGCATCTCAGGGCCGAGGGGCACGAAAACGTGAAGGTCTACGTGCCCGCAGCCTGAACTCTCAGCCTGCCAGCCCCTTGAAGAACTGCTGGACGTTCTCGCTCAGGGCGTCCAGATCGTACCCGCCTTCCTGCACCACCAGCGTCGGCAGCCCCAGCTGGCGCACGTGGGTGCTGAGCCTGCAGAAACCTTCGGAAGAAACGGACACCTTGGCCTGTGGGTCGTTCTTGTAGATATCGAAACCAAGGGCGAGGATCAGGGCATCCGGTTGGTAAAGCTTGATGGCCGCCAGGGCTTCGTCCAGTCTCGCAAAGAAGTCGTCTTCCGTGGAACCATGGGGCATCGGCATATTGATGTTGTAGCCAAAGCCTTCTCCTTCGCCACGCTCGTTCTCAAAGCCGGTAACCACCGGGTAGAAGTTGGTGGGATCGCCGTGGATTGAAATATAGAGCACATCGCTGCGATCGTAGAAGATCTCCTGAATGCCCTGGCCATGGTGCATGTCGGTATCCAGAATCACGATCCGCGGGAATCGGGCTTTCATGTGCTCGGCGGCAATAGCAGCGTTATTCAGGTAGCAGAACCCGCCTGCGGCATCCCGGCGGGCATGGTGTCCGGGTGGGCGACATACCGCATAGGAAGTGCGATCCCCTGCAATCAATGCGTCGGCGGCGCCTAGCGCGCTCTGGGCAGACCAGTAGGCCGCATGCCAGGTATGCTCACCTATCGGGCAGCTGCCATCGGCCTGATAACGGGCGGCTTCGGCCAGGATGCCCGTCAGATGGTTGGGGGAACGGACAAAGATATTGGAGATGACCTCATCGCCCCAGTCATCCATCTGTTTCCAGCGCCGATGAGCGGATTCAAGAAACCGCAGGTAACCCAGATCGTGAACCTTCGAGATCGGCCCTGCACCCTGGTCCGCAGGTTGCAGCACGGAGATCCCCATTTCCTTCAGTCCGCCCAGCATTTCGCCGGTTCGAGCAGGAATCTCCTGGGGCTGGCGCATCTGTCCCCGGGTAAAGTACGTCTGTGGAATGTGCTCATCCTGTGCGTGATGGAAAAATGCCTTCATTGTCCGGTCTCCTGGGTGTCTGATCCACCGAGTATAGGCACACTCGTGGGATGATCAAAAGGCTGCCCTTGACTTTACAGGTTGGGATACAACATCCACTATGAAAGACATAAAACACTGACGCAACCAGATTACCCGGACTGCGCCCCACACGGGGGCGGAGCCAATCACAGAAGAGGAGCCGAGATGATCGAGTCACCCCTGCTGGAAAAGCTGACCGGCTATATCGGTGGTCGCTGGACTGACAATGAGCATGGCAACACCTTCGATGTTTATAACCCGGCAACGGGCAAGGTGATCGCCCAGGTCGCTTCCATGTCAGAGGACGAGGTAAACGCCGCGATCGCTGCCGGCAAATCCGCGCTGCGCCTGACCAGGCCTTACAGCATCGAGACCCGTCGCAAGTGGCTGGAGGACATCCGCGATGCCCTCAAGGCCAACAAGGAAGAAGTCGGCCGTATCCTGTGCATGGAACACGGCAAGCCCCTGCACGAAGCCCAGGGGGAAGTGGATTACGCCGCCGGCTTTTTCGATTACTGCTCCAAGCACATTCAGGCCCTGGATGCTCACACCATCCCGGAAAAGCCGAAAGACTGCACCTGGACGGTTCACTACCGGCCCATCGGCGTCACCGGCCTGATTACGCCCTGGAACTTCCCCATTGGCATGATTGCCAAGAAGCTCTCCGCGGCGCTGGCGGCAGGCTGCCCGTCGGTAATCAAACCGGCCAGTGAAACACCACTGACCATGATTGCCCTGTTCAGCCTGATGGAAAAGCATACCGACATGCCTGACGGTATGGTGAACCTGGTGATGGGGAAAGCCAGCGTGATCGGCAAGGTTCTGTGCGAAAGCCCGGATGTGCCCATGCTCAGCTTCACCGGTTCCACCGAAGTGGGTCGCAAACTGATCGTCGATACGGCGGATCAGGTCAAGAAACTGGCCCTGGAGCTGGGCGGCAACGCGCCGTTCATCGTCTTTGATGACGCCGACCTGGACGCTGCAGCCGACAACCTCATCGCCAACAAATTCCGCGGTGGCGGCCAGACCTGTGTCTGTGCCAACCGGATTTTCGTGCATGAGAAAGTGGCCGACGCCTTCGGTGAGAAGCTTGCCGAGCGGGTCAACAAGATGACCGTCGGCGACGGCATCAACGGCGACGTGGACCTTGGCCCGCTGATCAACCAGGCTGGCTACGACAAGGTTAAACGCCACGTCCAGGATGCTCTGGAAAAAGGCGCGACGCTGGTCGCCGGCAAGAAACCGGAAGAGCTGGGCAACGACCTGTTCTTCCCTCCCACGGTGGTGCATGGTGTAAACCGCGATATGTGCTGCTATCAGGAAGAAACCTTCGGCCCGCTGGTACCCATGGCGTTGTTCCGCACGGAAGAGGAAGTCATCGAAGCCGGTAACGACACCGAGTTTGGTCTCGCCTCATACGTGTTCACCAACGATGCCGAACGCGCCCAGCGCGTCGCTGCCGGCCTTCGTTTCGGCCACTGCGGCTGGAACACCGGCACCGGCCCGACCCCGGAAGCGCCGTTTGGTGGCATGAAGGCCTCGGGTATAGGCCGTGAAGGTGGCCTGGAAGGTCTGTTCGAGTTTGTGGAAGCTCAGACCGTACCGCGAGGTTTCTAAGTTATAAGCCCTCAGCCATGGGGGTGTCGCACGGGGGAGGTTCCCCTTCAGGACACGCTACGAGCACCCGCACGCGGGTCCAGCCTGCAATCTCAGATTGCAGGCGTTCGGCTGTCGCATGAAGCTTTGCTTCATAAGCGCTCCGCCTCACCCATGTGCGCTTGGCTGTGGCCATTCATGGCCACAGACAGTCCTGAAGGGGAACCTCCCCCGCGCTCTTTCTGACAGCAGATGAAGGCTTATTAAATCCCTTGCCTGCCTTGGGTAGGTCGGATTAGCGAAGCGTAATCCGACAAACCAGCTGGAAATATCCCCGCCCGACAAACCTCCTTTTCTCCTGTTATACTCCTTAACCTGTTTATTTAACCAGTAGCGAACCGATTCTTTATGGACGTCTCCCACATCATCGATCCTTTGAACGATGCCCAGCGTGAAGCTGTTACCGCACAGAACGATCACCTTCTGGTTCTGGCCGGTGCCGGTAGTGGCAAAACCCGTGTTCTGGTGCATCGGATCGCCTGGTTGATGACCGTGGATCGGGTGCCGCCCACCGGCATCCTGGCGGTTACGTTCACCAACAAGGCCGCCAAGGAAATGCGTTACCGCATCGAGCAGATGATGCAGATTCCGGCCCGTGGCCTGTGGTTCGGTACGTTTCATGGCATCGCCCACCGTCTGCTGCGTTCGCACTGGAAAGACGCCGGCCTGCCGGAGAACTTCCAGGTGCTGGACAGCGACGACCAGCTGCGGCTGATCAAGCGGGTGATGCGGGAAAACCAGATCGACGAGAGCAAGTGGCCGCCGAAGCAGGCCCAGTGGTTTATCAACAGCCAGAAGGACGAGGGGCTGCGGGCGGACCATATCCAGGAGAACCCGGGCGACCAGTTCCTGTCGGTTATGCTGAAGATCTATCGCCAGTACGAAAAACTCTGCCAGCAGGGTGGTCTGGTGGATTTTGGCGAGCTGCTGCTGCGTTCCCACGAACTCTGGCTGCACCGGCCAGAGCTGCTGGCCCATTACCAGGGCCGGTTTCAGCACATTCTGGTGGACGAGTTTCAGGACACCAACACCATTCAATACGCCTGGCTGCAGGTGCTGGCCAGCAACCGGGTGCCGCTGACGGTGGTCGGCGATGACGACCAGTCCATTTACGGCTGGCGGGGCGCCAAGATCGAGAATATCCAGCAGTACCAGAGGGATTTCCCCAATGCCCGATTGGTGCGACTGGAGCAGAACTACCGCTCCACCCAGATGATCCTGAAGGCGGCCAACGCTGTGATCGCCAACAACCAGGGCCGGCTGGGCAAGGAGCTCTGGACCGACGGTCCGGAAGGCGAACCGATCAGCCTGTACGCGGCGTTTAACGAACAGGACGAAGCCAACTACATTGCCGACAGCATCTCTGCCTGGGTGCAGGACGGTAACCTGCGCAGTGAATGCGCCATTCTCTACCGCTCCAACGCTCAGTCCCGGCTTCTGGAAGAAGCGCTGATGCGCCAGGGCATTCCTTACCGGGTCTACGGCGGCTTACGATTCTATGATCGCCAGGAAATCCGCAACGCCCTGGCGTACCTGCGGCTGGTCCAGTACCGGCGAGACGATGCAGCATTTGAGCGGGTGGTGAACGTGCCGCCTCGGGGTATTGGTGCCAAGAGCCTGGCGGAACTGAGGGAATACGCCACCGAGCAGAGCATTTCGTTGTGGGAATCTGCCGAGCGCCTGCTAGAGGCGGGGCAGGTGAAAGGCCGGGCCAAAACCGGGCTGCAGTCGTTTATTGCGATTATTGAAAAGCTGTCCGGCATGGTGGGTGATGCAACCCTGCATGGGTTGATGAAGCAGACCATCGAAGACAGCGGCCTGAAGGACTATCACGCCAGCGAAAAGGGCGAGAAAGGCCAGGCGCGGGTGGAGAACCTTGAAGAATTGGTCAACGCCCTGTCCGACTATGAAGTGGAAGATGGCGTCGATCCGCTGGCGGAATTCATCGCCCAGGCGGCCCTGGATGCCGGCGAATCCCAGGCCGATGCCCATGAGGACAGCGTGCAGCTGATGACTCTGCATTCTGCCAAAGGCCTGGAGTTTCCGATGGTGTTCCTGGCCGGCGTGGAGGAAGGCCTGTTTCCCCACGGCATGTCTCTGGAAGAGCCGGGTCGCATGGAAGAGGAACGTCGTCTGGCCTACGTGGGCATTACCCGGGCTATGAAAAAGCTGGTGCTTACTTACGCCGAATCGCGGCGTTTGTACGGTCAGGAGAAGTTCAATGCTCTCTCACGGTTTGTGCGGGAGATTCCGGGCGACTGTCTGCAGGAAGTGCGGCTACGTAATACGGTGACCCGTCCCGCGATGGTTGGGCGCCCGAATGAAAGCATGTTCAGTCAGGATTCGGCTCAGCAATCCGGCTTCAGCCTGGGGCAGCGGGTGCGCCATCCCAAGTTTGGCGAGGGTATCGTGATGAACTCAGAGGGCACAGGGCACCATACTCGGGTGCAGGTAAACTTTGATGAGGGCGCGAAGTGGCTTGTTTTGGCTTATGCGCCTTTAGAAGGCTGCTAGTTTGAGTGCGTGCACAGGGTTGGGGTGGCCTTTCCAAAACACGCTCCTTGCGGCCCCCCTTCGGGGTCCGGCCTGCAATCATAGATTGCAGTCGTTCGGCTGTCGCATGAAGCTTCGCTTCATAAGCGCTCGGCCTCACCCCTGTGGCGCTTGGGCTCCGCCATCCATGGCTCCGCACAGTTTTGGAAAGGCCACCCCAACCCTGCGCTGCAGACTCTTTGCTGGACGCCGCGCTTACATAAGAACTGCGTAAATTACACCCGCCAAAATGATTCGGTAGATAACGTAGGGCCACATCCCCACCTTGTTCAGCCACTTCAGGAAGAAGTGAATCGCTGTGATGGCCATCAGGAATGAAGTTACTCCGCCAATCAGGAAACCATTCCAGTCGACAATCACATCCGAAGTCGCTACTTCCAGCAGTTTTACCGCCGATGCCAGCACGATGATGGGAATTGCCAGCAGGAATGAGAACCTGGAAGCGGTTTCCCGGGTCATGCCCAGGAACAGGCCGGCGGTGATGGTGACGCCGGAGCGGGAGGTGCCGGGGACCAGGGCCATAGCCTGGGCAATACCGACCAGTACGGCGTCTTTCCAATTCAGTTTATCGAGGGTGCGCTGGCGTTTGGGTAGCCAGTCCGCCAGGCCGAGGAGCAGGCCGAAGAACAGGGTGGTGAAGAAAATGACTTCCACGGCCCGCAATTCGTTGTCGATCATATCCAGCAGCGCCAGGCCGGCCAGACCCGCCGGGATGGTGCCGATCACCAGATACCAGGCCAGGGCGCCCTGGCCGACGATTTTGCGCTGGCCAATGGAGAACAGTCCGTCCCGGGCGATGCCAAAGACATCCCGTCGGAAATAGAGCACAACCGCCAGTAAGGTTCCCACGTGCACGGACAGATCAAAACCCACGCCCTGATCGGTCCAGCCGAACAATGCCGGGGTCAGGATCAGGTGGGCGGAGCTGGAGATCGGGAGGAATTCGGTCAGTCCCTGGAGAAGGCCAAGGAAAAGGGCCTGGAAAACGTCCATTGCGTGGATTCCGTCAGATTCAGTGCATCAGAAATGTGGGCGCGATATTAGCAGGGTGGGGGTGAGCTGAACAGGTAATGCGAGTGAGGCCAGCGCCGTGACCCAACGTCTGGCGCTGACCACGGCGATTTAGGCGGGAAACCGGTCCCGGGTGCGGTTGGCTATTTTGACCAGCATCAGCATGAGGGGTACTTCCACGAGCACGCCAACCACGGTGGCCAGCGCTGCGCCGGATTGAAGGCCGAACAGGGCGATGGCCGCGGCCACGGCCAGTTCGAAGAAGTTGCTGGCACCAATCATGGCGCCCGGCGCCGCGATGCAATGGCGGACTTTCCACAGCCTGGCCCAGCCGTAGGCCAGGAAGAAAATAAGGAACGTCTGAACGATCAATGGCACGGCGATCAGCAAGATATGCAGCGGGTTGTTCAGGATTACTTCGCCCTGGAAGGCGAACAGCAGCACCAGGGTGACGATCAGTGCCGCCGGGGTGACGGGGCTGAGCCGCTTCATGAAGACATCATCGTACCACTGCTGGCCATGGCGTGAGATCAGGGCGCGGCGGGTCAGGTAGCCGGCTGTCAGCGGAATCACGATGTACAGGACGACGGACAGCAGCACGGTATCCCAGGGCACCTGGATGTCGGAAATGCCCAGCAGGAAAACGACAATAGGCGCGAAGGCAAACAGCATGATGATGTCGTTCAGCGATACCTGCACAAGAGTGTAGGCGGCATCGCCTTTGGTCAGGTAACTCCAGACGAACACCATGGCGGTGCAGGGCGCCGCGCCTAGCAGAATGGCGCCAGCCAGGTACTCGCTGGCCAGTCCCGGCGCGATCCAGGGCTCGAACACTACCATCAGAAAGAACCAGGCAATGGCAAACATGGTGAAGGGCTTGATCAGCCAATTCACGATGGTGGTGATCGCCAGACCTTTCGGTTCTTTTCTGACGCCGACCACTGCACTGAAATCAATCTGCGCCATCATCGGAAAAATCATTGCCCAGATCAGAATGGCGATGGGAATAGAGACCTGCGCGTATTCGAAACGGGACAGGGTTTCCGGCACCACGGGCGCAAACTGGCCAAGGGCCACGCCGGCGATGATGGCCAGAGCCACCCACACCGACAGGTACCTGCCGAACAGGTCCATGCCGCCCGAGCGGGACTCGGTGGTTTTTGTTTCGTAATTGGCAGCCATTGTGGTTTTGGAATCCTGTACTCGTCGCTCTGTCGCGCCTATTGTGCGCCAAGTATCATGGTTCGGAAAATGTCGATGCAGGAAACCGAGGATGAAAACGCAGCCACTGTCCAATACTTGTAACCATCATGTGATGTAAAGGATGGATGGACACTTTCAGGAGAAGAACATGAGCAAGATCAAGGTAGGCATTAACGGCTTCGGCCGCATTGGGCGCCTGGCGTTGCGGGCGGCCTGGCAGTGGCCAGACATGGAGTTTGTGGCGATTAACGACCCGGGTGCCGACGCCGCCACACTGGCCCACCTGCTTAACTTTGACAGCATTCATGGTCGCTGGAGCCAGGAAGCCGCGGCAGACGGAACGGAGATCGAGATCGACGGGAAGCGCATCCGCGTGACCCACAACAAAACCATCGGTGAAACCGATTGGTCGGGCTGCGATCTGGTAATTGAGGCCAGTGGCGTGAACAGGAAGGTCAGTGTCTTGCAGGCCTATCTGGATCAGGGAGTGAAACGGGTCGTCGTCACGGCACCAGTGAAAGAGACGGGTGCTAAAAACATTGTGGTGGGTGTGAACGATGCTATTTTCGACCCGGCCAACGACCGCATTATCACCGCCGCCTCCTGCACCACCAACTGCCTGGCGCCGGTGGTGAAGGTGATTCACGAGAAACTGGGCATCAAGCACGGTTCCATCACCACCATCCATAGCCTGACCAACACCCAGACCATTATCGATGCGCCCCACAAGGATTTGCGTCGGGCGAGGGCTTGCGGGAGTTCACTGATTCCTACCAGCACCGGTTCGGCAACGGCGATTATCGAAATATTTCCGGAACTGAAAGGGCGGCTGGATGGCCACGCCGTGCGTGTGCCGCTGACCAACGCGTCGCTGACTGATTGTGTGTTTGAAGTTGAAACGGCGACGGACAGAGATACCGTAAACCGGCTGTTGAAAGACGCAGCAGAGGGTGAACTGAACGGTATTCTGGGGTACGAAGAGCGCCCGCTGGTGTCGATCGATTACAAGACCGACCCGCGCTCTTCCATTGTGGATGCCCTGTCCACCATGGTGGTCAATGGCACCCAGGTGAAAATCTACGCCTGGTATGACAACGAATGGGGCTACGCCAACCGCACCGCGGAACTGGCGCGCAGGGTGGGCTCAGCCTGATATGACGGTCGCCATTCGACAGTACCTGGTCATAACCGGCAACTACTGGGCGTTTACGCTTACCGATGGCGCCCTGCGGATGCTGGTGGTGCTGCATTTCCACCAGCTGGGTTACTCGCCCCTGGAAATCGCCCTGCTGTTCATTTTCTACGAGTTCTTCGGGGTGGTGACCAACCTGGTGGGCGGTTACCTCGGCGCCCGCATGGGGCTGAACCGCACCATGAACATCGGGTTGTTCCTGCAGATTGTGGCGTTGGGCATGCTGGCGGTACCGGCGGCCATGCTGACCGTGCCCTGGGTCATGGCGGCCCAGGCGCTCTCGGGCATTGCCAAGGATCTGAACAAGATGTCCGCCAAGAGCGGCATCAAGTTGCTGGTGCCGGATGAGCAGCAGGGCACCCTGTACAAGTGGGTGGCGATTCTCACAGGTTCGAAGAACACGCTGAAAGGCGTCGGTTTTTTCCTGGGCGGTGTGCTGTTGATGGCTGCCGGCTTCAAGGGTGCGGTCATCATCATGGCGGTTGCGCTGGGACTGGTCTGGCTGGCCAGCCTGTTCCTGCTGGGGCAGGATCTGGGCAAGAGCAAGGCCAAGCCGAAATTTAGCGAGATTCTCTCAAAAAGCCGGGCCATCAATGTGCTCTCGGCGGCGCGGATGTTTCTGTTCGGTGCCCGGGATGTCTGGTTTGTGGTGGCCTTGCCGGTGTACCTGCACACGGTCTTTGGCTGGGACTTCTGGAAAGTGGGCGGCTTTATGGCCACCTGGATTATCGGCTATGGCTTTATCCAGACCATCGCCCCGCGCATCACCGGCAACATGGAAGGCAAACAGCCCGCTGTGCTCTGGGCGGCAGCCCTGGCGCTGATTCCGGCAGCGATTGCCATTGGCCTGATGGCGGGCTGGTCACCCCAAATCGCGATTGTTGGTGGTCTATTGCTGTTTGGTGTGCTGTTTGCCGTTAACTCGTCCCTTCACAGCTATCTCATCGTAAGCTATGCCCGCGGTGATGGCGTGTCGCTGGATGTGGGTTTCTATTACATGTCGAACGCTGCGGGACGTTTGCTGGGCACCATTCTGTCCGGCTGGGTGTATCAGGCTTACGGATTGGAGACCTGTCTTTGGATATCGTCCGGACTGGTGGCCATGGCCGCGATATTGTCCCTGATGTTGCCGGAGCGGCGGCCGGTGACAGCCTGAGCGGGCCTCAGAACCGAATGGCCAGCCCTGCAGCGGCCTCCACCTGCAGGTAGCCATTGCTGTCGAACCTGAGTTCGCAGCCGCCAGAGCAGAACGCCGAACCTCCGGAGTTCAGGGCGGTATAAATACCGCGCAGATCCAGCCGCAGGCGCAGTTGTTCCGTCAGGAAAAACTGGTACCCGCCGCCAATAGATAGAGCGGCCCGGTGATGGGTTTCATACCGTGAATCATCCGGCTCGATGCGGGTAACGCCGAACACACCTGAGACAAACCCGCCGTGATTCTGACCACCGGGAAAATACAGTCCGCCGAACTGGAGCTGGTAGATGGTGAGGTCGATGGACTCCATGCCGGGTGCGAACAGGCCACTCTCCAGTCTGGCCGAAGTGCTCTGCCGCCCGAAATAGAGCTCTCCCTGTTTGCCCGGTTCTGCCAGATCAAAATTGAACACCAGCCCCTGGCTGGCGGAATCCCGGAAGTCGATCTGGTCCGAGGTGCTGGCGCCGGAGGTCTCGATGTCCACCGAACTGCTCATGCGAAACCCCGCAAACGGTGCCAGGCTGACCTCGGCTGCTGCCGGCGGGGCGCTGAGTGCAGATGCCAGTGCGAACGCGGTAATGGATCGAAGTTTCATACATCCTTGGCCTGTGCGGCTGGTGGTTGGCAGGACACTGTGCAATGGTATAGCCGTTACGAACGTTGACGAGCCCTGGTGAAGCTATCTTGACAGACTTGGTGTTGGAAAATCTCGGCGTTGGCACTCTGGGTAACGTCTCTTTGACGGTGCCTGGTGGACAGGTTGTCTGTCTGTCCGGCCCCTCGGGGAGCGGCAAGAGCCGTCTGCTCAGAGCCGTGGCTGACCTCGAACCGCATGACGGCAGGGTTTCACTGGGTGACACCGCCCAGACTGATGTTCCCGCACACCAGTGGCGAAGCCGAGTGGTGATGGTGCCAGCCGACAGTCAGTGGTGGTTCGATGAAGTGGATGGTCACTTCCCGGATGCTGCAAAGGCAGGATTGCCGTCAGCGCTGGGCTTCCCGCCAGAGGTAATGGGCTGGTCGGTGAGTCGGCTTTCTTCGGGTGAGCGACAGCGGCTCGCCTTATGGAGGGCCCTTGCCCTTCAGCCCGAGGCCCTGCTTCTGGACGAACCCACCGCCAATCTGGACAACGACAGCACGAGAACCGTTGAAGCCTGGCTGCTCGAGGAGATCCGGAGGCGGAAGATCGCGGTGCTCTGGGTTGCCCACGACCCGGGGCAGATCCATCGGGTGGCAGACGCCCACTACCGGATTCACGGCACCAGTCTGGAGCGTGTTCATGGAAGTGATTGATCTGGCCTGGTGGAAACTCGGCCTGGCGGCCCTGCTGATTCTGGCGTTGGCCGGTACCGGATATATGGCCCGGCTCGGCATTACACGGAGTCTGCTGATCGCCGCGATTCGCACGATTATCCAGCTGGCGCTGATCGGGTTGGTGCTGGAAGCCCTGTTCGCGTCCTCTGCATTCTACTGGATTGCACTGCTGGCATTGGCCATGTTGTTGGTGGCGGGCAGGGAAGTGGTTGCACGGCAGGGACGACGATTACAGGGTTGGTGGGCGTTCAGTATCGGTACGGGGGCGATGTTTGTATCGTCCTTTACCGTGACCGTACTGGCCCTCACCGTGGTGATAGGCCCCGAGCCGTGGTATGCACCGCAGTACGCCATCCCCCTGCTGGGCATGATGCTTGGCAACACTATGACCGGTGTCAGCCTGGCGCTGGACCGGTTGAACGAATCAGTCTGGCGTCAACGGGCGGTTATCGAGAACCGGTTAATGCTGGGTCAGACCTCGCTGCAGGCCCTGGAGGATATCCGGCGGGATGCCATGCGCAGCGGCATGATGCCGTCGATCAACGCCATGGCGGCAGCCGGCATCGTCAGTCTGCCGGGCATGATGACCGGTCAGATACTTGCTGGCAGCCCTCCGGCGGTGGCGGTTAAGTACCAGATTCTGGTGATGCTGATTATTACCGTTGGCACCGGGTTTGGCGCCGTCATGGCTGTTTCCTGGGGCGGTCGGCGACTGTTTGACGATCGGGAGCGTTTGCGGCTGGATCGGTTGGTGAAGTCCTGACCAAGTCGCCTGCTTGCCAACCAGACACCAAAGTAGCATGGGCGAAGCAGGCTTCCCGAGGCTAGGCTTGGTCCATCGTGTGGAAAAGACAATAACAATGATCGACCTGCTTAAACGTTATCCCCTCCCTGTGATCGTGCTGGCCCAGCTGTTCGGCACCTCGCTGTGGTTCAGCATCAACGGTGTCTGGCTGTCCCTGTCCGCGGAGTTGGGCCTGACCGAAACTGATCTCGGCCGACTGACCCTGGCGGTTCAGGCCGGGTTTATCGCGGGCACCCTGACTATCGCCGTGACCGGTCTGGCGGACCGCTTCGGTGCCAGCCGGATCTTTGCCCTGTCGAGCCTGCTGGGGGCGTTAGTGAACGGCGGGTTTGTTTTTTTTGCCGGTTCGCCCCCGATGGATCTCCTGCTCCGGTTTGCCACGGGTCTGTGCCTGGCGGGTATCTATCCACTGGGCATGAAAATGGTGATCGCCTGGACCCCGAAATACGCCGGTGCCGCTTTGGCCTGGCTGGTGGGCATGCTTACTCTGGGCACGGCACTTCCACACCTGATGAGGGGCGCAACGCTGGGCATGCCCTGGGAGTGGCCGCTGATGGCGGCCTCCTGCCTTGCGCTGATTGGCGGCCTGCTGGTGTTTTTGCTGGGCGACGGACCGCATCTGCCGAAAAGCAGTGGCCGGTTGCCACTGAGTCAGGGATTGGCGGCGCTGCGAATTCCACGGTTTCGAGCCGTGGCCGGGGGTTACTTCGGTCACATGTGGGAGCTCTATGCCTTCTGGACGCTGGTGCCTCTGCTGATCAGCCGCGAGCTCCAGCGTCTGGGGGAGGGTGATGCATTGGTTCCCTGGCTCTCGTTTGCAGTCATTGGCATTGGTGCTGCGGGGTGTGTTGGTGGCGGCAGGCTCAGTCGGACTCTGGGCAGCGAGTGGGTAGCCCGACGGGCACTGATGGTGTCCGGGCTCTTCTGCCTGGTATACCCCTGGTTGAGTGGGCTGGCTCCAGTGTTACTCATTGCATTGCTGATTGTCTGGGGCGTTGCCGTAGTGTCCGACTCGCCTCAATTTTCGGCCCTGGCGTCGGCAACCGCGCCCCGGGAATCGGTGGGCTCCTCCCTGGCGGTCATGAATGCTGTTGGCTTCGGGCTGACCCTGCCGGCCATCTGGCTGACCAGCGGATTATGGGGGCAATTGAATGTGTGGGTGGTTCTGCTTCTATTCCCGGGACCTGTGCTCGGACTGTGGTCGCTTTCCAGGGCACGACCTGAGGTCCAGCCTGGTTAATGATCGTGAGCATGAATGAGCCAGACACGTCCAAGGCGAGAGTGCTGATACTCTCCGGGTACGACGCCGCCAGTCACAAGCGTTGGCGTGAGCACCTGGCGGCGCTGTTGCCGGAATTTTATTGGCGGGCCCTGGTTTTGCCTCCGAGGTTTTTCCGCTGGCGAATCCGTGGCAATCCGCTGAGCTGGCTGAATGAGCCGCTCCTGCAGGAATCCTGGGATCTGATCATCGCCACCTCCATGGTGGACCTGGCAACCCTGCGGGGGCTACATCCGCGCCTGGCCCGCACCCCCTGCCTGCTGTACATGCATGAAAATCAGTTCGCCTTTCCGGTATCCAGCGGCCAGAACGCCAGCGCCGATCCACAGATGGTGAACCTGTACAGCGCGCTTTCGGCCGACTGTGTGGTATTCAACAGCGGCTGGAACCGGGACAGTTTTCTGGCCGGCGTTGATTCGTTCTGCCAGAAGTTGCCTGACAGAGTGCCTGAAGGGCTGACCGAAGTTCTGCGCGACAAGTCCCGGGTGATACCGGTGCCGATTGAGGACCGATTATTTACGGAGCGCCCGTCCCTTAGGGACCGGACCTGTCCGCATCTGCTCTGGAACCATCGCTGGGAATACGATAAAGGGCCCGATCGCCTGCTGAAGTTCCTGCAGGTGCTGGAACAGCGCTCGGTGCCGTTCAGGTTGAGCGTGGTGGGCGAGCGGTTTCGCAGTTATCCGAAGGCATTTGACCGGATAGGCGAACAGTTCGGTCATTCCATCGAACACTGGGGGTTCCTGGAAAGCCGTGAAGACTACGATCAGTTGCTGCGCCAGGCGGATATTGTGGTTTCCACGGCCCTACATGATTTTCAGGGCCTGGCGATGCTCGAAGCCATGGCCTCGGGTTGCGTCCCGCTGGCGCCGGACCGTCTGGCCTATCGGGAATATGTGCCTGCCCAGTGTCGGTATGACAGTCATGAAGAGGATGCAGAGCGAGAGGCGGAAGCTGCCGCCGACAGCCTCGAAGCCCTGCTGGAAAAAGGCGCTTCGGCCTGCCCGCCGGATGGCTGGCGGGCATCCAGGCTGGCCGGAGACTACCAGTCCCTGTTTGAGGAGCTGATCAAAACCGGGGCAAGCAAGCCCTGACCCTGTTTCTTTCCCAAACCTGTCCCAGATCAAACCCGCTCCCTTGCGGTTGTCTTCGTCGATACTAGACTCAGAATTGTCTGTCGGCCTCACCACAGGGAGTCGTGGCCATGGAGTTCCATACCCTCGACGGCAATGAAGCAGTGTCCTCGGTGGCATACCGCCTGAGCGAGACCATTGCCATCTATCCGATTACCCCCGCCTCGGTGATGGGCGAACACGCTGATGACTGGGCAGCCCTTGGCAAACCCAATCTCTGGGGGCAGGTGCCCAGTGTCGTTGAAATGCAGTCCGAGGCCGGTGCCGCCGGCGCCATGCACGGGGCACTGCAGGCTGGTTCTCTGGTAACCACTTTTACCGCCTCACAGGGGCTGCTGTTGATGCTGCCCAACCTGTACAAGATTGCCGGTGAGCTGTCGCCGTTCTGCATGCACATTGCCGCCCGCAGCATTGCCACTCACGCCCTCTCCATCTTCTGCGATCATTCCGACGTGATGAGTGCCCGTGGTACCGGATTTGCCCTGTTGGCGTCGGGATCGGTGCAGGAAGCCCAGGATATGGCCGCCATTGGCCACGCCGTTACCCTCGAAAGCCGGGTGCCAGTGATGCATTTCTTCGACGGCTTTCGCACCTCCCATGAAATTTCCAAGATCGCCGCCCTGAGCGATGACGATCTGAAGGCCCTGGTACCCCACGAAGGACTGGAGGCGCACCGGAGCCGCCGGATGACGCCGGACCGGCCGGTGGTTCGGGGCACCTCCCAGAACCCGGACGCCTTCTTCCAGGCCCGGGAGGCCATCAACCCCTTCTATCAGGCGTTTCCGGAAAAGCTGGAAGCCGTGATGGACCGGTTTGCCGGTATTACCGGCCGGCAATACCATCTGTTTGATTATGTCGGGCATCCTGAGGCCGACAGGGTGATCATCCTGATGGGCTCCGGAGCCGAATGCGCCCATGAGACGGTGGAGTGGCTGCTGGAGCAGGGCGAGAAGGTCGGGGTGCTCAAGGTGCGCCTGTTCCGGCCCTTTGCGACCGACCGTTTCCTGAGCGCTTTACCGGAGACCGTTGAGCAGCTGGCGGTACTCGACCGCACCAAGGAACCCGGAGCCCAGGGCGAGCCCCTGTTGCTGGAAGTCAGCGGTGCTTTGATGGAAGCTTACAGCCGGGGCGATCGCAAGGTGCTTCCCCGGGTTATCGGGGGCCGCTATGGGTTGTCCTCCCGGGAATTTACCCCCGCCATGGTGTGCGCAATCTTCGACGAACTGGAAGCCGAAGCGCCGAAAACCCGTTTTACCGTTGGCGTGCGGGACGATGTCAGCCATCTCTCGCTGGGTGTGGACAGCGAGCTGGATATTGAATCCCCGAAAACCCGCCGGGCGCTGTTCTTTGGTCTTGGCGCCGATGGCACCGTCAGCAGTAACAAGGCCAGCATCAAGATTCTGGGCGAGGGCACGGACCTGTTTGCCCAGGGCCATTTCGTCTACGACTCCAAGAAATCCGGCGCAACCACGGTATCCCATCTGCGGTTCGGCCCGCTGCCCATTCGCTCCAGTTACCAGATCAACAGGGCCCAGTTCGTGGCCATTCATGCGCCCCAGTTTCTGGAGCGGTTTGATGTGCTGGATCATGCCGCTGAGGGCGCAACGGTGCTGCTCAATGTACCCTGGCCCGAAAACGAGGTCTGGGAGCGGCTTTCGGTGGAGGTCCAGCGGGTACTGGTCGAACGTAAAGCCCGCCTCTTTGTGATCGATGCCGCCGAGGTGGCGGAAAAAGCAGGGCTGGAGCGGCGGATAAACACGGTCATGCAGGTCTGCTTCTTCGCCCTGGCGGATATCCTGCCCCGGGAAGAGGCTATTGCCCATATCAAGGAATCCATCCGCAAGACCTGGGGTCGCCGCGGGCCGGAAGTGGTGCGTCGCAATGTGGAAGCGGTGGATTCGGCGCTGGACAATCTGCATGAAGTGCCAGTGCCGGACGAAGTTACAGCAACCCGCGTCCGGCCACCGAGAGTGCCGGAGAGTGCGCCGGACTTTGTCCAGAAGGTCACGCGCCTGTTGCTGGAAGGCCAGGGAGACAAACTGCCGGTGAGTGCTTTCCCGCCGGACGGTACTTGGCCCACGGGCACCAGCCAGTATGAGAAGCGGACCATTGCCCTGGAAATCCCGATCTGGGAGTCTGACCTGTGCGTGCAATGCAACTTCTGCGCAATGATCTGCCCGCACACCGCGATCACCAGCAAGGTGTTTGAGCCCGAAGCGGTCAAAGGGGCGCCGGAGGCATTCGAAGTCGTGCCGGAAACCCAGACCTCTGAACTGGAGGGCCTGGATTACCGGATCCAGGTGGCCCCGGACGACTGCACCGGCTGTGGCTTATGTGTTGAGGTCTGCCCGGCCAAGGACCGGACCCAGCCCAAACGCAAAGCCATTAATATGCAGCCAATCGAGGACCACCGTGAGGTGGAGGCGGAGAACCTGGCGTTTTTCCGGAGTATTCCGGATGTGCCCAGAGACCGTATCCCCCGGGATTTCAAATCCCTGCCGCTGCTGATTCCCCTGTTCGAATATTCAGGCGCCTGTTCCGGCTGCGGCGAGACGCCTTACATCCGGCTGCTGACCCAGCTAGTGGGCGATCGCCTGCTGATTGCCAATGCCACCGGCTGCTCGTCGATCTACGGTGGCAACCTGCCCACCACGCCCTATACGGTGAACGCCGATGGCCGGGGGCCTACCTGGAACAATTCGCTGTTCGAAGACGCGGCGGAACTGGGGCTGGGCATGCGCCTGGGGCTGGACAAGCTGGTGGGTCGGGCCCGGCAACTGCTGGACGGGTTCCAGGGACAGTTACCTGAAGCGCTCTACTCGGAGCTGACCGGCGCCTGCACTACCGTCGATGAAACCGCCATGGCGTCACGGCGCACAGCCATAGAGCAACTTCGTAGCTGGCTGGCGGACCAGCAGGGGCCAGAGGCCCGGGAGCTAGAGACCCTGGCCGACGAGCTCTGCCCGAAGAGTGTCTGGGTGATTGGTGGCGATGGCTGGGCCTACGACATCGGTTATGGCGGCCTGGACCACGCCCTGGCATCGGGCCAGAACCTGAAATTGCTGGTGCTCGACACCGAGGTTTACTCCAATACCGGCGGGCAGCAGTCCAAGGCCACGCCCATGGGTGCCATTGCCAAGTTCGCTGCCGCCGGCAAGGCCACCCGCAAGAAGGACCTGGGCCTGCTGGCCATGAGCTACGGCCATGTCTACGTCGCCCAGATTGCCATGCAGTCCCACAGCAATCACACCACCAAGGCCCTGCAGGAAGCCGAGAGCTTTGACGGCCCGGCACTGATCATTGCCCACAGCCCCTGCATCGCCCACGGTTACGATCTGGTGCACTCACCCGCGCAGCAGAAACGGGCAGTGGACAGCTGGGCCTGGCCGCTGTATCGGTTTGATCCCCGACGAACCCACGAGGGTTTGCCTCCCCTGCAACTGGATTCCCCGCGTCAGAAGGTGACCATGAAAGCCTATATGCAGGAAGAGGCCCGGTTCCGGATGCTGGAGCTGAGAGATCCCGAACGCTACGAACAGCTGGTGGCTGCGGCCTCGGAGGCGGCCACGGAACAGCGGGAGCTCTACAAGCAGCTGGCGGGCATCCATTTCGAGCCTCACGAATCGTCCGATGCTGACAACGATAAGGGTGAACGTCATGACTGAGCTGGCAACCCGTTGGCTGGGGCTGGAATTGCAGTCGCCCCTGGTGGTCGGCGCCAGTCCGCTGACCGATGATCTCGATGCGCTGAAAGCCTGCGTGCGGGCCGGTGCCGGTGCTGTGGTCATGCACTCGCTATTCGAGGAACAGCTGGTGGAGGAGCAGATGGCTGCCCACCGGTTTATCGATTCACGCATCAATATGGATGCCGAGGCCCGGTCGTTCTTTCCGGAGTCGGAAGTTTTCGAGATGGGATCGGGCAGTTACCTTCAGCGGCTGGAATTGTTACGCCGATCACTGGATGTGCCGGTCATCGCCTCGCTCAACGGTATTTCGACCGGAGGCTGGACCGGACACGCCCTTGAGCTGGAGGCCGCCGGTGCCCATGCCATTGAGCTTAACCTCTATGATCTGGCCACGGACCCTTCCGAGACAGCGGATAGCCTCGAACAGCGCCAACTGGCCGTGGTCCGTTCGGTGACTGAACAGGTTAGCATCCCCGTCAGCGTAAAACTGTCGCCGTTCTATTCAGCGTTGCCGGCCTTTGTGGCGGGTGTTGAAGCGGCAGGCGCCCGGGGACTGGTTTTGTTCAACCGCTTCTACCAGCCGGAGATGGACCTTGATGAGCTGGAATTGAGCCGGGAAGTGGTGCTGTCATCCAGCGCAGAACTGCCTTTGCGGCTACACGCAGCGGCCATGCTGTATGGCCAGACGTCCCTGGAGATGGCGGTGTCAGGTGGCGTTCATACCGGTGATGACGCGGCCAAGGCGATCCTCTCGGGCGCGACCGCGGTTCAGGTGGTCTCTGCGATTCTGGCAGACGGTCCGGGAGCCCTCGGGCAGATACACGACGGGCTAATCCGGCGATTATCGGATATGGGCTATCGCGATCTCATAGAGGCGCGAGGCGCGCTGTCGATGGAAAGGGCGCCCAACAGTCGGACCTGGGAGCGCCTCAACTATGCCCGCCTGCTGCATGGCTGGAAATAACGATTACAGGTTCTGGTCGGGCACTTCCCGGATGCGTCCGTGCTCGTCAATGGCTACGTACACGAACAGGCCCTCGGTTACCTTGCGGGGGTTTTTCGCGGTGCGGTCCAGGGTCCAGACCTCCACGTTGATCTTCATGGAGCTGCGGCCAATGTCCACAAGCTCGCAGTAGCAGCCCACCTGGGAACCGACCCGTAATGGCGACAGGAACTCCATCCGGTCCATGGCCACGGTGGCGTTCCGGCCCTGGGAAATGCGCCCGGCCATGGTGTTGGCGGCAAGATCCATCTGCTTCACCAGCCAGCCTGCAAAGACATCGCCATTGGCATTGGTGTCGGCGGGGAGAGGAATTACCTGGAGAGTGAGGTCACCACGGGGCGTGGGTTTGTCATCGTCTAACGCTGTCATAGTACTGCCTTCTTGCGAGCCTGGAATTGTTTTAACACGCATGGTAACGGCCTGAAGCGCCGCTGCAAGCAAATTTGAACATTCCTGACTATATTTCAGAAGCTGTAACAAAGTTGTCACAGAGTGCCATTAGTCTGCACCCATCGGTAAAGCACATCCGACACAACGTCCAAACCGAATAATGGAGACTTGACGTGATGAAACTGAACAAAGCACTCGCGACTGTTGCACTGGCCGGCTCCGTAGCCGCCATGTCTGCACCGGCCATGGCCCGTGACACCATCAGCATCGTGGGCTCCTCTACCGTTTATCCGTTTGCCACTGTCGTTGCCGAGCGCTTCGGCACCAAGACCGACTTCAGCACCCCCAAGCTGGAATCCACCGGTTCAGGCGGTGGTCTCAAGCTGTTTTGCCAGGGCATCGGCACCCAGCACCCGGACATCACCAACGCTTCACGTCGTATGAAGACCTCCGAGTTCGAGCTTTGCCAGAGCAACGGTGTGACTGACATCACCGAGTTCCGCATCGGCTCGGACGGCATCGTGATTGCCAGCTCCAAGGAAGCCGAGAACCTGGACATCACCCTGGAGCAGCTGTTCCTGGCCCTGGGTTCCAAAGTGCCCGTTAACGGCGAGTGGGTTGCCAACCCGAACAAGAACTGGAGCGACGTTGACTCCAGCCTGCCAAACAAGCCGATTCGTGTGATGGGTCCCCCGCCGACCTCAGGTACCCGTGACTCCTTCAATGAACTCGCCCTGGCCGCCGGTTGTGACCAGCTGCCTGAAGCCGCCAACCTGAGCAAGGACGAGCACGCTTCCATCTGTGAAAGCGTTCGTGAAGACGGCGCATTCATCGAAGCCGGTGAGAACGACAACCTGATCGTTCAGAAGCTGATCGGTGACGAAGGCATGTACGGCGTATTCGGCTACAGCTTTATGGAAGAAAACTCCGACCGTCTGCAGGCCGCTACCCTGAATGGCAAGGTGCCGACCGCTGAAGCGATTGCTGCAGACGATTACCCGGTTGCCCGCTCACTGTTCTTCTACGTGAAGAAGGCGCACGTTGGTGTGGTTCCGGGTATCCAGGAATACGTCAGCGAGTTCACCAGCAACGCTGCCATGGGCCAGAACGGCTACCTGAAAGATGTAGGTCTGATCGTGCCGCCCCGTGCTGCTCTGATGGACCTGATGGATAAGGCAGAGAACATGCCGAACCTGACTCTGGACGAGCTTAAGTAAGACCGCCGTCCGGTCAAGAACAGAGGTGCGGGTCTCGATTGAGGCCCGCACCTTTTGCACGTTTGGACGATTCGGTGCCAGTGCAGATATGAATCTGTAGACTGTGCGCCAATACGAAGTGGAATACAGGAATTTTCATGCAACCGGCTAATCTTTTATTACTGACCCTGGCGTTGGCGATCGTGGCCTATTGGCTTGGTTACGCCCGCTCCCGGTCGCTGGCGATGCCGCTGGGTGGGATCCGTCACCTCAAGTCCCTTCCTTTCTACTATGGCGCCAGAGCCGCCTTGTGGAGTGGCATTCCCGCCCTCCTGGTGCTCGGTTTGTGGGCTGCGTTCCAGGGCAAAGTCATTCAGCTGATCATCATTGGTGGCCTGCCAGACAATATGATTCCGGCGACTGACGGTGAGGCAAGCCTGCTGCTCAGTAAAATCAGCAACGTTGCCAGCGGGGCCTTGCCTCCGGGATTTGTCGAAGCGCCGATTGCAGAGGCGGCTGAGCGTTTGAAGGCGCTGCGCACGAAGAGCCGGTTCCTGATGTCCGCTCTGGTTGTCTCGGTAGCCGTTCTGGCAGGTTTCCTGGGCTGGTTGCGCATAAGGCCTCGCCTGAATGCCCGTGTCCAGGTTGAATCCATCCTTAAATGGGTGTTCTTCGCCTGCGCGGCCCTGGCGATATTGACCACCGTCGGCATCATTTTTTCGGTAGCCTTTGAAACCATTCGTTTCTTCGGCAAGGTGCCATTTACCGAGTTTTTCTTCGGTACCCACTGGAGCCCCCAAACCGCGCTCCGGGCCGATCAGGTGGCTTCCCAGGGGGCATTCGGCATGATCCCCCTGTTCACCGGTACCCTGCTGATTTCTGCCATTGCGATGATTGTGGCGGTACCGGTTGGGCTGCTGTCGGCCATTTACCTGTCCGAGTATGCCGGCAAGAAGGTCCGCGGTGTGGTCAAGCCACTGCTGGAAATGCTGGCTGGTATCCCGACCGTAGTTTACGGCTTCTTTGCCGCCTTGACCGTTGCACCGTTTATCAGTGACCTGGCCGCTTCCATCGGTATCGAGGCGTCTTCCCAGAGCGCCCTGGCCGCGGGTGCCGTCATGGGCATCATGATTATTCCGTTTGTATCCTCACTCTCCGATGACGTGATCAATGCCGTGCCCCAGGCCATGCGGGACGGCTCTCTGGCGTTGGGTGCAACCCAGTCGGAAACCATGAAGAAAGTGATCTTCCCGGCTGCACTGCCCGGAATCATGGGTGGCATCCTGCTGGCGGTCTCCCGGGCCATCGGCGAAACCATGATTGTGGTTATGGCCGCAGGGCTGGCGGCCAACCTGACCGCCAATCCGCTGGAAACGGTCACCACCGTTACCGTCCAGATCGTGACGCTGCTCACCGGCGACCAGGAGTTTGACAGCGCCAAGACACTTGCGGCGTTCGCGCTCGGTGCAATGCTCTTTATCGCCACACTGCTGCTAAACGTTATTGCCTTGAAAATCGTTCGCAAATATCGGGAACAGTATGAATAACCAACGCTCGCAGGCGGAGATAGTCCGCCAGTCATTGAAAAGCCGCTATCGAAAAGAGCGCCGGTTCCGCGCCTATGGCGTGCTGGCGATCGCCATTGCCCTGGGGGCTTTGCTGACCCTGTTCACCGACATTATCGGCAAGGGTTATACCGGCTTCCTCAAGACCACCATCACCATGGAAGTGCAACTGGATGGTGAAATGATGTACCTGGATGACCCGACGGACGAGCGCCAGATAAAGATGGCGGATTTTGTCGAGCCGCTGGTCCAGGCACTGATCAAGGAGATTCCCGGAGCGACAGAGGATGACCGGGACCAGGTACGTGGACTGATCAACCCTTATGCGTCGGTGACTCTCCGCGATGCGCTGACGGCCAACCCGGACTGGCTGGGTACGTCAAGGACCATGACGTTCCTGAGCCACACCAACGTAGATGTCTACGTAAAGCATGCGGGCGATGACGCCTACTCGATCAAGTTGAATGACCAGCAAAAAGCCTGGGTTGACGAACTGCAGGAGCGGGGCGTCATCGAGACGTCCTTCAACGACGTGTTTTTCAGTGGCGGCGATTCCCGTGATCCGTCCAGGGCCGGTATCCTCGGGGCTATTGTCGGTTCGCTGCTGACCATGTTCGTTACCCTGATCCTGTCATTCCCGATTGGTGTTGCCGCGGCCATCTACCTGGAAGAGTTCGCGCCCCAGAACAAGTTCACCGATTTCATCGAAGTGAATATCAACAACCTGGCGGCGGTTCCTTCCATCATCTTTGGTCTGCTCGGCCTCGCCGTGTTCATCAACCTGTTCGGCATGCCCCGTTCGGTCCCGGTGGTTGGTGGTCTGGTGCTCACCCTGATGACGCTGCCCACCATCATCATTTCCAGCCGGGCCGCAATCAAAAGCGTGCCGCCCTCGATCCGCGAGGCGGCGGAAGGTATCGGAGCCTCCAAGATGCAGGTGGTTCTGCACCATGTGTTACCGCTGGCCATGCCGGGCATGCTCACCGGTTCCATCATCGGCATGGCCCAGGCTCTGGGTGAAACCGCGCCGCTGCTGTTGATCGGTATGGTGGCATTTATCGTGGATGTGCCGGATGGGTTCCTGGATTCGGCCACCGTTCTGCCGGTGCAGGTATTCCTGTGGGCCGGGAGCCCTGAGCTGGCCTTTATTGAACGTGCGTCGGCAGCCATCATGGTGCTGTTGACCTTCCTGATCAGCATGAATGCATTGGCCATCTGGATGCGCAAACGTCTCGAGCGCCGGTGGTAAGGAGAATCAAGATGAATACTGTGAATACAACCATTGCCAGTGAAGTTTCCCAACCGGACGAGGTGGCCGTGCCTGTTCAGGAATCCAAGCCTGCAGAAACCATCATCGAGGAAGGGAAAACCGTTGGAAAGCCGTTCTCGGACGACCCAAAATTCAAGCTTCGGGATGTCGAGGTGTTCTACGGCGATGCCCCTGCGATCAAAAAGATCAGCCTGGACATTGGCTGCAACGAGGTCATTGCCTTTATCGGTCCATCCGGCTGCGGCAAATCCACATTCCTGCGCTGCCTGAACCGTATGAACGACAGTATTGATATCTGTCGTGTGAAAGGTTCCCTGAAACTGGACGACCACGACATCTATGACCCCAAACGGGATGTCGTTGAACTGCGGGCCCGGGTCGGCATGGTTTTCCAGAAGCCTAACCCGTTCCCCAAGTCTATCTACGACAACGTGGCCTACGGCCCCCGCATCCACGGCCTGGCCAATCGCAAATCGGATCTGGATGAAATCGTGGAAAACAGCCTGCGCAAGGCTGGCCTGTGGGATGAGGTAAAGGATCGCCTGGACGCCAACGCAACCGGCATGTCTGGCGGCCAGCAGCAGCGTCTGTGTATTGCTCGCGCCATTGCTGTCAGCCCGGAAGTGGTGCTGATGGATGAGCCCTGTTCGGCGCTGGATCCGATTGCCACGGCGAAGGTGGAAGAACTGATTGCCGAGCTGTCCGAGAGCTACACGATCGTTATCGTGACCCACTCGATGCAGCAGGCGGCCCGGGTATCCCACCGTACGGCCTATTTCCACCTGGGACACCTGGTGGAAGTGAACGAAACCAACAAGGTATTCACCTCGCCGGAACACGAACTGACCGAGTCCTACATCACCGGCCGTTTCGGCTGATTCCGGACCTGAGGAATTTTGGAGAAGAACAGTATGCCTACAAAGAAGGATGACGTTTACGGGGATCACATTTCCCACAAGTTCAATGATGAACTGATGGAGCTCAAGACCGAGTTCCTGAAAATGGGCGGTATGGTAGAAGCCCAGGTCGAGAACGCCATTCAGGCGCTGGTGGATGGCGATGGCCATCTGGCCGACGAGATCCGCGCCAACGACAAGAAAGTCGACAAGATGGAAGTGGAGATCGACGAGGAAGCCACCCTGATCATCGCCCGTCGGCAGCCGACGGCCCGGGATCTGCGTCTGGTTATTTCGGTCATCAAGATGGTCGCCGATCTGGAGCGTGTGGGTGACGAGGCCAAGAAAATCGCCAAACTGGCCATCAAACTGCAGGAAGAAGGCCAGGCTCCGCGCGGCTATGTGGAAGTCCGCCACATCGGCACCCATGTGCTTAGCATGCTGCACGATGCCCTGGATGCCTTTGCGCGCCTGGACTCCGAGCAGGCCCTGCGGATCATGAAGGAAGACAAGCGCGTCGATGAGGAATATCAGGCCGCCGCCCGTACCCTGTTGACCTTCATGATGGAAGATACCCGCAACATTTCAAGGTGCATGTCCGTGATGTGGGTGCTCCGTGCCCTGGAGCGGGTAGGTGACCACGCGTGCAACATTGCCGAGAACGTGATCTTCATGGTCAAAGGCGAGGACGTTCGTCATACGCCGGTGGAGGAAGCTGAGAAAGTCGTTGGCCGCTGATTTTTGCTTGGGAGGAAGCAAGCGGGCTGGTAGTGCTGTTTGGGACACGCTCAAGGCATCCATGCGCGCTTAGCTTTCGCCATCCATGGCGAAAGATAGTCCCAAACAGCACTACCAGCCCACTTGCCCGAAGCTGGGTGCTGCTCTCCAGTTCGCCTCAGTAATCTTTGGTGTTTGCTTGCAGGCGTAGTGAGACTCTGGCCGGACGGCGTGTGGTGGGGCTTTCCGGGACTGTCTTTCGCCATGGATGGCGAAAGTCAAGCGACCAGGGACGGCTCGAGCGGGTCCCGGAAAGCCCCACCACATGCCGGCCCTCCACCCAAGTCTAAAAATCAGGCCTGCTTCATTTTGTCGGTATACGGAGGCCAGCCCAGCGGCTTGCCAGCGAGCACGTGAAGGTGGATGTGGAACACAGTCTGCCCGGAGTTTTCCCCGCAGTTCATGACAACCCGGTAGCCGTCGTCGGCAAACCCCTTCTCCTTGGCAATCTTCGCTGCCACCAGATACAGATGCCCAACCAGCTCCCGATCGCCTTCGGTGATGTCGTTGATCGTGGCAATGGCCTTTTTCGGGATGACGAGGAAATGCACCGGCGCCTGCGGGTTGATGTCACTGAACGCCAGGGCGAGGTCGTCTTCGTAGAGGATATCCGCGGGGATTTCGCGGTTGATGATCTTGGTGAAAATCGTCTCTGACATGGTGACTCCTTCTGGATTGTCCTTGGGATTGTTGTTCGGTGTTAAAGCTGATTCAGGCCCGGAATCCGGGATGTTATCTGCCTGACTGCGGCCGGCAGTTCCTCGTCGATGCCCATGGCATAGCGGGCCACCCGGTTGCGGGCGAAGGGCAGGGCGCGGGCGGCGCCCAGGCCGAGGTTGCGCAGCAGATGAACCGGCGGGATCCGGTTGCTGAACAGATGGTAGAACACATCCATGGTCAGCATCATTCTGCGGTTCGCCGGGCGGCGTTGTTGTTCATACAGGTTTAGCCATTTCGGGGCGGCCAGATCGTCACCTGCTCGCTTGGCCTCTTTAAGGGCTGATTGCAGGGCCTGTGCATCCTGGAAGCCGAGATTTACGCCCTGTCCAGCCAGTGGGTTGATGGTGTGGGCGGAATCGCCGGCCAAAACCACGCGCCCGGAATGGTAGTGTTTGGCATGTTGCCGGGCAATGGGGAACGATGCCTTGCTGTCGATGTGGGTCAGCAGTGGCAGGCTCGCAGGGAAAGACGACTGGATCTCGCTCATCAGCGTGTTGTCGTCCAGCGATTTCAGTCGAGCGAGTTCCTCGGGTGAATCGTACCAGACCAGCGAGCCCCAGCTTTCGCCGGGGTGTTGCGGGCCAGCGCTGTGCAGGGGCAAAAAAGCGCGGGGGCCGGAAGGATGAAAACCCTGCCAGGTAATGTCTTCAACCGGACCCTGATATCGAACCGAGACAACCATTGCCTGCTGGTCGTACTGGTTACGGGTGGTGCCGATGCCTGCGAGGTCGCGGATTCGGGAGTGGGCGCCGTCGGCCCCGACGACGAGGGTTGCTTCCAGTTCGTGACCGTCGTCGAGGGTGACGGTGGCTGTGTCGCCGGACTGGGCCAGCGAGGCAACACCCTGGCCGTGAAGGAGGGTCACCTGGGGGCAGGCTTCGGCAGTTTGCCAGAGGGCTTGCTGGGTGACCGAGTTTTCGACGATGTGTCCCAGATGGGGGGCGCCAAGTTCGTTGGCGTCGAATTGAACTTCGGCCAGTTTCCGGGGCACCAGGTTCTGTAATGGGTAGCGGGTTTCATCCCACACGGCCAGTCGTTTATAGGGCGTGGCGCGCATCCCGAGAATGTGGTCCCAGGCACCCAGGCTCTGGAGGTAGCGCTCGCTGCCGGCGCTCAGAGCAGAGACCCGGATGTCCGGTGCGCTGTCGGGGTCGAATACAGGCGGCGGGGCCCGGTCAACGAGGGCAACGCGAAAGCCATTCTGGCCGAGGCCAGTGGCCAGGGCAGCGCCGACCATGCCGGCACCAACTACCACAATATCAAAGGCTTGAGTCATATCGGTTTCCTGTCTGATGCCCCCAGTTTACGCGATGACGGCAACCAGACAAGAGACCGGGATCAAGCCAGCAGGAAAACCCTTAGTACCCTGCCATTCCGGATATCCGAGGCTCGGTGGTCTCGTCCGGCCGGCGACGGCCCTTAACCAGCCAGGCGGGTTTCTGGGCCCCGGGTTTGTTGAAGCCCTGGTTCAGTACCATCGGCTGGACCAGGGTCAGGAAATCGGCGGTCTTCATGTGGACAGATTCGCTGTGACTGCCCGCGGCGAAGGCCAGCTCGGGCTGTTCGGTCAGTGCCTCCGCGCAATACACCGTCATGCCGAACAGATTACCGAAGGGAGGCATGGCGCCTACTTCACAATCCGGAAAGCGGTCCTTGAATTCCTGTTCATCCGCGAGGTCAATAAAGTCAGTGTCCAGAATGCGGGACAGTCTGTCCCAGCGGATTCGCCAGGTTGCCGGCATCACCAGCATCGCCATTTTGCCATCCAGTTCGATGATCACCGTTTTTACGACGCGGTCGCCGGCAATCTTGACGTGGTGGGCCAGTTCCTGGGCGGTAAACGCAGGGGGGTGAGAAAGGCACATGTATTCCACACCTGCCTCATCGAGGAATTCCTTCAACTGCTGTACCGGCATAGTGACAACCTCCTACCAGCAATGACAGCGTTCCGGAGCCTGTGTAGGACAGATTACCTGGCCCCGATGGCTTGGCGGGGTCGCTAAACCCCGCCATTAATGGTCAGCTTAGTTGAGGTTACGCAGTTTGCGAGTAACCGGATGTATCAATGAGAAACCGATCGCGAATCTCAGTCGGTTTTATACATATGCACATCGCGCTGGGGGAACGGAATGCTGATGCCCTCGGCGTCGAATGCCTTCTTCACCTTCTCGTGCATGTCCCAGTAGAAGGGCCACAGGTCAGCGGACTTGGTCCAGGCCCGAACGGTCAGATCAACGGAACTTTCACCCAGCGCACCAACAACGATAAGAGGCTCGGGATCTTTCAGCGCGCGCTCGTCTTCCTCAATGAGTCGCTTGCAGACGGCCTTGGCCTTGTCGATGTCATCGCCGTAGCCAATCCCGAAGCTCATGTCGCAACGCCGGGTTTCATAGGCGCTCAGGTTGGTGAGGCTGGCGTTAGCCAACTGACCGTTAGGAATCACGATCCGGCGGTTATCGAAGGTGTCGACAATGGTGTAGAGAATGGAGATTTCCCGGACAGAGCCAAGGTAGCCCTGGGCGTCGATGACGTCGCCGACCTTGAACGGTTTGAAAATCAGGATCAGCACGCCGCCGGCAAAGTTGGCCAGGCTGCCCTGCAGTGCCAGGCCGACGGCCAGACCGGCCGCACCGATAATGGCAATGAAGGACGTGGTTGCGATGCCAACCATGGAAGCAACGGAGATCAGAAGCAGGATTTTGAGAATTGCACTGATCAGGCCGCAGAGGAACTTGTTCAGGGTGGGATCTTTCTTGCCCAGCTTGTTGTCGAGGACTCCGACAAAACGATTGATCAGCCACATGCCCACGATCAATGTGACAATGGCCAGCACGACTTTCGGTGCGTATGTCATGATCAGGGCCATGGCCTGATTCATGAGTTCCGAGGCACCGCCCTCAGCGCCAAATAGGTCTTCCATAAAGGACTCCTTGTTCGTTGGTATTTTTCATAAGTATCGGATTAACGGACAAAATCCTGCAACAACGTGATTCGTCTACTTCTCTATATAGCAGACAAATGTCAGGGGTGTGTATTGCAGGAAAAATATTCCGACAGTCGTTTACGCAACTGAGCGTTCACTGGCCCAATCGAGAATGGTTCCAGGGCCTCCACGGACAAGAATCCGGCCCTCTTTCTGGCTAAGCTGGTAGTCGTACATGGGGTCGTAATAGTCTTCGAGCAGCGCCTGGATCCACGCGTCGTGAGCGCCGGTTCGTCCGGTGGTCTCCTGCTGCTCGAGCGCCTCTTCCATCAGCCTGCGGAGTTGCTTGTGGCGTTCACCGCCGAGGCGTTTTCGGATGCGGTCAATGGCGCTGAGCAGATAGTCCCGGAAATTCAGCCAGCCTGCGTCGGTTCCGTCGCGGCTTACATAATCCGCAAACATGCCCTCAACATAGTCTTCCCGGATAATGGCCACACGCTCTTCCATGGGTTGCTCCAGAATCAGCAGCGGCGACTCGGCCATGCGATTCTTGAGCGACTCGGGCAGGGCGCAACGCCCTACAAGGCGGCTTTCATCTTCCAGATATACCGGGCCATCGTTCAAATGACGGGCTTTGAGCATGGCGACGGCCAGCCGGTTCTCGAAATCGATCTGTGAGGGTTGGGGTGTTACCTGGCGCCCGAAACTGGAGCCCCGGTGGTTAGCCAGGCCCTCAAGATCCACGGGATTGGGGAGCCGTTTCAGAACACGTGTTTTGCCGGTACCGGTGCGACCGCTGAGAATACGGAATTCGCCGGATTCGATCTGCGCTTCGAGGCTATCGATCAGAAACCGGCGCAGTGCCTTGTAGCCGCCTTTGACCAGCGGGTAGTCAATGCCGGCGTCGCGAATCCACTGCTGGGTAAGCCGGGACCGCAGGCCACCGCGGAAGCAGAACAGATAACCTTCGGGATGCCGGGCAACAAAGCGCTTCCAGGCTTCGATGCGCTGGGCCTTGATGTCGCCAGACACCAACTGATGGCCCAGTTCAATGGCCTTGTCCTGGCCTTTTTCCTTGTAACAGATGCCGACCCGGTGGCGTTCCTCATCGTTCATCAGTGGCGCATTTTCAGTATTCGGGAAGCTGCCACGGCTGAACTCCACCGGTGCCCGGACGTCCATCAGCGGAACATCGTTCAGGAACAGGGAAAGGTAGTCGTCGGTGTCGGGTCTGCTTGCCATTTCAACGCTAAACCAGTTGTCAGATGGAGGCGGCAGTATAGCGGAAATGGGGTTTTTCTGCTTACCTTCGCCTGTTTCCCGGGTTGGTCAGGGGTACAATGGCGCCTTCGCGAAATTAGAGTCTGGATAACCCATGTCAGCGGACTACCTGAATAAGAACCTGAGCAAAACCCTGGCCAGGGGGCGGGTGGCCGTTTCCCGTCCTGCCGGCTGTAAACGCATTGCCCTGTACCTGTTTGATCCGACGGTGCTTGAGGGGCCGTTATCCCACGAGGAGGCTCAGGCGGTGGTTGCCGAGCCGGCATACTGGTCCTTTTGCTGGGCCAGCGGCCAGGTGCTCGCCAGCTGGATCCTGGACAACCCCAGGTACGTAGAGGGCAGGCGGGTCCTGGACTTTGGTTCCGGATCCGGGATAGTGGCCGTGGCGGCGGCGATGGCCGGCGCTCGGGAAGCCATTGCCTGTGACATTGACCCGGCGGCCCTGGATGCAGCGAGTGCCAACGCGGCCCTTAACGGTGTGTCCGTTGGCCTTTGCCATGACTGGGCAGATCGCCCGAAAGATCTGGACGTGGTAACAGCGGCAGACGTGCTCTATGACCCCGAGAACCGGCCGCTGCTCAAAGTGTTCCGACAGGCGGCACCGCGGGTTTTGCTTGCCGACTCCCGGATGAAAGTGTTGGGTGACAGCACCTATCAGAGGCAGGCAACGATTGAAGCCAGGACCTGGCCGGATCTGAACGAATTCGAGGAGTTCAACAAGGTGCGTATCTATCTGGCTGAAGGAGGCCAGTAAAGGACTGGGAGGTGAGCGAGATGGTTATAAAAAAATAAAGGGCAACCAGACGGTTACCCTTTCTCGGAACAGGTCGGCGCATCCTTGCGCATTGGGCAACAGCCATGTTGCGAGATCCTTGAGCCACTCCGTGGTGCCGGCATCCGAGCCGGCTATCCGAATAGTTATCCCTTAAGCGAGGCGTCCCTGTATCCTTGCCTCTCCCTGCATTCCATGCCGGGGTGCATCCAGTGCGTCGTCCCTTTCCCTGTCATCCTTGATGTAAACACTATACCAATTGGATTCTGACAAACGTGTGAACTGTGCACGCGTTGCGTTTGATGTCAGTGTCGGCTTTCCCAATAAAATATAATTATCAGCGAGTTAGGTTTTTTCTAAGGGGGTTTCGCACCCATGCGCACGTGATATCACCGCAAGATCTCACGCTGTTGTAAGAGATATCTCACAGAGATCCTGGCGAATTTCTCAGATCCGGTTTGCCGATTTTGCGAACGCCGGGCCACGGAAGGAGACCAATGGCAATGCCTATGCCGTCTGCAGCCAGATCCGCCATGGAAAATTCCCGGTAGGGCAGGTTTGCCTGGATGAGTTCGATGCCCAAGCCAAAACCCAACAGTGCCGGCGCAAACCAGATCGCCCGCAGGTCCGGCCAGGCCAGTCGGGTCAGGATGGTGAGCTCAACAAAGGCAAGCACGTGGTTTACCTTGTCGCTGGAAGAAGAAGGGATGGGGTAAGGGTTATCGGTTGTCGCAAGAAATCCGATCGCCAGCACCGAAACTACAAAAGCTGTTCGCCAGAGGGGGCGATACTGCATCAGGCTGGTCAGTTGTTGTTTCAGTGAATCCATCGGGGAAGTCCCTGAGCGTTCTCGGGCTGTGGGAATGTTATCAACATGATATGCTTTGCGCCCCGTCATTGTCATTGAAGCGGAGGACCTGCCAGCGATGCTCAAGGGAAATTTTTTTCGTGGACTGGGCTATCTGGGTGAGGGGTTCCGCCTGATTCGTCAGCCCGGTCTGCGGCTGTTTGTCATTATTCCACTGGTTATCAATATTCTGCTCTTCGGATTGCTGTTCTTCTTCCTGGGGGAACTCTTTGCCGGCCTGATCGCCGCCGCCATGGCCTGGCTGCCGGACTGGGCCTGGCTCCAGGCGCTGGATTGGCTGTTCTGGATTCTCTACGGTGCGGTCATCGTGTTGATGCTCGCCTATGGCTTTGTCATCGTTGCCAACCTCATTGGCTCTCCATTCTACGGCTACCTTGCCGAACTGACCGAAAAGCACCTGACCGGCCAGGAGGTAAACACTGACGACAGCTGGGCTTCCATTATCAAGGACATACCCCGCGCGCTCTGGCGTGAGGTTCAGAAAATCCTGTATTACCTGCCCCGGGCCATCGGCCTGCTGATTATCGGCCTGATACCGGTTGTTAACCTGGTTGCTGCTGTTCTGTGGTTTCTTTTCAACAGCTGGATGATGGCCCTGCAGTACGTGGACTATCCGGCTGACAACCACAAGGTCAGTTTTCCGGCCTTGCGTCGGTTGCTCGGTGACACGAGGTTGTCCGCGTTCGGCTTTGGTCTGCCGGTGGCGTTGGCCGCCATGGTTCCCGTGCTGAATCTGATTGTGGTGCCGGCAGCGGTTTGCGGTGCAACGGCTTACTGGGTGCGTGAGAACGGCGCCACAAGAACGTAATTTGTCTGGAGGTTTCTTGGATACATCGGAATTTGGTATTGGTCAGCGTTGGGTCAGCCACAGTGATACTGGCCTGGGGCTTGGGATCGTCACGGACATCTCCGGGCGCCGGGTGACCCTCGGGTTTCCCGCCGCCGATGAGGAGCGCACCTACGCGATTGATAACGCACCTCTGTCCCGAATCATCTATCAACTGGGCGAGGAGATCGAGACCTTCGATGGCAAGCGGTACATCGTTCGCGCGGTCGAGGATCTTGGTGGTGTGCTCATGTACCACGCAGACGATGGCACCGATCTACATGAAATTTCCGAGGTGAAACTCGCAGGCTCGGTGAACTTTTCCGCACCGCACCAGCGGCTGTTCGCAGGCCAGTTCGATCGCAACGGTGCCTTTCGTCTGAGGTATGCCACCCTCCAGCACATGAATCGCCTGCGGGCGTCCCCTGCACAGGGACTGATCGGCGCTCGCACCCAACACCTGCCGCACCAGATCTATATTGCCCATGAGGTTGCCCGGCGTCATGCGCCCCGTGTACTTCTGGCCGATGAAGTCGGCCTGGGCAAAACCATTGAGGCGGGGCTGATCCTGCACTATCAGCTGCACACCGGGCGCGCAAGGCGCGCGCTCATCGTGGTGCCGGACTCCCTCACCCATCAATGGCTGGTGGAAATGCTTCGCCGCTTTAACCTGCGTTTCTCGATTGTGGATCAGGGTCGCTACGATGCCCTGAAAGATGAGGAAAGCGATGTTGATGCCCTGGTCAACCATATTTTTGGCGACGAGGATGCAGTCAATCCCTTCGAGAGCGAGCAGCTGGTGCTCTGCAGTCTCGATTTCCTCAAGAACAGCCGGAAGGCGCAGGACGATGCCCGAAAGGCCGAGTGGGACCTGATGATCGTGGACGAGGCCCACCACCTTGAGTGGAGCCCGGAGGAAGCCAGTCGGGAATACCGGATCGTTGAGGAACTGTCGGCGGTCAGCCGGGGCCTGCTGTTGTTGACGGCGACGCCGGAGCAGGTGGGTGTTGCCAGTCACTTCGCCCGCTTGCGGCTGCTGGACCCGGCCCGATTCCATGATCTGGATGCCTTCCGGGAAGAGGAGCAGCAGTACGAGACGATCAACGCTGTGGTCCGTCGGCTCCTGGACGAGAAATCCGACATCAGCGCCGAAGACCGGAAACTGTTGCGAGAATGGTTGGGCGAAGAGCTGGACCAGTTGCTGGCCGGAGATAACCCACGGCAATCGGTGATCGATGCTCTGCTGGATCGGCACGGTACCGGTCGCGTGCTGTTCCGTAATACCCGGGCGGCTATCCAGGGATTTCCCGAACGCCGTCCCGAACCCGAGCCGTTACCTTGCCCGGCCATGTACCAAGGGCATGCCTCGGGTATTCAGGGGTTGACCCCTGAGCAACTGGTGCCCGAGGAGCAGTGGCTGGCGGACGATCCGAGGGTGGAGTGGCTTGAGAAAAAGCTGGTGGGCCTGCGTCCAGCAAAGGTCGTTGTTATCTGTGCCAGTGCCCAGACCGCTATGGCCCTGGAGCATTATCTCCAGCTGCGTGCAGGTATTCGCAGTGCCGCCTTTCATGAACATCTGAGCCTGATCGAGCGAGACAGGGCTGCCGCCTACTTTGCCGACACTGAGCAGGGTGCCCAGGCACTGATCTGTTCTGAAATTGGCAGCGAGGGCCGTAATTTCCAGTTTGCCCATCACCTTGTGCTCTTCGATCTGCCCGCCAACCCGGACCTGCTCGAGCAGCGTATCGGACGGCTGGACCGGATCGGTCAGACAGAAGCCATTGATATTCATATTCCCTACCTGTGTGGCACCAGTCAGGAGGTGCAGTTCCGCTGGTTCCACGAGGGCCTGAATGCCTTTGCCGAAAGCTGCGCCGTAGGTGTCGCGGTTCAGGAAACTTTGCAGGCCCAGTGGCAGCAGGCCATTGATGGCGACCTTGATGTGGCTGATGAGCTGGTTACAGCCTCCGCAGACGAATCGAAGCGCCTGAAAACGCTGCTGCAAAACGGCCGTGATGCCCTGATCGAACTGAATTCCTGTCGCCCGGACGTGGCAGAGAACCTGATTGCCGCCATTGAAGACGAAGAGGCCGAGGCCCGGGTTCGGGATTACATGATGGAAGCTTTTGACATCCTGGGCGTGGATGTCGAAGACCATGCCGATCACTCCGACATTCTGAGGCCCGGCGAACAATATCAGGCCGGACATGTCGCCGAATTGCCGGAAGACGGCATAACCGTTACCTGGGATCGGAACAATGCCCTGGAGCGGGAGGATCTGGCGTTCATGAGCTGGGAGCATCCGATGGTTACCGGGGTGATGGACTCGGTCACCAGTTCCGGTCTTGGCAAGGCTGCGCTGGCCAGCCTCTCGGTGAAGGCGCTGCCTGCCGGAACGCTGTTGATGGAGGCCCTGTTCACCGTGCACTGCCCGGCGCCGGAAGCCCTGCAGCTTACCCGCTTCCTGCCGGTCTCCCCGTTGCGTCTATTGGTGGACGTCAATGGCAAGGAGCTGTCGGGTGCTCTTCCTCACGACCGGCTGAATGAGATGTGCTCGAATATCCGCCGGCGTACGGCCCAGGCCATCGTTCCGCAGATCCGTCCGCAGGTCGAAACCATGGTGGATCACGCGGAGCGGCTTTCAGCGCCTCACCTGGAGCCCTTGAGGGTCCAGGCGCTTGAGCAGCTAAAGGCGAGTTTTGAACCGGAGATCCGTAGGCTGGAAGCGTTGCAGAAAGTGAACCCCGCGATTCGTGAGGAAGAAATCGATTTCTTACGCGATCAGTTCAAGGCAGCGAAAGAGGCCATCGATCATGCCAGCCTGGCTCTGGAAGGCATTCGTGTGATCGTGACCGCATAACACAAGGTGTGATGGTCGTAACTGGCTGACTGTGCGGCATTTGCTGGTCAGCCCTCATCTGATGCGGTACCGTAAACGTAACGAATTGTAGTCTTCGAATTTTCCGAACCATGGATGACAGAGAGAACCTATGATGACTTTCATTCTGTTTGTAGTGGCACTGGCTGGCTTGCTGATTGTGATGCGGCGCGAGTCAGGTGCCGCCTCCGCCATTGGCGTAATGGCCGTCACCGGGCTGCTGTCCCTGATCTTTGCCTCCGGCTGGCTGGCTCTGCTGCTCTTTATTGGTGCCGCAGTCACGGCAGCTGCGGGGCTTCCGGGCTTCCGCCAGAGCTGGCTGACTCCCCGCGTCTTTTCGATGTTCAAGAAAGTCGCTCCCAAGGTTTCGGATACTGAGAAAGTTGCGTTGGAAGCGGGCACTGTTGGCTGGGATGGCGAACTGTTTACCGGTCGCCCGGACTGGCATAACCTGCTCATTAATCGCAATACCGGCCTGAGCGAAGAAGAACAGGCTTTCGTGGACAATCAGTGCACCCAGGCAATCTCCATGTGCAACGCCTGGGACGTTGCCGTTGAGCGGGCGGACCTTCCAAAAGAGCTTTGGGACTTCCTGAAGAAAGAGAAGTTCTTCGGCATGATTATCCCGAAGGAATACGGTGGCCTGGAGTTTTCTGCCAAGGCCCAGACCGCGGTGCTGCAGAAACTGGCTGCCAATGAATCACTGATGGTGTCTGTCGGTGTGCCCAACTCACTCGGCCCGGGTGAGCTTCTGGTCAAATATGGTACCGAAGACCAGAAGAACCATTACCTGCCTCGTCTGGCGGATGGTCGTGAGATCCCGTGTTTCGGGCTGACCGGGCCTCGCGCCGGTTCCGATGCAACCTCGCTGCCAGACACCGGGATCGTGTGCAAACAGAAGGTGGATGGCAAGGAAGTAGTCGGTATCCGGCTCAACTTCGAGAAGCGCTGGATAACCCTGGCGCCCATTGCCACCGTAGTGGGCCTGGCCTTCCGGATGTTCGATCCGGACAAGCTGTTGGGTGACACCGAAGATTACGGCATCACCTGTGCCCTCATCCCGCGGGACACCAAAGGCATGGAAATCGGCCGTCGACACTGCCCGATTGGCAGTCCGTTTTTGAACGGTCCGATCAAGGGCAAAGACGTCTTTATTCCTCTGGATTACATTATTGGTGGTGTCGATATGGCCGGCCAAGGCTGGCGCATGCTGGTTGAGTGCCTGTCCGTGGGGCGCTGCATCACGCTGCCTTCAGGCGCGGCCGGCGCAGCTGCCTACTCCGTTGGCACCGCCGGTGGCTTTACCCGCATCCGCCGCCAGTTCAATACCCCGGTTGCGGACATGGAAGGCGTGCAGGAGCCTCTGGCCCGGATCGGCGCCAAGACCTATATCGCTCAGGCGGCCGTCAACCACACGGCCAACATGATTGACAAAGGTGAGAAGCCTGCCGTTCCATCGGCCATCCTGAAGTACCACCTGACCGAGTTCCAGCGCGGCGTGCTGACCGATGCCATGGATGTTCACGGTGGCAAGACGGTGACACTCGGCCCGCGCAACTATCTGGGCATTGGCTACAGCGGCGCGGCGGTTTCGATCACGGTTGAGGGTGCCAACATCATGACCCGCAGCCTGATGATCTTCGGTCAGGGTGCGATCCGCTGTCATCCCTATGTGCTCAAAGAGCTGGCGGCCAAGGATAACGATGACATCAAGGCTTTTGACGATGCCTTCTTCGGCCATGCCGGACTGATCTTTGGTAATGCCGCCCGGGCCTTTACCCAGGCCCTGGGGCTTGGTCGGGCCGACGTGCCTTTCGACAGTGCCAGCCGCAGGTATGCCCAGGCTGTCGCCCGCTTCAGCGCGGCCTTTGGTCTGTGCTCTGATGCTGCGATGACCACGCTCGGCAGCGAGCTGAAAATGCGAGAGCTGATCTCCGCGCGGTTGGGGGATATGCTGTCTAACCTGTATCTTGCTTCCATGGTGCTGAAGAACTGGCACGAGACCCAGCCGGTAGAGGGCGAGAAGGAAGTGATGGAATACAGCCTGAGCCTGTTGCTGCATCGTACAGAGAACGCACTGGATGAATTCCTGCAGAACCTGCCAAACCGTGCTGTCGCACTGGTTCTGCGCGGTGTGACCATGCCATTGGGTCGCCGTTGGGACAGCCCCCATGACGATTTGGCCCGTAAGCTGGCCCGTGCGATCTCTACTGACACACCGATTCGCAACAAGCTGATCGCCAGTGTATGGACCACCGACGGAGAGGGTACCGTGGAGAATCCGGTGGCCCGCTACAACGGTCTGCTGAAAGACTACGACAAGGCGGAGCAGTTGTACCGTAAGGTAACCAAGGCCTACGCCAAGGGCGAGCTGCCGATGACCGCATTGCATCCGGAAGAGCGTTTCGAGGCCGCGCTCGAGGCCGGTGTTTACACCAAGGAAGAGGCCGATTTCATGCGCCAGTACGAAAACGTGGTGCTGGAAATGCTGACGGTCGATGACTTTGCCTTTAATGCCTTTGCCCTGAACAAGGAGTCTGTGATTGATCACAACCCCGCCTGACAGGGAACTGTCCTGAAATGTGGTTGTCCTTTGTAGCAGTCAGCGTTGGCGCCGTGATCGGCGCCAACCTGCGTTGGGCCCTGGGTTTGTGGCTGAACACCACCTACCATGCCGTTCCCTATGGGACGCTGGTTGCCAACCTCAGTGGTGGTTGGCTTGTCGGACTGCTGATCGGCTATTTCAGCCATGGCACCACGCTGGCACCGGAATGGCGGCTCTTTGCCATAACCGGATTGTGCGGTGCCCTGACCACCTTTTCGACATTCTCCCTCGAGATGTTTGCTGCAATCCAGGAAGGCAAATGGGCCATGGCGATCACCGGTATTCTGGCTCACGTTGTCGGCTCCATCCTCATGACTGCACTGGGAATTTATACCTTCGGCCTGGTGCGGGGATGATGGGTACCACTACCTACATAAATTCTCGAAATTACCCTTGGCAAGCTTCGGATTCAGGAGTAGAGTGAAGGGCGTAGGAAAGATTCAGTAAAGCATTTCATGAATAAGACGTACCTCCGCAGTTAGTAGTGACCGTCCTGTTTTTGATTCCGCGAGTTCTGTATTTCCGCAAAACGCTGACCTGACACCATGAAGGTGCGGGCGGCAGATAATATGATTGATTTCAGGAAGTTTAAGTATGTCTACTACTACCGGTACTGTTAAGTTCTTCAACGAAGCAAAAGGCTTTGGCTTTATCACTCGTGAAGGCGGCCCGGACGTTTTTGTTCACTACAGCGCTATTCAGGGCAGCGGTTTCAAGACTCTGGCTGAAGGCCAGCAGGTCGAGTTCACCGTTACCCAGGGCCAGAAAGGTCCCCAGGCGGAGAACGTTGTTGCCCTGTAATCCCTGATGGATTCGGCAATAACCGCCAAAAAGGCAGCTTCGGCTGCCTTTTTTAATGCCTGAAAAAGCATCGGATGATGCTCCGCTTTTGTCATTATCCCCTCTTTGTGTAATCTTTACCGGCCTGCTGCTCGTTTAACCTGACGTCGAGATCTCCAGGAATCATTACATGCTCCGACTGCTGAAAGCTGCCTGGATCCTGTTCTGGGCCATACTGCTCACCCTGATTCTGTTTTTCCCGATTGTGATTGCTGCGCTGCTTGGAAAGCGGGGGGACGCCGCATTTTACGGTACCAAGATCTACGCCTGGATCATCCTGAAAGTCTGCGGCATCCGTCTGAGAGTGCGTGGTAAGGAAAATATCACGCCGGGCCAACGTTATGTGATTCTGAGCAATCATGCTTCCTATTTTGATCCGCCCGCGCTGGTGCTTGCCCTTGGTTTGCAATATCGCTGGGTGATCAAGAAGGAGTTGCGCAAGGTGCCCCTGTTCGGATTGGCTCTGGAGACTTCCCGGAACCTTTTTATTGACCGGGCAAAGGGCAGCGACGCGCTGGAGAGCATCAAGCGAGGTGTTGACCAGCTTCCGGATGGCACCAGCATACTGATTTTCCCTGAAGGTACCCGTTCGTGGGATGGCAAGCTGTTACCCTTCAAGAAGGGTGGCTTTGTCATTGCCCAGGATGGTCAGCTTCCCATTCTTCCCGTAACTATCTGTGGTTCTCACCAGCGCTTGCCCAAGGGCAGTGCGGCGTTCAGCCCTGGTGAGATTGAAATCGTCATCCATCCTCCGATGGCTTCCGGTGCTTTGCCGCTGGACGATTTGATGACGGACGTTCGGAACAGCATCGCGTCTTCCCTCTGAAAAAGAAAAACCCGGCGGTCAGGCCGGGTCTGTGACTCAGGGCTGCTGTCTGTTTTATTCGGCGAAAATGGCCTCGTAGAAACGCATGGTGCCCTCCCAGGAACGGTTTGCGGCTTCTTCGTCATAGCCAATCGGCATACCGAACTCCTCGGCGACCTTGTCAGCACCGGGATTGGTAAATGAGTGCAGCACTCCCGGGAAACTGACCAGCGTGAGGTCGACTTCCGCGTCCTGCATCTCTTTCACCAGGCCTGCGACCTGGTCTGAGGGAACCATCTTGTCGGCACCACCGGTGTATACCTGGACCCGGGCCTTAACGGTTCCGGCTTCCGCGGTAATGGGGCTGCCGAGCGCGCCGTGGTAACTGACCACGCCGTCCAGGTCCACGCCCATACGTGCCATATTCAGGACCACCGCACCGCCAAAGCAGTAGCCTTGTGCAGCAATGCGGGAAGCATCGACACTTTCATGATTCTGCAGGATTTCCATCGCCTTCAGGAAGCGTGCCTTGACCTGATCCATATCCTTGGTCGCTTCCTGCATGAACTTCTGGGCGGTATCGGGATGGTCCGCCTGCTTGCCGGAGCCATACATGTCCAGGGCAAACGCCGTGTAGCCGGAAGCGGCCAGCCGCTCTGCCTGATCCCGGGCGAATTCATTGTGGCCCCACCACTCATGAACCACCAGAACGCCCGGACGTTTCTCTTCAAACTCATCATCCCAGGCCATGTAACCGGTGAAGGTGGTTTCACCGACCTTGTATTCGACGGTCTTGGTTTGCATTTCTGCCATTACCTGCGTGCTTGCCAGAGTGAGTGAGAGGGTGGCTGCGGCCGCTGTTGCTTTCAGGGTTGTCATAATCTGTCCTGCTCCTTTTGGGTCGGATTGTCTTTTTGTCCGGAAATCTACGCCCGGAACCGGTAAACCGATGCAATCAGTTGCCAATCCAGTATAGGACCTTTTGACTACACTACATCCAATGACTCATGAATCCGGACTGTCTTGGAGGTTGTCTATGAAAATCGGCGTGCCCAGGGAAATCAAGAACCGCGAATACCGTGTAGGCATGACGCCGGCTGCCGTTCACGAGCTGTGTGGTCACAATCATGAGGTTTTCGTGGAAACCGGGGCAGGCGTTGCCATCGGGTTTTCCGATGAAGACTATCGCCAGGCCGGGGCCAGCATTCTTGATACTGCGAGGGAGGTTTTCGACACTGCCGAGCTTATCGTCAAGGTCAAGGAGCCCCAGGCCGAGGAACGGGCACTGCTGAAGCCGGAACACACACTCTTCACCTATCTGCATCTCGCTCCGGACAAGGCGCAGACCGATGATCTGGTGAAGTCTGGCGCCACCTGTATAGCCTATGAAACGGTCACTGATCGTGCGGGCCACTTACCCCTGTTGGCGCCGATGTCGGAAGTGGCGGGGCGTATGTCGATCCAGGCTGGTGCCCACTGTCTTGAGAAAGCCATGGGTGGGCGCGGCGTCCTCCTGGGCGGTGTGCCCGGTGTCAGCCCGGCCCGGGTCGCGGTGGTTGGCGGTGGGGTTGTTGGCCAGAACGCCGTTGCCATGGCGGTGGGTCTTGGCGCCCAGGTAACGGTGCTGGACCGCAACATGGACGTATTGCGGCAGCTGGACCATCTTTATGGCAACCGCATCACCACACTGTTTTCTACCGCCCAGACCCTTGATCAGGCGGTGACAGAGTCGGATCTGGTTGTCGGTAGCGTGCTCATTCCCGGAGCTTCGGCCCCCAAACTGATTACCCGAGACATGATCCGCCGGATGCCGGAGGGAAGTGTGATTGTAGACGTTGCCATTGATCAGGGTGGCTGTGCGGAGACCTCCCGGGCCACAACTCATGACGACCCCACGTATATTGTGGATGGTGTGGTACATTACTGCGTGGCGAACATGCCGGGTGCGGTGGCACGTACGTCGACACTGGCGTTGAATAACGTTACTTTGCCGTTTGTGGCGGCCCTGGCCAATAAGGGGCCTGACCGTGCGATGAAGGAAGATCCACACCTCAGGGCCGGGCTTAACGTGGCTGCCGGCAAGGTGACCTACAGGGAAGTGGCAGAAGCAACCGGGCACCCATACACAAACCCTGAATCCCTGCTGGGATCCTGAGTGTGAAACCCTCGGAGAAACCATGAAACTGATTGGATCCACCACTTCACCTTACGTTCGGCGCATTCGTATCCTGCTGGATGAAGAGCCTTATGAGTTCGTCAACCTCAATATCTATGGTGAAGGTCGGGATGAACTGCGGCGCAACAATCCGACCCTGAAAATTCCCGTGCTCGAAGACGGCGGCCAGGAGATCTATGACTCCCGGATCATCGCCCGTTACATCAGTGCCAAGCAGGGCCGGGATCCGCTGACCTGGGACCAGGAAAACCAGCTTACGATGGTTGATGGCGCCAATGACTCGGCGGTCACCATGCTGCTCTCGGAGAAGTCGGGTATTGATACCGGTGAGGACCGGATGTTCTATAACCTTCAGCGTGAGCGGATCATGACCACCTTGCGTACCCTGGCGGCGATGGTGGAGGACGCTCAGTTTGAAACCTGGAATTACCCGGCGATCTGTCTGTACTGTCTCGTGGACTGGCTGGACTTCAGGGATCTGGTGGACTTCTCGGGTGTGGAAAGCCTTCTGTCATATCGTGACAGCCGCAGGGATTACCCCTGGGTTGCCGAGACTGATCCCCGCAACTCCTGATTCCGGGCGGCCGGCAACCGCCGGCCGCCAACCTCGTAAATTAAGTTGAAATTAAGTCTTCTGAAAGGTTGCAGAAGCTATTCTGTGCTTTTATCTTTGGTCACTACTTAATCATTTAAGTACTCTTTCCGGACCCAGGTCCGATTTTTTTTGAGTTGCTGTCTTAATGCATTAAGTTTCAGATAATTTGCATCAAAAACAGACCTTACAAAAACAATACGAGGTTCCGACAGATGAATTCTGGTAAGACACTAATCCGTAATCCCCTGGCCGCTGCAGTCTCTCTGGGCCTGCTGGCCTCGATGCCCCTGGCTGCACAGGCCCAGGACAGTGTGGAAGAACGCCTTGCCGCGCTGGAAGAAAAACTCGCCGAAGTCGAGCCCCAGGCAACAGGTGCCGAGGGGTTCTCTTTCAACACCTACGCACGCTCCGGTCTGCTGCTGAATGGCGACCTTCAGAGTGCCCCGGGCGGACCCTACCTCACACCTGCCGGTTCCGTTGGTGGTGCAGTGGGTCGCCTTGGCAATGAGCCAGACACCTATCTTGAGGCAATACTCAACTACAAGCAGGAAGCCGAAAACGGTACCAAATCCCATTACCGCCTGATGATTGCCGACTCCACCACCTCCAGCAACGACTGGACCGCCGGTGACGGTGCCCTGAATGTGCGCCAGGCCTATGTAGAATTCAGCGATGTTGCCGGTTTTTCCGGGATCTTCCGGGATTCGGCCATCTGGGCCGGTAAGCGGTTTGATCGCGATAACTTCGATATCCATTGGCTCGACAGCGACTTTATCTTTCTCGCTGGCCTTGGTGCGGGTGTTTACGATGTGAAGTTCACCGAATCGGTGAAATCCAATTTCTCGCTTTATGGCAGAAGCTTCATTGACTTCCCGTCCGACCCGCAGACAGCCACTGAAACCTCAAGTACTGACAGCCTGATCCTTACCGCCAACAACTATTTCGGCAATGTCCAGCTGATGCTCAACGGTATCAACGCCCAGGATAACGAGACCCGTGTTGTGGGTGGCGTACAGGAAGCAGCAGACACAGGTTTTCATACCATGCTGGCCTACCATGGCGGTGACTTCTTCGGCCTTTCTGACGGCAACTTCAAAGTAGCCGTGATGCATGGCCAGGGCCTGGGCGCCGAGGCCAAGAACATCGGTGCCGACGGTGATTTGCATGAGGATGCGGTCAGTACCCGAGTCGGGATTTACGGCACGACCTACCTGAGCGAGAACTGGCGCATTGCCCCCGCGATCCTGGCGGAAACCAGCGAAGACCGCTACATCAAGGGTGATGAGTATCAGTGGCTGACGTTCAATACCCGGCTGGCCCACGAGATCGGCAGCAACTTCGAGATGCAGTACGAGGCTTCCTGGCAGACCATGGATATCACGCCGCTGGGCTATGCCGGTCGCAATGCGGTCGATGGTGACTATTCCCGGTTTACCGTAGCCCCCACCTTCAAACCCCAGGTTGGCGGCTTCTGGAACCGACCGGAGATCCGGGTGTTCGCCAGCTACTCCACCTGGGATGACGAACTCGATGGCTATGCCAGCGGTGACGCACTGGGTGATGCGGAAACAGACTTTACCAGTGGTCAATGGACCTTTGGTACGCAAATGGAAATCTGGTTCTGAGACCGACAATAACAAACCGAGGTGATTAACATGTCCAGATTCAATCGTAACCTGTGGATGGCCGGCAGCCTGGCGGCTTTTGCTTTTGCCGGCACCGTGCAGGCCAAGACCATCACCATCTCCTGCGGCGCCGTGGGTGCCGAGAAGCAGCTTTGTGAGGAAGGCACCCAGGCCTGGGCGGATCAGACCGGTCATGAGGTAAAAGTGGTTTCCACGCCCAACTCGGCGACTGAACGCCTTTCGCTCTACCAACAGCTGCTGGCTGCCCAGTCCGAAGACGTTGATATCTTCCAGATTGACGTGGTCTGGCCGGGCATGCTGGCCCAGCATCTGGTGGACCTTGCGGAGTACACCAATGGTGCCGAGGATAGCCATTTTGAATCCCTGGTCCAGAACAACACAGTGGATGGCCGGCTGGTGGCCATGCCCTGGTTTACCGATGCGGGCGTGCTCTATTACCGCAAGGATCTCCTGGATAAATATGACCAGAATGTTCCGAAAACCTGGCAGCAATTGACCGATTCCGCTCGCGTGGTGATGGCCGGTGAGCGTGAAGCGGGCAATGACCGCTTCTGGGGCTTTGTCTGGCAGGGCAGGGCTTATGAAGGTCTCACCTGCAACGCACTTGAGTGGGTTGCCTCCCATAACGGTGGCACGGTGGTCGATGGCGAAGGCAATGTCACCATCAACAATCCCCAGGCCCGGGAAGCGCTCGCGCTGGCCAGTACCTGGATTGACGATATTTCCCCCCGCAGCGTTCTGAACTACACCGAGGAAGAGGCCCGGGGCGTATTCCAGTCCGGCAATGCGCTGTACATGCGTAACTGGCCTTACGCCTGGAGCCTGGCGCAAAGCGATGACAGCCCGGTCAAGGACAAGGTCGGCGTTGTAGCGCTGCCCAGGGGTGGCGAGCAGGGCACCCATGCCGGAACCCTGGGAGGCTGGCAACTGGCTGTCTCCCGTTACTCGGCCAATAAGGACGAGGCGGCAGATCTGGTCCGGTTCCTGACCAGCTACGAGGAGCAGAAACGCCGGGCGATTCAGGGTAGCTATAACCCCACGATTCCCGACCTCTATGAAGATGAGGATGTGCTGGCGGCGGTACCCTTCTTTGGTGAGCTGTTCGAAACCTTCAAGAACGGCGTGCCCAGGCCATCCTCTGTGACCGGTGAAAGCTACGGTCGAGTCAGTAATGCGTTCTTCAATGCCACCCATCAGGTGCTCTCTGGCGAGGCGGAGCCGGAGCAGGCGTTGAACGCTCTGGAGCGTCAGCTTCAGCGTCTTGGCCGCCGGGGCTGGTAACTGGCCATGGCTCATACCACACCGGCACCTGCAGAAACGGCCGCGGGCGGCAACTCGCCGGCCCGTGCAATGCCCGCCAAACGGCAAGCCAGCCGGGTGCGCCGCCAGCGCCTGCGGGCAGCATGGTTGTTCCTGATCCCCATGCTGGTGGTGCTGGCTGCCGTGGCGGGCTGGCCACTGATGCGAACCATCTGGTTCAGCTTCACCGATGCCAGTTTCGCCAATATCAGCGAGTACGGCCTGGTGGGTTTCGAGAACTACCTGGTCTACGACAATGGCGCCTGGTACGGCGTATTGGCAGATCCGACCTGGTGGAATGCGGTTTGGAACACGCTGTTCTTCACGGTGGTGTCGGTGGGTATGGAAACCGTTCTGGGTCTGATCATCGCGCTGACCCTGAACGCCCAGTTCCGTGGCCGGGGCTGGGTCCGGGCCGCCACCCTGATTCCCTGGGCGGTGCCGACCATCGTCTCCGCCAAGATGTGGGGATGGATGCTCCACGATCAGTTCGGGATCATCAACGAAATGCTGATGGGCCTCGGCCTGATTGCCGAACCACTGAACTGGACGGCCAATGCCGACCTGTCCATGTGGGCCGTCATTATGGTCGATGTCTGGAAAACCACGCCCTTCATGGCACTGCTAACGCTGGCAGCCCTGCAGATGCTGCCCTCGGACTGCTATGAGGCGGCAAAGGTGGACGGTATTCATCCGGTACGGGTGTTCTTTAAGGTGACCCTGCCGCTGATCCTGCCAGCCTTGATGGTCGCGATCATTTTCCGGGTGCTTGATGCGCTGCGGGTATTCGATGTGATCTACGTGCTGACATCCAACAGTGCGGACACCATGTCCATGTCAGTGTACGCCCGTCAGCAGCTGGTGGAATTCCAGGATGTCGGATACGGCTCGGCGGCTTCCACGGTGCTGTTCCTCATCATTGCTTTGCTGACCATCAGCTATCTCTATCTCGGCCGCAAACAGATCGGGGGTGAGGCATGAACCGCAAACTGCTGAAGAAAATCGCCGCGAAAACCGGTTTCGCTATCCTGCTGGCAGGGATCCTGTTGTTTACGGTGTTCCCGTTCTATTACGCGATCGTGACCTCGTTCAAGAGCGGTTCCGAGCTGTTCGATGTGACCTGGTGGGTAAGCGCCTTTGATTTCTCCAACTATGCGTCGGTAATCGGTGACGGCTCCTTCGTGGGCAGCATCTGGAATTCGGTACTGGTGTCCTTCGCCACGGTAATCATTGCCATGGCCTTTGGCCTGACCGCCGCCTACGCCCTTGGCAGGGTGCAGTTCCGGGGCCGAAGTGCGGTACTGATGATTGTGCTCGGGGTCTCGATGTTTCCCCAGGTGGCGGTGCTTTCCGGGCTGTTCGAGGTGATCCGGGCGCTGGACCTGTACAACAACCCGCTGGCGCTGATCTTCTCCTACACCATCTTCACGCTGCCGTTCACGGTCTGGATTCTGACTACCTTCATGCGGCAGCTGCCGAAGGAATTGGAGGAGGCCGCCATTGTCGACGGTGCCTCGCCCATGACCACGCTTTTCAAGGTGTTTATCCCGCTGATGTGGCCGGCCATGGCCACAACAGGCCTGCTGGCGTTTATCGCCGCCTGGAACGAGTTCCTGTTTGCACTCACCTTCACTCTCACCGATGACCAGCGGACCGTGCCTGTCGCCATTGCCCTGCTGACCGGTGGCTCACAGTACGAGCTGCCCTGGGGCAACCTGATGGCGGCGTCGGTCATCGTTACGGTGCCGCTGGTGTTGCTGGTGCTGATTTTCCAACGTCGTATCGTATCTGGCCTCACGGCGGGTGCGGTGAAAGGTTAACCAAGGAGTATTTATGACCCAGTCACAGCCCTGGTGGAAGGGTGGCATTATCTACCAGATCTATCCCCGCAGCTTTCTGGACAGCAACGGGGATGGAATTGGCGATCTCAAGGGCGTTACCCGGAAACTGCCCTACGTCGCCTCCCTGGGCGTGGACGCTATCTGGCTGTCTCCGTTCTTCACCTCGCCCATGAAAGACTTCGGCTACGACGTCTCTGACTACCGCGGGGTCGACCCGATCTTCGGGGACATGGACGACTATCGGGCGCTGGTGGCCGAAGCCCATCGTCTGGGTCTGAAGGTGATCATTGACCAGGTGCTAAGCCACACCGCTGAAAACCATCCCTGGTTCGAGGAAAGCCGGTCCAGCCGGGACAATGCCAAAGCCGACTGGTTTGTCTGGGCCGACCCGAAGCCTGACGGCACCCCGCCCAACAACTGGCTGTCCATTTTTGGTGGCAGTGCCTGGGCCTGGGACAGTCGCCGGGGCCAGTACTACCTGCACAACTTCCTGGCCAGCCAGCCGGACTTGAACTTCCACAACCCGGCGGTGCGCCAGGCCCAACTGGATAATATGCGGTTCTGGCTGGAGCTGGGCGCGGACGGGTTCCGCCTGGACACGGTGAACTTCTACTACCACAGCCAGGGGCTGGAGAATAACCCGGCCGTTCCCGCCGGTGAGAACAAGACGTTCGTGGCCAAGGGTGTGAACCCTTATACCTATCAACGCCACGTCTACGATCTCAGTCAGCCGGAGAACCTGGCGTTTCTCGAAGACCTCCGCGCGCTGATGGATGAGTTTCCTGACACCACCCTGGTGGGTGAGATCGGTGACGACCGGCCGCTGGAACGCATGGCGGAGTACACCCACGGCAGCCACCGTCTGCATATGGCTTACTCATTTGACTTGCTCTCAGACCAGCATGGTCCGGACTGGGTTCGCGATGTGGTGCGCCGGTTCCAGAATGGCCTCAGTGATGGCTGGGCCTGTTGGGCCCTGAGCAATCATGATGTGGTACGGGTGGTGTCGCGTTGGGGTGAGCATGCGGAGGATCCCCACGCCTACGCCCGGGTTCTTATGGCACTGCTGCTCTCGCTTCGCGGCAGCGTGTGTATTTATCAGGGCGAGGAGCTTGGCCTGCCGGAAGCCTGGGTGCCGTTCGAGGCACTGCAGGACCCTTACGGCATTGAGTTCTGGCCTGAGTTCAAGGGCCGGGATGGTTGCCGTACTCCCATGCCCTGGACCCCGGAAGCCAATGGAGGGTTCACCACCGGGACGCCCTGGCTTCCAGTCGACCGCCACCACCTTGAGCTGTCGGTGCAGAGTCAGGAAGACAACCCGGACTCCACCCTGAACAGCAGTCGGCGTCTGATCCGCTGGCGTCAGAACCAGCCGGCACTGGTGCAGGGCGAGCTGGAGCTGATCGAGAACACCGGCGATGCGCTTTGCTGGGTCCGAAAGACAGAGGAACAGTCCATGCTGGTTGCGCTCAATGTCACCGGCCGGGAACTTCGCACTCCGGTGCCCTGTGATATTGACCGGGTTGCAACCGGCCACGGTTTCACCGGTTATATCGATGGCGGCGACCTGGTCCTGCCGCCCTATCAGGCTTTATTTGCAGAGTTGTAAAACGTCGCGGCGCCCGGCCCTGACCGGGCGACTAACAGAGGAGTCTCCACCATGGCTTGCGTGGAACTGAAAAATATAAACAAGACCTTTGGACAGATTGAGATTCTGCCGTGCGTGAACCTGCGCATCGAAGACGGCGAATTTGTGGTTTTTGTCGGCCCTTCGGGTTGTGGTAAGTCGACCATGCTCCGGCTGATCGCCGGGCTGGAGGACCCCACCAGTGGCGATATCGAGATCGACGGCGAAGTGGTCACCGATCAGTCACCAAAGGAGCGTGGTGTGGGCATGGTGTTCCAGTCCTATGCCCTGTATCCCCACATGTCGGTGTATGAGAACATCGCCTTTGGCCTCAAGCTGGGCAAGGCCAGGAAGAACAAGATCCGCGAATGGGTGGAAAAAACCGCCGAAGTCCTGCAACTGGAGAAGTTGCTGGATCGTAAACCCCGGGAGTTATCCGGTGGCCAACGCCAGCGGGTGGCCATTGGCCGGGCCATGGCCCGGGAACCCAAGATCATGCTGTTTGATGAGCCGTTGTCCAATCTGGATGCCAGCCTGCGGGTTCAGATGCGCACGGAAATCGCCAAGCTGCACGACCGCTTGCAGTCCACCATGATCTACGTGACCCACGATCAGGTAGAAGCCATGACCCTGGCCGACAAGATAGTGGTACTCAACGGCGGCAATATCGAACAGGTCGGTACGCCCTACGAGCTTTACGAGACCCCGGCCAGTCTGTTTGTGGCAGGATTCATCGGATCTCCGAAAATGAATCTGATGCCTGGCAGCATTGACGGAGAAGTCGGTGCACCGACAACTGCCATCAATATTCGGGGTTTGGGCAAAGTGACTGTCAACCGCGAAACCTCTAGCCTGAAAGATGGCGATGCGGTGACCGTGGGTGTTCGCCCGGAACACTTCACCCTGGCGTTGTCGGGACCCGATCACGGGCTGGAAGTGGTAAACGTTGAGTATCTCGGCAACGAGGCCTATGTCTATGTCGAGCTGCCCGGTATGCAAGAGCTCATGGTGGTGCGCCAGCCGGTGCCCTGCGAGGTTCAGACCGGGCAGCGGGTGTCGCTGGCCACCGAGCCGGAGCTGGTGCATGTGTTCGATGCCAGCGGGCGGGCCCTGGGCCCTTTCAAGGCAGAAGCGGAGTCGGCCGAACGGTTGGCTGCAACCCAGTGAAATCTGAGAACCGGGGGCGGGAGAAGCGAGTGTGACGGAGAAGCCCAGGCGTCTGACAGTAAAGCTGATGGCGGAGAAACTGAATGTTTCCACAGCCACCATCTCCAATGCTTTCAATCGGCCGGATCAGCTGTCCGAAGGCCGTCGCCGCTGGATTCTGGAAGAGTGCAAGCGTCTGGGCTACATGGGACCCAACGCTGCCGCCCGAAGCCTGCGCACCGGCCGGACCGGCAACGTTGGCGTGATGCTGGCAGATAACCTGGCCTACAGTTTGACGGACCCGGTGGCCAGCGAGTTCCTGCATGGCCTCGCGGAGGTCCTCGATCGTCGCCACATGAACATGCTGCTGCTTTCCAGTCAGGACGACGATGAACACCGGAGTCGACTGCAGGAATCCATGGTGGACGGCTTCATTGTTTATGGCTGGCTGAAGAAGGGACGCACCTACGAGCGCCTGCTCCAGCATGGTAAGCCCATGGTCGCGGTGGATTTTGATCTCGAAGGCTGCACCTGGGTCAACATTGACAACTATGAGGGTGCCCGCCGAAGCGCCGAGCATGCGCTCCGGCAGCCCCCTGAAAACATTGCTATTCTGGGTCTTCGTCTGGTGGATACCGACCGTGTTTGCCGGATCCGCGACCGGGAACTGTTCAACGAGGCAAGGGCGATTTCCGTGCGCCGGCTTCATGGCTACACCGATGCCCTGGAGGCCGCCGGATACCAGGTACCCGCCGAACGCATCTGGTCCACGCCCACCAATACCCACGAGGACGCCTACCAGGCCGCCCGGGAAGCGCTGACCAGCAGCCCCAGGCCGGACTTGTTGCTGTGCATGAGTGACCGGATCGCACTGGCCGCCATTCAGGCCGCACTGCAGATGGGGCTGAGAGTGCCAGAGGACGTCCGGATCGTCGGTTTCGATGGTATTCCCGAGGGCGCCAACATCCATCCGTCGCTGACTACGGTCTATCAGCAGAGTGCCGAGAAGGGACGTATTGCCGCCCGGATTTTCCTGGGTGAGCAGGAAGATGCCAACGTGTTGCTGCCCACCTGTTTGCTGGTACGTGAAAGCTGCCCCTGATATCCGCTCACTCCATACAGAACAAGAGCCTGCCATGATGCCATTTGACGTACTCTGCTTCGGTGAAGCCCTGATCGACATGCGTGGTGAAGACGTCGACGGGCAACTCCGTTTTGTTCCCCAGCCCGGTGGCGCCCCTGCTAATGTTGCTGTCGGTGTGGCCCGGCTTGGTGGCAGGTCCGGGTTCGCCGGTCAGGTCGGTGCCGACCTTTTTGGCAACCAGATTCTTCGCTCCCTGTCCGGGTTCGGGGTGGACACGTCGCTACTGCTGCAAACCCAGAGTGCCAATACGGCGCTGGCCATGGTCGCCCTGGATGAAGCCGGCGAACGCAGCTTTTCCTTCTACCGGAATGCCACGGCGGATCTGCTGTATGAGCCGGAACAACTGCCGGACAGTGCTCTCGCCGGCCAGCCCATCTTTCACATCTGTTCAAATACCCTGACTGAGCCGGTCATTGCGGAAACGACCCTGGCCCTGGTGGCGCGGGCGCGAGGGGCGGGCTGCCTGGTGAGTTTTGATGTCAATTACCGAAAACCACTCTGGCCGGATCCGGAACGCGCACCGGAGCAGATTCGGGCCCTTGCCCTGGAGGCGGACCTCGTCAAGTTCAGCCGGGAAGAGCTGACAGCGCTCTACGGTGACCAGGAGGATGCCCTCGTTGAAGAGCTTTGTGATCAGGGTGTTCAGTTGGTCCTGGTTTCTGACGGCCCTGGCGCTCTTCAGGCCTGGACGCAGCAACGACGGCTCACAATCGTTCCACCGCAGGTGCGGGCGGTGGATACTACCGCCGCCGGTGATGCCTTTGTGGCCGGCCTTCTTTTTCAGTTGGCCCGTCATGGGGTGACGGCTGAACGGCTCAACACGTGGCTTGCCCAGCCGGCCAGTCTCGACCGGGCACTGAAGTTCGCAGCCCGGTGTGGTGCCATTGCTGCAACCCGGTTCGGAGCTTTCGATGCCTTGCCGTCAATCGCTGATTTCCAGGATCTGTGACTGGGCTCCTCAAAGGTCGGACTGGATTTTGATCAATTTCCCTTTCCTGATCGCTGTTCTTGACTATAGTTAAGTGTAAGGAACGGTTGCTGATCTGACAGTCACCGGATCCCGTATTTCACAATACCAACAACAGCAAATAAGGGGGTTGTCCATGCTCCTGTCACATGCGTTCGGTCTCTTCACCCATCCTGATGAAGAGTGGGCTTCCATACGAAAAGAACATGAAACACCACGCCGGGTCTATGTCGCCTATGTCCTGATTCTGGCGGCCATTGCACCTGTCTGCGCTTACATATCGACGGCTTATTTTGGCTGGACGGTCGGCAATGAGAGGCTGATCAAGTTAACCGAGATCAGTGCAATGCAGCTGAGCGTGCTCACCTACCTGGCGATGCTGGTCGGCGTCTTCGCACTGGGCTATGCCATTAACTGGATGGCGAAAACCTATGGCGCGAAGGAAGAGCATGTGCCCTCAAACGGCATTGCCTTGGCCGCATACTCTTGCACGCCTCTTTTCCTGGCGGGCTTCGCCCTGCTGTATCCGGTACCCTGGTTCAATGCCGTCGTCTTTCTGGTGGCGGCCTGTTACGGGGCATACCTCATGTATGACGGGCTGCCCATTGTCATGGGTATCGAGAAAGAACGGGCTGTCATGTACGCCGGGGCGTTGCTGACGGTCGCTCTGGTGATTCTGGTATCCACACGTGTCGGCTCGGTCATTCTCTGGAACTTTGGCGTCGGGCCTGTATTTATAAGCGGATAGGTCGAAACCAAACGGACTGCCAAGGGGGAGCCACGAGCTCCCCTTTTTTATGAATTCTGGCAATTACCGGGCGCTTGTCGTGATTTGCCATCCCTCTGTCGCAATTTGGCAATGCGTTCTTAACGAAGCCCGACTAGGTTCTTCAGTTGGAGTAGTAGCGGCAAAGGTTGCGGGACGCCGAGGCTACAAAGGATGAACGCAGGGGAAGACATAACAATGAAACGATTGACACGGCGGGATTTTCTGAAGGCATCAGCCATGGGTATGGGCGCGGTGGTGGTCTCCACCGGCCTGGCAGGTTGTGTGCTGGATAGCTCCGACGAGCGAACAATCAGCTTCACTCACGGTGTGGCCAGTGGTGATCCACTTGCCGACGGTGTCATGCTCTGGACCAGGGCAGCGCCGGCGAACGGTGGCGCTCCTGTGGGCGTGGCCTGGGAGGTGTCGACGGATGAAGATTTCGAAAACCTGGTGCATTCCGGCACGGCGGAGGCCGCGGAAGCCCATGATTTCACCGTCAAGGTGGATGTGCGTGGGCTGGCGCCGGGGCAAACCTACTATTACCGCTTCCAGACGACCGATCGTCAGTCACCGGTAGGCGTAACCCGGACACTGCCGGAGGGCAGTATTGATGCGGTCAGACTGGCCGTGGTGTCCTGTTCGAACTACCCGGCCGGTTACTTCAACGTCTACCGGGAAATCAGTAACCAAACCGATCTGGATGCCGTGGTGCACCTGGGGGATTACATCTACGAATACAGCTCCGACAGCAGCAGCTATGCGGCAGAGGATGCACAGGGGCTGGGCCGCACCTTCCCGGAGAACAACAACCTTGAGCTGATTGAGCTGGTGGATTATCGCAGGCGTTACGCTGCTTACCGGGCAGACCCGGATCTCCAGTCACTCCATGCCAGAGTGCCATTTATCGTGGTGTGGGACGACCATGAGGTGGCCAACGACACCTGGGAGGAGGGCGCCGAAAATCATAATGACGGCGAAGGCGATTTCACAGAACGCAAGCTCAATGCCCTCAAGGCCTATTTCGAGTGGATGCCTATCCGCCCGGTAATCGAGGGCAGCGACGAAGCCATTTTCCGGACCTTCCGGTTCGGCAATCTGGTGGACCTGCACATGCTGGATACCCGTATTATCGGGCGTGACCAGCAACTGGACTACATGGACTATTTCACGGGAGAAGGCCTCGATGCCGCCCGCTTTACTGCGGATGTCGGCAGTCAGAACCGCACGCTGCTGGGCGCGGAGCAGCTGCTCTGGCTGCAGTCTTCCCTGAACTTCTCCACTGCGACCTGGCAGGTGCTGGGGCAACAGGTACTGATGGGCCGAATGAATCTGCCCGCGGAGCTGTTGGTGGCGATTGCTAATGAGCAGTTCGACGGGCTGCCGGCAAAGCTGGCGGAACTGGCCCAGCTCAAAGGCCGGGCGCTCCAGGGGGATCCGTCCCTGACTGACGAGGAACTGGCACGCATCAACACTGTTGCCCCCTACAACCTGGATGCCTGGGATGGCTACCAGTACGAACGGGAAGTGGTTCTGGGGACTGCCAAGGCGCTGAACAAGAACCTCGTGGTGCTGGCGGGGGATACCCATAACGCCTGGGCCAACAATCTGAAAGACATTAATGGAGACCAGATTGGCGTGGAATTCGCCACGGCCTCGGTGACATCACCCGGTCTGGAGGAGTATCTGGGCATTCCGGATGAGATGATTCAGGGTGCGGAACAAGCCATCGGTCTGCTGGTGGATGATCTTGACTACCTGAATGTGAATCAACGTGGCTACATGCTGGTTACCTTCACTCCGGAAGAGGCGAGAGCAGACTGGTATTTCGTTGACACCATCAAGTCAAAGGATTACCAGATCGATGCGGCCCGCACTGCCTCCCGCAAGGTGTTGCCCGGGCAGGGCAATCGCACTGTGGAGCCCGTAACCGCCGTGTAGGGTGACGGACCGGCCATTAGCTATCCTGTCCTTGATGCAGCGCAAGTCATTCCCGGCGATTTCCGGGGTTAAATGGCATTGTTGGAGAGGCAGGGAGCTCTTGGGGTATGTCCGGATCGGTGGAACTGAAAGGCAGCGAACACCAGCAGCTGGAGCCTGAATGGCATGTGCTTCAGCCTGCTGATGCCCGGCAAAGGCTGAAGGCAAAGGAGCCTCTGTCTGATGACGAGGTTCGCCAGCGTCTTGCCGGTCACGGCCCCAACGCATTGCCGGAGGCCCGGGCAAAAGGGCCCTTGGCGAGGTTGGGCCGGCAACTCAAAAATTTCCTGATTTATGTGTTGGCAGCGGCTGCTGTCATTACCGCGAGCCTGGGCCATTGGGTGGATGCGGGCGTTATTATTGCCGTCGTTGTTATCCAGACCCTGGTGGGCTTTATCCAGGAAGGAAAGGCCGAGCAGGCTCTGTCGGCCATTCGCCACATGCTTGCCCCCAAAGCCAGGGTGGTGCGGTCCGATGGCCAGCATCAGATAGACGCTGCGAACCTGGTACCGGGTGATACGGTATTGCTGGAACCGGGCGACCGGGTGCCTGCCGATCTTCGTCTGGAGAAATCCCACAACCTGAAAATCGATGAAGCCATTCTCACGGGTGAGTCCGAGGCTGTTGAAAAATCGACAGAGGCGGTGACTTCCGATTCCCCCCTGGGGGACCAGGCCGGGATGGCGTTCTCCGGCACCATGGTTGCGACCGGCACTGGCCGCGGCGTGGTGGTTCGTACAGGCGCCCGGACTGAGATCGGTCGGATTTCTGGCCTGCTTGCCCAGACAACCTCACTGAAAACCCCCTTGCTGGAACAGATGGACAGGTTCGCTCGCATTCTGTCGATCGTCGTTATTATTGCTGGCATTGCCATTTTTGTTGGCGGCTCTGTGTTCAGCGGACTGCCATTCCGTGAACTTTTCATGGCTGTGGTTGGCCTTACGGTTGCAGCCATTCCCGAGGGGTTGCCAGCGATTCTCACCATTACCCTGGCGATTGGTGTGCGCCAGATGGCCCGTCGTCAGGCCGTGGTTCGGCGAATGCCGGTTATCGAAACCCTGGGTGCGGTGTCGGTGATCTGTTCGGATAAAACCGGAACCCTCACCAGGAACGAAATGATGGTCACCCGGGCGGTGTTGTCCGGGACCCGGCTGGAGGTGACCGGCGAGGGCTACAGCTTTGATGGTGCGGTGAACGACGAACAGGGACAGCCGTCGGACTGTGCGCTGCTGGACGAATTTGCCCGGGCGGCGGCCCTGTGTAACGACGCCCACGTACACCATGATTCAGGCAGGGTCAGGATTGCTGGCGATCCTATGGAGGCGGCGCTGTCCGTGTTCGCCCGTAAAGCAGGTTTTGATGTTGAAAACAGTGCCGCCGACTGGCCCCGGAAAGATGAAATTCCTTTTGATACTGAAAATCGCTTCATGGCCACCCTGAACCATGATCACCACGGGCATAGCTTGGTCTACCTGAAGGGGGCGCCGGAGAGAATCCTGGATATGTGTGTCGGCGAGGTTGCCGAATCCGGAGAAGCCCGGGAGCTGCGCCGGGATTTCTGGGAGCAGGTCATCACAGAAATGGCATCGGATGGTCTCAGAGTGCTGGCCCTGGCCCGGAAACCGGCAGAGCGGGGCACCAGCGAATTGGCCATTGAGGATCTGGAACAGGGCGCCGAGCTGCTTGGCCTGGTCGGGCTTTTGGATCCGCCCCGGCAGGAAGCCATCCGGGCGATTGCAGAGTGCCACGATGCCGGAATCCGGGTCAAAATGATTACCGGTGATCATGGCATTACAGCTGGCGCTATTGCCCGCAAGCTGGGCCTGAAAAATACCGAACAGGTGCTGACTGGCAAGGAACTGGACCAGTTGGATGATGACCAGCTCCGCGATCTCGTTGGCGAGGTGGATGTTTTTGCCCGGACCAGCCCGGAACACAAGTTGCGGCTGGTGACCGCACTTCAGGCATTGCACGGGGTGGTGGCCATGACCGGTGACGGGGTGAATGATGCCCCGGCACTGAAGCGGGCAGATGTCGGGATCGCCATGGGGGTGAAGGGCTCGGAAGCGGCCCGGGAGGCGTCTTCCGTGGTGTTGCTGGATGACAATTTTGCCAGTATCGCCGCAGCCGTACGTGAGGGCAGAACGGTCTACACCAACCTGAAAAAAGGCATAGCCTTCATGCTGCCGATAAATGGTGGCGAATCCATTAGCCTGATCACGGCCCTGTTGTTGGGGCTTACGTTGCCAATTTCCGCCTTGCAGATTCTCTGGGTCAATATGGTGAGTTCGGTGGTTCTGGCGATGACGCTGGCATTTGAGCCCGCGGAACCGGATGTGATGAAACGCATGCCCAGAGCCCGGGAGGAGTCACTGTTGAAAGGGTTTGTTGTCTGGCGCGTGGTGTTTGTGTCCCTGCTGTTTCTGATGGGGATCTTTGCCGCCTGGTACTGGGCCATCCACCACTACGGCGATGAGAGCACGGCCCGAACGCTGGCGGTCAATACACTGGTTGCGATGGAAATGTTCTATCTGTTTGCGGTGCGTTACCTGGATTCGGCATCGATCACGCTGCGCGGGGTGCTCGGCACGCCGATCGTGCTGTTGGCAGTTGCCATGGTGATCGCGTTACAGCTGCTGTTTACCTATATGCCCTGGTTTAACGATACCTTTGGCACCCAGGCACTTAGCCTTGAAATGCTGGGATTCGCAGCTGCAGCAGGGGTGGCTGTGCTGGTGATTCTGGAAGTCGAGACGGCGTTGAGAAGACGCCTGCTCAGGGCAGCCCCCGGGTAATGACAGCGGGATCGCCCCTGCCCTCCACCGCTGCCAGTTCGGCACTGGAGAGCCATTGTCCGGGTGGCTTGTCCATGACGCTGGCGCAAGCGGCCAGGGCATGGCCCCAGGAACAACCGTTGGCGAACAGCATGCCGGCCTCATTCAGGGTGCCGCCGCGGTTGATGTAACCCAGAACCCGGGCCTGTGATGGTTCCGGGAACAGTGGGTAGAGATGGCCCCGGAATATCTCAGGGCGCATGTGTGTTAAGGCAACCCGTCGGTGAATGCGATGGGGGAAAAGTCGCTCCCTCTCGAATTCCGAAAGGCATGCCTGGGCCTCCATCGTGTCCCTTGGCTGGCGGAATCTGCCGGGTTCCTGGATATAAACCAGCCGGAAGGGTGTGCCGGTCTCCCGCAGACGTTCGCACGCCCGTATGGCTTCGGATAACTGATAGGCGCCGTTGGCCATGAGCAGCAAAGGCTCGCCTGCGGAGGTGTCTTCGTCTACTACGAGCGCGCCATGGCGGGCCAAGAGCTCCGCTTCCCCTTTGTCAAAGACACAGGGGCGCTCCCGTTTCGGAACCACCATGCAGGTAATCTTGCCTCTTTCACTGAACACCGAGGGCAGTGCCGCCAGGGTGCTGTTGTAGTCCGCCGGAAACAGGACGCGGGACACGTCGTTCATCTCGGCCAGCATGCTCTCGCAGAAGGTGGTGTCCTGGTGGGACTGCTCGTTCTTGCCGTTCTCCCAGGTGTGTGAGGTAGCAATAACCGGAAGCCCAAGCCAGCGGGCGGGGCGGCCCACTTCTTTCTGGTGCCGGGCAAAAATCAGCTCCTGGCGAATGGCGCCAAGCATCTTCACGCAGAAAGCCTCATAGCTGGCGACCAGGTTCAGGCCCGCCTTGTTGGCCAGGCAGGCCGATACCACGGCTTCCTCGTTGAGCGCGGTGATGATCTTGCCGTGAACCGATTCCTGGTCGTTTTCGGGATCGTTTACCCGGTGCTTCAGATCTTCAAGGACACCCGCGAGACGATTGCTGGCCAGCTCGTCCGGATTGCCCACGCGTGGCCTGAGCCCGGGATTTTCAGCCACCAGTGCCCGGAAAAAGTCATCCACTGCCTTCATTGGCGAAGTGCTGTCCGGATTGGCCGGTAACCTGGGGATCACCGGATCCGGCGGATTACGGGTTGCAAGGGCATGGTCCCTCTCAAGGGGGCGTGATTGCCTGGCGTGCTGGTTAAGCTGAGCGACACAGTTCTGGAGCTCGTTTGGAGCCACCCACAGCCTGGCTGCATGTTCATTGAACAGCTCCCTCGCGCGGGCGTGCATGCGCGGGTTCCCGGGCAGTGGCAGGTTGTGGGCCGCATTGCTGCTGGCGCCGTAGAAACCATACCCTTTGGGGGCTTCCGCAATGCCATAAGGCACCCGAACGGGATAGCTGCTTTCACCCCGCAGTGCCGCCTCGCCATTGGTGACAAGCGCCTGCTCCATTTCATAGAGGGCACAGACGAAGGCCGCAGGATCGCGGCCATCAAAACGGAAGGGCACAAATCCCCGATGCTCAAGGTGTGCTTCGAAACGCTCGAGACCTTCGCGGGTGCCCAGCTCTGTTCGCTGTTCAATACGCCGGCCGTTGGCAATCATGACCGGCATGACGGCTCCGCAATCCTCGGCGCGCCACCAGCGAGGGATCCAGTCGCTCCCGCGCTGTTCCTCGGAGGCTCCGTCAGAGAGGAAGGCGACCAGAGACTCGCCGGGCAAGGGCATGTGGGCATACTGGAGTTCGGCAAAACCCAGGTAACCGCCTTCAAGAATGCCTCCTGCGGTGTGCGGATTGACATGGCTACCGAGGGGCGCGGCCATGGTCCCGTCCGGCTTCTGCCGGTAACTGTAAAAATCGGAAACCAGAGTAGAGAGCCCGTCAGGCCCCCGATAACGTTCAGCCTGCTCCGGGTGAAGGTTCCCGGTGAGCACATTCAGGGCATCCACCGCTGCCACACAATGCCCCTGGCCCATCAGCCAGCTCCTGGTGCGCCCGGTCAGATTGTTCAGTGCCAGATAGCCGGCATAGGCCGGCACCATGTTCAGCGCGCCGCCGGTGTGGCCTTCCGGATTGGTCTTGAAGTCCTGGGATGCCAGTGGCTGACCGGATACATCGACCTTGCGGGCGTAAGTCATATGAACCACCAGCCAGAGACCGGCACTGGTCAGCCTGTCCAGGTCGGCGAGCTTGCGATAGACCGTGGCAGCATCGGGCTGATGGCCGGCAGCAACCAGGTGCTCGGCCAGTACGCTGACCTGATGTTGCGTGGCTTCACTGTGCTGGATGACGCCATAACCATCGCACCAGCGCCGGAAATCCGGGCAGTCCGAAGCGGCGTGATTAACCGCTGCTGTTTGAATGGGTAATGGCATTAGATGCCTCCATGGCGTCAGTGTGTCCCGGAATTTTAAAGCCACTGCTGTTCACTGCCATTGATGCAGGTCAGTCGAAACTGCATATTTCCGTGAGCCATTTTGGGGTAAGCGGTTGGGTGGAAGGCCTTGCCAAAATCGTGCGAAGCCATGGATGGCGGAGCCGAGCTTACAGGGACGTATTTACAGCGTATTTTGGCAAGGCCTTCCACCCAACCGCTTGCGTGCACGTTGCCGAATGCCATGGTTTCTGAGAGTCTGGTCGGATAAGGCATCTGAAAAGGAGACTCTCATGACGCAAGACAAGAATCAGGACAAGCGCCGGAAATATTCGGCCCCCGTTGTTGATGGCATTGGCAAATCAGCCAGTCGCGCCATGCTTCGGGCAGTCGGGTTTACTGACGAGGATTTCAGAAAGCCACAGATCGGCATTGCGTCTACCTGGAGTAACCTCACGCCCTGCAATATGCACATCAATCAACTGGCCGAGGAGTCGGCGGCCGGTGCCGATGAGGCCGGCGGCAAGTCGCTGATCTTCAATACCATTACCATATCGGATGGCATTGCCAACGGGACCGAGGGCATGAAGTATTCGCTGGTATCCCGGGAAGTGATCGCCGATTCCATTGAAACGGTTGCCGGCTGTGAGGGATTCGATGGCCTGGTGGCGATCGGTGGCTGTGACAAGAACATGCCCGGATGCATGATGGGGTTGGCGCGCCTGAACCGGCCGTCGGTGTTTGTCTACGGCGGCACCATTATGCCCGGTGAGAACCACACCGATATCATTTCTGTTTTCGAGGCCGTGGGTGCGCATGCCCGTGGTGACCTGGATCTGATCGAAGTGAAGCAGATCGAGGAAACCGCGATTCCGGGCCCGGGCTCCTGTGGCGGCATGTATACCGCCAACACCATGGCGTCGGCCATTGAAGCCATGGGCATGAGCCTGCCGGGCAGCTCCGCCCAGAATGCTATATCAGACACTAAAGCTGCGGACTGTCGTGGTGCCGGGGCTGCCGTGCTGAATCTGCTGGAGAAAGACATCAAACCCAGCGACATCATGACCCGGAAAGCCTTCGAGAATGCAATCACCGTGGTGATCGCCCTGGGCGGCTCCACCAATGCGGTGCTGCACCTGCTGGCCATGGCCAGCACCGTCGGTGTGGACCTGGAGCTGGAAGATTTTGTCGAGATTGGCAAGCGGGTGCCGGTGCTGGCGGATCTTCGCCCCAGTGGCCATTACATGATGTCGGAACTGGTCGCCATCGGGGGTATCCAGCCGCTGATGAAAATGCTGCTGGACCGCGGGCTGCTCCATGGCGACTGTCTGACCGTAACCGGCCAGACTCTGGCGGAGAACCTGGCCGACGTGGCGCCCTATCCGGAAGGGCAGGACATCATTCATGCCTTCGATAACCCGATCAAGGCCGACAGCCATCTGCGTATCCTGTTCGGCAATCTCGCACCAACGGGTGCGGTGGCGAAGATTACCGGCAAGGAAGGTACGCACTTTACCGGCCGTGCCCGGGTATTCCATTCGGAAGAGGAAGCCCAGGAGCGGATCCTCGACGGCACGGTGGTGGCCGGCGACGTGCTGGTCATCCGCTACGAGGGCCCCAAAGGCGGGCCGGGCATGCGGGAGATGCTCAGCCCCACCTCCGCGATTATGGGCAAGGGCCTGGGCAGTGATGTCGCGTTGATTACCGATGGCCGGTTCTCGGGGGGCAGCCACGGGTTTGTGGTTGGTCACATCACGCCGGAGGCGGCTGAGGGCGGCCCGATTGCGCTGGTCGAGGATGGCGACACCATTACCATTGATGCCGTCAGTAACCAGATCGAGCTGGATGTCTCCGATGAAGAGCTGGAACGTCGGCGCCAGGCCTGGCAGGCGCCCAAGCCCCGCTTCACTCGCGGCGTTCTGGCAAAATACGCTCGCACCGTGGGCTCTGCCTCCAACGGGGCCATTACCGATCTGCCATGATCCGATGGCGCCGGGCAATCGCTGCTATAATTCGCCGCTGACGGGGCACTGATTGCCCGGACAGTTAACAAGTGAAGGGGCTTTGAAGCATGGGTATCCGGAGTTTGACCATCGGGTGGGTGTTTTTGCTGGCGCTGCTGCCCGGGGTGTCCCAGGCTCACCAGCAGGAGGCATCGATCAACGCTTCAGCGTCGTCGAAAGAGGCTGGTCCAAACCTGGCATCAGTGAATGCTGCGGTTGCCATGGCTGGCGATAACGAGCTGATTTTCGGCAAGAATGCCGACCGGTCCGTACCCATTGCCTCTGTTACAAAAGTGATGACTGCTCTGGTTGTTCTGGAATCCGGAGAGCCACTGGACGAATGGCTGACCTTCAAGAAGCGGCATACGCCCGCCGCCGCCAACGCTTACAGTCGGATCCGCATCGACTCGGAAATGCGTCGTAAAGATGTACTGCGCATTGCGCTGATGTCCTCCGAGAATTTTGCCGCCTACACCCTGGCCCGCAGCCACCCGGGCGGATTCGATGCCTTTATCAAGGCAATGAATGCCAAGGCCGTGGCCTTGGGAATGACTGGCACCCGGTTTGTTGATCCAACCGGGCTGTCGTCGGAAAATCTGTCAACAGCGGCGGACCTCGTGAAGCTGGTAAACGCCGCAGCTGACTATCCGGAAATCCGGGAATACTCCACCACGGGTTATTTCCGTGGGCAGTTCCGCCAGCCCCGCTACAGCCTGTCGTTTGGCAACACCAATGCCCTGGTGCATCGCGATAGCTGGGGCGTAGGGCTGAGCAAAACCGGCTATCTGTCCGAAGCCGGCCGTTGTCTGGTGATGATTTCGAAGATGAACGGCAAGGAAGTGGTGACTGTACTGCTGGATTCGCTGGGTACCCGCTCGCCCCTTGGCGATGCCGGGCGTATCAAGCGCTGGCTTGATACCGGAGCCCGCGGTTCCGTGGCGGCTGCGGCCCGGCGCTACGAACAGGAAAAGAACGCGGCCTACGCGACCGCAGGTAACAGCACAGTCAGTGTGAACTGACCCTGAAAGGAATCCCGCCATGATCCAGATTTTCACCACCGGTGGCACCATCGACAAGGTGTACTTCGATGCCAACAGCGAATTCGAGGTGGGGCACAGCCTGCTGCCGGAGTTGCTGTCCGAGTCGAATATCCACGAGGGCTATCGACTGCGGGAGTTGATGCGCAAGGACAGTCTGGAGATGAATGATGAGGATCGCCAGCAGGTACTGGCGGCGGCCAGGGAATGTGACTGTAACCGAATCGTTATTACCCATGGTACCGATACCATGGCAGATACGGCTGCGGTATTGGCCAGCCTCAAGGACAAGACCATCGTGTTGACCGGCGCCATGCAGCCGGCCCGCATGCGCCGCACCGATGCGGTGTTCAATGTCGGGTTTGCCTGGGCCGCGGTGCAGTTGTTGCCGCCGGGAGTCTACATAGCCATGAATGGTGAGGTGTTCGAGGCTGGTGCAGTGCGCAAGAATCTCAAGGCGCAGCGGTTCGAACGCACCTGAACGTCACGCCAGGCTGTCTTTTTCTTCGTTGGTCAGCTCCCGGTATTCACCGGGTCTCAACGTTTTATCCAGTTCAACCTGCCCGATCCGCAGTCGATGCAGTGCCTCAACGTGGTTGCCAACGGCTGCAAGCATGCGCTTGACCTGATGGTAGCGCCCTTCCGAAATCGTAAGCTCAATGATCCGGTCTTCCAGAAGCTTCACCCGGGCCGGTCGCGTTGGCTTGGGGTCGTTGTGCAAATCCACCCCAAGTTCCAGTTTTTGTGCCGCCGCGTCGGTCAGTGGTTCGCTCAGCGTTACCCTGTAAGTCTTGGGACAATCGGTCCGCGGTGAGGTAACCCGGTGGGACCACTGGCCATCGGTGGTGAGCAACAGTAACCCGGTGGTGTCTGCGTCCAGGCGGCCGGCAATGTGGAGGTTCCGGGCGATGTCTGCAGGCAACAGGTCGAGCGCGGTGGGGTGGTCGCTGTCGGTTGTCGCGCTTACCACGCCTGCCGGTTTGTGCATCATCAGGTAGCGGTCGCCCGGCAGAGCCAGCAGGGCTCCCGCCAATGCCACCCGCTCACCGCCGGTTAATTGTGTGTTGGCGCTCTTGCAGGTTTGTTCATTTACCGTCACCTCCCCGCGGCTGATCGAACGCTTGGCGTCTTTTCGGGAGAGTTCGGTACTGTTGGCAATAAACTGGTCCAGTCGCATGGTATTCAGCAATGTTTGCCCGGTGCCGGTGAGCTCAGGCTGGCCAGGCAGAGCACCGGGGTTTCTCCCGTCATCCGGGACCAGAGTACGCCCAGCGCTTCGGTGTTCACATCGGGTCGGGGAGTCCGGAAGCTTGCCGTAGGTTCTATGCCGCTGCCATTGCGGGTTGCGAGAACGAAGGTAAAAGGGTGAGCGCCAGGGATGCCCAGTCGGATGTCGGTGGCGGTGATGCGGTCGCCGACCTGATCGTAATCCAGAAAGCCCCGGGTAAACCATTCCAGACGCTGAGCCTCGGGCAGGTCCGACACTGCCTTCGCCAGATCGGGGCGGCGCGGGAAATATTCAAGATTCAACGGTGCATCACCGTCGAGGAAGCCAGTGACAATTTCCACCCGCTGATCCCCCTGCAGAGCCGTGGCACGCCACAACAGGGTGTTGAACGGCATGGGTTGAACCAGCAGGTCGGGGCTTTCAAGTCCCGCTTCCGCGAGCGCGGGTTGTACTCGCTGGGTAATGACCTGTTGGGCCAGGACACTCCAGCCCAGGTACAGGGTGGACACAGCCAGTCCCGCAATCACTGCGGACTTGGCCGGCGGCCGGGCAAGGAAAAACAGACAGCCGGCCAGCAGGGGCAGGGTATAGAACGGGTCGATTATAAAGATGCTGCTGATGGCCACCGGTGGCCCGATGGGCCAGAAAAGCTGGGTACCATAGGTGGTAAAAGCGTCCAGCAGCGGGTGAGTGATCAGGATCAGGCCCGTCAGGGCAAGCCATCGCTGGAAACTCAGTTGCGGTTTCCAGCGCCAGAGTAGCCATGCAAGGGCCACCGCCAGTGGGGCCAGAATGAACAGAGAGTGGCTGAACCCACGGTGCTGGGTGAAGTTGGCCACCGCCGTCCCGTAGTCGATCACCACATCCAGATCCGGCAGGGTGCCCAGCACGGCACCCGTCAGCAAAACCGAGCGGCCTAGGGTCTTGCCGGCTACGGCGCCGGCCAGGGAGGCGCCCAGGGCGGCCTGGGTGATGGAATCCATGTCAGATCAGTCTCGCTTCAAATTCGTTACCAGCAATAGTAGGCCGCCGACACTGCAATGGATCACTGGCTTGCAGGTACCCCGAGCTCCGACAGAACCGATTCACCAGGATAACCATCGGCCACCAGGTTGTTGGCGGTTTGGAACTGCCGGATGGCTGACCGGGTGGCCGGGCCCATGATGCCATCGGGCTTGCCGGGCTCATAGCCCCGTTGCTGAAGCGCTTGCTGAAGACTGATGATGTTGTCGCGGGACAGTGCCGGCGCATCCTCCGGTGGTGGGTTCTGCAACTTGCCTGCACCGGCAATCCGGTCCGCCAGGTGGCCCACCGCGATGGCGTAGAACTCGGAGCGGTTCCAGCCCATGATCACACGGAAATTGTGATAGGCGAGAAACGCCGGGCCACGGTGGCCTGCGGGCACCACCAGAGCGGCATCAATCGGTTCGCGGGCCAGGGCATTGCCGAAGGCATCGGTGATCCCCATGTTTCGCCATTCTTCCAGCGGCAGGCGGCGCCCGTCGGCCAGGGAATAATCGAAATTGTCGGGCAGCAGCACCTCGCGCCCCCAGCGATAGTCGCCGTTCCAGTTCATGGATTCCAGGAACCGGCCCGCAGACATCATGGCATCCGGCAGGCTGTTCCACAGATCCCGTCGACCATCGCCATCGGCATCGACAGCGTGCTTCAGGAAAACGGTGGGCATGAACTGCACGTGGCCCATGGCACCGGCCCAGGACCCTTCCATCTGGTCAGCCGGTATGGCGCCCTCATCAATGATGCGCAGGGCCGCGATCAGCTGCTCGGTAAAGAAGGTGCTGCGGCGGGGGTCGCAGGCCAGGGTTGTCAGGGAGCTGGGCACCGGCATCTTGCCGAAATAGCTACCGAAGTTGGTTTCCAGGCCCCAGAACGATACCAGATAGGGTGCTGGCACGCCGGTTTCGCGGGTGACCCGGGCGAGCAGGTCCTGGTGTTCCTTCAGCAGTTCGCGGCCCTTGCTGACGCGGGCGTCGTTAACCCGCCGGTTCAGGTAGTCAGCGAAGGTGGTGGTAAACTCCGGTTGACGACGGTCCAGCTCGATTACCCGTGCCAGATGCTGGACTCCGGACATCACCTCGCTGGCTGTCTTGCTGCTGACCCCGGCGGCAATGGCCTGTTCCTGAAGCCGGGCCTTGCATTCAGCGAACCCCGCCGGCTCGACCTCAGCGTTGTCCTGGGCGAAGGCAGGCAGTGACAGTAGTGACAGAAAACCGGAAAACAACAAGCCGCGGGTAAGGCCGCCCTGGTGAAGAATCCTTGCAGGTCTGGTCAGCACACAAAACCTCTATCAGGCTGATGGTGGTGGAATAGTCCTGAGCCCATGTTAGCGCGTTTTCCAGCCGGAGAAACACTGTCCGGGGCCCGGTGGAGTGACAATTCTTTAACCTGACGGTTCCCGGGAACGGCGGATTGTCGTCTTTTTGTTGCCGACAGGTTCCTGGCGTGGGTGTTTGTTCTATAGTTGGTCCATAGAATCGGGTTGTGGATAGGGGAAGGTCTGAACTATGGCAATGCTGAAAGCGCTGGTGGTGGATGACGCCAGCTTTGTACGTGATCTGGTCAAACGAACCGTTCGCCAGCGTTTTCCGGTGATTGAAACAACCGATGCCCAGAATGGCCGGCGGGCCCAGTCGCTGATGTCCCGTACCGCGTTTGACCTGATCCTGTGCGACTGGGAAATGCCCGAGATGTCAGGGCTGGAGTTGTTGCAATGGATGCGTCAGCAGCCCCAGTACGAAAATGTTCCCTTTATCATGATCACCAGCCGGGGTGACAAGGATCATGTGATCGAAGCGGTCAAGGGGGGTGTTTCCGAATATCTGGGCAAACCGTTCAGCCCCGAGGGGTTGAGCAAGAAGATCATCAAGGTAATGGGCCGCAAACTGAAAGAGGCCATGGATCGGAGCGGCAAGTCCATGGCCAGTCCGGCCGATGCCTTCAAGGAGTCGGCCAATCTGCTTACCCGCAAGCCGGAAACTGTGGCGGATAGCCCCGCCGCTTCAACCCCTTCATCACCCTCACAGGCCGCTCCTGCCGCAACTCCCAAACAGGCCCCGTCCCGTGGTCCGATGAGTATGGCATCGGTGCGCTTTGCGGAAAGCACCCTGAAATCGGTGGTCAAGGATATCAACCTGACCGAGGTGCGGGTCATCGCGAAGCGGGATCAGGTGTTTCCGGGGATTCTCGACCAGGCGGTAGTGGACATCGAGACCGGCGAGGGCCAGATGGCCCGCCTCAATGGCTACGTGCACCAGTTGCAGGCGGTGGACAAACGCCAGGACACGGATTTTGTCAGCGTCACCATCCGTTTTGTTGATGAAGATCCGAAAAAACTCGAAGACCTGTCGAGGTTTGTCGCACGCTTCCGCGCCGGGATGCGCTAACTCTCTGCCTTTTCCGGTACCCGCTCGACCAGTCGTTCCCGAGGGAAGTGACAGATGAACTCACTGCCCTCGCCAATCCGGCTGCGAATCTCCAGGTTGCCATCGTGGTTGAGCAGCACGTGTTTGACGATTGCCAGGCCAAGTCCGGTACCGCCGGTATCCTTGTGCCGGCTGGGATCGGCCCGGTAGAAGCGCTCCGTCAGGCGGGGTATGTGGACCGGATCAATGCCGATGCCGGTGTCCTTCACCGACAGGTGAGCACCTTCACGGTTGGTGGACCAGGCTACGTGGATCTGGCCATTCGCCGGCGTGTATTTCACCGCATTGAAGATCAGGTTCGAGAATGCGCTGCGCAGCTGGCTCTCATCGCCTTTCAGTAGCCGGTGGTCGCCGATGTGAACCGTAATCTCGTGCTGTTTTTCGCCGCTGAGCGCGCGGGCGTCGTGGCAGATCTGAGCCAGCAGCTGGTCTACGTCGGTCAGCGTGTCGTTGACTGTCTGTTCCCCGGTTTCGATGCGTGACAGCAGGATCAGGTCAGTGATCAGGGCTTCCATCCGGGATGACTGGGCGGCCATGGTGTTAATGGCGCGGCGCCACTTCGGTGGAAGATCCCCGGCGTTGTCCACCAGGGTTTCCAGGTAGCCGCTGATCACCGTAAGGGGCGTGCGCATCTCGTGGGAAACGTTGCCGACAAAGTCCCGGCGCATCTGTTCGAGCTGGTATAGCCGGGTCACATCCTTGGCGACGATCAGGCGGTCATCATCACCGAACAGGCTGATCTGGATCTGCAGGTGAATGTGGGGCTTGGCCGGGGAATGGATCTCCAGGGGCTCCCGGTAATTCCGGGAATCGAAGTAGGTCTTGAAAGCCGGGGTGCGTATCAGGTTGTGGATGTACTGCCCCTGGTCGGTATTGCGTCTAAAGCCCAGCAGGTATTCGGCAGAGCCGTTCCACCATTCCATGGCACCCCGGGAGTCGGTCATGATCACACCATCGCGCATGGCGTTGGTGGACTCCTGCACCCGGTTGATCTGGGCCCTTAACCGGTCCTGGGTTCTCAGGTGATTCTGGTGCAGTTTGTGGAGGTTGTCGAAGATATCCCCCCAGAGCCCGATGCTTTGTGGCGCCTCGTCGGTAGCGCTCGGGTTGGCCAGCCACTGGTAGAGGCGCCGGGCCTGAACCAGCGTCCACCACAGGTACACAATCAGCCCGAAGGTAAGGCCGTAGACGGGCTCTCCGAAGTAAAGACCAACCAGGGTGGAGCCAATCAGGCCACCGATAATGTAGCGCAGGTATCGTGACCAGTTGTGCTGCATCAAAAACTGCCTTGTGTCCGTTCCGGGGCTGATGCTCAGCTGGCCGGAGTTACTTACGCGGCTCTGGTCGAGAAACGGTAGCCGGTTCCCCGTACCGTCTGGATCAGATGATCGTACTGGTCGCCAAGAGCCTTGCGGAGCCGGCGGATGTGAACATCGACGGTTCGTTCCTCAACATAGACGTTGCCACCCCAGACCTGGTCCAAGAGCTGGGAGCGAGTATATACCCGTTCCTGGTGCGTCATGAAGAACTGAAGCAATCGGTATTCGGTGGGACCCATGGTCAGGGCTCCCTCCTCGGTGGTGACGCGATGACCGACCGGGTCCAGAGTCAGGCCTTCCACTTCGATTGGGCTGTCCACGCCCGGTGGTGTCGCACGCCGCAGGACCGCCTTCAGGCGGGCAACCAGTTCCCGTGGGCTGAACGGTTTGGTGATGTAATCGTCAGCACCCACTTCCAGACCCTGGATTTTGTTGTCTTCTTCAACTTTGGCGGTGAGCATGATGATGGGAATGTCGGCGGTCGCTTCCTCTTTCTTGAGACGACGCGCCAGCTCCACTCCGCTGGTGCCGGGCAGCATCCAGTCGAGGAGCACGAGATCCGGGTGTTTGTCGACAATCAGGGCATGGGCTTCCCGGGCGTCCGCTGCCTCCAGATAGTCATAATCCGCCATTTCGAGCGCCACCGCTATCATCTCGCGGATCGGGGCCTCGTCATCGACGATCAGGACAGTTTTTCCATTCATGGGCGTTAACCTGTTTCAGACCTTGATTTGTTGCTGCCCTATTACAACGTCCGAGTATTACAAGTATATGACAGGTTCAGCCCACTATCAGATCAATCACCAGGCCCGCAAATACCGCAAAGCCGGCCCAGTTGTTGTTCAGGAAGGCCTTGAAACAGCCATCCCGCTCACGTTCGCGGGCGAGGTACTGGTGGTAGACGAACAGGCATGCCATGGCCACGACACCCAGATAATAGAACGTGCCCAGTTCGGCGCGGTGGCCCACCATCACCAGAATCAGCACCACCATGGCTTGCAGCATGCCAATGATCGCCTTGTCAGCATCGCCGAACAGGATGGCCGTCGATTTGATGCCCACTTTCAGGTCGTCGTCCCGGTCCACCATGGCGTACAGGGTGTCGTAGGCCACGGTCCAGAGCACGTTGGCCGTGAACAGGAGCCAGGTGAGCTGGCTCAGTTCACCCGCTTCCGCCGCCCAGGCCATGGGGATGGCCCAGGAAAAGGCCGCACCCAGGAACAGCTGTGGCAGGTGGGTGTAACGCTTCATGAACGGGTAAATGAACGCCAGCACTGCACCGCCGAAGGACAGGTACAGAGTCAGCGGGTTGGTGAACAGAACCACCATCAGGAAGGAAACCAGACACAGACCGGCGAACAGCGCTACCGCTTCCCAGGGTTTAACCCGACCGGCGGTGAGCGGGCGGTCCCTGGTGCGTTTGACGTGTTTGTCCCAGTCGCGGTCGGCAAAATCATTTATAGCGCAGCCAGCCGCGCGCATGAAGAAGACGCCCAGGGTGAAAACAATGACATTGCCGAGACCGGGGCTGCCATCGCCAGCGAGCCAGAGGGCCCAGTAAGTCGGCCACAGCAGGAGCAGGGTTCCGATCGGGCGGTCTATTCTGAGTAGGCTGGCATAATCGGCCAGTCGGCGCTGGATAGGTTCTGGCACAGCGTCAGGCAGCATGGCGTGCGTCCGTCTGGTGTTCTGGGAATTGAATGAGAACAGCGATTATAGCCAGTCGCAGGAGGCCGGTTAAAGCGTGTTCCGCTGAAACAGCGCTGGTAGCAGGTATTCGCCAACCAGCAGGGAGCTGTTGTGGCCGCTGAACAGGGAGCGCCGGGCCAGTTCTGGCTGGCCAGGTGTGACCGGTTTGCAGAGGCCGGTTTCCAGCGGTCCCCGTTGCCAGTGGGGGCTGGTAAACAGGTAGGCGCCCAATGGCCGGTTTCCGAGGTGCAACAGTCGTCGCCCCTCACCTTCCAGGCAGTTCAGGGGAATGACCGTTCTGGCCAACACCCAGGGCTGGTTATCACCACACAGGCTGACTTCCCGTATCCACGCGAACTGGCGGTGTGGGATGCCGAGATGTCGGGCCTCCTCCTGCGTGGGCGCTGCAAAACCCTCGCGGCGGACCTCAACGTGAAAGGAGCGGCTGCATTGTTTTTGCAGGGCCCGTGTAAACGAGCCCTCTACCTGCAGCCAATATCGGGCAGGCCCATGAACCTCCGGGTTGCGAAGGCCGGCGGCCGTCAGCGATTGGTACCAGTCCGTCGGGGGGATGGTCAGGCGGCTGTCGATATCAGAGACCCTTGACTGCATAGATGCCAGGGGCATTGCGCCAGTAGCCCTTGTAGTCCATGCCGTAGCCGAACAGGAACCGGTCCTCCACGTTCAGGCCGGTGAAATCGGCTTTCAGATCCGGGCGGGCTTTGCGGTCGTGCTGCTTGTCGACAAGTACGGCCGTCAGTACCTCACTGGCACCGTGGGCTCGGCAGTAGTCGGCGATGGCGCACAGGGTGGTGCCCTCATCCAGGATGTCATCGATAATCAGAACGGTGCGGCCGTTCATATCCGCTTCGGGCTGCAGTTTCCACTCGAGGATACCGCCGGTGGTCTCCTGGCGGTAGCGGGTAGCGTGCAGGTATTCGGCCTGGACCGGAAACCGGAGCCGGGGTAACAACTGTCCGGTGAGGATGAGTCCGCCGTTCATCACGCAGAATAACAGGGGGTTACGGTCTTTCAGTCGGGCGGTAATATCGTCGGCCAGGTTGCCGATTGCAGTCTGTACCTGCTGTTCATCGACCAGGCAGTCGGCTTCGGCCATTACCTGGTTCATTTCGGCGACGGTATCGGTCATATCGGTCGGTCCTGTCGTAAAACCGGCGATTATACCGGAGAGGGGCGGCAGAAGGGAGGGGCCATCCCTGCTGTCAGATCTGTAATTGTGGCTATTGGCAGAAAACCCGGAACCGGGGCGTCGGCAATGGCATTGGTCAATTCCGGAGCGATGGGTATGATGGCCTGATTCGACAGTCGTTCGTATCTGTAATGCGAACGAAACACTTGCGCGCATGATTGTCCGACAATTACTATTGCGCCCGTATGATTTTGGGAGAAAACCAATGAAGAAGTGGCAGTGCGTGGTTTGTGGTCTGATTTACGATGAAGCTGAAGGCTGGCCCGAGGACGGCATTGAGCCGGGCACCAAGTGGGAAGACGTTCCGGAAGACTGGGTCTGCCCCGATTGCGGTGTCGGCAAGGAAGACTTCGAGATGATCGAGATCGGCTGATATTACCCGGCACGGCAGGTTGACCCCCGCCAAGGTTAGTCAAGTACAGGAACGCGGTTATGACTGAACAAGCCCCCATCGTTATCGTTGGCTCCGGTTTATCCGGCTATTCCCTGGCACGGGAAATCCGGAAGCAGGACAAGGATACTCCGGTTCTGATGGTGACCGCCGACGATGGCGTGAGTTACTCCAAACCCATGTTGTCCACCGGCTTTACCAAGGGTAAGGATGCCGACGGGCTGGCCCAGGGCGGTACCGACGCCATGGCGGAGCAGTTGAATGTCCAGATCCGGACCTTTGCCACGGTCACCGGCATTGATGCCGACGCCCACGAACTGATTCTCGGTGATGAACGCCTTGCCTACAGCAAGCTGGTCCTGGCCTGGGGCGCCGATGTGATCCGGCTTAGCCTCGATGGTGATGGTCAGGAGCATGTGTTTTCGATCAATGACCTGATGGATTACCGCGCCTTCCGTAATGCCCTGGGCGATGGCAAACGGGTGGCGATCATGGGGGCCGGTCTGATTGGGTGTGAGTTTGCCAACGACCTTCGCAATGGCGGTTACGAGGTTGATGTCATCGCGCCCTCCGAGGAGGTGATGCCTGGATTGCTACCAGAGACGGCCGCCAATGCCGTCCAGCAGGAACTGGAGAATCTGGGGGTTGGTTTTCATCTCGGCACTGTTGTCAATCGGGTCGACCGCAAGGGTGGCGGCGTCAGCCTGACCCTCTCCAATGGCGAGACCCTGGAGGCCGATCTGGTGTTGTCGGCTGTCGGCCTGCGCCCGAGAACCGATTTGGCAAAGGCTGCGGGCATTGAGACAGCCAGAGGCATTGTGGTGAATCGTGCGCTGGAGACGTCGGCGCCGGATGTCTATGCACTTGGTGATTGCGCTGAAGTGGACGGCCACGTCCTGCTTTACGTCCTGCCGCTAATGGCCTGTTCCCGCGCGCTCGCAAAAACATTGCTTGGTGAGCGAACCGAGGTGAGCTACGGCACCATGCCGGTGATGATCAAGACGCCTTGTTGCCCTACCGCTGTCTGCCCACCACCGTCCGAAGCCGAGGGCAGTTGGGAAACCGAGCAGGATGGCACCAGCGTCAAGGCGCTGTTCAAGAGCCCCTCAGGCGATGTCCTTGGGTTTGCGGTAACCGGCAGCTTTGCCATGGAGAAGCAGGCCTTGTCCAAAGAAGTGCCGCCGATACACGGCTGATTAATCCGACTCCCTTCCCACAGCCCCGGTAACGCGGGGCTGTTTTCTTTCAGCCGGCGACGGCTTTTCGTTGCGAAACTTCGCCGCTTGCGGTAGAAAACTCCGTCGTGTGCTAACGAAATCACAGGAGCAGGCATGCTTGAGGTAACCAAGAAACTGGTGGAGTTGCTGGATCTTTCACCCATCGGTGACGACCATTTCCAGGGTGACAGCGAGGATCTGGGCTTTCCCAATGTGTTTGGCGGGCAGGTTCTTGGCCAGGCGTTGATGGCGGCCAGCCGAACCGTTGAAGGGCGCCTGTGTCACTCCCTCCATGCCTATTTTCTGCGCCCGGGTAACCAGAGTATGCCTATCGACTACGAGGTCCAGCGCGTCAGGGATGGCGGCAGTTTCTCGGTACGTCGGGTGATTGCCCGTCAGGACGGCAAGGAAATCCTGACCGGTTCCATGTCGTTTCAGGTGGCCGAGGGGGGGTTCGAGCATCAACTGGCCATGCCGGATGCGCCGGACCCGGAAACACTGCGCTCGGAACAGGAATGGGGTGAAATGCTGGCGCCCCAGGTGCCGGAGAAGATGCGGCCGATCCTGACCCGCGACCGCCCGATCGAGATACGGCCGGTGAACCCGGTCAATCCCCTGAAGCCGGAGAAGCGCCCGCCTCACAAGCAGAGCTGGTTCCGGGCCCAGGGGCATCTGCCGGACGATCCCGTGCTGCACCGCTGCCTGCTGACTTACGCCTCGGATTTCCAGTTTCTCGGTACGTCGCTGAACCCGCACGGCCTGACCTTCATGAGCAAGGGGCTGCAGGTGGCTAGCCTGGACCACGCCATCTGGTTCCACCGGGATTTTCGCATGGACGAATGGCTGCTGTACGACAAGGACAGCCCCAGCGCTTCGGCAGGAAGGGGATTTAATCGCGGCAACTTCTTCAATCAGGACGGCGTGCTGGTGGCATCCACCACCCAGGAAGCCCTGATTCGTCAGAGGTCCTAGCCGGCTAGCCCAGTCTCCTTTGGTCCGGCTGAACGTTATTCTGGTCCAGCCAGGTCATCAGTTCATCGAAGGGTAATGGCGGTGTCAGCAGGTAACCCTGAATCATGTCGCAGCCCATGTCCCTGAGCAGGTTGGCGGTTACCTCATCCTCCACACCTTCCGCCACCACCCGATAGCCAAGGCTGTGGCACATATCAATGGTGGTCTGCACAATCACCCGGTCTTCTGCCTCGGTGGTCAGCTCCGTGACCAGTGAACGATCAATCTTGACCTCGCTGGCAGGTAGCTGCTTGATGTAGGACAGCGATGAATAGCCGGAACCAAAGTCATCGATCGATACCGGGATACCGGTAGCGCTGAGTGAGTTCAACGCCCGAAGGGAGTTCGCCGGGTCCTGCATCATGGAGGTTTCCGTCACCTCAAAAATAATGCTGCCCTGGTGACTGTGATAGCTGTTCATCAGGCGCTGGACAAAGATGGGAAAGTCCGGCTCCCTCAGGTTATTGGGCGAAATATTGATGGAAATGTTCAGTGGCCAGCCGCGCTCCAAAAGCCGTGAGCGTAATTCCAGTGACTGCTCGATTACCCATCGGGTCAGTGGTTTGATCAGCCCGGTCTGTTCCGCGAGCATGACAATCTCATCGGCGCGGATCGGTTTCGCCCGGCCGGGCCACCGGATCAGAACCTCAATCCCGACGATACGGCCTGTTTTCAGGCTTTGCTTGGGCTGCATGAACAGAGCAAGCTCGTTGGTGTTCAGGGCGTGTCGCAACTCCGACACGATGGTCAACCGGTCGGCGCTGTAGGAGTCCTTCTTGGATTTGTAGTAGGCGATGCCGCGCTCCCGGGCCGAATCCGAACCTTCGGCGATCACCGCCCGGCGTATCAAGGTGTTGGCATCGGTGCCGTGCTCCGGGAAGATGGCCACTCCGAGTCTTGGGTCCAGGGGAATCTGCATGCCCAGATAGTCGATCGGATAGCGTATGCCCTCCAGTGACTTCAGTATCGCCCGTGGAACGGAGCCCGTGGCATCGGCATCGACCACAAAGGCGAACGTCTGCGGGTCCAGTGATGCCAGGTAGAAATTTCTCCGGTCACTCTGCTCCACAGGCATAGCGCCCGGTAGCTCGCGAACCACTGCATTGTAGTGCTTGGACGCCAGTTCCAGAATCCGGTCACTGTTGCGGTGCCCCAGAGTCTTGGTGACCGACTGCAGGTTGTTCAGGTGGATGACCGCGACGCCGTAACGCCGCTCGGGGCTTCGCAGCATCAGATCGTTGAGCATCATCTCCAGGCTGCCCCGATTGGGGAGGCCGGTGAGGGGGTTATGCAGGGCGTGATCCATCAGCTTCAGCTCTGCCGACCGCCGCGCTGCCAAAGCATTCAGCTCCGCTTCCCGGGCGTCAACCTTGTCCTGTCTTTCCTGGTAAAGCCGCGCGGCCAGGGCCAGCGTAAGCAGAATGGCCTCCAGTGCTGACCCGATCTGCATGCCGTAAGTGGTCACAAAATTGTTGGGCAGCAAGCCGTACTTGTTGGCACCCGTTATTGCACTGCCGAGGGTTAGTGCCGCCCAGGCCACCGTGTAGTAACCGGCCTGCGGATTTCCTTTCCACCATTGAATCGGTCCGAGGATGGTGAGCAGCAGGCAGCTGGGAATGGCCAGGGCCACGGTCAGCCGGCTGCCGGTGCTGTAATCGACGAAGAAGGTCATCACGGCAACGGCTGCGTTCAGGGATATTGCGAAAACAACCAGCCGGTTGAGCGTTGGGCCGGTTCGAGGCAGCTTCAGGAACGAGCGCGAGAACAGCAGGGTGAACAGAACCGCCAGAGGCACTGCCATCAACATGATCTGGTTCTGGATGCCGGGGTTTTGTGGCCAGAGGAACTGATATGTGGCACCGTTCAACGCGCCGATGAGCAGCAGGTAACCCAGCGTTGACAGCACATAGAGCAGATAAACCGGTTCCCTCAGCGCGGCAAAGATAAACAGGTTAAAGAAGATGACCGTGATCAGGATGCCGTAGTAGACGGCATGCATCTGGTCCTCTGTGGAGGAATGCTCGAAGAATGCCTGGGCGTTCCACAGTTTGACGGGTATCTGCATCGCCCCTTCCGTACGTACTTCGAGCAGGATCCGGTACTGGCTGGCAATACTCTGCTCAAACGGAAAAAGAAAGTGCCGGTGGAGTATTGGTCGTTGATCGAAAGGAACGTGATCCCCGGTTGCTACGCGCCGGGCAATGCGTCCGTTTTCCAGCAGGTGAAAGGTGAGCTTGTCCAGCTGTGAGTAGCGAACTTCCAGCAGATTGATGGTTTCAGGGTGTGCCACCGGAAACCGAAGCCAGACGGTATCCCGGATATAACCGAAATTCGGACTTTCTTCCTCGAGCGTTTGCCAGTCGTCGGAGGCAAGCGCTTCACTGGCTGTCAGGTTTTCATCCGGCGCGACGCGCAGATACTCGATCTGCGGAACATACGACACCTCAGCCCCGAGGGACGGGGTGGTCAGGCCCGATAACAGCAGAAGCGTTATCAGAAAACGAAGCCAGAAGTTGGATGCCACGTTGAACCGTTTGCTTGTCATTTTCCAAACGAGTATGGCGTGTCGCCTTTGACGGCTCAAGTCGGCGGTAATCACTGTTTGGCAAATTTTTGTAGCCGGGGCTCAGATCTGCTCCAGCCATGACCGGACCCAGGGCACCGCTTCGACTTCCGGCTCCATGGTTTCGAGGGCATCAATCCGAAGGGTTTCCCCAACCTTTCGGGCAGCGGTTTCGTAAAGCGCTTCCTCAAGCAGGTCGCCAGCACCACAGAAAGTGTCACCGTAGGAGCTGTCGCCCAGGACGATAATGCCAAACGGCCGGCCCGGTTGTTGGGGTAGCTGATCGCGCAGTGCCAGATAGAAAGGCAGCAGATTCGCTGGCACTTCACCCTGCCCGGTCGTGGATGTGCATACCAGAAGAGGGTCGTTACTGGAGGTAATGTCATCCACAGCGGGGTTTTCAAGCACGGTCACATGGTGACCCTCGCTTTCCAGTTCCTTTTTGATGGCTCTGGCTGTCAGGAGCGCGCCACCGTAGACGCTGCCCACCAGGATTCTGATTGATGTCATAGGTTTCCTGCTCGTTGCCGAGGCAATGATTGAAGGGTTGTCCGGTGGCGCAAGATCATAGCGGGAGTGCTTTCCTGCCTCAAGGTGCGGGAGTGGGGGTGGCATCGGTTTCCTGGCTTCGAACCCGCGGAGCTATGCGGTTGCGCCCGGCTTCCTTGGCATTGTAGAGGTTCAGGTCGGCCTGTTTGAGCAGGTCATCCAGGGAGCGAGCCTTGGCAATTGAGCAGACGCCGGCGCTGATGGTCACCGGTAACGCCTGATCCCTGAATCGGAACGAATGCCTGGCAACTTGAGAACGCAACCTTTCAGCAAGCGTCAGGGCCTGCAGCAGGGAAGTGTCCGGTAATAAGACCAGAAATTCTTCGCCGCCCCATCGGGCCGCGACATCGGCCTGGCGGATCACTGTTCTCATCAATCCAGCGAACTCGCGCAGGACATCGTCGCCAGCATCGTGTCCGAACCGGTCGTTGATCTGTTTGAAAAGGTCCAGATCGATCAGGGCAATGGAAAAGTGATGCCCGGAGCGCTGGTAGCGGGCAAACTCCATGTTCAGGCGGCTTTGCATTTCACGACGGTTGGCAAGCCCGGTGAGTTCGTCCGTCCGTGCCGCATGCTCATGGGTTTCCGCAAGGGCCAGAAGTTCATTGCGCGCCTTCAGGCGGCTGGCTTCAAGCACGAAACAGAAAATCGATTCGAAGGTCAGGGCGGCGAAAAAACGGATCTTGAAATCCATGCTGTACTCCGCAGAGACCAGCGGGAGGCCGGGAAACTGGAATACCACCACTGCAATCAGGTAGCAGAACAGCAGAACGGCTGTGCCGGTTTTCAGATCGGTCAGGTAGAACAGCAACGGTGGAAAGACGTAGAACCAGAGTGGCCCGGTGTTGCTCTCCCCGCCGGAAGCAATCAGGTAAGTGAAAAGCAGTCCGACAACAACAATCATGCCGGCTTTCTGGCGGGCACGGTTGCCGGTAATTGCAAAGTACAGCATGTTCAGGGCAATCAGGCCGATAAAAGACCACAGTACCCAGGCATGGGTCGTGTGCTCGGCGAACCAGGCCTTGGCGCCGATGCCAATCAGAAACGCGATAGCGGTTGCCGAGAGCCAGGTGAGCAGTCGCGAGACCTGGACTTCTTCCCGTTCGCCGGCAGCGAGCTGCCCGGAGGAAGTTGAATGAGGCATGGAGACCTTGTTTGCTGTTTTTGTAATTTTGACGCTTTTAGTCGGAATTATGAGTCAAGTTAGTGAATTTTTGCAGTCCCGTCTGTGATGTGTTTACTCTGTGCGAAATGTAACCGTTTTATTTCATTTTCATGTCAAAAATTTTATAGTTGCCGCGCGGCAGAGTTCGCCCTCAATCCTCACAGACTAAACGAGACCTGAGCTGTTATGGCCCGTTCGAGCGGATTACTGGATACCCTTCTCACCAGCCCTACCACGGAACGATACAGGGTCGGCATCAGCCTGCTTTTCTTACTTGGTGTATGGCTGACTGTCGGATCATTCAGCCAGGGATTGCCCAACAGTATGCTGTTGATGGCCGCTGCGGTTATTGGCGGTTACATGGCAATCAATATCGGTGCCAATGACGTTGCCAATAACGTCGGCCCAGCGGTGGGTTCCGGGGCCTTGTCGCTGGGTGCGGCCGTCATTATTGCCGCTATCTTCGAAGCTGGCGGTGCGATCATCGCCGGTGGTGATGTGGTTTCCACCATCAAGGGCGGCATCATCGACCCTTCCAGCCTGGAAGATGGTCGGGCTTTCGTCTGGTTGATGACTGCCGCCTTGCTCGCTGGCGCGCTCTGGCTCAACCTTGCTACCTGGATGGGCGCGCCAGTGTCTACCACCCACTCCATTGTTGGTGGCGTTCTTGGTGCCGGTATCGCCGCCGGTGGCTGGGGTATCGCTGACTGGGCAGTGATGGGCAAGATTGCGGCCAGCTGGGTAATCTCGCCGGTTCTCGGTGGTGCCCTGGCAGCCCTGTTCCTGTTCGCGATCAAGAAGACCGTGTTGTATCGCAAAGAGGTCATTCCTGCGGCCAGGACCTTTGTTCCCTGGCTGGTGGCCATCATGGCCTGGGCTTTCGGAACCTATCTGATGATCAAGGGCGTCAAGAAAATCGTCAAAGTCGATTTTCTTGAGGCCACACTGATCGGTCTTGCCGCCGCTGCCGTCGTCTTTTTCATTATGCGCACCCTGGTGGGCCGCATGGCATCGACCATGGAGAACAGCTCGGCGGGGGTGAATTCCCTGTTCACCTGGCCGCTGATTTTTGCTGCCGCGCTGTTGAGTTTTGCTCATGGCGCCAACGACGTGGCTAACGCCATTGGTCCGCTGGCTGCTATCAATGACGCCCTTTCTGCTGATTCGGTTGTCATGTCGGCGAGCATACCGATGTGGGTGATGATGGTGGGCGCCCTGGGTCTGGCCGTTGGCCTGATGTTGTTCGGGCCCCGCCTGATCAAGACCGTTGGCAGTGAAATCACCGAGCTGGATAAGACCCGGGCCTTCTGTATTGCCCTGTCCGCGGCGCTGACGGTAATCCTTGCGTCTCAACTGGGCCTGCCGGTCAGCTCCACCCATATCGCCATTGGCGGTGTTTTCGGTGTTGGCTTCCTCAGGGAGTACCTGAAGTCCAACTACGCAACCCAACTGCACAAGATCATGGAGCACCATGATCCGGCCGAGCAGGAGCGCCTGAAACCTTTCCTGGATGATTTCCGCAATGCCTCGGTTGAGGAGATGGAAAATCTGCTCAAGCAGGCCAAGAAGAAAAAGCAGGTGCCTCTGTCCAAGTCAGAGCGCAAGCGCCTGAAGAAGATCTATCGGGAAGAAATGGTGAAGCGTTCGCATCTGGTGCGCATTGCGGCTGCCTGGATCATCACGGTGCCGGCGTCTGCCATCATGGCCGCCATCCTGTTCTTTACGCTCCGGGGCTTGTTGATCTGACCGGGCTGGTTGTATAAACCGAGTTTGGTCATACTATCTTTCAAAAGGGGTGTCTCACCCCTCAAGCCTATTTGTCCATGGAGTGAAGTATGAGTTCATCCGTTGAAAGCCGTCAGGCGAAGATGATTGATGAGCTGAGGACCTTTATCAAGAAGGTTCTGAGCGATCCGACCATTGCCGTCAAATCCATGGAGATCGCTCGGAAGCATCGCGGTCAGCCGAATGCCGAGGAGCTGATTGCACGGGAGATCAGTGCCAGCACCAATATCCGGATTCCGGAGAACTGGAGTGAGGCGGACAAGATGTTTCTGGATATCATCCATGATGTTCTGGATGATGAAGAGGCGCTTTACTGATCTACTCCAGGTTCATGGCCTGAAAGCTCGGGGAGGAGCCGGCTGGCGGGACGTTTCAAAAACACGCTGTGAATACGTCCCTGTACGCTTGGCTCCGCCATCCCTGGCTCCGCACAGTTTTTGAAACGTCCCCCCAGCCGACTCTTCAGGCTCCAGCGTTTGCCGCCGTACTCAAGCCTGTCTGGCGTTTGGCGTCGCCTGCTTCAATACCGCATCTGCCATCTGGTGCAGGATGCTGATCTCATCCTCGATACCCTCGTCCCGTGACAACTCTCTCTGTTCCGAAAGGATGTCTGCCAGGATTTCTTTGGTGGTCAGCGGATTGGCCAGTACCACCCGGAACACGATGCACGGGAAATTGAAGTAACGGGCCGGCTCCAGTCGGGTCCGTGAGACGAATGCCTTGCCCCGTTCCCGCTGGGTTTTCTGGATGAACTTGGTAATCCGGTTCAGGCAGGTGTTGAGCTTTTCCGCCTGCAGGGGATCGGCGATGGCAAGGGCTTCCTGGACGTTTTCCGGGCAGTAGCGGTAGGTCAGGATGTTCAGTTCGGGCCTGGTGACCAGCTCGAAATCAGGTTCTGCCTCGATCATGTCCGCGAAGGTTTTGGCCTTGTCGATGCCCTGGTCGATCAGGATTTCGTAGCCTTCCCGGGCCAGGATTTTCAGGCCGGAGTGGATCAGCATGGACATGCCGGGCCGGGAGCCCTCGAGGGTGGTGCTGCCCAGATCCCGGGAACCTTTACGGATGATGTACTGGGCGTGGTGTTCCACCGCGCTAGCGAGGCTCGGGTCGCGGAAGACCACCAGGCCCACGCCCATTGGGACGTAGAGCTGTTTGTGGGCGTCGAAGGTGACGGAATCGGCCTTCTCGATGCCGCGCAGCAGGTGTTTGTAGGTGCGGGAGAACAGGGTTGGCCCGCCCCAGGCGGCGTCCACGTGGAAGTGGGCGCCGAATTCCCGGGCGATGTCGGCCATGGCGTCCAGGGGGTCTACGTTGCCGGTTTCGGTGGTGCCGGCCACGCCGCAGATGGCCATGACTTTGATTTTCTGGCGCTGCAGTTCCAGGCACTTGTCCCGCAGGGCATCGGTGTTGATGCGGTTTTCGTCGTCGGTATCCACTGGGATCAGGGACTCGCGGCCCAGGCCGAGTACGTCGGCGGCCTTGCGCAGGGAGTAGTGGCCGCGGCGGGAGACGACGATGGCGGCGCCTTCGTAGCCGTAATATTTCAGGGCCCGGAACAGACCTTCCTGGTGCAGGCCCCGGAAGCTGCCTTCTGCCGGGAAGGCCCGGTTACGGGCTACCCACAGGGCGGTGAGGTTGGCGACGGTGCCGCCCGAGCACATGGCCCCCAGGGCGTAACGGGGGTCGTGCATCCACTTGCGGTAGAAGGCGCCGTCTTCCTGGTACACCAGGCGGTGAATCATGCCCAGTACCTGGCGCTCCATGGGCGTGAAGGCCTTGGAGGTTTCGGTTTTTACCAGGTTCTGGTTCAGGGCAATCATGATTTTCGACAGCGGCAGCATGAAATACGGCAGCGCTGAGGTCATGTGCCCGATAAAGGCCGGCGAGGCAGTGTGAACTGAGTTGGCTACCAGTTTGTCGAGCAGGAACTGGGCCTGTTCAGATACGAAGACGGGCTTCTCGGGAATGCTGTAGTCGGAGAAGTCTTTCTCCACATCCGAGAGGTCCCGTTCAACCGCAACAATGTGCTCCTGCAGAAAGCCTGCAAGATTGCTGGAGATGTTCTGGTCAATCCGGCTCAGCGTCGATTCCGGCGCCTCGGGCACCGTGAATACGCGATACATTGCCTCTACCGAGGCCTGGGCGGATTTTTTCTTTCCGGTCATAGGTGCCACTCACACTCAGTGGTCATCCGAAGGGCCGGTTCCGGATGCCCTGCGGATACGGCCGGCATTCTTGTCCGGCATTGGTTTCTGGTCACTTGCCGCTGGCAGGCGCACTGGCATCCCTGAGGGGGCGTAGTATACGGCCTGACAACAGGTTACGCCATACGGCTCCTGTGCGGAGGTGTCCGGTCAGAGTATTTCCCGGTGTATGTCCAGTATGGCAGCATCCACGCGTTCTTCGATGGCTTTTTCGATCTGGTCCAGGCGTTGGGTAATCTGCTGGGAGGAGGTGCCCAGGGCCGCGATGGTCCAGGTGGCGCAGTCGAGGGCCTCCTGGTCGGCGGTTTCGGCAACGGCCAGGTCGGGTTCTTTGCCCCAGACGGCCTTCAGGGCGGTAAAAACCTTGCGCTTGGCTTTGAGGTCGTCGCAGCCGTAGAGCTGGAAGTGCAGGGTCAGTACGCCAACGTGGGGCGTGATAACCGGCTGTTGGGGCGTTTGGCCTTCCCGCAGGAGTTTTCTCAGGGCTTCTGACATGTCTGGTTCGCCAGGATTTAAATGGGCTGAAAAGATGTCGGATTACGGCTTCGCCTAATCCGACCTACTGTCCGGGTAAAAGTTAACCGTAGGTCGGATTAGCCAAAGGCGTAATCCGACAGATCTGGTTAACAGGAATCTTTTAGCCTACTACAGGCGTTGCCCGTTTGATAATGGCTGCCGGATCCGTGCCCGAGGGCAGGTTGCCGTAGTTCATGCCGCCACTGGACTGCAGTCTCGAGGCACAGAACGCGTCGGCGACGGCGGCATCCGAGTGGCGCAGCAGCAGCGAGCCCTGCAGGGCCAGAGCCATGCGGTCGACGAGGTTGCGGGCGCGGTACTGGAAATCGCTGATGTCAGCGAAGTCGTGTTGCAGCTGCGCCAGGAACTGGTCGAACCTGCGGTCGGCGCCTTTGGCTTCGGCGGCTTCCTTGAAGAAGGCGTCGAGGGTTTCGGGCTCTTTTTGCAGGGCGCGCAGGGTGTCCAGGCATTGGACGTTACCACTGCCTTCCCAGATGGCGTTGACCGGAGATTCCCGGAACAGCCGGGGCATGATGCAGTCTTCCATCACGCCGCTGCCGCCGATGCATTCCATGGCCTCGTAGGCATGGTTCGGAGTGCGTTTGCAGATCCAGTATTTGCCCACCGGGGTGGCCAGGCGGGCGAGCAGGCGTTCGTGCTCTTTGTCCTGGTTGTCCAGGGCCCGGGCGATGCGCATGGTGTAGGCCAGTGCCGCTTCGCTTTCCAGGGCCAGGTCAGCCAGGACATTCTGCATCAGGGGCTGGTCGATCAGCCGGGCGCCGAAGGCGCTGCGGTGGCGGCAGTGGTGACTGGCCTGGGCGATGGCCTGGCGCATGCCGGCGGAGCTGCCGATCATGCAGTCAAAGCGGGTCATGGCCACCATTTCTATGATGGTGGGCACACCGCGGCCTTCCTCACCAACCATCCAGGCCAGGGCGCCCCGCAGTTCGGCTTCGCTGGAGGCGTTGGCAACGTTGCCCATTTTGTTCTTGAGGCGCTGGACCTGCCAGGGGTTTTTGGTACCGTCCGGGCGCCAGCGGGGCATCAGGAAGCACGACAGTCCTGACTGTGTCTGAGCCAGTACCAGGAAGGCGTCGCACATGGGGGCAGAGACGAACCATTTGTGGCCCACCAGCTCATAGGCCTGGCCCGGACCTCCTGCGCCGATCGGATAGGCTCTGGTGCTGTTGGCGCGCACGTCGCTGCCGCCCTGTTTCTCGGTCATGGCCATGCCGATGGTCACGGAGGTTTTCTGGCTGTCCGGCAGGTTCCGGGGATCGTAGCTGTCGGCCAGTATCCGGGCTTCCCAGTCCGCCGCCAGTTCTGGCTGTTTACGGATCGACGGGATCGCGGCGAAGGTCATGGTCACGGGGCAGCAGTGGGCGGCCTCTACCTGGGAATGCATGTAGTACTTGGCAGCACGGGCAACGTGGGCGCCCTGGCCCGGATGGCTCCAGGGACTGCTGTGCAGGCCATTGTCGAAGGCGATGCGCATCAGCTCGTGATAGGCGGGGTGGAAGTCCACCTCGTCAATGCGGTGGCCATAGCGGTCGTGGGTATTGAACACCGGCTTGTTGGCGTTGGCGCGAAACCCCAGATCAATGGTTTCAGCAGCCCCGGCCAGGGCTCCGAATGCCTTTAGGTCTTCGGAGGCTTTGCCGGCGCCTTCCCGAAGGGCAGCTTCCTGCAGGGCAAGATCCTGCTCGAACAGGTTGTAGTTCTCCAGAGCCGGGGGCTGGTTAAAGACCTCGTGGGTAGTCGCCAGGTAGCGATCTACCTGGTCATTTAAGGGCATCTCCGGGCGGGGCTGCGGCGCGTTCATGGCTACCTCCTGGTGCCGGTCAACCCCTGCATGCAAAAGCGGATGATGGAATTGACCAGCGGGTCATTGTTGTCTTGTGTTGCGCTGTTTCCCTGGCTGGTCTGTGTTGGTGACAATGGGCCAACCAGGCTTTCCGCAATGGCGCCTACCAGGCATGTACTGCTCTGGCGGGCGTCCTGATCCGGGATGCATCCTTCTTCGATGCCTTCACGGATCGCTTTCTCGAACAGATTGGCGTAGGCCTTGCGGTACGCCAGTCGCTCTTCTTCCACTTTCGGGTCCACCGGTTCGGCGATCAGTGACCAGGCCATTTGCGGGCCTTTCAGAGCCCGCTCTGCAAATTGTCTGAGAGCCCGTTCCAGCCGCTCAGCCCCGTTCCCGGCAGACGCCAGAGCTTCGGCGACTTTGTCGACTTCCCGTTGAGTCGCCAGTCGGAAAATTTCGGCGAACAGGTCCTCTCTGGACTCGAAATGCCGGTAGATAGTTCCTGTGGCAACGCCGGCCAGGCCAGCGATGCGGGTAACCCGGGCGCTTCTGAAACCGCCTTCGGCCACACACTGATAGGTGCAGTTCACAATCCGTTTACGCGCCTCGGCCTTGCGCTGGCGCATCTTCTCCGTTTCTCGATAGGCCATTCCAGCTCCCTGTAAATAGTGAATCATTATTCATTCTTTGTGTCAATTTTTTAGTCAACTGATGAATATAAAATTTCCACTTTCAATTCAATCGCTTGCTTGTGGATACAAAAAATTACAAAAAAGTCGTTGCCAGTAAATAGCGCGGTCACCAAAAGCAGATTATAAAGACGCCAAGACGAAGCCGCAGGCGGTCGTTCGTCGATACGGAGTGAGGTTCCCTGCGGGGGCGCAGCACTCGACCATCTGTTTTCGTTGATGGAGAAAAGATCATGAGTGAATTCGACGAAAGCAACCTGGAGCAGTCCGGAAGCTGGGCCAGCGACGGTGACGACAACCATTCCATAGCCGGCCGTGCACGAGTTCGCGCACAGTTGCAGGCAGACATCGAAGCGTTCCTCAGTCAGGGCGGCAAAATTCAGGAAGTGGATACATCCTTCCGCTCCGACACGCCTCGCAAGGTGGAAGTGGGTTTTAACAACCGCTCCCTCTGAACGCTGACACGGTAGACCGGGGCGCCCCGCCCCGGCTCCGTTTTTGATCCCTGTCTCGGTATGACTGGTCAGCGTCGTTTATCCTTATTCATTATTATTTTGCGCCGTTAGACCGGGCAAATCGCCAGTCACCCGATGATCCGGAACGCCTTTGGTAATGAAGTCCCATTCCCGTCTTTTGCTTGTTTTGCTACTGATAATAGCAGTTGTTGGCAGCTTCTGGCTGCTGAGAGCAGATCCGGCCCGAGTTGGCGAAACCGCTACTTCTGTGCGTGTAGAAGAACGGTCGATTGCAATGGGTCAGGAGGAGGGCGTTGCTGCTCCATCGGACCTGGTGAGCAGGGCGCCCGCGGCCCATGTGCCTGATCAGTTGCCAGACTCGCTGGCCGGTACATCAGTGCCGGATGGGTGGGCCCGGACAGACCGGCTTGGCAATCTCATCCCAACCCCACACCTGCGGCAGCTGTTCGAGTATTTCCTTTCAGCCCTGGGAAAGGAATCGCTGCAACAGCTGGTGGCACGTATTGAGACGGCTCTGTCGGTCCTGGATGAGCCGGCGAGATCCCAGGCCCTCACAACCCTTGGCAACTATCTGGAATACAAACTGGCGGTTTCTGATCTGGAACAGAGCTACGGAGAGGTGTCCGGACTCGGCGCCGGGGAAATGCAACGGAGGATGGCAGAGATCCAGGCCCTGCGCCGTACCTGGCTGGATGCTGACACTGCCGACGCTTTCTTTGCCGACGACGAGGCAGTGGACCGTTTTCAGATTGAAAAGCTCAGAATCACGAGCAATGACAGTCTGACTGACGAGCAGAAGGCAGAAGCTCTGCGTCAGGCCGAGTCCTCCCTGCCAGAGCCCATCCGCAAGGCCAGGGAAGATACCCGCCGTTTTGCCGACTATGAACAGGCACGCCGGGAGCTGGCAGATGATCCTCAAGCGCTTGCGGCCTGGCGTCGGGAGGTTTTCGGCGAGGCTGCGGCGGACAGGCTCGCCCGACTTGAGGTGGAGCAAAAGGCCTGGGATCGCCGGTGGCAGGCCTACGCCGATGAGCGGGACCGGTTGTTGTCCTCGGGGCTGGCTGGGCCGGAACGCAAGGAAGCGCTGGAGCGACTCAGAGCCAGCCACTTCAATGAAACCGAACGGGTCCGTGCCCAGGCGCTGGATTCGATCCGGTAATCAGTCTGTCATTTAATCGCCTTATCCTGCTGAGGGAGTCTGCAACCAGCGGCGTTGGCCGTGTATGATGGCGCAAAGGGCGCCCGGCCTATGCCGCGCCGGCCCATCAGACATCTTGTTCAGCCATTCAGGAGGTTGTCAGTGCCGATTCCGACTCCCCGTGCGTTTCCCGCCACCCGCCTGCGCCGCAACCGGGCCAGCGACTTTTCCCGTCGCCTGGTGCGGGAAAACCAGCTCACGCCGGACAACCTGATCTATCCGGTGTTTGTCCTGGAAGGTGAGGGGCAGCGGGAACAGGTGCCATCCATGCCGGGCGTGGAGCGCCTGAGTATTGATCTGCTGGTTGAGCAGGCGGCGGAACTGGTGGAATTGGGCATCCCGGCCATTGCCCTGTTTCCGGTCGTCCCGGCTGAGAAAAAGAACCTCTCCGGTTCCGGGGCCTGGGATTCCGATGGCCTGGCGCAGAGAGCGGTCCGTGCCCTGAAAGCCGCCCATCCGGAGCTGGGCGTGATTACTGACGTGGCACTGGACCCGTTCACCACCCATGGCCAGGATGGCATCATCGACAATGACGGGTATGTTCTAAACGACGTCACCATCGAGGCGCTGGTCAATCAGGCGCTTTCCCATGCCGACGCCGGTGCCGATGTGGTGGCGCCGTCAGACATGATGGATGGGCGGATTGGTGCCATTCGCGAAGCCCTGGAAAACGGCGGTCATGTGAATACGCGGATCCTGGCCTATTCTGCCAAGTACGCCTCAAGTTATTACGGACCTTTCCGGGATGCGGTGGGCTCGGCGGGCAATCTTGGCAAGGGCAACAAGGCCACCTACCAGATGGATCCGGCCAACGGCGATGAGGCATTGCATGAAGTCGCCATGGACCTGTCCGAAGGTGCGGATATGGTGATGATCAAGCCAGGCATGCCGTATCTCGATATCGTGCACCGGGTGAAGACGGAGTTGCGGGTTCCGACATTTGTCTACCAGGTCAGCGGTGAGTACGCCATGCACATGGCGGCGGCCCAGAACGGCTGGCTGGACGGCGATGCGGTAATGATGGAGAGCCTGATGGCCATGCGCAGGGCCGGGGCCGACGGAATCCTCACCTACTTTGCCGTGCGCGCGGCCCGACTGATGCGGGATCGAAAACACGGATAGATCAAGCAAGCCATTCGCCGGAAGCGGCGAGCACACTGGAATCGAGGAATCATGACAACGGATACGGCGAAGAATCAGATGGCAGGGGATGAGCGGAGTGTGCCGGCGCCGGTGGACGTGCCCCCGGTTGGTGAGGAAATCAACCTGGATGCCAATGAAAACTACTTTAACCGGGAATTGAGCCAGCTCCAGTTCAATTACCGGGTTCTCAAGCAGGCACTGGATACGACCCACCCATTGATCAACCGTCTGATTTTCTGCTGCATCTTCAGCAGCAACATGGACGAGTTCTTCGAGATCCGTGTCGCCGGTCTGCGACAGCAGATGAAGTACGGCCGTGAAACCGTCGGTGCCGATGGCATGATGCCGGAACAGGCCCTGGCAGAAATCAGCCGTGTGGCCCACGAGTACATTCGCGAGCAGTACGACATCCTCAACAATGTACTGATTCCCGAGATGGAGCAGGAGAACATCCATTTTGTCCGTCGCCGGGAGTGGACACCGGAGCAGGCGGAGTGGGTTCGCACTTATTTCGAGGAAGAGATCCTGCCGGTGGTCAGCCCCATCGGGCTGGATCCCTCGCACCCGTTTCCACGTCTGGTCAACAAAAGCCTGAATTTTATTGTTGAACTGGACGGCAAGGACGCCTTTGGTCGGGAAACCGGTATGGCGATCGTGCCTGCACCCCGTTCGCTTCCTCGTCTGGTCCGGCTTCCCGATGAGGTCTGTAACGGTGGCGACAACCTGGTGTTCCTGTCGTCCATGATCCACGCCCATGCCGATGAACTCTTTCCGGGAATGGAGGTGAAAGGCTGCTATCAGTTCCGGCTGACCCGAAACGCTGACCTTGAGCTGGAGGACGACCTTGAAGACCTGGCCTCGGCCCTTCGCGGTGAGCTGCTCAGCCGCCGGTTCGGCGATGGCGTGCGACTTGAGGTTGCCGACAACTGCCCAGAGGAGCTGGTTCAGTTCCTGCTCAAGGAGTTCGGTCTGACCGAGCGGGATCTTTACCAGGTACACGGCCCGGTCAACCTGACCCGCCTCATGGCTGTCGGTGGGCTGGTAGACCGGCAGGATCTGACCTATTCCGGTTTTTCACCGTCGATTCCCAGGCAGATCCGCAGCAAGGAATCGATGTTCGACGCCATCCGCAAGCGTCCAATCCTGCTGCTGCATCCCTATGAGAACTTCAGCCCGGTGGTGGATCTGCTGCGTCAGGCCGCCAAGGACCCCCAGGTTCTGGCCATTCGACAAACCCTCTACCGCACCGGCGCCGATTCAGAAATTGTTGAAGCCCTGGCAGACGCCGCGCGTCGTGGCAAAGAGGTTACCGCTGTTATCGAACTGCGGGCCCGCTTCAGCGAGGCGGAGAACCTGGAGCTGGCCAGCCGGCTTCAGGAAGCCGGGGTAATCGTGGTGTACGGTGTGGTCGGCTACAAGACCCACGCCAAGATGATCCTGATTGTCCGTCGCGAAGAGGGGCGCCTGCGTCGTTATGTCCACCTCGGGACCGGCAACTATCACGCGGGTAACGCCCGCCTGTATACCGATTACAGCTTCATGACCTGCGATGAGTCTATCGGTGACGACGTTAACAAGCTCTTCCAGCAGCTCACTGGCATGGGCAAGGCCCTGAAAATCAAGAAGCTGTTCCACTCGCCCTTCACCCTCCATTCGCGCCTGCTCAGCCTGATTGAGCGCGAAGCTGGCTATGGCGAGAAAGGCCGGATTATCTTCAAGTTCAATGCGCTCACCGAGATCCAGCTGATCAAGGCGCTTTACCGCGCTTCCCAGGCGGGTGTGAAAATCGATCTGATTATCCGCGGTATCTGCTGTCTGCGCCCAGAGGTGCCAGGCCTTTCCGAGAATATTCGGGTAAGGTCCATCATCGGACGTTTCCTTGAGCATACCCGGGTGTACTACTTCGGCAACAACGGCCGCCCGGATGTCTATTGTTCCAGCGCCGACGGCATGGAGCGGAATCTGCTCAGTCGCGTGGAAACCGCCTTCCCCCTCGATGACCCCGAGCTGGTCGCCAGAGTCAGGGAAGATCTGGATACCTACCTGGCGGACAACTGCCAGTCCTGGGTGCTGCAACCGGATGGCAGCTATATCCAGAACCAGCCCGGCGACGATGAAGAGCGCCTGGCCTCCCAACTGGTACTGCTGGAACGGCTGACCGGAAAGACCTGATTTACCGAACTGGAGAACGCGTTTGAACGCCAAATGGATGATCGCTGGTGCTGGTGTACTGGCTGTGGCTGGTGGCCTGCCCTGGGTCGTGGGGTACGTGACTGAACAGCAGTGGCAGAAGGCAACGGCGGAGGTGAACAGTGCCCAACCGTTCCTTCGCATGGAAACCGATAACTACGATCGAGGTATTCTCGGGGCCCGGTTCACAGGTTCGGTTAACCTGAGGAATCCGGAAACCGGAGAATCCCGGCAGTTTGCCTATCGTGCCGATGTCACTCATGGGGTAACCGGGAGTCTGGTGGATTTCGAGCCCGAGGGAGGCTGGGCATCAGGGGGCACGGACTGGTTTTCTGGCGAAGAGCCAAGGCTGACCCTGGAAACCCGACTCTGGGGTACCGCAGTGATTGAGCTCGAAGCGCCCCAGATGACCGTAACTGACGCGGATACCGGGGAGACACTGGCCTCGAGCGGCGGTCTGGCAAGAGTCGAGATCAGTGACTCGGGCTCGCAGGCGGATGCCTTGATGGTCTGGCCGGCCCTGACTCTGGCGGGCCAGGATTTGGATATTCGGGTCAGTGACTTCCGCCTGGAGCAGACAATGACTCATCTATCGGGCGAGGTCTGGACTGGCTCTGGCGAAGTAGTGGTGGACTCGATTGCGGTGACTCCCACTGCACAAACGCCCGTTACGCTCGAGGATATTTCGATTCGCAGCAGCAGTGAGCCGCTCAATGATGGCGAGCGCCTGGACTCGCGGATGGCTTTCGAGGTTGCCAGAGTTGCAACGGCCGATGAGGCGTATGGCCCCCAGCGGCTGGTGTTCGAACTGTCCGGGCTGGATGTGTCGGCCTGGAGCGGGCTGACGGAAAGCCTGTCATCACTGCAGGCTCTTGCCCTCAGCGAGGCCGCCGGTGGTCCTCAGCAGTTCGAACAGCAGATGGCTGCCATGCAGCAGGTAAACACGGCCCTGCGTGACCTCGCCGCTGCCGGCTTCTCCGTTGGTTTTCCGGAGCTGACCATAACCACGCCGGAAGGTGTGGTGGAGGGCAGCGCCAGTATTTCCCATCCGGATCTGACAGCAGATAAGAAGGGCGAGATGCTGATGGTAATGCAGAAGCTGACCGGGGAGATGGATCTCAGTCTCCCGCTGGCACTCGCCGAGGAGTACCCTGAATTCCAGATGCAGCTGGCGCCCTTGATCAAACAGGGATTGCTGGTTCAGCAAGGCGACCGTTTGGTGCTTGATGCCAGTATGAAAGATCTCATGCTCGACGTGAACGGGGTGGAGATCCCTTTGCCGCCGTTGCTCTGAGGTCTGGTTTCCTGCCGTAAAAAAGCCCGTTGATCGGGGCTTTTTCGTGGCGCGAGTTTCAGCTGAATTTCTTTTTCAGGGCAGCCTCTACCGCCGGATCGACAAATTCCGAGACATCGCCGCCCAGGGAGGCGATTTCCCGGATCAGGGTGGAGGAGATGTAGGACAGGTGGTTGGCCGGTGTCAGGAATACGCTTTCCACTTCCGGAGCCAGCCGGCGGTTCATGTCGGCCAGCTGGAATTCGTATTCGAAATCGGACACCGCCCGGAGACCACGGAGGATCACGGTGGCGCCCTGTTCGCGGACAAAATCGGCCAGCAGGTTGCTGAAGCCGGTGACGCTGACATTGGGGAGATGCGCGGTCGCCTGCCGGACCAGTTCGCAGCGTTCTTCGAGGTCGAGAAGTGGCTGTTTCTTGGGGTTGTAGGCGATGGCGACGACGATTTCATCAAACATTCTGCCGGCCCGTTCGATCAGGTCGGTGTGGCCGTTGGTGATGGGATCGAAGGTGCCCGGGTAGATGACTTTGGACATGCACAGCTCCTTTCTTTGCAAGGGCCTAGGATAGCAGCATTTTTTGGCTACCTGTAGTTGGCGGCCAGGACACTGGAAGATGCATGTCGGTTATGCGGTGGTGCCAGCTGGAAGGGCTGATCCGGGAAACGCTACGAGCACATCCATGTGCGCTTGAGCGAAGCCATCCCTGGCTTCTCACATTCCCGGATCAGCCCTTCCAGCCGGCCCTGCTATCCCTGTGCGGGTCTCCCCGACGGGCACTGTTAGCCCACTGATCAAGACAGTCTTTGTGCAAGTCTGGTGCTGTTTCTGGCCGCCAAAGCATAAACCGACAGCTGCGGATTCGCCCCAATGCTGGTTGGGAAGATCGAGGCATCGTGGACGCTGAGGTTGCTGACTTGGTGGTGTTCGCCAAAGCCGTTGACAACCGAGGTTGCCGGGTCTGCGCCCATGGCGCAGCCGCCCATTTGGTGGGCGGTGAACAGGCGGACGCGGTGGGGGGCCATGGGGAGTTGGTCGATGGCGGCTTTGGCGTCGGTCCAGTTGGTGTACCAGTCGGAATCCAGGTGCATGAGGCGGACTCTCTCGGCGCCGGCGGCGAACTGGATTTCGGCCATGGTGTGGAAGGCCTTGCGAAGGCCGTCCCAGAGGTAGTCGGTAACCGGGTAATCCAGTACCGGGCTGCCGTCGTCGCGGAGCGAGACGGTACCGCCGGGACTTTCGGGGTGGAAGCCGTCCCGAAGCAGAGCGATGACGGACTGCATGTGGGGCAGGCCAGCCATGTTGTTGATCTGGGTTTCGCCGTGGCCCGGGATGACGCCGCTGGACATGCCTGGGTGTAGTGGCGGCACTTCGAGTTTGTAGCCAACCGGGCCGTCGACGCCGTTGCTGAAGTTGAATTCGTCCGAGTAGATGGACTGTGGCGCGCCGTAGAACGGATCGACGCGCTGAGGCATCTGGGCGACTGTGGCGTTCACCGGGTGGATGAAGGAGCGTTTGCCGATTCGCTGGTGCGGGTCCGGGATGTCGGAGCGGAGCAGCAGGCCGGGGCTGCCGATGGCGCTGGCGGCGACCACGAAGTTTCTGGCTTTGAGATTGACCTTGATGCCGGTCGGGGTGATGCCGTCATCGGCGAACGCAGACGCTTCCAGGTGGTCGATCTGGTCCTGTTTCATGACCAGGCGGTCGGCGCGCAGGCTGTGGAACAGGCGGGCGTTGTTGTCGAGTGCACCGGGGATGGTGGTCATGAGGGCGCCCTGCTTGGCGTTGGTCGGGCAGCCGACGCCACAATAACCGAGGTTCCAGCAGCCTTTCACGTTGCGGGGGATGATCTGCCAGCTGTAGCCCAGTTTCTCGCAGCCCTGGCGCAAGATGTCGTTGTTGACGTTTGGGTCCACCTGCCAGGGGGACATGGAATGTCGTTCTTCCCGACCGTCGAACCAGGGCGCCATGGCGTCTGGCCGGAGGTCTTCCAGTCCGAACTGATCGGCCCAGTAATTCAGTGTGGGCTCCGGTGTGCGGAAGCTACTGGTCCAGTTCACCGTGGTGGAACCGCCCACGCAGCGGCCCTGCAAGATGGCGATCGCCCCGTCCCGGGTTACCCGGCTCATGCCTTCCTGGTAGAGGTTGGCATAGGAGGTCTGCTCGTCCATTTTGAAGTCTTTCTGGTAATACAACCGGCCCTCTTCAACAAGGATTACGGACAATCCGCTGCTGGCCAGAATCTCGGCGGTGGTGCCGCCACCGGCGCCGGTTCCGATAACAACAACGTCGGCTTCCGTGGTCAGGCTTTCCGTCAGTTGGGCACCATCGGTGACTTTCCAGCCTGATTCCAGGCCCCGTGCAATACGATCGGTCAATGACATGTTTGGCTCCGTCAGATCAGCTGGCAATCAGGCATTCTGGAATTGTGGTAAGGCGTCCACCGCGTATTGCGGCGGTCCGGGGTAGCCGGACAGGTGCCAGAAATCCCGATAGCCGTAAAACGCCACGTTGCTGATCTTGGTCAGGGCAATGTAGCCATTGTTGAACAGCCCGATACGGCTGGTGCGCCAGCGCTCCAGAAACGCATCCGCTTCCTCAGTGGTCACATTTGGCCAACTGGACCAGACCCTGGCAACGGTCACGCGGGTGAGCCCGAAGTTCAGCAGATCAAACAACCGCCGCAGTTCTTTCTGGTTGGCCGGTCCGAACTTGTGGATGCCGGCATCAATGCGCTCGATTGTTCCGGCAATGGCGATGTTTCTGGCCTGGGGCTGCTCTGGCAAACCCGGGCCAATCATGGCGGGCAGCAGGGCCTCGAACAGCGCAATGTCATCCTCGGTCAAAAAACGGAACTGATAGCTGGCATCCATCCGGGTACCAACGGCACTGAGACGGCCTGCTGGCTGCGTCGCGCAACCGCTCAGCCCGGCGGTGACACTGACGGTACCCAGAAACAGGGCGCCGCCCAGTCCGGTTTTGAGAAAGCTTCGGCGGTTGAGATCGGAAAATTGAGGGTGTCCTGACGGATCAGGGGTCTGTTTCTGCATGGGGGTGTTCTCGCTATTGTTTTTGGATAGCGGGGAAAATGCTGAATCGTCGAGGGCTACCGGCCCTCGACAGACTCCCATAAATGGGCCTTAGCGGATAAAGAACTTGTAAACCATCTTGTGCGCGGTCGTCCCATGGGGCGCATAGACAAACTTGCCGCTGTTGAATTTCTGCTTGGTGAAAATGGCCCGGTGATGGGAGAAGGTCAGGAACCCTTCGCGACCGTGGTAGTGCCCCATGCCGGAATCGCCGATGCCACCAAAGGGCAGATCGTCCTGGGCCACATGCATCAGCGAATCGTTGATGCACATGCCGCCGGAGTGGGTGTTATCCACCACATGTTGCTGCTGGGTCTTGTCGTATCCGAAGAAGTACAGGGCCAGGGGGCGCGGGCGATCATTGATGTAATGGATTGCTTCGTCCAGGCTGCCATAGCTGACGATGGGCAGGATCGGACCGAAGATCTCATCCTGCATCACCTTCATGTCCGGTGTGGTTTTCAGAACCAGCGTCAGCGGAATCTTGCGGGTGCCATCCTTGAGATTCTCCCGGGCCGGGTTGATTTCCACCAGCTCGGCTCCCTTCTCCCGGGCATCCTCAAGGTAGCTTTGCAGACGATCATACTGACGCTCATTGATGATGGCGGTGAAGTCGTCGTTGTCCCGCAGGCTCGGATACATCTCGGAAAAGCGGGCACGGAACTCGTCAACAAACGACTGCACCCGGTCGGCGGGACACAGCACGTAGTCAGGTGCCACGCAGGTCTGACCCGCGTTGAATGCCTTGCCGAAGGCAATCCGCTGGGCGGCATCTTCCATTGGCACATCCGGAGAAACCACGGCCGGAGATTTGCCACCCAGTTCCAGGGTGACCGGCGTCAGGTTCTCTGCTGCCGCCTTCATCACCAGCTTGCCCACGGACGTGGAGCCGGTGAACAGAAGATGATCAAACGGACGTGATGAAAAGTCCGCAGCCACGTTGGCCTCGCCGTTGATTATCGAGACCAGGTCTTCCGGGAAGCTGGCTTCGATCAGTTCCTTGAACAGCGCCGATGTGTGCGGTGTGTATTCCGACATCTTGATCATGGTGCGGTTCCCCGCAGCCAGTGACGCAACCAGGGGGCCCACTGCGAGGTAGAGAGGGTAGTTCCAGGGCACGATCACACCGACCACACCCTTGGGCTGGTAGTGGACCTTGTTGCTGGCGGGCTGGAACAGCACGGAAACGTGGCGTTTTGATGGCTTCATCCAGCCGCTGAGGTTTTTCAGGGTGTAGTTGATGCCCTGAATCGATGGCATTACCTCGGCAATCAGGGATTCGTCCTTCGAGCGGCAGCTGAAATCCCGGTCTATGGCATCCAGAAGCCGATCCTGGTTGCCAAGCAATACCCGCTTGAGGCGTTTAAGGTTTTCCTGCCGCTCGGCGAGGGAAGGCATGGGATTATTGCGAAATGCCTTTTTCTGGTCCTCAAACACCCGGTGAGTGTGCTGGATCTGCTTCTTGCTCTCGGTGAGCTGGACGACAGTGGCTCCCATGATGCTTTCTCCTCTTTGGCCCCGCTCTGAGTCGGTCGGCGGCCTGTTGTTTGCGTGATTGAACGGCTGGCGAAAAAGTGTTCAATTTGCGTCTGGGGGTATTATTAGAGTATATACTCTAGTGAGTCAAGCGGAGGCGGGTGGCGAATCAGGCCATCTGTGAGCTGAACAACAACAAACGCCGACGGGTCTATGAAGACAAGAGACAAGATACTGCTCTCCAGCCTGGAGCTGTTTAACGAACGGGGCGAGCGTAACGTCACCACCAACCACATAGCAGCAAACCTGGCGATTTCGCCGGGCAACCTCTATTACCACTTCCGCAACAAGTCCGACATCATTTACGAGATCTTCCTGGAATACGAAAAGCTGGTGGATTTTTATCTCGATATTCCGGAAGACCGGGCCATGACCCTGGACGACATGACCTTTTATCTGGAATCGGTCTTTGACGGTCTCTGGAGTTACCGGTTCTTTCACCGGGATCTGGAGTATCTTCTGGACAGCGATCAGCGACTTCGGCAGGACTATCGCGACTTTACCAACCGGTGTCTGGCATCAATCAGTCGTATCTTCGAGAAGCTGGCGGAAGCGGGCATCATTGAACCCCAGGAAGAAGACCTGAGGTCCGCCATGTCGCTGAATGTCTGGCTGGTAATTACCAACTGGATGGCGTTCCTGAAAACGGCCCATGCAGCCGAGGAATCTGCCTGCCTTACTCTCACTGAGCTGAAGCAGGGCATCTACCAGGTCCTGACCCTCGAGATCCCCTATCTGACTCCGGCCTACCGTGAACGCGTGATGGCCCTGAGAGAAAAATATCGCCCGGCACTGCCTGGCAATGACAGTTCGGGCGCGGGAGCGTATACGTGAAACCCGAAGATCTGGTCAAAAAATGATCTGATCAGGAACTTTCGTCGAACATACTGATCAGAAAGGGTGACGTTGGGAATTCGGACATTCCTTGCGTCTCCTGAGTGCGATCTCAGGTTTTAGCACGTCGCAAACCCTGACGTTTCACCGGTCTGTCACCTGGCAGGCCGGTTTTTTTATGCTCAGTTGGTGGTGTCCACTTCCCCGGCGTTACCTTCCAGCCAGTCGATCAGCGCCTCCCTGCATTCGTCCACGCCCCGCTTTGAGGTCGCGGAAAACATGATCAGATGCTCCACGCAGGTGTACGTTTTCAGATCCCTGGCAATGCCCAGCATGGCGGTTTTGGCCTGGCCGAATTTCAGTTTGTCTGCCTTGGTGGCCAGAATCATCAGCGGCAGGTTGTTATGCTCGCACCAATCCACCATCATTTGGTCGAAATCGGTCAGAGGGTGGCGGATGTCCATGACCAGGACCAGACCACGCAGGCAGCGTCGGTCATTCAGGTAGTGGCCGAGGTGCTGTTGCCAGTCGTCTTTCATGTCCCGGGATACTTTGGCGTAGCCGTATCCGGGCAGGTCGACCAGGCGGCAGTGCTCGCGGTTGAGCGAGAAGAAGTTGATCAGCCGTGTGCGTCCGGGGGTCTTACTGGTGCGGGCCAGCTTGCCGTTAGCGGTGATGGCATTGAGTGCACTGGATTTCCCGGCGTTGGAACGGCCAGCGAAGGCAACCTCGGCGCCGAAATCCGGCGGGCACTCATCCAGGCGGGAAGCGCTGATGAGAAATCGGGCGCTGTTAAAAGAAAGGCTTTTTTGAGTCAGATCAGGGTCCACAGCGGTTGGCTTTCCTTTGGATTTCAGTTATCAGGGATTAATGTATAATGCTACACCAATTCCGGGCGGCGCGCTGCGCGCGACCGCTGTCAGCCCCGGTTTTGAGCCTGAACTGGTCAGCGCCTGCCGGCTGCATAGCGAAGAATACCCTTAAAAGATGAGAGAAGCGGAGCGAGCATGAAAAAACTGATCGCAGGAGTAGTTCTCGGTGTTGGCCTCACGGCAATGGCGCACGGGGCGGGAGATCCTCAAGCGGGCGAACAGAACGCAGCGGTATGTGCCGGTTGTCACGGCCAGAATGGTGCCAAGCCCATTATGGGGTCTTATCCCAAGCTGTCCGGTCTGGGCGAAAAATACCTGTATCGGCAACTGGTGCTGATCAAGGACAAAGAGCGGAATATCGCGGAAATGACCGGTATTCTGGATAACATGAACGACCAGGATCTGCAGGATCTGGCTGCTTACTTCAACTCCAAGGACATGGTTGTTGGCCAGGCCGATCCGGATCTGGTTGATCAGGGTGCTGCCCTGTATCGTGGCGGCAACATGGCGACGGGAGTGCCAGCCTGTGCCGGCTGTCATAACCCCCAGGGTGTTGGCAACGAGCCGGCCGGCTATCCCGCTCTCGGTGGTCAGAACGCAGAGTATCTGATCAAGCAGCTGAATGCCTATCGCGATGGTTCCCGGGATGCCGGTACGAACGCATCGATCATGATGGATGTCGCGTCGAAGCTGACCGATGCCGAGATCGAAGCAGTCTCCAGCTATATTTCCGGCCTGAACTGAAATTGCCGGGCTGTACCGAAAACCCCGCCTGGTGCGGGGTTTTTTGTTGCCTTTCGTTTCTGTAACTGCCGACCTGTGGAACTTTTCAGGTACGCTGGGTCATAATCCTTCCAAAACGATATTCAGATAACCGGAGATTTTTCATGTTTCGATCCTTCAGAACGGCTTTCCTGCTCCTGTTGGCGCTGTCTGTTTCTGGCCTGGCCAACGCCGCAGAGTGGAAAGAAGGTACCCATTACAATCGGCTGGATAACCCGGTAAGAACCGACAGCGATTCCGGTGTCGAAGTGGCGGAAGTCTTCTGGTACGGCTGCCCCCATTGTTACAACTTCAAGCCATTGATCGAGGAGTGGGCGGCCAATGCGCCCGATTACGTCAACTATGTGAAGATTCCTGCGGCACTCGGCAGAAACTGGGAACCTCACGCCTATGCTTTTTATGCCCTGGAAGCCATGGGTGAGCTGGACAAGGTGCACGACGCCCTGTTCGATGCGTTGGCTGGCGAGCGCCGCCCCCTGAATTCGCCGGAAGCCCTGGCGGACTTCGTTGCGGATTATGGCGTGGATCCGGATGAATTTGTCAGCACCTACAAAAGCTTCGGTGTGAATGCCCGCATGCAGAAGGCCCAGTCCAAAATCCGCGGCGCGCGCATTACCGGAACACCGACTATGCTGGTTAATGGCAAGTACACGGTCAGTGCATCCATGGCCGGAAGTCATGAGAATGTTCTGGACGTGGTGGACTACCTGGTTGCCAAAGAGCGGGGCGAGGTGGAGTAAATCGCTCCAAGACGTCAGAGCCGAGTACAACAAGCAGACGGCCGGTCGAGACCGCCACTATGTACAAGCATTTAAGAAAGCAGTTGAATGGCATCCTGAAGCCGGTCGGCGGGCCAAGGGGTGCCTGCTCGGGAACCGAGCATGTTCCCGAGTTCGAGCCACAGCGACACATTCGCCTGCTGACCTTCAATATCCAGGTCGGTATCAATACCTCGTCCTACCGTCACTATCTGACGCGGAGCTGGCAGCACATACTGCCTCACCGTAACCGCATCGAAAACCTGGACCGGATTGCCTCCCTGCTGCGCAGCTACGACGTGGTGGCCTTGCAGGAGTGCGACGGCGGCAGTCTGCGCAGCGGCTATATCAATCAGGTGCAATACCTGGCCGAAGCGGCCGGCATTCCGTATTGGTACCAGCAGCTGAACCGAAATCTTGGTCAGATCGCCCAGCACAGCAATGGTCTGTTAAGCCGGTACCGGCCCCTTGACGTTACCGAGCATAAGTTACCGGGGCTGATCCCGGGCAGGGGGGCGATCATCGCCCGCTATGGCACCGAGCATGACCCTCTGGTGCTGGTGCTGATGCACCTGTCTCTGAGCAAGACGGCCCAGCAACGCCAGTTAGGCTACATCCGGGAGCTGATCGCTGATTACCAGCATGTGGTTCTGATGGGAGACATGAACGCTCATGCGGAGCAGCTGCTTACCCAGACACCCCTCAAGGAAACCGATCTGGTGCCCTTGCCAGACACGGCCCACAGTTTTCCAAGTTGGCGGCCCGAGAAGGCCCTTGATCATATTCTGGTGAGTCCCTCATTGGAGATCCGACGGTCAGAAGTGGTCAGCTATCCGATGTCAGATCACCTGCCTATCGCCATGGACGTGGCGTTACCCGAGGGTTATCTGGAGAAGTTCTGACTCTGGTTGCCAACAGTCAGACGCGAGACGGACTCCCCGATGCCTGGATGGGTGGAGCTGCACCCCTTTCCATAAGGACTTGGGTGGAATATCACCCAAAACGCCTGGTAACCAGCGTTCGAAAAAAACGGGCGCTGTCGTCTAATGAATTGAAAAATCGACTCATTCCCGTAGCACTAAGCCATTCAGCAGAATTGGCGCAAACCTTGCCAATGTCTTCCCGGTGCCAGCTTGTTTTTCAGGTCGGGCTGGCACGCAGAAGTGCAGGCTCTTGCGGCCTGCCGTCCAACTAAAAATAAATCGGGAAGCAAATCTGTGAATAATCAAAACAAACTTCGTTCTGCCATTGTCGCAATTGCCTGCGGGATTACTTCCACAGGTGTCCTGGCCCAGGCGTCAGTCTCCAATGTGAGTGTAGATCCATACGGCCAGATCAACTACGGCGTGATGGTGACTGACTCGGCCGCTGGCACCAAGACCTATACAGCCGACAACGATAACAGTGCCAGCCGGGCTGGTGTGAGACTGAGTGGTGATGTAGCCGATACCGGTCTGACGGTTGGCGCCCATGTGGAGCTTGAGTACCAGGTTAACCCATCTAATGCGGTTTCTGAGGATGAGCGAACCATTTCCGGAGAGTTCGCGGAGCGGCACCTGAATGTCTATGTCGCCGGTGCTTTTGGCAAGGCTTCTGTTGGTCAGGGTGATGGTGCGGCTAACGGAAATATCGAACGAGACCTTTCGGGTACCGCGGTAATCTCTTATGCCAATCCCGGCTTGATGGGTGGTGGTCTGAGTTTTGTCGAAAAGAGCAACCCTGCGGATACCGTCCGTTTCGGTGCAGCCATGAGCGACCAGGATTTCGAGAGCCGTTATACAAGGGTGCGATACGATCTGCCAAGCGTCGGACCGCTCAAAGTAGCATTAAGTCAGGGTACCAAGAACGATGATCAGGACGTCACTGAAATTGGCGCACGTTTTGACGGTGACCTGGGTGGCAAGGTGTCTGCAGCGGTTGGTTATTCCAGTCGTGACGTTGGGGGTGCGGCGGATAGGGTAGACACTCTGGGTGGTTCGGTGTCGTGGTTGCACGACAGCGGATTTAACGTGACCGGCGCATACTCGACTGTCAGTGATGACGACGCGGCAAACCCGGATTCAGACTTCTTCCTGGTCAAGCTGGGTTACAAGACAGGTCGTCACGCGATGGATATCCATATGATGGAAGCCTCGGATCGCGTTGCCGAAGGCGACTCTGCTCAAACCATTGGTCTGGGGTATGTTTACACGCCGGTGAAGTACTTCAGCGCCTACGCCGGTTACAACAACAACTCACTGGACCGCAATGCAGGCGATTACGAAAATGTAGACACTCTCTTTGTGGGTGCTCTCCTGAAGTTCTGAACTGATATCCACACGTTAGACCCGAAAAGCCCGGCCATGCGCCGGGTTTTTTCGAGCAATAAAAAACCCGGCACCTGGCCGGGTTTCTCTCAGGTCGCCAGATCAATTACTTGATCTTGGCTTCCTTGTACGCAACGTGCTTGCGGACAACCGGATCGTACTTTTTGATCTCGATTTTTTCCGGCGTGTTACGCTTGTTTTTCTTGGTCGTGTAGAAGTGACCAGTGCCTGCTGATGAAACCAGCTTGATTTTCTCGCGCATGATGCGGCTCCTTAAAATTTCTCGCCGCGGGCACGAAGATCGGCCAGCACAGCGTCAATGCCTTTTTTGTCGATGATGCGCATGCCTTTGGTGGATACGCGCAGCTTCACGAAACGCTTCTCGGACTCAACCCAGAAACGATGGTTCTGCAGATTCGGCAGAAAACGACGACGAGTGTGGTTCATCGCGTGGGAAACGTTGTTACCGGATACCGGACGCTTACCGGTAACCTGACAAACTCTGGACATACTTGCCTCCGACCTGAGCAATGGTCTCAATAATACGAATTCGTTTTTAATGCGTCTCTGGTTGCTAAGGAGCCATTACGCCCCCATTCGCGCCTCTAAACTGAACGCTGCTCGCCAGACGCCGCCAGAAAGGGACGCTTTTATACCAGAACTCGCCCCCCAACGCAAAAAATTGTTGGGAATTTGGCCAGTTTTCCGGCATTGGCGTGCACCGGTTTACATCAGTCCCCGTTCAGCGAGCGATATTACCTCACCGTGGCCAACAACCATATGGTCAAGAACCCTGATATCCACCAGGCCCAGAGCTTCCTTCAAGCGTCGGGTCAGGGAAATGTCAGCCTGGCTGGGTTCTGCCACGCCCGAGGGGTGGTTGTGAGCGAAAATCACGGCCGCCGCATTGTCCTCCAGGGCCTGTCGGACCACTTCCCGTGGATAGACGGCCGCGCCATCGATGGTGCCCCTGAACAACTCACGGTACTGGATGACGCGATGGCGGTTGTCCAGAAACAGGCCGGCGAAAACCTCGTGGGGATAGGTGCCGAGCCGGCTGGTGAGAAATCGTCGGGTATCTTCCGGAGAGCGAAGGGGATCGCCCTGGCGCAGTGGTTCATCCATGACCCGTCGGGCCATTTCCATGGCAGCCTGGACCTGGGCATACTTTGCTGTCCCCAGGCCTTTTACATCGCAGAACTGGCGCTGGGACGCGGTCAAAAGTCCCCGAAGCCCGGAGAATTCCTCAACGAGGTGACGGGCAAGTGCCATAACCGGCATGCCGGTTGTGCCGGTGCGTAGAAATATGGCCAGCAGTTCAGCGTCGGAGAGGGTCTGCGCTCCATGGGCGAGCAGGCGTTCCCGCGGACGCTCGTCCGTGGGCCAGGTCGGGTCGGTCATCTTGGCTTCCTTGCGTTGGTGATTCCTGCCCGGGGCGCGTCCTGCACCGCGACGGACATCTCAGGGTTACAAAGGTTACTTTAAAAAGTAACAATCGGTAAACGTAAGCCGTGCCCGGCAGGCTGTCGCTCCGGCCTGAGCATGCTATCTTATAAGCCTTTCATTTTATGCGGAAACGGAGCCCCTATGGCCGCCAGACGAATCCTTGTGGGAGTGACCGGTGGTATTGCTGCCTATAAGAGCGCCGATCTGGTGCGTCAGCTGAAGAAGGCTGGCCATGAGGTGCGAGTGGTTATGACCCGTGGCGCAGAAGCCTTCGTGACGCCGCTGACCTTCCAGGCCCTCAGTGGTGAACCGGTTCGGAGTTCCCTGCTGGACCCTGAGGCGGAAGCTGGCATGGGGCACATCGAGTTGGCCAAATGGGCCGATCAAATGGTGATTGCGCCAGCCTCTGCGGATTTTATTGCCCGTTTGGCGCAGGGCATGGCGGATGATCTGCTAACTACCGTCTGCTGTGCGACCGAGGCGCCTATTGCGGTAGTGCCAGCGATGAATCAGGCGATGTGGAGCAACGGCCGCACCCAGAGAAATATCCGGCTTCTTGAAGAGGATCCCCAGATCGAATTATGGGGGCCGGCCCAGGGAGCGCAGGCCTGTGGCGATACGGGGCCAGGCAGGATGTTGGAGCCGGAGGACATAGTCGCGCTCGTCGATCACAGTCACTCAGGCGTGCTCTCTGGCAAGACGGTCGTGATAACGGCAGGCCCCACCCGCGAGCCTATTGATCCGGTGCGCTATATAAGCAACCACAGTTCCGGGAAAATGGGGTATGCCCTGGCGAGCGCGGCCCGGAAGGCAGGCGCCCGGGTGATTCTGGTCAGTGGGCCGGTGGCTCTGTCTCCGCCGACGGGTGTCGAAGTGCGCCAGGTGTTGACGGCCGAGGATATGTTGCGGGCAGCCTCGGCTGCCGTGGATGAAGGTTGCGACCTTTTTATTGCAACGGCGGCCGTCGCGGATTACCGTCCGGAAACCTGCGCCGGGGACAAGATCAAGAAATCCAGTGAGGCCATGGCGCTCTCGCTGGTGCGCAACCCGGACACCCTGGCAACCATTGCCGGGCGTGATGATGCGCCCTTTACCGTGGGTTTCGCGGCGGAAACCTCCGACGTTTCCAGCTACGCCACTGACAAAATGCAACGCAAGAAACTGAACATGATCGTGGCCAACGACGTTTCTGTGGCGGGCCTGGGTTTCAACAGCGACAACAATGCGGTCACCGTGTTCTGGCCGGGTGGCCAGACGTCCATCGGGCCGGACAGTAAAACGAGCATTGCCCGAGAACTTGTGGCAATGATAAGCGAACATCTTGGTCAGGCCGCCCGCTGAGTCAGCGACGCCTGCCTGGTAGCACAATCGACAGGACCCCTCATGAGCAGGAAAAACCTTCAGGTACGTATTCTGGATGACCGTATCGGTAACCAGATTCCCTTTCCCGAATATGCCACCGAAGGCTCTGCCGGCCTTGATCTCAGGGCATGCCTTGACGAGCCTTTGACCCTGGAGCCGGGTGATACTCAACTGATCCGTACTGGTTTGTCGATTCACATCGCAGATCCGTCACTGGCGGCCATGATCCTGCCCCGAAGCGGGCTCGGCCACAAGCATGGCATCGTACTCGGCAACCTGGTGGGTTTGATCGATTCGGACTACCAGGGCGAGTTGATGGTGTCTTGCTGGAACCGGGGGCGCACCGCCTTCACGGTGGACGTGGGCGAACGCCTGGCCCAGTTGGTGCTGGTGCCCGTCGTCCAGGCTGATTTTGAAGTGGTTTCGGAATTTGACGCCAGTGCCCGTGGTGACGGTGGCTTTGGTTCCACTGGTACGCGGTGAGCTGGAGGCCGGTCACGCAGAACCGCGTGCCGGCGTCTATACTTTGCGGGTAACTGCTTGTCCAGGACGATAAAATTACAACTGCAGGATGGACTATGAAGCTGGGTAGAAAGAAAGATGCCGACACGTCCGTTGATGAAAAGCCATCAAAGAAGGCGGTAAAAAAGCAAAAGGACAGCGCCTCGGGCCCCAAGCTCAAGAGGCTTAATTCCGTGGCAGTAAACCAGTCACTGGTCGTGGTCCTGGCGGGCGTGATCGCCGTTGCATTGCTTAATTTTCTGGTGGTCCAGCCCTCGGCAAAGGAACGCTTCGAGTCATTGAAAGTCCTGGAGGCCGATGCCGCAGCGCTTCGACTGAATCAGTATTTTGACCAGGTCCAGAAAAGCGTTAATGGTCTGGCCACCCAGCCGCACGTGATTGAGGCGCTGAACAGCCCCAACGAGATACCGCCAACCGAGGTGCAACTGGCGGATTCACTGCCTGGCGTTGAGGCGGTCCATCTGTTTCCTTACCGAGACATTCCCCGTACCTCAAGCAATGAAGGGCTGCTGGGTTTCTCGGGTCTTGAGCTGGCCCGGCGCGCTGAAACCGGCCAGCGACTCTTTCCTGATGCGTTTCCCCGGGATAATCGCTGGTTTTTCCAGATGGCGACCCCGGTTCGTAATCCAACGAGCAATGCGGTTATCGGAAGCCTGCTGATCATTTTCGACTCAGGCCAGATCCAGCCGCTGTTGCAAGTGGTCAATTCCAGTCTTGGAGGTCAGCTTGCGCTGGTGCAGACGGTGTCCGGCTCCTCCCGCACCGTCATCAGTAATGGCAATGGCTCCGGGAGTGCCGAATCCCGAACGCTGACCAACCCTGACTGGACGGTGACCTACACCCCTGCCAGATCATCCGCTGCACCGGTGGATATTGTGATGATCGCCCTTCTGGTCGGGGTTCCGGCGCTGATCGCTGCCATCATCGTCTGGGTCCTGCTGGGCGGTGCCCAGAAGGGATTGCGTCAGGACGTGACGGCCCTGATCCAGTGGGCTCACAAGGTTTTCGGGGGCGAACGGGTAAAACTGCCAGCCTTCCGCTGGGATATGGTGGCTTCAACCGGTGAGGTGCTGTACCGGTTGTCCCAGGTGGTTGATAAACGTGTCGCCAAGGCCGCGGAAACCGCAAAGCCCAGGCAGGCCGGCTCCGGAAAGGCTGGCGGCGGCGCTACCAAGGGCAGCGATGAGCCGCTGTTCCAGGACAAGGACATGCCAGACATCGACATGCTCGATGGCGACGAGGACGTTCTCGGCTTTGGCAGCGGCGACGATACGGTCTTCGGATCGGGTGATACCCCGGAGGTAGAAGAGGTAGCCCTGCCCCAGGTGGAGCTTTCCCCGGACATTTTCCGGGCCTATGACATTCGGGGTATTGTCGGCGAAACCCTGACCGGCGAGGGCGTGGAAGTCATTGGTCGGGCCATTGGTTCCGAGGCCCTGGAACGAGGGGTTGAGAGCCTCTGCATTGGCTATGATGGGCGACACTCCAGTCCTGATCTGGCGGATGCCCTGGCTCGCGGTGTGATGGCCGCCGGGTGCAACGTGATTCACGTGGGTGCCGTGCCCACGCCGGTGCTGTATTTTGCCACTCACGAACTCCAGACCGGCTCCGGTGTGATGGTGACCGGCAGTCACAACCCGGCCAACTACAACGGCCTTAAGATCATGTTGGGCGGGGAAACCCTTTCAGGTGAGGCCATCCAGAAACTGTATCAGCGCATTCAGACCGGGGATTTTGCCAGCGGTCGGGGCAGCCAGAGCACCGAAGACGTTCGTCGTGCCTACCTGGACCGTATTGTTGGCGATATTGCGGTCGCGGCACCACTCAAAGTCGTGGTTGATGCCGGTAATGGCATTGCCGGTGAGCTGGCGCCGATGCTGATCGAGGAGTTGGGCTGCGAAGTGATTCCGCTGTACTGCGACGTGGACGGTGACTTCCCGAATCATCATCCCGATCCCGGAAAGCCCGCGAATCTTGCGGATCTGATTGCCCGGGTTGAATCCGAAGGGGCCGACATTGGTCTGGCCTTCGATGGCGACGGTGACCGCTTGGGCGTTGTGACCAATTCCGGCAAGATCATCTGGCCGGATCGCCTGATGATGCTGTTCGCCCGGGATGTGGTGTCCCGGAATCCGGGTGCTGACGTTCTCTACGACGTGAAGTGCAGCCGCAGGCTGGCTGGTGTGATTTCCGAAGCGGGTGGCCGACCCATCATGTGGAAAACCGGGCATTCATTGATGAAAGCAAAAATGAAAGAGACCGGCGCCCTTCTGGCCGGGGAAATGAGCGGTCACATCTTCTTTGGCGAGCGCTGGTTCGGTTTTGATGATGGTCTTTATTCCGCCGCCCGCCTGCTGGAAATTCTGGGCATTGAAGACCGGCACAGTGATGAAGTGTTCGAGGATTTTCCAGAAGATATCAGCACACCGGAGCTGAATGTCGAAGTGACCGAAAGCTCCAAGTTCGACATCATTAAACGTCTCGGGGAGGCCGGCGACTTCGGTGACGGCAACATCAGCACCATTGACGGTATCCGAGTGGACTACACCGATGGCTGGGGGCTATGCCGGGCATCAAACACCACACCAGTGCTGGTTCTGCGTTTTGAGGCGGAGACCGAGGAGGCACTGGAACGTATCAAGTCTGTGTTCCGGCAGCAGTTGCAGAAGGTAGCGCCGGATCTGGTGGCGGAATTCTGATCCCCGGGCCCGTGGGCAAATTCCAGACACGTATTAACTCAGGATTAACAAGGCAAAAACATGGCGCTGGATCGTGAAACAGCAATGCAGGTGGCCTCGGTACTGAGCCGGGGTCTGCCTTATATTCAAAGATTTACCGGTAAAACGGTGGTTATAAAATATGGCGGTAACGCCATGGAAAACGAGGAGCTGAAGAGCAGTTTTGCCCGCGATGTCGTGTTGATGAAACTGGTGGGCATCAACCCGATCGTGGTTCATGGCGGTGGCCCCCAGATCGGAGAGCTGCTGGAACGGCTGAACATCCAGTCCCGGTTCGTCAACGGCATGCGGGTGACCGATTCCGAGACCATGGATGTGGTGGAGATGGTGCTTGGTGGCCAGGTGAACAAGGAAATCGTGTCCCTGATCAATTCCCATGGTGGCATGGCGGTGGGGCTCACCGGCAAAGATGCCAACCTGATCCGGGCCCGCAAGCTGGAGGTGGTCAACCGTTCACCCGAGCTGGAACGGCCAGAAATCATCGATATCGGCCACGTTGGCGAAGTGGCCAGTGTGAACGTGGATGTGATTGACATGCTCACCCGCAGCAACCTGATTCCCGTGATCGCACCCATTGGTGTAGGGCCGGACGGCGCTTCCTACAATATCAACGCTGATCTGGTGGCGGGCAAGGTGGCCGAGGCCATGAAAGCCGAGAAGCTGATCCTGCTGACCAACGTGTCCGGGTTGAAGAGCAAGGAAGACAAAGTGCTCACCGGACTCACGGCCAAACAGGTCAACGATCTTATCGAGGATGGCACCATTCATGGCGGCATGCTGCCCAAGATCCGGTGCGCCCTGAGTGCGGTGGAGAACGGCGTTCGCACGTCTCATATTATCGACGGCAGGGTCGCGCACGCGTGTCTGCTGGAGATCTTCACCGATGAGGGTGTCGGCACCCTGATTTCCCGTAACTGACGGCACCCGACAAGGAGTCTCCGGATGAAGCGCCTGCTTGCGACGCTGGTGGTACTGGTTCTGATCGGCTTTGCCGCGTTCAAGGCGGGTGTCTGGTGGTTGGCAGACCAGCGCATGGCCGACGCAAGACAGGCACTGGAACCCTATGGGGTGCTTCATCGGGGCAGCATCAGTTCCGGTGTTGAGGGCGGGCTGGTTCTTAACAATGCCAGCTGGCAGGATTTTGAGCTGACCCAGCCGCTGGAGATAGCCAGGGTGGAGCTTGATACCGGCTCACCCGTCAGCTTGCTGTCTGCCCTCCTGGATCCGACGGGGCTACCGGCCCAGTGGACCCTGCGGCTCGATGGTCTGGGCCTGACCCTGGACCCGACGATGCTCCGGAACTGGGTCACCGCAGAAGGCGCCAACAGCGAGGGTGATCCGGCGCTGTTTGTCCTTTCCTGCGCGCCGGATCCCCGCCAGCAACTGGGAAGCGGCGATCTGATCCGCATGGGCATCACAGCCCTCGCCGGAGACGGTTTCGTGCGTCAGACGCCCGGAAATCTCCATGCCGAGTTGAACACCGCCAACACCGGCAGTCTTGAGCTCGACTGGCCTGATGCCAGAGTCCGGATTCAGGATTCGGAGCTGACCATTTCCAGGGGCGCCGAGCCGATGAGCCTTATCCTGCGCGATGGCGGCCTGATGCGGCGTATTGCCGCCTACTGTGCCCGCGAAGCCGGCATTGAAACCGGCGAATGGGCCGGTCGGGCGATGGAAGCGCTGGTTGCCGGGCTGCAAGCTCGCGGACTTGCAGCCAGTGACCAGTTGAAAGCGCTATACCGACAGTGGCTGCTGGAAGGTGGCGAACTGACAGTGAGCTTGCAGCCAGATCAGCCTTTGTTCGGTGTTCCCGTTCGAGGAGCCGATGACGATGGCGAGGGTCTGAGCTGGCCGGTTCGTTATAATGGGGCCGGCGTGCCAGACGTCTATCTGACCGAGGCCGAGCCTGTTGCCCAGGAAACGCCGGAAGTCTCGGTTGAACCGGTGGTGCCAAGGGAGGATCCGGAGACCGAGAGCTGGTACCCGGCGGAACTGGAGAACGCCGAACAATGGATTGACCGGCAGGTTCGGGTAACCCTGTCCAACGACAATGTCGTGGAGGGGCGTCTGGTAAGCGTCAGCGAACGCGAGCTGGAAGTGGCCCGCGTGGTTGCCGGTGGTGAAGTCGCCTATCCGATGTTGATCCGGGCCATCGTCAACTTTGAAGTCTGGCGACGCGGCCGTGCACAATGATTCCATAGGGAATCTGAGAGGAAACTATGTCGCAGTCCGATAGCAAATCTACAGCGGTGCCGGGCATTCGTGACATGCTTGCCCGTCTGATATCGCTGCCTTCCATCAGCAGTGCGTCGGCGAAGTGGGATCACAGCAATGAGCCCGTGGTGCGAACCCTGGCGGAATGGCTCGAGGCTCTCGGGTTTTCTGTGGAAATCCTGGAAGTGCCGGGGATGCCCGGGAAGTTCAACCTGATCGGAACCCTGGGCAGCGGCCCGGGCGGTCTGGTGCTGTCCGGCCACACCGACACGGTGCCCTTTGATGACAAACGCTGGCAGAGCGACCCCTTTACCCTGACCGAGCGGGATAACCGCTGGTACGGGCTGGGCACCTGCGACATGAAAGGCTTTTTCCCGCTGGCCATCGAAGCGGCCAGAGCCTTTGTGGGCGAAGACCTCAAACAGCCCCTGATCATATTGGCCACGGCCGACGAAGAGAGTTCCATGGACGGCGCCCGGGCCCTGGCCGAAGCAGGCAAGCCCAAGGCCCGCTACGCGGTCATCGGCGAGCCCACCAGCCTTAAGCCGGTGCGCATGCACAAGGGCATCATGATGGAACGGTTGAAATTCGAGGGCCAGTCCGGCCACTCCTCCAATCCGGCCCTCGGCCGCAACGCCATGGAAGGGATGCACGAGGCGCTCACCGAGTTACTGGCGCTCCGCTCAGACTGGCAGGAAAAGTACCGGAACCCGAACTTCGAAGTACAGTTTCCAACCCTGAATCTTGGTTGCATCCACGGCGGTGACAACCCCAACCGCATCTGCGCCCAGTGCGAACTGCACTTTGATCTGCGCCCGCTGCCCGGCATGAACATGGAAACCCTGCGCCAGACCATCCTGAGCAAGGTCCAGCTGATCGCAGAACGCCGGGAACTGTCCCTGGAATTCGAACCGCTCTTCGACGGCGTGCCACCGTTTGAAACCCCGGCCGATGCCGCTCTGGTCAAAGCTTGCGAGAAACTGACGGGCCATACCGCCCATGCCGTTGCCTTCGCCACGGAAGCGCCCTGGTTGCAGAAACTCGGCCTGGAAACCTTGGTCATGGGCCCCGGGTCCATCGATCAGGCGCACCAGCCCGATGAATTTATAGAGCTGTCCCAGCTTGACCCAACCGTCAAAGTTCTGCGAGGGCTGATCCGACAGTTTTGCCTTTAAGACGGAGTCCGGGTCAAATAGGGGGCTGAACACTGTCGGGAGCCCTCTCCAAAACACGCCCGTAAATACGTCCCTGTAGGGCTCGGTCGCGCCATCCCTGGCGCTCCACGGTTTTGGAGAGGGCTCCCGACAGTGTTCGTTAGACTGAATTGCCGGCCGCGTAAAGAAAAAAGCTTGGAGTATTCGAATTGAAATCAAACGACTGGCTGCATGGATTCCGCCATTCATCCCCCTACATCAACGCCCACCGCGGGCGCACGGTGGTGCTGACCATTCCGGGGGATGCGATTGAGCACGGGAATTTCATCAACATCATTCATGACATTGCGCTGCTGAGCAGTCTTGGTGTGCGGCTGGTCGTTGCCTTTGGTGCCCGTGCGCAGATTCAGGCGCGGCTGGATGCTGCCGGTGTGGAATCGTCGTTTGCTAAAGGTCTGCGGATTACACCGCAAGAGCACCTCAGCATGGTGATGGAGGCTGTCGGTGGCCTGAGAGCTTACCTGGAAAGCCATCTTTCCATGGGGCTGGTCAATTCCCCGATGCACAATGCCCGTATCCGGGTGAGTGGTGGCAATTATGTGGCTGCGAAGCCCGTGGGTGTGCTCGACGGTATTGATTTTGGCCATACCGGCAAGGTGCGCCGGGTGGATGTGGCTGGCATCGAGAAGCTGCTGGAGCTTGGCCACATTGTGCTGTTGCCGCCCATGGGCTATTCGCCCACCGGGGATGCCTTCAACCTCTCCTACGAGGATGTGGGCAGTCAGGTGGCGGCGGCGTTGCAGGCCGAGAAGCTGATGGTATTCATTGATGATCCCGGCCTGCAGGAAGAGGACGGCACCCTGATCAGGGAACTGTCAGCCCGTCAGGCGTCCGAGCGTCTGGCTTCCGGGGCGGTGACCGGCCACGACGCCGACTTGCTCCGGGCGGCCTGTGATGCCTGTGTGAAGGGCGTACGGCGTGCTCACATCATCAGCTATGTGGACGACGGGGCGTTACTGAAGGAACTGTTTACTCGGGACGGTGCCGGCACGCTGGTCAGTGGCGATCACTACGAGCAGTTCCGGCAGGCCAGGGTCGAGGATATCGGCGGGATTCTGGAGCTGATCCAGCCGCTGGAGGAACAGGGCATTCTGGTGCGTCGTTCCCGGGAGATGCTGGAAACCGAGATTGACCGGTTTGTTGTGGCAGAGCGTGACGGCACCATCGTTGGCTGTGCCGCTCTCTACAGTTATCCCGAGGAGGGCGCCGGCGAGCTGTCCTGCTTTGCCGTGGATCCGAATTATCGCCGGTCGGGGCGGGGTGATGAAATTCTGGCGATGGTCGAGAAGCTGGCCCGGGGGCATGGCCTCCAGAAGCTGTTTGTGCTGACTACCCAGACTGAGCACTGGTTTCGGGAGCGGGGTTTCCAGCCTTCTACCGTGCAGGCCTTGCCCGGGCCAAAGCTGGCCTCCTATAACACCCAGCGTAATTCAAAGGTGTTCTTCAAACCGCTCTGAAAGGGCAGCCAGGTAGTCGGACCTCTCGGGTTCAGGCTCTTCTGACAGTGCCTCGACGGCCTGATAAAAAGCCGGGAAATCGTAGTCTGCGTCCCGGAGCATCTGCCGGAATGCCGGTACGTGCTGGTTGTACTGGCGAAACAGCGCAACATTGGCATTGTTCAGGCTGACCGGTGCCGGTCCGAAAGGGCCAGGTTCGGGCCAGTCTGCGGAAAGCTCCTGATAGGCTAGCGCCAGATCCTCGAAAATGGCTGCCTTTCGGTTTCGCAATTGGTCATCTGGCAAGCTGTCCTGCTGAGCGTACAGTGCCTCCAGTCGGGCGCTGAAGTCCTCCACCAGGGCCAGGGTCTGGTTTCGGCGAGCAAGACGGCCCAGCGCCTCCTGGAACTGTCCGGGCTTGCCCTGTTCTGATAACCAGAGTCTGAGCCCCTCCAACTCCACCGCGGTGGCGAAGCTTTCGTTAAAGGCCGTGTCGTCGGCAATGTAGACCACCCGGTGGGCAAGTTCGTGGAACATCAGGGCAACCATGCGATCCTCCGCCAGCCGGGTAAAACCGGTGTGCAGCGGGTCATCGAACCAGCCGAGGGTGGAATAGGCTGTCACGCCACCGATAAAGGTGTCGAAGCCCTGGTTGCCGAATTGCGCCTCTTCGGCACGGGCATCCTCCAGGCTGTAGTATCCGCGGTAGGCCTGGCAGCCGAGAATCGGATAGCACCAGCGGTGGGGCTCCAGAGAGAATTCCGGAACGGCCACCAGATTCACCACCACCCAGGGTCTGTTGAGCTGCACGTAGTCGCTGAAGGCTTCTCCCACCGGCAGGGCCAGTCGTTGAGCGGCGAAGTCCCTGGCCTGTTGTGCCAGCGAGAGTTTTCCGCGCAGCTCCCGTGGAGTCTCATTGTTTGCGAGGATCTTCTCCACCGGTTCCCCGGCCATCATCAGGGATAGATGCCCACTGACAGCTTGCGAATAGTAGCCAATGGTCGAACAGCCGTTAAGCATTGTTACCAGTAGCAAAAGTAGATAGATCTGACTAAGCTGTTTCATGGGTCAGGATGTTATAGTGGATTGGTTTGCCTGTGGGGGCCAGGCCGCTATAGTACAGTCATGGTCTCTATAGTAGCAGCCGGTGGCATCCGCCATCGTTTCAGGGACGTGAGTCGGTACCGGACAGTTTGTCGGGTGACTGGTCCGGCTTTACGAGATATCAGGTAGTTCATGGATCCGAGAGAACGTCGTAGCAGCCCCCGCCAACCTATCAAGCTTGCCGCCCAGATTGATCTGGGAACCGGTGAGGCGTGGCCGTGCCAGATCGCCGATTTTTGTGCGGAGGGCCTTTTCGTTCGCTATTCGAGTGAAACCTCGAAAAAACTGGACCGCGCGTTTGCTTCCGGCACGCCGCCGGAACTGGTGGTTCGTTTCCGCGGCCTCGATGGCGCCCGTCGACATGAGCTTCATGTCAGTATTGTTCGGCGTATTGATGGCGCAATGGGGGTCAATTTCAGCCGCCCGAACCCGGAAGCGGTTGATGCCATGCTGCAGCAATGCGGTGGTTCCCGCGGCCAGGATCGGTCTTCTCTCCGCGCGCCCAGCGATCGGGTCCAGTTTGTCCTGCACCAGTCCGCCAAGGCAGTCATCCAGTTCATTGAGCCATTGATGGATGCCTGTTTCGTGCAGATGGTGGAAGGCCTGAAACAGGCGGCCCAGAAAGCCTCGAATGACCAGCAGGCCAATGAATACATGGACGCCTCGGGCCAGATTCAGGCACGGCAACGGGTGATCTGGCATCAGATGGCGCGAAGCCTGGAATCGCCACTAAAGCCGGCCCCCAAGGGATTTCCCGGCTCCGAGCTGTCGGTGGTAGACAAGGGTGAGTTCGAGGACTGGCTGACTATCCGGGTGATGGTGACCAAGGCGGATACCCAGTATCGTGGAGATCTGCTGCAGCTCAAACTTCGGCTGGACAAACTGGGAATTGCCAACGCCACGGGCCACCACAACCCCCTCGGACCATCTCTGGTCTGCGAAGCCTTCCACAATGGTCTAAATCAGCTCAAGGCCTCCCGGGAGGTGGAGAAAGTCTGCCTGCGCGTCTTTGAACAGACGGTGTTGCAGCAACTGGGGCCCCTTTACAAAGAACTCAACGATATCCTGATTCGCCACGGAGTTTTGCCAGATCTGGATCTCAGCAAGTATCTGAGCGAGCAGGCCGGGGTGAAGTCGGAGGAAAGCAAGGAGCCGGTTCAGCCAGAGCCGGTTTCGGCGGAAAGTGCATCTGCAACGTCCAAGGCCGGACCAAAAGCGGATGAGGGCGCTGCCAGACAGGCTCAGCCACGCCGGAAACCCGGAATGTTGGGCGGCGAATTCCGCGGCTATGCACAGGCTGCACAGACGGCATTCGCAACCGTCCGCAATCTGCTCAATACCCTCAGCGCGAGCCGTATCGCCCGTGGCGATCCGGAGCCCATGCCGTTTCAGCCAAACGCCCGGCCGCTGTCGCCGGGAGAGTTCCATCGGGAGCTGCAGCAGTTGCAGTCGCAGACCGTTGAAGCCGGTGAAGAGCTCGCGCCCTTGAAGGAACGAGTGGTAGAGAGGGTCAAGGCGAGCGGTGACAACAGGCTGGATGACGAGCAGCAGGAAACGGTTGATGTGGTCGACCGCTTTTTCAAGTCGGTGGTGGAAAGCCCGAAGCTCAGTGAGTATGCCCAGCAGCGCATGCGGCAGCTGGAAGTGCCTGTTCTGAAAGTGGTCATGAGGGATCCCGCGTTCTTTGACGATCAGGACAGTCCGGTTCGGGGGGTGATGAATCGGCTGGCGCAACTGGGTCTGAAAGGTGGCCGGATCAACCCGGTGGTACAGCGTCGTGTTGATGAGCTCATCCAGCGCATCACCACCGACTTTGAGCAGGATACCGGAGTATTTGAGAGCACGGTCCAGGAGCTGGATACCCTGATCGACCGCCAGAATCTCGTGTATCGCAGGAATGTCGAGCGGGTAACCGCGGCCGCGGAGGGCGCTCAGAAGGTTGCCGAATCCAAGAAGGCGGTGGCTGACGTGCTGGACCAGAAGCTGGGCGGGCGCAAGGTGCCCAAGGCCGTGCTCAGTCTGTTGGACGGCGGTTGGCGGGACCTGCTCTCGCTGACCTGGATCCGGCAGGGGCCGGACAGCCAGCTCTGGCAGGATTACCTGGCGGTGATCGATTCGTTGCTGTCTTTTGCCGACGATCCCAACAGTTCTATCAACCTGCCGGAATTGCTACGGGTTATCCAGGATGGCCTGGCTTCCATTTCCAGCAACCATATGCCCTCTTCGCAAATCCGCGACGAACTCAAACAGTTCCTCGTCCGCAGCCCGGAAAAGAGCCCCGAGCTGGTTGAGGTGCCGCCGGCCAAGCCGGCGGAGGCGGATACGAAAAAACTGTCCGATCGGGAACAGCGCAGTCTGCAGCGCTGGATCAACCGTGCCCAGCAGCTGCGCACCGGTGACTGGCTCCGGGACCAGGAAAACCCAAAAGAGCCCCAGTATATCCGTCTGGTGTGGATTGCCCGCGGGTTCAGCCGTTTCGTGTTTGTGAATCATCAGGGCATGCGGGTGGTGGAGCTGGAGCTTGAGGCTCTGGCCCGGCAGATGCGCAAAGGGATCATCGTTCCCGACAGCCAGTATGAGCGGCCCCTGGTGGATGAAAGCATCGACCGGATGGTCCGCAAGGTCTACGACCAGCTGTCCTGGGCCTCCACCCATGATGAGCTGACCGGCCTTCTGGGTCGGCGAGAATTCGAGCGTATGCTGGATCAGCAGCTGGCCCGCAGGGAGGACGAGCGCTCCCTGGTGCGCCTGGATCTTCGCCGTTTCCGGCTGCTGAATGACACCGCCGGCTATCAGGCCGGTGATGAGACTCTCAAACGGGTCGCGGATATTCTGCGCAGCCACGTCGGCGATGGTATGCCGGTGGCCAGGCTGGCAGGCAACGAGTTTGCCATGCTGGTGCCCTCCGAGAGTGCCAGCGATGCGGCCAGGGAGCTGATCCGGGCTGTGGAAACAGCCGAGTTCAGTTTCGGTGGCCGGGATTACCGGCTTTCTGCCAGTGCCGGCGTGGTTCCCACCTTGCCGGCACTGGTAAGCGCTGAACGCTGGTTACGGGCCTCGGAGCAGGCGCTTGCAGCGTCCCGGCAGCAGGGCCACGGCAAGGTTTCGGAATATGCCCTCGGGGCCGAGGATCAGGCCCGCCAGGAGCAGATTGCCGCCAAGGTTGCCAGCCTCAGTGACCTCAATGAGGAGCGCATGCTTTTGCGCTGCCAGAAGATCATACCTCTGCACGCCAAGGCTTCCATGGCGGCGCAGTACGAGGTGCTGATCAGCATGTACGATGACGACGGCAACCTCATCACCGGTCGGGACTTTGTTCGCATGGCCGAGCGCTATGACCGCATGCAGGCGGTGGATCGCTGGGTGGTCGGCCACATGCTGGACTGGCTCAGGGAGCAGGCGCCGGACCCACGGCATTTTGGTGGCGTCTGCATCAATCTGTCCGGCTATTCGATGAACGATCAATCGCTGCTGGAATTCATCTACGAGAAGCTGAGTGAGAAGGATGCGCCCATTGAGCGGCTCTGGTTCGAGCTGACCGAAGCTTCGGCGATCAACGACGTTCAGTCGGTTGCGGACTTCATTATGGAGATGAAAGAACTCGGCTGCCGGTTCTGTCTGGGCAATTTCGGCAGTGGCCCCAGCTCGTTCGAGTTCATGCGCTCGTTGCCGGTGGATCTGATCAAGATCGACAGTGCCTTTACCGGTCAGTTGGCAACCAGTGAAACCGATCGTGCGATGGTCCGCTCCATGGTGGATATGGCCCATTACATGCACCGGGAAGTGATTGCGTCCCAGGTTGAGTCCCGGGACGTCCTGGACATGCTCCGGCAACTGGGGGTCGACTACGCCCAGGGCTTTGTGGTCGAGAAACCCCGTTTACTCGACAGTCTCACCTGATTCCGGCAGTCTGCCCCTATGTCAAAACGCCATCCGATCATTGCGGTAACCGGTTCCTCCGGCGCGGGAACCACCACCACCGGCCAGATTTTCAGCCGGATGTTCGCCAGTGAAGGGCTGAATGCTGCCGTGGTTAGTGGTGACAGCTTTCACCGGTATAACCGGGAACAGATGGCAAGACTGGCCGCCAAAGGCCAGTTTGGTGAGCGCAACCACTTTGCCTTGGCGGCCAACCACATCGACAAGCTGGAAGCGCTTTTCTACGATTACGGTCACACCGGTAACGGCCGGTACCGGCAATATGTCCACGACGAGGATCGCAGGCTGGTTGAAGCCGGACACAAGCCGGGAACCTTCACGCCCTGGGGCCCGTTGCCGGCCGATACGGATCTGCTTTTTTACGAGGGGCTGCACGGTGGGGTAGTCAGTGAAACCTGCAACATCGCCCAGTATGTGGACCTGTTGATCGGTGTGGTTCCGATTGTGAATCTTGAATGGATCCAGAAGATCCACCGGGACACCCACAAGCGGGGGTATAGCCAGGAAGCGGTGGTGGAAACCATTATCAACCGTATGGATGACTATGTTCACGATATCGTGCCCCAGTTCTCCCATACCCACATCAATTTCCAGCGCATTCCTCTGGTAGACACCTCCAATCCCTTCGTTGTCCGGGATGTGCCTACTGAAGACGAGAGCATGCTGGTGATCCGTTTCCGGGACCAGTCGGAGGTGGACTTTCCCTACCTGTTGCAGGTGATATCTGGCAGCAGCCTTTCCCGGCACGACACCCTCGTGATTCCGGGCACAAAAATGCCGCTGGCCATGGACCTGATCGTCAGGCCCATGGTGCAGCGGCTGATGGCAAGAAAGCCCTTCGCCTGATCTGTCAGGCGGTGAGTCGGCCGTCGCGGTAATCCCGGAGCGTTTGCTCAATCTCCTCCCGGGTGTTCATGACGAATGGGCCGTACTGGACTACCGGTTCACCAATGGGCTTGCCGGCAATCAGTAGCAGGCGCGCCCCGGATTCTCCAGCAGTGAGAGCAATCTGGTCACCGTTGGCTCCCAGAATATTGGCAGCGCTACGTTGAAGGGCGCGATCGGCCAGGCTGGCGGTGCCCTCGTACAGGTACAGCATGGCATTGTGACTTTCCGGAACCGGCAGGGTCACACTTGCCGCCGACTCGAGGTGGATGTCAGCGTAAATTGGCTGGGTGCTTCGATCCGCTACTGAGCCCTCGTGAAGCTGGCCGTCGATCTCCACAGTGCCGGCGATGAGCTTCACCTTCCCGCCTGCAAAGACGATCTCCGGGATCTCCTCCGGCTGGATATCGCGGTAGCCCGCTTCTGTCATTTTCTCTGCCGCGGGCAGATTCAACCAGAGCTGGAAACCCCGCATCACGCCTTCCTCCTGCTGGGGCATTTCCGAGTGGATGATGCCGCGGCCGGCGGTCATCCACTGTACGCCGCCGTTGCGCAGGTCGCCCCGGTTTCCGAGATGATCTTCATGGAGCATATGCCCCTCGATCATATAGGTCACGGTTTCGAAACCCCGGTGGGGATGCCATGGGAATCCGGCGATGTAGTCGGCCGCTTCGGCGGAACCGAACTCGTCCAGCATCAGGAACGGATCGAGGCGTATGTTCTGCTGCTGACCGATGGAACGCTTGATGCGCACGCCGGCACCGTCGGAGGTTTCCAGGGCTGGAATAATCTGTTTCAGGGAGCGCAGGGTCATGGTGTCCTCCTCTCGTTAGCTCTAGGCTCTATTTAAACGGGATAGGAGGCGAGAATAAAACGCAGAAATCTGGGGGGTGACATCAAAAAAACTGAAGGACCCGTGACGCCCCGGGCGGGGCGTCACAGAAGGCGATCATTCGACGTTGCGGGAATAGAAGATTTCCAGCATTTCCCGACGCAGGCGATCCTCGATGGACTGGGCTTCTGCAGGGTCGAGATCTTCGGCATTCACCCCGAACACATAGTTATCGAGGTTGAAGTTCTTCAGCATCATCTTGGTGTGGAACAGGTTTTCCTGGTACACGTTCACATCAATCATCTGATACGCGTTCTGGGTATCTTCGGTCAGATAGTTCTGGATCGAGTTGATGTCGTGATCGATGTAATGCTTGGTGCCGTCCACATCGCGGGTAAAGCCGCGAACACGGTAATCGACGGTGACGACATCGGAATCAAAGCTGTGGATCAGGTAATTCAGCACTTTCAGTGGTGAAATCAGACCACAGGTAGATACATCGATGTCAGCCCGGAAGGTGCTTACGCCATCATGGGGGTGGCTCTCCGGATAGGTGTGCACGGTCACGTGGCTCTTGTCCAGGTGTGCCACGATGGCGTCCGGCAGCGGCCCCGGGGATTCCTCGTTGTCCGGCTCTTCGCCGTGGGTCAGTTCATGTTCGGCGATCAGCATGGTGACCGAGGCACCGTGTGGCTCGTAATCCTGACGCGCAATGTTGAGGACGTTGGCGCCGATAATTTTGACGACGTCGGTCAGAATCTGGGTAAGACGCTCGGCGTTGTACATCTCGTCGATGTAGTCAATGTAGGCCTTGCGTTGCTCTTCGGTCTGCGCATAACAGATGTCGTAGATGTTAAAGCTCAGGGATTTGGTCAGGTTGTTGAAACCATGCAGCTGGAGTTTTGATTCCATGCTCAGCCCCTCCGGATCGTGGAGATGAATGACTGCAGAGCTGCATTGCTGCGCTCTGCCGAGGCCGCCACCGACTACTGACCGGGTTGTTCACCTTTTGCGCAGACCGGCGGAGAGGGTGCGTATTATGCACACCGCAAGTGATGTTGAATAGTATTTGCAATGACATTTTAGCATCCGTGATTTCCGCTGCATCCGGGCCCTGGATTCGGTTCACGTCAGGCCCCACGCGGTTTATCCGGCCTGCTGATCGGCCTCGTGAACCTCATGGGTGTGGCTGATCTCAACGCCAGCCTGTTCCAGCATGATGGATGCCGAACAATACTTTTCGGCCGACAGGCTGACGGCCCGCTTGACCAGGTTCTCCTTGAGGTTGCGCCCGGTTACCACAAAATGCAGGTGAATACGGGTGAATACAGCGGGTATTGCATCGGCCCGCTCTGCCTCAAGTTCCGCGTGGCAGGCGGTCACGTCCTGGCGGCTTTTCTTCAGGATGCTCATGACATCAAACGCAGAGCAGCCTCCCAGGCCCATCAGCAACATTTCCATCGGGCGCGGGCCCAGGTTCTCGCCACCGTGGTCGGGCGGGCCATCAAGCTGCACACTGTGGCCGCTGCCGCTGGTGGCTTTGAAACTGGCGTTGCCAGTCCAGTCTATGGTTGCTTTCATGGGACGACTCTCCGTTGTGATGACGCGGAACCAACTGTTGTGATGGCCCGGGTAAAGATGACCTGTGGCCGGATGCTAGCACAACCGGCTGCGCGAGGCAGGCTGATCCCGGATACATGTTGTATACTCTTTCCGGTTGCCCGCAACAGACCTTCTTGTTATAAGTTGCGCAGTTTTGCATTAAAAAAGAACGAACCCGCAAGGAAAGCCGGGTGCATAACAAACATTGGGACCCGCCAGACTCTGAGGAGGCACGACTCGCACTATGGCCACTATCGTCAAGCCGGTTGAGCAGAAAACCAAGCATCTCGATTATTTCCTTTCCCAGTGCCATCGCCGCCGTTACCCAGCCAAGAGCACGATTATCTACGCTGGTGACAAGAGCGATTCGCTGTTCTACATCGTCAAGGGATCGGTAACCGTCATTATTGAGGATGACGATGGCCGTGAGATGATCATGGCCTATCTGAACGCCGGCGACTTCTTCGGTGAGATGGGGTTGTTCGACAACATGGATTCCCGCAGCGCCTGGGTGAAGGCCAAGACCGAATGCGAAGTGGCGGAAATCAGCTACACCAAGTTCCGGGAAATTGCCCAACAGGACCCGAGGGTTCTGTACTTCATCGGCGAACAGATGGCCTCCCGCCTGCGCCAGACCACCCGTAAGGTCGGTGACCTGGCGTTCCTCGATGTCACCGGTCGTGTTGCCCGTACGCTTCTGGACCTGTGCAAGGAGCCGGATGCCATGACTCACCCCGATGGTATGCAGATCAAGATCACGCGGCAGGAAATCGGGCGGATCGTTGGCTGCTCCCGGGAGATGGTTGGCCGGGTACTGAAAACGCTGGAAGATCAGGGGCTGGTGCGGGTCAAGGGCAAGACCATGGTGGTCTACGGCACTCGTTGAGTCTTATCGCCCCCGCTGTTTCCAAGAAGGCCGCTTTCAACAGCGGTCTTCTGCGTTATGGGGCTGGGTAAGCGGGTTCGACACCCCGGGTGTCAGGTCTCCAGCACAACGGACTTGATCTGCATCCAGACGTTCATGCCCGGTTTGAGATCGAGCTGGGCAACGGCACGGGAGGTCAGTCTCGACAGCATTGGCGTTGGTCCGGCCAGAAGCCGCACCAGGCTGATGCCGGGGGCCACATCCGCATCAATCTGGTCGATGACTGCAGGCACCAGGTTCTGGATGCTCTGGTCGGAATTTTCGGCCAGGGCCAGGCTGACATCCCGTGCCAACACTCTCACCCGAACCTGGTCTCCCGGTTGCATGCGGTGGTCACATCGCAGCCAGAGCTGGCCGCCATCGAACCGGAACAGAGCCAGATGCCAGCAATCGTCGAGATCGATAATCTGGCCCTCCAGCAGGGCTCCGGCGTCGTCTTCTTCGCGAAAAGGGTTGTCGGTGCCGGCCAGGGTTTCTCGTAGCGGCCCCTGGGCAACCACACGGCCTTCCTCCAGCATGACAATGTGATCCGCCAACCGGGCAACCTCTTCGGTTGAATGGGAGACGTAGATGATCGGAATTGCCAGGGTATCGTGCAGTCTTTCGAGATAGGGAAGGATGTCCTGCTTGCTGTTAAGGTCCAGAGCCGATAAGGGCTCGTCCATCAGTAACAGCCGTGGACTGGTCAGCAGGGCCCGTGCGATTGCCACCCGCTGGCGTTCACCACCAGAGAGGCCTGCCGGCATACGCTCCAGGTGTGATTCAAGGCCAAGCCAACGAACCGCATCCTCGAATCCGATCTGTCGATCACCGACCGGAATGCGCCGGTACCCGAACTCCAGGTTCTTGCGCACGTTCAGGTGAGGGAACAGGTGGGTTTCCTGGAACACATAGGCCAGAGGCCGTTTGTGGACAGGCCGGATAAAGGTCCCGGTTTGCCAGGGTTCACCAAGAACGGTCATGGTGCCCGGGGCATTCTGCAGGCCCGCCATGCACCTCAGTAGTGTGGTTTTGCCACACCCCGAATGCCCGAACAGGGCGGTGATGCCGGATCCCGGCAGGGTTATGTCCACGTCAAGGCTGAAGCCGGGAAATGCACACTGGAAGCGGGCATGGATGGTGCTGGAGGCGGTCATCTGAGCGCTCCGGAGCGGGCTTTGCCGTTCAGGGCGTAGAGAGTCACCAGAACCACGAACGAGAACACCACCATGCCGGCGGACAGCCAATGGGCTTCGGTGTATTCCAGCGATTCCACATGGTCGTAGATGGCGATCGACAGTACCTTGGTTTCACCCGGAATGTTGCCGCCGATCATCAGAATCACGCCAAACTCGCCAATGGTATGAGCAAAAGTCAGTACGGCGGCTGTCAGGAAACCGTTCCGGGCCAGGGGCACCGCCACGAACAGGAAACGGTCCCAGGGCGCTGCGCGGAGGGTGGACGCCACTTCCAGGAAGCCCTCCCCGACTGCCTCGAATGCGTTCTGCAGTGGCTGCACGGTAAAGGGAAGGGAATAGATTATTGAGGCCACCACCAGACCCTCGAAGGTAAATGGCAGCAGCCCGATACCCAGCGACTGGGTCATCTGGCCCACCCAGCCTTCCGGACCCATGACCAGCAACAGATAGAAGCCGAGCACGGTGGGCGGCAGAACCAGAGGCAGTGCCACCACGGCCGCGATTGGCTGTCGAAGCCAGTGCCTGGTCCGGGCCAGCCACCAGGCGATGGGCGTGCCGATCAGCAAAAGCAGCAGTGTTGTCGTCGTGGCCAGTTTGAGTGTCAGCCAGACCGGGTCCCAGTAGGTTTCAAGCATCAGTTGGCCGTGTCGTACCCGTAGCTCTGGATAATGGTGATCGCGGTGTCTGATTTCAGGAAATCCATCCAGGCCGTGGCCGCGGCTTTGTCTGCACCGTTTTTCAACAGGATAGCCTGTTGGTCAATGGGCTGATAATAGGCCTGGGGTACGTTCCACAGTGTGCCATCATCTTCCCGCCAGGCCTTGACCTGGGACAGGGCCACGAAACCTGCCTGGGCGTTGCGACTGACAACAAACTGGAAAGTCTGGGCGATGGAGTCCCCCCGGACCAGTTTGGGTTGCAGGGCCTCCCAGTGATTCAGGTGCTCAAGAACCTGTTGTGCGGCAAGACCATAGGGAGCGGTCTTCGGGTTGGCAATGGCCAGCCTCGAAAACGGCTGCTGGGCAAGATAGCTTTCGGCATTTTCAAAGGCTGTGGCCGCAGGACTCCATAGCGCCAGTTTGCCGCGAGCGTAAGTGAAACGAGTGCCGCCAATGCCGGACTGTTCTTCCTCGATCAGCTCTGGCCTGCGAACGTCCGCCGCCATGAATACGTCGAACGGGGCACCGTTTTTGATCTGTGCGTACAGCTTGCCCGTGGAGCCGTAGCTGGCGGAGACGGTATGACCGGTTTGGGCTTCAAACTGCTTGGCCAGTTCCCGTGTGGTGTCCGTAAAGTTGGCGGCGACGCCGAGGCTGACCTCGCCCGCCACAGCTCCGGTCAGCGCGGAGCCAGACAGCAGTATCAGTACCAGGGTACGGAACATCCTGCGGCCTCGAGGATAACCCATACAACGTCCTTATCTGTTCAATCATTGATGGCAAGACTCTGGGGTGACATCGCCGGACGCTCTGATTTCAACGGTGAATCCGGGGTCAGGCACAGAGACAGGAGGTAAGCCCAGACCTCCTCCCGGTTGGTTTCGTTGAGCATCTCATGACGTCCGCCCTCAAACAATCGCAGGGTGACGTTTTCTGCGCCAGCTTCGCGGATCGCCTGGAAATGCCGGCGCACGCCACGGCCCATTTCACCGACTGCATCGGCCGTGCCGGAAAACAAATGCACAGGCAGATCTTTCCGGAAGGCTGCCGGCGAAAGGCGTAGCATACCACCAATAAAATCCCACCACAGGCCAACCGTGCAATCGAAGCCACACAGGGGGTCGGCAATGTAGTCATCCACCTGCTTGGGATCCCGGCTAAGCCAGTCGGCATCGGTTCGGTTCGGGCGGAACTTGCGGTTGAACTGTTCAAAGGTCATTCGGGCTACCAGGCGGCTGCGGTGCCTTTTGCCGCGAACCAGTCGAATCAGGCCTATCAGGGTCCTGGATGCCAGCAGATGGGCCCGGTCAGTGCGGTTCGTGGCGCTGAGGATCAGGGTGTCCAGGTTGTCACCATGGCTCTGGGCGTAGGCCTGGGCAATGAATGAGCCCATGCTATGCCCCAGCAGATGGACTGGCAGGCCGGGAAATCGTGCACGTGCGTGTTGAATCACCTGATGCAGATCTTCAACCACCCGGGTCCAGCCATGCTGGTCGGCATAGTGTCCCAGGTTTGCTGGAGGGCAGTTCGGGCCATGGCCCCGGTGATGATAGGTGAGAACGGCGATGCCGTTTTCACCGAGCCAGTGCGCCAGTGGTTGGTATCGGTCGCCGTGTTCGGCCATGCCATGGCTGACAACGAGAATGGCGGTCGGTGCCGCCGGGGTATAGATTGTTCCGGTTATCGTGTAGCCATCACCAACGTTCAGCGTCAGGGGTTGTTCGTTCATCGTCGCGGCCCGCTTCCTTGTTGTTTTCCACTGTGGCCGGGCGTTGCCACTCCGGCGGTTTCCATAGGTGGGTGAGGCGAGACAATAATCCGCCAGGCTGTGCCATGTCGCGGAACAGGTCCACGTATTCGTGGGTCCAGAGGACAATCAGGTTGTTGGAACGGACAGGCCGGGTGATGCCGTATTCGGGTGGATCCTGGGCGTCTTCATCAACAAATGTGCCGAACAGGCGATCCCACACGATCAGCGTACCGCCGTAATTGCGGTCGATGTAGCCGGGATTACGGCCATGATGAACCCGGTGATGGCTGGGCGTGTTGAAAGCCAGTTCGACCCAGGCAGGAAGCTTTCCTACCAGCGTGGTGTGTATAAAGAACTGATAGACGAGGGACAGCGCGTAGGCCACGCCGATCCAGACAGGATTGAGCCCCAACAGTGCCAGGGGCAGATAGAAAATCCACATGCCGTTGAAAATGTTGGTGGCATTCTGGCGCATTGCGGTGGAGAAGTTCATCCGCTCGGAGGAGTGGTGCACCACATGTGCGGCCCAGAACCAGCGTACCCTGTGACTGGCCCGGTGCATCCAGTAGAAACAGAAATCCACGCCGAGAAAGGTCAGCATGACGGTGAGCCCGTTCAGTTCCAGGTCAAACAGCCGATAGTGATAGCACAGGGCGTAGACAGGAAACGCAATCAGCCCGGCGAAGAGCAGCTCAGTTACCTGGTAGCCGGCACCCAGGGCAAAGTTCCGGATCGCTTCACGGGTATCCATCAGCCGCGGGTCGTGGCGAATCTTCAGGTATTCCCAAAGGGTCACGGCCACAAAGACGGGGGTGGCAATCACAAAGATCAGTTGCCGCTCATCCAGCGCCAGCCAGGGCGCGACGGCCTGCCAGAGCGCAAGCAGACCGCTTTCTTCCAGCACGGCCAGCATCATGTCAGTCAGAGCCATCGAATTCCTGCCGGGTTCCAGTTGTTACAGCGTTATTCTGGCACGTAACCCGTTTGGCGGAATGTCGATTCGCGCCAGATTGGCTGCCGAATTCCGACAGGGTCGGATTCAGTGGGGCTGGCGATTTTCAGTGTAGACTCTCTCAAGGGTCTGGATCTGCGGTTGCCATTGATCCAGCCAGTTCTTGATATCTTTGGGTATCCGGGCAGGTTTCGGCCAGGGTACCGGGTATTGTGCCGGCTGAAACATGGGCGCAAACAGGGCGGCGGCGGTCAGGTCGGCGCGAGTGAACTGGTCGCCAGCCAGGAAAGGGCGCTCCGCATAGATAGCTGCCAGCTCGGTGAGCAGATCTTCCATGACCTGTCGGGATTTTTCCGAGGTTTTCTCGTTGATCTTCATCCACTGGCGCATGACCTCATCAACCCGGCTGAAAGCCAGGCTGAGCAGAATACGGTTATAGAACGGTGTGCCGGCAGCCAGCATAGGCACCACGATCTTGGGGCGCTGAAGGAAGTGGTGATAGGAGTAGCAGCGAATGGCGGGACCCGCTTCCTCGTCCAGCCGCCGTTCCCATGCTATTGCCTGCGCGCGGATTTCCGGGTCCGCCGGTGTCAGAGGGTGTTCCGGAAAGGTCTGATCCAGATAATCCAGGATGGCCGCAGAGCCTTGAACCACCTGACCATCATGCTCCAGTACCGGAACCGAAGAGGCATGGCCGGTCAGCTTACGGATGGTTTTCACGTGCTGCCCGGGTAGCAGGTTCACGGTTTCAAAATTGAGTCCCTTGTAGTCCAGGGCCCAGCGAACTTTCTCGCAGTAGTGGGAAATGGCAAATTGGTAAAGTTTCAGCGCCATGGCCTTGTCTCCTTGGTTCAGCGTTCCAGCATACTGCTGGAGCGGCGGTATAAGAAGTCTTGTGGAATACTCACGGTGGCCTCCTCAGTCGTTGGGCTCTAAACTGTAGGCCGAAAACATGCCTACAAGGGAACTGACCATGTACTCACGACGAGTTCTGATGTTGTCCGTCGTTACGGTGGCGGGTCTGGCTGTCGCCGCCTGTTCTTCTCTCCCCGAAACCGGTCAGACGGTTCACGGCAACTATGCGTGCGGGCAGCTTGATATTACCGTATCCCGTAGCGAAAACAGTGACTTGATCAGCGTTGATTACCTGGATCGGCGGGTCCTGCTCAAGCCGCAGGTGAGCGCCTCGGGTGCCTTGTATGTTGCCCCCGGCGATGACCAAACCCGTTTCTGGAGCAAGGGTGAAAAAGCAACTCTGACAATTCGGGGGGAAACCTACCCGGAATGTTTGCAGCCGGGTGAGCTGGAAATGCCTTTTGAGGCCCGTGGCAATGAGCCGTTCTGGCACGCAACGCTTGAGGGAAGCGAGCTGTTGATCACGCGCCCGTTCGAAGAGCAGGGTACCCAGCGTGTTCCCGTTGAACTGAAAACAGCCAACCGCCATGGCCGGGAATATGTGGCTGCGCTTGATGATATCCCCATTGGTCTCACGGTGGCCCGGCAGCTCTGCGAAGACAGTATGTCCGGGGCGCAATACCCGGCGCAGGTCCGCCTGAAAGTCGGTAGTGACGAGTACGCCGGGTGTGGCGGCGATCGTCAACGCCTCTTGCGGGGCGCGGTGTGGGTTGTTGAGGATCTTGCGGGAAAAGGCATCATTGACCGGTCACGGATCACTGTTGAGTTTCTTGAGGGCAACAGGATCGCCGGTCGGGCTTCATGCAACCGATACACCGGCAGTTATCAGCTCCGGGGCGAGGGAATTGCAATGGGTTCAATGGCATCGACCCGGATGGCATGCGCGCCGGCGCTGATGAATCAGGAAGAGCAGTTCCTCGGTTTACTGGCCCAGGTAACGTCGGTTCGTATCGGGCAGCAGGGCGAGTTGCTCCTGTCGACACCGGACGGAGACACGATGCGGGCGTTTCAGTCCGACCAGGACACGCCGTAGCGAGCAAGTATCGCCGCTACCCGTCCGCTTCTTTGCAGGCCTTTGGCTCCCTCTGACAGTAATTTTGCCAGCTCGGGGGAGTCACGGCCGAGCGGTGAAAATGCGATGTAGATCGGTGACTCATGAATTACTGCGGCCATTCTCAGGCTTTCGGCACTGCCATCCTGTTCCAGTTGCCACCGCATTACATATTGATCTTCCGGGAATACGTCAGAGCGCTGCTGGTGCAGGAGTTCGATCGCCCGGCTGAGTGGCGCCGGCCCCGAGAGTACCCAGACCTTTTCCGGGTTGTCCTGATACCTGGCAATGTAGTCGTCGAGTTCCGGTGAATAGGCATAGCCATTGATCGCCAGCAGAGTGAGCTGGCTAAGAGAGTCTATGCCGCCATACTGCCAGGTGTTATCCGGGTGGGTGTAAAGCGCGATCGTGGAATAGCCGATGGCGGCTTCAGGAAACACGAAGTCCGGTGCATCTCCAGGGAGTGCCCCGACAACGGCATCAATATACCCGTCCCTGGCCTGCTGGAGTGCCCGGGCCCAACTCATGTTGACATACTCCACATCGATCCCGGCCAGGCCAAATGCTTCTCTGGCGATATCTATCATGTAGCCTTCGTGATCGGAACCGGCCTCGCAATTGTGAGGGCACCAGGGGTCTGCGGCAATGACAACGCTCCGGCGCGGCTCTGTGGGAGTCGGCGCAGCAGGCGCGGTTGTCGTCGCCTTCGCTGCCGTTTCGGGAACCAGTGGTGGTGGCTCCTCGTCTTGCTGTGAGCAGGCGCTGAGAAAAAGAAGGATGCAAAGAACCAGGGTTTTTGCCATGGTGATAAAACCGGTTTACCGAAACGTCGGCTTAATCTGAAGCATAGACCCTGGCGGGCGTTTTGTAATGGCGCAGACGGGACGCTAGGCCGCGTTTTTGCTCCTGTCGGCTGACGCGGCTGTTGGCACCAGTGCTCTGGCCAGATCTTTCATGTGCAGAGTGCCCACATGCTTGTTGTCCCGGAGCACGCGGAAATTCAGGGACATGTCGCCCTCGGATTTCAGCAGTACGGATTCCAGGTTGTCCTTTTCCGAAATATCGCCGGCAAACTCAGAGTCGCCATCGTCTGGCGGGCTCATCACAGAGCGCACTCTGAGCACCCTTGCTCGATTGATATCGCTGATGAAGTCGACGATGTAGGGATCGCCGGGATTGAGCAGGATTTCCTGGGGATCACCCTGCTGAACCACTTCGCCGTCTTTCAGGATCACCAGATGATCCGCCAGTTTCAGGGCCTCATCCAGGTCGTGGGTGATGAAGACGATGGTCTTTTGCAGCTCCCCCTGAAGTTCCAACAGAAGGTCCTGCATGTCGGACCGAATCAGCGGGTCCAGTGCCGAGAAGGCTTCGTCCATCAGCATGATCGGGGCATCGGACACCAGAGCGCGGGCAATGCCCACCCGCTGCTGCATACCACCGGACAGTTGATGGGGGTACTGGTGCTCGTTGCCCTCGAGACCAACCCGAGCCAGCCATTTTCGGGCATCCGCCTCGAAATCCGACGTGGTGTAGCCCCTGATGTCCTTCGCCATGCCGGCGTTTTCCAGCACGGTCTTGTGAGGCAGCAGGGCAAACTTCTGGAACACCATGGACATACGTTCCCGCCGGAGCTGGCGCAGTTGCTCCCCGGTGTAGCTCATGACGTCTTCACCATCCACATGGATCTCACCGGCGGTGGGGTCGATCAGCCGGTTCAGGTGGCGGATCAGGGTGGATTTCCCGGAACCCGACAGCCCCATGATCACGGTGATCTCGCCATCGTGTATATCCACGTTGATGTCCCTGAGGCCAAGGACATGCTTCTGCTGTTCCAGCAGCTCGGCTTTGCCCATACCCCGGCGAACATACTCCAGGGCAACTTCCGGGTTCGGACCGAAAATCTTGTAAAGGTTCCGGATTGAAATCTTGATGTCTTTTGCCATGACCGGGTTCCTTACTGCTTCTGGGAAACGTTGATGCGTGCCAGGGATGCCTTGGTGACCCGGTCCAGGATGACCGCCAGGATCACGATGCCAAGGCCAGATACCAGGCCAACGCCCAGTTCAAGATTACGGATGCCCCGCAGCACCAGTACCCCGAGGCCTGGCGCGGATACCAGGGAGGCAATCACCACCATGGCGAGACTCATCATGATGGTCTGGTTGACCCCGGCCATGATGTTAGGCAGCGCCAGGGGAATCTGGACCTTGTAGAGCTTCTGTCGTGGTGTCATCCCGAAGGCATCGGCGGCTTCGATAACGTCTTTGTCCACGAGCCGGATGCCGAGGTTGGTCAATCGGATGACGGGTACAATCGCGTACAGGATGATGGCGATACCGTAGAGTTTCGATTCGGTCACGCTGAACAGGAAGATCAGCGGAATCAGGTAAACAAAGGGCGGCAATGTCTGCAGCATGTCCAGCACCGGTGTGATCATGCGCTGGAGTGTATTGCTGCGGGCCATGGCAATACCGATGGGTACACCAAGTAGTACGCACAGGAAGGCGCAGACAAAGATGATCGCCAGGGTCTGCATGGCGTAGTCGTAGTGGTCGATGAACGCCAGCAGAGCAATACTGGCTCCGACAAACGCCACCAGTTTCCCGGATTTCGAGACCAGGTAGACGACGGCCAGCAGTACCGGAATAACGATCCACCAGGGCGTGTTAAGAATGGCGTAGAGGGCGCCATCCAGGAACCAGCTTAATGGCTGGGTCAGGGGGTCGAGTACCAGGCTCAGGCTGTCCTTCACGGCCAGAAAGCCCTGCTCAAGACCCTTGGTCAGTTCCCGTGATTGAGGGAAGGCGGCGCAGGATTCGTTCAGCGCGTCCATGGACGGAAACGGCAGTTCCCAGATTGAGGGCTCTTCAACGTCCGAACCCTTGGTTTTGGCCAGCAGGTCGGCCATCGACATGGGGCCGTCGCTCTGGCCTTCAGAGCACCAGTCCTCCAGGCCCAGGGTGGAAAACAGGGAATCGTAGGTTGCCATGGGCGTTCAGTCTCTCCTGCGCTCGTCTGGATTCAGTTCAGTTGTGCAGAGGGTGCCCGGGACACAATGGCCTGTGTCCCGGGTCGGGCAGGTCGATCAGTTATTGAGAACGCTTGCCAGGCGCTCACGGGCTGAATCGTTCAGCCAGGTTGACCACTCGTCACTGTTATTGGTGAGGTAGTAAACGGCGGCCTCTTCACCGGAAGCGTTGTTGGAATCCATCCAGGCCAGGATGGAGCTCATGGTGGATGTCTTGAATGTGAGCTTGCTCAGCATCTCGGCCACCTCCGGCTGCCGATCCTTGAAGTCCGTCGTGACGGACGTGAGGATGGTTGCTGCCGGAAAGTCGGAGACGCCCGGGTTATCCACATCAGGGGTCTGGTTCTTCTGGTGCACGTCGGGCTTGATTTCGCCGAGGTCGACACGGGTCATATCATATTTGCCAAGCGGCACGGTGGGACCCCAGTAGTAGCCAAACCAGGGCTCCTCGTTCTGCACGGCCGACGCCATGGAAGACGCTAGTGTCTCGCCTGACCCATGGTTAAAGACCTCGATACCGGAATCCTCAAGATCCAGGGCGCGAATCAGGTTGTCACTGACCACACGGCAGCCCCAGCCGTCGGGGCAGTTGTTGAAGCGGCCACCGACCAGTTCCGGGTTGGCCATCACACCTTCAATGGTGGTCAGTTCCGGATGCTCTTCCGCGAGATACGTAGGGATCCACCAGCCTTCGACGCCACCCGGATCCAGAACCTTGCCGAGACGCTCTACCTTGCCCTGCTCTTCCAGGCGCAGATAGGCTTCGCCAGCGGAGTTCAGCCAGAGTTCGGTAACAATGTCCGGCTCACCGTTCTCGGCAACCGAGGTTACTGCCGGGACGGTATCGGATGGGACGATGGTGACGTCACAGCCGTAACCCTGCTCCATGATAAAGGTGGCCACGTTGGTGACGACCGTGTTGGATGCCCAGCCCATTTCGGTGATGGATACTTCGCCGCAATCAGCCTGGGCGGCGACGGGTACGGATAGTGCGCAAAGCAGTGCAGCAGACTTTAGCTTTCGCATAGTCACTTCTCCTTGTTCAGGGTTGGTGATTTTTGAAGGGTGTGGTCGGTGGTAGTGCCGATACAGGGGTGCCGCGATCCGGGCGGATCGGGAAAACAGCCGTTTTATGGTCGCTGTTATGGTCGAACAAAACAGTACATCTCGGTTAATACCTAATATCAGGATAACGAACCTCAGCTCAGTTACAAGGGCGTATTCCAAATGTATCTATAAAATGGGCACATTATGCTTCCTGAGAGCTGTCAATAAGTTGTAGCAATCAGCAGTTACACTCCGCGGATCTGATACCGGAGACTGCCATGACAGAGCTGCGCGACCTGACGCCTCATACCGCGATTACAAACGAGCAAAGCGGTCGTGATAGTCGCCAGCGCAGGCTTTTGCGGACCTTCCTTCCGGAACTCGTTGGCCTTGAGCGACTGCTGGCAGAAGCGCCGGGACTCGTAACCACGCAAGTGGTTGAGCGTGTCGCCATGAGGGATCTGTCGCTGCCTATCTACCGGGTTGATATCGGCTCATCCCGGCCCGACGTGCCGGTGGTTCTGATTGTCGGCGGCGTCCATGGGCTGGAGCGCATTGGTAGCCAGGTGGTGATGGCCTGGTTGAAGTCTCTGCTCGCCCGAGTGAGCTGGGACGAGCATCTGGCGGGGTTGTTGCAGAAGGTACGGATTACCCTTTTGCCTATTCTCAATCCCGGCGGCATGTACCTGAACCAGCGCAGCAATCCCAATGGCGTGGATTTGATGCGGAACGCGCCGATTACCGCCCAGGACCGTAGCGCGTTCCTGCTTGGCGGGCAGCGGATTTCCCCCCGATTACCCTGGTACACCGGCGATCCCGAACAGGGTATGGAAGCTGAAAACCAGGCACTTGAGGCGGTGATCGAGGAATTGCTGCCGGGGCGGCCATTCAGTGTCGCGCTGGACTGTCACTCAGGTTTTGGCATGCAGGATCAGATCTGGTTCCCTTATGCTTACCGACGCCGACCCATGCGTCGAGTTGCTTCGGTAATGGCACTGAAACTGATCTGGGAGCAGGCCTACCCTAACCACGACTACCGGTTTGAGCCCCAGTCCCGACACTACCTGACCCATGGTGATTTGTGGGACTACTTCTACAAGCAGGTCAATCGTGAAAATGCCGGTGTTTTCCTGCCTCTCACCCTGGAAATGGGTTCCTGGCGGTGGATCCGCAAGCGCCCACGCCAGCTGTTGCGGCTGGACGGCTTTTTCAATCCCCAGGCTCCCCATCGCCACAAGCGGGTCTTGCGCAGCCATCTGGCCTGGATGGACTTTCTGGTTAACGCCGCGGCCAGCCACGAAAACTGGTTGCCGGTGCGGGAAGAGGAGTCCATGCTGAGGGAAGCCGCGATCATGCACTGGTATCGCGATTCTCACTAGCGATTCAGTGGGTCCCGGCATTTATCAAACGGAACACTCATATGCACTGGATTCTGTTACGGGGGCTGACGCGGGAACACGGGCACTGGGGAAGCTTTCCGGAGCGCCTGCGGGAGGTATTTCCGGATCACCAGTTCCACGTGGTCGATCTGCCAGGCACGGGCGTGCGCTATCGGGATGAGAGTCCCGCAAATATAGCGGCTATTCGGGAGCAGGTTTCCGGTCAGGTCAGTCATATTCCTGGTCCTTTCAGTATCCTGGCACTCTCGATGGGCGGCATGGTGGCACTGGATTGGGCCCAGCACGCGCTTGAAGGCCAGATCCAGAATCTCGTCCTGATCAATACCAGCTCCGGCTTCAGCGCACCCTGGCAACGCATGCGGCTGGGAGTCTGGCCCAGGGTGCTGCGCTTGTTGTGTCGCCGGGAGTTGTTTGATCGCGAACGGGACATTCTCCGGCTCACTTCTAATCGTGAGGTGCCCTTATCACTGGCAAAACAGTGGTACAGCATTCAGCGACAGCGCCCCGTGCATCCGCGGAATGCCCTGAATCAGCTGACCGCAGCAGCCCGCTACAAGCCTCGCCACAAGCGTCCGATGCCAGACGCCCTGTTGCTGGCCAGCCGGGGTGACCGTATTGTCCATTGGCGTTGCAGTGCAGCGTTGGAAGAACGCTGGCAATGGACCATGAAACTGCACCCGGATGCAGGCCATGATCTCCCACTGGATGACGCTGAGTGGGTCATCGAACAGATACGCAACTGGCTGCCCCGGCAACCCTGGTTGCTTGACGCAACCGTTCTTTCCGGTCAGTCTTTCCGTTTTGAACCGCCAAAGCTGCCTCTCAATAAGGAACGGAGCCGATAATAATGAAAATCTTCGAAACCAGAACCGCCCCCAATCCACGCCGCGTGCGCATGTTCATGGCCGAGAAAGGTCTGCTGGACAAGGCCGAATTCGTCGAGATCGACCTGCAGAAGGGTGAGAACCTGACCCCGGAATACACAGCCCGGAACCCGATGAAAAAGGTTCCGGTGATGGAGCTTGATGACGGCACCTGCATTGCCGAGACCATGGCGATCTGCCGTTATTTCGAAGAAAGCTACCCGGACACGCCCACCCTGCTGGGTGACACCCCGCTGGAAAAAGCACAGCTTGAGCAGTGGCTGCGCTGGATTGAATACTACTTCTTCATGCCCACCGGCATGTGTTTCCAGCACACCACCGGCTATTTCAAGGACCGCATGAACCCGATCAAGGAATGGGGCGAGGAGTGCGGCAAGAACGTCGAGAAGTTCATGCATTTCCTCGACAAGCAGCTCGAGGGTAAAGAGTACATCTGCTGCGACCGGTTCACGGCCGCCGACATCAATGCCTTTACCACTGTGGCCTTTGCCCGCGTCGTCGGTATCCGCATCCAGCCCGAGCAGACCAACCTGCAGGCCTGGTACGACCGCATCAAGGCCCGTCCGTCTGCCCAGGCCTGAGGCCGGGGCTATCCGGTAACCGCAAGAGAGAGATTAATGACCACAACGGATTCAAGACTCCAGTGCGCGCTGGCGGCGATCGACGCGGCGAACCAGGCCGATCCCAACCTGGAACCTTTTGGCGACGAACGCCTGCCCAAGGAATACGCCTACAGCCTGCACATGACCCGCTGGCTGTTCGAGCTTGAATCCGCCCCTTCCGAACGCATGCAGATCGCCTGCCGCGCCCAGCACATCGAGCGCTGGACCATGCCCCGCAAGGACTATCCGGAGGGCCGGAAAGCCTATTACCAGTGGCGCCAGGCCTGTGGCCGGATGCACGGCCGCCGGGCCGCCGAGATCATGGCGAACTGTGGCTATCCGCCGGCGGAGTGCGAGAGGGTGGAGACCATCCTGACCAAACGTGAATTGCGCAAGGATGCCGACACTCAGCTCCTGGAAGACGTGGCCTGCATGGTCTTCCTGGAGAAGTACTTTGCGGATTTCTACGAAGAGAAAGCCGACTACGACCGGGATAAATGGCTGCGCATCGTGCGCCGGACCTGGGGCAAGATGTCGACCCGCGCCCACGAAGCCGCGCTTAAATTGGCCGAAGGCATGCCCGCACATTTGCTGGCCCTGTTGCAGGAGGCTCTGGCCGGCGACAGCTAGGACGACTCGGATTCGCCCGCCTGAGCCGTTTTTCAGGCCTTCCGGGAATAACCGGGGGTTGCTGTTATGATTACTCTTTTCATATGATAACGATTCTCATATGAAAAGAGCAGTGCCATGCGCGTCAGTGACCGAAACAAACCCCGGGTTCTAATTGTCGAAGACGATCCCACCCTCAACCACCAGATCACCAGCCTCCTGGTATCCAGAGGGTACAGTGCCCACTCCTGCTACGAGGGCGAAGGCGGGCTGATGTCGGCGCTCAGCCAGCGCTTCGATCTGATCCTGCTGGATGTTCTTCTGCCCCGGATTGATGGTTTCGAGGTTCTCAATCGCCTGCGCAAAACCCATCAGACCCCGGTGATCATGTTGACCGCCTGCGGCGCCGAAGAGGAGCGTATTCTCGGTTACAGCAGCGGTGCTGATGACTACATGCCCAAGCCCTTCAGCTTCACCGAGCTGATGCTGCGAATCGAAGCCTTGCTCAAACGCACGATGGGCAGCAGGGATCAGCGCGCAGACCCGGATACCCTCACCGTTGGGCCGTTAACATTGAATCGCCCGGCACTGTCGGTGCATTTTGGCCAGACCCCGGTGACGCTCACCCAGATCCAGTTCCGCCTGCTGTGGATCCTGCTCCGGCATCAGGGTGAGACCCTCAGCAAACCCTATCTGTACCAGGTGGTGCTCGAGCGGGAATTCAGCCGGTACGATCGCAGCCTGGACATGCATCTGAGCCGGGTGCGGCGCAAGCTGGTGGAAGCCGGAATGCAGCCTGACCGCCTGCAAACCCAGCACGGCAAGGGATACTGCTTCCAGTGAATCGCCGCCTGTTGTGGAAGCTCTGCGCCACGGTTGCCCTGGGAACCCTGGCTTTAGTCTGGACCATTTCGTTCCTGGGCGCCGAGACGGAACAGAAGATGAGTTTCATCGCCGAGGAGCACCAGCAGACCATTGAGTCCTGGGGCCGGACCGCCGAGCGGCTCTATCAGTCCGGGGATGAACAGGCGCTTGCGCGTTGGCTGGAAGAACTTCAGGCGCAGGAACAGACCTGGGCCGCGGTGGTTCGCTCGGATATCCGGCCCCTGGCCGGCAGCCGCCTGACCGATCGCTTCCGGGAGGGGTTCCGGCTGGGGCGGAGCGTGGAGTGGAAAATCCACCTCTACTTCTCCGAAAACCCCATCATGGAAGTGACCTTCGCCGACCCGGCCATCCACTTCCTGGTGTTATTGCCGGACCGGATGCGTCCGGGCACCTACCTGCCGCAAGTCAAGCTGATGCTCAAGGTGGCCCTGCCGCTGGCGGTGCTGGTGATCCTTTGCCTGGTGATCTATCGACACCTGATGTCGCCCCTGCGCCAGCTTGAAATCGCCACCCGCCAGTTTACCGAGGGTAACCTGGGCGTGCGGGTGAGGGCGCTGCTGGGCAACCGCAATGATGAACTCGCGGCGTTGGCGGAGACCTTCGACCGCATGGCCGAGCGTACCGGTAATCTGATTCTGACCCAACGACGGTTGATCGCCGATCTTTCCCACGAGCTGCGTACACCGCTTGCCCGGATCGAAATGGCGGTGAGTTGCGTGCAGGAAGGCATCGACACCCAGCATCTCTTACCGCGTATCCAGCGGGAGTGCGGCATCATGCGCAATCTGGTTGAGGATACCCTCACGCTGGCCTGGCTGGAGAACGAAAAACCCAGTCTGGGTGAAGAGACTCTGGACCTGACGGACCTTCTGGACAGCATCCTGGACGATGCCCGATACGAATTTCCGGACCATACCCTGGTGGCCGAGCTGCCGGACAAAGCCGAGCTCAGGGGCAGCAGTCATCGTGCCCTGGCCCAGGCCATAGAAAACGTGGTCCGCAACGCCTGCAATTACACGCCCGTGGGCGGCACAGTCCGAATCACTCTGCGGGCCGACCAACGAGGCTACACCCTGGAGGTGGCAGACCAGGGGCCCGGTGTGTCCGCTGACCAGCTGGAACTCATTTTCAAACCGTTTTTCCGTGCGGCGAAGGCGCGGGGCTATCGGCCGTCCGGGCACGGTCTCGGCCTTTCGCTGGCAAGACGTCAGGTTGAGGCCACCGGCGGCTGGATCCGGGCCGAGAATCGTGCCGCTGGTGGGCTGCTGATGCGGCTTTGGTTACCGATGAATGGAATTGAGAATTAGTAACAAATGTAAAAGTTCTTCACATTACCAAAACTTCAAACAAGAATGTGCGCCAAATAGGAATTAATCGCATTATCTGCATTAAACGGAGCGCACATGAGCACCCAGAAAACCCTGACCAAGGCCCGTCCCGACGTCCGCTGCAAGCCCCTCTGCCTGGCGATCACTGCCCTGATGGCCAGCCCCCTGGCGCTGGCCCAGAGTGAGGCCGAGTCCCTCAAGCCGATCGAAGTGACCGCCGACCGCACGTCGGATAGTGATGCGGTGGTCACCGAAGAGCGAATCGAGCGGTACCAGGCCAGCGATCTGGAGGATGTATTTGCCGGTCAGCCCGAGGTAGCGGTTGGTGGCTCCGTCGGCATCGCCCAGAAGGTCTATGTTCGGGGTATCGAGGATCCGCTGTTGAACGTCACCATCGACGGTGCCACCCAGGCCGGCGCCCTGTTCCATCACACCGGCCGTCTGGCAGTGGAGCCGGAATTGCTCAAGCGGGTTGAGGTGGAAGCCGGCGCGGGCCGGGCCACCTCCGGCGCCGGAGCTCTAGGGGGTGCCATCCGGTTTGTCACCAAGGATCCGGAAGACCTGCTGCGCCCGGGCGAGCAGGTGGGCGCCCTGGTGAAGCTTGGTTCCTTCTCGAACACCGACGGTTACCGGGCCAGCACCACGCTGTTTGGTCGCCTGAATGACCGCTGGAGCACTCTGGTGTCAGTTAACCAGAGTGATCACGAGCGCTTCGAGGACGGCGACGGTAATGAAATTCCGGGCACCGACGCCCGTCAGCAGCTCGGCTTCGCCAAGGTCGTCGGGCAGCTCCCGGGCGACCAGACCCTGAAACTGAGCCATGAGGTTCGTACCGATGAGGGCGAGCGACCGCAGCGCCCCCAGTGGCAGATCAGTGGGTTCAACCCGCTGTATGACCTGGACGGTCGCCGCGACACCACCACCGTGAACTATGGCTTTGCACCGGCGGCCAACCCGCTCGTGGACCTGGGCCTGACCGTGTATTACACCGAGTCCGAGCTGGAACAGAACGTGGTCAATCGCTGGGGGCGCTATTTTGGCTTTACCCGCAGCATCGGTGGGGATCTTCGCAACAGCTCCGAGCTGGGCAGCCATACTCTGACCTACGGGGTGGACTATCGCGAGGACAGGGTCAATGCTGGCGGTGCCGCCGATCGTCGGGCCGAGGAAGAGAGCGGAACCGTTACCGGCGTCTATCTGCAGGATGATTACTGGGTCACTGACCATCTTCTGCTGAGCGCCGGTGTGCGATACGACGACTACCAGCTCGACGACAACAACGACCAGAGTTTCAGTGAAAACGACGTCAGCCCCAACGCCAACGTTGCCTGGGAAGTGATCGATGGCCTGACCCTGAAGGCCGGCTACGCGGAAGCCTTCCGAGGCCCGAGCACCCACGACACCTTCAAGATCGATCGGGCCCAGAACGATCCGGATCTGAAGGGCGAGAAGGCGACGAACCGGGAAGTGGGTTTTGATTACATCTACCGCAACTTTACGCTCTCCGGTGAGGTCTATCGCTCGGAAATCCAGGATGCCATTGCCGATCCGCTGTTCGGGCCGGTGATCTACCAGAACATCGGCGACCTGGAATCCGATGGCTACCGCATCGGCACTACCTATCACTGGCAGGGTCTGCAGGCCGGACTGAGCCTCCACAGCAACGAGGCCGAGGTCAACGGCGAGCCGCTGACCGTCTACGTGCACAATCTGCTGGGCAACAGCATTGGCGACACCTGGGTGGCGGATCTGTCCTACCGCTGGGACCGCAACCTGGAGTTCGGCTGGCAGGGCCGCTTTGTCCAGGGTATCGACGATCTAGAAACCTCCGTCGGCACCATCGACAAGCCCGGTTATGGCGTACACGACCTGTTCGTGCACTGGCTGCCCACCGGCAACGAAGACCTGCGCCTGACCCTGACCGTCAAGAACGTGGGCGACAAGCAGTACATCGACCACGCCAGCAACGCGGACTACGAAAGCATTCCCGGCTACGAGGGCGTGATTGGCCTGCCCGAACCCGGCCGGGATATCCGGCTTGGTCTGGCCCTGCGGCTCTGAGGTCCCGATGCGTCTGAATCCATTGTATGCCGCCCTGTTGGGCGGCGCTTTGCTGTTGTCTGCATCCCTGGCCCAGGCGGCGAGAACGGTGACCGACCTGGCCGGACGCTCGGTCACCGTGCCCGATCAGGTTCAGCGGGTGGTGCTGGGAGAAAGTCGATACATACCGGCGCTGGCGATTCTCGAGGGCGATCAGGTGGTGGGTCGCCTGGCTGGCCTTCTCCCGGATTTTGAAAAAACCGATCCGGCAGGCTATGCCCAGTATCTGGAACGTTTTCCGGCCCTGGCCGAGGTGCCACGGGTGGGGCATGCCTCGGCCGACAGCTTCAGTCTGGAGAGTGTCCTTGCCATGGGCGCGGATCTGGCCATTTTCAGTGTTGAGGGGCATGGTCCCGGCGCTCACAACCGGGCGCTGATCGACCGGCTGGAGCGGGCCGGTGTGGCGGTGGTGTTCGTGGACTTTCGTCAGGACGCGCTGGTGAATACCCCCAAAAGCATGAGAGTGCTGGGTGAGATTCTGGGCCGGGAGGCTGAAGCACGGCGCTTTAACGCCTTCTACCAACGCGAGCTGGCGCTGGTTACCGACGCGGTGAAAACGATTCCCCGGGACCAGTGGCCGACGGTGTTCCTGCACAGCCGCGTGGGCCTGCACGACAGCTGCTGCGAAACCATGGTTCACGGCATGATGGGCTTGTTTCTCGAAGCCGCCGGTGGCCGGAATGTCGCCGCCGATCGGATCCCCGGTGTCAGTGGTGTGCTGAACCTGGAATACCTGATCGCCGATCAGCCGGATCGCTACGTGGCGACCGCCATCGGATCCGGAGGCCTGGCAACGCCGATTCAGCAGCAACCTTACGTGGTGTTGGGTGCGGGCGTGTCGGAAACCACCGCCCGGCAGTCGCTGCAACGCATCACCAACCGTCCGGGACTGTCGGCGCTTAACGCGGTGCAGGAGCAGCGGGCGTTTGCGATCTGGCATCACTTCTACAACACACCGCTGAATGTGGTGGCCGTGCAGGCGTTGGCGCGCTGGTTCCATCCCGAACAGCTGGGCCACCTGGCACCGGAGCAGACCCTGGCGACGTTCTATGAGCAGTTTCAGCCCGTGCCGCTGAACGGCACCTACTGGGTGGCCGCCAAGGGAGAGGCGCCATGACGCCGGCGTCCAGAACGGAACACCTGCCAACCGCGAAGACGGTTGAACCCGGTGAGACCCTCGCCGGCCAGTATCGCCGTTTTGTGGTGCGCCGGGTGATCTGTCTGGCCGCTCTGGCCCTCGCCTGCCTGGTGGCGCTGCTGGTGGATGTGGCATCCGGGCCGGCCATGCTTGGATTGATGGATGTTGTCCACGGCCTCCTGAACCCTCACACACTGGATGCCGGTACCCGGGTGATTATCCAGGATATCCGTCTTCCCTATGCCCTGATGGCGGTGGTGGTCGGGGCCTGCCTGGGCCTGGCGGGCGCCGAAATGCAGACAGTCCTCAACAACCCGCTGGCCAGTCCCTACACCCTGGGCGTGGGCGCTGCGGCGACTCTCGGGGCGTCGCTGGTGATCGTGTTCAATCTCTCACTGTTCGGCCTGGCCGCGCACATCCTGCTACCGCTCTCGGCGTTTGTCTTCGCCGCGGCCGCCTCGCTGCTGATTCTCTTGCTGTCGAAAACCCTGGGCGCCTCGGTACACGCGGTGGTGCTGTTCGGTATTGCCCTGCTGTTCGGGATTAACGCCATCGTGGGCCTGATCCAGTTTGTGGCCGATGCCGAATCGGTGCAGCAAATTGTGTTCTGGACCATGGGCAGCCTGGCCCGGGCGTCCCTGGACAAGGTGATGATTGTCGCCGTTGTTCTGGCCGCCTGCCTGCCGTTTTCCCTGCGCAACGCCTGGGCCATGACCCTGCTGCGCAGCGGCGAGGAGCAGGCCCGCAGCCTGGGCATCCGGGTGGAGCGGATGCGCCTGCTGGTGTTGCTGCGGGTCAGTCTGCTGACCGCCGCGGCCATGGCGTTTGTGGGGGAAATCGGCTTCATCGGGCTGGTGGCGCCCCACATCGCCCGCCTGATGCTCGGAGAGGATCACCGTTTTCTGTTGCCAGGCAGCGCCCTGGCCGGGGCGCTGCTGCTGTCGTTGTCGTCCATCGCCAGCAAGCTGCTGGTACCCGGCGTGTTACTGCCGGTGGGCATTGTCACCGCTCTTGTGGGTATTCCCCTGTTCATTGCCCTGATTGTCGGGCGCAGCCGGAGACTTGCCCTGTGAGCCTGAAACTGACAAACGTGACCGCCGGCTACCGCCGCCACCCGGTATTCTGTGAGCTCTCGCTGCCGGCCATCGCGCCGGGCTCTCTGGTTGCGGTGGTGGGACCGAACGCGGTAGGCAAATCGACCCTGCTCAAATCCCTGGCCGGCGTTCTGCCGGCCCGCGGTTCGATTGCCCTCGGCGGACGGGAACTCGACCGCCAGAGCCCCGGCGAACGGGTCCGCCAGATTGGCTACCTGCCGCAACCGCTGCCCCAGGCCATTCCCCTCGTGGCTTACGAAACCGTATTCAGCGCCTGCCGGTCGGCCCGGGGTGACTGGAACCGGCGGGAAACCGAGCGAGCCATCGAGGCAGTCTTTGACACCCTGGGCATACGCGAACTGGCGCTAAAGCGCCTGTCGGAGATGTCGGGCGGCCAGCGCCAGATGGTGGGGTTGGCCCAGGTGCTGGTGCGCCAGACGCCACTGTTGTTACTGGACGAGCCAACAAGCGCCCTGGACCTGCACTGGCAGCTCAACGTGTTGAACGCGGTGCGTGCGGCAACCGCCAATGACCGGGCTATAGCCCTCGTGGCCAGCCACGATCTGAATCTGGCTTTGCGCTTCTGTGATCAGGTACTGGTGCTGTCGCCGGGTGGCCGGGCGGAGCTCGGGGAGCCCGAGCAAGTCCTGACCCCGGGGTTGCTGGCCGACACCTACGGCATCGAAGCCCGTATCGAACGCTGTTCCCGGGGCCACCCCATTGTTCTGGCAGACAATCCGCTGTCTGCCGCCCGTCAATCCCGTTGACACCCTACCCACGCACGCCAAGGAGTTCGCGATGCCAGCCATGAATGCCCGTGTCACCAGTGACAATCCCGGTCGCCTGATCAATCGCCTGGGCAAGCATTTCCGCCACAAGATTGAGGCGCAGTGGACCGAAACCGACGGCGTACTGACGTTCTCCATTGGCGTGTGCCGCTTAACGGCGGTTGATAACGTGCTGCGCCTGGAATGTCAGTCCGACACGGAGAAAGAACTGGAAGAGCTTGGTCAGGTGGTGGCCTCGCACCTCATCCGCTTTTCCGGGGATGAGGTGGCCGAAGTTCATTGGCAGACGGCTACGGCCTGAGACTGGCGACTCTCTTCAAGAAAGCACCGCAACTGGCGCAGGTCGCTTTCCACGACCCGGTAACTGTCGGGGCCGAACCACTCCAGGGAAATATCCAGTGGATCGGACTCGGCCGGTTTCCGCCAGTTTGCGAGCGCGTCCAACAGCGGCCGGTAGTCGCAGGCGCCGTCGAGAACCGGCACCATGCCTTCGCGACACCCGGCCGGCGAGTAGACGTTGGCTGGTGCGAACACGCCCAGCTGGCTGTAATGCCCGATGTTCTTGAAGTGGCAATGCTTAATCCACGGCGCCATTTGGTCGAGGGCGGTGCAGGGGTCGGACCCCGATTCCCAGACGTGCAACACGTCGAAGTTAATGCCCAGGGCCGGATGGTCAACTTCGGCCAGTAGCTCTAGCGTGGAACTTACCGTATCCGCCAGGGTTCCCGGATGGGTTTCCAGGATTAGAGTAAGGCCTTCCTCGGCGACACATTGGGCCAGAGTCCTCAGACGACGGGTCTGCGCCTGACGCCGGTCTCGGCTCACGTCGGCGCTGCCAAGTTGACCGGCAAAGGTCCGGACTTTGGGGGCCCGCCAGCGTCTGGCCAGCCGGCACAGGTCTCGGGCCTTTCCAATGGCCTCTGCTTCACTGCCCTCCAGAGGTAGGTAGTCACTGACCATGGGTACCGTCAGTGCCTGTGACCCAAGCCAATGGCCATCGAGGCCTGGCTGATCGTCGAGGTGGCGGGCATGGACGCCCCAAAGCTCAATGCCGTCGAAACCCCGGGCGCCGGCCCAGCCGGCGAGTTCCGGTAGCGACACCAGATGATGGCGAAAGGAGATGGTGCATAAGTGAAAGCGGATCATGGCAATACCCCTGCGAGGGTTCCCTGCCCGGCGCCAGCGTCGATTCCGGAGGGCGGGTGTTGCTGCCAGTCACGGAACAGCGCCAGTAACTGAGCTTTGATGGCGAATTCGCGTTCATCCTGTTCGTCCAGCAGTTGCTCCACGCTGGCGATGATTGAGGGGTTCCCGGACATGGCGAGTTTTAGGGCCCGATACTGGATCTGGGTGTAGGTTTTCACCAGCCGATCTATGTCCTCACAGATAGTCTCGAACCAGGGATCGCCCTCGGCGGTTAGTCCCTGATCCTCAAGCAGCCAGGCAAAGGCATGTTCGTAGGCGTACTTGCGAATGGCCATAACCGGTATCTCCCGAAACGCACCGGGCAGTTGATCCAGAGGCTGGACCGCCCGGGCTCCCGCATGGGCCCGGAAGATCTGGCGAAGCGCGTCCGTAAACGGGTTGGTGTCAGGTTTCATGCACTGGGCGAAATAGGCGGCCACCGTTTCCGCGGGCGTGTGGCGAATGTCCAGACCGTCGAACCAGAATCCGCCGGCCGCGGCCGGTGAACGCACTGAATCCAGAATCCGGTCCTTCGGCAGAGTTCCTTCCCAGCGAAAGTCGGGGTCGGACATGAACCACTGTTCCGGGTCGTCAGTGGACTCCAGCAGAACATAGTGCGGGAAGGGATTCTGGTGGAACTTGTTCTCCCGTTCCGGAAGCCGGTAAAGGTCTAGCATGACCATCACCTGGCGATCTGCTGGTCGGTTCTCCACCAGCGACACCAACTGACGGATGTTGGCCTCCTTGGGTTGGTCATGGTCGTACCAGGGCTCGATGCGCACGCCGTATAGCAGCCGGTACCATTCCCGGAACTGGTCGTGGCGTGTATGAGGCGAGTGGTAGGACAGCACGAACCGGCTGTCGACCGAAAAGTCCGCATCCCATACGCCAAAGTAAAAGGGGCGATGGTCCACGCCCGGAGTGCGCTTGATCAACTCGCAAACGCAACTGACGAAGCAGTGTACTTTGATCATCGGGACACCTCCGCGCTCTGGCAGCCCGCCAGGAGGTTCTCGAGGTCTGCTACCGTCTCTGGCGGATTGGCCAGCAAGGCTTCTTCGGGCAGATACAACCCGTGTTCCAGCTCCAGATGCACAATCAGCTGCAGCAGCATGATGGAATCCAGCGCCAGATCGGCGTTCAGACGGGCGCTGCCGTTGAACGCCGCCAGGCGGGCGTTGGGCAAATGCTGTTCGATGACGATCTTGATGGCGTCGCGGGCAGCCGTCATGCCGGCACCTCCTGCTTGCGCGTTGCTGTCGGCTCGTCAACGCTCAGCAACCGGCGGCTGACCTTGCCGTTGGCAAGGCGTGGGATGGCATCGACCTGTTCCAGCAACGCGGGCACCTGGTGGGGCGAAAGTCGGTTCCGGCTCCATTGCCGAAGATGGTCAATGTCCAGTTCTGCTTCCGCCACGAACCGCAGGCACACGCGCTCCCCGGCAAAGCTGTCCGGCTGCTTGAACGCCACAGCGTCGGTGATGCCCGGGTAAGTCAGAAACACGTCCTCCACGGCACCGGGGTAGACGTTGATGCCGGCAACGTTGATGGTGTCGTCGGCGCGGCCCAGGAAATGCAGGTCGCCTCGGGTATCGAAATACCCCAGGTCTCGGCTGTGAATTTCCTGACCGGTGGCCTCCACCGTGATCCGGATCTCGTCCGGGCACTGGGCGGAAATCCCGGCCTGGACTGCAAGATGAGGCAGGGGCTGGCCAAGCTGGCCGGGTTCGTTCAACGTCGGGGCAAGGGCAACACACCCGGCTTCCGAGCATCCGTACTGTTGGCACAGACGCTGGCAGCGGCCCTGAACCTGGCGCAGCACCGGTTCTGGCAGCGGAGCCCCGGAGAGCATGACAGTGTGCAGCCGTTCGGTCGCGGGCAGCATCTGTATCAGCAGGTTCACCAGAGTGGGAGAGGCGTAGAGTAGATGATCGGGGACCGATTTCAGTTGGGCCAGAAGGAAGCGGGGGTTCAGGCTGGTGACTACGTTTGGCTGGGCTCCTCGCGCCAGGGACGCCAACACACCGCAGATCAGGCCGTAGGAATGGGTCACCGGGCAGGCCACCACGGGGGTCAACCCCCGGGCCTCGATGAACTGCGTGACGTAGGCGTTCACCTCAAGGTCTATGTCCCGCCAGGAGCGGGCGATGGTTTTGGGTTTGCCGGTGGTGCCGGAGCTGAGCTGGATCAATTCGCCGCCGGTCACCCCGGGTGCCGGGGTGTCGTTTATCGTCTCGGGCAACGCGCTATCCAGGCCGTCGCCGAACAGCAGCAGGTTGCATCCGGTATCCAGGGCCAGTGCCCGTGCAGCGTGGCGAGGCGTGCCCGGGTGGATCGGCAACACACTTGCGCCCCGGTCTTTCAGCCAAAGGCAGAGCGCCAGCCAGTCGGCGGTGCGTTGCAGACAGACGGCCAGTCGCATCCGCGACGTGTCCCGAAACGAATCCAACGTCGTCAGCGGCTGGACCAGCCGCTCACAATCCGTCTGGCTGTAGGAAGTATTGTCGACATGGAACAAAGTGGCGGTCACGATAACCTCTCCTGATGGTAATCGTTGATGGGTTTGAGTGCTGAGGGCGCCTCAGCCGTCAGCGCATTGGGCACCTGGTGGCTGGTTGACGCCGCGTCGGTTTCCAGCTTTCGCCGAAGCAGTGATTCGGTCCGGATCAAGGGCTTGTCCCAGCCAAGCTTGGCCAGGCGGGGGCGCAATGCCGGTTGTTGCGCACCATAGCTGGCAAGCAGGCGGTGGACCTGGCGCCAGAACCGGCGTTCATCGAAGCCATAGGCCTCTTGCAGAACCAGCGCCAGCTCGCTGAGGTTGTAGATAAACAGGGTGTCCATCACCAGCTCCCGCAATGCTTCCGGTCCCGACATGCGGTAGAACTGGTTGTCCGGGGCCCGGCTGTAGAGACCCTGGCGTGGGCCGAAGTCAGGTTCCGGAATGTCGGAGGGCAGATATTCCCGGACGTATTCCACACTGTCGTGGAAATCCCGCAACATCAGGGCCTGGGGCCAGCCGTTGCGGACCACCAGCAGGCTGTTCTGACCGTGGGCCTCAAGGCCGATGCCGTGGGCTGCCAGCATGTGCCAGACTGGCAGAATCACAGTTGCCAGTGTCGCTTCCAGCCAGGGTTGCAGCCCGTGAAGTTCAACCCAGGGGTGGATGAAGGGCATCCCATCAGGCTCCCACTGCGCCAGGGCATTGAGCGGAATCGCCTGCTCGCCCTCGACCAAGCGCTTGGCAATGGTGGAACGCCAGATGGCCGCCAGTTCCCCTTCGAGGCCAAGCGCCGCCCGCGAGGACGGTTCCCCTGCGGAAAAGGCAAGGCTGGCATACTCCGGCAACAGTCTTAGCGGGTAGGCCCGGGCAAAACGGGGGTCGGCATCTACCACAGACTGCAGCCAATGGCTGATCACCGGCGCCGAGGGCACCGAGTGAGGTTCCAAATGCCGGCGGGAGGACGTGTTATGGATGCCCAGGGGAAGCTTGATGCAAGCCCGGGTTGGATCACTCATGTTGAACAGTGATCGCAACGACTGGCTTGGCCGGTAACGATCACCCACGGGGCCCAGGCCATGGATATCCAGGGACGTCAGCATGGGCGCCAGGTTACTCTGGCTCAGCGCCTGCCAGTGCCATGGGTGGGCGGGCAAAGGGCCGTAGTGTTGCCAATCCAGGCCCGCCCGATGAAAGGCTGCACGCAACAGGTAGGCACCCTCCGCACCAAGCTCGGCCTGCCAGAAGGCCATCTCCGGCACGGGCAGTTGGCGGATCAGGCGGGCCCGTGGCAGGGCCAGCCAGTGAAGCCTGAAGCCTGCGCTGGTCTCCGGGCTGTACCGAAGGAGATCGTTTTCGTGTTCGTGCAGCCCCAGGCGGCTTTTGTAGCAGGGGTGGTAAGGATGTCCTTCATGCAGAGCCCGATCCAGATCCTCGCCGTGCAACTGTCGCCGATTGGCCGACGAATACGAGTGACGCATGGCATCGAGCCGCCGGGCGTTCGCGACGGTTGCAAGCAGCTCGTCGAGCAGCCGGTCCCGGCGGGCCTGGGTGGTCGGTAGTTGACTGACCAGCGTCGACAGGTCGGTGGCCACCCTTCGACCATTCACACTCAGCATCAGCGTGTCCAGATCCAGACGCAGGCGACCAAACCCGCGGACACGGCCCAGGCACCGCCCCTCCAGGGCGCCCAGAGTGAAACTCAGCCACTGCCAGCCAGCAGCGCCCGGCCTGGTCAGGCCATAGCCGATCACGCTCTCGAACATCAGGGCCTCAAGCAACTGGCGCATGACCCGCTGCCCGGGTGATTCGCTGAGGGCCATAACTGGACCCAGTCCGGCGGTGTCGGCATCAGGCGACATCGTGACCCACCTCGGCCATTGTGTTCATCCTGCTTGAAGTTTGGCTCGACTGGTCCAGTCGATACAGTGGATTGGCGATGCTGGTGTAGACCGCCATTTCCAGATCGGCATTCAGTTCATCGACATCGTGCACCCGGGTAAGGAGATTGCCTTTGTAGGGCAGGCGGCTGTCTTCCAGCACCATAGTAACTAGAGCGAGAGCCGGCCCGGTGAGCGTGGCGCGCTGCGAGCGCAGGAAATGCCGCAGGTGTTTAAGCAGCTGGATCTCGGGGAGAAAACCGTCGCCACCCAGTCGGGCAACGACTGAAAGCAGCTGGTTCACAAACAGGTAATAGCAGAAGCGATCCCGGATCATGGCATCCCGGTAGAACAGCTCCGGGGTCTCCCTAAGATCGGGGCACAGCGACAGCAGTTCCTCTCGCCGGCTTTGCGACAGATAGTAGCCCTGGTTGTCCCGGTAAAAGCAGCGTTGCGGGTAGCCACCGCTGATATCCAGCAAGCTGTTCTGTTGATGGGCCTCCAGGGCGATACCGTGGTCGTCATACAGTCTCAGGGCAGGGCCAATGGCACAGTCAAGGTAGTGTTGAAACCAGTCGCGAGCCACGGCACTCATGCTGCGGTTTTCATTCAGTGCAAGCCCTTCAATCAGGCTGGACAGGCGCGAGTGCCTGCCCGGCAACGGATCCTGGGTCAGCGCTGCCAGGCTGACGATGCCGGCATCCTGGCCCCGTGGGAAGGGATTGTTTCGGAAGATAACTTCGAAGCCGCTTTCGCGCTGCCCCGGCAGTTGGACGGTCAGGTAGGCCGGATCCTCAATGATCCGGAACTTTGTCTCCGTATTGGCAAAGCCGGTTTTGCGGATCAGCCGGCTCATGGCCACCCCGGCTTTGAGCTCATGGCGCTTGCTGACCCGGAGCGAATTGGTCACCTTCACCGGAATTGAGAATTTCAGCATCCATTCCGACTGCTCGTTGTAAACAGTCCGGACCGAGGAGGTGGCGGAGAATTCCGGCCCCAGCGCGCCCAGTGGCTGGATCAGCCCCTGATCCATCGCCGCCATGACGTCCGGCTGCAACAGCAGCCAGTCCGCCTGCAGAGGGTGGGCGGGCACCAGGTAATGATCCTCTGGCAGATTGAGCGAGCCTTGGCCGAGGCTGAGCAGGGTTTCCGCCATGGTATGGGCGGGCAGTGGCGCGTCCGAATCCTCCTCAATGCAGGCGGTGTGTACCAAGAAGTAATGCAACCGGAAGCGTCCGGCCAGTTCCGGTGCGTAGGCATCCTGCTGCCAGGCGGCCATGCCCTGGCGGCTTTTCGGCGTGGGGTGGGTGGCGTGGCCAAACAGCAGGGACTGTTCCGAGGCAATAAACCGGTTGTCGCGCAGTGCCGCGTCGCCCCTGCGATGCTCGACACAGCGGATCATGACGCCATAGCTGTCGGTGAGCCGATGGAGAAACTCCAGCTCCCTGCTTTTCCGAAGCTCGGGCACCATGCCGGCAGAGAGTGAGTAGAGTTCCCGCACCAGAAGGCAGAGGGCCTGGAACGGCTCGATATCGGACCAGCAGTGGCGTGCCTCCAGCCATTGCCGGACCCGGCCATACCGGTGCCGGCCGACGGCGGACCGGTACAGAACATCGATGGCCAGTCGCGAGCGCTGGCTACCAAGGACAAGCTCACAGACCCAGGGGCCGAGGAACCGCCCGGACACGTCACCGGTTCGGGCGCTGGCCACCTGCCACTGCCCGAAATCCACCTCTTGCAAGTAACAGTGCAGGAAGGCCTGAAAACTGGCCTGTTCGGCAATCGCCCGGGCAGACGGTCCCATGTCCTCTCTCCAAATCCGAAATTTGGGTCAAATCTAAATGAGAATCGACTGCATGTGAAAGGGTTTTACATTTTTTACACTTGGGCGCTGGCGGCCACGACGCGATGGGGGCGAAAACGCAAAAACAGCGCCACCGCCAGACCAAAGGTCAGCCATTCCCCCAGGGGCAGCGCCACGAGGAGTGGCCAGTCAGGCGCAAAGCGGGCGATGGCGATCAGCAGCAGGGCAGGCAACACCAGGCTTCGCGAAAAGGCGACCAGGGCCGAGGGCATCGCCTTGTGCATGGCCGTCAGGTAGACCGAGAGCAGTACATTCATACCGTTGACCAGGAACAGCGGCCAGAGTATTTCGAGGAACTGGTCCGCCAGCCGGGCCGTGGCCGGATCGGCGGAGGTATCGAGAAACAGCCGGACTACTTGGTTTCCGAACAGCCAGGCAGTGACCACCAGGCTGACCGCAAGTGCCAGGATGATGGCGGCCCCACGGCCCATAAATCCGCGGATCCGCCTGGCATTGCCCGCGCCCAGGTTGTGGCTGATCAGCACGTGCATGGCATCGGATATGCCGTAGAACATCATCAGGCTTAGAAAAATCAGGTAGTTCACCACGGTGAAAGCGGCGACACCGGCCACGCCCTGGGTGGTAATCAGTAACCAGTTGATCAACAGCATCACCAGCCCGACGGACATCTCGTTGATCCACTCGGAGACACCATTGCCAAAGGCCCTGGGGACTTCGCGCCAATTTGTCTGTCGGAACTGGAACATCAGCTTGCGGCCGGCTTTGCGGAAATAGCGGGCCAGAACCGCGAACTGCAGTATCTGCGCCAGGCCCGTGGCCACGGCAGCACCCCGCAGACCGTAATCCAGATAGCCCACCAGCAAGGCATCCAACAGGATGTTCGCACCGGCACCAACCACCAATGCCGTGGTCGCCAGCCCCGGGAAGCCGTCTACCCGCACAAAGTAATACAACACCATGGTGAACAGCTGGGGCACCAGCACCCAGATGATCACCAGAAAATACTCGGACATCAGGGGATAGATATCGGCAGAAGCGCCCAGCAGCCGGTAGATGGGCTCGTGGAAAAGCAGCCCGGCGACTGCACCCGTCAACGACAGGGCCAGGGTTGCCATCAGACATTTGCTGAACATCGACGACGCAGCGTCCGGCCGGCCTTCACCAAGATAGCGACCGGCCCGAACCGTGCCGCCAATGGCCAGTGCCAGGGCAATACCAAACAGGAAGGTAAACCAGGGGATCAGTAGATTCAGGGCTGCCAAGGCTTCCGCCCCGGCGAAATTGCCAATAAAGATGCCATCGACGATATTGGCCGTGGTCAACGCCAGCAGCCCGGCTACCGAGGGCAGGGCATACCGGAAAAACACCGGCCAGTAGGGGCCGATCAGAATAGGATTTTCGGATTCCCTGTTGCTGACTTCATCCATGAAAAATCTGCCCGTTGCCGCCCAGGATCAGTAAAACAGTTCCCTGAGTTTCTCCCCGGGCTCCGGCGCCCGCATGAACGACTCACCCACCAGAAACCCGAAGATGCCGCGGCCGGTCATGGCCTCGACATCGTCGCGGGTCATGATGCCGCTCTCGGTAATGGTCAGCCGGCCCTGTGAGATGCGTTCATGCAGTTCAAACGTGGTGTCCAGCGACACATCAAAGGTATGCAGGTTCCGGTTGTTGATGCCGACCAGAGGCGTGCTCAGCGTCAACGCATCATCCAGTTCCTCGCCATCGTGCACTTCGACCAACACATCCAGCCCGATCTCATGGGCAATACCTTCCAGCTCCTGCATCTGGTCTTTGGTCAGACAGGCAGCGATCAGAAGGATGCAGTCGGCGCCAATGGCCCGGCTCTCGTAGACCTGATAGGGGGCGACCATGAAATCCTTACGGATCACCGGCAGACTGCAGGCGTTGCGGGCGGCGACCAGGTAGTCTTCGTGGCCCTGGAAGAAATCCCTGTCTGTGAGCACGGAAAGGCAGGCGGCGCCGCCGTTCTCGTAGCTCTCGGCAATGACCGCTGGCTCGAACGGATCACGCAGAATGCCCTTGCTCGGCGAAGCTTTTTTGATTTCTGCGATAACAGCAGGAGTCTGCTTTTCAATTCGGCTGCGCAGAGCGTTCGCAAACCCCCTGGCTGCTGGTTGATCCCCAGCCATGGCTTTAAGGTCAGCAACCGAAACCTTGCGTTTGCGATCGTCAATCTCTTCCCACTTCCGATCAACAATTTTCCGAAGAATCGTCGGCGTCTTATCCAAATGTCGTTCAGTCATATCAGGCCCGTATAAAGTTAGCGAGAGACGGAGGGGAGGAAGCTTCCAAAACTGTCTGCAGCCATGGATGGCTGCAGCCAAGCCCTACATGGACGTATTCACGGGCGTGTTTTGGAAGCTTCCTCCCCTCAGGCTCGTCCGGCTGCAAATCAGCAGGCCAGGATCAAAAGCACTGAGAAAAGTCAGCCAGCTCCGACATCTTGCCGGCAGCGAGGCCAGAGCCCATGGCGTCGAGGGCCATATCCACACCTTCTTTCGGTGTCTTGGCCAAACCAGCGACGTAGATCGCTGCGCCGGCGTTCAGGGCAATCAGGTCCCGAGCCTTCTCGGCCATTTCATCGTGGCCTCGACCGAAAGCGGCGCGGATCAGCTTCAGGGAATCCTCTGCGGTATCCACAGTCAGACCCACCAGAGCCTGGCTCTTGATGCCGAGATCCTCCGGGGTGATGTCGTACTCGGTGACTTCGCCGTCTTTCAGCTCCGCCACGTGGGTCGCGCTCGCCAGACTGATCTCATCCAGGCCGTCTTTAGAGCAAACGACCATGATGTGCTCGGCCCCAAGGCGATGCAGCACCTCCGCCATCGGGCGACACAGTTCCCGGTTGAACACGCCCACCAGTTGGCGTTTCACTCCCGCCGGATTGGTCATCGGGCCCAGGATGTTGAAAATGGTCCGGCAGCCCAGCTCCTTGCGGGGGCCGATGGCGTGTTTCATGGCGCCGTGATGGGCCGGGGCGAACATGAAGCCGACACCGATTTCCTCAACGCAGCGGGCCACCTCTTCCGGTTTCATGCTCAGGTTGATGCCCAGCTTCTCCAGCAGGTCGGCACTACCGCTCTTGGACGAGACCGCCCGGTTACCATGCTTGGCCACAAAGCCGCCGGCAGCGGCCACCACAAACGAAGCGGCCGAAGACACGTTGAACAGGTTGGCGCCATCGCCGCCGGTGCCGACGATGTCCACCAGAGGTTCGGCCTTGACCGTAACCTTGGTGGCCAGTTCGCGCATCACCTCGGTGGCGCCGGTTATTTCATCGATGGTTTCGCTTTTCAGGCGCAACCCCATGAGAAACGCGCCGATCTGGGCGTCTGTGGCCTCGCCGTTCATGACGATGCGCATCACGTCCTTCATTTCCTCCCGGGACAGGTCCAGGTTGGAGGCAATGCGGTTGAGAGCTTCTTTCATGTCCATGTGTCGGCCTCTTATTGTGTTCTTAGAAAGTTGCGCAGCAGCTCGTGGCCCTGTTCCGTCATAATAGACTCCGGATGGAACTGCACGCCTTCGATGGGCAGCGTCTTGTGGCGAACACCCATGATTTCCTCGATGGAGCCGTCGTCGTTGCGGGTCCAGGCGGTCACTTCCAGGCAGTCGGGCAGGGTGGCCTTGTCGATGACCAGGCTGTGGTAGCGGGTGGCCTGCAGCGGGTTGCTCAGGCCCCGGAATACGCCGGTGTCCTTGTGGAATACCGGGGACACCTTGCCGTGCATGACCCGGCCGGCCCGGATAACGTCACCGCCGTAGACCTGGCCAATCGCTTGATGGCCCAGGCAAATGCCCAGGATCGGCAGCTTGCCGGCAAAGTGCCGGATGGCCTCCATGGAGATGCCGGCCTCGTTCGGGGTGCAGGGGCCAGGGGAGATCACCAGCCGTTCCGGGTTCAGTTCTTCAATCTGTTCGATGGTGATTTCATCGTTCCGGTACACCTGCACGTCGGCACCAAGTTCCGCCAGGTACTGAACCACGTTGTAGGTGAAGGAATCGTAGTTATCGATCATCAGCAACATAATCTGTCCCTCCGCCTCAGTGGTCGAAATCGTTGTAGGTCATGGCCACCGCGCGGAAAATCGCGCGGCCCTTGTTCATGGTTTCCTTCCACTCGAGGCGGGGTACCGAATCGGCTACCACGCCGGCGCCTGCCTGGATATGCAGGGTGTTGTCCTTGATCACGGCGGTGCGGATGGCAATAGCGGTATCCATGTTGCCGTTGAACGACAGATAGCCTACGGCGCCGCCGTAGACGCCGCGCTTGACCGGCTCCAGCTCGTCGATGATTTCCATGGCCCGGATCTTGGGCGCGCCACTGAGGGTGCCGGCGGGCAGAGTCGCCCTAAGCACGTCCAGACAGCTGGTGTTGTCTTTCAGCCGGCCGGTGACGTTGGAGACAATGTGCATCACGTGGGAATAGCGCTCCACAATCATCTTGTCGGTGAGCCGGACCGTGCCGGTCTCGGAAACCCGGCCGGCGTCGTTGCGGCCCAGGTCGATCAGCATCAGGTGTTCGGCGATTTCCTTCGGGTCGGCCAGCAGCTCCGCTTCCAAGGCCTTGTCCTCGGCGTCGGTGGCGCCGCGCTTGCGGGTGCCGGCAATGGGCCGCACGGTGACCTCTTCGTCCTCCACCCGGGCCAGGATTTCCGGGGAGGAGCCCACAATGTGGAAGTCCCCGAGATCCAGGAAATACATGTAGGGCGAAGGGTTCAGAACCCGCAGAGAGCGATAAAGGTTCAGCGGCGGCGCCTCGAATGGAATCGACATGCGCTGGGAGATCACCGTCTGCATTACGTCGCCGTCGAGCACATAGCCCTTGATCTTGTCGACGGCGGCCTCGAATTTGTCCTGGCTGAAGCCGGAGACAAAATCGCTTTCGTCCACGGCTTTCCCGCGCAGGTGTTCAGGTGTGCGGGGCGCGTCGGCGGTTTGCCGGTGCAGTTGCCCTTCCAGCTCATCAATCCGGGCCTGGGCATTGGCAAAAGCATCTTCCGCGGCCGGATCGGCGTGCACGATCAGGTGCAGCTTGCCGCGCAGGTTGTCGAAGACCACGATCTCGTTGGACACCATCAGCAAAATGTCCGGCGTGCCGATCTTGTCCGGCGGGCAGCTCTTGCGCAGTCGTTTCTCGATGTAGCGTACCGTGTCGTAGCCGAAGTAGCCCACCAGGCCACCGTTGAAGCGGGGCAATTCGTCAAGATCCGGCGCGTGGAAGCGCTTCTGGTAGGCCTCGACGAAGGCCAGCGGATCGTCGACTTCCTCGGTTTCGACAATCTCGCCGCCGCGGCTGATCTCCACCCGGTGGTCAAAGACCTTCAACACCTCGTGGCTGGGCAGGCCGATGATCGAATATCGGCCCCACTTTTCGCCGCCCTGAACGGACTCGAACAGATAGGAGTAGGGCCCGCTGGCGAGCTTGAGGTAGGTGCTCAGAGGCGTGTCGAGGTCGGCAAGTACTTCCCGGTACACAGGGATGCGGTTAAAGCCGGCTTGGGCGAGCTCGGTGAATTGCTCGGGTGTCATGGTACGGTTTCCTGAAATCTGATCTGCATTGTGGATGAAAGCCTGGGCCTCCATCAGGTGGTGCAGGCTCGACCAACAGACGTCGGTCAGCCTCCGGGCTTGCTCAGCCGGTGCGCCATCGCCACCATCGTGTTGCGCGGGTTGTCAGGATGCCTCGCGCTGCAGTCAGATTCAGTCCCTGCACGGCAGGAATCTCCCGTAAAGAAGTGCTCAATGTAAGTTCCTTGTGAGATTACAAAAGCTCGGCCAGCGAATCAACAACGGCATCGGCACCAAGGGTATCCACGGCTGGCCCATAATTGTATCCGTAACGGACCGCCACGCAGGGAATGCCTGCTGCCAGCGCAGCATTAATATCGGCCCCGGAGTCGCCTACCATCACCGTGGTTCCGCGAGTTCCCCCCAGTGTCTCCATGGCATGGAGCAGGGGCGCGGGGTCAGGCTTCTTTACCGGCAGCGTGTCACCACCCACGGTCAGGTCGAACCAGTGGTCCAGTCCCATCTGCTCCAGCAGTGGCGCCACAAACTGTTCCGGCTTGTTGGTAACAATGCCCAGTCGGCAGCCCTGGTTCTTCAGGTGCGTAAGGCAGGCCTCGACGCCGGCATAGACCACCGAATGCTGCCCGTTGATGGTGCCATAGGCGTGATAGAAAATTGCCAGGGCATCGTTGAAAAGGGCGTCGTCTTTGGGCCTAGCAGGCTCCCAGTCCACCTGGCCAGCCAGCGCACGACGCACCAGGACGCCGGCGCCGTTCCCAACCCAATTCCGCACCCGGTCAATGCCGGCGGGGGAGCGGCCAAGGTGTTCGAGCATCTGATCTACCGCGGCCGCCAGATCTGGCGCGCTGTCTACCAGGGTACCGTCAAGATCGAAGAGGGCAACGCCCGGCCAGCGTGGATTGAACAACCCCGACAGGCTCATTGGCTGATCACCCTGCGGGCCTGCTCCAGTTCTTCGCGCATGGCGTCGATCGTGGCTTTATAGTCATCTGTGTTGAAGATGGCGGACCCGGCCACGAAGGTGTCGGCTCCGGCTTCAGCAATTTCCCGGATGTTATCGGTCTTCACGCCACCGTCGATTTCCAGCCGGATATTGTAGTTGCTGGCATCGATACGTTTGCGGGCTTCCCGGAGTTTGTCCAGGGTGCCCGGAATGAACTTCTGGCCACCAAAGCCGGGGTTTACCGACATCATCAGCACCATGTCCAGCTTGTCCATCACATGATCCATGTAATGCAGTGGCGTGGCCGGGTTAAATACCAGACCGGCCTGGCACCCGCCGTCGCGGATGAGCTGCAGTGAGCGATCAATATGGTTGGTCGCTTCCGGGTGGAAGGTAATGTAACTGGCCCCGGCGTCGATAAACATACGGATGAGGTCGTCGACCGGCGATACCATCAGGTGTACGTCGATGGGGGCGGTCACGCCATGCTTGCGCAGTGCCTCGCAGACCATGGGGCCAATGGTGAGGTTGGGCACGTAGTGATTGTCCATCACATCGAAGTGCACCACGTCGGCACCGGCGGCCAGCACGTTGTCGACTTCCTCGCCAAGGCGGGCGAAATCGGCAGACAGGATGGATGGGGCAATCAGGTAAGGGTTCATGACGGCTCTCTCACAACAATGGATAATGGCGTGGTCAGCGGTCCCTGCCGCACATTCAGGATGGCTGCTAGTCTAACAGCTCAGTGGCGTTTTTTCGCAGTCAAAGGATCAGTATCTGTGCAGAGATTCGAGATTTACCGGCCGGGCGTGTTCCGGTTTGTCATCCTGGCACTGATGTTTGCCGTGCCGTCCATCACCCTCGGCCAGGAACAGGGCGAGCAGGCTGGCGAGGCTGCGGGCTCGCCAACGCCAGCTACCGAGTCTGCAAGTCGGGCCCTGGTCTGGACCGGCACCGGCGAACGCTGGTTGAACCAGACCTTTCCCGAGGCAGCGGTATGGCTCGAGCTTGAGGAGGGCGACCGGGCGCTGGGGCTGTTCTATCCGGAAGCCCGGTTGCCGGCCCGCGGCGCGGTGCTGGTTCTTTCGGACGAGGGCGAAACCGCAGCTTCCGGTGTAACCGGAGCGCTGGCAGCGGGTTTGGCTTCCCGGGGTTGGGCCGTGCTCACGCTTGGCCTGGAATCGCCTTCACCGGTATTGAGCGAGATCTTGATGCGGCCGGTAGTAGAGAAACCGGCGGCTGAAGCGGATGCAGAGGAGCAGCAAACATCAGAATCGGTCATGATTGATGTCATGGCCTCAGAGAGCGCCGATGATCTTGAGGCGCGCTACAGAAGTCGAATCAACCAGATGCTCGAGGCCGCACTTGCTCTTCTGGTGGAGCGGGGCTATGAGACACCAGCTGTTCTGGGGGTCGGGCGAGCCAGCATACACGTGACCAACCAGGTGCTGGGGGGTGCAGGCGCAGCCGCGCTTATCTGGCTGGCTCCCCAGTTCTACCCTGTTGACCGTCCTGATCTGCCAGAACGTCTGGAGTCGCTGAGCACTGAACTTCTGGAGCTCTATCCTTCCGGAGCCGTTGATGATCAAACGAAATGGGATATGGGGATGAGGTTGCGCCGGGCCGGGATGGCCGGCTTCGAGCGACAGCCGATTCCCTGGCTCACCCCGGCGCCCGGCGCTCTTGGCGATGCGGTTGCCAGCCGCGTTGCCGCCTGGCTGGAGACCCGCCAGCCCCAGAACTAGCGGATAATATTGTGGCGTTTGATCAGTTCCCAGGCCTGCTGATAGTGAAGCAGGCGTTCTTTGGCAAGGCTCTGGTCGCGTGCACTGACCTGCTGTTGGGCCAGTTTGTCCGGATGGCACTCGGATACTTTTTTGCGGTAAGCCCGTTTGATCACCTCCAAGGAATCCCGCCGGGTAACCCCTAAAAGCTCACAGGCCTGTTGATAACTGGTGGGTCGGGAGAGGCTCTCGCTGTGCCGGGTCCAGACCTTGCTGGCATAGCTGTCGAAGATGTCCTCACTGACGCTCACCGGCAGACCAATCTGGTCAATGGCATCTTCGCAGCGGTAGCGTCTGGGCTTGCCGGGCCGGCCGTTAAGCTGGCTTGCGTGGCAAAGACAAATGGCGGTTTTCAGCGCCGGGGCTGGCCACAGCCGGCGGGACAGGCGCATGGCCAGGCCGCGGACGAAGGGCAGTTGCCCGGCTGACTTTCCTTGCTGGAACCAGCCAATGGCCCGCCGTCGCTGGCGCCTGGACAACCTCATGGCCTTGATCAGGGATTCGGCATACCCGATGTCGGCCTCGGTCACGCGTCCCTCGGACTTGGCGATGTAACCCAGGAAAAAGAACAGGGGGCGCCTGCACCAGCGGGGCAGGTGGGCGCGCTCGATCAGGGCCGGGGCCTGGTGGCCGCAGGCCGAGAGTTCCCGCATCAGGCTGGAGAACTCGGCTTCCATCCGGGCCGGCACCGCCGGTTGTCTGTCATTGCCCGCCATGGCTCTCGGATTTCCTGTTGCCAAGCTGCCTGTCGAGCGCCTGTAGCCGTTCCGGGGTGCCGACATCTACCCATTGTCCTGCGTGGTAGAGGCCTCTCACGCGGCCCTCGCTCATGGCGTTGCGCAGTACCGGCCCCAGCTTCCCCGCGCGGTCGGTCAGGCCTTCGAACAGGCGCCGATGCAGCAGGCTGATGCCGGTGAAGGTCAGTTTGGCCGGCCCGTCGCCAACGAGCAACCCCTGATCAGTGAGGTGAAAATCCCCTTCGGGATGGTGTGGCCGGTTGTCGGTGACAACCAGCAGGGCGACCGCGTCAGCCGGCGGTGTCAGTTGTGACAGGTCGAAATCGCTCCAGATATCGCCATTGATCACCAGGAACCACTCAGACTCATCATCGGCAAGCAGGGGCAGGGCGCGCACTATGCCACCTGCGGTTTCCAGGGGCTCGCCTTCCCGGGAGTACTGAATGGACAGTCCGAACTGGTCGCCATTGCCCAGGGTTTCTTCAATCTGGTCACCCAGCCAGGCATGGTTGATCACCACCTCACGAATTCCCGCCCGGCGCAGATGGGCCAGGTGGTAGCTGATCAGAGGCTTGCCGGCGGCCCGGAGCAGGGGCTTCGGTGTGGCCAGGGTCAGTGGCCGCATGCGTTCGCCTTTGCCGGCGGCGAGAATCATGGCTTTCACGGCTGCGGCTGCTCCTTGCCAATGCTCGCCTCGATCCGGGGCATGACCGTGTCGCTGAGCCATTCATGGAAATGGCGCAGGGCCGGCTGCCGACCGCTGGCAACAATCAGGTACTGCACAGTCCGGGGAATGTCATTGAGATACCCGTGCTTGCCATCGCGGATTGATAGCCGGGCAAAAATCCCGGCGGCCTTCAGGTGGCGCTGCATGCCCATCAGTTCAAACCACTGGCGAAAGGTTTCCGGATCAGCCCGGTGCAGGCCCGCGTCCCTGCTGCTCTGCCGAAACAGCTCCAGCCACTCGCAGATGCGCTCCTCCGGCCACTGGATGTAGCAATCTTTCAGCAGGGACACGACGTCGTAGGTGACCGGGCCGATGACGGCATCCTGGAAATCAATGACGCCGGGGCGCGGTTCGTTGTGGCGGACCAACAGGTTGCGAGAGTGGTAGTCCCGGTGGACTGTCACTTCCGGTTGCGCCAGCGCGCTCTCTCTCAGCATGGAAAACGTGGTGTCCAGAAGGGCTCGCTCACTGTTTCCGAGGCTCATGCCCAGATGCTGCTCCAGTAGCCAGTCCGGGAAGAGGGCCATTTCCCGTTCGAGCAGCGTCGCATCGTAGGGCGGCAACGGGTAATCCTCAGGGGAAGGCTGTCGGGCAATGAGGGTCAGTTCCTCAAGGGCATTCCGGTACAGCTGGTCAGCGGATTCGTCGTTCAGTTGGCCGAGCATCAGCTGATCGCCAAAATCCTCCAGCAACAGAAAGCCCTGTTTCAGGTCTGACTGGACGATTTCCGGCACGGCAATGCCCTGCTGGTGCCAGTGTCGGGCGATTGCCACGAAAGGCTCGCAGTCTTCATGCTCAGGGGGCGCATCCATGACGATAAATGGCACCCCGTCAGAGGGGGGCGTCGCCTGACGTGCGTGCTGCCAGACCCGAAAATAGCGGCGAAAACTGGCGTCGCCGGAAACCGGTTCGGCTTCACTCTGTTCGAAACCGGGGAACTGTCTGACCCAGTTGGTCAGCAACTGCAGGCGGTTATCCATAGCTCGGGTTGCGATCCTGAAATTAAGTTGTCGCTGACAGCGAAAGTTAGCAGACGAGTATAAAGAGGGTAAATCGGTTTTGCAGCGGAGTTTCCGTTAACAACCCCGGAGGGCACGTGTAAACTAGGCGGCGATAAATGCCCGTCCTCCAATTCACCCGGAACAGGATCCAGCCACCGTGCCATGCCCCGAACGCCCACTGCAATCGCCGGAAAGCCGGTGGCAGAGCCGGTCTGGCCGTTTGCTGCTGGCCGTGCTTTCGGGCTTGTTTGCTGTGGAAGGGTATGCCCAGACACCGCCGTCAGCGGCGGAAATTGACTGGCGCCCCAGGGCGGAGTTGCCACCCGAGGTGAGGTCTTCGTTGCCCCTGTTCTGTGAAGGTGGCTATTTGCCGTCCGGTAGCACCAACGGCGTTGGCGGTGCATTCGCTGGCGGCTCTGACACCGAGCAACCACTGCAGGCCAGCGGCCTGAATGCACGCTACGAAATTGACCGCGAGCTGTTTCTCCGGGGCGATGTCCGGATACGACAAGGAGGCTTCGAGGTAACCGGTTCAGAAGCCCGCTACAGTCAGCAGCAGGGCGCCGTCTCGGTGCAGGGGCCGCTGGTCAGTCGCGGTGAAGGCTTTTTGCTGACTGGTGAGGACGCAAATTATGATGTGGAAACTGGTCGCCTCGACATCAACACGGCGACGTTCCTGCTTCATGGTCCTGAAATGCGTGGAAGCGCCGGTAGCCTGGCACGGATCAGTGAGGAAGAGGTCGTCATTGAAGATGGTTTTCTGACCACCTGCGGCCCCAGGCAGAATGATTGGGCAATCGTAGCTTCAGATATTCGTCTGGACCGGGCGGAGGGTTTTGGTACCGCCAAACACGTTCGGCTGGAAGTTCTCGATGTGCCGGTGTTCTACTGGCCCTGGGCCAGTTTTCCTATTGATGATCGCCGCAAGTCCGGTTTCCTCTACCCGCAGTTCGGCTCTTCCAGTGCCGGCAGTGGTGCCTTCATCGCGGTTCCCTACTACTTCAACCTCGCACCCCACTACGACGCCACGCTGACCCCCCAGTACATACATGGCCGGGGTCTGTTCAACGAGGTGGAGGGGCGATACCTCAGCTCACTGGGGGAAACCACTCTCCAGCTCGGCTATATCGGCAATGATTCCGCGTTTCAGGAAGAGAACCCTGGCGAATCCGGTGAGCGCTGGGCTCTGGATGCCACCACCCGGGCTGCCTTTGGCGGTGGCTGGAGGGGCTACGGGGATTTTTCGGTGGTAAGCGATGAAGACTATCTCAGCGACCTGAACCGCAGCCTGGAGATCAACCAGGCTACCCACCTTCAGAGGAAGGGGGGAGTGACCTACAGTAGCGATCAACAGTATTTCGATGCCTACCTCAATGACTACCAGACCATCAGTGATCGCATTGCCGAAGTGGACAAGCCCTATGCCCAGTTGCCGGAAGTCATATACGCAGGGCAGGTCGGCGCAGGGATTGTGGAGGCTAACCTGGAAAGCCAGTACACCGTGTTTTACCGGGATAACGAAGCACTGACCGGTCTGGACCGGGCCAACGGCCAGCGCTTCCGGGCGCGACCGGAGCTGGCATTGCCAATGCGTGCATTGTGGGGGTTCAGCCGGCCTTCGGTGAGCGTGGATTACACCCGTTACGACTTGGAGGACTATGACCTCGGCGATGGCACCTTCGATCGCACCGTGCCGGTCGCGGAATGGGATAACGGCTTGTATTTCGACCGCCAGAGCAGCCTGTTTGATGTGCCCTACAACCAGACGCTTGAGCCCCGGCTCTATTACGCCTGGGCCGATGCCGATCCGGACCAGAATGACATCCCGGATTTCGACACCGACCTCCAGACCTTCCGGTTCGAGCAGCTGTTTCGTCCGGATCGGTTCACGGGCGGTGACCGCGTCGGTGATGCCAACCAGTTGACCGTGGCCTTGACCAGCCGTTTCAATGACCTGCTCACCGGGGCCGAGCGTGCCCGGTTCAGTATTGGTCAGGTGCAGTATTTTGAGGATCGTGAGGTGACGTTGTTTGGTGAAGGTGCCGGTACCCGGAGCCGTTCACCGCTGGCGGGCGAAGTGGTGCTTAACCCTCTTGATACTCTCGAAATCCGTTCCTCCGGTCTATGGGATCCGGATACCGGGGATACCGAGGAAGGCCGGAGCCAGTTGACCTTCCACTCCGGTGATTACCGGTACCTGGCCAGTGTCGGGCACACCTACAGCCGGGATGAGTTGGAACAGTCGGATATCGCGGCGGTTTTCCCGGTGTCAGACCGTGTTAGTCTGATCGGCCGCTGGGTCTATGACTCGACTCTGGACCGGACCGTCGGATCCCTGGCCGGGCTGGAATACAATAACTGCTGCTGGAGTGTTCAGGTGGTTCACCAGAATTACCTGACCGACGACCGGGAGCTGGACAGCCGAATACTGTTCCAGATCCAGCTGAAGGGCCTTGGCGGCAGCGATGGTGCCTCATCGAGTATTTCACAGGCCATTTACGGTTTTGATGAAAGGGAGCGTCGTCGTTTTGGAACTCCCTGACTGGATCTCGGACTAAGGCCCCCAAAACGCCAGAAAAGCTCAAATTCTATTTGCAGAGGTGATTATGAAGGCGACCCTTCGCCATGGTGTTCAAGCGTTACTGATTCTTCTTGCCGTTCTGGCCCCGCTGTCTGTTCAGGCCGAGCGCAAGTTGCTGGATCAGGTGGTGGCCATTGTCGACGAGGATGTCATCCTGCAGACCGAGCTGGAGGCGCGAATCAGTACCATTACCAGTCGACTCAGTGCCCAGGGCACGGCGTTGCCGCCGCGGCAGGTGCTGGAAGAACGGGTGCTTGACCAGTTGATTACCGAGTCGATCCAGATGCAGATGGCAGACCGTGCTGGCATGCGCATCAGCGATAACGAACTGAACGAAACCATGGCCAACATTGCCGAGCGCAATGGCATGACCCTGGCGCAGTTTGAAAACCAGCTGGCTGCCGAGGGCGTGACCTACAACCAGGCCCGCGAGCAGATCCGCAGGGAGATGCTCACCAGCCGGGTCCAGCAGCGCCAGGTTGGCAACCGGGTTCGGGTAACCGATCGGGAAGTGGAAAACTACCTTGAAAGCCTGGAAGCCCGTGGTGGCAATAACGCCCAGTACCGGCTGGCGTATATTTTTGTCAGCGTTGATGATCCGTCAGACGAAGCAGAAGTGGATGCGGCCCGGGAAAAAGCCGAGCGTCTTCGCAATGAGATTGTCAGTGGCCGTGATTTCCGCGAGGTGGCCGTTGCCGAGTCTGATGCCAGCAACGCCCTGGAAGGTGGGGATATGGGCTGGCGTGACGAAGGCCAGTTACCATCTCTGGTTGCCCCGGTCGTGCCGGAGTTGCCGGTGGGTGAACCGTCGGAAGTGCTGGAAAACAACAGCGGCTTCCATCTGGTGATGGTGATGGACAAACGGGGGGGCGAACAGCAGCAGGTGATCCAGCAGCATCGGGTCCGTCACATCCTGGTGCGGCCTTCCGAGGCAACCACCGACAGCCAGGCCGAGACCATGATCCGCGACCTGTATCAGCAGCTCCAGGACGGAGCCAGTTTCAGTGCCCTGGCCAGGGAGTATTCTGACGATCCGGTGTCGGGTTCAGATGGTGGGAATCTGGGGTGGGTAAGCCCCGGTCAGATGGTGCCGGCGTTTGAACAGGCAATGCTGGATGCCGACATTGGCGAGTTGCAAGGGCCGTTCCGCTCCCAGTTTGGCTGGCACATCCTGCAGGTGCAGGAGCGCCGCCAGAAAGACATCAGCGGGGATGTGCGCGACGCCGAGGCCCGCCAGGCCATCTACCGCCGCAAGTTCGAGACCGAGTTGCAGAACTGGCTGCAGGAGATCCGCGATGAGGCCTTCATCGAGTTCAAGGGCGAGTACGCCAAGGACGCGCCCGCCGAAGAAGAGCCGGTCTCCTGATGAGTAATCCGGTGGTTCTGGCACTCACCGCCGGCGAACCCGCCGGCATTGGTCCGGAGCTGTGCCTGCAGCTGGCGCTGGAGGCCCGGACCTGCGGTGTGGTGGTGGTTGCCAGCAGGCCGCTGCTGGAGGCCCGGGCGAAGCAGCTGAATCTGAACGTTGAGCTTCGTCCCTGGCAGCCCGGAGAGGCCCCGGAGATGGAAGCAGGCCTGCTGTCGGTGCTGCACGTGGACGGTTGCGCCAATCACCAGCCCGGAACGCTGGATATTGGCAGCAGTGCTTATGTCCTGAGAACACTGGAAGTCGCCGCTAACGGGTGCCTCAGCGGCGATTTTGACGGCATGGTGACGGCTCCGGTCCACAAGGGCGTTATCAACGACGCCGGCATTTCGTTCAGTGGCCATACCGAGTTCCTGCAGGAACTGTGCGAGGTTGAGCGTGTGGTCATGATGCTGGCTACCGAGGAGCTGCGGGTTGCGCTGGTAACCACCCACTTGCCGCTCAGGGACGTTTCCGCCGCTATTACCCCGGAGCGCCTGAATCAGGTAACGCGAATTCTTGATGCCGATCTGAAAAAGTTCTTCGGGATTGACCGGCCCAGAATTCTGGTGGCAGGCCTGAACCCCCACGCCGGGGAAGGCGGCCACCTCGGGCGGGAGGAAATCGACATCATCGAGCCAACCCTCGAGAGCCTCCGTGCCGAGGGCATTTCACTGACCGGCCCCCTGCCCGCCGATACCCTGTTTACACCACACTGGCTTGACCAGGCCGATGCGGTTCTGGCCATGTACCACGACCAGGGGTTGCCGGTACTGAAGTTTCAGGGCTTCGGCCGTGCCGTGAACATTACCCTGGGGCTACCCATTGTCCGGACCTCCGTGGACCATGGTACCGCCCTGGATCTGGCTGGCACCGGCAGGGCTGATGCCGGCAGTCTGCATACGGCCCTGAAGGTGGGCGAGCAAATGGCTCGCTGTCGCAAATCCGCAACTGAAGAGACCCGTTCGTGAGCAACAAAGCCGGCCATCAGGCCAGAAAGCGGTTTGGCCAGAATTTCCTCCATGATCCGGGGGTCATCGAGCAGATCATCCGGGCCATTAACCCGAAACCCGATGACGCCATTGTGGAAATTGGCCCCGGCCTCGGCGCGCTGACCGAGGAGATACTGGCGGTAAACCCGAAGCTTCAGGTGGTGGAGCTGGATCGCGACCTGATTCCGGTGCTGCGCACCAAGTTTTTCAACTACCCCGAGTTCCGGATCCACGAGGCGGACGCGCTGAAGTTTGATTTCAGCCAGCTCATGGTGGACCGTCCCCTGCGGATTATCGGCAACCTCCCATACAATATATCCACGCCCCTGATCTTCCACCTTCTGTCCCAGGCCGGTGTCGTGCAGGACATGCACTTCATGCTGCAGAAAGAAGTGGTTCAGCGGATGGCTGCAGTGCCCGGTGACAACAATTACGGTCGCCTTGGCATCATGACCCAGTATTTCTGCAAGGTGCAGCCGCTGTTTGAAGTGGGTCCCGGCGCTTTCCGCCCGGCGCCGAAAGTGGATTCCGCCATTGTCCGGCTGGTCCCCCACGCGACACTGCCACATCCCGCGAAGGATCTGGCGACGCTCCAGGCTGTGGTTCGCACGGCGTTTAACGCGCGCCGCAAAACCCTGCGCAAGGCACTGGGCGGTCTGGTCACGGCTGAACAACTCCAGAGCCTGGGCATCAATGATGGCCTGCGACCGGAGAACCTGGGCTTGGCTGACTACGTCGCCATTGCAGATCTGCTTTTTGAGGAAAAAGGCGCAGTTAACCTGGCAAACGAGGTAAGTGATGACTGACTACGCCATTGGCGATATTCAGGGCTGTTACGAACGTTTGAGAGATGTCCTGGATAAAGTGGATTTCTCCCCTTCCCGTGATCGTTTGTGGGTGGCCGGCGACCTGATCAATCGTGGCCCGTCCTCGCTGGCAACCCTGAGGTATATCGAGAGCTTGGGCGATTCCGCAGTGGTGGTTCTCGGCAATCATGACCTGCACTTGCTGGCGGTGTCGTTGGGCGGGCATGAGCCGCGACGCAAGGACACCCTTTCCGATATCCTTGACGCTCCCGATCACGACCGGCTGGTGAACTGGCTCCGACAGCAGAATCTCTGCATTCACGATCCGGTCCGGAATCTGGTGATGACCCACGCCGGCCTGCCCCACATCTGGACGGTCAGCCAGGCCATGGCCTGCGCCCGGGAGGTGGAAGCTGTCATCCGGAGCGATGCTGCCGAGGAATACTTCACCCACATGTACGGCAACCAGCCTGAACGCTGGGATGGAACCCTGCAGGGGATGGAGCGCTGGCGGGTTATTACCAACTATTTTACCCGCATGCGCTTTATTGCCGAGGACGGCACCCTGGAGCTGGCGGCCAAGGAAACCGTTGACAGTGCCCCGGAAGGTTTTGAACCGTGGTTTCGTTTCCCTCGCAATGACGATGTCCGTGTGGTGTTTGGCCACTGGGCAGCGCTGGAAGGAAAAACCGGCAGCGACCGGTTTATCGGCCTGGATACCGGGTGTGTCTGGGGGGGAGCCCTGACCATGATGAATCTGGATACGGGAGAAAAGATCCACTGTGACTGCTGAGCCCGTACAACACACGGCAGGCCGAGTCCTCGGAGTTCCCCTGGTGGCGGGTGCCTTTCTGGCGCTCCTGGCCGTGATGGCTGGTGCCTTTGGCGCACACGGCCTGCGCAATCTGGTCAGTGAGCGAGGGCTTGAAGTTTTCCAGACTGCCGTCACATATCAAATGTACCATTCCATAGCGCTGGTTCTGTTGGCGCTGCTTGCCGGGCTGGGGCTTCCCAGAAAGTTACTGGGCTGGTCGGCGGGATTTTTTCTGGCCGGTATCCTGTTATTCAGTGGCAGTCTTTACCTGCTGGTGCTGACAGATATCCGCTGGATCGGCCCGATCACACCCCTTGGCGGGGCGTGCTTCATGGTGGGCTGGGCGCTGTTAATAACCGCCGGTCTCCGCCGGAACAAATGATGAATGCAGAGGTTCAAGAGTCACGATGCAGGTACAGGTAAATGGCGATGCGATGGAGCTGCCGAATGGCGCCACCATTGCCACGCTGATTGAAAAGATGGCTCTCGCGGGCAAGCGACTGGCGGTCGAGGTGAACGAAGACATTGTGCCCCGTAGCCAGCATCCGGAATTTACCCTGAGCGATGGCGACCGTGTAGAAGTCGTTCACGCGATTGGCGGCGGTTAAACTGGCCGGTCCACCCGACCCATCAACCACAGCGGTTTCCATCCTCCCGTATTCAAATTATTCAGGAACTTTATGACAGAGACATCCGAAATCCAGCTTCCAGAAGACAGACCGCTAGAAATTGCCGGGCGGGTTTACCAGTCTCGTCTGCTCGTTGGCACCGGCAAATACCGTGACATGATGGAAACCGGTCATGCCATCGAGTCCAGCGGTGCCGAGATTGTCACCGTTGCGGTTCGCCGTACCAATCTCGGCCAGAATCCCGATGAGCCCAACCTGCTGGATGTGATTTCCCCGGACAGTTATACCATTTTGCCCAATACCGCCGGTTGTTACACCGCCAAGGATGCCGTGCGCACCTGCAAATTGGCTCGGGAGCTCCTGGATGGTCATGATCTGGTGAAGCTTGAAGTGTTGGGTGAGGAGAAAACCCTTTATCCGAACATGACTGAAACGCTGGTGGCCGCCGAGGAATTGATCAAGGATGGCTTCAAGGTGATGGTCTACTGCTCGGATGACCCGCTTCTGGCCAAGCGCCTGGAAGACATGGGCTGTGTCGCCATCATGCCGCTCGGTGCGCCAATCGGTTCCGGGCTGGGTATCCAGAACCGGTACAACATCCGGTTGATCGTGGAAAACGCCAAGGTACCCGTACTGGTCGACGCCGGCGTCGGCACTGCATCAGACGCCACCATCGCCATGGAGCTGGGTTGCGACGGCGTATTGATGAATACCGCCATTGCCCAGGCCAAAGACCCGATCAAGATGGCCAATGCCATGCGCCTCGCCATCGAGGCAGGCCGGGAAGCCTACCTGGCAGGCCGGATGCCCAAAAAACTCTATGCCAGTGCATCCTCGCCCATTGATGGCACCTTCTTCTGATCTCGGGCACAATCCTGACTAATGATAACCGAGGGCCGGCATTGAACGACCGGCCCCGACAACGATAAATCAGAGCGCTGCTGTCCTGCCATGACTGATCAGAAACCCAGTCGCCGCGAGGCGATTCTTCATGCCCTTGTGGAACTCCTGGAGACGGATCCGGGAGCCCGAATCACCACCGCCGGCCTTGCCAAATCTGTTGGCGTTACCGAGGCGGCCCTGTACCGACACTTTCCCAGCAAGCGGAAGATGTTCGAGGCGCTTATCGAGTTTGCCGAAGAGGCCGTGTTTTCCCGCTGTCAGGTGATCCTGCAGGAGCAGGAGGATGTGCGGGTTCGCCTCCAGCAACTGGTGCACCTGGTGCTGGTGTTCGCGGAGCGCAACCCGGGCCTGTGCTGTGTGCTGACCGGCGATGCCCTGATGGGCGAGAACGACACCCTGCGCAAACGTGCCTCCCAGTTCTTCGAACGACTGGAAACCCAGGTGCGCCAGACCCTCAAGGAAGGCGAAATCCGCCAGGGTTTACGACCCAGAACCACGTCTGCCCGCGGTGCGGATTTTGTACTGGTGTTCGTTGAAGGCCGGATCCAGCGGTTTATCCGGTCTTCGTTCTCGCGGTTGCCCTCGACCGACTTCGACGAGAGTTGGGGGCTGGTTGCTGAGGGTGTTTGGGGCTGAATTTCGGCGTTGGTCGCTTTTCCGTAGCCTGATTCCTTGGGAGTTGGGCGCTGTCGGGCGGGGCTTTTCCGGAACCGCTACGAGCACATCCATGTGCGCTTGGCGTCGGCCATCCTTGGCCGCCGACATTCCGTAAAAGCCCCGCCCGACAACGCCTCTCCAAGCTTTGAGATATCTCTCGTGTTATCAAAATAGCCTGTAGGTTGGATTAGGCGAAGCCGTAATCCAACACGACACTTTGGGGATGCTTTCACTAAGTCGGATTACGACTTCGTCTAATCCGACCTACTAAGCTTTCTTTTCAGTTTTCGCGTTATCGCCACAGCGCCGCCGGCACGGGATGGGAACCTTCTTCCCGGAATGTCGACGGCCATGGATGGCCGGCGCCAAGCGCACATGGATGTGCTCGTAGCGGTTCCGGGAAGAAGGTTCCCATTCCGTGCCTGCCCCAAAGGTTTCAGGCTAGGGAACACACTCTGAAGGCAAGCACTAACGCAATCAGTCGTGTCCAGAGGCCGACCGCAAAATTGACCGAACAGGCTCCCAGACAGCCGGTGCCGAAATCAGAATATCCCGGCCCCACAGGTCCGCAGGATAGCCCTCAGGCACTTCACTAAAATGCCCCGCTGTAGCTCCAGCCTCCAGGGCGATCAGGCGGGCGGCGGCGAAGTCCCAGGGGCTGACGTTTTCATAGTAGATATCCAGTCGGCCGCAGGCCACCCAGCAGATATCCAGGGCCGCGGAACCGATGCGGCGCAGGTCGCGGCACTGGTGGATCATGGCGTCCAGGCGTTTGACCAACGGTTCAAGGCTGTCTTTGGTGTAGGGGAAACCGGTGGCGAACAGGGAGTCACGGGGAACCGTGGCGCCACTGTGCCGGATGGGACGACCATTCAGCGTCGCACCTTCTGAGCGGGTTGCCCGAAAGGTTTCTCCGGGGAAGGGCGCATGCACCACGCCCGCCTGGACGCGGCCTTTTTCGGCATAGGCTATGGACACTGCCACCTGGGGATGGCCATAGGCATAGTTCACGGTGCCGTCGATGGGGTCCACGATCCAGAGGGGGGTGTCCAGCTCTTCGGCCTGGCTGAGGTCGGGCATGGTCTCTTCAGAGAGGATTCGATGATCGGGAAAGCGTTTGCGGATGGCTCCGGTGATGAATTCGTCGGCCATCACATCCGCATGAGTGACCAGTTCGGTCTGGTGCTTGTAGTCGGTGCGCAGGGCGTTGCTGTCCCGCTCGCGGCGAATCAGTTCGCCGGCTTCCCGGGCCAGGTTTTCGGCAAAGTCGGTAATCTCGAGCAGAGAAACAGAATCAGACATGGCGCCCCCGTTTGGTATCCCGTAAGAGAGTGAGGGCGCCAGTCTAACACGGCAGAATCAGAGGCTGTTCAGCCACTGCTCCATCTTGTCCATGGCGGTGACCAGCCGAGGACATGCCTGTTTGACGAACTCGTCGCCCAGTTCCTGGTCGGCATAGTCACCGCCGGCCAGATGCAGCGATTCGGCGCCGTCGAAGTCGACAAAGGCCAGGCGGGCGGCCAGGTGATCCGGCACGAAGCCGAAGTCGCTGGCGGGCAGGATGGCGACGCCGGTGTTTTCCAGCAGCGCCTGGCAGAAGGCCTGGCTGGTCTTGATGTCTTTCCTGGCCAGTTGCTCCCGGAACCCGGAGAAGTCGGGGAACAGGTAGAACGCACCTTCCGGTTTCTGGACCACGGCGCCCATCTCGGTCAGGCGGCGATGCATGTACTCGCCCACAACCTTCAACACACGGCGGGATTGCTTCAGGTACTCCTCCATGTCGTCACCCCCGTTGAATGCAGCGATGGCCGCATGCTGGATGGGGGCGCTGGTGGCGGTGTAGGTTTCGCTGGCGATGATCGCCATGGCGTCCTGCAGTGGCCGGAGCTCCTTGGGGAAGATGAATGTGCCCAGGCGCCAGCCACCGGCACCCGCCCACTTGCTCAGACCGGTGCTGATGATGGTGCCTTCCGGGTAATAACGGGCGATGGATTTGTGTTTGCCTTCAAAATGCACTTCACCGTAGATTTCGTCCGACAGAAGGATCAGCTTGTACTTGCGGGCCACGTTGGCGATGGCCAGCAACTGGTCGTCGGTGTAGGTACAGCCAGTCGGGTTGGACGGATAGTTCAGGATAAGAATCCGGGGCCGCGAGGGGTCATCGCGACAGATGATATCCAGCTCCTCAGCGGTGAGCTGCCAGTTGTTTTCGGCATGGGTCGGCAGCCAGTGCACGGAACGGCCAATTATCCGGGCCTGCGGGGCATAGGAAACCCAGCTCGGGCGCGGGATCAGGAGATCGCCGTAGTACGCCAGCTGCAACATGAACAGCAGTTCCTTCGAACCCGGGCCGATCAGAACATCCTCCCAGGTACAATGCATGCGCTCGCTGCGGTTGATATAGCCGGCAATGGCTTCGCGCAGGCCCTTGAGGCCCTTGACCGGCAGATAGTCCTTTTCGTGGGCGTGCTCTTTCAGCGCCTCCACCACGCGATCGGGAACCGGGAACGGGGATTGCCCCAGCCCGAGTTTGATAATGTCCTTACCCTCGGATTTGAGCTGATTGCTCAGCTCGTTGATGCGAAGGGTGGCCGAGGGCTGAATGCCCCTGACGTTCAGGTTGATCGCGTAACGGTGGTCGTTTTGTATGTCCATTGTCCCTGTCTGTTGGTTGGAAGTGACCCCGTCAGTATAGAAAACCCAAACATATCTGTGATCTCGTGGCGGATAGGTGATTGCCGCAGTTTGGCGTCAGACTTTGGTCGCTAGCGGGATTTGATCCAGACTTCAACACGGCCATTGCGCGGGCTGCCGCTGCCGCCCACCGGCATGTACTGGCCATACCCGGTGTAGGCAACCTCCGGCACGTTCACTTCCTGTAAAGCCTTGCGGACCGACAGCGCGCGAAGCTCGGAGATCATCTGGGCTCGAAGCTCGTGGCTCTGGGTGTCGGCGAACCCGATCAATAACAGGTCGTCAGAGGATCGGCCGTTCTGGAGCAGGTACTGCTGAATCCGCAGCAGGTCGCGGCGCGCCTTGTTATCGAGCTTGGTTCGGCCTTCGGAGAAGCGGAAATTGACCGTCAGGCGGTGGTAGTTACCGGTCAGTCGGCGAAAGCTTTCGGGTGTCGAGTCGTCGAACTCCGGCTTCACCGCGATGGGGTTCTGTGAAATGAACCCGGATTCGGCCACCAGTGCCTGCCCCTGCTGGCCGAGGGCGAATCCGATCAGGCCGGCGGAATGCGGTGGGACATCACTTCCCGGCGTGTACATGTACAATCGACGTGACAGCGGGTAGTCCTCGCTGGCGACGGTGAGCTGGTTGGGGCGCAAGGCAGAGGCGTTGCCTTCCGAGATGGCCAGCAGTTTGCTGTCTCGAACCGAAGCCAGGCCGGAGAAGCCGATGCCGGAGGGATCCCGACTGACGTCATCGGATAGCTGGTCGTTGGATTCGTAGCGCCTGGCGTTGTTGTCCAGTTCGAACGCTTTCCCCAGTACCAGGGATTTGAAGGTGTCCCAGGTCCCGGAACGGTCATCCCTGGCGTAGAGGTGAATCGGGCGCTCCGGGCCACCCAGCTCTGACCAGTTCCGGATCTGGCCGGAGAATACCCGGCCCAGGGTCTCGATACTCATTGTGCTGACGGGATTGGACGGATGAACCAGAATCGCCAGTCCATCGATGGCAATGACGTGCTCGCTCTCTGGCGCAGTGAGGTCCGCCCGGGCGCGAAACTGTTCCGCTTCCTGCGGTTTTACCGGGCGGGAAGAGGCCCAGATGTCCGCTTTGCCGGCGGCCAGCGCCTTAAAGCCGGTGCTTGATCCGTGGGCTGCCACCAGCACTTCGGCCGTCCTGTTGTTCACCGGTGCTCGCAGAATCTTTTCGTTTTCCACGCCCGTGCCCCTGGACGTAACCTGCCCGCCGCCGTGCTCTTCCAGGTAGCCGGTAACCAGCATGGGCGCCAGGGTCGCGCCAATGGTGTTGGAGCCGTGAATTTCCAGATCATAGGCCTGGGCCTGGAACGCCATAATCGTTGGTAGCAGCAGCCCCGTGAGTTTTGAAGTCATCCGTGTGAATCGCGGCATCTTGATAAAAACCTTTACCAGACAGGTGGTTGGGAACCGAGAAGGATGCTTCAGAAATATGACAACTGTGTTTCATCGACCGCGCGCCATGCGGGTCCTGGGAGGAGTCTGTAAAAAAGTGTTAAGCAGTCCGCGGAGAACAAGGCCGGGCTCGCCTATAGTGATGCATCCGCCGTAACAAAAATAAACACTGCGGGCAGAGGCACATTCATGGATGCCATCACATCAGAAACGGGGCAGGCTGTTGTTTGTCCCACTCAGTCGCTTCCCCTGAAAAAGGTGTTGCTGGTTGACGATCACGCGCTCTTCTCCCAGGGGTTGGCGGGACTTATCCGGCAGGAGGAGCTTGCCAGAGAGGTTATCACCACGAGTACCGTCGAGGTTGCCTCAAGTCTCCTGGCCCGCCAGGATGATTTTCAGCTTATCCTGCTTGATATTGCACTCCAGGGCGAAACGGGGCTGGCCTTGTTACCGAGGCTGGCAGTTCACCGGGACCCACCTCCGGTGGTGATCATTTCAAGTAGTGAAGATGAGGCGACGGTGCGGGCAGCAAGGGCAGCCGGTGCCAGTGGTTTTCTGGCGAAATCCGCCGGAAGGTCGGCTCTGGTGAGTATGGTTCGGTCTGTGACCCGTGGTGAAGGGTACTTCCCGGGCGATGTTCAACCGGTGGCTCGGGATCTGGCGTTAACACCGCGGCAAATGGATGTCCTGCTGCTACTGGCTCAGGGCTTTCCCAACAAGCGCATCTGCCAGAGTCTGAATCTGACCGAACACACGGTGAAAACCCATCTCAAGGCCATCTTTACCCAGCTTGGTGTTCACAACCGGACGGAGTGTGTGAATCTGGCTCGTGCACGGGGGTGGCTGTGAGGGCCGCCGGTAGCCGCACCCAAAACATCGACCCCCGTCCCGGCTCTGTTTCGACGCCACAGGTTCCCCCCATCAGCCCAACGAATTCCTTTACGATGGTCAGGCCCAGGCCCAGGCCGGGGTAATCTGTCTGGCCCAGGCCCCTGACGTAGGGTGAGAACAGGGAATCGTTCAGCTCGGGGGGCACGCCGGTTCCGTTATCCGACACCTCCAGCAGAACATGCGTATCCACGTGGCGTGCGGACAGGTTAATTCCATTGCCTCCGCTGTGTTGCAGTGCATTGAACAGCAGATTCTGGAGCACCCGGGACAGTAGGGATGGATCGGCCATGACCGCGAAGTCGTCAGCGCTGTAGTCAATTTTCACGGTCACCTCACTGTTGCCCGATGAATCAGCCATCAGATCCCTCAGGTCCCGGAAAATCGGCGCCAGTGGGGTGGGCCGGATATCAGCCTGCACCATGCCTTCATTCAGTCTGGCGCTGTCAAAGACGGTGCCGAGAAGGCGGCGAAGGTGTCGGACCATATCCTTCAACTGCCGGGTTGTGGAGCCGTCCTGGCCAGGCGAAAGGTTCTCCAGCGTAATGTCGATCACGTTCAGGGGCTGGCGAAGGTCATGGCTGGCGGCGGTGATCAGTTCGGTTTTTCGTCGGCTTTCATCCCGGGCTGCCTGATGCAGTCGATCCAGTAGTTGACGATCCAGGAAGTGTGCACGGTGACGGTACTCGCTGGTCCAGGCGCCCACCATGCCAATGATGTTGGCCGTGGTCAGAAAGAACAGATTGGTGGCGAGGGCCGAGCCGGACATGCCGCTCTGAAGCTCAATCATCAGGTAGCTGATTACCAGTGCCAGTGACACCAGGGACGCGCTGAAAAACGGCAGCCCCATGGCAAAGTATCCGAACATGAGCATCAGGATCATGCCCTCGTAGGGCAATGGGTACCCAACCTGCCGAGCGGCAGCGATGATTGCCACCACGCTCAGCCCACCCACCAGATAGGCCAGGGTGTAGATGCGCTCGAAGTTCCTGTCGGAGGGAGCCTGACGGTAGGCGAGCCAGACAACTGCGGCGATCACCGGGCAGGTGATGGCGAGCCGTATGGATACCGTGGTCTTTGCCAGCTCCGGCGGGAGGGTTAGCGCATCCATCACGGCGTAGATCAGAAAAAGGATCAGCCCGGCGATCGAGACTGGCCGGGCCCGCTGCCGGATCAGGCCGGCCCTTGATTGCCGGTAGGCCTCTTCGAGGTCTGGCGTGAAACGCAGGTTGCGGAACCCTGCGGCCTGCTGCTGTTCGATCTGTTCGGTCGTCATGGCCGTGTCCAGTATCGCGTAGGTATCTGGATTGTATCTGGCACGGCCCAAGCCTTCGGGAACCCGAGCACATTCTGGTCAGCCGCTGCCCAGCATTTTCAGCCTTGCCCAGGTCCTGTCCTGCTGCTGCGGGAAATGTCGCTCCAGCAACGCCTGACGCTGCTTCTCCAGATCGGCCTCTGCCAATCCTGATGAGTCTGCCTGGTCCATCGCTTCCCGGAAGTCCTGGAAACGCTGGTCAAAATGCTCCCGCTGTTTCAGGTAATTCACGACGCTCTCGACGCCGTCCTGGTTCACACCCAGCTCTGCCAGCTGCCGTCCGGCTTCCTCGGGCGACGAGGCCGATTCGATGGCAGCGGTTCGGGCCTGTTGCTGTTGGCTGCTGGCATGCAGGTGTTGTTCGGTCGTTCTCAGTTGCTCCGGCAACTGGTTGCGGTGCCATTGGACGAGCGCCTGTTTGCCCTGTTCACTGAGATCCGCGCGTTGCTGAATGGCAAGGGTCGCCAGGGTGTATTCGCTGTAGGCCTCTTCGAGCCCGAAGAAGGCCTGGTGCGCCTCGGAGCTGAACGTGGCAGATCGCAGTTGTTTCAGTTGTGCCAGGGCGTCGCCCAGCGCAGCCAGCTGATAGGCCGGCTCGCCTGCCCGGGCAGGATCGAGGCGCGCTTGCATCACCTGAAGGGATGCCTGCTTATAGGCAAGGTATTCGTCCAGCAAAGCCAGTGCCTGGGAAGAGGCTGGCTCTGGCAAGTGGGTACGGGCCATTGCCTCGATCTGTTGGATGGCTGTCTCCGGAGCGACTTCGCCGACTGTGCTCAGGAAGTAATCAAAGAAGTCGCGGACCCGGAGGTTGATGACAAGCTCACCGTTGTTATCGGCGGTCAGCGCACCGTCGATGTCCGTACCGGACAGTGAGGCGGCAAAGGGTTGTGGTCCGAGTGAATCGGGCGTCGTGGCAGGTTCAGACGCCTGACTGACGTTTTCTATGACCAGTTGCCCGCCGGACTTCTGCGAAGACCTTGTTGAGCCATCCAGATTGACGGATTGCGTTGGCTTTGACGCCGCCCTGCTGGCTTCTGTCGGGGCTGTATCGGTAAGGCCGTACCAGAGACCACTGCCGGCCAGAATGGCCGACAGGGCACCGGGAAACAGCCATCGACGGGCTTCGATGGATGTCGGTTTCATGGTTACCTCACAGACCGCGGTTTTTAAGCCGGTTGGCCTGGGTGCGGTACAGGGTGACCGGGTTGGTCCACAGGGAGCGGGCACCAAGTAGGTGGTTGATGGCATCCACATGGTTCATGTCGTAGTGGGTGCCGATCACCCGGCCCATCATGGTGGAGCAGACGCCCACAAGACCGTCGTTGGGCTCGCTACCGAAAGCCAGGGCGGTCACGCCCAGGAAGGGGTCGGTAATGTCGAAAACGTTGGTCCATACACCCCGTCCGGTCCAGGAGAAGAACTTGATGCGGTTGCCGTTGATCCAGACATCTTCGCTGGTGCCGGCGCAACTATTCCGGTTCACCCCCTTCCAGCCAAGGGCGTCGTTGAGGCTGGTTGTGCCGGGAGTGGTGAGGGTCTCCAGGGCTGCCAGGCCGTTCTGCGGGTTGTCCGCGCCGGACAACGCATTGACCAGGTCACCCAGGGCGTTGGCGATGGCATTGGCGCCGCCCTCCACGTAGCTGCCCGGTGGGAGGATTCCCCGCACCACATCGGCCACTTTGGAGCCCTTGTTAACACCGTCGATGGAGGTGATTGAGGCGATCCGATGGGGGATCAATGCGGCAGTCACCCGGGAAGTAGGCGCGCCCTGGCTGTGGGCCATCAGGTTGACTTTGGAATGGCCGAGGCTATTGACGTAGTTCGCCAGTTGCTGGCCTCGCTGCTCACTGCTGTTGACGAAGGAAACGCTGGCGGAATAGACCCGTGCGCCACTGCGCTCAAGATTCCAGGGGATGGTGTGGAAGTAGTTTACAAGACCGCCAATGGTGTTGAACCCGGTGACACCATGAACCAGGACAATCGGATGGCGGGTCTGGGTATAGCTGGCGAAGCTTGAGAACGAGGCGGACAGCAAGGCCAGCCCCAGCAGAACTGCTGTGGTAAATCGAATACGCATGTGTGACTCCTGTTGTTTTTGTTGACGGCTGCATCAGGCAGCCGACGGTCGTCGATGCGTTGTCGATTATTGGTGTGTAAAGAACGATCAGGAATCGCCCAAATGGGTGAGGACAGGGAGGCTGCGTATTCAGGAAAACCGGTGCGGTTCCAGCTCCATATGCTGGATGCGCTGGCCCAGCATGATGATCCGACCGGTGTAACGTTCTTCGCCGGTCGACGTGAAATCGAACAGGAAACGGCGCCACACGCGGATCTTTCCCTGGTCGTCGCGCTTGAACCAGAGACCGCGCAGGAATACCGCGTCATCCAGCAGCATCACGTCCATGCTTTTGCAGTAGCGGTGCGCCGCCTGCAGCACGAAATCCTTGATGGCTTTGGCGCGCCACCAGTACCAGACAGCGAATCCGGCCACGAACAGCCAGAACAGGGTTCCAAGAGTCACGGTTGCAGCGATCTTCCAAGGTTACTGAGAGGGATGATCGCCAGCCTACCTCATTGTGTCGGCTCGGGGAATCGCTTACCGCTCTCCGATACGGGTGCCGGTAACAGTCGGTCAACCAGCATCTGCAGAAAATGACTGGTCAGCAGTTGGGCCTGGTCCACGTTATTGCCCAGGTGTTCTGACTCTTCCCGGGCGTTTTCGCTGCTCTGGACCGACCGGTTACCGAGTTCCAGCAGCCGTGCTGCCTGACGTTCTACCTGAACACTCAGCGCGGCCTGTTGTTCGGTGGCACCAGCCACTTCGTGGGTGCACGAGGTAATGACATCGACATCTTTGAGTGTCGCCTCCAGGGTTTCACTGGCTTCATTGGCGATGTCAGCCGTCTGCTGGCAGCAGTGGGTGCCGTTGTTGATCACCTCAACCACTTCCCGGGTCTCGGTCTGCAGGGCACCAATCATCTCTTCGATCTTGCGGGTGGATTCGTGGGTCCTTTGGGCCAGACCCCGCACCTCATCGGCAACGACGGCGAAGCCTCGGCCTGACTCGCCTGCCCGGGCGGCCTCAATGGCGGCATTCAGGGCCAGCAGGTTGGTCTGCTCGGCAATGTCCGAGATAACGTCCAGAACCATGCCGATAGCATCGCTCTTTTCAGACAGTGTCTGCATGCGTCCATTGGCGACGGAGAGCTGTTCCCCGAGCTCCGACAATGACTGGTTCATGGATGTCATCTGGCCGCGGCACTGGCCGGCGGACTGGCGGGCATCGTCAGTTGCCTCGTGGGTGCGGGCGGTCAGCTCACTGACCCGTCGAACGCTCTCTGCCAGTTCCTCAAAGGCCCGGGTTATGTCCTGGATATCATCCTGTTGACTGCGAATACTGTCCACCGAGTTGGCGACCCACTCGACGGTGCGCTGTTTTCGGCCGTGGAGCTTGCCGACATTGGCATGCATGCGGGCGGAAACCGCCCTGAGTACCGCGTCCCGTTTCTGCCGATCGAATTCGATCCACGCGCCTTCGTCCCGACGGCCGGTGTAGACCCAGGGCATGGCCGGATGGGCCTCGCAGCAGGCTGCTCTGGCGCTGCGCATCATCGGCAGCGTCAGCCAGAAAAATACAATGAAGACCGACAACACCAGCCCCTGCAACAACAGCAGGTGAGGCAGCGTCAGCTCGGACAGGCCAAACCAGGCAAGGGCGAAAGCGAGCAGTCCATAGAGGCAGCCGATTTTCAGTGACAACGGTGGGCTGATCGCCAGATATCGGCGAGGCACCTTGCCCCGGTTCCAGGCTGCATACAGTTTCTCGGCCCGGGCGATCTGATCCGGTCGGGGGCGGGTGCGAACCGACTGGAATTCAATGATTTCGCCGTCTTTGCGTATTGGCGTGACAAAGGCGTCCACCCAGTAATGATCACCATTCTTGCAGCGGTTTTTCACCATACCCCGCCAGGATTCGCCGGATTTGATGGTTTGCCAGAGGTTCTCGAAGGCGCCCGGCGGCATGTCCGGATGTCGTATCAGGTTGTGGGGCTGGCCGACCAGTTCGTCAATTGAATAGCCTGCCACTTCGGCAAACTCCTCGTTGGCGGCGGTGATCTTGCCGCGAAGGTCGGTGGTGGTGATCAGATGATAGTGGTCCGGGTATCCCCGTTCTTTTTGGCTGACGGGTTCGTTGATTCGCATGAAGGTTCCTTGCCTTGATATCGGTTTTTGTCACGTTGACTAACTATCGACTGGCTTCTGTCTGTTCGATATCCGGTTATTGCAATAATTGAACGTTTCTTCACGTTTTCTTCTGCTTTGGTCGTAGCAATCGTTTTTTTGCAATATGTGGCTAGGTTGGCGACAGATACTGCTTATGCTGGTGACTGGAACTGGTCGGACCAGGTTCAGGAGCTGCCAGAAAGGAGTGAGCAGTGCATGCAGGCATTACAACAACAAGATTTCAGGGCCCTGGTGGATAACCATCCAAGGGCAATCATGCTGTCGACAACGGAACCCAGAATTGCCTACGTGAACCGGATGTTCCGCTCGGTGACCGGTTACCAGGCAGAGGAAGTGGTTGGTCAGGCGCCTTCGGTGCTCAGCTCCGGGCTGCATTCGCCCGAGTTCTATCAGGCTATGTGGAAAAGTCTGGGCGATTACGGGCGTTGGGAGGGGGTGATCTGGAACCGGCGCAAGAATGGTGAGACCTATCCCCAATGGTTGACGATCTATCCGGTGCAGCGGGAGGGACGACAGTTCTTTGCAGGGGTCTTCACCGATGTCGGAGATATAACCGCAGGCGACGAGCGCCTGGCCTCACTGGCTTATTACGATCCGCTTACGGAGCTGCCAAACCGTTCGCTGTTCCAGGAATTCCTCAAAGCACGTGTGGCCCAGAGTGAGCGCGACGGCGGATGTTTCGCCGTGCTGTACATCGACCTCGACTTTTTCAAGTCGATTAACGACCTGCACGGACATGAATGCGGTGATCAGGTACTGCAACAGGCCTCCCAGTGCATCCAGAGCGTTCTGCGAAAGGGAGATGTAGTCGCGCGGCTTTCCGGTGATGAGTTCGCGGTTATCATCGAACTGCTGAATGATGAGGACCTTGAAAGCGTATGTCAGCGTATGACGCAGATTTTCCAGGCGCCCATCATCGTGGGTGCGCGAGAGTATTTTTTGTCTGCCTCGGTTGGCGCTGCGGTATATCCGGACAATGGCCGAACCGGCGCCGAGCTTTTGCAGAATGCCGATCGGGCAATGTATACGGCAAAAATGGCTGGGCGTGCCTGCTACCGGATATACAGCGCCGTGGACAATGAGCGCGGACGGCACAGGCAACGTCTGTCCGAGGCATTGATAGCTTCTTTGAAGACAGCTCCAGACGAATTCAGCGTGGTCTATCAACCGCAGTATCACCTTGGTTCTGGCACGGTCGCCGGACTGGAGGCACTGTTGCGCTGGAATCATCCGGATTTCGGCCCGGTATCACCCGCGGATTTTGTCCCCATCGCCGAGCAGCGCGGCCATATTCACGAAATGACTGAGCACCTGGTTCGCTGTGTCCTTTCAGACTTGCCAGAGTGCGCAGGCCAGTTGCCCGAAGGGCTCGGTCTGGCCATCAATATATCGGCACGCCAGATAACCGATTCCAGGTTGGAAGCCTTGCTGGAGCCACTGTTCGAACGCATTCGCAGTGTGGGCTGGGTGCCTGAAATCGAGATTACCGAAACCCATCTGATGAATCTGTCCCGGCAATGCCTGAACCGGCTTCGGCAATTTGGTGAACAGGGAGTGATTGTCGCGATCGATGATTTTGGAACGGGATACTCTTCATTGGCCTACCTGCATACCCTGCCTTTGCACGTGCTGAAAATTGACCGGCAATTCATCTGGCGTCTCGGCGGCGAGTCTGGCGATTCCCGGATCGTCTCTGCGATTCTCGGGATTGCCGAAGCACTTGATCTTGAAGTGGTGGCGGAGGGAATCGAGACCAAAGAGCAGCACGACAGGCTCAGGGAATTGAATTGTCATCGGGGCCAGGGTTTCCTGATGGCCAGGCCTGCACCCTGGCAAGAGTTGATTCCGGCATTTATTGATCGAAATCAATATTAGGCGAGTCGGCGGCCTTTCCCCGAGTAATTTGCAAGATTTGGCTAGGTCCGGGGCTTCATTTGATTTATCAAGGGGCAAATCTCCATCCCGGACCTCTATGCGAAATACTGCGCCAGAACTGGAACTCGATGCCTATCTGCGACTCAATCGCGCCTCCCTCGCTGAGTGGCTGGCCGCAATTCGCGAGTTATCCGGTTGTTACGATATTGAATGCACCCTGTTCGAGGGCAACGGCCATCAGGTGGGGGCCTTGTCGACGCTGGCCACGGAGAGTGGCCGTCTGATCTGTCTCCATGCCACTGAGGGCATGGAAATCGCCGGCTGCCGGGCGACGGCGCCTGTCTTCCTGTTGCCGCGGGCCGGCAAGCCGGAGATCGCAACGCGGGATGAGCCCTGGCAATGCCTGAACCAGTTGGTTCTTGCATGGCCAGAAGACCGGTTCCGATTGCGTCTGCCTCCGGAAGCGAGCGTGCTGATTCTCAGGCTGGAACCGGAAACTTCCGCCCCGACTTCCCTGGATTGCAGTGATGACTCGCTCTCGACCTACGAAGAGCTCATTACCTGTTATCTTCATCGGTCACCGTTTTTCCGGGATGATGCTCACGCCATCAGCAAAACGGATGAGCTTTTCCGAAAACTGACACTCTCCTCAACGCAGGTGGTCCAGTCTTGCAAGTGCCCGAAACTCGATCGCCGGTTGCTCAGGGCCATCGAAAAAATAAGGGACGAGCCGGGCTGGGACTTCAACCTTCAGGAACTGGCCAGCCACTCCGGCGTCAGCGAACGGAACCTTTACTATCTGATGAAACGGGAAACCGGTATGACGCCGTACCGGTTGTACCAGCGAAACCGACTGCTGAGAGTCCGGCAGCGTCTGGTGGACTGCCAGTGCGAAGTGCCGCACATCTCATGGTATGCCGCCGATGCGGGTTTTTCCCACCTGGGGCGATTCGCGGCCCTTTACCGGGAACACTTCGGGGAATTGCCCAGCGAAACGGTTCAGTGGCGGCGAAACCTCCAGGGCCGTGGGACTGGCAAGCCGATTGTGGACGAGCCGGACCTGTTGCTGTCCTGAAATGCATCGCAAAAAAAGCCCGGCTCACGTTGCCGTGGCCGGGCCTGATGTCTTGCACCGGGTCAGTGGGCTGGTGCCGATTTACCCTCGGGTTCGGACCCGTTGCCATACTCATCGGCGGCTGAACCGTGATGATCACGACCCAGCAGGATATAGAACGCCGGCAAGACAAAGATGGTGAACAGGGTGCCGATACCAAGACCTGCGCTGATGGTCAGGCCGATGGCAAAGCGACTTTCCGCGCCCGGGCCAATGGCAATCAGCAGCGGCACCATGGCAAAGATCAGCGCCAGTGATGTCATGATGATTGGCCGCAGGCGAATCGCCGCCGCCTCGATCACCGCATCCACCTTGTTAAGCCCGCGTTCCTTCTGCAACTGGTTGGCGAACTCGACAATCAGAATGCCGTTCTTGGACACCACCCCGATCAGCGTTATCAGACCCACCTGGGTGTAGATATTCATGGTGGCGAAGCCAAGCACTATGAACGCCATGGCGCCGGCCACCGACATGGGCACCGAGACCAGGATGATGAACGGATCCCGCCAGCTTTCGAACTGGGCTGCCAGCACCAGGTAGATCACCAGCAGCGACAGGAAGAAGGTCACCATCAAGGCGCTGCCCTGGGTCGCCAGCTGGCGGGTCTGACCGGTGTAGTCGTAACTGAAGCCCTGCGGGAAAACCTCAGCCGCAGTCTGCTCCATAAAGTCCATCGCGGTGCCGGCGGCGACACCGGGCATCACCACGCCCTGCAGTGTCAGGGAGTTTTGCTGGTTGAACTGGGTACGGTTGGACGGTTCAACGTCCTGGCTGAAGCTGACAACGCTGCCCAGTGGCACCAGCTCGCCGTTATCGGCACGAATGTAGTAATCATCGAGCGCCTGGGCGTCGAGCCGGAACTGTTGATCCACCTGTGGAATGACCTGGTAGGAGCGACCTTCCATGCTGAACCGGTTTATGTATCCGCCCCCCAGCATGCTCGACAGACTCTGGCCGACGTCCTGCATGGACAGGCCCAGGTCTGCCACTCTGTCCCGGTCAACATTGATGCGGGTGATCGGGCGATCGAAGTTGATGGACTTCTGCAGGAACATGAAGTTGCCGCTGCCCATGGCTTTGCCCAGCAGTTCATCCGCAACCTGGTCCAGCTGCTCATAGCTGCTGCCGGTGGTGATCACGAACTGGAAAGGCAGGCCGCCGCCCGAGCCCGGCAGTGAGGGGCGCGGGAACACCGCGGTTTGCAGTCCGGTGACATTCTTGAGCTCGGCATCCAGTTTCGGCTGGACTTCAAACTGACTGATCTCCCGCTCACTCCAGGGGGCCAGCTTGAAACCACCGAAGACCGCATTGGGGCCGGTAATACCGATGATCATGAAGTCCTCGTTGTAGCCCGGGACGGTCGACATGCGCTCCTGGATTTCATCACCGTGCTCCAGCAGGTAGTCCAGGGTCGAGGTCTGTGGGCCAAGCCCCTGATAGAACAGGATGCCCTGGTCTTCGGTGGGCGCCAGTTCGTTCTGGCTCATGGAGACCATGAAGTAAATGGAACCCAGCACGACGACGGCGAAGAAAACCACCACGGATTTAGTCTGCATCAGCGAGCTAAGGGCAGACTTGTAGCTCGCTGCCAGGCCATTGAAGGTTTTCTCAACCACCTGCTCGAATCTGCCGGGGTTGCCGTGGGGTTTCAGAACCTTGCCCGACAGCATCGGAGAGAGCGTCAGGGCAACGATGCCGGAAATAACCACGGTACCAGCCAGCGTGAAGGCAAACTCGGTAAACAGCGAGCCAACCAGCCCGCCCATGAAGCCGATGGGGGCGTATACGGCCACCAGGGTGGTGGTCATGGCAATGATGGGAACCGCCATCTCACGGGCGCCATTGATGGCGGCCTCAAAGCGGGACTCACCCTCTTCGATATGCCGGTGCACGTTCTCCACCATGATAATGGCGTCATCCACCACCAGGCCGATGGCCAGTACCATGGAGAGCAGGGTGAGCAGGTTCAGCGAGAAACCGAACATCAGCATGATAAAGGCACCGCCGATCAGTGAAAGCGGGACTGCAACGGATGGCACCACAGAGGCCCGAACCGAACCAAGACAGAGGAACACCACCACCAGGACGATGATCATGGCTTCCAGCAGCGTCTGGATAACCTCGTTAATGGAATCTTCGATGAAATCAGACGCATCGTACGCCAGGCGCACATCCAGACCGGACGGCAGCTGGCTTTCGATATCCGGCAACTCGTCTTTAACCAGGCCGGCGACCGTCAGCGGGTTGGCCCCGGGAGCCAGTTCAATGGCTACGTAAGTGGCCGGCTGGCCTTTGTAAAGGGCCAGTTGATCGTAGGTTTCAGAACCCAGTTCAACCCGGGCGATATCCTGCAGGCGGATCTGGGTGCCATCGGACTGTTTGACCACCAGATTGCGGAATGCGTCAGGGTCAGCGACATCGGTGTCGCTGGTCATGCTGATTTCGGTGTACTTGCCTTTGGTGTTACCCACGGCCGCCTGATAGTTATTGGCGCGGAGCTTTGCCACAACCTCCGGAGGTGTCATATCCACCGCGGCGAGGCGTTCCGGATCCAGCCACACCCGAAGAGCGAATTTGCGGCCCAGCAGTTCCGCTTTGCCGACACCGGAAAGCGCCTGCAGTCTGGGCTGAACAACACGGGTCAGATAGTCGGTGATCTGGGGCACCGCCAGTTCGTTACTGTAGAAGGCGATGTACATCAGGGCCGTTGAATCACCGGTGGTGGAAGTAATCACCGGGTCCTGGGCTTCCGCCGGCAACACGTTGCGCTGGCTCGCTACCTTGGCCTGGATTTCCGCCAGGGCTGCGTTGGCGTCATAGTTCAGCACCATCTTTGCTTCGATAGTGGAGGAGCCCTGGGAGCTGGTGGAGGTCAGATAGTCGATGCCGCTGGCTTCGGCGATGGCCTGCTGCAGCGGCGTGGTGATGAACCCTTTGATCAGGTCAGAGCTGGCACCGGGGTAGGCCGTAGTGACGGTCACGGTGGTGCTTTCCAGCTCCGGATACTGCCGGATCTCCATTTCCATGGCCGCCCGGGCACCCAGGAGCAGGATCAGCAGGCTGACCACCGTCGCCAGTACGGGACGGTGGATAAAAATGTCAGTGAAGCGCATTACTCAGACGCCTCCTGCTTCTGCTCTTCTTCCTGAATGGTCACCTGCTGGCCTGCTCGCAGACGCAACAAGCCTTTCTCGACGATGGTTTCGCCGGCTTCAAGACCGGACAGAACCGCCACGCGGGTGTTGCGGGTTTCGCCGGTGGTTACGGTGCGGCGGTTGACAACCAGATTACCTTCTTCGTTTTCCTCAACCACAAACACAAAATCGCCATAGGTGTTGTAGGAGATGGCGGTGCGCGGCACGGTCACCACTTCGTTGTCTTCCGGCTGCTGCGTCAAGACGGTCGCAAACATGCCAGGGCGCAACAGGTTATCCGGGTTAGAGAGTGTGGCGCGGACGCGCACTGTCCGGGTCTCCGGATTAACCGAGGTGTTGATGGCGCTGACGGAACCTTCGAAATCCTGCTCGGGAACAGCTGCGACGGTAGCGACCACCGGGTAGCCTGTTGCTACGTTCGGCAGATTTTTCTCGGAAAGGGTGTAGTCGAGATAGATCGGATCCAGCATGTTGATCTCGACAATTGCGGTGCCGGTGGCAATGTACTCGCCCTGGTCAACCATCCGGATACCCAGCGTGCCGTCGAACGGTGCACGGATGATTTTCTTGCTCAGTTGGGCCTCGGCCTCGTTCACCCGTGCGCGGGCAGCGTCGAAATTGGCCTTGGCCTCATCGTACTGGGACTGCGAGACTGCCCGCTTGGGCAACAGGTCGGAGACCCGTTTGAATTCCTGTTCGGCCAGCTGCGCCTCGGCCCGACGTGTGCGAAGAGCGGCCTCATCAATGGCTGCGTCAATGCGGATCAAAACGTCGCCGCGCTTGACCACATCGCCGGATTCAAAATTGATGGACTCGATCACCCCGGGCACTTCGTTGGCCACCTGGATACCGTTAATGGCTTCAACACTGCCCACGGCCTTGATGGCCGGCGTCCAGGCTTCGTTCTGAGCCTCAACGGCAGAAATCTTGGCCGGAGGTTGGGGCTGGGACATCTGCTCTTGCATCTGGCCAAACTGGTAGAACTTGTAGCCGAAGATGCCTCCGAGCACTACGCCGAGGAAAATAATGACGATCAGAAAGCGGGAAGCAGTGCGCATGGTTCGGGTCCTGAGGATCTGTGTCAGATTTTGGGAAGCATAGCATCCTACAAAATCAGGGTCGCGATTGTCACCGGGTTGTAAGTATTTCTATCTAGACTCCGGCCGTGCCGGATTTGACAAGCATCATGGCTTTTTCGTGACGGGCGGCTTTCCGCACGGGGTACTGGTAATGTAACAGACGTCGGTGACAGAATTACGACGGTATTCAGGGTGAGGATCAACCATGCAGTGGATTCTGGGGCTCGCATTAGCAGCCGCCGTGTTTGTCATTCTCAAAAAGTGGGGCGCATTGTCCGCTGAAAAGAAAAAGTCGGCCACCTGGAAGGTTGTACTCGTCATTGGCGGCGCCCTTCTGGTGTTTATGGTTCTGACCGGACGCGTCCATGTGCTTACGGCGGCGGTGGCGGCCGTCATTCCGCTGTTACGCAAACTTCCCGCCTTGCTGAAATTTGCTCCTGAGATCAACCGGTTCATGGGAAGGAAGCAACAGGGAGAAGGGCGTGGAGAGGAACACGGAGAGGAACGTGCGCAGGCGAACGATCATTCCCGCCCCGGTACTGATCTGTCAGGTGTGATGTCAGAGCGCGAGGCCTGCGATATCCTGGGCGTGAAAGCAGGCTGCACCGATGAGGAAATCGTGATGGCCCATCGTCGGCTCATGCAGAAGCTCCATCCGGACCGGGGCGGGAACGACTACCTGGCAGCCAAATTGAACGAAGCCAAGCAGGTTCTCCTCGGCAAGCGACACGCCTGAGTCAGGGCAAGATGTCTACGCGTACCTCAAAACGTCGGTTTTCGGAGCGGCTGCTGTTCACCTGGTAAGTGATGCCACTGCGTTCCTGGCTCGAACGGGTTGCAGTACTGCCCAGTGTTACCCATTGTCCCGGTTCAACCCGCCGAATGGTGACCACCGCTTCCGTCTCATAACCATCCAGGTTTGCAGGTTCTTCCTCGAACGAGACAATGCTCAGCTCTACCGCCTGATCGGAAATAACCTGGGGGCTGACCAGAAATCCACTCCTGGTTTCTACCTGTTGAAGAAAGGCGGCCGGATTCCGGCCTCCGCGAACGGCGACTGGAATCGTCCGGATCTGGCCCGAGGTAATGTGTGCCGACTGGCCATCCTGCATGACCAGTGTTCGTTCCTGGGCACTGCCAGTGCTGGTAACGCGGCGCTCCGCGGATATCTCAGCCTGGCCGCCGGAAGCGGAAATACCCGCCCCTGAGCGTTTGCCACCGCTATCGGTCCTGGAACGAACGGTGATGCGGATCTGGACGGGCGCCACATCCAGCGTTTCAACAAGCCGTCCGATTTCGTCCAGCATATCGGGTTCACCGCGTACCACCAATTGCTGGCCACGGGCGGTCACGGTCACCGGCGAGCCCTGGTAAAGCTCGCGAATCTGCACGGCCACGTCTTCGCCCGGTCTGTTGTTGAGCTGGTATACCCGGGATTCCGCCTGGGCAACAGCCTGGCTGGATGCAAGCGCCAGCAACAGTGCCAGGAAAAGCTGCGTCGGGTATTTTCGGGCAAAAACGGCCATTGAATGCTCCCAATCCTTCCGTCGGTAGTAAAAAACTCGGGCACACGGGTTGCCAAGGTGAAAACCGGGGGTATATATTGAAAAGCATGAAGACGACACACGCGAACTGTCAATTGAATGTTTTGCAAGCTTTCGGCGCCAAGCCGGCGGCTGCAGTCGCTGCTGTGTTTTTCTGGTGGTTTGGTTATGGCTTTTATTTTAGCCAGAGCCGGGGCCGCCCATAGCATCTTCATCGAACGAATAACGAGGAAGGCAGCCCGGCAGAAAACCCAGGCTGCCACCGGACTCAAAAAGCCCCGACTGGTAGCCCAGCCGGGGCTTTTTTGATTCTGACGCAGGGAAACGGGAACACTGACATGAACATGCCCTTGAACACTGAACTGACACACCAGAATGCTGAGTCTCCAGTCCGGCACCGACAGGAAGTGGTCCTGCCAACACCGGCGGAGCTAAGGCTTCAGATGCCGGCCAGCGACGCTGTGGCCCGGCAGGTAGACCGGCAGCGGCAGGAAATCCGGGAGATACTGCAGGGCAACGACGCCAGAGCCCTGATCGTTATGGGGCCTTGCTCCATTCACGATGAAGTAGCTGCCCTGGAGTACGGGGAAAAGCTGAAGGCGCTGGCGGATGAGGTCAGCGACCGCTTCCTGATTGTTATGCGGGCCTACCTGGAAAAACCCCGGACCACCGTCGGCTGGAAAGGGCTGCTGTACGACCCGGAGCGCACTGGATCCGGCGATCTGAATGAAGGCCTGCGTCGTTCCCGCCGCCTGCTGCTGAATCTGGCTGCCATGGGGCTGCCATTGGCCACCGAAGCTCTGAGCCCGTTCGCGATGGATTACCTGGGTGATCTGGTGAGCTGGACTGCCATCGGTGCCCGAACCACCGAGTCCCAGGTCCATCGGGAAATGGTCAGCGGCCTGCCCATGCCAACGGGCTTCAAGAATGGCACCGATGGTGGGATTGCCGTGGCAACCAACGCCATGAAGTCCGCTTCCCACCCCCATCACCACCTTGGCGTGTCTGCAACCGGCGCGCCGGTCATGATTACCACTCGGGGGAATCCCGACACCCATCTGGTGTTGCGCGGTGGCCGCGGCATTACCAACTATGATGCAGCAAGTATTGAGCAGGCCGTCGGCACCCTGGGCAATGCGGGTTTGTCCACGGCCGTCATGGTGGACTGCAGCCACGACAATGCCTGCAAGCAGGCCGAACGACAGCTGGATATTGCCCGGGAAGTGATGGCTCAGCGCCGGGCCGGCAACCATCATATCCGTGGTCTGATGCTGGAAAGCTTCCTGGAGCCTGGTCGGCAGGACGACGGTGAAGACCTGCGCTACGGCTGTTCGATTACCGATCCTTGCCTTGGATGGGCCCAGACGGAGGCTCTGATCCGCTCACTGTAGACAGCAGCAGCTGGCCGGCCAGCAACAGCAGAACGCCTCCCATCAACCGGTCCAGCCAGTGGCCAAACCGGTTAAATCCCCGGCGGACGCGGGGTAGGGTAAAGAACACGGCAACCATGGCGAACCAGAGTCCGGTGGCCAGAGCCATGTAAATGCCGTAGCCGGCCTGGAGCGCAATGGGCGTGCCCGGGCTGATGACAACGGAGAACAGTGAGACAAAAAACAGGGTTGCCTTGGGATTCAGGGCATTGGTCAGGAAACCCAGACGCAGGGCTGCAACACCGGATTGCCCACCGGTCGGGTCCTGTTCCACATGAACGCCACCGGCCCGGGCCCGCAGGCACTGCAACGCAATCCAGGCAAGGTAGAGCGCTCCCAGCACCTTGAGCACATTGAACAGCATGATCGATTGCTGGATAAGCAGGCCGATACCCAGCAGGGAGTAACAGACATGCACCAGAATTCCGCCACCAATACCGATGGCGGTCAGCAGTGCGTTTCTGCGACTCTGGCACAGAGCCTGCCTGAGCATTACGGCAAAATCCGGCCCAGGGCTTGCCACTGCCAGCAAGTGGACGAGGGCCACCGTCAGAAATTCCGGCCAGTAACTCTGCATATTTCCAACTCCTCTTATGCACCCGCCTCGGTCTGAAAAGTCTGACAGCATAGGCCGAATCCAGTCTTTTTTCACGGTGTGGGTGAAACTTGCCATGGCTTCTATACTGAGGTCTCACCCGTTCAAACCTTCCCTGTTCCCCGGTGCCGGGAATGCCTGTCAGGAGACCGTTGTATGGAAAAGCGAGCCGTAGACGTTGCGATTATTGGCGCGGGTACCGCCGGGATGGTTGCGTATCAGCGAGTGCGCAAAGCGACCGACAAGGTTGTATTGATAGAAGGCGATCAGTACGGAACCACCTGCGCCAGGGTCGGATGTATGCCAAGCAAACTGTTGATTGCGGCCGCCGAAAACGCGCATCAAATGCAGCTTGGCGATCTTTTTGGCGTGTCTGCCGGGGGGATAACGATCGATGGCAAGCGGGTTATGGAGAGGGTGCGAACCGAACGGGACCGGTTCGTTTCGTCCGTGATTGATTCGGTAGAGAAGTTTCCGGAAGCGCACCGTCTGAAAGGCCACGCCCGGTTTATCGGTCCGAACCGTCTTGTGGTTGGCGGCAGTCTGGAGGTTCAGGCCGATCGGATCATCATTGCCACCGGTTCCCGGCCGAATATTCCCGGATTTCTGAAAGAGGCCAAGGACCGGCTGGTGGTGAATGATGATATTTTCGAATGGCAGGATTTGCCCGGTTCGGTTGCGGTTTTTGGCCCTGGGGTGATCGGTCTGGAGCTGGGGCAGGCCCTGAGCAGACTGGGTGTAAGGGTCCGGATGTTTGGTGTTGGCGGTGCGGTCGGCCCCATCCAGGATGACACCATTCGCGACTACGCGCTTGAAACCTTCAACGACGAGTTTCCTCTGGATCCGGATTCGGACGTAAAGAACGTTGAACGGGTAGACGGCGGTGTTGCCATTACCTTTGTCGACGGCACTTCCGGCGAAAAAACGGAGACCTTCGATTACCTGTTGGCGGCGACCGGGCGCCGACCCAACGTCGACGGGCTGGATATCCAGAACGCCGATATCGAGCTGGATGACAAGGGCATGCCCCTGTTTGATGCCCATACCCTGCGTTGTGGCCAGAGCCACATATTTATCGCCGGCGATGCCAATAACACTTTGCCATTGTTGCATGAGGCAGCCGACGAAGGGCGTATAGCGGGTGACAACGCTGCCTCATACCCGGATGTGCGAACCGGGCTTCGTCGAACACCGCTGGCGGTGGTTTTCACAGATCCGCAGATTGCGACCGTTGGGCTGACGATTCATCAGGTGAGCGAGCGTTGTCGTGGCTGTTTCGCGGTTGGCGAGGTGTCCTTTGAGGATCAGGGCCGAAGCCGGGTGATCGGTAAAAACCGGGGCTTACTGAGAGTCTACGGTGAGCATGGCAGCGGGCTTTTCATGGGGGCGGAGATGTTCGGGCCGGCGGCGGAGCATATTGGTCATCTGCTCGCATGGTCTGCCCAGCGACGACTGACCGTCAGCGAAATGCTGGAAATGCCGTTCTATCACCCGGTCATCGAGGAAGGGTTGAGAACGGCGCTCAAAGACCTCAACCGTAATCTCCGCATCGGACCGGCACCCGAAGAGGGCTGCACAGACTGCGGGCCCGGTGTTTGAGCCGGCCCTTGATCGGGATCAACAGGTATAAGGCCGGCTATGGTTTAGAGTTGACTCTGAAACCCTTGTATTGCGCTGGCGCCGCGCCCAGATCTTTTCATGGAAAAAGTAGGCAACGGTGTTGATCGCCGGTTCCACCATGGCAATCAGACTGCCGATAAGAATATCGCCTGTGAGCAGATACGCCACCGAAAAGGCGACCGTAAAATGAGTGAGAGCAAACGTTACCGTCTTGATCAGTGACTGGTCGCCATTCCGGCCATGGTTGTGTACGAACAGTTTTAACGCGCTCATGGTTGTCTCCGGTGTCGTTCGTTAATCAGTTTATTAAACGCCGGGTGAGAATGATTGTTAAATGAAATGTATTGAGAGAAGTTATAGTTTGGGGCTATCCGGTTTTCGTGTTTTATAGTGTTATTCATCGATCCTATCATCGAGATTAGCAAACTAAACTTCCTGACGTCTGGTGATCGGGAGTATCTTTATTTCTAAACTTGATGCATAACCGCGAAGGAGAAGCGTTATGGGTAAGAATTTTATTGGTCTTGATACCGAGCAAACGGCGAAGCTTGCTGATTCCCTCAATGATCTGCTGTCCAACTATCAGATCTTCTACATGAATGTCCGTGGCTACCATTGGAATATCAAGGGCGACAACTTCTTCGAGCTGCACGTCAAATTCGAGGAGCTGTACGATGATCTATTGCTCAAGATTGATGAAATTGCAGAGCGCGTGCTGACGCTTGGCCATCGGCCGGCTCACGCCTATAGCACCTATATTGAGCGCTCTGAAGTGCCCGAGCGCAAAGATGTGTCAGACGGCAAGGAGGCGATGGAGAACATCGTGGAAAGCTTTGCCAAACTGATCGGCAAACAGCGTGCGTTGCTCAGTCTGGCGGGTGACGCGGAAGATGAGGGCACCGTTGCCCTAATGAGTGACTACATCTCTCAGCAGGAAAAGACTGTCTGGATGTATCGTAGTTACCTCGGTCACTGAGTCGATCGAACTCACGGAATGGCGACCTTCGGGTCGCCATTTTTTGTTCCTGTCACCAATTCGTCATGGTAATGACTCGGAATTGACGCTGAACTGTCACGCCTGTGGCCTAGCGTGTGTAGGAATTCCCTACACCAAGCAATGCCAGAGGCACAATGTCATGTTCCGTAAGACCCTGCTTTCCGCAACCATCCTGTCTTCCCTGTTGGGCCTTAGCGCCTGTACCGATGATGGTGACGATGGCGCTGATGGTATCAACGGCACCAGCAAATCACTGATCGAACTCAATGTTTTGGGCACCTATCAGGCCCCGGGCGACGTGTTCGACGTGGGGGCTGCCGAAATTGTTGCCCACGATGCTGCCAACCAGCGATTGTTCGTTGTAAACGCCGGTGCCTCCACGGTAGACGTGCTTGATATCCAGAACCCCTCCCAACCGGTTCTCTTGCAGACCATCGATGCGACCGCCGAGGGTGCTTCCGCCAACAGTGTCGCTGTCTTCGGCAGCCTGGTGGCGGTGGCCATCGAAGCCGACGTCAAGCAGGACAACGGCAAGGTCGTTTTCTACAACACCACTGACCTTGGCAAGGTTGGTGAAGTTACGGTAGGGGCGCTGCCCGATATGGTTACCTTTACCCGGGACGGCATGAAAGTGCTGGTCGCCAACGAGGGTGAACCCAGCGACGACTACACCAACGATCCTGTGGGATCCGTCAGCATTATTGATCTGTCAGCGGGCGTTGCCGGCGCAACGGTAACCACCGCAGGATTCGAAGCCTTCAATGCCGATGAGGCGGCACTGAAAGCCAGCGGTGTGCGGGTGTTTGGGCCGGGAGCAACTGTCGCCCAGGATATGGAGCCGGAGTACATTGCGGTCTCCCTCGACAACAAGACCGCCTGGGTCGCCCTGCAGGAGAACAACGCCGTAGCCGAGCTGGATATCGAGGCCGGTGTGATCAATGCGATCCTGCCCCTGGGTTTCAAGGATCACAGCGTGATAGGAAACGAGCTGGACGCCAGCAACCGGGATAGCGGCATCAACATCCGCAACTGGCCGGTGAAAGGTATGTATATGCCGGACGCTATCACAAGCTATGGCTACAATGGCAAGACTTACTACATTACTGCCAATGAGGGCGATTCCAGGGACTACGATGGCTTCTCCGAAGAGTTCCGGCTTGGGGATCTGACCCTGGATGCCACGGCTTTTCCAAATGCGGCCGATCTTCAGCTCGAGGAGAACCTGGGCCGGATCAACGTGACCTCGACCCTCGGCGTCAGCAACGGATGCGATCCCTCTGACCCGGCGACGGATCCGGAAGTCGATTGTGAATACAGCGAAATCTACACCTACGGAGCACGATCCTTCTCTATCTGGTCCGCCGATGGCCAGAGGGTCTTCGACAGCGGCAGCGAGTTCGAACGGATCACCGCCAGTCTGTTGCCTGACAACTTCAACGCCACCAACGATGAGAACAATTTCGACAATCGATCCGACGACAAAGGCCCTGAGCCGGAGGCAGTGACAGTTGGCACAATCAACGCCCAGACCTTCGCGTTTATCGGTCTTGAGCGAATTGGCGGAATTATGGTTTACGACGTGACCAATCCCCAGAATCCGGAATTCGTCCAGTACCTGAACAATCGGGATTTCTCGGTTTCGGATGTAGACTTGCAGGCCGGTATGGCCGGAGATCTCGGACCGGAGGGCATTGCCTTCATCGCTGCCGAAGACAGCCCGAATGGACAGCCCTTACTGGCAGTGGGAAATGAAATCAGCGGAACCACCACCCTGTATGGTATTGACGTGATTGAACTGACGGCGGACTGAACTCAGGGTCTGAAAGAAACCCGGGGGCATCGTTATCGATCCTCCCGGGTTTCTTGTTTTCCGCCTCAGACAGCGGCCTGCAGCGGTGGCACTTCCTGATGCAGGAACCACTTTTCCGTCACGACTTTTCTCGTAAACCAGTGGGAGCGCATCAGGCCACTGGCCAGGGGCATCTTGACCCAGTCGGGCACCTGCCAGCCCTGGTCTGCCTCGGTGGCGCGAGTGCCGAAGCGTTCGGCAATGGCATCGCCGTAAATCTGCAGGGAGGAGGCTGAATAGTCGGCGGCCTGGCGAATCACATCCGCTGCCAGCAGCGCGGATTCTATCGCTGGCCGGATACCCTCGCCACTCTGGGTGTAGGCGAGGCCGGCGGCATCGCCAACCAGCATCACACCGTCGTCAACCAGGGGTCTGTCGGCGTGGGCGTAAAGCAGATAGGCGTGGCCCTTGAATCGTCCGGGCAGGTCCTGTGGAATCCGACCGGTGGATTTCATTTCCTCAACAAACGCTTCCAGATGTCCCGTCAGCTTGTGGTTGTCTTCCCGGCCCAGCCCGATATTTAGGAAATTGCCTTTCCGGAACACCCAGGCATAGCCCTTGAGATCCCGACAGAACCAGAGCTCGGGCGTATCGCCCCGGGCCTCGCAAACCGAGGCCTGCTCCGGTGTCATTTCAAACTCAACTTCCTTGGCGGCGACGACGGTCTCATGGCCCCCCGGTCCGTCTCCCAGTAATCGCGCAACCGGGCAGAAGTGACCACCGGCACCGACAATAAGAGGGGCTTCCCAGGTGTCATTGACAACCCAGTTGCCGTCTTTGCGGACGATGGGTTTGACCGGCGTGGCCAACTGTTTTGGACCGTTGACGCGGCTGAGCAGATAATCGTCGAATTCACATCGGCGAATACCATAGCTGACGACATCGCCATGATCGTTTTCCACGGCCGGCTGACCCATCATGCCGATACGAAAACGACGAATGGGTTGGAGTGTTCGTCCGTTGCCGTATTCCTCCAGGTTAATCTTCAACGTGTCCATAACGGCAGGAGTAACCCAGCCCGCACAGGTCTTGTCCCGGGGGAAATCCTGCTTGTCGATGATCAGTACTTTTTTGCCGCTGTTTTCCAGAGCGCTGGCCAGGGTGGAGCCGGCTGGGCCGGCACCGACGATGATCAGATCGTAATAATCCATCAGGCCTCCTCGGGTGCTGCAGGAAAGTTGTAGAGGTCCTGCCTGGTCTGTGGGAGTTTGTTATTGTCACCGTGGCTGAAGACCACCTGGAACAGCTGCAGGGAACCGGCCCTGAAGGCAGCAATGGAACCGGCCAGATACATGCGCCAGGCCCGGGTAAAGTGGCCGTCGTACATGGCGGTTACCTTGTCCTCATTCTCATTGAACCGTTCCATCCAGTGGCTCAGGGTCTGGGCGTAATGCAGCCGCAGATTCTCGACATCCAGCACCGAAAAATCACCATGCTCGCAGATCTGCATGAATTCGCCGATGCTCGGCGGGTAGGCCCCGGGGAAGATGCGTTTCTCGATCCAGGCATTCATCAGCATCGGGCGATTGCGGCCGATGCTGTGAAGCAGGGCGATGCCGTCGGGTTTCAGGCTACGTTTGATCAGTTCGGACAGGGCCTCGTAGTTTTCCTTGCCCACATGCTCCAGCATACCGATGGAGACAAAAGCGTCGTACTGACCACTGATGTTGCGGTAATCATCTTCGACATATTCAACTAGATGATCCAGACCTTGCTTACGCGCTTCTTCACGGGCGTAGGCCAGCTGTTTCCTGGAGATGTTGTAGGAGTGCACCTTGACGCCGTAGTTGCGCGCCATGTATCGGGCCAATCCACCCCAGCCACAGCCGGCCTCGACCACGGTCATGCCGGGCTTGAGCCGGAGTTTACGACAGACGTGTTCCAGCTTTGCCAGTTGCGCCTGTTCGAGGCTCAGGTCCGGGCTCTCGTAATAGGCGCAGGTGTACTGCATTTCGGCGCTATCGAGCCAGAGCCGATAAAACTCGTTGCCAAGATCGTAGTGGTGGTGAATGTTTTCCTTGGCTTCGGAGATGCCGGTGGAGCGAGGGTTGTGGTTGCGCCAGAGGGCTTCCAGCCATTTCGGCCATTTCTGGCGCGCCTGATGCACTGAACGGTAGAGGGTTTCCATCAGGTCAGGCAGGTCGCCCTCCACTTCCAGGCGACCGGCGCTGTAGAGGTCGCCGAACGCCAGGTTGGGATTGGTGACCAGTGCGTAGAGGGCTTTCGGGTCGGTCAGCTGCAGAGTGAACTGCGCCTGTTGGCCTTCCGGTTCAATGACATCGCCGTTCCAGAGCCGGAAGCGGAGCGGTGGCGATCCCGCCATTCGCATGAGCTTCGCTATCAGCCACCGCTCGTAGGTGTGCGGTGACCGATCAACATGGGTATTTTCCAGTGGCAGGGTCAGAACGTGGCTCTTGGTTTCTTGCCCGCTCTCACGGGTTTTCTGGGCAGTGCTCTGGTTCATGGACTCCGCTCTCCCTTGATAACCTCAACATCAATGTTTTGTCGACGTGTGTGCGCCAGGGTTCCCGAATACCAGTCTGAGAATCGCCGGTTTTCCGTTCAGTATAGAAAAGCCTGAGATTTTGTCAGGTTGAGCAAGGATAGAAGAGCGTTATCGGAAGGATGGCCAGGCAAGAAATGGAAGGGTAAAAAAATACCGGGCCCTGGGGCCCGGTATTTTTGGTCAGTATGAAGAGCTCATACCAAACCACTCTGGGAAAATCACAATCAGTGCCAACACAAACATCTGTATCAGAATGAATGGCAGGACACCTTTGTAGATATCCGTTGTTCGCACTTCCGGTGGTGCGACACCTTTCAGGTAGAATAACGAGAACCCGAACGGTGGCGTCAGGAAGCTCGTTTGCAGGTTCATGGCAATCAGGATGGCGAACCAGAGCATGTTGATGCCCATGGCTTCCGCAACCGGTGCAAGAATCGGCACGATGATGAAGGAGATCTCAACGAAGTCGATGAAGAAACCCAGCACCAGGATGACCACCATGGCCAGGATGATGAAGCCCCACTTTTCACCGGGCAGCTGCAGCAGCCACTCTTCCAGCAGGTAATCGCCACCGGTGTAGCTGAATACCATGGAAAAGGCGGTGGCACCGATCAGGATCGCGAAGACCATGGCGGTTACCTTCACGGTATCCTTGGACGCATCCCACACCATTTTGAATGAGAACTGCCGGTAGATGATGGCCAGCACCACAGCGCCAACGCCACCCAGGGCGGATGACTCGGTTGGTGTGGCAATGCCAGTGAAGATCGAGCCCAGAACCACCACAATCAATGCCAGCGGTGGAATGATTGCCAGCAGCGCATTGAAGATTTCCTTCTTCCGGGACACGCCCGGCTCATCCGGCATGGCCGGCGCGGTTTCAGGCTTCAGTCTGGTCAGAACCAGGATATACACGATATACAGACCGACCAGCACGATGCCGGGCCAGACCGCTGCCTTGAACAGATCCCCGACCGGAAGGCCAAGCACGTCACCCAGGATGATCAGGATGATCGAGGGCGGGACGATCTGGCCGAGAGTGCCGGAAGCGCAGATAGTGCCGGTGGCAAGCCGCTTGTCATACTTGTGGGCTAGCATGACCGGCAGGGAGATCAGGCCCATGGCCACCACACTGGCGCCCACGACGCCGGTGGATGCGGCCAACAGGGCGCCAACCAGGATGGTCGAAATCGCCAGGCCGCCGGGCAGGCCACCAAACAGCCGGCCCATGGAGGTCAATAGCTGCTCTGCCAACCGGGTGCGCTGAAGCACCACGCCCATGAAAATGAACAGGGGCACGGCCATCAGGACGGTATTCTGCATCACGCTCATGATGCGGTAGGGCATGAAGGCAAAAAGGTCCATGCCCTCGGCGAAAATTCCGAAGAACAGTGCAACGCCACCAAAGGTGAATGCGACTGGGAAGCCCAGCATCAGCATCAGCAGGGCGACGCCGAACATAATCATACCGATCATGCGAGGCCTCCTGCGCTGTGCTCACCAGCGTAAGCTTTCTCACCGGACATGACCCGAATTGCATAAGTGACCATGTTCAGGCCGGCAATGCCAATGAAGACTGCACTGATAGGGATGACAGACTTGATGATCCAGCGGTGGGGCAGACCGCCAGGGTCGCCGCTGCCTTCACCCATGTTGTAGGAGTCCAGGGCAAAATCGTAGCCGTAGACGCCGATCAGGTAGGCAAAGGGGATAACGAAAATGATTGCACCCACCAGGTTCACCCAGGCCTTGGCCTTGTTGCTCCACTTGGTGTAGAAAACGTCGACCCGAACATGACCATCCGTGCGCAATGCGTAGGGAATACCCAGCAGGAACACCACCGAATAGAGGTGCCACTCCATTTCCTGCATGCCGATTGAAACGTTGTTGAAGGCGTAGCGGGCCACTACGTCGTAAAAGACGTTGGCTGCCATCAGTATCATCGCGACACAGGCAACCCAGCCACAGAAGGTGGACAGCCGGGCAAGCCCTTCGTCCAGTTTGATAATCCACCGCATTGATGATCTCCCGCCAGGAGAGCTGGCGCTTTTTCAGTTGCTATAAACGACAAAACCGGGATCACTCGTAGAGCGATCCCGGCTCCGTTACAGCCTATATCTTACTCGACTTCGGCCATGGTGTTGAGGTAAGCGCGCTCGGAAATGTTGGTGTAAGCGCGGCTCTGCTCAAGATAGTTCTGCTGGGACTCAATGATCTTGGCAGCCATGTCACTTTCGGCCGCTGCTTCTTTCAGCAGCTTGTTGTTGGCTTCGTACATGGCGTCGAAGATTTCATCCGGGAACTGCTTGATCTGCACATTCGGGTATTCTTTACGAATGTTTGCCCAGGCTTCGGCGTTGGCGTGCTGGGAGTGAACCAGCATGTCGTAGGAGGCCGTGCGCATGGCGACACGCATGATTTCCTGAAGATCGGCCGGCAGCTTGTCCCATACACGCTTGTTGACCAGGAACTGGAGCTCGGTGGCCGGCTCGTGCCAACCGGTGTAGTAGTAGTCAGCAATCTGCTGGAAGCCAAGACGTAGGTCCAGGGCCGGGCCTACCCACTCAACCGCATCGATGGTGTTGCGCTCAAGAGCGGTGTAGAGCTCACCCGGGGCAATGTTGGTTGGGTTAACGCCAACTTCCGCGAACACCTCACCGGCGAAACCGGGGATACGCATTTTCAGGCCCTGAAGGTCCTCCAGCGAGTTGATTTCCTCGCGGAACCAGCCGCCCATCTGGACGCCGGTGTTACCGCCGGGGAACGACAGCATGTTGTGGGGCTCATAGACTTCCTGCATCAGTTCCATGCCACCACCGTGGTAGAACCAGGCGTACTGTTCCATGGCGTTCATGCCAAACGGCATGCTGGTGAAGAACAGGGTCTCGGGAACCTTGCCTTTCCAGTAGTAGGATGCGGAGTGGCCCATGTCGTACTGACCGGCCTTTACCATGTCAAACACGCCCAGCGGGGCTTTGTGCTTGTTGGCGGAGTCGATACGGACCTTGAGTCGTCCGTCAGACATTTTCTCTACGTTTTCAGCGAAACGCTTGGTGGTATCACCGAAAATCGGGAAATTTGGCCCCCAGGTTTCTGCGAGGCGGAGTGTAAAGGTGTCTTGGGCGAGCGCCTGCGAGGAGGCAAAGGTAGTTGCGACAGCCAACACAGCCGCGGAAAGAACAGAACGGATCTTCATTGCTCTTCTATCCTCTTATCGTTTTTGTGGGTCGAGCGTTTCCCTTTTTGAGGTGAAAACGCTCTTGATGCTAGTTCACGGTAGCAATTATCGTTAACAAACGAAATCAAAAACCGCTAGGTGTACGACCTTGGTCGTACAGCGGATCAGATGTCCTGCATCCGGCCGATCTGGCTGGCCAGACGCATGGCTTCGTGTTCTTCAAGGGCCAGAAGGTCCTCCAGAAGCGATTTGGCTTCGGGGATTTCTGCCTTGCCGATCAGGGAATCGTAGAGGTCCATGACCTGGTCGTGAAACTGGAAGACCTCCCGGGCGATGTCCTCGAAAGACATGGAGGCGTAGTGGGTGTAGGAGTCGGCGCTGGGGCCAATCGGCTTGTGCTGGTTGTTCAGGTAATCGTACAGGCGTGTGCTCAGGGCCTTGGGTTCAGCCTGGTTCTCAAATTCACGCACGGCTTTCTCCAGCAGCGACTCATGGCGCGACAGGTAGTCGAGTAACGCGGAGGCTCTTTCGTCATTGTTCAGTTTGGCCGACTCGTGAAGACTACGGGACAGGTGCGCGTGCAGCTGGCGTGTCCAGTCAATCAGGTCCTCGAAGGTTGTTATCTCCATTGCTTTGCTCCTTATCGGGGCGGATCGTTTGTAGTTGGCATTTAGAGGTAAGTCTAGTCAAAATTGAGGGTTATGGGGTACCCGCCGGGCTCCGGAATCAGCGAAATGGAAATTGGTCATGACAACGACACTAGGCATCATTGAAGGATTCTATGGCCCAATGTGGACCTGGCAGGAACGTCGACACCTGGTCCGGACCCTGGCCCCCCACGGTTACGGGTTTTATCTCTATGCCCCCAAGGCCGATGCCTTCCTCCGGCGCAAATGGCAGCAGCCACACCCGCCGGCCATGGCCTCGGAGCTGGCGGAATTTTCGCGCTTTTGCCGGAGCGAAGGTGTTCGTTTCGGTGTCGGCCTCAGTCCGTTCGAGGTATTCAATCGCTTTGACGATGAGGCCCGGGCGGCGCTGGCAGACAAACTCGCGCTGCTGGAGCGCATCGGCATTGATGAGCTGGCGATTCTGTTCGATGACATGCGATCCGACACTCCGGACCTTGCCAGTACCCAGGCGGACATTGTGCACTGGATCCGTGATCGCACAACCATCAAACACCTGAGTGTCTGCCCCAGCTATTACTCCGATGACCCGGTACTGGACCGGGTGTTCGGAGAGCGACCGGCGGATTATCTGGAGACCCTGGGACGCAAGCTGGACCATTCGGTGAACGTCTTCTGGACCGGGGAAGAAGTGTGCTCCAGGGAGGTGTCTCCCGGTCACCTGAAACGGGTGGGGGATCTGCTCGGGCGCAAACCGGTGCTCTGGGATAATTATCCGGTCAATGACGGCGGCCGGATGTCGCAACATCTGCATCTGCGCGCGTTCACCGGACGACCTGCGGCCAACGCGGCGCACCTGGCCGGCCACGGCATCAATCCGGCATTGCAGCCCACATTAACGGCAATTCCGGCCATAACGCTGGCAGAGTCCTATCGGCTTGGGCCGTCCTATCAATATGGCCAGGCATTCCGCCATGTGGCTCGGGAAGTACTGGGCAGGGAACTGGCGGCGCAGCTGCATGCGGATCTGCTGGTGTTGCAGGATGCCGGCCTGGGCCGGATCAGCGAGGAAAAGCGCCAGAGTCTGCAGCACACCTACGATGCCTTTGACCATCCGGCAGCCAATGAGATTCTGCGCTGGCTGGCTGGTGAGTACCAGGTGACTGATGAGATGGTGGCTACCCAGTAACCCTGTCGGCTATCGGAGATAGTACTCGACGGTCGATACAACGCGAACGGTTTTAACCGGTTGCTGCCCCTCCATGATGCCCGGCGCCTGGTCCCTGGCCAGAATCTGGAAGACGCCCTGGTTGGCACGTCGCAGTCCTCCGAGTTCCGCCTTGGCATCCTGGGCGAACTGGGCGGCGGCTTCCCGCGCTGATGCCGTTGCCTCGGCAATCATCTCCGGCTTGATATCGTTGAGACCATTAAATACGTAAGTCGGGCCGGAAGGGCCGTAGTCCGAAGACAGCACCACTCCCGAATCCACCAGTTCACTGACTCCCTGGGCTGCCTGCCGGATTCGATCGACGTCGGTGCTGCGCACCATCAGGGTCTGGCTGATGATGAATTTCTGTTCGCCATTGTTGGCCTGGTAGGGGTTGGCCCGGGTGTCAGTGACATCCAGACGCTGGAGTTCCACGGCATCCTGGTTTATGGCCTGCAGCTTCAGGAACGCCATGATCGCATCCCGGCTGTTTCTCGCCCTGTCCTGGGCTTCATCCAGCGAAGCCCCGGTCGCAACAAAACGGATAGGCCACAAGGCGAGATCTGCATTCACTTCCCGTTCAGCCACGCCCTTGACGGTGACATAGCGGTCGCCGGTGCGCAGGTCGGTGAGGCCATTGCCGATCAGGGCGGCGGAGATAATGGCACTGATGCCGAGAATCAGCGAGGCGAGAAGTTTCATGATGTGTCCCTGTATCTGCGTCACCGGAGAGTTCTGGAAAGTTTCGAAAAAACGTCCGGTTGCTGGCTGCTATCCTGAAGATCATGAGCAAGGTTAGCGCTTCATGTCCCAGGCTGAAAGGGAGGAATCATGACAAAAGTGAAAGTTGAATGCGTCAAAGGCAATATTGCCGCACAGCAGGATATGGACGTAGTCGTGAATGCGGCCAATGCCGAGCTCTTACCCGGCAGTGGCGTCGCCGGTGCCATTCACAGTGCAGCCGGCCCGGGACTGGCCGAGGAGTGCCGGGCGCTGGCGCCCATCAGGCCCGGGCAGGCGGTGATCAGCTCGGCCCACAACCTTCCGAACCAGCATGTTATCCATTGCCTGGGCCCGGTTTATGGGGTGGATGAGCCCTCGGACCGTTTGCTGGCGGACTGTTTCCGGAATGCGCTTTATCTGGCTGACCAGAACGGCCTATCGTCCATTGCCTTTCCCGCCATTTCTACCGGCGTATTCGGGTTCCCGCTCCGGGACGCGGCGGCCGTGGCCATGAAAGCGGTCGCCGACAGCCTGACGGAACTCAACTCTGTTCGCCTGGTCCGGTTTGTCCTGTTCAGCGATCAGGATCTTTCTGTATTTGATGAGGCCCGCAAGCTCGAATCGGACCTTTCCGGGCAGTAGCGGCGGTTTTAGTCGCAAGTCTTGTCGGTGGATCTGCTGAAACGGGCCTGCATGGCTTTGCGTTCGCGCTCGGCGTCCTGGAATTCGTCGGGCAGGGGCTGGATAAAGTAAATGAAGTCTCCTTTTGCGCGATTCCGGTCCAGTGGTGGCTCTTTGACGTCCGAAGGCCAGAACACGGGACTGATTACGGCGACAGACAGCTCCGGCGCGCGCTGTTTCAGCAGGGCCACCGTTCCCAGTCCCTCTTCGCTGTGGAAGGTGCCGGTCAGGTGAAAGACCTGGTGCCCCGGATACTCGGCCCGGGCCTGAAGGATGCGCGCGGCCATGGTGTTGTCACGTAGCAACTGGGCCTTGTAGGTGTTCTCCATCCGCTCGCTCATGGTGTCGTCCGCCCGATGGCTGGCGCCAATGGCGGCCACGAACTTTTCCCGGTAGGCCGGGGTGTCCATGAAGGGATCGCTGGGTAACGTCTGTTTCAGAGTGTCAGGAATACGGTCGAGGTATTCAGGGCCTTTACGACCCACACATCGAACCACATCCGCCGGCGCGTTGGCAGCGATCACCGGCAGATTCTGCTGGCGGGCAAATTCCACCAGTGGCCGGTAGGAGGCACGGTAGTTGTCCCAGGCACCGGAATCCTCAATCATTTCGGTTTCCCCGGTTTCACCCTGCAGGTAACGGTTGAGGTCATCCTGATGGTCCAGATTGAACTGCTCCATGGATAGAAGCTGCTCTGGCCTCAGCCGATACAAAGCTGTCTGAAGCCGGGACTGCAGAAGATGTGCGCCATGGTGTCCATGGTATTCCCCAACCACCACGACATCCGTGTTGACCAGTTGTCGTGCCAACTCTTCTGGAGTCAGGGCGGTATCGGTTTCCGACTGCACTAACCGGAAATCATACTGGGTTTGAGGTGCCGGAAGTTTTGCTTCCTGGGCTTTTGAAGAAGGCATGGCAGTGCACCCGTTCAGAGCAGCGAGCGTGGCTAATAGCAGGGCTGGCATGAGAGGTTTCATGGTAGTCCTTACGTTGCGAGCGCTGTCAGGATCTTTTTTCGCGCTCTTCGCGCCAGTCCGGCCCCAATCTCTCTTCCACGTATTCGCGGATGAATTGGCGCACCCTCTGTGAGGGCGTGACATCCTCCTGCTTGCACAATTCTTCAAAGGCAGCCTTTTTTTCCGGATCAATCAGTAGCGTCAGGCGGGCAGTGCGTTTTTCCATGGGGTTGTTCATAACCTTTGGTGATTGCTCGACATGTTAATCATATTAACATTGAATGAATATTTTATGAGCATATAATTTACAGGCATCAGTTGCAATTAACGAGTCTTTCATGCCGCATCGTGCCCACCTGTTTTCACTCCGGATGGCCCACGCATTCCGGGAAGCCTGTATTGACGAGCCCTATCGGGGGCGCCGTTTGCTGCGAGACCTGATGGCCGGCGTAACAGTGGGCATTATCGCCATCCCGCTGGCTATGGCACTGGCCATCGCCAGCGGTGTTGCACCACAGTACGGGCTGTATACGGCAATCATCGCCGGCTTCGTAATTGCCCTCACTGGTGGCAGCCGTTTCAGTATCTCCGGCCCTACCGCTGCCTTTGTTGTCATTCTCTACCCCATTGCCCAGAGCTATGGATTGGGTGGTTTGCTCCTGGCCACCCTGATGTCCGGTGTGCTGCTGGTCATCATGGCGTTAATGCGGCTGGGCCGCTTCATTGAGTATATTCCTGAATCCGTCACCCTGGGATTTACCGGCGGTATTGCAGTGGTAATCGCCACGCTTCAGGTCCGGGACTTTTTCGGCCTGCCGGTAGGCGAGATGCCCGAACACTACTGGGACAAGCTGGCTTTACTGGCGGGGGCACTGCCGGAATTCGATGGCATGAGCACTCTGGTGGCCGGCGCCACCCTGGCTGTAATGTTGCTCTGGCCAAGACTCAAAACCCCGGTGCCTCCGCATCTGCCGGCCGTGGTGATCGGGAGTCTTCTGGCATTGTGGTTGAACGCCCAGGGCGCCTCTGTCGAGACTATTGGTTCACGGTTCAGTTACCTGTTGCCGGATGGGTCGACGGGCGCCGGTATTCCGCCTTTTCTGCCAGAGTTTGCCTGGCCCTGGCAGCAGGCAGGGGCATCGGGTGAGCCTATTGGGCTGTCCTGGTCGCTGGTCCGGGATCTGCTGCCCGCGGCCTTTGCCATCGCCATGCTCGGCGCCATTGAATCACTGCTTTGCGCGGTGGTGCTCGATGGCATGACCGGCAAACGTCATAGCGCCAACAGCGAGCTGATGGGGCAGGGCCTTGGCAACATTGTTACCCCGTTTTTCGGCGGCATTACTGCGACCGCAGCCATCGCCCGTTCTGCCGCAAATTACCGTGCTGGCGCCGAGTCGCCTGTATCTGCAATGGTTCATTCCCTGGTGGTGCTGCTGGCGCTGGTGTCGCTGGCCGGGCTGTTGGCGTACCTGCCCATGCCGGCCATGGCGGCGCTGCTGATCATGGTGGCCTGGAACATGAGCGAGGCGCCCAAGTCGCTGCACTTGCTGAAAACGGCGCCGCGCAGCGATATCCTGGTTTTTCTCACCTGCTTCTCGCTCACGGTATTGCTGGATATGGTGATTGCCATTACCACCGGCGTTTTACTGGCGGCGGTCCTGTTCATGCGGGAAATGGCACAGATGACCAGGGTCACGGATATCACCCTCAGCAATCGTATGGCTGACTACAAGCTGCCCGATGGCTGGCAGGTCTTCAAGATCAATGGGCCCCTGTTCTTTGCCGCCGCCGATCGGATTTTCGGGGAGCTGGCGGTGCTGTCCCGGAATGCCCGCGGGTTCATCCTGTATATGGATGGCGTCACGATTCTCGATGCCGGGGGACTGTCTGCCCTGAACAAGCTTATTGCCACTTGTGAATGGGACGGCACGCAGATTGTCATTGCCGATCTCCAGTTCCAGCCACTGCGGACCCTTGCCCGCGCTGGCGTCACACCTGTGCCTGGTGTAAGTCGTTTTACTCCCTCTCTGGACGAAGCCTTGCGCCTGATCAGTCAACCCTCGCATGAATCGGAAACGACGATCCAGATAAAACATTGATTCTTAATGTCTCAGGATGGTTTACCCTTAGGCGATGAGAATACTCCTGAAAAGAGGAATGCCATGTTGCCTTTCCGGTTGATCGACCGAGTGAAATTCATACTGGAACGCCAGCTTGTCAAGGGGGCGGGGTTTCAGCTTCTTGTGGTCGGTGTATTTATTGGCCTGATTTCTCTGATCGGCGGTCTTCTGGTGGTTCCCCAGGGCGGGGACTTCGAAGAGCCAGGCTCCGCAATCTGGTGGGCCTTCCTGCGGCTCACCGATCCCGGTTATCTGGGAGATGATGTAGGAACCTGGCAGCGCTTCGTCTCAACCTTGCTGACCATCAGCGGTTATGTGGTGTTCATGGGCACCCTGGTGGCCATTCTGACACGGTGGTTGATTGCCAAAATGGCGGACCTTGAGCGCGGCCTCACGCCGGTGACTCTTAAAAACCATGTAGTGGTGTTGGGCTGGACCAGCCAGACCCTGCCGTTGCTTTCTGAGTTGCTGGGTTCCAGTGGCCGGATGCGGCGCTTCCTGGAGAAGCACGACGCCCAGAAGCTGAACCTGGTGGTATTGTCGGAGGAGGCTTCAGCGGCCCAGGTACATGAACTGCGGAGCGAACCCGGTATCGGGCGCAGAGCTCGCCAGATCATCCTGCGTTCAGGGTCGGCCATCCAACCGGACGCGCTGCACCGGGTGGCCTGCCTGGATGCTGCGGCCGTGATCGTTCCCAGCGCAGCCCATGAGGCCGGCAGTCTGGTGACCTCCGACGTGGAAACCGTCAAGGCGCTGCTGTCTATTGCCGCCCAGGCGAGGCACTTTCAGTCCTCTTTGCCGTTTGTCGTGGCAGAGATTCAGGACGTCCGCAAGCTGCCGGTGATTGAACGGGCCTACCCCGGGGCCGTAGAGGTTGTAGCCGGCGATGCCACCATCAGCCGGCTGATGGTTCAGAACATCCTTCATCCCGGCCTGTCGGAAGTGTTCAACGAATTGCTCACAGCCGGTGAGGGGAACGAGATCTATATCCGCGGCGGTGAATCGCTGGCGGGCATGACACTGGGTGAGCTGGCAGCGGCCCGGCCAGAGGTTATCGTGCTGGGGCTGCTGAAACATCGTGATGCAGGTTGGGATGTGCAGTTGCTTGCGCCTTCTGACTCGCGGATCGAATCGTCTGATCGTGTGGTCATCATGGCCCGGGATTACTCCGAGACGGAGCCAGATCCCAAGAAAACAGCTTTGCCGGAACTGGTGAGGGGCCCGGCGGTGCGGATTGAGCGGCCTGCGGACCAGGTGAATCACCGGGTTCTGGTGTTGGGTTGGAATCGGCGGGTGCCCAGCCTGATCGCGGAGTTCCTGAGCTACGGACACCGGCATTTTGAAGTGGACCTTGTTTCTGTAGTCCCGAAGGCCGAGCGGGAACAGGCCATTTCACAGTACGTCGACAATGCCGACCGCCTGACCTGTCGGCATATGGAGGCGGATTATATGGTGGAGGGCGAACTCCGCCGGATCGGGCCGGCGGGCTACGATACCGTGATCCTGCTTAGCAGTGACCGATTGGCGTCGGGCGAAGAAGCCGATGCCCGCGCGATGGTGGGGTATCTCCAGTTGGAGGATATTCTGGCCGATTTTGCACGAAGGCCCCAACTGATCATGGAGTTGAGCGACCCCGATAACCGGCACCTGCTGGATGGGCACCAGAGCGAGATGATGATCAGCCCCATGATTCTGAGTCACGTTCTTGCCCAGGTGGCCCTGCGGCGTGAGCTTCGGATCGTTCTGGATGAGCTGTTCACCGCTGGCGGCGCCGAGATTCAGTTCCGGGATCCGGCGGATTACCCGTTGCCTGCCAGTGCCACTTTTCAGGTGCTGGAAAAGACGGTGGCCGCTGAAGGTGAAATTGCGCTCGGTGTCTTTCGCAGCAACCCCAATGAGCGTGGGCGTCACCTGCAACTGAACCCGCCCCGGAAAGACTATCTGGAGTTGCAACCGGGCGACCGGCTGGTGGTCCTGTGTCTGACCTGATAGCCCATCAGTCGATGCTGTCGAGCAGAGCGGCCATGATGTCGTCCATCACCACAAAGCCCTTCAGGTCATTGTCAGCCAGCACCAGCAGGCGCTTTACCCGGTATTTACTCATCAGGCTCGCGGCATGCCGGACATTCAGGCTCTCACCCACGCTTATCACGGGTTTGGCACAGGCGTCATAAACGTTCAGAAGATCGATGTCGCCGTCCTCGGCAATAACCGTTTTCAGCACATTGGTGTAGGTGATCAGGCCCCAGGCATCGTGCTCACTTGTCTTTTCCACCACCAGCGATTTCACCGAGTGCTGTTTCATCATTGAAAGTGCATCGCGAATGGTGGCAAATGGAGAAATAGTGACAATGTCCCGGACCATTACGTCTTTGACCAGTTTCATGGTTGTTCTCCGGCTACAGTGAATCTTTCAGATGTTGTTCGAACTTCGCGACCTGTGACATGTCGATCCCGCCCAGGTGTTCGAGGGGAAGCGTAAACACAAGTCCCTTCGAATCGTTATGGTCTGGCATCAGAATCTTCTGGATAGCCTTCAGGATATCGAGCGAAAGACTCTTCTCCAGAACCATCAGCAGAACACTCTGGCTGCCGTCGTAGGTCAGACCGAAGAAGGTTTTCCTGGCGGTGTTGCTGATGCCTCGACCGGATAGCACGGTGATGCCACCGGCGCCAAGGTCCCTTGCGGCATCAACGCAGTCCTGCTCCTGATCCTCGGGAACGATTGCAACCAGTACCGAAAATTTCATGAGTCTGTTTTCCTCTGCTTTGCAAGCATTTCAACAATGATGGCGTAGCTCATCACCGTCACAATCGGAAAAATAGAGGCGAAGGCGATCAGGCCGAAGCCATCGATCAGCACGTTACGGCCTTCAATGCTGCTCGCCAGGCCAATACCCAGTGCGGTCACCAACGGCACGGTAACCTCCGAGGTGGTTACCCCGCCAAGATCGTAGGCCAGGGGGATGATGTACCTGGGCGCCAGCGCAGTCAGGATGATGACCAGAATATAGCCGCCAATGATGTAATGGTGAATCGAATCGCCACTGATAATCCGGTGGACGCCAAGGGTTATCCCCAGGGCTACGCCGACCGCTACAATGATCCGTATGGCGTTGCCATTGATGGTGCCGGCAGCGGCCTGTTCTGCCTGATGCCCGATGGCGATCAGCGCGGGTTCGGCCATGGTGGTGGCGAAGCCGATCATGAAGGCAAAGAGATAGACGAACAGGTACCCCTCCATGCTCATCAACTGCCGGGCCATGCTCGTTCCGATGGGAAACAGGCCGAGCTTGAGCCCGACCACGAAGGCATAGAGCCCCAGCACCACCAGCGCAAACCCGAACAGGATCTTGCGGGGATTGGTCAGCCCGCGGCGCAGTACCAGGTATTGGAAGAACAAGATAGTAATAATGATCGGCAAAACGTCCCGGACCATCTCCGCCAGGTCGAGCAGCATACGCAGCAGAACCGGTGTCTGATCGGCTGTTCCGTTCCCGGCCAGGGTTGGCAGCACCGTCGGGTCTGCGGTTTCGCCGGAATAAACAACAATCCCATACAGTTGAACGGTGATCATCGGGACCATGACGGCAAGTGCCACCAGGCCGAAGCCGTCGAGTAACGGATTGCGACCTCGAATGGAGGCTGCCAACCCGATGCCCAGGGCCGCAATGAGGGGCACCGTGACGATATTGGTGGTCACACCGCCGGAATCGTAAGCCAGGCCAACAATCTCCGGCGGTGCGAACCAGGTAATGATCACCACAACGATATAGCCGATGATCATGAACCAGTGCAGCGGGTAACCGAAGATGGTCCTGAATACGCCGAGGGCAACCACCAGCCCGACAGAGACGGCTACCAGTATCCTGAGCGTCAGTGCCTTGATCTTGCCTTCGCTGATTTCTTCCGCCTGTTGAGCCACGGCAATCAGCGCCGGCTCTGCCACCACTGCCGAGAAACCCATGGCAAATCCGAAGGAGAGCAGAATAGGCACCGAACCCCGGCGGGCAAACTGGTTGGACAGGCTCTTGCCGACCGGAAAGATGCTGAGCTCAAGACCCTGGAGAAACAGCGCAACGCCGACGGCCACGATCAGTAACCCGACGGCCATTGCCAACGTGTTCTCCGGTATTTGCTGGAGAACAACCAGTTGAAAGAAGACGACGACAGCGACGATCGGAAACAGATTCTTCAGAGCGTGCAGAAGGGAATGGCTGAAAGCTCGCAGATAGAACACTGTTTGCGCCTGGTGAATTCTGACGTGGAGTAACCATTATCCACAATAACAATAGCCAGTGTGTCGGCGTTGATCCAACTCAAAACCTGTCCCGGTTCTGCATTCACCAGAAAAATGCCGAAAATAGATCATATAAATTTCAATTATAAATTTGAAACCACTAAAGTAACCACCAATGTCATCGCTTTGCTCAAAAAGTGAGCAGGCTGTTGGCTTCGGAAGTTGCTGTACGCTTCTCCATATCGACATAGAAAACCAACGTAGAAAGGATTGAGACCATGCCCTACGCACAAGACGTTGACCAGATTGCTTCCCTGTTGAAGCAGCACCCGACCTGGAACGCCATCAACCCGAAGCACGCCGCTCGCATGCGCGCCCAGAACAAGTTCAAGACTGGTCTGGACATCGCCAAGTACACCGCCAAGATCATGCGCGAAGACATGGCGAACTACGACAAGGACACTTCCCAGTACACCCAGTCCCTGGGCTGCTGGCATGGCTTCATCGGTCAGCAGAAGATGCTGTCCATCAAGAAGCACTTCGGTACCACCAAGCGTCGTTACCTGTACCTCTCCGGCTGGATGGTTGCTGCCCTGCGTTCCGAGTTCGGTCCGCTGCCTGACCAGTCCATGCACGAGAAGACTGCCGTATCCGGCCTGATTGAAGAGCTGTACACCTTCCTGCGTCAGGCGGATGCCTGGGAACTGAACCACCTGTTCCGTGCACTGGAAGAAGCCGAGAAAGCTGGCGACAACGCCAAGGCTGAAGAGCTGATCAAGCAGATCGACAACCACGAAACCCACGTCGTGCCGATCATTGCCGACATCGACGCCGGTTTCGGTAACGCCGAAGCTACCTACCTGCTGGCCAAGCAGATGATCGAAGCCGGTGCCTGCTGCATCCAGATCGAGAACCAGGTGTCTGACGAGAAGCAGTGTGGTCACCAGGATGGCAAGGTAACCGTTCCCCACGCCGACTTCCTGTCCAAGATCAACGCTGTTCGTCTGGCGTTCCTCGAGCTGGGTGTGGATGACGGCGTTATCGTTGCCCGTACCGACTCCCTGGGCGCTGGCCTGACCCAGAAGCTGGCTGTTACTGACGAGCCGGGTGACCTGGGCGACCAGTACAACAGCTTCCTGGACGGTGACTACATCGAGGACGCTTCCGAGATCAACAACGGTGACGTTGTCATCAAGTCTGATGGCAAGCTGATGAAGCCCAAGCGTCTGGCCTCCGGTCTGTTCCAGTTCCGTCCGGGCACTGGCGAAGACCGTGTTGTTCTGGACTGCATCACCAGCCTTCAGAACGGCGCTGACCTGCTGTGGATCGAAACCGAGAAGCCGCACGTTGGCCAGATCGCCGGCATGGTTAACCGCATCCGTGAAGTGGTGCCCGATGCCAAGCTGGTCTACAACAACAGCCCGTCCTTCAACTGGACCCTGAACTTCCGTCAGCAGGTATTCGACGCCTGGAAGGAAGAAGGCAAGGACGTATCTGCCTACGACCGTGACAAGCTGATGAGCGAAGAGTACGACAACACCGAGCTGGGTCAGCTGGCTGACCAGTGGTGCCAGAACTTCCAGCGTGACGCGTCTCGCGAGGCGGGTATCTTCCACCACCTGATCACTCTGCCGACGTACCACACTGCGGCCCTGTCTACTGACAACCTGGCCAAGGGCTACTTCGGTGACGAAGGCATGCTGGCCTACGTTGCCGGTGTACAGCGCAAGGAAATCCGTCAGGGTATCGCCACCGTCAAGCACCAGGATATGGCTGGTTCGAACATCGGTGACGACCACAAGGAATTCTTCGCTGGTGATGCGGCCCTGAAGGCCGGTGGTAAAGACAACACCATGAACCAGTTCGGCTGATCGACGGTTCTGAAGTTGCTGGAGCGAGCCCCGAAGGCTCGCTTTAACCCACGAAACCCCGCCTTGCGCGGGGTTTTTCTTTTTGACACCGCTTATCTTCCGTAACTGTCTGAAAAAAAATAAAAACGGGCGATTTGGCGGTTTTTCTTTGTCCTCCCTGTTTCACCCCTGAAACAGTTTTCCTTGCCCCCGGCCCTGCCGAGTCTTGAGTGATTTTTATAAAGGTTAGCAAAAACATCCAGTTGGCATCCGTTTATGGATTCTGGCACGGGAATCGCTCCTTTGTTCTGGCGGGTCTGAACCTTGGCTTACCCGAAGGCTAGCGGGTTGGGTCGGATCCCTTTAAAGCCAATAACTTCAAAGGAAATGACATCATGAACACCAAAAAGACACTGCTAGCAGCTGCCATCGCAATGACAATGGGTGTTTCCGGTTTTGCCTACGCCGATCAGGGCGGTGACGGAGATCCGAACACTAACGCGGACAATACCTCGACAGCCAACAACGACCATTCAGGCAATACCGACTCCGGTAACGACAACTCCACCGACAGCTCGGACAACAGCACTGATGTGGCTGATTCGTTCAAGATCGCCGACAGTGGCAATGACAACTCCACGGACAGCTCCGACAACTCAACCAATGTTGCGGATAGCGGGAATGACAATTCCGACAACAGCACTGATGTGGCCGATTCGTTCAAGATTTCCGACAGCGGCAATGACAACTCGGATAACTCCACCAACGTTGCAGACAGTGGAAATACTGCTGTGGCCGATAGCGGAAATGACAACTCCGACAACTCCACCAACGTGGCAGACAGTGCGAACGACAGTTCGGACAATTCGATCAATGTTGCCGACAGTGGCAATGACAGTTCGGACAACTCCACAAATGTTGCCGACAGTGGGAATGACAGTTCCGATAACTCCATCAATGTTGCGGACAGCGGAAACGACAATTCCGACAATTCCACCAACGTTGCTGACAGCGGCAATACCGCGGTAGCAGATAGTGGAAATGATAATTCCGACAACTCTACCAATGTGGCAGATAGCGGAAACGACAATTCCGATAACTCCACCAATGTGGCAGACAGCGGCAATACCACTGTCTCCGATAGTGGCAATGACAGCTCCGACAACTCCACCAACATTGCCGACAGCGGGAATACCAATATCTCCGACAGCGGCAACGACAGCTCCGATAACTCGTTGGCCCTGGATCTGGATGTGTTCCTGAATAACGCTGATCTGGATGGCAGCGTAACAGGTACCGCAACCACATACGGCGATGCCAACGGCAGAGCGTCCTACACCGAGGCTCGCAACCGCAATGAAATCTCAGGCGGTTCCGCGAACTACACCGGCGTCGGCGCTTTTGCCCAGAATGCAGGCAACGGCAACGTTACACAGGCAAATGTCAGTGTAATGTCCAACCTGTCCACCGGTGGTGGCACCCAGTAAGGAATCCCGGCCGCACCCTGACGGGTGCGGCCCGGGTATTCCGGGAGAACTGCCATGGGTTACGTCATCAGAGGGAAACTGAAGGCTGCCTTGCTGGCGTTATTGGTCGCAGGAGCGGGATTTGTCTCGGCAGAGGAGTGGATGGATACCACCTCCCTATCGGAAGCTCAGTTGGCGGATGCAAGCGGTCGTCAGGGAGTTTCGATGCAATGGCAGATAAACAATAACCAGCAGAATGCGAATGTCTCCGATAACCTGCTGTCCGGGACCGTTGTCACAGGAGACAACAGTATTTCCGACAACGCGTTCGGCAACATGAGCGGAGTCGCCACGGTTATCCAGAACACGGGCAACCAGGTGGTCATTCAGGACAGTACCCAAATTAATATATTGATCAATCACTGACGGAGGTGGGCCATGACCAAGAGGGTTCTTGTCGCGGTTTGCGCGAGTACCGGGCTGTTATGGTCCACCGCATTTGCCGGCTCCGTCATGGTGCCGGGTATTGGCGGTGATTTTCGTCTCACTGTAAACAGTTTCGAGAGCCGTCGCTTCGACAGCGTTCTACGTCAAGAGTATGACTTCAGTTGCGGCTCCGCGGCGGTCGCCTCGTTACTGTCATTCCATTACGAAGACCAGGTCACCGAACACGATGTGTTCATAGAAATGCTGGCACTGGCAGATGAGCAGAAGGTCCGTCAACATGGCTTCTCCATGCTGGATATGAAGCGTTACCTGGCGTCCAGAGGGTACCAGGCTGATGGATTCCGCTTGCCGTTGGCCGGGCTCAGAGAGAAGGTCCGTCTGCCTATGATTGTATTGCTCAACATAGAGGGCTTCCGTCATTTCGTGTTGGTCAAAGGCATCAGTGAAGATGAGGTTTTGATAGGAGACCCCGCACGGGGGCTGAAGGTCTACTCTTACTCACAGTTCAGCGACTACTGGGATGGCACCGCCTTTGTGATCCGCAGTCATCTTGATCGGGGGCGCGATCACTTTCTGGATACCGGGCGCTGGCCCCAGGTGGCGAGGGCGCCATTGCAAAAAGGCCTTGTAGGGCCGGCTCTGGGGCACACACTGCCTTACTGGCCCTCCACGAGGGAATGGTGATGATCATGAAGGGCAGGATGCCTGCGGTTGCATGGCTAGTGATTGCCTGCACAACCATATCGCAGGTTGCCCGGGCGGAACTCAATCCCGGGGTTGCCCCAATCGCTGACGCGGAGCTTTCGGAGTACAGGGGTGGTTTTCTTATGGATAACCTGGAGATCAGTATTGGCCTGGAACAGGTTGTCGGTATTAACGGTGACACTCTGGTGATCAATCGATTGACCATCCCCAACCTCAACCAGCCGGTCCATGACCGGCTGCTGGATCACCAGATGGAAACCGTTCTCGAGGTTATCAGTGCCAACCGGCATGGCGGAGCCCGGGTAGCGAGCAATATGGCCGGTCCCAACGGCTGGATGACAGTGGTCCAGAACAACCTTGATAGTACCGTGATACAAAACATGCATCAGTTGAATATTGAACTGAATAATTTGGGTGCCGGAAACCAGTTCCCGGCCAGGTTCAGTGATCAATTGATCCAGTTGCTTGGCCGCTGACAGGCCTTTGACCCCTCCCTAGAGACTGATTGGAAGCTTGAGAGTAATCTCGCTGTTGGGTGCGTTCTCGGTAACGCCGATGCTCACCGTCAGACTCAGGGATGTGGACTGCGACAGGCGCTGGGACAGCCCGAACGACAATGACCCGATCTGAATGCGGTCGAAGTTGGATTCAAAAAGGTCAATGTTTCTCTCGAAGGTGGTTTTCCGGATAATCGAGTGATCATAGCCCAGGCTGAACGACGTCCGCTCGTTAAAGGCGAACCCCATCCCGAAGCCAAAACGCACAATGTCGCCCGGGTCGACGGTGCCGCCATTTTCAAAGCCCTGCTCCTCTTTGAGTGTCCAGACATAACTCAGATTTCCGAACAGCACGGCCGGGTCAGTGGGGTAGATGAATGAGAGTCCGGGTTCGAATGCCCAGAAGCCTGATCCGGTCGGCCTGCTTTCCAGCTCGATGCCAATCGGGTTGCCCTGATTATCAAGTATCGTCCTCTGATCGACGTCGTAGGGGCCCTCGCCGGTCGGCGCTCTCACGCGAAGCGCGCCAATCACGTAGGGCCAGCCACCGAGCCCGTCGTTTAGCTGGTATCGCGCCGAAAGCTCAACATCGCCAAGGCCCTCCCCGGAGGATTCGCGAAGTGTATCCACGGGTGTGCCCTGGAAAACCTCTCGCTCTCTGAGGTCCTCATTGATGCTGAGGTAAGGCACGCGGACCGCCGCTTCAAACTTGCTGGTTATGCCGTATTTGAGTGACAGGGCGCCGACGAAGATATCGCGCTGGATCTCGGAGATGTTGATCAGTCCGATCAACAGGGCAGGGATCACCGTGTAACCCTCGATCGCGACTGCGGTTGAGTTGCTGTGGGCATGGGAAAACGAGGGCTCGATGGTAAACCTCCCCGGGCGCGTGACGATGCCCCGGTCGGCGGTAATGGATGCGATGTCGGTGGCTGGATCGTGACTCTCGTCGGACGTTGTCCGGATTTCTGTTGCCAGGGGCGCGGTATCCCTGTCTGCCTGGGCGGCTTTAACCACTGCCGAGGGACCCAGAGAAATCAGCGGTATAAGCCAAAGTGTGTTCTTATTCATGGGGAACTCCTTCAGTTGTCTTTCTGCGCCCGGGCTGAGGCACCATGAGGCACGTGGTGCTTATCCATCAGCCGGTAGAGCGAAACCCGTGAAATGTTTAGAAGCCGGGCAGCTGCCGACACGTTGTTATGGGCAAGCGCGAGACTTACCGAGATCGCCTGTCGATCTGCTCTGGAGCGAAAAGCGTCCAGTGAGAGTTCCTGGCTGCGGTCGAAGATATCGGTTGAGTTTGTGGTGAAGCCCATGTCTTCGGCACTGATCTGTGGGCCCTCTCCCAGCAACAAGGCCTGACGCAACCGGTTTTGCAATTCCCTGAGATTGCCTGGCCAGGGGTGTCCAGCCAGACAGATCAATGCATCGTCGGTGAGGCGCCTGGTGCCTTGTGCAGAGGGTGTAGCCGAGAGTATTCGTCTGGACAAAACGGGAATGTCTTCCTTCCGTTCCCGCAAGGGTGGCAATAACACGTGCAGGCTTCCAAGCCGGTAAAACACGTCGCTTCGGAAGTCCCCGGACCTGACCAGCTGTTCAAGTGGCTTCGTGCTTGTTGCAATGAGTCGGGTGTCGACGCTGATCGGATGGTTGGAACCCAGGCGCTCGATCAGACCTTCCTGAAGGAAGCGTAGAATGGCCGACTGTTGCTCGGAACAAAGCTCATCGACACCGATCAACAACAGAGTGCCGCCATTGGCCGCTTCAATTCGACCTTTCTGGGCACTCATGGCATGGGTAAATGCCCCTTTTTCGTGGCCGAAGAGCTCGTTCTGGGTCAGAGAGCGGGGCAAGGCGGCACAGTTCACTGCTATCAGTGGCTTGTTTTTTCGGGGCGAATTGTTGTGAATGAAGCGGGCGGCGGCTTCCTTGCCGGTTCCGTTCTCGCCATAGATCAATACAGATTCTTCGGTGCGGGCAAATTTCTGCAGCAACTCCCTGACATGCCGGATCGCCACCGACTCACCTTCGAGAGCGAAATCGTGGTAACAGGCGGGTTTTGTCGTCCGAGCCCTTGCCTGAAGTTCAGACATACCCCACAAATGGCCAAGGATGGCATTGAGTCGGTCGGCCTGCAGCGGGACTGTATGGTAGTCCGTGCAATAGCGATTGATCAGCCCACAGACTTCCGGACTCTGGAGCTGATGATGCCCCAGCGTGGCGACCCAGTGCTGGACCGGGATAGTGTCCAGCCACTCGGGCAGGCAGGCCAACTGATCCCCGTTTAATGAGGTCAGATCGAATACGCCGATTCTGGCCATGCCGCCAATACTCTCACCTCTGCCGCCTTTGCCTGGAGGGAAGGCATGAATAAGCTGCCAGTCCCTGAGCAAGGGCTCGCTGGCAGAAAAAGCCGGGTACACCGCCGACAACCAAACGAGCGGTCGTTTTTCCTTCATGGCGACTCTCCCTGAGAATGTGCCTGGAAAACGAACGGCTGAACGTTCAGTAAATGCTGGTAATACCGGAACTGCTCGATCCGATCACTGCCCTGTGACCGCATACGGCTGGGGGAAACAGGCAAACAACTCCTGCTGGCAGACATTCAGGTTGTATGCCAGTTTATACACTTGCAGACCTTTCAGGAGTTTATGGGCGGAGGCTTCGGTCGGCCCGCGTTTCCTGTAAAGTTTGCCGACACCGATTACAAGCCGTGTAGGCAGGAGCGGAAGTCATGGAGGTAAAGTGAGCGCCAGTCAGGCTACTGTCTTTTCGATACTGGGGATCGCCCTGGTGTTGTTCGTCTGGAACAGAATCCGGTTCGATCTGGTGGCTCTGCTCGCGCTTCTGGCCGTCGCCATAGCCGGCATTGTGCCGGCGGATCAGTTATTCGATGGTTTTGGTCATCCTGCCGTTGTGACTGTGGCTGCGGTTCTGGTGATCAGCCAGGGACTGGTAAACGGCGGCGTGGTTGACCGGTTGGCCCGCCTGCTGGGCAAGGTCGGGCACCGTCCGACACTGCAGGTGTTGATGCTGACATCGGTGGTGGCCCTCTGCTCGGGCTTTATCAACAATGTCGGTGCGCTTGCGCTTCTGATGCCGGTCGCAATCTGGATGTCCAGGGAGGCCGGGCGTTCGCCCTCGCTCCTGCTGATGCCCCTGGCGTTTGGCTCCCTGCTGGGCGGAACCATGACACTGATCGGCACGCCTCCGAACATCATCATTGCCAGTTATCGGGAAACGGGTTCCTTTGGCATGTTTGATTTCGCACCGGTTGGCCTGGCGATTACCCTGGCGGGCATTGCCTTTATCACGCTGGTCGGGTGGCGGCTGACGCCCAGGCGGGGCAATGCCGATGATGGTGGCAAGCTGTTCAGTGTCGGGGATTATGTTACCGAGCTCCGGGTTCCCGAGGATTCCTCGCATATCGGCGCAACACTGCATGGGCTGTTGACACGTGCTGATGCAGAGAAGGATGTGGTGGTACTCGCGTTGATCCGGGATGACAAGCGGTCACTGGCGCCATCCACGTTCACCGTTCTGCGCGGCGGGGATCTGTTGTTGGTAGAGGCGGATACCGATGCCTTGCAGGAATTTCTGGACAGCACTGGCCTTGAGTTGGCGAATGTGGAGGAGTCCTCCTCCGAAGAGTCTGACGAAGATGGGAATGCACCGGAAAACCCGCGCGAAAAGTCACTGTCCGAGGGTGACGTCCGCTTGATGGAGGCAGTGATCACGCCAGAATCCGGTTTGATCGGGAAAACCGCCAACAGACTGAATCTCCGTGAGCAGAATGGCCTGAATATTGTCGCTGTTGCCCGTCAGGGACAGCGGTTGCAACGACGCCTCGGCGACATCAGCTTTCAGACCGGCGACATTCTTCTCGTGCAAGGTGAGGAGGAAACTCTGCGCGTCACCCTTCAGGGGCTGGGTTGTCTGCCTCTGGCAGAGAGGGGGCTCAGGTTCGGCCGCGAACGCAACGCGCTTCTGGCTGGCGGGCTGTTTGTCACTGCCATCGCCGTGATTGTCGTTGGTTGGTTGTCGCCGCCCGTCGCCCTGGTCGCCTGCGCCGTTGCCATGGTTCTTGGTGGCGTCCTTAGCAACCAGGAAGCCTACCGGGCGATTGACTGGCCCGTTATCGTTTTGCTTGCGGCAATGATTCCAGTGGGGCAGGCCCTCGAAACCACCGGAGGGGCAGAGCTTATTGCTTCATGGATGCTGATGCTTGGCTCAGGGGGCGATGCCTGGGTGGTCGTTACCATTGTTCTGATGGGGACAATGCTGCTGTCGAACGTTGTGAACAACGCAGCGGCCGCCATACTGGTTGCCCCTATCGCGTTGAGCTTGTCGGGCCAGTTGGGCATTGCCGCAGATGCGATGCTGATGGCTGTGGCCATCGGCGCATCCTGCGCATTTCTGACCCCGGTAGGGCATCAGTCCAACGCGTTGGTAATGGAACCCGGGGGCTACCGGTTTGGCGATTATTGGCGTCTGGGGCTGCCGCTGTCTTTACTGGTGGCCCTCGTGGCCGTCCCTGGCATTCTGGCGGTCTGGGGATGAGTCTGTTTAACCCAACTCTGAAGTCTCTGGTATGCTGAGATAACGGTATTAATGATGGGTGGTTGGTGATGGCAGCGATTGAGCAAATCGATCAGGCAAAGTCGGAATTGCTGGGTCAGCTTGAGTGGACAAGGAAGCGGACGGAGACTTTGGTGTGTTCCCTCCCGGAGTCAGCGCTCGACGTTCCCTACCATCCCGGCGTCAACCCGCCATTGTGGGAGATGGGTCACGCTGCCTTCTTCTATGAGGTCTTCCTGTTCAACCTCCTGGACGGCACGCCCAGCCACGATCCTGCCATGGACGACCTGTGGGATTCGTTTCACATCGAGCACCAGGATCGCTGGAACCGGGAGCTGTTTCCCGGGCGGCAGAAAACCCTCGACTATTTCAATCTCATCTATGACCGGGTTGCCGAACGGATCAATAAGCAGCCGTTAACCGACCAGGCCCGTTACCTCTATCGCTACGCCATCTACCACCAGAACATGCACATAGAGTCGATGATCTGGTGCCGTCAGACCGTTGGCTACCCGGCACCTCCGGGGACCGACCTGTACCGGCCGGCGCCGGGCGAGTCGCATCAGGGAGATGCGTATGTTCCGGCAGGAGAGTGGCTGATCGGGATGCCTGGTGAGTCCGAGCGGTACGCCGGTGACGACTTCGCCTTCGATAACGAAAAACCGCGGTTCACCGTGAACCTCGATGCCTTCGCCATTTCAAAATGCCTGGTCAGTAACCGCCAGTTCATGGAATTCGTGGAAGATGGAGGCTACCGGCGGCCCGAACTCTGGTCTTTTGGTGGGCGGAAATGGCTACAGACTGAAACCGATGTGGCCCTGGTGCATGGCAGTCGAGAGCCGCTTTTACGGGCACCCCGTCACCCGCTGTACTGGCGCTGGCATGATGAGCAGTGGCAGGAACGGGTGTTTGATCGCTGGCAGCCGATCAACCCGGATGCGCCGGTCACCCACGTTACGTTCTGGGAGGCGGAGGCCTGGTGTCGCTGGGCAGGGCGTCGGCTACCGACGGAATACGAATGGGAAGTTGCGGCCCTGGGGAATCGTCCGGGCGAACCCTTCCGGCGTTTCCCCTGGGGTAACGCCACGCCGACCGGGCAGCTGGCGGATCTGGATGGTCGTGCCATGGCCCAGAATCCGGTGTTTGACTTTCCCGAGGGTGATAGCCCCTTTGGCTGCCGACAGATGACCGGCACGGTCTGGGAGTGGACCAATGATCAGTTCCTGCCTTACGACGGCTTCAAGGTGGATATGTACCCTTTTATGTCCACCCTGCAGTTCGGCGACCACAAAGTCACCAAGGGCGGCAGTTGCGCAACATCATCCTGTCTGATCAGGGGCACCTACCGGCAGGCATACCTGCCCCTGCGAAATGATGTCTACACCGGGTTCCGGACCTGCGCACTCGAGCTATAGTAACCGGCGGGCTTGTTCTGGCCGCTCAGATTACTCGGGTTTGCCCATTACCAGGGACGGTTTTGCGGGGGGCTTGTCCCTCAGGTGGCTGGCCAGGGCAACGCCGGTCTCGCTCATGGTCAGATAGGCTTCGTCGGCGCCGGCTTCCCGGATCTGTTTTGCTTCATCCTCGTACATGGTGTGGGCCACGATGAAGCCCTTGAAACCCAGCTTCCGAAGCATTCGCGCGGCGATCAGCTTGCCCTCGATATCACCCATGGCAAGGATGACAGACTGCACCGCCGGCATGTGCAGGCCGTTCCAGAAAGAAGCATCTTCGGCGTCAGCAAAGACCACGTTGCGGCCTTCTTGCTGGTGTTGCCGGGCCTTCGCCGGGTCGGAATCCAGCCCCATCAGTTTCGGCTGATCATCGCAGAGCCAGTCGTAGGCGGCGGTACCTGTCCGCCCCATACCCATGATCAGAACCCGGGTATCGCCCAGTGACAGCGGTTGTTCATCCGGATGATGCTTGCTGCCTTCGAAGCGGCTGAGCCCCTGGGCATAGCGCTCATAGAGACCGTGTGCAAACCGGTTGATGGGTGCTGAGACCAGGAAAGACAGCGATACCGAAATCGCCAGAGGTACCAGCCACTCCGGCAAGGCAACGCTTGTCACAATCAGACCGAATTCGCTGTAGTTGGTCAGTGCCAGGGCGCTCAGGAAACCGCTGCGGGCCCGCAAACGGAAGGCCAGCAGCAGGAAGAAGAACAGGATGCCCTTCAATGGCAGGACCAGCCCCGCAATGATCGCAAAAATGAGGGCATCCCCGTCGGGCAGGCCGCCTATGCCAATCTGCAGGAAGAAACCCACCAGGAACACTTCCTTGACGCTCCAGAGCGATTTCGAAAGTTCCTGTGACCGGGGGTGATTGGCTAGCATGGCACCGAACACCAGGGCGCCGAGCTCCGAACTGAGGCCGACGGCTTCAAAACCAAGCCCGCCGACCACAAGCGCAAGCAGCAGTCCCAGGAGCACCAGCAGTTCGTCATGGCCGCTGGCATCGAGCAAACGGAAGAGCAGGGGGCGAAGCAAGGGAAGCCCGAATACAATCAGGGCCCATTCGGAGGGCGTTTTGCCGGCGGCCAGGCTCATGACGACCAGGGCGATCAGATCCTGCATGATCAGGATGCCGATGGCGACACGGCCGTGGAACGCCCGCAGTTCCCGTTTGGATTCAAGAACCTTGGCGGCCAGCACCGTGCTCGAGAATGACAGGGCGATGGCCAGCATAAACGCGGTCGACCAATCGATGTCCATCAGCAGGTAGACACCCGGGGTGAATACCGCGCAGGTGATGCCAAAGTGCAGCAGGCTGCCGCCAATCACTTCCGGACTGACAATGGATCGGAGCTTCAGCTTCAGCCCCACGGTGAACAGCAAGAGAAGCACGCCAAGGTGCGCGATGTGCTGGAGAACATCGGTCTCCTCAATCACAACACCGGTGGCCTCGGCGATGCCACTGAGCACAAAGCCGGCAGTCAGATAGCCAACAAGAGGGGGGAGACCAACGAGCTTGACCAGCAGGCCAAGACCGAAAGCAAAGGTAATCCAGATCGCTTCAGGCATGGGGTATCAGTTCAGATGTCGAAAGCACAATGGTTGCTAGGCTACCCTGTTTTGCCGTGCCCTTGTAGTCGCTGAAGGTGGAATGCTGGCGTATTGCTTAATCGGGTCTCACCTGACCGGTTGCCCGATGAATGCCCGGAACAGCTCTGCGGATTCTTCCGGGGCCTCCACCATCGGTGCGTGGCCTATGCCTTCCATCAGTTCCAGTCTGGCATCCGGGATTGTTGTCGCGAACACCTCGCCGTTCCGATAGTTAATAACCCGGTCTTCCTTGCCCCAGATGATCAGGACCGGGGCCTGGATACGGGTAATAGCATTACGGAAGTCCGACTCGAAGCCGGCATCACGAATGGCCGCAAAAATGACCTCGTTGACGTCCCGGTTGGCGATGGCCCGCTCTTCCATCACGCCCATGATCGGCCAGGGCACGAAAGGCCTTTTCTCGAGTGCGAAATCCATGAGCCGTTCAAAATCCCCGGGCTGCTTCGGGATCAGCGGGTTGTCCCCGTCCATCACCAGATCCACCAGCTCGCTCTCGTATTCCAGAATGCCGGCAGGATCGAACAGCACCGCTGATTTCACCTTCCCGGGATAGTTGGCCGCATAGAGTGCGGTAATCGCACCACCCATGGAGTTGCCCATGATGTGGGCGCTCTCGACCGAAAGTGCCTCCATGATTTTGTCAACGTAGCCGGCCTGGTCTTCCAGGCGGTAACCGATATCCAGGGGCTTGCTGCTGTCACCGTGCCCCGGCAGGTCGATGGCGTAGACGTTGAAATTGTCGGTGAGGTGGCCGGCCAGGCGGGTCCAGTTATCCTTGTTGGCCCCGAAGCCATGGATCATCACGATGGTGTCGCCATCAACCACCTGGTGGTTCCTCAGGTAGGCGATCTCCAGGTTACCGACAGCTACGGTATCCGCTTCCAGGCCCGCCGAGGACCGCTCAAGCCCGATGGCTGTCTCGTAAATGCTCTGGCGGGAGCAGGCTGCCAGAAGCATATAGACAGTGAGAATGAAAATAAGGTTCAGTGGGAGGGGGCGTTGCATCTGGGGCTCCTGTCGGGCGGGTCATCGGCATCCGTTGCGAAGTGTTTACATTACCCCATAAAAAAGCCCGGTCAATGACCGGGCTGCATTTTCGCGGACTGGTTCGGCCCCTTTTACCGGGGATCAGGACTGTTCGCGGGCGATGGCCCGAAATGCAATGTCCTTGCGGTAGAATGCGCCGTTCCACTGTATGCGAGAAGCCAGTTCATAGGCCCGCTTCTGGGCCTCGGTGACGGTGTTGCCAAGCGCCGTGGCGCAAAGTACACGTCCGCCATTGGTAACTACCTGGTCGCCATTGAGGCGGGTACCGGCGTGAAACACCTTCTCACCTTCGGTCTCGACTTCCGGCAGACCGGAAATGGCGTCGCCCTTGTTGTAGCTGCCGGGGTAACCACCGGCTGCCAACACAATGCCCACGGAAGCGCGGTCATCCCACTCCGAGGGGCACTGGTCCAGCTTGCCGTCGATGGCGGCGTCGCACAATTCAACGAGATCGGACTTCATCCGCAGCATGATCGGCTGGGTTTCCGGGTCGCCAAAGCGGCAGTTGAATTCGATCACTTTCGGGGCGCCGCTGTTGTCAATCATCAGGCCAGCGTAGAGGAAACCCTTGTACGGGTGGCCCTCAGCCGCCATGCCGCGCACGGTGGGGTAAATGACCTCATCCATGATGCGCTGGTGCACGTCGGCAGTGACCACCGGGGCAGGCGAGTAGGCGCCCATGCCACCGGTGTTCGGGCCGGTGTCACCATCGCCTACCCGTTTATGATCCTGGGAGGTGGCCATGGCCAGCACGTTCTCGCCATCCACCATCACAATGAAGCTGGCTTCCTCGCCTTCGAGGAATTCCTCGATGACCACGCGGCTGCCGGCATCACCGAAGGCGTTGCCTGCCAGCATGTCGCGAATCGCGTCCTCGGCTTCTTCCAGGGTCATGGCCACGATTACACCTTTGCCGGCGGCCAGGCCGTCAGCCTTGACCACAATGGGAGCGCCCTGCTGGCGCACATAGGCCAGTGCTTCGTCCACATTAGTGAAGTTGCCATAACCGGCGGTCGGGATCTTGTGGCGGGCCAGAAAATCCTTGGTGAAGGCCTTGGATCCCTCCAGCTGGGCTGCACCGGCGGTGGGGCCGAAGACACGAAGGCCACGTTGCTCGAATTTATCCACGATGCCAGCCACCAGCGGTGCCTCGGGGCCAACGATGGTAAGACCGACATTGTTGGTGGCCGCGAAGTTGGCCAGCCCGTCCAGGTCCATCACGTCGATGTCGACATTTTCCAGGCCCGGCTCTCGGGCAGTTCCGGCATTGCCGGGCGCCACAAAAACACGGTCTGCCTTGGGGGATTGCGCGGCTTTCCAGGCCAGGGCGTGTTCGCGGCCGCCAGAGCCAATAACGAGAATATTCATGAGCGTATTCCTGTTTTGTCGGATTACGCCTGCGGCTAATCCGACCTACTTTATTCGTGCTTCAGTTCGTAGGTCGGATTAGCCAAAGGCGTAATTCGACACTCCCAAACTTTCCCTTAATGCCGGAAATGACGCATACCGGTGAAGACCATGGCGATGCCGTGCTCGTTGGCCGCATCAATCACTTCCTGGTCGCGCATGGATCCGCCGGGCTGGATAACGGCGGTAATACCCGCGGCCGCGGCAGCGTCAATGCCGTCCCGGAACGGGAAGAAGGCGTCGGAGGCCATCACCGAGCCTTTCACTTCCAGGCCTTCATCAGCGGCCTTGATGCCGGCAATCTTGGCGCTGTAGACCCGGCTCATCTGGCCGGCGCCGACGCCGATGGTGCGACCGGCCTTGGCATAGACAATGGCATTGGATTTGACATACTTGGCCACTTCCCAGGCAAACAGCAGATCATTGAGTTCCTGTTCGGAAGGCTGGCGTTCAGTAACGACCTTGACGTCTTCCATGGCCACCATGCCCAGATCCCGGTCCTGGACCAGAAGACCACCGGTCACGCGCTTGTAATCCATGGAGCGAGCACGGTCACCGTCAAACTCGCCGCAGGCCAGCAGGCGGACGTTTTTCTTGGCAGCTACCAGCTCAACCGCTTCCGGGGCAACGGTGGGTGCGATGATCACTTCTACAAACTGGCGATCAATGATGGCTTTCGCAGTCTCTGCATCCAGCTCCCGGTTGAAGGCAATGATGCCGCCAAAGGCCGAGGTGGGGTCGGTGGCAAAGGCAAGGTCGTAGGCCTGGCGGATATCCGCGCCGATCGCGACACCGCAGGGATTAGCATGCTTGACGATCACGCAGGCTGGATCCGCGAAAGGCTTCACGCATTCCAGGGCGGCATCGGTATCCGCCACGTTGTTGTAGCTGAGCTCCTTGCCCTGAAGCTGTTTGGCCGTGGCCACGCAGGCTTCCTTGGGGTTGCGCTCGGCGTAGAAGGCGGCGCGCTGATGCGGATTCTCGCCGTAACGCATGTCCTGGACCTTCACGTACTGGGCGTTGAAGGTGCGAGGAAAGTCGGCGTTGTCGTTGTCCGGCGTGCGGCCGCCCAGATAGTTGGCGATGGCGCCATCGTAGCCTGCCGTGTGCTCAAACGCTTTGACCGCCAGATCGAACCGGGTGCTGTATGTCAGTTGGCCATCGTTGGCATCCAGCTCCTTTACTACGCGGCTATAGTCAGAGGCATTGACCACAATCGCGACGTCGTTGTGGTTCTTCGCCGCTGCGCGAACCATGGTGGGGCCACCGATATCGATGTTCTCGATAGCGGTCGGCAGATCGCAGTCCGGCTTCGCCACGGTCTCTTCGAAGGGGTAGAGATTGACCACAACCATATCAATGGGGCTGATGCCATGCTCGGACATCACCGCATCGTCCGTGCCCCGGCGACCAAGAATGCCGCCATGGATCTTCGGGTGCAGGGTTTTTACCCGGCCATCCATCATCTCGGGAAAACCGGTGTAGTCAGAGACCTCGGTTACCGGGATGCTGTTTTCTTTCAGGAGCCGGTAAGTGCCACCGGTAGAGAGCAGCTCAACGCCGCGTTCGGTCAGGGCACGGCCGAATTCGACAATGCCGGTTTTATCACTCACGCTGATCAGGGCGCGACGGACGGAGGTGTTAGCCTGGTTTGCCATGGGTCACTTTCTTCGCTGGAGATGAACGAATAAGGGCCTCGCGAATGGTGTCCGGGAGGCCCTCTTCAATTGTCTGGATTATAGCAGACCGTACTGCTTCAGCTTCTTGCGCAGGGTGCCGCGGTTAAGGCCCAGCATGGTGGACGCCTTGGTCTGGTTGTTGCGGGTGTATTTCATCACCTGCTCCAGCAGAGGCGCTTCCACTTCGGAAAGAACCAGTTGGTACACCTCCGTCACCGGAGCGCCGTCCAGTTGGGCGAAGTAGTTTTTCAGGGCAACCTCAACGCTGTCGCGAAGAGTGACGGTGTTGCCGCTGCTGTTCACCGTCTGCAACTGATGAATATCATCGTTGGCCGGGGTGCTCAGGTTGTCGTTTGCCAATGTCTCAGCGCTCATGCTGCGAATACCTCTCCATTTCGTAAGCCTGCGAAATACCGTTGAATCGTGTCTCTCTGCTCCAGCGCATCGTCGATGGCGTTGAAGCGTTTACGGAACTGTTTACCCGGATCGTGGGACTGCAGGTACCAGCCCACGTGTTTTCTGGCAATACGCACACCCATGGTTTCGCCATAGAAGGCGTGCAGTGCCTGGAGATGCTCGGTCAGAATATCCTCAACCTCATCCAGCTCCGGCGCGGCCATGTGGCTCCCGGTTTCCAGGAAATGCCGGATTTCCCGGAAAATCCAGGGGCTGCCCTGGGCGGCTCGGCCGATGAGCAGGCCATCGGCACCGGTGTGGCGAAGTACCTCCCGGGCTTTCTCCGGTGATGTGATATCCCCGTTGGCAAACACCGGAATGCTGATGCGGGATTTTACATCGGCGATGGTGTCGTACTCGGCGTTGCCTTCGTACTTGTCCGCCCGGGTCCGGCCGTGAATGGCAACGGCCTGAATGCCGGCGTCCTCGGCCATCCGGGCAATGACCAGCGCATTGCGGTTGTCCCGATCCCATCCGGTGCGCATCTTGAGGGTAACGGGAACATCAACCGCCTGGACTACCGCCTCAAGAATGTCGCGCACCAGGGTTTCATCTTTCATCAGGGCGGAGCCGGCCGCCTTGTTGCAGACCTTCTTGGCCGGGCAACCCATGTTGATGTCGATGATCTGGGCCCCGAATTGCGCATTCTGACGAGCGGCGTCGGCCAGCATGTGCGGATCACCGCCGGCAATCTGCACCGAACGGGGTTCCGGCTCACCTTTATGATCAAGGCGTGTCCGGGATTTGCGCGTATGCCAGAGTTTGCTGTCCGCTATGACCATTTCCGAGACTGCCAGACCGGCACCCAACCTACGACAGAGCAGACGGAAAGGGCGGTCTGTTACGCCGGCCATGGGCGCAACAATCAAAGGGTTGGGCAAGGTGTACGGCCCGATTTTTGCCGTTGGCAGCATGATCTGAGTCCGTGTCACAGCGGGTTGAGCAAAGGTCGGGGCTGAGCGGTTGTTCAATAAGTAACCGATCCAGCATCCGAAGGGCGCTAATGATACCGCCGGGTGGACCATGATTGAAGGGGCTGGGCGGTGAAAAAACTGATTATTTTTCGCCCTTTCTGGTTGACTTTTGTTCTGTGCGATGGCCGTCGGTAATGGCTGTCGAGTAAATACTTCCTTACTGCATCAGGGTGCGTGGGGGCGGAAGAGGATGTTGTAATTGACCGCATCACGGCCCGGATCCCGGATGTTGATGGCAATGCGCACGGGCGTATCCGTGGGCATCGCATCCAGCTCCCGGCCCTCGCCGGCCAGGTATTCTTCGGGCGTGAACAGGCTCTGGGCAACCACGTCGCCATTCAGGTTGGAGAAGGTCAGGGCAATGGCAGGAAACGGTTGCTCGAAGTCGGCCCGGTTGATGATGACGGCATCGACCACCAGTTGCGAGCGATTATCCGGGTCGGTCCGTACCACCAGTTTCCGACTCTGGATTGCTTCAACATTGATCAGTGGTTTGAGCTCGCAGCCAGCCAGTTCGCAGCCTTTTTCATAGAATGGTCGCAGTTCGGGAATGGCCGACAGGCGGTCGAACTGGAACCAGGTCACCTGGGCAATCAAGACGCCAACCAGGCCCAACACAATAACACTCCACACGATGGTCCTGATGCCGCCTCGGCCAGAATCGACGGCAACGGGTTCGCGGTGCAGGTCGCGAAAGGGCGGGTCGGCGTGGAAGGTGTCGGCCGGTCGATCCGGTTCATCGAAATCGAAAGCGGATTCGTCCACGAAATCGTCGAAAGGATCCGATTCCTTGGCGGACCGGGCGTCCCTGGAAGAGGGTGTTTCTGACTGCTCGAACACCGGTTCTTCTTCAAGGCTCAGCTCATGGTCGGGTTCCGGTCTGGTTTCCGGTTCGGGTGCTGGTTCTTCGGGCTCGGGGGGCGGTTCGGGGCGCTCGGTAGAAGCGGTTTTCCGGGGAGCGGGCTCGTCATCCTGCAGAATGGCTTCGGCCCAGCTTTCATCCACATTCTCGTCGGAACTGTCAGTCTCAGCGTCCTTGTAGTCTGCTTCGTCCCGCTCGTCGAAGCTGCGGAAGCTGTCGCTGAGCTCGTCATCGGAAAAGGTCAGCTTGGTGCCGGCGTAGCGGCCTTCCGCTGCATCCTCTTCCGGGTTGTCGGCAAAGACAAAATCTTCCTCGCTAACGCCGGAGCCAGTCGATGACGGGGTGTCCGCCGACTTCTCCGGGGCGGGAGAGGGGCGTGGTTTCTCGCCGCCGGGGATAACCTGGTGTTCGATGGCGTTGAACACTTTCATGCAGTTCCCGCAGCGTACCTTGCCCTTGGCAATGCCAAGCTGTTCTTCGGTTACCCTGAACCGGGTCTGGCAATTCGGGCACTGTGTCTGCAGGCTGCTCTGGGTCATGCTTCTTCCTGAAAGCGACTGGGCTACGAGTGTCGGAGTTTAGTCGTTAAGACCGGTTTCGTCATCTGTCGTTGCGCCGTCCTGTGAGGCGTATCCACTCTTCCCGCTGTTCGGGCTCGTCCATCACGAACCAGGGCTCATAAGCGGCCATCACTTCCCGGGCCTGGCTGGACAGTATGCCGGACAGCACCAGGTCGCCGCCGGGTCTGGTCCGGGATGCAAGGTGAGGGGCAAGGCCAATCAGGGGTTGGGCCAGGATATTGGCGAGCATGATGTCGGCTTTGGTCTCGGGTTCGTCCTCCGGCAGAAACAGGTCCAGCTTACTGTCTTCGACACCGTTACGCCGGGCATTTTCCCTGCTGGCTTCGAGGGCCTGCGGGTCGGTATCGACGCCAATAACATGGTCGGCGCCAAGCAGCAGGGCGGCCAGGCCGAGAATGCCCGAGCCGCAGCCGTAATCGATGACCTGCTTGCCGTGGGCGTCTTGACCATCGAGCCATTCCAGGCAGAGGGCGGTGGTCGGGTGGGTGCCGGTACCGAAGGCGAGGCCGGGATCCAGCATCAGGTTGGCGGCCTCGGGATCCGGGGCGTCGTGCCAGCTTGGAACAATCCAGAGGCGCTCGCCGAATTTCAGTGGCTGGAAATCGTCCATCCAGGCCCGCTCCCAGTCCTTGTCCTCGACCAGTGTTACCTCGATTTCCGGCAAAGCCTGCTGGGTCTGCTGGTGCCAGGCATCCCGGATATCTGCACACAGCTGCTCGATATCCCGGTCTGAATCGAACAAACCGGTCACGGTGGTTTGGCTCCAGAGAGGGGTGGTGCCGGGGTCCGGCTCGTACAGGGGCTGGTCGGCGGCGTCTTCCATGGAGACGGCGTCAGAACCCATCTCCATGAGCAGATCCTCCAGCTGATCCGCATTGTCCGGATCAGCCGGGATCTGGAGTTGTATCCAGGGCATGATTAATCCCGCATCAGTTTCTCAAGGTAGTGGATGGTGAAGTCTACCTGTTTAAAGCCACCATCGCGCACCAGTTTCCGATGCAGGGGTTGATTGGTCTTGATGCCCTCGACCACCAGTTCGTCCAGCGCGTTCTTCATACGGCGCCGGGCAATGTCCCTGTCGTCGCCCCAGGTGATCAGTTTTGCCACCAGGGAATCGTAATAGGGGGGAACCGTGTAGCCGCTGTACAGATGCGAATCCACGCGTACACCGTTACCGCCGGGCGCATGGAAATGCTTCACTTTGCCGGGGCTCGGGATAAAGGTCTTCGGATCTTCGGCATTGATCCGGCATTCCATGGCGTGGCCGGAAATCCGGATGTCGTCCTGGGTGTACTGCAGTGGCAGGCCGCTGGCGATACGCAGCTGCTCCCGGACGATATCAACGCCGGTGACCATCTCGGAGACGGGGTGCTCCACCTGAACCCGGGTGTTCATTTCGATGAAATAGAACTCGCCGTCCTGGTACAGGAACTCGAAGGTGCCTGCGCCCACATAGCCGATCTCCTTGCAGGCATCGACGCAGGCCTTGAGCGTGCGCTCCCGGGATTCCGGATTGATATTCGGGGCCGGGGCCTCCTCGATGACCTTCTGGTTCCGGCGCTGCATGGAACAGTCGCGATCGCCCAGATGGATGCAGTTGCCGTGCATGTCGGCAAGAACCTGGACCTCAACGTGTCGGGGCGCTTCCAGGAATTTCTCCAGGTAGACCGTCGGGTCGCCGAAGGCATTCTTGGCTTCACTCTGGGTAATCTGGACACCCTTCAGCAGAGCTGCTTCTGAGTGGACAACCTGCATCCCGCGACCGCCGCCGCCGGAAGCCGCCTTGATCATCACCGGGTAGCCGATTTCCCGGGCAATCCGCAGGGTTCGCTCCTCGTCGTCATCAAGCGGCCCATCGGAGCCCGGCACAGTCGGAACGCCGGCCTTGATCATGGCATTGATGGCGGACACCTTGTTGCCCATCAGGCGAATGGTTTCGGCCTTGGGGCCGATAAAGCGGAAGCCGCTCTTTTCCACCTGTTCGGCAAAATCGGCGTTCTCGGCGAGGAAACCGTAGCCGGGGTGAATGCCCACGGAATCGGTGACCTCAGCGGCGCTGATAATGGTGGGAATATTCAGGTAACTGTCGGTCGCGCTGTTCGGGCCAATACAGACAGACTCGTCGGCGAGACGCACATGCATCAGGTCGCGATCAACCTGAGAGTGCACCGCCACGGTCTTGATGCCGAGCTCCTTGCAGGCGCGCAGAATCCGGAGGGCAATTTCACCCCGGTTTGCGATCAGAACTTTTTCTAACATGGCCATGAGTAGCTATCACCGCGTTCAGGAAATGACGACCAGGGGCTGGTCAAACTCAACCGGCTGGCCATTCTCGACCAGGATATCCTGGATGGTGCCGCTCTTGTCGGCCTCAATCTGGTTCATCATCTTCATGGCTTCCACGATGCAGATGACATCACCCACGTTGACGGTCTGGCCAACTTCCACAAACGCCTTGGCTGTGGGCGACGGCGAGCGGTAGAACGTGCCCACCATCGGTGATTTCACGGTATGGCCGGAAGGACCTGCCGGTTTTGAGGACTCTTCCGTGGCCGGGGCAGATTCTGCCGGGGCGGGGGCGGGCGCTGGCTGCTGGGCAGGCGCCGGGTAGTGGCTTACGTACTGTGTGCCGGCGGCCGGCTCGCGACGGCGTGAGATACGTACCGAATCGTCGGCTTCATGAATCTCCAGCTCCTCGACGTCAGATTCCTCAAGCAGCTCGATCAGTTTCTTGATTTTACGAATATCCATAGTCAGTCCAGTCCCGTTGTGTCAGGTCTATCGGTGAATGCGTTTCAGGGCTGCCTGGAGTGCGAGGTCGTACCCCTGGCTACCCAGCCCACAGATAACGCCTTCGGCGATATCCGAGAAATAGGAGTGATGCCGGAACGGTTCCCGCGCATGCACGTTGGAAAGATGCACTTCGACAAAAGGAATTCCCGAAGCCAGCATGGCATCCCGCAGGGCGACGCTGGTGTGGGTGAAAGCGGCTGGATTGATGATGATAAAATCCACGCCTTCCGCCCGGGCCTCGTGAACCCGTTCAATCAGTTCGTATTCAGCGTTTGATTGCAGGTGCAGCAGATGATGGCCGTGCTCTGCCGCATGTGAGCGCAACCGGTCGTCGATATCCGCCAGTGTCTCGTAGCCATAGACCTCTGGCTCGCGGGTGCCGAGCATGTTGAGGTTGGGGCCATGGAGCACGAGAATTGTCGACATGGTTCTGACTGCCTTGGTGTCTTTTTACAGGATCGCCGAATTTAACGGCATGTTCCCCCAATGGTGCGTGCTTGTTTTGCTCAGATCAACACTTTTTGACAATCGTCCTGTTGTCCATTGGTCGTAAAAAGACGGCAAATGAATCGAAACGGGATCTTTCCGCTGATGACAATCATTGTCGTGAACGGCGGAACGAACTTCTATTCGACGTTGGTTTCATAAAAGGTAGCAGCCGGACAGTGACTGAGCCATGTCCGGCGCAAAATTGTCCGTGGCGCCCTGCGGAGAAGGTTATCGGTGGTTTCTGGGGGGGGGTGGGCCTGGACGGCCCACACCTAAGAGTCAGACAGGGTTACGCAGTTGCGGCCAAGTTCCTTGGAGCTGTAAAGCGCCCGATCCGCCCGCTCACACAATGCCTGGGAGGTGTCATCCTCCCAGGCCGCGATGCCGCAGCTGAAGGTGACGTTGAATTCCCGGTCGCCGGCTGGCTGTTGCAGCTCGGAGAACCGCTCCCGGATTTCATTGAGAACGTTTCGGGCATCACTCGGGCGGGTATTGGGCAGGATGATGGCAAATTCCTCGCCGCCGTACCGGCCAATGTGGTCGGTCTTGCGCAGGCGTTGCTTGAGGAACATCGACAGGCTGCGCAACACCCGGTCGCCAATCGGGTGGCCAAAGGTGTCGTTCACCTTCTTGAAATAGTCGATGTCGATCATCGCAAAGCACAGCGGCTGGTCTTTCTGGCGCGCCCGGACAATCTCCTGGTCCAGCAGGTGGAGTGTATGGGTGTGATTGAACAGGCCAGTCAGGCTGTCACGGATCATCAGAGCCAGCAGGGAACGGGCACGCCGTCCGCGGTTGTGGATGGTGGCGATCAGGTGTTTCGGGTCGATGGGTTTGGTCAGGAAGTCGTCGCCGCCGAGGCTCATGGCATGGAGCTGTTTGCTGACGTCTTCTTCCGCAGACAGGTAAATAATGGGTACGCTGTGGAAACGATCCTGCTGGCGGATGACCCGGGCGATTTCCATACCGGTGCAGCCAGGCATATACATGTCCAGGATGATGATTTCCGGAGAGAACTCCTCCAGGGCGTGGATGATCTGCATCGGGTCGGTGATAATGTGGGCAGTCATGCCTGCCTTTTTCAGTACCGTTTCCATGTACTTGGCCTGGGCCCGGGAGTCGTCCAGCACCAGAACCTTGTACGGCTCCACGGTGTTGCCGTGGGTGTAGGTTTCGATCTTCTCGATCAGCTGGCCCGGATCGACAGCCGGATAGAAGAACTCTTCCCCACCACACCGTGAGGCCTGCAGGCGGGTTTCGATGGAGCCGTCCTCGTCGCTCATGAAAATAATGGGGATGGGCGTATCGTGACGTTCCTGCAGGTGTTCGATGGTGGTAATGCCAGCGTTGGGTGAACCACCAAAGTTGACGTCCACCAGGATGGTTTCCGGCTTGTGCAGTGCGCAGGCTTCGGTCAGTTCATCGGCGGTGGCAAAGGCCGAGGCACGAAAGCCGAAGAATTCCAGTTGCCGGATCAGGCGGCTTGCCATTTCCTGGTTGGCCAGAGCGATGTATACCGGGGTACGGCGGAACTGGTGGGGTGACTCGGAACTGTTGAGGTCGGTCCTGCGAAGGGTGCTCTGGGACAGGGTCTCGATGGCATCCTGCAGTTGTCTCTCGAGGGTATCATCCAGTGCCGAACCCGGTTCCCACTGGTTGATCAGTTCCAGTGTTGTCTGCCCGGCCCTGGCGTGGCTCTCCATTTCAAACCGCTGGGCGTAACGCACCAGTTTATCAGCGGCGGCTGCAAACTCGTTGCGGTGGGCGGCGGCCATGTCCCGGTCTTCGTGAATTTTCTGCCAGGTGTCGAGAACAACCCGTGCCTGGGTTGTTACACGGCGTGCGAAATGCTGCCTGAGTTTTTCTTTCTGGCTTTCGTCGTTCATGTTGCTCGGGCCTGTCTCTTTTTCGTTATTGGTCGTCCTTCCCCGGTACGGACGATTTTTCAACCTTAGTCCTTTTGCAGAGTCTATAGTGTTTAATGTTGTCGGCGTAGGTTGCGCTATGTAAATGTTTGTCAACTCTGCGGTGCAGGTCACAATCAACTGGCCGGCTGGCTCACAGCCAATCCGGAGAAGCTGCCCATGGCACGGAAGCAAATCCCCATCAAGCGCAAACAGCAGGGCGTGGTTACCCTGCGAACGCTGCTTCTGGTGTTGACCGGAAGTTTGCTGGTAACCCTGCTTATCGCGGTTTTCATTACCAGTTATGGCTATTTTCGGGACTATGTCTCGGACCAGTTGGCTGGTCATGCCCGTGACGGGGCGACGGCCATCGGGCTGTCCCTCTCCAACGCTATCGATGGCCGTGATCCGGTTGCCTCGTCTTCATTAATTGATGCGGTGTTCGACAGCGGGCGATACCTGTCAGTCAGCTATCTGAATCATCAGGGCGATCAGGTCGCCGGGCGGGCCATGACGCTAAATGAGGTGGCCGTTCCTTCCTGGTTCCGCTCTTTTGCAGATCTTCCCCTGCCGGTAGCTGAGGCGGAAGTGGTTCGCGGCTGGAGTCGCCTGGGGACTGTCCAGGTTATCAGCCACCCCGGACGGGCCTACGAGGATCTGTGGCGAATCACCATCGGGCTGACTGCCAGTACTGCGATTATCGGAGGTATCGGGCTATTTGCGGTATTTCTCCTTCTCCGCCGCACTCTGCGCCCGCTGCACTCTCTGGAAGATCAGGCAAAAGCCCTGGGCCAGAGGGATTTCAGGAAGCGGGTTTCGATCACGTCGACCCGTGAGATCAACCAGGTAACTGACGCCATGAATCAGATGGCAGATGACCTGGGCCAACTCTTTGAAGGGCAGGCCAAACTCATTCAACACCTGCGCCGGGTCAACAATGAAGATTCGGTCACCGGCCTGGCTAGCCGGAGCGCCTTCGACCAGCGGCTGAAAGTGGAGGTGGAGTCCGAGGAAAAGGCCGCACCCGGCATCCTCATGTTGATTCAACTGGCGGATTTTTCCGGATATAACCAGGCCTATGGCCGGAGCGAAGCGGACCGGTTGCTGCTGAGGGTTGCGACGGCGGTTGCCGATTTCGTGAAACAGCATGCGGGCTCCTTTGCCGGACGCCGAACCGGTGCCGAATTTGCCGTTTTTCTGCCCGGCGTGATGCCGGCCGACGCCGGCGTCTGGTGTCGGCAACTGGTCAATGACCTCGACGGGGTGTATTCAGATCTTGCCTCACCCATGGATACGGCAGTACATGCCGGGCTGGCGAGAACGCTTGAAGGCCGTGGCGCCAGGGATCTCATGGCCGCTGCCGATGAAGCCCTGCGGGCCGCCCAGAGTAACAACGGGACGGGCTGCCATTTGGCCGACCCCGAGAAAGATGGTCATCACAACCTGGAAACCTGGCGGGTGATCATCAGTCAGGCGATCCGCCAGCAGACGCTGTCGCTCTGGCTCCAGCCCATGGTCCACGAAGGCCGGCTCATGCCTGTTTATCATCAGGTGTTCTCGCGTATTGATTCTGCCGAAGGGGCCTTGAAGGCAGGTACTTTTGTTCCGATGGCTGAGCGCTTTGGCCTGATTTCTGAGATTGATCGGTTGTTGGTTCAGCGGGTACTTGATCGCCTGAAAGAGTTGCCGGATCAGCCGCTGGCCGTCTCGCTCGGAAACGCGTCCGTGGCCAGCGAGACTTTTCGTGCGAACTTGCTTGAGCAGCTCCAGCAGGCTGGTCCGCGGGCCCGCAATCTCTGGATAGGCGTCTCCGAACAGGCCATCCACCATCACCGCACGGCAGTGGGCTTGCTGGTCCGGGCGCTGGGGCGTCTGGAGGTTCCCGTACTGGTCGACCGCTTTGGCGTTGGCGGCGTGCCCTTCAGTTACCTGAGAAATCTGAGGTTTCAGGGTCTGCGTATTGATAACAGCTTCATTCACGATATAGACACCCATGAGGATAACCGCTTCTATCTTGAGTCGGTTATTGCCATAGCACACAGCCGCGGCGTGAAAGTGTTCGCCACAGGAGTGGAAACTGCGGCGGAATACTCGGTACTCTGTAAACTGGGTATCGACGGGGCCATGGGTTACCATCTGGGCCGACCGTTTGCCGCTGACAACCAACAGACAGGGGATTAAAAGTCATATGCCAGGCAAAATCAGACAGTACTTCAAGGACAAGAAAGACGATGTTCAGGATTATGCCGGTGGTAGCGGCGTAATCGGTAAACTGATTCTGGCGTTGGTTGTGGTCTACCTGCTTGTGGCGTTGGTGCTTGGCATGATCTGGAGCAGCGAGCCAGACACTTTCTCGGTGCGGGAACACACCCGTTCGGTCGCCAATACCATGGAGAGGGAGCCCGTTACCGGTTTTGCCACCACGGTAACCATGATACGTATTGCCGAGACACTACTCGACAAGCCCGGCGGCTATATTTCCAACGATATTTTCCCGCCGGGATTGTGGCTGGATAACATGCCCAACTGGGAATATGGGGTGCTGGTCCAGCTCCGTGACCTGTCTCGTGCCATGCGCAAAGACATCAGCCGCTCCCAGAGCCAGTCAGCGGAAGACACTGACCTGACCATCGCCGAGCCCCAGTTCCACTTTGACAGCGAAAGCTGGGCAATTCCGTCGACCGAGGCAGAGTACCGTCGTGGTATCACAGCCCTGAAGCGTTACCTGAACCGGCTATCGAGCCCTGAACAGGCCGATGCCCAGTTCTTCGCCCGGGCGGATAACCTGAGCAATTGGCTGGCGGATCTTGAAACCCGACTGGGCAGCCTCTCCCGTACGCTTGGCGAAAGCGTTGGCAAAGCCTCGGTGTCCGATGCCGTGGCCAATATGGATGTCGGTGACCCACTGGCAGAAGCAGCCACCGGTGAAGATGTGAAAACGGCCTGGACCAAAATTGATGATGTTTTCTATGAGGCCCGTGGCAGTGCCTGGGCGCTGCTGCATATCTTCCGGGCAATTGAAGTGGATTTCCGCAAAGTACTCCAGGACAAGAATGCCATGGCCAGCGTGCGGCAGGTGATCATTGAGCTTGAGGGTGCCCAGGGCGAAATGTGGAGCCCGGTTATTCTTAACGGCAGTGGCTTTGGCTTGCTGGCCAACCACTCACTGACGATGGCCGCTTACCTTTCCCGCGCCAATTCGGCGATCAGCGACATGCGGGATCTGCTGTCCCGGGGCTGATGTCAGCCAGTTTCTATCCAGGTATAAAAAAACCGGGCGCGAAGCCCGGTTTTTTTATGCGACGAAGAGTCCGGCTCAGCCTTTGTAGGCGTTCACGGAATCTACGATGGCTTTCTTCGCGGCTTCTGCGTTGTCCCAGCCCTGTACCTTCACCCATTTGCCCGGCTCGAGAGTCTTGTAGTTCTCGAAGAAGTGCTTGATCTGGTCGCGCAGCAGCTCCGGCAGATCGGTGATTTCCTTCACATCGTGGTAGGTGGTGGTCAGCTTGTCGTGGGGTACGGCTACCAGCTTGGCATCACCACCGGCTTCGTCTTCCATGTTCAGAACACCTACCGGACGGGCACGGATCACGGAACCTGCCTGCACGGGGTAGGGTGTAACCACCAGTACGTCGAGGGGGTCACCGTCGTCGGCCAGGGTGTGAGGGATGAAGCCATAGTTGGCCGGGTAAAACATGGGGGTGGCCATGAAACGGTCTACCAGCAGGGCGCCCATGTCTTTGTCCAGTTCGTACTTCACCGGGGAGCTGTTGGCCGGGATTTCGATGGCAACGTAGATGTCTTCAGGCGGGTTCTTGCCTGCGGGGATGTTGTCGAATTGCATGTGCGATCCTTCCTGGTACGTTAAAGGTACGTTTAACTGCGGTTAAAAAGTGGGCGCAATTATACGGGAGTATCCTGCAGTTCGAAACTAAACCTTGGTCGTTGAGTTTGGTGCAAGCGGCTATCTGGCGGGACCTTCCGAAAAACGCCCGTGAATACGTCCCTGTAGGGCTCGGTCGCGCCATCCCTGGCGCTCCACGTTTTCGGAAGGTCCCGCCAGATACCCGCCCGAACCTTTGAGGAAGGCCGTTGAAGTAAGCCCGAAACCAAGGACGCATTATTTAGCATGAGGGCTGCACAGGGTTCGAACGGGGCGTGTCAGTGGCTTTTCCAAAACTGTAGAGGGCCATGGATGGCCCGAAACAAGCGCACATGGGTGAGGCCGAGCGTTTATGAAGCGAAGCTTCATGCGACAGCCGAACGACAGCAATCTGTGATTGCTGGCTGGACCCGCTTGCGGGTGCTCGTAGCGTGTTTTGGAAAAGCCACTGACATGCCCCGCCCCCGAAATTGGCAAGCTGGGGCAGGGCTCAAAGGCCGGTGAAGTAAAGGCAGATTAAAGCTTGATCTGCTTGGCAATGAGTTCCTTCATGATCTCGGTGGTCCCTCCGCCGATGGAGAGAATCTTGGCGTCACGATAGAGGCGCTCGACGACGGTTTCCCGCATGTACCCCATGCCACCGAACAGCTGCACCGCTTCCCGGGTGACTTTTTCGCAAACATCTACCGAGAAATTTTTGGCCATGGCCACTTCCTTGATGGGGTTCTTCCCGGCCTGCATCAGGGCGGCGCAGCGGTATGTGTATTCCCTCGCCACGTCGATCTGTGTGGCCATGTCCACCAGTTTGTGGCGGGTCACCTGGAAACCGGCAATATTGCGGCCGAACGCCTTGCGTTGCTGGGTGTATTCCAGTGCTGCCTCATAGGCGAGCTGGGCGGTCATGTAGGCCATGATCGCCAGGCTGAGACGCTCGAACAGAAAGTTGCTCATGATGGCGATGAAGCCGGCGTTTTCGGCGCCGATCAGGCGGTCCGCCGGGACCCGGCAGTCCTCGAAAAACAGCTCGGCGGTGTCGCTTGCCCACCAGCCCATTTTTCGCAGTTTCTTGCCGGTGGAGAAGCCGGGCATGTCCCGGTCGATGAGCAACAGGCTGATGCCGCCGTGGCCCTCGCCACCGGTGCGCACGGCGACGGTGTAGTGGTCGGCGCGCATGCCGCTGGTAATGAAGGTTTTGCTGCCGTTGACGATGTAATGGTCGCCATCCCGGACTGCCCGGGTTTTCAGGCTGGCGACGTCAGAACCGCCGCCGGGTTCGGTCACCGCGAGGGCGGCGATTTTCTCGCCGCGAAGAACCGGCGGCACGATTTGTTCACGGATTTCCTTTTTCGCCCATTTGGCCACCGGCGGCAGTCCGATATCCAGTGAGCCAAGACCGGCCACCAGGCCGCCGGAGGTGGAACGCATCAATTCTTCGGAGACAGCCACTTTAAGGAAAATGTCGCCTTCCCCGATACCACCCAGCGCTTCGGGAAAACCAATGCCCAATAGACCGGCATCCCCGGCTTTTTTGTAGAGATCCCTGGGGAATTCACCCGCCTCTTCCCAGTCGTCAATGTGTGGCAGCACGTGGGTTTCGATGAATTTGCGGGCGGTCGCGCGGACCTGCTGGTGGGTTTCGTTGAAGTAATCGGACACGGTGGAGCTCCCTCTGATCGGAATCAATGCCGAGCAGTGTCGCCCAAATATCGAAACCAAGCAAGCGCTTGGTTGTTGGTGTGCCAGGCAATAAAAAAGCTGGCCCGAAAGGCCAGCTTTGACAATCAAGCAGCGAAGGGACCGGTCAGGCACCCTCGCTCGAGATGGTTTTTACGCCGTCCTTGGTGCCAAGCAGCAGCAGGTCCGCGCGGCGGCGGGCGAACAGGCCATTGGTGACCACGCCAACGATGTTGTTCAGTTGCTCTTCCACCCGGATCGGTTGGGAGATATCCATGTTGTGGACATCGATAATAATGTTGCCGTTGTCGGTGACAACGCCTTCCCGGTAAACCGGGTCGCCGCCCAGTTTCACGATTTCCCGGCCAACATGGCTGCGGGCCATCGGGATGACTTCCACCGGCAGCGGAAAACTGCCCAGAATGCCGACCATCTTGGAATCATCGGCAATGCAGATGAAGGTCTTGGCGACCGCTGCCACGATCTTCTCCCGGGTCAGTGCAGCACCGCCACCCTTGATGAGTTCCAGGCGCTCGTTGGTTTCATCGGCGCCGTCCACGTAGAACTCAATCTCACCGGCGCTGTTGAGGTCGTATACTGGAATGCCGTGGCTCTTCAGCCGCTCGGCGGTTGCTTCCGAGCTGGCAACGGCACCATCGAATTCGGTTTTCAGTTCCGCGAGCATGTCGATGAAGAAATTGGCCGTGCTGCCGGTACCAACACCGATCACGCTTTCGCTATCGAGGCGGGGGGCGATGTAATCAATGGCGGCTTTGGCGACGGCTTTTTTCAGTTCGTCCTGGGTCATCTGGGGCTCCGGCTGCAAATCAGGTTGGCTTTGGGCGGATTATAACGCTTAAGCACCCTCTGCTTATAGACGGCTGCCGTGCAAACTTTCTACACTGTGGGCTTTTCTCAGCCAGCCATCACTCATACACCAACCAAAAGCCGGAACTGCTATGCCGCAACGCTACATCAAGAAGATTCTCGATGCGCGCGTCTATGACGTGGCCATCGAAACACCCCTGACTGAAGCCCGTAGTCTGTCCAAGCGCTTTGGCAACAATATTCTGCTCAAGCGTGAAGACCTTCAGCCGGTGTTTTCCTTCAAGATTCGCGGTGCCTATAACCGGATTGCGCAGCTTTCCGAGGAGCAAAAGGCCAAGGGCGTGATCTGTGCCTCTGCCGGCAATCATGCTCAGGGCGTAGCGCTTGCGGCCAAGAACCTGGGTATCAAGGCGGTGATCGTGATGCCCCAGACCACGCCCGAGATCAAGGTGCGCTCTGTGCGTGACCATGGCGCCAAAGTGGTCCTGAAAGGCGACGCCTTCGACGAAGCCGCTGCTCATGCCCAGGAACTGATCGAAAAACACGGTTACACCTACATTCCACCGTACGACGATCCCGATGTGATCGCCGGCCAGGGCACGGTGGCCATGGAGATCATGTGGCAATTCAGCAAGCCTATCCACGCGATCTTTATTTGTGTTGGCGGCGGCGGGCTGATTGCCGGTATGGCTGCCTACATCAAGTACCTGCGCCCGGAGATCAAGGTCATCGGCGTTGAGCCGGAAGACTCCAACTGCCTGCAGGCTGCCATGAAGGCGGGCAAGCGGGTGGTGCTGGACGAAGTGGGCATCTTTGCCGACGGCGTGGCCGTGAAACAGATTGGCAAGCACCCCTGGGAAATCTGCAAGGACTATGTCGATGAGGTGATCACCGTATCCACCGATGAAATCTGCGCCGCCATCAAGGATGTGTTCGAGGACACTCGCTCCATCGCCGAGCCGGCCGGTGCCCTTGGCGTGGCGGGCATCAAGAAATACATCGAGCGGGAAAAGGTTGAGGGTGAAAACCTGATCGCCACCCTCAGCGGTGCCAACATGAACTTTGACCGTCTGCGTTATATTTCCGAGCGAACGGAAGTGGGTGAAAAGCGCGAGGCAATCCTGGCCGTGACCATCCCGGAAAAGCCGGGTGCCTTCAAGACCTTTATCAACGCCCTGCACAAGCGCAGCATCACCGAGTTCAACTACCGCTATGCGGATGCCACCAATGCGACGATTTTCGTGGGCATCCAGATTGCAGCGGGTGGCCACGGCCGTGAGGACCTGGTGCAAGACCTTCGGGAGAGCGGCTACTCGGTGGTGGACCTGACTGACAGCGACCTGGCCAAGCAGCACATTCGCCACATGGTGGGCGGTCACGCGCCGACCATCACCAACGAGAAAGTGTTCCAGTTCGAGTTTCCGGAGCGTCCGGGGGCGTTGCTGAAATTCCTGATGTCACTGGGTACCCGCTGGAATATCTCCATGTTCCACTATCGCAACCACGGCGCCGCCTACAGCCGAGTTCTGCTTGGTGCCCAGGTGGACGACGATGAGGTTCAGGATTTCGAGAAAATGCTGGATAAGGTCGGCTTCCGTTACGAAAACATGACGGACAATGAGGCTTATCAGCTGTTTCTTGGGCAGGGTAACGCGCGTTCGAGTTAACTCTGGGTAGGTCAGGGTCTGGTAGAGCTTTCCAAAACTGTGCGGAGCCATGGATGGCGGAGCCAAGCGTACAGGGACGTATCTACAGCGTGTTTTGGAAAGCTCTACCAGACCCTGGCCGGTCGCCGTACACAAAGCTTACCTAATTTTAATCTGTCAAAAATTGTAAAAACAAAGATAGGTGTTAGTCTTTCTCCTGATTCTTGAAAGCAAGAATAGCTCCCTGATTTACCAACACTTTCAAAACTGCATTTTGAGGAACCGAAGCCATGGGCGGCAAGCCTGACATCATCAAAGCCATTGTGCTCATTTTTGCCATCGGCCTTGTGATCACGGGTTTCACATCCATCCACGCTTCCGAAGACAAAGAGGCTCGAGCCGCCAATCTGGTTGGCTCCGTTCAGGTCATGGGTCAGCCGCTGAACCGGTAACGTCGCTTGTCTGTCACCACGCTGTGCAGGGGCACGTCCCAGGGCTCTGTTGGCAGCTTTTCCACTTTTTGAAAATCATGGGCCAGGCCAATCAGTTTCGGCGCCAGTCTTGGTCGTATCCGGCTAAAGGCAAAGGTTCGGTCATAGAACCCGCCTCCCATTCCCAGTCTTCCACCCTCTTCATCAAAGCCCACTAGCGGAAACAGTACCGCGTCCAGTGCCCAGGCCGGGCGGCGCAGGCCTTTGCTGAACGCCGGCTCGGGGATGCCAAAGCGGTTGGCGGTGAGTTCTACGCCGTCGTAGTAGGGGCTGAAAACCAGCCTGCCTTGGTGGATCGGATGAAGTACCGGCAGATAGAAGCGGATGCCTTTGCGACGGGCGATGTCCAGGTAGACGTGGGGATCAATTTCGCCATCGTTGGGCAGATAGATGGCAATGTGCCGTGCGCGGTGCAGGTCCGGATTTTTCAGAAGATTCAGTGCGAGGTATTCGGCAGCCTGTTGTTGCTGCTCAAAAGTCAGCTCCCGCCGATGTCGTCGCAGGGTTTTGCGAAGTGCGCTGCGTGAGAGGGTATCCGGATGGGTCTGGAACGGTTGAGGCTCGATAAACTGGCTCAAAATAAAGCTTCCCGGGCTGCCGTTATCGGATGTGGCCCTTGAACCCAAAGTTCAAGGTCGGTGGCCGCTGTGACATATTAGGCTTTCCCCTGTCGGGGACGTGCTCACAATGCCCTGAAGTAGCCACCTGGGTAGTGCGCATCGGCTCGAGGACGTATCCGACTATCCCGAACAGCCCAGGAAGTTAGGCTCATTATACGGGCAGTGTCGGGGCCGATTGCAACACCTGTCTGAGATTCTCTGCGGATTTAACGGCCCGATCCATCACCCAGGGCGCCGTCCAGTTTGTTGTCCATCGCCCGCAGCAGAGTGCTGGTAGCATCCGACATGGTGTCGCGCTCCAGCAGTTCGTGAGTAATGTTCAGAGCCGCCATGACGGCAATGCGTTCGGTGCCGAAAACCTTCCCGCCGGCACGGATTTCCCGCATTTTGCTGTCCAGGTGCCGGGCAGCGCGCAGCAAAGCCTCCTGCTCCTCCTCGGGGCAGGCGACCAGGTATTCCTTATCGAGGATCTTCACCTCAACCGTGGTGGATTGCTGTGCCATCAGTGATGCTCCAGGGCCCTAAGGCGGCTGATCATGGCTTCGATCTTGTGCTTCGCGTGATCGTTTTTCTGCACCAGCTGGGCCCGTTCCCGGTTCCAGTCATCCTGCAGTTCCCGCAATGTAGCGTTGTCCCGCTCAAGTTTCTGACAGCGTTCAATCAGCCTGTCCAGCTTGTCCGCTAATGCCTGTACTTCGGACTGTTCCATGACGTGTCCAGCAGTGGTTTGAGGATATTAAGCTCAACTATAAGTGTGGACGCTAAGTCGGTCAATTTACAGGCTTGTCATTGCGCTACCGGCGTGATGCCCATCACTGATCTGCGCCCTCGCCAAAGCCCAGTCGGCGGCTCTGGCGCCATGTGTTGAAGGCCGGGATCAGCGCCACTGCAAAGGCGGCAGCCGGAACCAGGGCCAGTAACGTCCATTCCTCGGGCGTCAATGGACGAAGTTCAATCTGCAGGCCATAGTTGGCCAGTAACCATGGGCTCGCCAGCGCAAGGCCCGCCATGCCAAGGGCCAGGGCCATCACGCAGGCTGTCAGGGCAAGAGCCACGCACTCCAGGATGTACAGGGAGGCAATCAACGCCGGAGAGGCACCGGTTGCCCTCAGCACCGCAATTTCATGGGCTCTCTGGGCCTGGAGGGTCAGAAGTACGGCAATCAGCCCGATCAGGCTGGTAATCACAACAAAACCGGTGATGCCCACCAATGCCCTCTCAAATTGGCCCATCAGACGCCAGAGTTCGCTCAGGGCAACACCCGGGAGGATGGCCGAGAGCGGCTCGCCGGCAAACTGGTTGATCTCCCGTTGTATCCGGAAGGTCAACACCTGCCGTTCGATGCCGATAAAGGCGGCGGTAATGGCGTCGGGTGTGAAATCGCGGCGTGCCGCCTGCTCCCGGGTGAGTGTCCGGCCTGGAATGGCGACTCCGGATTCCCAGCCCACGTGCATGGCTTCCATGCCATCCAGGCCGATGTACACCGCCTGGTCCACCGGGGTCCCGGTGGGCGCCAGGATCCCGGTAACGGTAAACGGCGTGTCGTCGTGGTTGGAGAAGCTGGTGCGACCGCCGCCGTGGGAAAGCACAATCTCCTCGCCCACCTGATGCGCCAGCGAACGGGCAACGCCCGCGCCCAGCACAACGTCAAAGACCCCTTCAAACCACTGGCCTTCTGCCAGTTCGAGTGGCAGATCGCGGCCGTAACGGAAGTGCTTCAAAAAGTTCTCGTCGGTCGCGACGACACGATTGCCGCGATAGCTGTCACCCAGGGAAATTGGTATCAGCCAGTCGAGGCGGGAATCCTCTTTCAGGCTCTGATAGGTCGACCAGCGAATGTTATTGGTGGCATCGCCAATATGAAACACGGTGTACAGCAGCAGGTTTAGCTGGCCACTTCGGGCTCCGACGATCAGGTCGGTACCGCTGATGGTGCTGGTGAAGGACTGTTTGACCTCCGTGCGCAGGTACTGGATGCCCAGCAACAGGGAAACACTCAGGGTCAGGGTCAGGCAGACCAGGGCCAGTACCTTTCTCCGGTGCCACAGGCTGGCCAGGGCCAGTGTCAAAGCGAGGCGCGCTTTCATGTGCGGTCACCTCGCAGTTCCAGATGATTACCAAAATGACGGGCGAGGGACTGGTCGTGACTGACGAACAGGACCGAAGTGTTGTGCCGGTGGGCGAGATGCAGAAGCAGTTCCAGGAACCGGTCACGGTTGTCAGTATCCAGTGCCGAGGTGGGCTCGTCCGCGAGAATCAGGCCGGGAGCTCCGATTAGCGCCCGGGCGGCGGCAATCCGTTGTTGCTGGCCAATGCTGAGGCGGGTGACTTTTCGCTGCCAGTGATCTTCGGGGATCGACAGGGCGGCAAGTAATCGCTCAGCTTCCTCTGGGGCGCCCGGTTCGGCGCGCTGTTTGCGCAATTCAGAGAGCCTGCAGGGTAGGGTGACATTGGCGCGGGTGTTCAGGTAGGGCACCAGATTGAACTGCTGGAAGATGACACCCATGTGGTCGGCCCGGAACTGGTCCCGGGCACCGGCGCCAAGTCGGTGTATATCTGTCCCGAGTACTCGAACAGAGCCAGTGTTCGGGCGAAGCATGCCTGCAAGAAGGCTGAGGAGTGTGCTTTTTCCGCTGCCGCTGGGGCCGTGCAGGAATAGATGGTCGCCACGTTTCAGAGTCATATCCGGAAAACTGAGGGGCGCCTGAACAGGGTCCCAGGAAAAGCCCAGCCCGCTGACTTCGATGGCGGTTTCAGCGTTCGGGGAACTGTTGCTGGTTGAGTCTGTCTTGCTGGTCATGTTGGTTGCTGTCTGCCCGGTGTATGATGGCGGTTTCCGTATTTCACTGTCAGGAGTCTGTGGTCCAATGATGTCTGCCCCGGCGCGTTTGCGCTTTGCGCTGCCCCCTCTCGCCGCGCTTGCCCTGGTGCTCTTGTTTCCGGCTTTTGGCCAGGCCGAAACCCGCGAGATCGACTGGCTTGAGCTTATGCCCGCCGAGGACCTGGCGCTGCTGGAGAATATGCCAGAGATTGAGCATGAGGGCGACGGCCCGCCACTTTTGCCGGACGAGATCATGACCGGTCGGGTTGTGCCGGAGATGGGCAATGTGGAAGGGCGCATCCCCGGTTTCGTGGTGCCTCTGAAGACAACCGAGGATATGCGCATACTGGAGTTCTTCCTGGTGCCCTACTACGGTGCCTGTATTCATGTGCCGCCACCGCCCCCGAATCAGATCATTCACGTCAAGTACAAGGAAGGTTTCACGCTTGAGGCCCTGTACGATCCGGTCTGGATCGAAGGCAAACTGGTGATCGACCGCACCGAGAATGACATCGGCACCTCTTCGTATTCTATGGTTGCAACCGGGGTTGAGCCCTACGAAGAATAAATGCTGTCATCGGGTGCGGAGCTCGAACGTGCTCTCCCCGTGGCCCAGCTGGGTCGATCCCTGGCCTTCTGACCAAACCCACTGAATGCCGAGATGTTCTATCCCGGAAAACCGTGTTGTAAGCGGTGTTACAAGCGATTGGGAGGCCTGCAGGCCGGAGCAGTTCAAGGTCTGGGTGACCTCGAAATCCGAGTGGGAGGATTCGTTCGGATGATCATGGTCATGCCCATCATTGTGTCCGTGATCGTCGCTGCCCGCCTGATGATGCACTACCGCATTCATGACGGTGCAGCTCCCCTCGCGAGTGTCCGCCAGTGGTGTTTGTCCAAGCCAGTTGGTCACCTGCTCAACGAGCGCCTTCTGCTCGTCAGAGCGGGCCCGATATTCGAATCCCAGCAGGTTGTAGGCCGGCGATGTGAATATGAGATCAATCTGCTTTCCCTCCTGTGCCAGTTGCAGTTCGGCATGACCGTGCTGGTGAGCGCCGGGGTTGTCGCTGGCAAACGTGGCACTGGCGGTCAGGATGGTCGCGGCCAGGAGAGCGTTGGTTGCCCTTGATAAAGTCATGGTAAGGTCTCTCGGTCTGAATTGTTACGTTATAACATATTGTTCGGTCCCCGGATAGAAATCAACAGGCAGTGCCTTGGCACGGCCTGAATGCTAGGATAGAACCCTAATCCATCAACACAGGATCCGCCTGTTTCATGTCAGAAACCGACACTTCCGGTGCTGCCCGGGCCGCAGAATTCGAGCGCTGGGCCAACGTCTTTACCGCTCACAAGGCATTCAGTCACCCCTCCGAGTTGCATGGCGCCCTCTGTGGTCGCCTGGCGGCCGGGTCCCGTATTGAGGAGCCGGAATGGCTGGCAATGGTGTGTGGGCACATGGGGCTGGCTGAAGATGCGGCCGAGGAGTCTGACGATCTCGCTCCGTTCATGAACCGGGCTTATGAGCAGACTCTGGAGCTCTTGAAATCGGCCGACATGAGTTTCCATCCTTTACTGCCGGATGACGACTACGCGATCGAGCAGCGTCTTGAGGCCCTGGTTTCCTGGGTTCGTGGCTTTCTTGAGGGCATGGCACTGTCGGCCGGCGAGTCGCTTGGCCAGGCGCCGGACGAAATCCGCGAGCTGATCGAGGATATGGTGGCTATCAGTCAACTCTCCGAAGAGGAAGAGGCTGACGACGAAAGCGAGCAGCAGTTGCTGGAAATTACCGAGTACATCCGGCTGGGGGCGCTCGCCGTGTTTACCGAATTCAATGCCCCCGAACCGCCGAAGTCTGATTCGCCGACCCTGCACTGAGCCGGGTCCTGATTGCAGGAGAGACTATGAACTCCATGATTCCCGTAAAGGAGTTTGCCGAGCGCCGTCGCAAGCTGATGGAGCGTATGGCGCCGGACAGTATTGCGATTATCCCGGCCGCTCCAGAGCGTGTCCGTAACCGGGATGTGCTGCACCCGTTTCGCCAGGACAGTGATTTTCATTACCTGTCCGGTTTTGGCGAGCCGGAGGCGGTACTGGCCCTGATTCCGGGGCGTGAGCACGGGGAATCGGTTCTGTTCTGCAAGGAACGTAACCCGCAGAAGGAACTCTGGGACGGTTTTCTGGTTGGCCCGGAGGGCGCTATCGAACGCTATGGCCTGGACGACGCGTTTCCGATTGCCGACATCGACGACATCCTGCCGGGTATGATTGAAGGCCGCAGCCGGGTTTACTACCCCCTGGGCAAGGACGATCATTTTGACGCCCGGGTCATGGACTGGGTGAAGATGATTCGCAGCAAGGTTCGCAGTGGCGCCCATCCGCCCGGCGAATTCGTCGCCCTGGAGCACCTGCTTCACGATCTGCGACTGTACAAAAGCGCCAATGAGATCAAGATCATGGCCAAGGCGGGCCAGATCAGTGCCGAGGCCCATTGCCGGGCCATGAAGCGCGCCCGCAAGGGCGGCTTCGAGTACAACCTCGAGGCCGAACTGATCCACACGTTTATGGAGCATGGCGCACGGTCTACGGCCTATCCCTCCATCGTGGGCGGGGGCGCCAATGGCTGCATTCTGCATTACATCGAGAACAGTGCGCCACTGAAGGACGGCGATCTGGTACTGATCGATGCCGGTTGTGAATACCAGTGCTACGCTTCTGACATCACTCGCACCTTCCCGGTCAGTGGAAAGTTCAGCAATGAGCAGCGCGCTCTGTATGAGGTGGTTCTGGCAGCGCAGTACCGGGCTATTGAGGCGGTTTCGCCGGAAAATCACTGGAACCGGCCCCACGAGGCGGCGCTGGAAGTGTTGACCCAGGGCCTGATCGATCTGGGGCTGCTGTCCGGCACGGTGGAAGATGCCATTGCCAACGAAGCCTACAAACCCTTCTTCATGCACCGCACCGGCCACTGGCTGGGGCTGGATGTGCACGATGTGGGCGACTACAAGGTCGGTGATGCTTGGCGTCAACTGGAGCCCGGAATGGCCCTGACGGTTGAACCGGGGTTGTATATTGCGCCGGATAATACCGACGTGGATGAGAAGTGGCGCGGCATCGGCATCCGCATCGAAGACGATGTGGTGGTGACCAAAGACGGCTGTAGGGTCCTGACCGATGGGGTGCCGAAAACCATTGCCGAAATCGAAGCCCTGATGGCGGACTGACTCCCTGTGACCAAGCCCGATACCGATCTGATCATTGCCGGTGGTGGCCTCGCCGGAGCGACCCTGGCGCTGGCGCTGGCACGCATGGTGCCGTCGCTCCATGTGACGGTGGTCGAGGCGTTTCCGCTCTCACCCGATGCCCTGCCGGACAGCTACCAACCCAGCTATGACGCCCGCTCCACCGCGCTGGCCTGGGGCTCCCGATTGATCTTTGAAGAGCTGGGGCTCTGGAACCGGCTCGCCGAGCACGCCACGCCCATCGAACACATTCATGTTTCGGATCGCGGGCATTTCGGTGCCACACGTTTGCATGCTGCCGAGCATGGTCAGGCGGCGCTCGGGTACGTGGCTGACAATCGCTGGATGGGGCTGTGCCTGATGCGCGAGCTTCTGGAAACCAATGTGCAGTGGCGGGCACCGGCAGAAGTGACAGATATGACGCCTGTTCCCGGCGGCGTCCGGGTCCGGCTGTCGGAGAACGGTGAAGATGTCCCGGAACTGACAGCCCGCTGCCTGGTGGTCGCGGATGGCGGTCGCTCCGGGCTTCGGGAAAAACTCGGCTTCAGGCCTGATCGTCACAGCTATGGCCAGAACGCCCTGATCGCCAATGTCTCCACCAGTGACAGCCACGGATTCACTGCCTTTGAACGATTTACCGATGCCGGTCCCATGGCGCTTTTGCCCCATGGTTCTCCCGCCCGCGCCGGGCACCAGTCGGCTCTGGTCTGGACGTTGTCGGATGAAGCATTGCAGGAGGTTCTCGAACTTCCCGACCCCGAAAAATGTCGCTGGCTCCAGGACCGGTTTGGCTGGCGTCTGGGGCGGTTTACCCGAATTGGTACCTGCCACCATTACCCGCTGACCCTGACCACGGTGGACGAGCCTGTGCGCCCCGGGGTCGCGCTGGTGGGCAATGCCGCCCATGCCCTGCACCCGGTGGCCGGGCAAGGGTTCAACCTGGCGCTGCGAGGGCTGATGACACTGGTTGAACAGTTCCGGCTGGCGGAAGAGCAGGGCAGATCCATTGGCGATCTCGAGGTTCTCACGCGCTATCAGGCGCTCCATCGCCAGGATTGGCAGCAGACGGTGCGCTTCTCCGATTCGCTGGTGCGTTTGTTCGGGCACTCGATGCTGCCGGTAACCGCCGCCCGAGATGCCGGATTGGTGGGTCTTGATCTGTTGCCGGGCGCAAAACGCTGGTTTGCACGCAAGGCCATGGGCCTGGGCGGTCGCCGGGCGGTAATTGACCGGCCCGGAAACCTGAGCCGGGAGGTGTCAGGTCATGAATGAAGAGAAAACCTTCGATATTCTGGTAGCCGGCGGTGGCATGATCGGCTCCGCCCTGGCTCTCGGGCTCTCCCGTCAGGGCTGGCAGGTGGCGCTGGTGGAGGGCTCCGATCACGAAACACTTGTTCAGGCGCCGCAGCCGGCCACCAATGTTGCCGATTTCGAGCCTCGGGTCAGTGCCATTTCGGTGGCCAGCCAGCAGCTGTTGGAGCAACTCGGAGTCTGGTCCGAGGTGACCGCCGGTCGACACTGTCCTTATCAGACCATGACAGTCTGGGATGGGGATGGCACGGGGCGCATACAGTTCGAGGCCGCCGAGCTACAGGCGAGGGCCCTGGGGACCATTGTTGAGAACCGCAGCATCGTGCGGGCGCTGTTCGAGGCCCTTGAGCAAAGCCAGGTTGAGCTGATTGAGGGCGTAAGGATTACTGGCTGCAAACGGGCGTCTGAGGGTTACACCCTCGAGCTGGAGGATGACAGATCCCTGTCCGCCAAATTGCTGGTGGGCTGTGACGGGGCCAATTCCCGTCTGCGTCAGTGGGTGGGGTTGCCCACCCGCGAATGGGACTACGACCAGCAGGCCATTGTGTGCACGGTGCGAACCACCCAGAGCCACCGTTTCACCGCCTGGCAGCGGTTTTCAACCAGCGGGCCGCTGGCGTTTCTGCCCTTGCTGCCCGAATCCGGCGATGAGCATTTCTGTTCCATTGTCTGGTCCCAGGATACCGGGGAAGCCCGGCGTCTGATGGCCCTGGACGACACTGAATTTGCCTCTGAACTCGAACGGGCCATCGAGCGCGAGCTGGGATCGGTGGAAACCGTCTCCAGCCGGTTTGCCTTCCCGCTTCGCCAGCGCCACGCGAAAGACTACGTAGCTCCCGGCTTTGCCCTCGTTGGTGATGCGGCCCATACCATTCATCCGTTGGCGGGACAGGGAGCCAATCTGGGCTATGGTGATGTACGGGCGATGCTTGACGAGCTGTCTCGGGCGAAAAAAGCAGGCCTGAATCCAGCCAATGAGCTGGTCCTGGCGCGCTACCAGCGCCGCCGAAAAGGCGAAAATCTGGCCATGATGGCCGCCATGGAGGGCTTCAAGCAGCTGTTTGCCCGTGATGAGCTACCGGTTCGCTGGCTGCGCAATACCGGCCTGCGCTGGCTCAATCAGCTGGGCCCGGTGAAAAATCGAATTGCTGCCGAGGCCATGGGCCTCAACGGCTGAACAGAAAAGGAATTTTTCAATGGCAGGAAGCAGTCTCCTGGTTCTGATTGATGACATTGCCACCGTGTTGGACGATGTCGCCCTGATGACCAAAACCGCCACCAAGAAAACTGCGGGTGTTCTCGGTGACGACCTGGCCCTCAACGCCCAGCAGGTAACTGGCGTGAAACCCGCGCGGGAGTTACCCGTGGTCTGGGCTGTCGCCCGGGGGTCGATGATCAACAAGGCCATCCTGGTGCCGGCGGCCGTTGCGATCAGTTTTTTCATGCCCTGGCTGGTCACGCCATTACTGATGCTCGGCGGTGCCTTCCTGTGTTTCGAGGGTTTCGAGAAACTGGTGCACAAGTTTCTGCATCGGGAGGAGGATCAGAAGCGCAAAGGGGAGCTGCATGAGGCCCTGAAGAATCCGGAAGTGGATCTGCGGGCAATCGAGAAGGACAAGATCAAGGGTGCAATCCGCACCGATTTCATCCTGTCTGCGGAGATTATCGCCATCACCCTCGGAACGGTAACGACCCAGACCATCGGCATGCAGTTCATGGTGCTGGCGGTGGTTGCCATCATGATCACGGTCTTTGTCTACGGTCTGGTGGCGGGGATCGTGAAACTGGACGATGGCGGTCTCTACCTCAGCCAGCAAGAGAACCCGGTGCTTCAGCAATTGGGTTCAGGCATTCTCTGGCTGGCCCCCTATCTGATGAAGACACTCTCCATTCTGGGCACTCTGGCAATGTTTCTGGTGGGCGGTGGCATTCTTACCCACGGGCTGACTCCGGTATACGACGCCATTCATCATTTTGCCGAGGGTTTCAGCGGTGTCGCTGGTCTGCTCGTGCCAACGATAGCCAATGGTCTGTTCGGAGTGTTGGCTGGCGCGCTACTGGTGGCCCTTATCACCCCGCTGACCCGATGGTGGCAAGCGCGGAGCGCCTGAGCAATCCCGATATTAAAGGCAGGCGTCGAACAGCCGGCTGATCAGCACCGGTACCGCCGTTTCCACCCGCAGAATGCGGGGACCAAGGTGCACACTCTGGCAACCGGCTTCTTCCAGTTTGCCCACTTCGTAAGCCGTAAACCCCCCCTCTGGGCCAATACAGAGTACCGTCGGCTTGTTCAGGTGAACCGGACAGGGGGTGTTGGTGCCAGGGTGCGCCACCAGGGCCTGCTTGTTTGCCAATAGCGCTGGCAGCTCATCTTCCACAAAGGGTTTGAACAACTTGCGGATCTGCACCCGGGGCATCTGGGTATCTTTCGCCTGTTCCAGCCCGAGAGTGAGGTTCTCCCGGAGTTGCTCCTCTGACAACCATGGCGTTTGCCAGAAGCTTTTCTCCACCTTGTAACTGTTGATCAGCCAGAGGTCTTTCACCCCCAGCGCGGCGCAGGTTTGCAGGATGCGGCGGAACATTTTCGGCCGGGGCATGGCCAATACCAGGGTGAGCGGCAGTGGAGCAGGAGGGGGCTGGTTCAGCGTGACCTTGAGTTCCGCCTCGCTGTCGGTCAGTCGGACGACCTCACCGGTTCCCATTGGGCCGCCCGCCCGGCCCACCGGCACCGTATCGCCTTCAACGATTTTTACAACGGACTGCAGGTGGGTCAGACGTCGGCCACGCAAGACGGCCCGGTCCGGCGCTACAAAATCCTCGTCAAACAGTAACGCCAGATTCATCCGCCGGTAGGCTCATCGCTGTCCGGGTCTGCCACTTCCCGTTTTGCCAGCCGCCCGAACAGGATGCCGATCTCGAACAGGATCCACATGGGTACGGCCAGAAGGGTCTGGGAGATGATGTCAGGCGGGGTCAGCAGCATGCCGATGATAAAGCAGCCCACCACCACATAGGGGCGTTTGGCCGCCAGATCCGCCGGGGTAGTGGCACCGGTCAGAATCAACAGAACGGTGGCGATCGGAATCTCAAAGGCGACACCGAACGCAAAGAACATCTTGAGCACGAAATTGAGGTAGCTGGTGATGTCCGGTAATTCGACGATGCCTTCCGGCCCTATGGCGGTGAAGAACCCGAACACCAGCGGGAAAACCACATAATAGGCAAACGCCGCGCCCGCATAGAACAGGATCACCGAGGTAAACAGCAGCGGAAAAGCCAGCCGTTTTTCATGGGCGTACAGGCCCGGCGCAATAAAGCTCCAGAGCTGGTAGAGAATGATCGGGATGGCGGCGAACACCGCCAGCACCAGGGCCAGCTTCAGTGGTGCGAAGAAGGGCGAGGTCACGTCGGTGGCGATCATGGTCTGGCCAACGGGCAGCAGGGAGCGGATGGGCTCTGATAGAAACAGGTACAGCTCGTTGGCAAACGGATAGATGGCAGCGAAGCAGACCAGCACCGCAAGAACCATCTTCAGAAGGCGATTACGCAGTTCGAGCAGATGCTCGATCAGTGGCATTTCCTGCTGTTCCGGAGGCAGCTGGTTGCCGTCGGGTTTTGCATTCATGAACGATTATCCGGCGGACTTTGCGGGGGTTCGCTTTTTGGTTGTTCGTTTCCGGCAGAGCCGGAAGCTGGCGTCTGCGGGGCATCACTGGCAACAGACTGATCCTGTGCCGGAGCCCCGGAGGCCTCTGTCTGGCCGGACACACGTCGTGTCGCCGGTGCTGGCCGTGGCTTCTGGGTCTCGTTCTCGGGCAGGATCATATGCTCGTATTTTTTAGCCTCGTCCAGGGCGCCACGCACCGTTTTCTGCACGTCGTCCAGGCCAACATCCCCAGCCTTGCGAAGCTCCTCGCGGAGCTCATCGGCTTTCAGTTGCCGGTCCAGTTCCGAGGTGAACTGGCTGACCATGCGCCGCGCGCCACCCACCCAGCGGCCCGCAGCGCGGGCAGCCGTGGGCAGGCGCTCGGGGCCGAGCACCAACAGCGCGATGACGCCGCAGATCAGCAGCTCAAGAAAGCCGATATCGAACATTCAGCCTGGTCTCAGCTGTGGGACTTGTCCCGGGGCTTGTCTTCGGCCGCGGCCTGTTGTTGCGGCTGCTCGTTTTCCTTGCCTTCCAGGGATTCCTGGTTCTCGGCCTTGGAGTCCTCATCGTTCATGGACTTCTTGAAGCCGCGAATGGCACCACCGAGATCGCTGCCGATGTTGCGCAGTTTCTTGGTTCCGAACAACAGAATGACAATGCCGAGTACGATAAGTAATTGCCAGATGCTGATACCCATTACGGGGTCCTCGTTTTAATGTTTCTGTTCAATGACATTGTACGTTACCAGAACGGCTACGCGGAAACCCCTTTAGAGGTACTACCGCTTACCTGTCCCGTGACGCTTTTTCTTCCAGGCCTGACAGGTCGAACCGACTGGCCAGCTCATCCAGGATGTCTTTCGGGCCGAGACCCAGTCTCGACAGCATCACCATGCTGTGAAACCAGAGGTCAGCGGTTTCGTATACCACGTCCCGGGTTTCACCGGAGTGTTCTGCGTCCTTGGCGGCCAGCAGGGTCTCCGTGCACTCTTCCCCCACCTTTTCCAGGATCTTGTTCAGGCCCTTGGCGTGGAGGCTGGCTACGTAGGAGGTTTCCGGGTCTGCTTCTTTCCTGGCTTCCAGAACCCTCGCCAGGTTTTCCAGTACATCGCTCACTGTCCGTACTCCTCAGTTGCTGCCGTAAATAGAGCCTGGATCCTTGATCACCGGGTCAACGCTGAGCCACTGACCGTCTTTCAGGGTCCGGTAGAAGCAGCTGCGTCTGCCAGTATGGCAGGCGATGCCGCCTTTTTGTTCCACTTTCAGCAGGATGACGTCCTCGTCGCAGTCCAGTCGAATGTCCCGAATAACCTGTTGGTGCCCCGAGGTTTCCCCCTTGCGCCAGAGCTTGCCCCGGGATCGCGACCAGTAAACAGCCTGGCCTTCTTCAGCGGTCAGCCTGAGCGACTCGCGGTTCATCCAGGCCATCATCAGGATGTCGCCGGTGTCAGCGTCCTGGGCGATGGCTGGCACCAGGCCATCCTCTGTCCAGCGAATGGTTTCCAGCCAGTCAGGGTTCTCGACGTTATCCGAGCTATTTTGCATTTTTGTGAATCCTGAAATCTTGATCGGTTATCGGCTGCCCCGGAGCATGATTCCGCCAGCGATGGCAAACAGGGCCCAGCTCCATCCTGGCACGCTTTCAAGCCACTGCCGGCCTTCGGGCTGGGTGCCCAGAATACCCGCTGCAATAAGAAGCGCCGCCAGGGTGGCACGTCGCCAGCGCCGCTCGGTGCGGACCTGCTGCTCGCGGAGCAACTCCAGTGTAGCCCGGTTCTGGGGCTCGGTGGGGCCGGCCTGCCGCAGTTGCAGGAGGGCATCGTGCACCAGTTGAGGCATTTCCGGCGACTGTTCCAGCCAGGACGGGAGGTGCGACTGCAGCGACTTGATCAGCCCGGAGGGACCAATCCGCTTGCGCATCCAGGTTTCAAGGTAGGGTTGCGCGGTACTCCACAAGTCCAGATCCGGATAGAGCTGTCGACCCAGGCCCTCCACGTTCAGCAGGGTTTTCTGCAGCAAAACAAGCTGGGGTTGCACTTCCATGTTGAATCGCCTGGCCGTCTGGAACAGGCGCAACAGGAAATGGCCGAACGAGATGTCCTTCAGGGGCTTCTCAAAAATGGGCTCGCACACTGTACGAATGGCCGCCTCAAACTGGTTCACCGGGGTATCCGGTGGCACCCAGCCTGACTGGATATGCAGCTGCGCAACCTGCCGGTAATCCCGGCGGAAAAACGCCAGAAGGTTGCGGGCCAGATAGCTCTGGTCATCCGGTGCCAGGGTCCCGACAATGCCGAAATCGATGGCGATATAACGCGGATCGGCAGGATTGGAGGTGTCCACGAAAATATTGCCGGGGTGCATGTCGGCGTGAAAGAAGCTGTCACGGAAGACCTGGGTAAAGAAAATCTCCACGCCTTTTTCGGCCAGTACCTTCATATCGACACCGGCGGCTTTCAGGGCGGCGGTATCTGCAATGGGGATGCCGTGAATCCGCTCCATCACCAGCACCGATTTACGGGTATAGTCCCAGTCGATAAAAGGGATATAGATCAGCGAGGAGTTTTCGAAATTCCTGCGCAGCTGGCTGGCGTTGGCGGCTTCGCGCTGAAGGTCCAGCTCATCGTGAATGGTGGAATCATAGTCGGCCACCACTTCCACCGGGTGCAGGCGTTTGCCCTCGGACCAGTACTTTTCCAGAAGGCCGGCCATCAGGTACATCAGGGCCAGGTCCTGGCGGATGACCCTCTCAATGCCGGGGCGCAGTACTTTCACCACCACTTTCTGACCGTTGGGCAGAGTGGCAGCGTGCACCTGGGCAACCGATGCCGAGGCAAGCGGGTCCGGACTGAATTCGGCAAACAGGTCCGAGACCGGGGCGCCGAGGGAGGTTTCGATAATGCCCCGGGCCTCATCACTCGGGAACGGAGGTACCCGGTCCTGAAGGTTTTTCAGGGATTCGGCCATGTCGTCGGGCAGCAGATCCCGGCGGGTGGAGAGAATCTGGCCGAACTTCACGAATACCGGGCCCAACTCTTCCAGTGCCAGCCGCAGGCGGTCGCCCCGGTCGAGTTTGGGTTTGGGGAACAGGTGCCAGGGCGCCAGCAGGAAAAACACCTTCAGGGGCGCAGGCAGTTCGGCGATTGGCAGGAACGTGTCCAACCGATAGCGGCAGAATACCCAGGCGATTCGAAACAGGCGTTGCAGGCGGGTCACGGGTTCTCCGGTTCGTCAGTCTTGCCGCGGTTTTCAACCAGGTTCAGCCGGGCTTCCAGTCTTTCGGTGCGCAGGCTCAGTTCGTCGATGTCATCGAATGTGGCTTCCAGTTCCCGTCGCCCGGGCAGGGCACGACTTTCTTCGTGCACGTACTCCTCGATATTGGCGTTCATGGACTGAAAGGCCTGACGGCTCCACCGGATGGCGCCGCGGATTCGTTGCCCCAGAAAGTGCGCTGGCACATCGCCGATATGCCGGGCCATGGCGGCTTCCCAGTCCGGGTCAAGCTGGTTCAGGGCGCGCTGCAGTTGGTGGGCCAGCGCTGTATCGCCCGTCACTTCCAGGCGGCCATCGGCAAAGACCCGGTCATCACCGGTCGCCAGCGCGGCAAAGGCGATGGGTTTGCCGGTAATCTCAAGGGCCGGCTGGTCGGCCGGTTGGCTGCCCACCCGAACGCGGTCTCCGGCGCGGTCCAGGGTGTAGGTCAGGGGAACCGGATCGGTGATATTGAACTGCACCGGGCCCGCCAGTGCTTCCATCAGGGCATGATGCCCCGCCGGATCCAGTTCCAGCGCCCGGTTGAGGGCACTTTCCAGGATCGCGGAGACAGCGGAAAGCAGGGTGGGGCCGGGAAACATCAGGGCTTGATTCCCACATGCAGGGCGACAATGCCGCCGGTCATGTTGTAGTACTTGCAGTTCACCAGGCCCGCATTCTCCATCATGCCCTTGAGGGTGTCCTGGTCGGGATGCATGCGGATGGATTCGGCCAGGTACTTGTAGCTTTCACTATCGCCAGCAATAAGCTGGCCCATCAATGGCAGAGCGGAAAACGAGTAAGTATCGTAGGCTTTGCTCAGCAATGGATTGGTCGGTTTGGAGAATTCCAGGATCATCAGTTTGCCACCGGGCTTGAGGACCCGGGTCATGTCGCGCAGGGCCTGGTCCTTGTCGGTGACATTGCGCAGACCAAAGGCGATGGAGACCGCATTGAAGTTGTTGTCCGGGAACGGCAGGTGCTCGGCGTCCGCCTGCACATACTCAATATTGCCGGCGTAGCCACGATCGGTCAGTCGGCTGCGTCCCACCTGGAGCATGGAGGCATTGATGTCGGCCAGCACCACCTTGCCGGATGGCCCCACCAGATCGGAGAACTTCATGGTGAGGTCGCCGGTGCCGCCGGCAATATCCAGCACCTGGTGGCCGGGCCTTACCCCGGACAGCTCAATAGTAAAGCGTTTCCAGAGCCGGTGGATCCCCATGGACATCAGGTCGTTCATGAGGTCGTATTTGCCCGCCACACTGTGGAATACCTCGGCCACCTGGCTCGCCTTCTGGCTTTTCGGCACATTGCGGAACCCAAAATGGGTGACGTCATCCTGGCCGTTATTGCCAGTGGCCTGGTTGGCTGGCGTTTGCTGCTCGCTCATGAAAGATGTCCTGTCAGAATGTCGGGTAGGGATGAGCCATTACTGGCTCATCCCCCCTCAGAACCGTACGTGCGAGTTTCCCCGCATACGGCTCAAGCCTATTGAAGTCAGAGATTCATCTGACCGGCGTACTTTTCTTTAATGGAACGCATTCTAATGCCGCTCCACTTCAGAGTCACCTTTACACCGCCCCGGCTGTGGACCTGGGCATGGCAATTGGGGTGCAGGAGTACCCGGTTCTGTAAGGTATCTGGTCCGCCGTCCACACGTCGAATGACGTGATGGTCGTGCCAACCAGTCTCCTTTGTCACCGGGTGACCGCAAAGTGCACAGACTCCTTTTTGCCTGATGTACAGGCTCCTGATCTGTTTGCGGAAACGCAGTTTATGCTGCTGCCGCTGCACTCTGAGAGTTTCCCACTTTAGTTCATGCTCCGCGTCGTAGGGCTGATAATCAACCGGCAGACGTTTATGGCGCACTATGGGCGTTCCGGGAAGGTGATATAGCTCCCGGTAGGCCCGTTCCCCTTTGCGGTTCGTGTAAGGGTGCGCGAACACCCGCGTCCGCCCGCCTATGTGATGGAAGTATTTCTTCCTGATCCAATTAGCGGACTTCTTTGGATGCCTGCGCTTTGCCCACCTCCAGAGTCGCCAGAAAATAAGATTCTCCAGCTTACTGAAGGTTTTCTTAGCCACCACTGGGGAATGGTAATTTGCCCATCCCCGCAGTATCGGGTTCAGTTGTGCGATTAGAGCCTCTTGCGTCAGCGCGCCGCTACCTTTTATGACCTCGCTCACTCGTTGGTAAAACGCTTGCGCGTTTTTCTTAGAGGGCTTGATCAGTAGCTTTGGCTTCCGATAAGGCGATTTCGGCACATACTTTCTGAAATTCCAGCCCAGAAAGTCGAACCCATCGACGATGTGAGTCAGGTGCGTTTTTGCCCGGGAAAGTTCGACTCCGCGCTCAGCGAGGAATCGTTCTATCCACGGTCTGACAACTTCCTCCAGCAGTACTTTGGACTCTGCTAGTACCACGAAATCATCCGCGAACCTAATCACTTGTATGCGCGTCTTTCGGGCCTTGGTTTTGCCCAACAACTCCGCCAAGTAGCGTTTTAGTTGGACCTCCAGACCGTTTAAGGTGGCATTTGCCAAGCAGGGCGAGATAATTCCACCCTGTGGTGTTCCCGCTGTGGTAGCCGAGTACTGTTGCCGGTCAATCACCCCGGCTTTCAACCACTTTCTCAGCATCATCTTGTCCATACAGACGTTACGACTCAGCCAGTCATGGTTGATATTGTCAAAGAAGCCCTTGATGTCTGCTTCCAGGATCCACTGAGCCCCGGTTTGTGGGGCAAGTAGGTGGAAGAGCTCTGTCATCGCATCGGCCGTCGAACGATCGGGGCGAAACCCATAGGATTTCGGATCGCTCGTCGTTTCAACAACGGGCTCAAGGGCCAGGAGATGCAGCGCCTGCATAGCACGGTCCAGCATAACTGGTATGCCAAGCGGGCGTTTCTCATTCCTGCCCGGCTTCGGTATCCATACCCGCTTTAGGGGTTTGGGCCGGTAGCCGCGCGTCTCTGACAACGTTTTTACAGCACACGCCTTGGCATTGGGCGTGCCCCAGGTGATACCGTCGACCCCGGGCGTCTTCTTGCCCTGGTTCTCGGTCACTCGTTTGACGGCTAGACATCGACCGTTGAACGAGCTGACTAATAGCCGTTGGAGGCGTTTAACCCTCCGCCAGTCTTCGTCCTTTGTCGCCTGCGCGATTCTCAACTGCGTTTTTCGAACAGCGGTTTCCACCTTGGCCCAAGGAATGCTCTGCCACGATGTAGCCCCGCTGCCGGAAGACGCAGACTTTTCTGGGTAGACCAGATCCGTATTCATACTGTCCTCCTAGAGGGAGTTAATGGGTCCTCCGGAGGCAGCCGTCCCCCGAGGGGGCTGACTACCCCCTCGGGATGGTTTTTTTCACTCCTCGCCGAAATCGGCAAGTGTTGTCACGCCAATAGACCAAACGCACGTGGGCCATGGTTTCCCATGACGGCATGTTTCAGCCGCTATGCCAGCGATTACAGCCGACCGTTTGCTTCTTGCGCTTTCCTACTCCTCACTCTGATCAGCGTTGCTTGCGCTTCGCCTGCCCAGAGTTGGGCCAGAGGTCAGGGTTTACACGTTCCCTGCCTGCCACCTTATTCACCCTTTAGGTTCCATCTATCCACCGGCGGTTGTTCGGTACCGCATCATTAGTTCAGACAATGATGACCAACCGCGTTGCCGATTTTGGCTGAGGCCGATAATCGCCGTAGGCCCGTCAATACTGACGATGGTTCGAGCGATGATTCACTTGTGTTAACCATGGGATGAAGTCACTAGTCACACCGGCTCCGTGCGATTCGGAGTCGATATCCATCTCGTCGCCGAGGCGAACAATCCCGAAGGAGTGCGACATTGTCGGACGGGCTTCACACCATCGGGTTGGCCCCGATCGCATGCCGTCTTAGTGAACTCGCAGGTACATGCGAGGATCCGATACCTATCGTCAGAGGGACGGTAGGCCGGACATTGGCAGGCAGAGCTTTCGCTCCGCGTGTTGGATACCAAGCACTCAAGTCTCGCGACTTTAGAGACATTGCACTCAGTAACCCGTGTGGAGAACCACGAAACCCAGGAGGGTCGTGTTTCCCCTCAGGGTTTGTGCTCTGTAACAACTCTTTACAAAAAGTTGTTCTGCAGCTTGAAGAAAACACCCAAAATCGATCAATTTTTGATCAAAATTCTGTGGCTTTCTCTCTGATCGGATGAACCGATAGTTTTTCTGAGCTATACGCCCAGTATAGCTCTACAGCTATGCTTGATGTGCTGGTTTGGAGCTATTTCATTGAAATATCATGAAATAACTGTGATTCCAAGGTCAGCTACCTCCAGCCACACGACACGATTCGTGTCGCACCTGAACCCCGTATTCTAACCGCTGACGGGGTTGCTACAAGGGTGGCGGTGAGTTAAATAGCGCCCTAAACTGTAAATTCGTCCAAATCCGGGAGAAATCATTTTCATGTCCGTTATTGATGTACACCGCCCGCACACCCTGGATAAAGAACATGCCAGAGAGGCAGCCGAAACCCTGGCCAAAGATCTCTCCAGCCAGTTCGACGTGCATTACCAGTGGGAAGGCGACCACCTGAAATTCAAGCGCAGCGGCGTCAAGGGACACCTGAACATTACCCCGACGGATCTGCACATTCATCTGGAACTGGGCATGATGTTACGGCCCTTCAAATCCCGGATCGAGCAGGAAATCCACTCCCAGCTGGACCAGATCATCAAGGCCTGAGCCATCCGTTCCCGTTGACTCAGAGGTTGTCAGGCAGGCTGAACGGGTCCGGGTGATGGTTGAGGATGTTGCGCATCACCTGCTGTTCCCGGGACACCAGCCGATCGATCAGTAACTCCACATTGTCCATCTTCCGGAAGGCGGAATAGCCCCGGTGCAGGAAGCTGTGCAGATCCGTAAGGTCGGCCATTTCCGCCGGGCCCCGGGTCATCGATAGCAGCCAGCCCAGAGTGCGGTTGCGGACATAGCGATCTAGCTGCTGGCCGACGTCAGCTACCAGGGAAATCTGCTTTTCCCGCTGATCCAGCAACCTGCTCTCGCGGTAGACGGCGCAGTAGTCCTGAGTGGTCAGGGACTGGGCGGCTACGCCCTGCTGGTTCAGCAACTCGGCAAGCTCAAGGTCCAGCCGCTGGGTGATCAGGTTCAGCTCCACCAGCCCGGCAAACGTGTCCAGCAGATTATCCGGCAACCATTTCACCATCTTGGGAAAAACGCGATCGATATTGTCATCCCGGTGGGTCATTCCGGCGGGTGCGTAAAGATCGGTCAGCAGGAACTCCAGGCCGTGATGGTAGCCGGGGTGGTGGTACAGGTCTTCGTGGGTTGTCTTCAGCCGCCTCGCCTGCCAGTCAGCAACGTGGCAAGCAGTCTCGAGCAGTGGATGCTCGGCTTTCAAGTGCCGGAAATCATGGTAGTCCAGCAGCAGTTGTTGCAGCCGGCGAGCGCTTTCGGTACGGGTTTCGGTAGCGACGAGGCGCTCACGGTACATGGGCGAGGGCTCCACTAAACCTGAAGAAAGGGGCGTAGTTTAGCGGAGCTGCGACGGTCTTGCAGCAAGGCACTACCGGGGAAACTAACCCTGTGCAGCGGCTGGCAGCGACTCGAAACCCGGGACCCATTCCTTGCTGTCCAGGGTAATAAAGTGGCTCGGCGCCTCGGTTTCCACGATTCTCATGGTGGTCGGGCTCTGGCGGGCACTGGCCAGCATGGAGGAGCGATCGAGAATGCGGTCCACCGCAGGAATCAGGAAGGTGCCGTGACGTACATGGCCGTACACGCTGGTGTCTGTCCGTGCCATCCAGTCCATGATGTTCTCGATGTTGCGGACAATGGTCAGATGATCCTTGGTGGCGGAGAATAGTTTGCTGAGCAACTGCTTCTTGCGCGGGTTCATCTTGCCAAAGAAGGTCTGGCCGTAGGCCGACGAAGGTGCGCTGTTAATCAGGCGGATCAGCCAGGGCCACATGCCATGGCTTACCGGTTCGAGAATGGTGGTCACCAGCGCCGACAGCCTGCCGTCGGGGAGTACGGGCGCTTCCAGTACCACTTCGACATCGTCATAAAGCTCCGGCCATTGCTTGATGGCCTCGAGGATCACCGCTCCACCACGGGAGTGACCGTGTACCCGAATGTTGTCAGTGGTGGGTAAGCTTGAAAGCGCCTGGTTGAGAATGCAGGCATCGTATTCGATGGTGCCTTCCAGCTGCTTGATCGGCACTTCCCACTCCGGGGTTTTCGGCGTCACGCCGTTTACCGGTATATGGTAATTGCTGCAGGTGAGCAGAATCAGTTCCGTGGAGGGTGCTTCATAGGCCTGAGTGAAGTAGCAGTGGTTTTCCAGAAAGCCGTGCACGCCGATCACGGTTTGTTCGGCCTTGCCGCTGTGGTTGCGAACGGACACAGCGCCCTTGCCAACGCGATACACCCGCCCGGAGAACATTTCCGAGTAGGCGCTCTCGATCGGTTTTATCAGCTTGCGAACATGGCTCGCTTTCATAACTGCTCTCCCTTCCAGCACGGCAATGGCCTGTTATTGGAATTAGGGTGTGCTGGTAAGCCTTTTGTACCCCGATCAACTCTCTTTGTTACTGGCTCTGAGCGCAGAGTTTTTGATGTCTCAGGGCCAATCGATCACGGATCGGTAGCGTGTAATAACCATTGCACCAAGGCTTATAACCAGTATAGGACTGAACAGTTACTCACGTGTAATTTTTTGTAACAGCGTGCGCTGGTGCCGCATATGGAGCCGGGAGGGCTTGTCTGGCACAATGCGGAGTTCGGTTTTTACTTACCTTCACCACTTTTCCAGGGACGTTCGGGTTTGAGTCACGAACAATCGCATCTCCTGCTACCTGCGGATTCGGCCTGGCTGGCCCTGGAGCGCCCGGAAAACCCCATGACCATCACCGTGATGCTTCGGGTTGATGGTCTTACCGCGCCCCGTTTCCGGGAATTCCTCCATGTGTACTGGATGGCCTGGGAGCGTTTCCGGTACATGCCGGTCAAGCGCTCGCCCGCCTGGTGGTGGGAACCAGACCCGATGTTTGATGTTCGACACCATCTTGATGTGGTGGTAGATCGTTTCACTCCGGCAAGCCTGCAGGAGTGGGTGTCGATGCGGCTGAACCAACCTCTGCCCATGTATCGTCCGCGATGGAAATTCTGGTTGGCGCCCAATGCCGACGGTGGGGCGGTGCTCCTGTTGCGTATTCATCACTGTTACGCCGATGGCCTGTCCTTGCTGGGCATTTTTGATCGCCTGTGCCCGCCGTCTCCCCAGCAGCACCCGGCCCTGTACGGCGCACCCGAGACCGCGGAGTTGTCACGCTGGACGGCGGCGGCAAATGTCTGGCTCGGGCAGCTGATGGCCTCCGGAGAGTCCGCAGAAGAGGTCCATGACGTTGCCGGAGTCGACGAATCCGATGGCAACCAGTGGCAGGATGCTGGCCGGCTGGTGGAGCGGGTTGCCCAGAAAAGTCTCAAGCTGGTTCATGAGTTTTCGGAATTCCTGGTGGAGCCGGAAGATTCAGATACTGACCTCCGGCGACCACTGCTGGGTCGGCGGCACTGTCGCTGGTCTGAACCTGTGCCTCTGGAGCGCTTCCGGAACATTGCCCGAATCACCAACGTGACCATCAACGATGTGTTGCTGAGCTGTGTGGCAGCGGCTGTGCGAACCCGCCTGGGCATTGATGGCGAGGATCTGGACGAAGCGGTGCTGCACGCCGCCGTGCCGGTTGATATTCGTAGTCGTTTGCCCAGCGAGCTAAAGCCGGCTCCCGGCGCCCTGGGCAACTATTTCGGCACCGTGTTCGTGCCCCTGCCGGTGGATGGCGAAAGCCCGCTGGAACGCCTTTACCGCATCAAGCATGAAACCCGTCGCCTGAAGAAAAGCTGGCAGCCCGGCATTGCCTGGGGCTTGGCGGCCAGTGCCACCATTGTGCCGGAGCCCTGGCGGGAACCATTGGCCGAAGTGTTCTATCGCAAGGCCAGTGCCGTGGTGTCCAACGTGCCCGGCACCCCGGAGCCCCGATACATTGCCGGTTGCCGGATAAACGAACAGATGTTCTGGGTGCCCCAGGCCGGGGACATCGGTTTGGGCATCAGCATTGTCAGCTACGCCGGCCAGGTGCAGTTTGGCGTGGTTGCCGATGAGGCCGTAATGGCTGATCCGGAAGACTTCCTCAACGACTGCCTGCAGGAACTGGCCCAGTTTCCCGGCGACTAATCCACCGGGTCGTACTCCCAAAGTTTCAATTCAAGTGCCTCCCAAATGAGCAGAAAACCTGCTCCCTGGAAGCATTTTCCCCCTTCCCCGCATCACCGACCATGGAATTCAGGCGACAGACCGCGCCTGGAGTGTCCGGATAACCCGGGCCTCCGATCCCAGATTTCCAAAAACAACCGGGGGAACTATGAAAAACAATAACGTCAGAAAGTCAGGCTTAGCCATTGCCATGGCAGCAGCCATGGGGGCCAGCACCGGAGCCAGCGCCGCTGTTGAGCTGTATAACCAGGACGGCACAAGCTTTTCCGTGGATGGCTACTTCAATGCCTTCTACGTAAACCGTGACGACAAGCAGAACGACGTTCGCGATTCCCGCATCAAGATGGGCTTCCTGCCGAACACCATCGGCTTCAATTTCAGCAAGGACATGGGTGATCTGACCCTGGGTGGACGGTCCTCGTTCTGGACCACCATCAATGACAGTCTTGATTCACCCACAGACACCGCCATCGACGTGCGTCAGTTCTACGCCACGGTAGACGGCGATTTTGGTCAGGTGTTGATTGGTAAGGACTTTGGCCTGTACGCCCGATCCAATATTTTCCTGGACGAGATCCTGATGGGCTTTGGTTCTCCGGGTGTTGCCGGCGGTGTTTCCTTTGGCAATATCCGCGCGGGCTACCCTTATCCGACACCCTCAGCCCAGATTACCTACCGCTCGCCTGATATGAGTGGCCTCAAAATCGCGGCCGGCGTGCTGGATCCCGCTGACACGGTAACCGGCGCCAACGATGAAAACTCAGCGCCCCGCTTCGAGTCCGAGGTAACCTATAACGCCAACCTGAACGACGTGGCCCTGACCGGCTGGGTGAACGGCCGTTATCAGTCTGCCGAGAACGGCACCACCACCGTCGACAGCACGGGCCTTGGCTACGGCATCAAGGCATCGGTCGCTGGACTGACTCTGGCCGCTTCCGGTTTTACCTCCAAGGGTGATAACCCGGTTCTGATCGGCAATGGCCCGGTGACGGAGGACGATGCAGACGGCTTCCTGGTTCAGGGCTCCTATGCCTTCGGTGCCAATCGTGTGGTGCTTTCCTACGGTGAAACCGATGCGGAAATCCTGAATCTGGAAACCGAGAGCACAACGCTCGGGTTCTTCCATGATGTAAACAGCAACTTCAAGCTGGTTGCCGAGTACAACATGTACGAAGACAACAACCGCACCACCGGTGCAACCACCACTGAGGCGGACACCATCGCCCTTGGCGCCATCGTGATGTTCTGAGCACTGCCCGGCGTTGCGGGTGGCAGGAGTCCCCTCGCAGCGCCGGTTTGTCTAAGACTAAAGTGCCGGTTTGCCTGAATGGGAACCGGCAGCGCCACCAGGCATTGATTCAGGAGGTAGTTTAATCAATGGCTTACGATCATTTTGGCGCGCCTATTAAAAGCACTGAAGTCGCATTGGCTGCGTTTACGGATGCCGTAGAATCGGTGAAAAGTCATCCGTTTTCGGGAACTGCGTTTATGAAGCCAGCGACGACCCTGCCTGCGGTCCGGGTAGCGAGCTCCAGTGTTCGCGATCCGATGTTGGCCGCCACCAATCTCGCCAGCCAGCTCAGCCACGAGCATCTTGGCTGCGTGCTGTTCTTCTGTTCTGCGGAATACGACCTGGGCCGGCTCGGCAGTGCCCTTGAGCACAGCTTCCAGGGCGTGCGGGTTTGCGGATGTACGTCCGCCGGCGAGATCACGCCGGAGGGTTACGGACGTGGATGCATCACCGCCATCGGCTTTGACAGTCGCTATTTTGCCATCGATTGCGCGCTGATCCGGGAGCTGGACCGATTCACCCTTCAGGATGCCCAGGGCGTGATTGACGGCTTGCTGTCTACCTGCCGCGATGCCCGGCTGGCGCCCGTCAAGGGTAATACCTTTGCCATTACACTCCTGGACGGCCTGTCGAGCCGTGAGGAGCTGGTACTGGCAACGCTCAACTCGGCCCTTGGCACCATTCCCCAGTTTGGCGGTTCTGCCGGCGATGACGAACGTCTGGCCAATACCCATGTTTTTTATGATGGCCAGTTCCATACCGGAGCCGCCACGGTGTTGCTGGTAAACACACCGCTGGATTTCCGGGTGTTCTCCACCCACCACATGGTGGAGCGCAGCGAGAAGCTGGTAGTCACCAGCGCCTGCGCTGAAAGCCGCACGGTATACGAGCTCAATGCCGAGCCGGCAGCGGATGCGTATGCCCGGGCCGTTGGCGTGGATGTCGAGGCTCTGGATCGCAAGGTCTTCGCGCTGCGGCCCATGGGAGTGAAAATCGGTGGCCATTATTTTGTCCGCTCGGTACAGCGGGTGAACCCGGACAAGAGTCTGACTTTCTATTGCGCCGTGGAAACCGGAATCGTGATGACAGCCATGGAGCCGGAGTCCCTGCTGGACAGTGTTCGTACCCAGATAGAAGCCGCAGAACGGGTTGTGGGGCCACCTCTGGTGACCATCGGCTGCGATTGTTTCCTGCGCAGGCTGGAGGCTGAACTGACCGGCGAGGTGGAAGCGGTCTCGCAGTTCCTCCGCCACCACAATGTGATTGGCTTTAACACATACGGCGAGCAGTTCGACGGTATGCACATCAACCAGACGTTTACGGGGGTGGTCATTGGCCAGCCTGATGTCCGTTCCGGACAAGATTGAAGCGCCCGTTGAAGACGAGCGGGACCGGCGAATCGCCGAGCTAGAGGCCGAGAACGAGCGCCTCAAGCGGATTCGCGATGCCCTGATTGTTCGGGTGGAGTCTGGCGCTGCCCACAAGCCAGAGCCTTATGCCGCCTTCGAGCACTCGGTGGTGCTGGCGGAGCAGGTGCGTGAGCGCACCGAGGCCCTGAATCTGGCCATGGAGGAGCTCAAGGGCAGCAACAAAGCCCTGAACCGGGCCAGGGAAGAGGCGGAGACCACCCGCCAGCGACTGAACGATGCCATTGAGAGCATTGCCGATGGGTTCGTGCTGTTCGATAACTGGCACTGCCTGATCCAGAGCAACAGCCGCTTCCGGAGCTACTGGCGCCATGCCGGTGTTGAACCGCCGGGCCAGGGTACCCGGATTTCAGAGGTGAAGCGCCGGGCGGTGGCCTGCGGTCTTGTGCTTGAAGAACACAGCCATCCGGATTCGGAAGGCGTGGTGTTTCTGCTGACCAACGGTCGCTGGGTTCAGGTGACCGAGAGACCAACCCGGGAAGGCGGGTTGGTCGTGCTCTACTCCGACATCACCGATGTGAAGAACAGTGAAATGGCCCGGCGGATCAAGGCCCTGGAAGAGAGCGAGCGGTGGATCCGGGTGGTGACTGACCACGTTCCGGCGCTGATTGCCTACATCGGGGCCGACATGACCATTCAGTTCTGCAACAAGGTCTATGCCTCCTGGTACGGACGTAAAGGCGAGTCGCCACTGGGCAAACGCCTCAACGAGGTGCATTCGCCCGAATTCTATCAGCGCCTGCTTCCCCAGATTCTTGATGTCATGGACGGCCACAACGTCACCTTCGAATTCGAGGAGACCGGGGAGCAGGGTGAGGTGCGCCACATGCTGCGCTCCTACGTCCCGAACTTTGATGAGCAGGGCGATATCATCGGTTTCTTCGTGCTGATCCGCGACATCACCGACCGCCGCAAGACTGCTTTGGCGCTGGAACAGGCCTATGACAATCTGGAACGCCGGGTGAAGGAACGCACCGCAGCCCTGACCGGCCTGAACAACCAGCTGCGCCAGGAAATCACCGAGCGGGCGGCGGTAGAGGCCCGGCTTCGGGATGCCAAGCTGGAGGCGGAAAGGGCCAATCTTTCGAAAACAAAGTTCCTGGCTGCCGTCAGCCACGACTTGCTGCAGCCTCTGAATGCCGCAAGGTTATTCACCAGTGCGCTGCTGGAGCAGTCGTTCGGGCCCAAGGCTGAAGGCCTGGTTCGGTCGGTCAGCACCTCTCTGGATGACGTCGAGAACCTGCTGGGCACCCTGGTGGATATTTCCAAGCTCGATGCCGGCGTGATCAAACCGGACGTCACCGCCTTTGACCTGCGGGATCTGCTCAACAACATCGCCCGGGAATTCCGGCAGATGGCCATGGCCGAGGGGCTGCAACTGGACTTTGTTTCCAGCTCCGCGATTGTGGAGTCAGACTCCCAATTGCTGGCCCGGATCCTCCGGAACTTCCTGACCAACGCCATTCGCTATACCGGCAACGGCAGAGTTCTGCTCGGCGTTCGTCGACAAAAGGACCATGTGCTGTTGCAGGTGTGGGATACCGGCCCGGGTATTCCCGAAGACAAACTCACCGAGATCTTCCAGGAATTCAAGCGTATTCGCCCCGCCGGCTCACAGCCTGACAAAGGCCTGGGACTTGGCCTGGCCATCGTGGACAAGATATCCCGCATGCTTGGACACGAGGTGACGGTGAATTCCATCGAGGGCAGGGGATCAGTCTTCAGTGTTCGGGTCCCGGTCGGCAAATTGAAGCCGCGGCAACCGACGGCCGACCAGAACCGGGCCGTGTCTTTCGATAGCGGTCTGGGCGGAGCCCGGATCTGGGTGATCGACAACGACCAGTCTATCTGCCAGGGCATGAAAACCCTGCTCGAGGGTTGGGACTGCCAGGTGGTGACTGCTGTGTCCCTGGAGGATCTGGAGCGCCAGCTCGATCCGGCCAGCAGTGCGGTGGACCTGATTCTGGCGGACTACCATCTGGACAACGATGAAAACGGCGTGGATGTTGTGGCGGAGATCAATGGCCGACGGAGATGCCCGGCGCCGGTGGTGATGATTACGGCTAATTACACCAACGAACTCAAGCAGCACATCCGTGAGCTTGGGCACCTGTTGATGAACAAGCCGGTGAAGCCCCTTAAGTTGCGCAGTGCGCTGAGTCACCTGCTCAGAAGCTGAGATTGCCGATAGGTGTCGGATTACGGCTTTGCCTAATCCGACCTACGGGGGGACTGCGGTTGAAGATGGGTGTCGGGTTACGGCTGCGCCTAACCCGACCTACACTCTGCTCGAAACGTAGGTCGGATGAGCCAGAGGCGTAATCCGACAACCAGACCTACGCGGGGTGAGCTTGAAAGGTTTGTAGGCCTGGAAAAGTAGGTCGGATTAGCCAACGGCGTAATCCGACAAACGGGCCAACTTACCGCTTCAAATACTGACTGAAATCCACATCACTGGCAGACAGAATCGCCTGAACCCGGTTGTGCACCCCGAGCTTGCGCAGAATGGCCGAGACGTGGGCCTTCACCGTGGTTTCTGCGATGTTCAGGTTATAGGCAATCTGCTTGTTGGATTCGCCCTTGGACATGCGCTCGAGCACCAGCAGCTGCCGACGTGTCAGTGAGTTGAGCAGCTCCGGTGAAATCGGATTGTCTTCATGGCGGCTGCGCCGTGTATTGCTTTCCTTGCCGGTGCGGATGATGTCCGAGGGCAGGTAAACATTGCCATTCAGGATCTGCTGGATGGCTTCGGTCATCTGGGCCCGGGGCGAGGACTTGGTAATGAAGCCGCAAGCTCCATAAGTAATGGCCTGCAGCACCACCTGTTTGTCTTCCTCGGCAGAGACAATCACCACCGGAATGGTCGGGGCTTCGTTGCGCAACGTGATCAGGCCGTTAAGACCATGCATGCCGGGCATGTTCAGGTCCAGCAGGATCAGGTCCAGATCGTCGTTCTCGCGAGTGATCTCCAGGGCACTGTCCAGATCGTCGGTTTCGATGATCTCGCTGCCTTCGAAACCAGAAGCGATCACACTGCTGATGGCCTCACGAAACAGTGGGTGGTCGTCGGCAATCAGAATCTTGTAAGCCGGCTCCATGGATGGGTCTACCTGTTTGTTTTCAGTATCGGGGATGGCTTCCGAATCATGATAGCGGTTTTCGGAAGAGAGTGCGGCATCGAGCTCGTTCAGCATGGCGGCCTCCTTTGCAGAGAATCGCCGGAGTCGGGCCGATCCTCTGTTTATTATTGTGATGGTTTCATTACACGCCATCTTGGTCTCGGGTTGAATGCGACCATCGCACCAAAAAACAGGCACCAAAGTACTATTCTTGCCGGGCTGCGGGCTTCGTATCGTGAGGCCATGTGCCTACAACCAACAAAAACGCCAGTCTCTCAACCCTCTTTTGCCGGTCGCTGGATCAAAAAGGGAGTGGCCGCCCTGGTGTGCCTTATCCTAAGTCTCGCAGGTGGTGCTCAGGCGGTGGAGAGAGCCTCGGAGCTGCCCGTGCTGTCCATAAGCGTGTTGGAGTTTGGCACAGCTCACTGGGAGCTCGACCACATCCTGCATCGGGGACTGGATCGGGAGAATGGCTATCGGCTGGATCTGAAACCGGTGGCCAACTTGCCGGCCTCCAGGCTCGCGGTCACCAGCGGTTCGGTGAATGGCGCCGTGGCCGACCTGCTTTGGGCGCAGTCCCGGTTCCAGGCAGGAGCGCCCTACCTTTATGTGCCTTTTTCATCCCAGATCGGCGATATCGTTGTCGCTGACGCGTCTCCGATCCAATCGGTAGCAGATCTGGCGGGCAAACGAATCGGTGTCGCCGGCGGGCCGGATAGCAAAGGCTGGATACTGCTCCAGAAAGTCGCAGAGCAGCAGGGTATCAACCTCGCGGAATCTGCCCAGCTCCAGTTTGCTGCTCCGCCGCTGCTCAGCCAGGCTCTCAAACGGGGACAGGTAGACGTGATCGTCACCTACTGGCATTTCGCAGCCCGGCTCCGGGGTGAGGGCGGCTGGCGGTCGGCGTTCAGTATGGCCGATCTGCTCACAGAGCTGGATCTGGATCGGAGCCTGCCGGTGCTCGGATATGTGTTTCCAGAACGTTGGGCGCGAGAGCATGGCCCCCTGATTGATGGTTTCGCAGCCTCCTTGCAACAGGCCAAAGCCGAGCTGGCGGATAGTGAATCACCCTGGCAACGCTTGCGTCCCCTGATGGGTAATCCTGAGGAAGGCGTGTTCACGGCCTTGCGAGAGGGCTTTGTCGCCGGTACGCCTGCTCCACAAACAGACCAGCGTATTGCAGACCTGCAGCGTTTGATGGCCCTCACGGGTGCCGATCCGGACCGCCTGATGCCCGCCAATCTGTTTTACCGGAGCCAACCGTGAAAGGCCGCGCCGGCCGGCCGCCGCTCTGGAGCTACTGGGTAGTTCTGCCCTCGTTTGTCCTGCTCTGGGCGCTGACGGCCTGGCTGCTTCAGACGTCCCTGCTGCCAACGCCTCTGAATGTGCTGGATACCCTGATTCGCGAATCGGCGTCTGGTGAACTCTGGCATCATCTGGGCGCTACCCTGGCCCGCGTGCTGGTCGCGTTTGTTCTGGCCATGGCCATTGGCACCGCCATCGGCATCGTGATGGGCCGTTCACAAACCACCAATGCCCTGTTCGACCCCTTGCTGGTGCTTTTGCTCAACCTGCCGGCGCTGGTGACCATCATCCTGATGTACGTGTGGTTTGGCCTGGTGGAAGTGGCCGCGGTGATGGCGGTGGTGATCAACAAGGTCCCCAACGTGGCGGTGACGGTTCGAGAGGGCGCCCGCAGCCTCGACCACCGGCTTGAGGAAATGGCCACCGTTTACGAGTTCACCCGCTGGCAACGGTTGCGTGAAGTGTGGGTGCCGCAGCTGTTTCCCTACCTCATGGCTGCCACCCGGGGTGGTCTCGCCCTGATCTGGAAGATTGTCCTTGTAGTGGAACTGCTGGGCCGCTCCAGTGGCGTCGGCTTCCAGCTGCATATGGCGTTTCAGGTATTCGATGTGGCCGCCATTCTGGCCTACAGCCTTGCCTTTATTGCCGTCGTCCAATTGATTGAACTGGCCATTCTGCAGCCTATTGAGCGCCGATCCAGCCGCTGGCGCCAGCCGGAGGCCGCCCATGCTTGAGCTAAGAATCGCGGGCCGTGATTTCGGCCAGCCGGTACTGGGGGAGGTCTTCACAACCATAGAACGAGGCGACCGCATTTGCCTGCTGGGGCCTTCGGGTATCGGCAAGACCACACTGTTGAATGCCATTGCTGGTCTGGATAAATCGGTGCCAGAGAGCGCCGTTATCGGCCGGGACCAGCTCCGGGTGGGCTACCTGTTTCAGGAGCATCGCCTGCTGCCATGGCGGACTTTAAAAGCCAATCTCAGGCTCGTTGGTGCCAGCGATGACGAGGCCGGGAAATTGCTGAGTCAGGTTGGCCTGGCCGGCTACGGCCATTATCTCCCTGACCAACTGTCACTCGGTATGGCCCGAAGAGCCGCCCTTGCCCGCTGCCTTGCGGTGAAGCCCGACTTGCTCTTGCTGGACGAGCCGTTTGCCTCGCTGGATCCTGTGATGGCGGGTGAGCTCAAGGCGCTGATTGCTGGGATTCTGGATTCGCGTCCGGAGATGGCGATGATCTGCGTTACCCATGATGGCGGTGATGTAGAGATATTGGCGAACCGCCTGTGGTATCTCGACGGCAAGCCTGCGCGACTGCAGTGGGACAATGCATTGGCAGAACCTGGGCTGGTCGATGGGCTTCTTGGGCGGCTTCGTGATCTGGATTTGACGGGCTCTTAGGTTGATCGAGGGTGTCCGCAGTCTGTCGGATTACGCTTTGCTAATCCGACCTACCTGTGTTGGCGGTTTGCACGGAGTATGTGTGGTCAGCGGGGAGAAGGTTTCCAAAACTGTGCGGAGCCAGGGATGGCGGAGCCCAAGCGTCACAGGGATGTGCCGTAAGGAGCGTGTTTTGGAAACCTTCTCCGCGCTGACCACTGGCACCAAATCAAGCCGGCTTGGAGGTCCCAAGTATCCTGGTGCGTTGAGGCCGGAAGCCTGCCGTGGCCAGTAGCGCCAGCACCGCCGTCACACCGGCGGTAATCCCGTATGCCATCGGATTCCACTCCATATAAAGCGAGAAGCGGATCGCCTCTACCGCGTGGGTAAACGGGTTGAACTGGCAGATCCAGTACAGCCAGGGGCTGGCTTCGTTCATGCGCCAAAGGGGATAGAGCGCCGAGGACATGAAGAACATCGGGAAAATGACAAAGTTCATCACCCCGGCGAAGTTCTCTAGTTGCTTGATCCAGGTGGCGATCAGCAGGCCCAATGCGCCCAGCATCAGACTGGTCAGAATCAGCGCTGGCAACACCGCGAGGTAACCCCATAGCGGTGGCTCCACATCCACCAGCAGCGCCAGCAGCAGGAACACATACACCTGGCCAATGGACACCACGCCCATCGCCAGCAGTTTGGTGACCAGCAGGAACGGCCGGGGCAGGGGGCTCATCAGCAGCACCCGCATGCTGCCCAGCTCCCGGTCGTACACCATGGAGAGGGCGCCCTGCATGCTGTTGAAGAGGATGATCATGCCGCACAGCCCGGGGGCAATGTAGGTCTCGTAGGTGATGTAGGTTTCGTAGGGCGGGATGATGGAAATACCCAGCACTGCCCGGAACCCGGCGGCGAACACCACCAGCCAGAGCAGTGGCCGCACCAGGGCGCTGGCAAAGCGGGTGCGCTGCTGCCAGAACCGCAGCCACTCCCGGGTCTGGATGCCCACAAAACAGTGCCAGTAGTGAGCTGCCTTCATATCAGCCGGCTCCGGTCAGAGAATGGAAAGTTTCGGCCAGGTCCCGGGTGCCTTCGGCCTCGCAGATGGCCTGGCCGTTGCCGTCGGCCAGTAACTGTCCCTGGTGCAGGATCAGCACCCGGTCGTCGGTGCGAACTTCTTCGATCAGGTGGGTGGCCCAGAGCACGGTCAGGCCGTCTTCTTCGCACAGGGTACGCACGTGCTCGTTGAGCGCCTTGCGGCTTGCAACGTCCAGGCCCACCGTGGGTTCATCGAGCAACAGCAGAGAGGGTTCATGCAGCAGAGCACGGGCAATTTCCACTCGCCGGCGGTGGCCGCCGTTGAGCTGTCGGACGGCATCGTTGGCCCGGTCCAGCAGGTTGAAGCGTTCCAGTTCCCGATCACCCCTGGCTCTGGCTTCTTTGCGGGACAGCCCGTGCAGAGCGGCGTGATATTGCAGGTTCTGGCGAACGGTCAGATCCAAGTCTAGCGCGTTCTGCTGGAACACCACGCCGATCTGGCGCATGGCCTCGGCCGGCTGGTGTTTCAGGGATTGCCCGGCCAACCTGAGTTCTCCCTGCTGCAAGGCCAGCAGACGAGTGAGCAAACCAAACAGGGTGGATTTCCCCGCGCCGTTGGGCCCGAGCAGTGCATGAAAACGGCCAGAGGTCAGCGCAAAGCTGACCTCCCGGAGCACCGGCTTGTCGCCGTAACGAAAGCTGAGGTTGCTCGCTTCAATGGTCATGAGGTTGGGTCAATGACCACACCCCAGGGGTAGCGGCCCACCTTGATGGACTTGATGACCTTGAGGTCCTCCACATCAATCACCGAGACGTCTCCGGACACACCGTTGGTGGTGTAGAGGTGCTTCTCGTCCTTGTCCAGATCCAGCTGCCACACCCGGGCGCCAACCAGCAGATAGTCCAGAACCTCATAGGTCTGGGCATCCACGACGGCCACGTGGTTGGAGGGCCCCAGTGCCACGAACGCGTATTTGCCATCGGAGGTCAGCTCAATACCCACCGGCTGAACCCGGTCCTGGTTCACGCCCGGCACCTTGAAGGACATCTCGTGGACCTGCTCCAGGTTGTCGACATCGATGATGTGGACGGTGCCGCCGATTTCCGCGGAGGCCCAGGCAATCTTGCTGTCCTTGCTGAACTCCACGTGGCGTGGGCGCTGACCAACCACAATGTTCTTCTCGATCTCGAAGGTCTCGGTGTTGATCCAGTGCAGCATGCTGGTGGTTTCGGACGTATTCACCGCCCATTTGCCGTTCGGGCTCACGGCCATGCCTTCCGGCTCGATGCCCACGTCGATCTGGGCGAGCACCTCTTTGCTGTCGACATCCACCACGGTCACGATGGCGTCGTCCTCGTTCGCAATGTAGAGATGCTTGTTGTTCGGGTGCAGCGCGAATTGCTCGGGATCCTCGCCCGAGGGCAGGGTGTCGACAATCTTGCGGGTGGCCAGGTCCAGTACCTGCACCGTGTCGTCGTCACTGGCGCAGATATAGAGCTTGGTGTAGTCCTTGGAGAGCAGGATGCCCCGGGGACGCTGGCCAACATCGATGGTTTCGATCACCTCCCGGGTTTCGGTATCAATCACCGAGAGGGTGTTGTCCTTCTCGTTGGATACATAGGCCACGCTGGCCAGGGCCGGTGTCGACAGGCCGATCATGGCGGCCAGGGCAGTGCGCTTGAACAGGGTTTTCATGGTGTAACTCCTTCTTGTTTTGAACGTTGGCAACCCATGGGTCAGCCGTTGATCCGACACTCGCTCTCGGGCCGGTCGAAGCCGAGGGTGTCCAGTTCGGTATTCGGATGAAGAAAGCCTTCAAACGGGGCCGTGGCCACCAGCCCTCTGGGGTGAACCAGCGGAATGGGCTGGCGCATCTGACCATTCCAGTCCCGGAAGGTCACTTTGCGGCCCTTGAACGCGGCCAGCTGGAATTCGTCGCTGAACAGGAAATTCCGGATCTCGGCGGGACTGGCGGAGTTCAGGTCGGTGACGGCGGTACCGATGGAACGAATAGCGGCCCAGGCGGCGTAGTCTTCACTGTTCATCTGTCGACCTGCCAGCTCCCGGAAGCGATTCTGCAGTTGGGCAGCTCCCCAGCTTTCTACCACGTAGTGCCAGGCCAGTGGTGACATGCCCTGGGTACCCACCACCGGTCGCGGCAGCCAGGTGTTGAACGGCACATATTCGCCAAAATCGCCCCTCACATCGGCGACCACCACCGCGTCGTAGTCACTGGCCTGGGTAAATAGCGGCAACTCTTTGGAGGCGGTGCGGCGCAGGTCGGCGTCAAAGGTCCAGGGCTTGTCTTCGACGATCTCCAGCCCGAAGCGCTTGGCCGAACGGCGGAAGGCATCGGCCCAGCCCTTGTCGGCTTCAGTCGGCCCGGTAATCAGGAACACCTCATCCCAGCGTCGCTGGTTCAGCCACTGGCCGAGGGCATCGGTGAGCATCGAGTAGCTGGGCATGGTGTGCAGCAGGTTAACGTGGCACTGGCCGGTGCGCAGGGCATCGTCTTTGGCACCGGCATTGAAGATCAGGGTGTTGTCGCCGGCCTTCTCGGTGAGGGCTTTCAGGGTCGAGGCTGGAGCATTTATCACGAACAGCTCCAGGCCGTTCTCGCGCATTGAATCAAAGGCCGCGATGGCCGCTTCTTCGGTATCCGCAACATTGCTTTGGAGTGAGTAGGTCTGGCCCAGAAATTTGCCGGTGGTGCTGTTGTCGTTGATGGCCAGTTCGGCGCCTCGCAGGCCGGCGTCCTCAGGTTCCGGGATCACATTGGACAGCACCGGGCCCTGGTCTGGCACCCACTGCAGATAGCCGATCTGCACCTCCAGGGATTCCGCCTGCAACGGGCTGGCTGCTACCAGAGCAAGGAGTGAGGTGGTCGCTGTCCGGGTGAAAAAAGACATGGGATTCTCCGGTTTGTTGTTGTGCTTCCAGCTTAGAGAAGGCAAAAAGTCCCGGAAATATTCAGAAAGTAGGAAAGTGGCGGTACTAAAGAACTATTCCGGTGAAAGCTGGCGGCTTTAGCATGGATGTAGAGATGCTGTTTACCCGCAACGGATAAAAACAATGACCGTATACCGGAAGATTTCCCTGTTGATGCTGGTGGTTTTCCTCCTCATCTACCTGCTTGGAGCAATGCTCTACACCCAGCAGGCCCGGCATGATGTCCAGCGGGAGCTCAACGGTGTGGCCGGCCTCGCCCAGAGCCTGGCGAGCCCCGGTAGTCTTCCGGACTCCATGGTCAGCAGCATGCGCCACCTGACTGCGGCGGGTGATACGGGATCCAGAGACAGTGAGGTGCCAGTCTGGTTCTCGAAGCTGATTGCCGGGGAATCCTCCCGGCCATTGGTCAATGGCTGGCAGGTTGATCCGGCCGACGAGGTCGAGGAAATCTGGGAAGGGTTCCTGTTGATCTCGGGTGCCTATGCCATCGGTATGGGCCTGTGTTTCCTGGCTCTGTTCGTGATGGTTGGGCGAGGCATGCGGACACTTGCCAGCTTGTCCGAGGCAATGGGTGCGGTCTCGGCGGGTCAGTTGACTTCCCGGCTGCCGCGTCAGGGCGAAAAGGAACTGGATGCGCTGGTTTGCCGGTTCAATTCCATGGCCGGGGCGCTGGAGTCGGAACAGCAAACGGTGAGCCGTCTGCTTAATGAACTCCTGCAATTGCAGGATCGGGAGCGAGAACACATTGCCCGGGTGCTGCACGACGATCTCGGCCAGTACCTGACGGGCATTCGTGCCCAGGCACGCAGCCTGCTATACGACCCCGACCTCAGCGATCGCCAGAAACAGCAGGCCCGGGATCTGGCGGACTATTGCGAGACCATTCAGAAGCATTTCCGGCATCTGCTGCAGGATCTGCATCCGTTGGTGATGGAACAGTTGGGCCTTGGTAGTGCCATTCGCCATCTGACCGAGCAATGGCAACAGCTCAGTGGACTCGAGTGTCGCCTGGCGATGGACGAGCGCCTGCCCGAATTCTCCGGGGAGCAGCAGACCCACCTGTACCGGTTTCTGCAGGAAGCCCTGAATAATATTTCCCGCCATGCCAATGCGTCCTGCGCCACGTTGGCGGTTGCCCGCAACGACAAAGAGTTGAGCATAGAGGTGCGTGATGATGGCGTGGGCAACGATCAACTGCCCGGCAATGCCGGCCTGGGCCTGCGCTCCATGTGTGAGCGAGCCCGCTGCCTGGGCGGTGAAGTGAAGTTTCTGAGCCGATTGGGGGAGGGGACCCGAATCCGGTTGGCAGTGCCGCTCTCCCCTGGTACCGGAGGCGTTTCATGAAGCTGATGATTGTGGATGACCACCAGGTGGTCCGTCAGGGCATTGCCAACCTGCTGCGCTCAATGCTGCCGGCAGTGGCCATCACCGAGTTCGACAACGGTCAGGATGCGGTGGCCCGCTATGGCGAGCTGCGGCCCGATGTCGTGCTGCTGGATATGGGGTTGCCGGATATCTCCGGGCTGGAGGTCGGTCGACGGCTGCGCCAGCGCTGGCGGGGAGCCGCGATCCTGTTCTTTACCATGCACGACGAATTACCCATGGTGCGGCAGGCACTGGATGTGGGCGGCCTGGGTTTTGTGTCCAAAAGCTGCGCGCCCGAGGAGCTCGCGGAAGCCGTGAAGCGGGTGGCATCGGGCCAACCGTATATCGAGCATCCGATTGCCACACGTTTGGCGATGAATCAGGAGCGGCCGGTCGATCACCGCCTCCGGGATATGACCCAGCGGGAGATGGAAGTATTGTTGATGTACGCCAGAGGGGAGAGCTTGGGCGGAATCGCCGAACGCCTGTGTGTCAGCAGCAAGACCGTGTCTAACCACCTGGCGGGGTTGAAAAGCAAGCTCCAGGTTTCTTCCTCCGTGGAGTTGATTCACCTGGCAGTGGATGCGGGTCTGATTCGCTATGGCCAGCTGGAGGAAGCGAGGCGGGTCTGAGCCCGCCCCGGCTTACCAATCAAAGGGGCAGGCGGTACAGCCCTCCATGTAGGTTCCCTCGAAGGTGGCGTAGTGGATCCGGCTTCCGGTCAGGTCCGCGTCCGCCAGGTTCGCCAGGCCCAACTTGGCTTCCTGAAGGTTTGCGCCCCTGAGGTTAGCTCCCTCCAGATTCGCCTTCGGCATCCAGGAAATCTCGAAACTGCTGTATGGCATGTTGGCGCCTACCAGTGTGGCACCGGAAAAGCGGGAGAAGTCGAAATTGGCGCCGGTTAGATCTGCTCCGGCGAAGTCCGCACCCTGGGCAAACAGGTATTCGCCCTGCATTCCCTGCAATTGGGCACTCTTCAGCGATGCGCCGCGCATGCTGGCGCGGTAGACCTGAAGGCGGTAACCAGTGACGTTATCAAGATTTGCCCCGTCGAGATTGGCACCTCTCAAGCTGGTGTGGCTCAGGTTGGCGCCGGACAGGTTGGCGTCGCGGAAGTTGGCGGAGCGCAGATCCATATTCGACAGATCCACGCCCTGAAGATCAGCGCCGGGGCAGCTGGTTTCCTGCTCCAGTCTGCAGCCGTTGATGACCGGGGCTTGCTCAAGGCCGGCCATGTAATCGGCGGCAAACACCGGTGTAAAAGCGAGAAGAAGTGAGGCTTTTGCGATAGGTCTCATGGGTTCACTCCCGAGTCGATTGTAAAAAGGGGCCTGGCGAGACGCCAGGCCCGAGCCGGAGGAAGCTTAGCGGGAGGCCTGTGCCCAGGAGGGCATTTTGAACACCCAGAAGGACCCGCCCTGGGAAACGGGCTTGGTCAGCTCGGCCATGTCGCCGCCCCAGAGCGGAACCGCGCCGCCGTAACCGGAGGCAACCCCGATGTACTGCTCGCCGTCCATCTCCCAGGTGATCGGTGAGGAGATGATTCCGGAGCCGGTCTGGAACTTCCAGAGCTCTTCCCCGGTTTGTGCATCGAATGCCTTCAGGAAACCGTCGCCGGTACCGGTGAACACCAGGCCACCCTTGGTGGCCAGCACGCCGGCCCACAGTGGCAAGCGTTCCTTGTGCTCCCACTCGATTTCACCGGTGAGCGGATTCATGGCGCGCAGGATGCCCACGTGGTCGTCGTACATGCGCTTGATGCGGAAGCCCTGGCCAAGGTAAGCGGCACCTTTCTTGTAGGTGACCTCTTCAGTCCAGTAATCCTCTTTCCAATGGTTCGCGGGCACGTAGAACAGTCCTGTATCCTGGCTGTAAGCCATGGGGTTCCAGTTCTTGCCGCCGAGGAAAGGCGGAGATACCTCAATGGCCTCACCACGGGTTTCGCCCTCTGCTACAGGTGGCGGACGCTGACCCTCTACCTCAACGGGGCGGCCATCCTCGCCAATCCGCTCGGCCCACGTAATGTTGTCCACGAACGGGAACCCCTTCTTGAATTCGCCGTTCTCACGGTCGACGACATAGAAGAAACCGTTGCGGTCGGCATGGGCGGTTGCTTTGACGGTTTCGCCATTCTCGTCGTATTCGAACAGCACCAGCTCGTTGTTGCCGGAGAAATCCCAGGCATCGTTCGGCGTGTGCTGGTAGAACCACTTCACTTCGCCAGTGGTCGGGTCTACACCCACCTGGCCGGAGGTGTAGAGGTTGTCGTAGTCGGCAGGGTCGCCGCCGGGTGATGTCCGCTTCCAGGTATTCCATGGGGCGGGGTTGCCGGCACCAATGATGATGGTATTGGTTTCTGTATCAAAGCTGGCGCTTTGCCAGGGGGCACCGCCGCCATGACTCCAGGCTTCCACCTTGCCGGTTTCGGTGTTGGGGTCGTCCGGCCAGCTGGGTGCCCGGGGGTCGCCGGTGGGGGTGCTTTTTTCGCCATTGAGGCGGCCGTAATGGCCTTCAACAAACGGGCGCATCCAGATTTCCTCACCGGTGTCCGGATCCCGGGCAAACAGCTTGCCGACCACGCCGAATTCATCTCCTGAGGATCCATGAATCAGCAGGACTTTGCCGGTCTTCTGGTCTTTGGCGATCGTGGGAGCGCCGGTCATGGTGTAGCCAGCTTCATGGTCGGCAAATTTTTCCCGCCAGACGATATCACCGGTGTCCTTGTTGAGGGCAACGATGCCGGCATCAAGGGTGCCGAAGAAGACCTTGTCGCCGAAGATGGCCGCACCGCGGTTAACCACGTCACAGCAAGGACGGATGCCTTCTGGAAGCCGGTGGTTGTATTCCCACAGGCGTTCTCCGGTTTTTGCGTCGAGGGCCCATAGGCGTGAGTAAGAGCCGGTTATGTAAATAACGCCGTCATGAACCAGTGCCTGGGATTCCTGGCCGCGCTGCTTTTCATCGCCGAACGAGAACGACCAGGCGGGAACCAGACGCTCGACGTTGTCGCGGTTTATGGTGGTCATGGGGCTGTATCGCTGGGCTTTGGGGCCAATGCCGTAGCCCAGCACGTTCTCGGTGGTCTGGGCATCGTTGGCGATATCTTCCCAGGTAACGTCCTTGGCACTGGCCTGGGTGGCCAGTCCTGCTGCTGACCCAAGGGCCAGGGCCAGTCCGATCCCGCGAAGCAGCGGGTGTTTGCGTGTTCTGATGTTCATAGTCTTTCCCCTTGGTTTTTGTTGTAACCATCGTCTTGCCCATGGCATCGACGCCCTGAGTATTGGCGTGTGCAAGCGCTGCTGGCGACGGAAAAATCCATCCGGGCTGCGGGAAAATAGCTTCAAAAACCGGGAAAAGTTCCCGAAATACTCCCTTCATCATGAAAAGTGGCCAGATTTGGAAGTTCGGCGGGGCATCTCGTGCTTTGGCCTTCGCTCCAACCATCTACTACCAAGGAACTAAGTCAAAAACCCCAAAGTGGCATTCGGATTGGAGAAGGGGATTCCTAGACTGGAGATCAGCAAGTTGGCAACTGACAAATCCAACAGCCAACCACGGGGAATTCAATAACAGAGGTAAGACCAATGGCAATGTCCTTTTCACTCAAAGCAATCGTGGCTTCGGCCATGCTTGGCCTGGCCGGCTTTGCTATCGCGCACGGCAATGTCACACCACAGGAAGTGGATACGGGCAATCTGCCGGAACTGGGGGATGACGTCCGCGCCGAGAATCCTTTCCGCGAAGGTAACGAGTTTGGCGAGTTCAACGCTCAGGCCATCAAAATCGGTGAGAGTGCTTACGCTGGCAACTGCGCCGCTTGTCATGGTATCCGCGCCATGTCCGGTGGGCTGACGCCGGACCTTCGGGAACTCACCGAATGGGACGACGAGTACTACATCGGCCGGGTGATGAATGGCACCGATCGTGGCATGCCGTCCTGGAAAAAGAGCATGGACCAGAACGCCATGTGGGCCATCCGCACCTATGTGGAATCCTTGCCCAAGCCAGAGTGATGAGCGCAGCTTCTTTTAAATCGAGCGCCTGAATTCGGGTCGGCCATGTGCCGGCCCTTCGTCGTTGGGAGAAAAGGTGGGAGAAAACAATGAAAAGTCTACTTGGAATACTTGCCCTGTTGCTGTTCGCCCAGGTGGTCCTGGCCCAGGAGGTTAACGATGGGAACGAATTGCTCAATCGGCCTGCGGAGCGCACCTACGACATCATCCTGGATTCCGGCTATCTGAAAGTCGGCGTCTACGAAAATTTCCCCCCTTATTCCTACGAGGTGGATGGTGAACCCAGGGGTATCGACATCGAACTCGGGCGAAGGATTGCCGAGGAAATGGGCGTTGAGTTCAAGGTGCACTGGATCATCCCCGACGAGAATCTCGGCGACGACCTACGGAACAATGTCTGGAAAGGCCATTACCTGGCCAAACAGCGGCTTGCTGATGTGATGCTCCGGGTGCCCTACGACAAGACCTACGCCTACATGCAGGACTCCACCGGTGAGTACATCAACGAACAGGTCGTTCTGTTCGGCCCGTATCAGCAGGAAACCTGGCAGATTGCCTATAACCCCGGAGAGCTCGATTCCGTCGAAACCGTGGCGGTGTTTCAGTACAACCGCATTGGCGTTGAGATAGACACCCTTCCGGATTTCTACCTGACCTCCGCATTCGGCGGACGCATGCGTGAGCAGGTGCGCCATTACACCAACGTAGCGGACGCATTCGAAGCCATGCGCAACGGCGAGGTAAGTGCCGTCATGGGGATGCGATCGGAGATCGATCACGAACTGGCGAAGCCCGAGAACAAGGCGTTCAAAGCCGCTGGCAACGGTTTTCCGGGCATCGGAAAACAGGTCTGGGATGTGGGCATGGCGATCAAGCATACCCATCGCCAGCTGGGCTATGCCCTCGAGGCGATCATCGACAGGCTGGTGAAAACGGGCGAGATGAATGAGCTCATGGCCAGCCAGAATCTTCGTTACAGCGTGCCGGGGTACTACCGGGCATTTCTTGAGGAGGAAGCCATCGCCCGCGCTGAGGGCGACCTATGAGGGCCTGCTCGGCGCAACCGGGCCGGAAGATCTGGAGTAGTCGTACTACCAAGTGATGAGAAAACCTGTTCCGGGGAGCAATTGTTGGTTTTTTCCCCAAAGCGAAGAATCGTATCAGAGGCGGGAAAAGTTCCCGGTTCGGCCTGAAACGAACTCAAGAAAACTGAAAACAAGAGACTTGGAGAGCGCAACCATGAGAACCAACAAGTTCGGGATTCGCATCGCGGCCAGCGCCCTGGCCATGGCAGTTTCCTACGGGGCCCATGCGGTAACCGACGAAGACATCATCAACGATCACAAGACCCCTGAGGACATTGTCAGCTACGGCATGGGCACCCAGGGACAGCGCTACAGCATTCTGGAAGATCTGAACACCAGCAACGTTCAGTATTTGCAGCCGGCCTGGGCCTTCTCCTTCGGCAGCGAGAAAATGCGCGGTCAGGAATCCCAGCCGCTGGTGAAAGACGGTGTTATGTATGTGACAGCGTCCTATTCGCGCATCTATGCAATTGATGCCAAAACCGGCGAAGAAATCTGGCAATACGATGCCCGTCTGCCGGACGGCATCATGCCTTGCTGCGACGTGGTTAACCGCGGTGCCGCTATCTATGGCGACAAGATCATTTTTGGAACTCTGGACGCGAAACTGGTTGCCCTGAACAAGGACACCGGTAAGCCGATGTGGATCAAGAAGGTGGCCGATTACCAGGCGGGTTATGCGATCACTGCCGCGCCCATGGTCGTAAAGGGCAAGGTGATTACCGGCGTTTCCGGTGGTGAATTCGGTATTGTCGGCAAGGTTGAAGCCTACGACGCCAACACCGGCGATCTGGTTTGGACCCGTCCGACGGTTGAAGGTCACATGGGTTACGTTTACAAGGACGGCAAAAAGATCGAGAACGGCATTTCCGGTGGCAAGGCAGGCGTTACCTGGCCCGGCGAGATGTGGAAGAACGGCGGCGCAGCTACCTGGCTGGGCGGCACCTACGATCCGGACACCGATTCCCTGTTCTTTGGTACCGGCAACCCGGCACCCTGGAACTCTCACCTGCGCCCCGGCGACAACCTGTTCTCCTCAAGCCGGCTGGCGATCGATCCGGATGATGGCAGCATCAAGTGGCACTTCCAGACCACGCCGAACGACGGCTGGGATTATGACGGTGTCAACGAACTGATTTCCTTCGACTACGAAGAGAACGGTAAAACCGTGAAAGCGGCTGCTACTGCAGACCGTAACGGATTTTTCTATGTTCTGAACCGTGAGAACGGCGACTTTATCCGTGGCTTCCCTTTCGTGGACAAGATCACATGGGCCGAAGGCCTGGATCCCGAGACCGGTCGCCCAATTTACACAGAGGGTGGTCGTCCTGGTAACCCGGCCGATATGGACGGCAACAAGGGTGAAACAGTTGTTGCCCAGCCCGCGTTCCTGGGTGGCAAGAACTGGATGCCCATGGCATATAGTCAGCAGACCGGCCTGTTCTATGTGCCCTCCAACGAGTGGTCCATGGACATCTGGAACGAGCCAGTCTCCTACAAGAAGGGTGCTGCGTTCCTGGGTGCAGGCTTCACCATCAAACCGGCCAACGACGACTACATCGGTGTGCTGCGAGCCATGGATCCGAAAACCGGCAAGGAAGTCTGGCGCTATGAGAACACGGCACCGCTGTGGGGTGGCGTGATGACCACCGCCGGTGGCCTGGTGTTCACTGGTACCCCCGAAGGCCACCTCAAGGCTTTTGACGCCAAGACCGGCGAGGAGCTCTACCGCTTCAACACCGGCTCCGGTGTGGTTGGCACCCCCGTGACCTGGACCATGGACGGCGAGCAGTATGTCTCTGTGGCTTCCGGCTGGGGCGGTGCGGTTCCGCTCTGGGGTGGCGAGGTTGCCAAGGTGGTGAAGGACTTCAACCAGGGCGGTATGGTCTGGACCTTCAAACTGCCGAAGGATCGGGTTGCCAGCAACTGATCTGGACAGAAGTAAAAAGGTCGCCTTCGGGCGACCTTTTTTATTGCGCAGTCAATGACATTACGCAGCCTGATTCCGGGCTGTTTCGCTGACTGATTGGTGAATGTCCTCGAACAGCTTCCGATCCGTCTGCCCTATCGGCAGATCGTAGGTAATGGTGGCGCCATATGCCTGCGGGTCATGGGGGTCATTGCGCACCTTGTCGAACACCAGCAGCCGGGTCCCCAGGTAAAACCCTTCCTTCAGATCGTGGGTCACCATGAAGATGGTGGTGCCGGTCTCCTGCCAGAGTTTCAACAGCAAATCGTGCATGTCACCGCGAATACCCGGGTCCAGTGCGCCGAAGGGCTCATCCAGCAGCAAAACCCGTGGGCGCATGATCAGCGACTGGGCAATGGCGAGGCGCTGCTGCATGCCCCCGGAGAGTTCGTGGGGCCACTTGTTCGCCGAAGGGGTCAGACCAACGGACTCGAGCATGGAATCCACCTTTTCAAGCGCCTCCTTGCGGGCACCGCCAAACAGCTTGCCCAGCCAGGGTTTCTGTTCCAGTTCCAGACCCATCAGCACGTTCTGACGCACCGTCAGGTGCGGGAACACCGAGTAGCGCTGGAATACGATACCCCGGTTCCGGTCCGGTTCGCCGGGGAAGGCCTCGCCCTCCAGCAGCAGTTCGCCGCGAGTCTGGGTTTCCTGGCCCAAAAGCATTTTCAGGAACGTGGACTTGCCACAACCGGAGGCGCCCACGAGGGTGCAGAATTCGCCCTGTTTTACGCTCAGGTTCAGGTTCTCCAGGATCACCTGGTCGCCGTATTCCTTCCAGAGATTGTTGACGGTAATAAAGCTCATCAGTGGCCTCCTGCGTTGTACCAGGGGAACAGCCTGCGGTTTGCCAGACGCAGGCACTGGTCGATAACAATGGCGAGAATGGTGATCCAGATGACATAGGGCAGGATCACGTCCATGGCCAGGTAGCGCCGAACCAGGAAGATCCGGTAACCCAGACCCTCGGTGGAGGCAATCGCCTCGGCAGCAATCAGGAACAGCCAGGCGGGGCCAAGGCTAAGGCGCACGGCGTCGATCAGGCGGGGCAGTACCTGGGGCAGGGCCATGCGGGTGATCACCTGCCAGGAATTGGCGCCCAGGGTCTGGATCTTGATCAGCTGCTCGCCCGGCAGCTCGCGGACCCGCTGGGCCACATCGCGCATCATGATGGGCGCGGTTCCGATCACGATCAGCATGACTTTGGAAAGCTCGCCCAGCCCGAACACAATGAAGAGGATGGGTAATATGGCCAGCGGCGGCACCATGGAGAGCGCGGAGACCAGAGGCGCCAGGTTGGCCCTGACCAGTGGCAACACTCCATTGAGAATACCGACCACCAGCGCCAGCGAGGCGGCGATACCAACGCCCATTCCAAGGCGCGCCAGACTGGCGGTCGTGTCCTGCCACATCAGGTAGTCGCCGCTGCGACGGTCCTCCTGAAAAGCCATGCGATCCACGGCCGCGGTCATCTGTTCAAGGCCGGGAAGGAGTTTGTCGTTGGGGTTGTCTGCCAGGCGCTCCTGGGAGGCCAGGCTGTAGATGAGCATGATCAACAGAAAGGGCAGCAGGCCCAGCAGGGTAGCGGAAACACGCCCGGGGTGATGGTTGATCATTCGCATGAATCGTCTCCTCTGGTTACACAACACGGCAAGGTCATCGCGGGTAACAGCGTCCCTTGCGATTCAGTCTCCCGGGCTTTTGTCCCGCCGTGTAACCTCCCCAGAGGTCGGTAACTCTCGGACCAGCCATCCGGGAATCTTGACTGCCCGGACCGGAACCCTAGTCACCCATTTTGTCCGTCGCTCTGTCTGCGGTGTTGTGAACAGTGCTTTGAGCGGATCGGGTTTTTGAAAACCGTCAGCCGGAAACAGTGCAGATGGCATGCCAGATCCGAAGAGCGGGCGAAAACGGGTCATCCCGGCAAAGGCATTGGCAAAAATATGCACCGGGTTGGTGCGGTATAGGTTCGGGTGCTCGATCATGACGCCTTTCCCGAGAGTAAAGCCCGGGCGGCCGCGAGGATGCGATCGTGGCTGCCGGCCTCCCGGCCTGCACCACCGGCAACGTGCCCCCAGTCCGATTTCAGCGGTTCAACGGTTGCGCCGGGCATCCGGCGGCCATCCTCACTGGTGTCCTCCTCGGTAAAGTAGAGATCGGTGGTACAGGGCATCATGCGGGTAGGCATGGCAATGGCAGAGAGCGCCGCTTCGTAATCCTTGCCAAATACGGGGTTGTCGCCGATATCACCGTTCTGCCAGGTGTTCAGCACGGTGAGCAGATCATTGGCGTCCTGGCCCAGATGATCCTGCTCCCAGAATCGAAGCAGCTCTTCAATGGACCTGAAGCCAAGGTCACGCCAGAGTTCGTGACGGAAAAACGCCTGGGAATAAGCCCAGCCCGCATAAACCCGGCCGAAGGCCCGGAGTCCGCGTTCGGGTGGAGTCCGGTAGCGGCCATTCTCGAAGGCGTGGTCACAGGTCAGTGCCGCCTTTACGCCCTCCAGAAAGACCCGGTTGTGGGGATAGCACCGCGCGGTGCAGCAGGTGGCCAGCAATGCGCGCACCTGCGTCGGAAACAAACAGCCCCACTGCAGCGCCTGCATCCCGCCCATGGACCAGCCCATCACCAGCGCGATCCGGGCGTCTCCGAAGATGTCCTCCACCAACCGCTTTTGTAGCATCACGTTGTCATACAGGGACACGGCAGGAAAGCCCGGGCCGCCCTGTGCTCCGGCGGTGTTCGAGGGTGAGGATGATTCGCCTGCGCCTAACAAAGCGGGAATAACGATGCAGTAACGCTCCGGATCGAGGGGGCTGTTGCCTCCAACCCACGGGTGATTACCCGCGGCTGCACCACCGTAGTACGTGGGCAGCATAATCAGGTTGTCTTTTGGTGCGTTCAGCTCGCCGATGCGGTGGTACCGCAATCTCGCGGAGTGCAACGTTTCGCCGGAAGTCAGAGGCAGGTCACCTGCTTCGTAATCCTCTACAAGCCATTGCTTCGACGCCATTTCCCCTCTCTTTCAGGCTGACTGTTTGCCTGAAGTCTCTCGCCTTCGCTCTTATATATACACGCTGGCATGTATGTTGAATGGCAGAAACAAAGAAAGAAACGTGCCAGAACCCAAACTGATTGCCCGCATGACGGGCCGGAGAAAAACAGGATGACGGAATTGACCAACACCCACGCCCTGAAAGAGAAGCTCACAGAGGCAGGTGTGAAATACGCCATTGCCAGCTACGTGGATATCCACGGTGTGACCAAAGGCAAGTTCGTGCCCGTGGCTCACCTGGGGCAAATGATGGAAGGCTCGGAGCTTTACACGGGTGCCGCCCTGGATGGCGTGCCCCAGGATATTTCCGACGACGAGGTAGCCTCCATGCCAGATCCCGATGGGCTGGCCATCTGCCCCTGGAATCGCCAGCTGGCCTGGTTCCCGGGAAACCTGTTCCTGAACGGCGCGCCTTTCGAAGCCTGTTCCCGGAATATTCTACGGCGTCAGCTGAGTGCGGCGGCGGATATGGGGTATCGCTTCAATCTCGGTATTGAAACCGAGTTCTTCCTGTTCCGGGATACCGAGGATGGCGGCTTTGCTCCCTTGAGTGATCGCGACAACCTGGGCAAGCCCTGTTATGACCCCCGCACCCTCATGGACAACCTCCCGATCATGGATGAGCTGGTAGACGCCATGAACGAGCTGGGCTGGGATGTGTACTCGTTTGATCACGAAGACGCCAACGGCCAGTTCGAAACCGACTTCAAATACGCCGACGCCCTGACCATGTCCGACCGCCTGGTATTCTTCCGGATGATGGCCAACGAGATTGCCCGCAAACATGGCGCTTTCGCCAGCTTCATGCCCAAGCCCTTTGCCGATCGCACGGGCAGTGGCGCCCACTACAACATGTCGTTGGCGGATCTGAAAACCGGCGAAAACCTGTTCGAGCCCAGGGGCGACGATCTGCACAACTGCGGCATCAGCAAGATCGCCTATCACTTCACCGCAGGTGTTCTGAAACACGGCGCGGCCATCAGTGCCGTGATTGCGCCGACAGTGAATAGCTACAAACGGCTCGTTCGCCAGGGCAGCATGTCCGGTTCCACCTGGGCACCGGTGTTCATGTGTTATGGCTCCAACAACCGCACGAATATGATCCGGATCCCCGGCATGGGCGGGCGCATCGAATGCCGGGCTGCAGACATTGCCTGCAATCCGTACTTGGGCAGTGCCCTGATACTGGCCGCGGGCTTGGAAGGCATCCGTGAAGGTCTGGACCCGGGCGCACCCCACCACGAGAACATGTACAACTACAGCGATGCTGAAATCGCCGAGCAGGGCATCGAGTATCTGCCCCGGAACCTGGGCGAGGCCGTGGAGGCTTTTGAGGCCGATCCGCTGGCGAAAGAAGTCTTCGGTGACGCCATGTTCAACAGCTTTATCGACTTCAAGAAAGGCGAGTGGGAGAGCTATCAGAACCACGTATCGTCGTGGGAGGTCGACCGTTATCTGAAGATGTTCTGATAGCTCGGTTGGCGCGTTGTCAGCTCCGGAAGCCGGGATCGATGCGGTCCAGCTTCCGGAGAAGTCCGGGCCAGGCAAGGTTGCCGCCCATGCCCTTGGTGACCTGCTTGGCTTGTTCACGGATCGAACTGAGAATGCTCTCCGGAATCCTTACCAGCGGCTGGCCCCCGGACATGGCCTGGATCTGGACCTCGCAGGCACGCTGCAGGATGTACATGTTCAGGAAGGCGTCGGCGATGCTGGGCCCTGTGGTAAGCAGGCCGTGGTTGCGCAGGATCATGAACCGGGCCTGGCCCAGATCTGCCTGCAGGCGGGCCTTCTCGTCTTCACGCAGCGCCACGCCTTCATAATCATGGTACGCCAGCCCGGACAATGGGAACAGGCTCTGCTGAGACAAGGGCAGCAATCCCTCCTTCTGTGCCGACACAGCGACACCGGCAGTGGTGTGGGTATGCATCACGCAGGCCGCATCCTCACGAACCGCATGGATAGCACTGTGAATGGTGAACCCGGCCGGGTTGATGTCGAAATCGTCGGGGTTGACCTTATTCCCTTCCTGGTCGATGCGTACCAGGCTGGAGGCGGTAATTTCCTCGAACATCATGCCATAGGGGTTGATCAGGAAGTGATGCTCGTCGCCCGGAATCCGCACGGAAAGATGGGTGAATATGAGGTCGTCCCAACCATAAAGGGCAATCAGACGGTAGGCGGCCGCAAGATCAACGCGAAGCTGCCACTCCTCCTCGCTCACTTCACCCTTTCTGGAGGGAATTGCCATTTGATCGGACATAGTTCTGAGCTCCCGGAATTTGTTGGTTTTGTTGTTGATTGGACATCAATGTAGCGCCCGCAAGAATCGGATGGAAGGGGGCGAAGTAAACGCGCATCATAGGGTGAGTTGGATATGAGCACACGAAGGAGCCAGATCATGGCAAGCCCCCAAACACCGATGCGTAACGAGAAGGAGAGCGAGAGTGAGCTGTCCATCTCCGTTGGCGATCGAATGGTCGCGCTGGCCAGATACATCGAAAGCAGGCCCGATGAGGCGTTGAGCCTTGCTGACCTCGGGGCCGTGGTTGGGTTGTCGCCATCCCGCGTACAGCGGGTGTTCAAGGAAACCTTCGGTGTCTCACCAAAGGCTTATCAGGATGCACTGCGTCTGAAAAACTTCAAGCAGGCATTGAGGACAGGCCAAAGCGTTACCAATGCCATCTTCGAGGCCGGCTTTGGTTCGGTCAGTCGCGTCTACGGCAAAGCGGACCGACAGGTCGGCATGCCGCCGTCCCGCTACGGCAAGGGGGGCAAAGGCGAAACCATTGTCTTTGCCTGCCGGCGAACCTCGCTCGGCCTGCTGATGATGGCCGCCACTGATCAGGGCGTGTGTTTTGCTGAATTCGGGGATGATGAGACGCGGCTTCAGGATCAACTCCAGAAGGAATTCCCTAAGGCCAGTCTGGCTCCCTCTGACGCCACAGAGTCTCCGGAGCTGGATGCCTGGATGATCGCGCTGGATGAACACCTCAGCCGGAACACGCCGCGCCCTGATGTACCACTGGATATCCGTGGCACCGCTTTCCAGACACGGGTCTGGAAGCTTCTTTTAGGCGTTCGCGAGGGCGAGGTTGTGAGTTATACGGAACTGGCAAGGCGACTGGGCGAGCCCAAAGCGGTTCGAGCTGTGGCCTCCGCTTGTGGCCGGAATCGCATCGCCGTGCTGATTCCCTGCCATCGGGTGTTGCGCAGTGACGGCTCCCTCGGCGGTTATCGCTGGGGGCTGGATCGCAAACGGCAATTGCTTGAAAGAGAACGTCCCGGTTCTTAAGAGTGAGCGTAAGCCCAAACAAAGCGAACCCCGGTTAACCGGGGTTCGTCAGTAAGTTGAAAGCCCGCGATAGCGGGCCCTGATCAAGCAGAAGCTACCTGCTTTACTGCGGCGCCTCAGTCACTTCAGTGATGAACATGAGATCCATGTCGCCCTGATATACCAGCGTGGTGTAGGGGCTGGCACCTTTAATCGGCAGGTAGGTCCATTCCGCACCGCCCTCTACGTAAGTGAGGGAGCCGGAAGTCAGGACGGACCAACCGTTGCTGTCGATTTGGTTTTGGTCGCCAGTGACATCAAAGTCCATGTAACCGCTGCCATCCTGGTTCAGCACCAGATCAATGGTCGCGGTGTCCGGCGCATCCATGTTATAGATGCCAGCCTCGGCTGGCGTTACGCCATCGATATCGGCAAAGCTGAGGGTCTGGGTAACGCCACCGATGAAGTCGTTGCCGCTGGCCTCGACGTAGACCTGCTTGGTATCGCCGTCGAAGTCTTTCAGCGTGACCGCATAGCGGCCCAGGCGACGGAGGGTGAATGGTTCGCCTCCCTCAGCAACCGGAAGGTTGTCCGATAGCGTGAGCTGTCCGGTCGGGTGGAGCTCCCCTGGACCATTGACGAAGCCATTTCCGCCGGCGTCTTCCGCCGGGTCGTCAAACAGTCCTCCGGGGCCGTCCAGTTCGGCCGACACGGAGGTCACGGCAAATGTGGAACCATCGAAGCTGTAGGTGCCCCATTCGGAGGAAACCGCCTCGACGACGTCGCCGCTGTACGCCTCCTCATTGTCGTTGTGGACAATCACGTAGTTGCTGTCATCCAGAATGGTCAGCACATTGTGACGATCGATTTGTTTCTGTTCGTTAAAACCTTCGCCGAGGTACCAGCTGCCGACCAGGCTGTCGCTTGCGTTACGGACTGGTTCGAAACTGAATTCTTCTGAGCCGTCTGTGAATACCAGCTTGCCACCTTCCATTTTCATGGTGAAGTTTTCACCGAGGCTGTCCAGGCCGCCGTCGCCATCGCCATTGAACCCTGCGCCTACGGTGACTGTGAACGCGCCGGTGTCGGCGCTCCAGGTGTATTCACCGTACTCTGCGCTGGCGGCAGTCTGGGTTCCGCCGGTCGTGTCGTCCTTGGAGTGGGCAATCAGGTATTCGCTGTCGTTCAGAAACGTCAGCACGTTGACGTTGCCATTGCTTTCTTCAAACACCCAGCTGCCAACCAGATCGCCGGATTGAGAACTTTGGAAGTGATTTACCGCATCTACTTTCGCGATCAGCGTCTTGCCGGTCGTGTTAATGGCAGTGTTGGCCTGGGTTTCGAAGTCTGTCTCGCTGACAGAGGGGTCGAGATCAATGTCTTGCAAAGCGGTATGCACATCTTCCGTGATGGTAATGCCGTTGCTGGCATCGTCATCGGAATCCAGGGTCTGCAGCAGACGCAGGATGTTCACGACGGTCTGGTCGGAGCTCCAGTCGGTAGTACCGCTACCCATGTCGGCCGGGGTGATGCGGCCAGTGGCCTCGACGGCCGGTAGATCGATGCCGCCGATGCTGAAGACCACAGTATCGCCGGCTTCGTAATTGTACTCGCCCAGTTCATTGGTCTGACCGGACTGGCCTCCTGGCGAAGTGGTGTAATTGATGCCGGCAACGGCGGCATCTACAAACACTCCGGTTTCGGCTGTGGTGCTGGTGTCACCCGTGTCGTTGTTATCAACAGCATCAGAAGATCCGCCGCTGCTACCACCGCAGCCGGTCAGTACGAATGCCGAGGAAATGGCTGTTGCCAGAGTCAACTTCTTGAACTTTCCCATAACCGCACCTTTTTGATTAATATCAGATTGATTGGGTAATCGGGAAACTAGCATCGGATTTATATCAAGACATACCCCATTTTGGGGATAAGTGTGGCGGAGCGCCTTGTTCTGCAGATTTTGTTGCATCAGGAGGCGGGTAAATGCTTTACGATGATAACTTTTTTGTTATTTGTAATTGTTTGTTTAGAAGTCGTAAAAAGGAGCAAAATATCTGAGGCTTTATGAATATTAAACACTTTTGGTGGTTTGGCAGATTTTAAAACCGCACGCCAGCGTGGGTTTCTCTGCCCAACGCTGGGAATATGCCGATGCCATGTCTTCTGCCTGTCGCAAGGATTAGTGTAACAAGGCTGACAATAGCCGGCTGATCAGCTCCCCCTGCCGCGAACAGCCGGTCTTCTGAAATATCTGTTTGAGTTGGGAACGTACTGTAGCGACGCTGCGTCCCAACCGGTCGGCACATCCTTGGGGGTCAATCCCTGCAACCAATTTTTCGCAGACCTGGGCCTCGGCGGGAGTCAGATTGAAATAGGTGGCGATGTGCTCTGCGCTCGGGAGGAGCCGATTCTCGGGGTCATACACTGTGACCAGAGCTCCCCCGGCCAGCAATTCACTGCTTTCAATCGGACGTAGGACAAAAAGCAGCGGAGTACGGCCCTCTCTTTTGAGAAGGAGAGTCTCAGAGGAATAGCTTTCCTTGCCCATGCTGGAGCGAACCACCTGGGCAGACGTACGGAAGAATGCCGCCTGCAAGTCTTTCTCTGCGAAGCTGAAGCGATCATGACGGATGCCCAGACAGCTTTCCCGTTGAATTAGATTGCGGGCTGTTTTGTTGGAATACAAAACGGTAGCAAAACTGTCGAGCACAAAAGTGGCATCGGGCAATACTTCAATCACGGAGGCCAGTGAGGAGGCCTCTTTGCTACGTGATTCCAGTTGCCGGTAAAGCAGTACAGCCTGTCGGATGTGTGGGACCAAGCGGTTGAGGGATTGTAGTTCTGTTTCCTGATATGGCCCTTGAGCCACTGTACGCTGGATGGTTAACAGGAAGGTATGTGTAGGGGTGCTATCTACGACGAGCCAAGCTGAATCCAGCATATCCTGATCATGCTCCCACCTCGAATAGTCTTCGCCAAGCTGGAAATCCGGGAGCAATGGCAGGGCGGACTGAAACAGACCGGGGGGCTGTTTAATGGCCTGATTGGTGACCACATCCTGGGCAATCATGTTGTTTTCGAGGTACCAGCCAAGGAACTCATCGGAGAGGCCGTGGTACCACAGGTGATCCATCTGCAAGGGGTGCTTGCGCACAACGAGTAGTTGAGCAGCGCAGCCATTGATCAGGCTAACCAGTTTTTCCAGAAATCCGTGAAAACCTTCTCGGTCGGTCAGGGCGCCGTAGAGGGATTGGATAAGGGCGTGCTCACTATTGAGGTCCAGTGTCGCTGTTTTCATTACCCCAGGGTCCTAACCAGAATGGGCGCTATCGGAGGCCGCAGTATTGTTGATCAAAGATAAAAGATGCAGCCCGGTTGGCTTGATCTTAGTCGACTCAGATACCTGAAAAAGTAAAAAAAGGTAAAATTGCCGGGATCTAATCCGTTGTTCAGCCGAGGCGTCAGGATCGATCATCTAATTCGACTTGCCCAGTAGTCGCCAGAGCTGGCGCCGGAAAAACAGTATTTGTTGTTTCAGTGAAAACAGCTTCGGCGCAAACAGCCAGGTCTGGGTAATGCCCATCAGATAGGTGTAACTCAGCAGCCCCAGATCCTCCGGGTCTTCCCGGGTACTGATCAGCCCCCGCTCAGCGGCCAGGCCCACCAGGTCGCGAAACATGGCAATAATCGACCGTGTCAGCGCCCGCTCCCGCTTCAATGTTCGACTCATCGCATCGGTCAGTTCGGTCTTGTTCAGCAGAATCTCGAACGACTGGCGATATTTACGATCATTGGCCAGCAGGCCCAGCCAGCGCTCGATGAAATGATCCATGGCCTCAATGGGCGTTTCCCGCATGCCAGAACACTCCGCAACCAGGGCTTCCAGGGGTTCTTGGGAGTAGGCAAGAACGGCTTCGTATAGATCGTCCTTATTTTCAAAATGCCAGTAGATCGGCCCACGGCTGAAGCCCGCTTCTTTGGCGATACGGCTCAAGGTCGTCAGTGAGTAACCGTCACGACTAAACAACTTAAGCGCGGCCTCAAGCACGGTCTGGCGGGTTTTCTCAGCGTCTTCCTTGGTACGGCGCATAAATAGATTTTTCTCGGCGGCTAATCATAAGGTTGGACGATTGGGTTTGGGGTGCCTTTCCAAAACTGTGCGGAGCCATGGATGGCGGAGCCCAAGCGCCACATGGATGTGCCGCCAGGAGCGTGTTTTGGAAAGGCACCCCAAACCCAATCCACCTCCGAAGCCCACAAAAAAGGGCACGACTAATCGTGCCCGATCCTAGCAGAGTTTTAGAGGAAAATTGCTCAGATCTCCCCGTCTGCCGCCATCTGCATGTAGCTGTCGTTAAACCGAAGCTTCACATTACCGGTGTCACCCATGATCGACCCATCCGGAAACTCGATGCCCACAAAGTCCGGGCTCATCGCACCTTGCCCAAGCAGCCCCTTCTCGAAAGAGAACTGACGAACGCTGTCCATGGCGTCCAGGGCTTCATTGCTGTTAATGAAATCCACTGACATCTGCGGTTCCCAGAACATCTTCATGCCGGCCAATTGAGCCTCATAACCGGCCTGGTCGGTGCCAGAGAGCTCACCGAGAAATGCTCGCGCTTCCTGACCTTCTTCACTATCGGAGGCGAGGATGCTCATGGTTTCGTACCAGGCACCCACAAGCGCCTTGCCCAGCTTCGGGTTGTCGGCCAGGGTTTCCGTGTTCACCAGGGTCAGGTCCTTGATGTGACCCGGAATCTGGCTGGAATCGAACAGTTTGGTCGCACCCGGGTAGGCTTCCACTTCCGCCAGCAGCGGATTCCAGGTAGCCACATGGCGGACATCGTCGGTCTGGAACGCGGAAACCAGATCGGCATCGGAAATGTTCACCACGCTCAGATCACGCTCTTCGAGACCGACGCTTGCCAGTGCCCGGGCCAGCAGGTAGTGCGATACAGAGAGCTCAACCAAGTGAACGGTTTCACCCTCCAGCTCTTCGATGGTCTTGGCATCCTTGGATACGAGGCCGTCGTTACCATTGGAGTAGTCGCCCACGATAAGCGCAGTCGTGTCCACGCCGGAGGCAGCCGGGATCGACAGGCCATCCATGCTGGTGGCTACCACACCGTCAAACTGGCCGGCGGTGTACTGGTTGATGGACTCGATGTAGTCATTCACCTGCACGATATCCACCTCGATATCGTACTTGTCCGCCCACTTTTTCATGATTCCGTAGTCCTCGGCATACTGCCAGGGCACCCAGCCGGCATAGATGGTCCAGGCAATGCTGAAGGAATCCCTTTCCTGGGCCATTGCTCCCATGGATCCTAGTCCCAGGGAGGCCGTGAACAGACCGGCCGCCAGGCGTTTGGTGATGTCGCGTGTAGTCATGGTGTCTCTCCTCGGGCCTTGCCCGTGTTTGCAGGTTTGGTCTTTCTTCAGTTTTTTGGGGTTGCTGGCATTACTCGGTAATCTCTTCGACAATCACGACCGGCGTTCCGGGTGAGACCGCCTGTCCCGCTTCCCGGCGCACATCCACAATGCGCCCGGCCACGGGGCTCAGTAATTCGATTTCCATCTTCATGGATTCAATAACCGCCACCGGCCGCTGGGCATCGATGGTGTCGCCGGGTTTAACCAGACACTCCCAGAGGTTGCCGGCCACATGGCTTTCCACCGCGTGCTGTCCTGCCGGAAGGTTGGCAATGTCGTCTTCGCCGGTGTCCTCGATCGGTGCTTCGGAACTGAAGTTAATCTGGCCAGACTCGATCCAGCGCTGCAGTTCCTCGTCGAAGGCCTGTTTCCGCTTGGCCGTGAAGGTCTGGATCTCATCGTCGTTGTTCGCCAGAAACTGCTCGTAGTCCTTCAGGTTGAAGCGGGTTTCCTCGACCTTTATCGGGTAGTCGCCATTGGGAAAGTCCCGGCGGATCTGCTGCAGTTCTTCTGCACTGACTTCGTAGAAGCGCACCTGGTCAAAGAACCGAAGCAGCCAGGGCTTGCCGGCCTCGAACAGGTCAGTGGTGCGGTAGCGGTTCCACATCTGCAGGGTGCGACCAACAAACTGGTAACCGCCCGGGCCTTCCATGCCGTAGATGCACAGGTAGGCGCCGCCGATGCCTACGGAATTTTCCGCGGTCCAGGTGCGGGCCGGGTTGTATTTGGTGGTCACCAGCCGGTGCCGGGGATCCAGTGGGGTAGCAACCGGGGCGCCCAGATAGACGTCGCCCAGACCCATCACCAGATAACTCGCCTCGAAAAGCGTCTTCTTCACGTCTTCGATGCTGTCCAGCCCGTTAATGCGGCGAATGAATTCCAGATTGCTCGGGCACCAGGGGGCGTCCTTGCGCACCGACTGCATGTATTTCGCGATGGCGGTCTGGCAGGCCTCGTCGTCCCAGGACAGGGGCAAATGCACGATGCGCGCGGGCACATCCCACTCGGGCTGTTTTTCCAGTTCCTTTTCGGCACCGATCAGCAGATCCAGCAGGGTTCGCTGGTTCAGTTTCTGGCTGTCGTAATGCACCTGCAGGGATCTGATGCCGGGGGTCAGCTCCAGAATGGCATCGTGATTCTGCTCGCGCAGCCACAGCATCAGCGCGTGAGCGCGGAAGCGCAGGCGGATATCCAGCTCCATCGGGCCGTATTCCACCAGCACGTAGTTGTCGCCGGCGGCCCGATAGATCACGCCGGTTTCGTGTTCATCGTCACTGAGTGACGCCAGAATCGGGGAGGTTGGTGTGATCGGTTTGATATGGGCGGTCGCTGAGGTCAGGGTGGCGATGGACTCGTCGAGGGCTTCCCGCAGGGCCACGGCCTGGTCCTGACTTACCGGAACAAATTGAACCTTGTCACCGGCTTTCAGCTGCCCCAGTTTCCAGAGATCAGCGCTGATGACCGTCACCGGGCAGACAAAGCCGCCCAGGCTGGGGCCATCAGGACCGAGAATCACCGGCATATCGCCGGTGAAATCCACGGAGCCCACGGCGTAAGCGTTGTCGTGAATGTTGGACGGATGCATGCCGGCCTCTCCGCCGTCACTGCGCGCCCATTGCGGTTTCGGGCCAATAAGTCGTACGCCGGTGCGGCTGGAGTTGTAGTGAATCTCCCAATCGCTGGCGAAGAAGGTGTTGATGTCTTCGTCGGTAAAGTAATCCGGCGCGCCATGGGGCCCATAGGTAACGTGCAGTTTCCAGGTCTTGCCGATGGTCGGTTTCAGGTCGGCAGGGAGAGTGGTCAGGCTGGTTGGCTCAGACTCCGCCAGGGCCAGCACATCGCCGGCCCGCAAGGCGCGGCCGCAATGGCCGCCGAACTGGCCGAGCGTAAAGGTGCTGCAGGAGGTCAGGTATTCGGGGCAGTCCAGCCCTCCGCGGAACAGTACATAGGCCCGGGCGCCGTCGGCGGTGGTGGCGCCCAGTTTCAAGGTGGCGCCGGCGGGTACGTCTATCACCTGCCAGAAGGCGACCGGTTCGTCGTCCAGCGTTGCGTCCAGTTGGGCGCCCGTCAGCGTAATCTGGGTAGCGCGGTTGAATGTCAGCCCCGGCCCCTTGAGGGTGATTTCCAGGCCCGGAGCGCCTTCAGCATTCCCAAGCAGGCGATTACCAAGGCGGAAGGAATAGCTGTCAAACGGGCCTGACGGTGGCACGCCGATTTCCCAGTAGCCGATGCGGCCGGGATAATCCTGAATGGTAGTCAGGGTGCCCCCGCTGAGCACATCCACCGTCGCCGGCTGGTAATCGAATTCGTTGAGGGTTCGAGTAAACAGCCTGCCCTCGGCAAAGCGCGGGTCGTCCAGCACCTGGCGCACGTATTTCAGGTTGGTCTCGATGCCATAGAGCTGGCTGTCGTCGAGTGCCTGCATCAACCGCTGGCGGGCCGATTCGCGATCGGCCTCATGCACAATCACCTTGGCGAGCATGGGATCATAAAGCGGCGACACCTCTGTGCCCGGCTGAATCCAGGTATCGATTCGCAGGGCCTCGTCCTCGGGCCAGGCCACGTTGGTGAGCAGGCCGGCGCCGGGCTGGAAATCCTTGTTGGGGTCTTCCGCATAGATCCGGGCCTGGATGGCGTGGCCGGAAGGCGCGAGGTTGCTGCCCAGTTTTTCCAGGTCGGGCAGGGTGCCGGCGCCCAGTTCCACCATCCATCGGACCAGATCCACGCCATAAACCTGCTCGGTCACACCGTGCTCCACCTGTAAGCGGGTATTCACTTCCAGGAAGTAGAACTCGGTGGTGTCCGGGTCGTAGATAAATTCCACGGTGCCGGCGCTTCGGTAGCCAATGCTTTCACCCAGCTGACGGGCTGTCGCGTGCATGCGGGAGCGGACGTCGTCGGATAGCCCGGGCGCCGGAGCTTCCTCGATCACTTTTTGGTTGCGCCGCTGGGCCGAGCAGTCACGCTCGCCCAGGGCCAACACCTGGCCCTGGCCGTCGCCGAAAAGCTGTACTTCGACATGGCGGGCGTGTTCCACGAATTTTTCCAGGAACACGCCGCTGTTGCTGAAGTTGTTCTGGCTCAGGCGCTGGACCGATTCAAAGCTCTTGCCCAGATCGTCCGGGCCGTAGCAGCGGGACATGCCAATGCCGCCACCGCCGGCGGTGCTTTTCAGCATCACCGGGTAGCCGATGGTCTCGGCGGCTTTTAGCGCTTCCTCCAGATTGGTCAGCAAGCCGGTGCCTGGTAGCAGCGGTACGCCGGCGCTTTCAGCCAGTGACCGTGCCGTATGCTTGAGACCGAATTGCTCCATCTGCTCGGGTGTCGGGCCCAGGAAAACCACGCCTTCGGCGTCGCAGCGCCGGGCAAAATCGGCATTCTCGCTCAGGAACCCGTAGCCGGGGTGGATGGCGCCGGCACCGCTCTTGCGGATAATTTCGAACAGTTTGTCCTGGTCCAGATAGGTGGTCGCTGCCGGGCCCTCGCCCAGGGAATACGCCTCGTTCGCCTCGCGCACGTGAAGCGAATCGGAATCCGCTTCGGCGTAGACGGCAACCGAGGTCAGCCCCATGTCACGCAGCGTGCGAATAACCCGGCAGGCGATGGCGCCGCGGTTGGCGATCAGGACTTTGCTGGGGTTATTGAGGGCGCCGCTCAGCTCCATACCAGCACCTCGATCGGTGTCGGGTTCCAGCCGTTGCACGGGTTGTTCAGCTGCGGGCAGTTGGAGATCATTACCAGCACGTCCATCTTCGCTTCCAGCTCCACGTACTTGCCGGCATCGGAAATGCCATCGGCGAAGGTGAGTCCGCCGTCGGCCGTGACCGGGACATTCATGAAGAAGTTGATGTTGTGGGTGATGTCGCGCTTGGTCATGCCCAGCTCTTCGTGTTCGGTGACGGCCACCAGCCAGCTGTCCCGGCAGGAGTGCATGCACTTTTTCTCGAGGGCATAACGGGTTGTGTTGCTCTCCGCCGCGCAGGCACCGCCCAGGGTGTCGTGACGGCCGCAGGTGTCGGCGGTGATTTCCAGCATCACGTTGTTTTCAGAAGACATCAGTTTAGAACCAGCCGTCAGGTAGACATTGCCCTGCTCGCGGATGGTGTCGACGGCGCTGTAGCGTTCGGTCGGATTGTGGGCGTTGTAAAACAGGGTGTCGGCGGCCTGGTTGCCTTCCAGATCCAGGATCCGGACGGTCTCGCCGGCTTTCACCACTTTCAGGAAATACTCGCCCGCCGGCACGGTTTCACGGAAGGCGGCGTTTTCAGGCTTCAATACGCTTTGCTTGATCATTTCCGGCCTCCGTTACTGGAACAGGTGGTACAGGGCGTTATTGGCGAAGGCCCGGGTGGCCTCGGGGGACGACGTCTTGCAGGGATCGGCATCGGTTACCGGGGCCGCCTTGAACAACTGGTACCGCAACGGGTGGCTGGGGTACTCGCTGGCCGGGTTCATCGGATGCGGGCAGGTGTGCAGCACCACGATGGTGTCCATTTCAAAGCGCAGGTCGACGGTGGCGCCGGCGTGGGAGTGACCCTCGGAGAAGGCCATGTTGCCGTCGTCATCTGTTTTTACTTTGCTGAACCAGTTCAGGTTGGCGGTCAGGTCTTTCTTGCCGAGGCCGTATTTAGCCAGTTCGTTCAGAAAGCTGTTGAAACCGTTCCGGTGGTAGTGATTATGGGCTTCCTGATACGTCTTTTTGCCCCAGCGCTTTTCCACCAGATCGGCGTTGCAGGTGCCAGCGACGGTATCGTGCCAGCCAAGATCATCGCGGATGATGGAGGCAAACACCCGGCCCATGTCCGAGAGCAGCACGTGGCCTTTAGTGAGCAGGAAGGTGTGCTGGTTCTTCAGGGTGTCCGGCATGTTGTACCGCTCGAGCGGGTTCTCGGGGTTGTACATCAACATGCCGACGTTGGTACCGCCGGTTTCGTCAATCAGACGCAGCACATGGCCGCGGCGCACGATAAAGGACCAGTGGGATCCGCCGGGAATCAGATCGTCGTAGAGGGGGGCTGCGGTTTGCAACATGGCCTTTTCCTCCTGGTTAGGGCACTCAAAAAAGCGAGAGGCGTCAGTAACTGAGCGATCCTCCCGGGCTTTTGTCCCGCCGTGTAACCTTGGAAAAGGTCGTCAACTCTCGGACCAGTCGTCTGCATTCATTGGATGCAGACCGGAACCCTAGTTGACCATTGGTCAGATTGTGGCGCTTTGATTGTGGTTTCAGTAACCGACCTCTCGCTGCGTATTGTCCCTTCTGCAGACTCCATGCCAATCGCTAACTCACTGATTTTATTGCTGTGGAGCTTGAGGCGGAGGCCCGGCTTGCTTCTTGTCTGGGCGAGCGCACTGTTTTTGTGCATCGTTGCGGGCTTTTCCTGTGCATTTATTTTCAGAGTTTAATTTTCCAGCCAGACCACGGATTGTGTGGCCTTCCAGACATCTACTACCAAGGGAGGAGTTTTTCGCCTCCATCGCATCATTCAAACATCCGGGATTGAGGTCTACATTGAATGGGTAAACGCGAAAGGCCGCGTTGCCCTGCGACAAACACAACAAGAGGTCGAGATCATGATCTACGCACAACCAGGAAAGGATGGCTCCGTCGTTTCTTTCAAATCCCGTTACGAGAACTACATCGGTGGCGAGTGGGTTGCCCCGGTAAAAGGCCAGTATTTCGAGAACATCACCCCGGTAACCGGCGATGTTATCTGTGAAATTCCGCGTTCCAGTGCCGAAGATATTGAACTCGCACTCGACGCCGCGCACAAAGCAGCGCCGGCATGGGGCAAGACCTCACCGACCGAGCGTTCCAACATCCTGCTGAAAATCGCCGACCGGATTGAAGCCAACCTCGAGAAGCTCGCTGTGGCTGAAACCTGGGATAACGGCAAGGCCGTTCGTGAAACTCTGAACGCCGACATTCCGCTGGCGGCCGACCATTTCCGGTATTTCGCCGGTTGTATCCGTGCCCAGGAAGGTCATATGGGCGAGATCGACCACAACACCGTGGCGTACCATTTCCACGAGCCCCTGGGCGTTGTTGGTCAGATCATTCCCTGGAACTTCCCGCTGCTGATGGCCGCCTGGAAACTGGGCCCTTGCCTCGCTGCCGGTAACTGCACCGTGCTGAAGCCTGCCGAGCAGACTCCTGCCAGCATCCTGGTTCTGATGGAAATCATTGGCGACCTGCTTCCGCCGGGTGTACTGAACATCGTCAACGGCTACGGCATCGAGGCCGGTCAGGCCCTGGCCACCAGCAAGCGTATTGCCAAAATTGCCTTCACCGGCTCCACCCCGGTTGGCTCCCACATCCTCAAGTGCGCGGCGGAGAACATCATCCCGTCCACGGTTGAGCTGGGTGGCAAATCGCCGAACATCTACTTCTCCGATGTCATGAAGGCCGAGCCTGAGTTCATCGACAAGTGCGTGGAAGGTCTGGTTCTGGCGTTCTTCAACCAGGGCGAAGTGTGCACCTGTCCGTCACGGGCGCTGGTCCAGGAAGACATGTTTGAAGAGTTCATGCAGAAAGTGGTGCAGCGGACCAAGTCGATCAAGCGCGGCAACCCGCTGGATACCGACGTTCAGGTTGGCGCCCAGGCGTCCAAGGAACAGTTCGACAAGATCATGTCCTACCTGGCCATTGGTAAAGAAGAGGGCGCCGTGGTACTGACCGGTGGCGACCGCGAGCATCTGGATGAAGAGTTCAACAACGGCTTCTACATCCAGCCCACGTTGTTCAAGGGCGACAACAAGATGCGCGTGTTCCAGGAAGAAATCTTCGGACCGGTGGTGGGTGTTACCACCTTCAAGGACGAAGCAGAAGCCCTGGCCATTGCCAACGACACCGAGTTTGGTCTGGGTGCCGGCGTCTGGACCCGCGACACCAACCGTGCCTACCGCATGGGTCGTGCCATTCAGGCCGGTCGTGTATGGATGAACTGCTACCACGCCTACCCGGCCCACGCCGCCTTCGGTGGCTACAAGAAGTCCGGTGTTGGCCGTGAAACCCACAAGATGGCGCTCGAGCACTACCAGCAGACCAAGAACATGCTGGTGAGCTACGACACCAATCCGCTGGGTTTCTTCTGAATCTGTGAGCGGTAGGCGGGCCTCCCACACGGGCCCGCCTGTGAGTCAGCACATTGGATGTGCACCTTCATTCCCCGGTGTCTGGCCGGGGCGACTCTCTGACGAGAGTTCGGGTTTTTCTGTCACTCTCTTTTGGCCCTTCCCAGGGCCTTTTTTCGTTTGAGGCCGGCGTGTTTTCATGCCGCCAGCCATGTGCGACCTAGGGAGGCACCAAAACAGTTCCAAAGTACCATATTGGCCCCTTGCCCCCGCCGATAGGATGGGAACTGGGTTATCGGCAATGTCGTTGATTCACCCGCAATGCGCTAACAATCATGACAATAGAGGTGAGCATTATGTGGACCAAACCAGCCTACGAAGATCTCCGCATCGGTTTCGAAGTCACCATGTACTTCGCCAATCGCTGAGTGCTGAAGCGGCCAGCCTCGAGCTGGCCGTTTTGCTTGTGGAGTGACCCACCATGTTGATTCACGTTCTGGGCTCCGCCGCCGGCGGTGGCTTTCCCCAGTGGAACTGTAACTGCGCCAACTGCGACGGCTTCCGAAAGGGCACCCTGAACGCCCGGGCGCGTACCCAGTCTTCGATCGCCATCAGTGAAGATGGCGAGCACTGGATCCTGTTTAACGCGTCCCCCGACATTCGTGCCCAGCTGGCGTCTTTCAAAGCGATGCAGCCGGCCCGTGCTCTGCGGGACACCGGTATTGATGCCATTGTGCTGATGGACAGCCAGGTGGACCACACCACCGGCTTGTTGTCCCTGCGCGAGGGACTGCCGATGGATGTCTGGTGTACCGAACAGGTGTATGAAGACCTCAGCGGTGGATTTCCGCTGTTCACCATGCTCAAGCACTGGAACGGTGGCCTGAACTGGCAACGCATCGAAGCGTCCGAGCAGACGCCCTTTACCATTCCCTGCGCACCGTCCATCGAGCTGACCGCCATTCCGCTGCTGAGCAACGCACCCCCGTATTCACCGCGCCGGGACAACCCGCACCCGGGCGATAACATCGGTCTGTTCCTGAAAGACACCCGTACCGGCCAGACTGTGCTCTACGCTCCCGGACTGGGCGAGCCGGACGACCGTATTCTCGGCTGGATGCGTCAGGCCGACGTGCTGATGGTGGACGGGACCGTCTGGCACGACGACGAGATGATCCGCCAGGAAGTGGGCACCAAGACCGGCCAGGCCATGGGTCATCTGGCCCAGAACGGACCGGGCGGCATGATCGAGGTGCTCGATACCATGCCGGCCCAGCGCAAGATCCTGATACACATCAATAACACCAACCCGATCCTGAACGAGGACTCCCCGGAGCGGGCGGAGCTGACCCGCCACGGCATCGAGGTGTCCTGGGACGGAATGCACATCGACCTGTCGGGGCAGCCATGAACGCCAAAGCCAACACCGCCATGAACCGGACGGATTTCGAGCAGGCCCTGCGGGCCAAGGGCCAGTACTACCACATCCACCACCCGTACCATAAAGCCATGTACGGCGGGCAGTGCACGCCCGAGCAGATCCGCGGCTGGGTGGCCAACCGGTACTACTACCAGATCAAGATCCCCCAGAAAGACGCCGCCATCATGGCCAACTGCCCGGACGCCAGTGTGCGCCGGCTCTGGCTGCAGCGGATTCTGGACCACGATGGCCACGACGGCGATGTCGGCGGCATCGAAGCCTGGCTGTCCCTGGCCGAAGCCGTGGGCCTGAGCCGGGAGGAAGTGATCGACCAGCGCCACGTTCTGCCGGGGGTCCGCTTTGCCGTGGACGCCTACCTGAACTTCGCCCACCGGGCGACCTGGCAGGAGGCGGCCTGTTCGTCCCTGACCGAACTGTTTGCCCCGGAAATCCACCAGTCCCGACTGGACAGCTGGCCTGCCCACTATCCCTGGATTGAGGAGCGTGGCTACAGCTACTTCCGCAAGCGTCTGTCCGAAGCCAGACGAGACGTGGAGCATGGCCTGACCATTACCCTCGACCACTCCACCACCGAGGCGCAGCAGGCCCGGGCCCTGGAGATTCTTCAGTTCAAGCTGGACATCCTCTGGACCATGCTGGATGCCATGACCATGGCGTACGGCCACCGCACCCCGCCATACCACACCGTGACCGACGAACAGGTCTGGCACCGGGGGCTGTGATGGAGGTGGGTATGCATGAGATACCGCGTTTTCGGCGAGGATTCCGGTTCCAGTGGGAGCCGGCCCAGGAAAGCTATGTGCTGCTTTATCCGGAGGGCATGGTGAAGCTCAACGGCAGTGCCGGGGCGATTCTCAACGAGGTGGATGGCCAGCGCACCGTGGCCGACATCGTCGCCAGCCTGGAACAGCAGTTCCCGGATGCCGGCCCCCTTGGCCAGGACGTGAGTGAGTTCCTGCAGGACGCCCGGCAACAACACTGGATTGAACTGTCATGAGCTGCTCCCACGGTCACCAACTGCCCACGAACCCCCACGATGCGGGGCCGCCCCTCTGGCTGCTGGCAGAGCTCACGTATCGCTGCCCGCTGCAGTGTCCCTACTGCTCCAACCCGCTGGACTTTGCCCAGACCGAACGGGAACTGACCACCGAGGAGTGGGTGAGTGTGCTCAGGCAGGGCCGAAAGATGGGCGCGGCCCAGTTGGGCTTCTCCGGGGGCGAACCCCTGGTGCGCCAGGATCTGGCGGAGCTGATTGCCGAGGCGCGGCATCTGGGGTACTACACCAACCTGATCACCTCAGGGCTGGGCCTGACGGAGGCCAAGGTGGATGCGTTTGCCGAGGCGGGGCTGGACCACATCCAGGTGAGCTTCCAGGCTTCCGATCCGGAACTGAACAACGCCGTGGCCGGCTCCCGCAAGGCTTTTGACCAGAAGCTGGCCATGGCCCGGGCGGTCAAGGAAGCGGGCTACCCGATGGTGCTCAACTTCGTGATCCACCGCCACAACATCCACCAGATGAACGACATCATGTCCCTCTGTGAGCGCCTGGGGGCGGACTATGTCGAGCTGGCCACCTGCCAGTACTACGGCTGGGCGTTTGAAAACCGGGAAGGCCTGATGCCCTCCAAAGCCCAGCTGGTGCAGGCGGAGCAGGAAGTGAACCAGTACCGGCAGCGGCTTCAGCAATCCGGCTCGGCCATGAAGCTGATTTTTGTCACACCGGACTATTACGAGGAGCGCCCGAAAGCCTGCATGAACGGCTGGGGCAATCTGTTCCTTACCGTGGCGCCGGATGGCACCGCACTGCCGTGCCACAGTGCCCGGTTACTACCGATCGACTTCCCCAATGTGCGGGAGATGGAGCTTCAGAGCATCTGGTACGACAGCCCGGGGTTCAACCACTACCGGGGCGACAGCTGGATGCCGGAGCCCTGTCGTTCCTGCGATGAGAAGGAAAAAGACTTTGGCGGCTGTCGCTGCCAGGCCTATTTATTAACCGGTAATGCCGATAACGCAGATCCAGTATGCAGCAAATCGTCGTATCATGAACGAATACTGGCAGCCAGGAGAGCTGCCGATCACGCCACGGCCGGCCTGACTGGACTGGTTTACCGAAATGCGGACAATTCACGGTTATTCTTCCGGGGCTGAAGGCTCCCTGGCTGGGCTTGAAAGCACTATTTCAGCCTCTACTTTTGCAGGCTTCTCTCACGACAAAGCAGTGATGAGTGCTTATGAGGCTTGCGCAATGCATATTCAGCGCGGTGAGTTGGCGGTATCGTCGGCCGGTTTATTCTGGCTTCAGGCCGACCCTGCGAGGGGCTGCAATACCCTCTGGCATTTGTCTGATCACGGTCCGGTCCGTCTCGGTCCCGATGATCTCGGAATACGCAGCCGGGTCAATGGCTATGGTGGGGGCGCTGTCGCAGCGGCAGGCAACGGTGTTTTCGTGGTGGGTGAGGACCAGCAGATACGGTTCATTAACCCTGCCGGAGACCAATGCACCCGCCTGACCGATGATCCGGACGCGGCCTATGGCGGGTTGGTTGCCGACGAGACCCGAGAGCGTGTGCTCGCTGTTCGCGAAGCTGATGGTCAGCAACAGTTGGTGGCTGTGTCCAAGCAGGGCGACATAACGGTGCTTCACTCTGGCCAGGACTTCTACAGCGCGCCGGCTGTCTCCGCCGATGGCCAACAGCTGGCCTGGGTGTGCTGGCAGCTTCCGGATATGCCCTGGGTGCGCACCCGGCTGTGGACCGCCAACATTCTCAGTGACGGTGGTCTCGATCAATGCCGGGAGTGGCCAACACCTTCGGAAGCTTCGGTCCAGCAACCGGTGTTCGAGGGCGACCAGCTCTGGGTTCTGTCAGATCACGAGGGCTGGTGGCAACCCTGGCGTATCGATACCTCGGGCGAGGGCGGCTGGCGCACCATTGATGTGCCGGCCCGGGACCATGCCAACGCGCTCTGGCAACTGGGCGAATCCCATCATTGCCCGACAGGCGATGGTGGCTGGGCGAGAGTCCGCTACTGTAATGGCACCGGTGAGCTCTGGCTTGGCTCCGGCGAAAACGGCGAAGAAATCCGGGTTGCCCGGGACTATGGTGACTTTCGATGCCTGCAGGCTTTTGGCGGCCACCTCTATTGCATTGGCCGCGCCGCCAGCCGTCTGGACGCCGTTCTCGTGATTGATATCGCCACCGGGCAGGTGCAGACCATCGCCGGGGGCGAAGAGGCCATGCCTGGCGCCCGTGCAGCGCTGCCTCTCGATATAGAGGTTCCGGCGCTAAAGCCTGGTGAATCCTCTATCCATGGTTTCTTCTACACCCCGAAGCTTGCCTCTGCCGATTTGCCGCCGTTGATTCTGGTGGCCCATGGCGGCCCGACCTCGGCGGCCTATCCGGTGTTCAATCCACAGGTTCAGTACTGGTGCCAGCGGGGTTTTGCGGTTGCTGAAATTAACTACCGTGGCAGCAGCGGCTTCGGTCGTGCGTTCCGGCTGGCACTTGAGGGCCGCTGGGGCGAGGTGGATGTGGAAGACATGGAACGGGCCGCGGATCACCTTGCTTCGTTCGGTTTGGCAGACGGCCGGAGAGTGTTTATCCAGGGCCGCAGCTCCGGCGGTTACACAGCGCTGATGGCAATGATCCGAAGCCGGCGCTTCACTGCCGGAGCGAGCATGTTTGGCGTGACGGATCCGATGCGGCTACGGGCCATGACCCATCGCTTTGAATCCGGTTATCTGGATTGGCTGCTCGGCTCTCCGGACGAACACCCGGGGCGGTGGCATGAAAGAACGCCGCTATTTCACGCCGATCGGATCAGCGCGCCCATGATCTTTTTCCAGGGCGGGCAGGACAAAGTTGTGGTGCCGGAGCAGACCCGGGCCATGATAGAAGCCATGAAAGCCGCTGGCAGGGCGCCGGAGCTGCACTGGTTTGAAGACGAGGGGCATGGTTTTCGACGCCAGGCCAACCAGGCCGGCATGCTCGAATGGATGTTCAGCTTCTACCGAAAGCATAGCCAAAAGGCCAATGATCGGGCGGAGAACTTGAGTTAAACTCTCGGCTATTCCTATAACAAAAAGCGGTCGAGTGAAGTCTGATGAGTCACGATATATCCAGCTTGCGAAAGTTTGTGTCACCGGAAATTGTGTTTGGTGCCGGCTCTCGGAAATCCGTGGCCAACTTCGCCAGTAATTTCGGTGCCCGGCACGTATTCCTGGTGTCCGATCCCGGTGTGGCTGCGGCCGGCTGGGTTAACGAGATCGTGGCGCTGCTGACCGATGCGGGTATCCGCTCGACCGTTTATACCGGTGTTTCACCCAACCCCAAAGTGGAGGAGGTGATGACCGGTGCCGAGCTTTATAAATCCAGTGAGTGCGATGTCATCGTGGCCATCGGAGGCGGCAGCCCCATGGACTGCGCCAAGGGCATCGGTATCGTCGCCACACATGGTCGCAGCATCCTGGAGTTCGAGGGCGTCGACACCATCACCAATCCTTCTCCGCCTCTGATCCTGATTCCGACAACGGCGGGCACCTCGGCGGATGTGTCCCAGTTCGCGATCATTTCCGACCCCAACCGCCGTTTCAAATTCTCGATCATCAGCAAGGCCGTGGTGCCGGACGTGTCCCTGATTGATCCGGAAGTGACCGAAACCATGGACGCCTACCTTACCGCCTGCACCGGCGTTGATGCTCTGGTGCATGCCATTGAGGCCTACGTCTCCACGGGCAGTGGCCCGCTGACGGATACCCATGCCCTGGAGGCCATCCGGCTGATCAACCGGAATCTGGAGCTGTTGGTGGAGAACACCGCAGATCCCTACCTTCGGGAACAGATCATGCTGGCCTCCATGCAGGCGGGGCTGGCGTTCTCCAACGCTATCCTGGGTGCGGTGCACGCCATGTCGCACAGCCTTGGCGGATTCCTGGATTTGCCCCATGGCCTGTGTAATGCGTTGCTGCTCGAGCACGTGGTGGCTTACAACTTCCAGTCTGCCGAGGACCGTTTCCGCCGGGTTGCCGAGGCCATGGATATTGATACCCGCGGCATGGCCAAACCGGAAATCAAGAAGCGCTTGATGAACCGAATTGTGGAGCTCAAACGCAGGGTCGGACTGGAAGCTCGCCTGGCGGAGCTTGGTGTTTCGGTGTCCGATATTCCCCACCTGTCCGGATTTGCGCTGCAGGACCCGTGCATTCTCACCAATCCCAGAAAGTCGTCGTTGCGGGATGTCCAGGTTGTCTATGAAGAAGCCCTCTGACAGCAAGGACGGCGAACAGGACAACAGCTACGGAATTGGCGATCTTCTCGGGCTGGGCAGCCAGTCCGTCCGCAAGAACTATTATCCGGCCCTGCAGGATCGGATTGACGAACTCGAACAGGAGCGCAATCGCTACAAGTGGCTGTTCGAGAACGCCCTTCACGGTATCTTCCAGGCCAACCTGCGCGGCGGTTTTCTGGCCTGCAATCCGGCCATGGCCAGAATCTGCGGTTACGACAGTCCTGAGGCGCTCACGGAAAAGGTCATCCGGCTCCGGGAACAGCTGTTCTGCAGTTCCAGCGAATTCGACGCCATACGCCAGGAACTGCTTGATGAAGGCAGTCTGAGTGCCCGAGAGACCCGTTTCCAGCGCGCGGACCGGACGCCGGTACACGTTGCCGTCACCCTGTTGAGGCGCCCGGACCTTGGGCCGGAAGTAGTGGAAGCCTTCGTCGCGGACATCACGGAAAGGGTTCTGGCCCGGCAAAAGCTGGAGCAGTTGAACGCCACTCTGGAGCGGCGTGTGGAAGAGCGCACCGAGGCACTGCAGAATGCCAATGTAGGCCTGCGCTACCAGATCGAGGAGCGGGAGAAAGTTGAACGTGAGCTGGTCATTGCCATGGAGGCCGCCAAGGAGGCCAATCGCAGCAAGGACAAATACCTTGCGGCAGCCAGCCATGATCTGCTCCAGCCCCTGAACGCCGCCCGGTTGATGATTTCCGCGCTGCAGGACAGCACGCTTCCCGAACAGGAAACCCGCATGGTCCACCAGGTGCATCGGGCTCTGGAGGGCGCCGAGGACCTGCTGGCGGACCTGCTGGATATCTCCAAGCTTGATCAGCAGGCAATGAAGCCTGATCTGGTTTATACCGATGTGGCCGCCCTGGCCAGATCCCTCGGCGAAGAGTTCGAGGCGGTTGCGGCGAATGCCGACCTGGGCTTCCGGGTCCGCACGATACCCGCCATGGTCCGGACGGATCAGCGCATGCTGACCCGGATCCTTCGCAATCTGCTGAGCAATGCCTTCCGCTACACTCGCAAAGGCGGTGTGGTGATGGCTCTCAGAACCAGGGGCGACCGGCTGCGGATTGAAGTCTGGGACACCGGTGTCGGCATTGAGGAAGACAAGCTCCGGGACATTTTTACCGAGTTTCACCAGCTGTTACCGCAGGGTACCGGCGGCCGGCAGGGCGTGGGCCTGGGACTGGCCATCGTGGAACGTATGGTGCGGGTGCTGGGATATGAAATCGACGTATCGTCACGGCCCGGGCGTGGCTCCCGCTTTGTGCTGACACTGCCGCTCGAACCCGCCCAGGCCAGACCGGATGTGGCTCGCTCAGATTCGCTCCAGAATTTCGCCGAGGGTTTTGAGGGTGTACCGGTGCTGGTAATCGACAATGAGCCGGCGGTGCTCGAAAGCATGCAGTTGCTGCTTGAGCGATGGGGCTGCGAGGTGCTGACGGCCGCCAGCAAGACCGAAGCCGTGGAGGCCCTGGAGCGAACCGGCCGGATTCCTGCCCTCATCCTCGCGGACTACCACCTGAACAATGAGAAAACCGGCTACGACGCCGTAAACGGTGTTCGCCGACACCTTGGCAGGGATATTCCCGCCGCGATAATTACCGCAGATCGCAGCGACGATACCCGCAAAATATTGCGGGCCCAGTACCTGCCGATCCTGAACAAGCCTGTGAAACCCAACCGGCTCAGGGCCCTGATGACCAGCCTGCTGACGTCTGCGCCCGCCTGAGGCCCCCCCTCTACGCCCACCCTGATACAGGAATTGCTCCCGGGTACTACACTGATTACAGGCTTATCGAAAGGGAGATAACCATGACAGTTCCTGAAAATGGTCTGACGAACCACGAAGTAACTATCTGCCTGGTTGGCGGTGCCGTTCTGGGCCCGTTCAATGCCACCTGGAGCAAGGATTCCGGGGGCGATGTGCGGGAACTGGTGCGGGAATACGATGCCTTTTTGAAGGGTGAAAAGCAGCAGCGCTACAAATTTCACCTGCACGACACCTACACCAACACTGTTCACACCCTGATCCTCAATTTTGAACAGGTTACGGGCATCTGCGACCATGTCCGGCTGAGATCCCAGGGCGGCGGCTGAGCCATGGCCGGTTCCCTGGCGTACACGCCAACAAGCCCATAGTGCACACGCGCGGACAGGAGGGAATATGAGCGAATTCAGAACGGAAACCGACAGCCTCGGAGACGTCCAGGTACCTGCTGATGCACTCTGGGGGGCGCAAACCCAACGTGCCGTTGAGAATTTTCCGGTCAGTGGCCAGCCCATGCCCCAGCTGTTCATTGCAGCAGTTGCCCAGATCAAGCGGGCCGCGGCGGAAGCCAATACCAGCCTGGGTCTGCTGGATAACGATCTGCGGGATGCGATTGCCCAGGCCTGCGAGGACATTGTGAAGGGCGATTACGCGGATCAGTTTCCCGTGGACCGCTACCAGACCGGCTCCGGTACCAGCACCAACATGAATGTGAACGAGGTGATTGCCGGCATCGCCCGTAACGCGGGGCTCGAGGTGCATCCGAACGATCACGTGAACATGAGCCAGAGCTCCAACGACGTGATCCCCACCGCCATCCATGTGAGCGCTGTGATTGCCGCGAAGGAGAAATTGCTGCCAGCGCTGTCGCATCTGTGCGGTGTGATCTACGAGCAGGAGGCGGCATTCTCCAGCCAGGTGAAGACCGGTCGTACCCATCTGATGGATGCCATGCCGGTGACGCTCGGCCAGGAGTTGAAAACCTGGCGCGAGCAGCTGCTGGCCGTTGAGAAGCGGGTGGAAGCGGCAGCTGATGAATTGCTGGCGGTGCCCCAGGGCGGTACGGCGGTGGGTACCGGAATCAATGCGCTACCGGAATTTTCCGGCCAGTTCGTCAAGTTCCTGCGCTCCAACACCGGTTATCCGTTTACTTCGCTTGACCACAAGTTTACCGGCCAGAGTGCAGTGGATGCCCCGGTGGCGCTATCGGCGCAATTGCGCGGCGCGGCCATTGTGCTTACCAAGATCGCCAACGACCTTCGCTGGATGAACAGTGGTCCGATTCATGGTCTGGCTGAAATCAGCCTTCCGGCATTGCAGCCAGGCAGCAGTATCATGCCGGGCAAGGTTAATCCGGTGATCCCGGAATCTGTTGCCATGGTGGGGGCACAGGTGATGGGGCTGGACAGCGCGGTGGCCATCGCCGGGCAGTCCGGTAATTTCCAGCTCAACGTCATGCTGCCCCTGGTGGGTGGTAACCTGCTGGATATGACCGACCTGCTATCTAACGCGGCCATCATGCTGGCGGACAAGGCAATCAAGGACTTTACCGTAAACGCCGACAACCTGAACGCCGGCGTGGGCCGGAACCCGGTACTGGTAACGGCGCTGAATCCGGAGATTGGCTACAGCCTGGCGGCAGACATCGCCAAGGAGGCCTACAAGACGGGACGTCCGGTCATCGATGTGGCAGAGGAGCGTAGCGGGCTCAGCCGTGAACGGCTCGAGGAGTTGATGGATCCGCTCAAGCTGACGCGGGGCGGTATCGCCTGATCGGCTTTTACAGAGGGGCGCAAACGCTTGCTGATATCACTGGAGCTGTTTGTGATGCTGGTGTTGGCCAACGGAGCGCCGGTGGTTGCTGCCGGGTTATTGAAAAAACGTTGGTCGGCGCCGGTGGATGGCGGGCGTCTGTGGCCTGACGGTCGCCCTGTTTTTGGTAAGAGTAAAACCTGGCGGGGCCTGGTATCCGGCGCGATCGCCTGCGCGCTGTTTGCCCTGTTTACCGGTCTGGGATTCGTGTTCGGGCTCGTGTTCGGTCTGCTGGGACTGGCCGGGGACTTGCTGAGCAGTTTTATCAAGCGTCGGCTGGGGCTGGCCTCAAGTGCCCGGGCCGTCGGGCTGGATCAGATTCCGGAAGCGCTTCTGCCGATGCTGCTGGCCATGTGGTGGCTCCCGGTCAGTGCCTGGGTGGTGCTGATTGTGGTGGTGCTTTTTACCCTTTCCAACATTTTTGGCTCACCGCTGCTCTATCGTCTCGGGATTCGCCGGCAGCCCCATTAATCCGGCCCCCGGGTCAGGGTATGAAGGGTCACCTCCGGCGGGCAGTTCAGCCGGACGTTGACAACAGACGTGCCCGCGCCGGGTGAGGTGTAGCCCTGCATGCCGTTCATCCGCCAGTAGCCTCGCCCGAGGGTCCGCGGGCAGTCAGAATCCAGAGTTACCGGTATGCCACCAGGCAGGCAGATCTGGCCACCGTGTGTGTGGCCACAGAGAAAGACGTCATAACCCGCATGGGCGGCCTCGCGCCAGATCTCCGGCGTATGGCTGAGCAGGATGCTGGTGCCTCCGGCAGGGATCTTGTCTCCGGCCTGATGCAGGTTGTGGACCTTGAAGAAGTGGGCATCGTCGACGCCTGCCAAGTAAAGGACCTGGCCTTCGCGCTCAATGGGCGCCATTTCATTCATCAGCAGTTGGTAACCCATGTCTTCGAGCGCTGGCACCATGCGAACGCTGTCGTGGTTACCTAGCACGGCGTAAGGCCTGCCTTTTATTCCGTCCCGCAGCCTTGCCATGCCGTCCAGGGCGCCTTCGATCGGGCCCCAGGTCAGTTTCCGGTAATCGCCGGTCAACACGCACAGATCATAGTCTAATGGTTCGATCTGGCGCAGCACCGCCTGGAGGTTGGCTTCATCCATGTCCACGTGCAGATCGGTCAGGTGGAGGATGCGAAAGCCCTCAAAGGCCTCGGGCAGACCGGGGAGGTGGAAGCGATTATGCACGGTGTTCAGACGCCGACTGTTGCTCTGGCCCCGGCCCCAGAGGCCAACCATGCGCAGGCAGGTACGGATAAAGCCGGGCGCCGTGGTCAAGTTCTCCAGGTGGAAGGAACTGTGATCCTGCCCGAATACCTTCGCTTCAGCTTCCCGTTCAATGCCGAGCCTTTGGCGGGCGTGAACAGGGCCGAGCCGGAGGCTCAGGCGGTACTCCAGGAGTTCATCCTGGTTTTCCGGTGTGCGAGCCCTTGCCGTCATTTTTCTTCCCTTGTATGCCGAGCGGGGCATGGCCGATGTGCAAAATGGCAAACCCTGTCTCACATTATGGATGGCCCTCGAAGGTATGCAACCAAAACGACATAATGTTCATGTTTGATGACACACTGGCATGCAAGCCGTCCGACAATCAGGCTCAGGGGATTTATGACTGCACCACCAGGCGATGAAGAGCTGTCTTCCTGGCAGATTTTCCTGTTGTTCCTCCGGCTCGGGCTGACCTCCTTCGGCGGCCCGGCGGCGCACCTTGGATTCTTTCACGATGAGTTTGTGAAACGTAGGCGATGGCTCTCAGACAGTGCCTACGGAGAAGTCGTGGCCCTGTGCCAGCTGTTGCCCGGGCCTGCTTCCAGCCAGGTGGGCCTGACCATCGGCTTCCTGCGTGGCCATTACACTGGCGCATTTGCGGCATGGCTGGGGTTTACCCTGCCATCAGCACTGATCATGATCAGCTTTGCGCTGGGGTTGAGCGCCTGGCCCGAGGCCAGCAGTGGTGGCTGGATACACGGCCTCAAGCTGTTTGTTGTGGCGGTGGTGGCGCAGGCTGTCTGGCAGATGGGGCGAACCCTGTGCCCGGACCAGCCCAGAATCGCTTTGGCTTTGCTGGTTGCCGTCAGCCTGCTGATGATGGGCGAAACCTGGATGCAGATACTGGCCCTGGCCATTGCCGGGGTCGTTGGTTCTTTTCTGGAGTTAGGGAGCAGTGCGGCGTCTGAACCGCTGCATGTGCCGCTGCAATCCCGGAAACCCGCTCTTTTTGCCGGGGCCTTTCTGATTCTGTTGCTGGTTTCGTTCCTGCCACTGGCGACAGGCAGCCTTGGCTGGATCGGTGCTGAAATGTACCGGGCTGGTGCCCTGGTCTTCGGCGGCGGGCACGTCGTGCTGCCCTGGTTGCAGGAAGGCTTCGTGGCCTCCGGTGCCATGGACGCGGACACTTTCCTGGCTGGTTACGGGGTGGCTCAGGCGGTTCCAGGTCCGCTGTTCACTTTCTCTGGGTTTCTTGGCGGTGCCCAGGGTGGCGTCGTCGGAGGTGTTGTCGCCGTCATCGCAGTTTTCCTGCCCGGAACCCTGCTGGTCTTCGCCGGTCTTCCTTTATGGAGCTGGCTTCGGGAGCATCGTCGTGCCCGCTCAGCATTGGCCGGGGTAAATGCAGGTGTGGTGGGGTTGCTGCTGGCAGCGCTGTATGACCCGGTCTGGACGTCGGCGGTTCATAGTGCAGTGGATCTGGGGCTGGTTTTGATTTTTTGGCTGTGCCTCGCGGTATGGCGGGTTCCGGTCTGGCTCCTGGCGCCGCTGAGTGCGCTGACAGGAGTGATCCTGCTGTCCTGATTAGCGTAAATATAGGCCCGTGTTCCGGAGTCGGCAGACGGGTTGGCAAATCCAGGGGTTTCCAGCCACAATCGAGCCGTTGAAGGCAGATAAATCGAACGCAGAGGTTACCATGACGACATCCTGCAGTATCCCGGGGCTCAACGTACCGCGTAGCCGTTTTCCCGATCCCGAACAGGATCTGCCCGCGGCCGAGGGCGAACAGCGTGTCGTGCTGGCCGGAGGCTGCTTCTGGTGCGTAGAAGCCGTTTTTCTGGCCATTGATGGAGTAACAAGCGTCGAGTCCGGTTACGCCGGCGGCCACGCCAGTTCCGCCAATTACGAGGCCGTATGCTCGGGTACTACCGGCCACGCCGAAGTGGTGGAGGTGCACTATGATCCGGCCAAGGTAAGCTTTGGCGAGTTGCTCAAGGTGTTTTTCTCGGTTGCACACGATCCCACCCAGCTGAATCGCCAGGGCAATGACCGGGGCACCCAGTACCGCTCGGCGGTGTTTTACGAGACGGCCGAACAGCGGCGAGTGGCTGAAGCCTACATCCACCAGCTCAATCAGGCGGAGGTATACCCGGATCCGATCGTGACCACGCTGGAGCCGCTGGAAGCATTTTACCCGGCGGAGGAGTATCACCAGAATTTTGCGGCCCGGAATCCCTATCAGCCATACATCATGGCCGTGGCCGCACCGAAAATGGAAAAGCTCGTAGACAGTTATGGTGACCGCCTGAAGCCGGAATTTACAGACAACGACACAGGCAGTACCGCCTGAGGAGGCAGACCATGGGAGTGTCCAATGCAGGCTATGACCTGACGCCATTGACCGAAGCGCAGGTTGAAGAGAAAGCTGCGGATCTGACATCGGAGGAGCGGCGGGTGCTGCTCGACCATGGCACGGAGCATCCGTTCTGCGGAACGCTACTGGATAACAAAAAAGCCGGAGTTTACCACTGCCGGCTTTGCGATCTGCCCCTGTTCAGTTCGGACTCGAAGTTCGACTCGGGAACCGGCTGGCCAAGCTTTTTCCAACCCTTCGATCCGGAACATATCCGGTATATCGAAGACACCAGTCTGGGCATGACCCGCACCGAGATACGCTGCCCACGTTGCGACAGCCATTTGGGCCATGTCTTTCCCGACGGCCCGCCGCCGACCGGGCAGCGTTACTGCCTGAACTCGGTTGCCATGGTGTTTGAGGAAAACGCCTGATAAGTGAAGGGGGCCGCGTGGCCCCCATTCTATTTCTTGCCGCCTGTCACAGTGGCTACATAGTGCGCCACCGCCTGGATCTGTTCCTCGGACAATGACTCATTGAACGCCGGCATGATACCGACCCCGCTGGTTACGGCATTAACCACCTGTTCCTCGCTGGGTTTGAGTTCATCCAGGTCCGGGCCAACGGCGCCAGCGGAACCGGCATCAGCCAGCGTATGGCAGATTGTGCAGGAAGGTTGTGCGTCCTGAGTGAATACCTGTTTTCCTTTCTCGAGGTCGCTGGCCATTGTCAGGGACGACAGACCGATCAGGGTCAGCGCCCCCAGTATTGCAGTTTTTCTCATATTATTGCTTTCCGCAAAGGTAGGAGTCGCCGTGTTCCCGGGTCGGCTCCACCAATGATCAACTGATGGCAACCGTAACTCCGTGGTCGCTCCAGCCATTGTGGCCGTAGCCACGCTCATTCTCGATCCGGCCCTCAGGCTGGGTGTTGCCCTCCACGTCGGTCGCCCGGCTTACAATCCGGTGCTCACCAGCCGATAAATCTGCTGCGAGGACAAAAGGTCGCCAGGCATAGGGGCCGAGGTCCGGTCCCAGGAAACGAGCCTGCTTCCAGGTTTTGCCGCCATCCACGGAAACGTCGACTTTTTCCAGCGCAACGGTGCCACCGAAAGCCACGCCGTAGATCATGTTGCGGCCGGCCCGACCACTTTCCAGTGGAGCGGTTACCCAGGATTTAACGTTCATTTCCCACATGGATGGCTGATCCGGGGCGCCTTTCACACCAACATCACGAATCCGGTAACCGGAGGCCTGGATCTTGGCGTCAGTCTGGTTTTCGGTGAAGGCGACGTTCTTGACGTACTTCACGTTGTTCACGCCGTAGTAACCGGGCACCACCATGCGCAGCGGGCCACCGTGGGTGTGGGTCAAAGGCTCGTCGTTCATTTCCCAGGCCAGCAGGGCGCTTTCCATGGCTCGGGTGGGAACGGAGCGCTCAACGATCACGGTTTTCGGGTCCAGGCCCTCGGGCAGTGTCTCGCCGCCGGTACTGGTGATGTAACGGGCGCCGTCAACAGGGCCGCCAAGGGCCTCCACAACATCTTTCAGCGGTACACCGGTCCACATGATGCAGCCGGCGGCGCCAACGGACCATTGGGTGCCACCTGCGCCGTGTGGGAAAAATGCCCGGCCGTTCCCGGAACATTGCAATACAGACGCAACGGTGGTCACGCCCATCTGCTTCAGGTCACCGACAGTCAGGGTTTGCGGGTTTTTGACGCCCTCGATCCGTACTTCCCAGACATCCGGATTGTCGGTCACCGAGGCCGGCGGCGCAGGCAGGTTGTTGCGCACAAACAAGCGGTCACTGGCGGTAATGACGCCATTGCCGATGGCCCCCCGTTGGGTTTCCATGGTGTTGGTGCTGTGAACAATCAGGGCGTTGCGTTCTTTCCAGGCCGCGTAGTCCGGCAGCGACTTCGGTTCATCGGCTTTGGCCAGGGGTGTAAACCCCAGCACGCTTACCGCCGCCATGGCGCCGGCGCTGCCAAGCAGCAGGGTGCGCCGGGCAGGGTTCTGAAGGCCCGGGTCATTCGGGCCACGCATCAGAGCTGTTTCCTGTTTCATGATCCGTCTCCTTTTTAGGGTTGTCGTCGGACGGTGGGGTGTTCTATCAATTCTTCATGGTTATATCCTTATACCTTATAGATAATGCTTAAAAATTAATCAATGCTTTTGTGCGTTATCCAACGACTTTTTCAGTCGCTATAATTCGCCGCTATTGAAACTCCCGGCAGGGCCGGGAGCTAACCCGGAAAAAAGAGAAGGGTAGCTGTGATGATTCGATTGAAGATGAATCCGCTAACGGAGTCGGCAACGCTTCTTCGGCGGGCGGGTGTGGTTCTTGGCAGTGTCGGACTGACAGCACTCTTCTCACTGCTGGTGTTGCTCCGGGCGCTGTTCGGAAGGTTGAACCGGCCCATCGTTGATAAATACTGTCGGGAGTGGTCGGCGTCGCTGTTGCGCCTGGTTCGTGCCAGTCTGACGGTGCGAGGGCAGGTGCCGGATTTTGGTGATGGCCGGCGCTACATCATCATGTGCACCCATGCCAGCCACTATGACATCCCGGTTACCTTTGTTTCGTTGCCGGGCTCCATCCGCATGCTGGCGAAAAAGGAATTGTTCAGTATTCCGCTGTTGGGGCAGGCCATGCGAGCAGCGGAATTTCCCTCGGTAGACCGCTCCAATCGCCAACGTGCGGTCAGGGATCTGGAAAAAGCCCGGGCGATGATGGAGAGCGGGATCGTACTCTGGGCCGCGCCCGAAGGGACCCGTTCACCGGACGGTAAGCTTCTGCCCTTCAAGAAAGGCTGTTTTCATCTGGCGCTGGATACCGAGGCAGTGATTGTGCCTGTGGCCGTACGGGGCATTCATCGGGTATTACCGGCCCGGACCTGGCAAATCAACCTTGGCCAACCGGTGGACGTTCGGGTGGGTGAGCCGCTGGAAACGGCTGGCAAGACCAAAGCCGACCTGGATGAGGTGATGACCGAGGTACGCGCAAGGCTGACTGAGCTGTTAGGAGACGGTGAAGCCGGTTAGCGCCGGCTCCACACGATTACGGTCGATCAGGCGGTACCGGCGGCCACCACGGTAGACAGCAGATAGCCGGTATAGGCTACGTACACCAGTACGAGGATGCCGCCATCCACCCGGCTTACCAGCTTGCGCCATCCGGTGAGCCCGAAGCCCATCAGGAACAGGCCCACCGTGAGCGCCAGCATCAGCGTCCAGTCCCGGTAAAGCACTTCCGGATCCACCGCCAGAGGTTCAATGGCGGCGGCCAGGCCCACCACCGCCAGGGTATTGAAGATGCCCGATCCCAGAATATTGCCAAGGATGAGGTCGTGCTCGTTCTTTTTAACCGCCGCGAGGGCTGAGGCAAGTTCCGGCAGGGAGGTGCCGATGGCGACGATGGTCAGGCCGATGACCAGATCGCTGACGCCAAGGCTCTGGGCAATGGTGACTGCGCCCCATACCAGCATGCGGGAACTGACAATCAGCAGTACCAGGCCGATTACCAGCCAGATAACCGCGGTTTTGAGGGGCATGGGGTGGGCGATGATTTCAGCATCGGCATCACCGGCCAAGGGGTCGGCCTTGCCTCTCAGGCCCTGGTAAATGGACCAACCCATAACCGCGGCGAAGACCGCCAGCAGGACCCAGCCATCCAGTCGCGAAAGTTCCCCATCGAGCAGTTGGGCGCCGGCAATGAGGGTGAGCACGATTAGCAGCGGAAGCTCTTTACGGATCACCTGTGAGTGAACGGCGATCGGCGCGATAACGGCTGTGAGGCCGACAATAAGGGCAATGTTAGTGATGTTGGAGCCATAGCCGTTACCCAGTGCCAGGCCGGGGTTGCCGTCGGAGGCAGCCATGGCAGAGACCGCTAGTTCCGGTGCTGAAGTGCCGAAACCGATAATTACCATGCCGATCAGGAGGGTGGGCATACCCAGATGTTTGGCGGTCGCTGCAGCGCCCTCCACAAATTTGTCGGCACTCCACACCAGCAGTACCAGGCCGGCGATGATTGCGCCAAATGCCATTAGCATAGAAAGACCTCAGTTAATGAAACGTCCGAGCATGAAAACCCCGGCATAGCCAAGGGTGTAGGCCGCCAGAAGGTGTGCAAGATACCGCATATAGGCCGCAAAGGTCAGCCCCGGGACCTTGCTCATTGCCACGATGCCGGCGGCTGAACCGATCACCAGCAGGGAACCGCCCACACCCACGGCGTAGGTCAGTCCCATCCATTCACCGGGGCTCATATCGATGCCGGCCTTCAGCAGTGCTGCCGTCAGTGGCACGTTGTCGATCACGGCCGAGAAGATACCCATCAGGTAATTGGCGTAGAGCGGTGGAAGGATATCGTAAATGGCCACCAGCGAGTCCAGTGCATGAATCTCCTTGAGCATGCCTACCAGCAGCAGGATGCCCAGGAAGAACAGCAGAGTCTCAAACTCGATGATACGGATGTATTCGAGAATCGGGTCCAGATCAGAGTCATCGCTCATGAATCGCGATACCAGGAACATGATGGAAAGCCCGAACAGAAAGGTCAGAACCGGTGGAATTCCGAACAGGGCGTTGCCGGCGATGGTGCTCAGGATTGTTAACAAAAACAGTCCGCTGATGACCGCGTCAACCCGTCGCACCGGGGTGGTGTTGGAACGAAGTGTCACGGTACCTGTCAGTCCCCGTGAGAGGAAGACGGCAAGGATGAAAACGGTAACCGAGGCCGGGATCGCGAGGGTCAGCAGAGTCAGTATTTCCACCTTGTCCGCGAGGAATATCATCAAGGTGGTGACGTCGCCGGTGATCAGGGAAACGCCGCCTGAGTTGACGGCAAAGACAACCAGAGTGACGAACTGGATGCGCTTTTTCAGCTCCAGATCCAGCGACAGAATCAGCGAGCATGAGACTAAAGTGGCGGTGATATTGTCTGCCAAAGACGAGAAAATGAAACAGAAAAGTCCTGTCAGGAACAATAGCCGCCGCTCGCTCACCTGTTTCGGCATGATCAGGTAAATCACGTTTTCGATCATACCCTTCTTGTTCAGGTAGGCGACGAATGTCATGGCTGCGACCAGAAACAGCCACAGCCCCGCGATTTCGGCAATGCTCTCGGACAGGCCGGCGGAAATGGCAGACGTTTCACCAGCGCTACCGCTGAACAGGAAGAGCAGCATCCAGCTCATGGTGCCAAAGAACAGCGTTACCTTGGCCTTGTTGATGTGGATGAGCTCTTCAAATATGACGCCGAGTAGCGCCAGAACCGCGAGAACAATCAGAAACGCATCAAGGGCAGACATTGGGGAAATCCCGTCCTGGTTATGACAGTAGAGGCCGAAGCCGGCCGGTCAGAATATGCGGGCGGATTTTAGACCTTTGAAACGCAGCAAACCACTGTTCGTAAGTGCACGTATCGGCAAGTGAAAGCAGCGAAAGACCGATAAAGACGCAACGATTGACAATCGCAATTTATTATCCCGTCAAAAATCGGGATAATTGCGCGCAAATTCAGACCGGAAGCAGACGGCGGCGCCGTTTACCTCGCTCCCGACCGGCTTTCGACAGGCCCCCTTGCTGATCGTGAGGAGGCAAAAAGGCTCAACACTAGCTAGGGTGAAAACCAATGGCCGTTAGACAGGCAGACGTAGTGCTGGTCGGCGGTGGCGTCATGAGCGCCACTCTCGGCATGATGCTCAGGCAGCTTGATCCGTCCCTGGACATCGTCATGGTGGAGCGTCTCGACCACGTTGCCCATGAGAGCACAGACGGGTGGAATAACGCAGGTACCGGGCACGCCGGGTACTGTGAGCTTAACTACACTCCCGAAATCGACGATGGCGATGTGACCATCGATCGGGCCCTGCAGATCAACGCCCAGTTCGAGGTGTCCCTGCAGCTCTGGTCCTACCTGGTGGAGCAGGGGATCCTGCCGGAGCCGTCCACCTTTATTAACCGCACGCCGCACCAGAGCTTTGTCTGGGGCGAGAAAGACGTGGCCTTTCTCAAGCGCCGGTACGAGCGCCTGAGCGCCCACCATCTGTTCCGTGACATGGAATACACCGAGTCCCCAAAGGATCTCGAAGAATGGATGCCCCTGATCGTCAATAACCGGGACCCGATGCAGCGCGTTGCCGCAACCCGGATCAAGCATGGCTCGGATGTGGATTTCGGGTCCCTGACCCGCAGCATGGTGGAGTGGCTGGAAACCCAGCCCAATTTCGAGCTGATGCTCAGCTCACCGGTGCACTACATTGATCAGCGGGACAATGGCCGTTGGAAGCTCCGGGTCAAGAACCAGAAGACCGGCGAGTTGACCAAGCTGGAGACCGGCTTCGTGTTCCTGGGCGCCGGTGGTGGTGCCCTGCCACTACTGCAGAAGTCCGGTATCGAGGAAGCCCGGGGCTATGGTGGCTTTCCGGTCAGCGGCCAGTGGCTGGTGTGTGGCAAACCCGACATCGTTCAGCAGCATAACTCCAAGGTGTACGGCAAAGCGCCGATCGGCGCGCCGCCCATGTCGGTTCCACACCTGGACACACGGATTATCAACGGCGAGCCGGCCCTGTTGTTTGGCCCCTTTGCCGGTTTTACCACCCGCTTCCTCAAGCAGGGCTCCATCTTCGACCTGATCGGCTCGGTGAAATCCACCAACCTTAAGCCGATGCTCTCGGTGAGCAAAAGCAACATGGACCTGACCCGCTACCTGATCGGGGAAGTGTTCCAGTCCCACAGCGACCGGGTGGCATCGCTGCGCAACTTCTTCCCGGACGCCATGGAAGAGGACTGGCAGCTGCGCATGGCGGGCCAGCGCGTGCAGATCATCAAGCAGGTTGATGGCGGCGGTGGCAAGCTCGAGTTCGGCACCGAGATCGTCGCGGCCAAGGACGGAACCCTGGCGGCACTGCTTGGCGCCTCGCCCGGAGCCTCCACGGCAGCCAACGCCATGATCAACGTAATCGAGCGCTGCTTCCCGGAAAAGATCAGGACGCCGGAGTGGCAGGAGCGCATGAAAGAGCTGGTACCGTCCTACGGCCAGTCCCTGGTTGAAGACGAAGCACTGCTCACCAAAGTCCGCGAGAGGACCCTGTCGACGCTCAAATTGGGCTGATATTCCTAATCGGTCTAAAAATGCGAAAGGCACTGCCGCTGCTGGATTTAATTCCGGTGAGCGCAGTGCTTTTTGTGTTTCAGAAGAAGACGAAATTTGCGATTTCACAGCTACCGCGTAGGGTTATAAGGCAACCCTTAGGAAAGGAGAGAGCCTGTGAGTGAGCAAAAGTACAATCCTGAGAAAGGGTATATCGCACTGTTGGGCTGGAGCCTGAATGCGGTGGAAGCAGCCGACAAGTTTGATCGTCGGTATGTAGTCGTGGCACCGGACTGGGCGGAAGCCTACTGCGAAGAGCATGACATTCCCTATGTACCCTGGAATTTCGAGCGCCTGAACGACCGTTCCGTAGAGATTGCGCAGACCCTCAAGGAGATGGGCGTTGATGTTGCCATCCCGTTGTTTGAGGAGACTGTCGAGTGGGCCGGTGCCATCAACTCGGTGCTGATGGACAAGCCGCGTTTGTTCGGTCAGGCGATGTTGCTGCGCGACAAGGCGCTGATGAAACGCCGTGCCCAGCTGGGTGGCATCCGCGTGGGTATTTTTGAGGAAGCCCACGACAAGGGCGACGTTATCCGGTTCCTGAAGCGGGTAAACCAGACCCTGCTGAAGCTGGACGGCGACCCCAACGACCCGATTCACCTCAAGGCGTTCGACAAGGCCGGGTGCCTGGGGCACCGGGTTATCCGTACCCCGGACGAAGTGGACACCATCCCGGAAGAAGAGTTTCCGGTGTTGATGGAATCGCACCTGGATGGCTGGGAGTTTGCGGTCGAAGCCTGGATCCATAACGGCAAGATCGCCTTCCTGAATATTTCCGAATATGTGACCCTGGGCTACTCCGTGTTTGTCCCTGCGACTCCAGACCTGGAGAAGTATCGGGACCAGATTCGGGGCGAAATCGAGAAGCTGATCAAGACCTTCGATATCGAGTTCGGGTTTATTCACCCGGAATACTTCGTGACCAGCGACCGGACCATGTACTTTGGCGAGGTGGCCTATCGTCCACCGGGGTTCAAGGTGTTCGAACTGCTGGAGAAAGCCTATGGCTTTAACGCCTATCAGGGGCTGATTCTGGCCTTCGATCCGAAAACCACGGAAGAGGAAATCAAAGCCTTTTTCCCGAAGGAAGTGGTGGATGCGAAGGGCTACGCCGGCTGCTTTGGTGTGTATCCGCGCCGCCGGGTTGTCAGCAAGCTGGAAATCCCGGAGGAGACCGAAAATCACGAGTATTTCGAGTCTCACGAGCTGACACCGCCGCTGGAGGAAACCGTTACCAAGCGGACCGCTTTCGGTACCCACTGGGGGCTGGTGTATTTCTTCGGTGAAGATCCTTACGTCATGCGAGACCTCCTGAAACATCAGGAAGACCTCGATTTCTATGTATAATCAGGAGAAGAATTAACAACGAACGGGTTTGGTGCCAGGCCCTGAGGATTATCGTTTGAGCGATCACCAACCGGGCAGCGCAGCGCCAGCTGTCAATTTCGACAAGCTGGTTCAACGGCTGGATGATGCCATCCAGGCCATGGAAGAGAGCCGGTCCTTTGCCAGGGCCGGCAAGCTTCCGCGCGTACTGGATACCGCCCGCCGGGTCCTGCTGCAGCCTGGTGGCTGCGAGGTTATCGAAGAGCGCGCCGAGCGCCTTGAACTGGCGGGCGTGTTCGCCGGCACGGACTGGGCTGAACCCGGTATTCTTCTCCCCACGCTGACAACCCATTCGCTGCAAAGCCAGAGTGCCGACACCGTGGTCATTGAGGCTTTCAGTGAACTGCGGTTGCTTGCCGTGGCGCGAGGCCACTATCTGCATCCCTCGGTATCGGCCGAACAGGCGCACTACTACCTGACGCAGGTCCTGGCCATCAACCTGGGCCTGTTGTTCGGTATGACCGGTGAAGCCGAGCGGGAGCAGGGCAAGCTCGCGTTGATCAGTCAGGCTGTGGTCCAGTACGTTGCCGATCACATTGGCTACGAGCATGTGATCGACAGCCTGATCGAAGAAATCTGGCGGATTCTTGAGCAACGTCCGATCCAGGTGACGGACGTGCGCCGCATGATCACCCAGATTGCTTTGTGTCGGGCGGATCCACAGGCCGATCTTGGTGGTGCCGGCCGGGGTGCCGACCGACTGATTTCCAGCCTCTATGGGCCCACCCGGGCCTGCAGCGAAGATCCCGGAACCGTGGTGTACCAGCAGCGACTGGAAACCATGGATGCCCAGGCACTGCAGAACGAGGCCACCGGTTTTGCGCGTTCCATGCACGACACCGGACTGGTGTCGCCCTACCACGCTTCGTTCATACGGTTCATTCTGGCAGACCAGGACACCCTGCTCAGCGAGGCCCTGGGCCTGTCCAGCACCGGGCGGGATTGCCTGTTGTGTTACCGGGAGCTGGTGCACACGTTGATTGAGGAAGGCATCTATCCGGAAACGGCCCAGGGTATTTATGGTCTGGCGCTGCTGCTGGAGCGGGGCATTCTCTATCAACCGCCCGTTGCTCCGGCGCTCTGGCGCCAGGCGCGTCTGTCCCTCTGCTCCTACGCCCGCGAACGTCTCGAACTGGCCTATGGCTACCAGCCCCAGCCCGGTGCCTGGCTGATTCAGGGCGTGCTGAACATGCTGGGGCAGCCGCTGGGTGTGGGGCAGGGCAATAACCCCACCTGCCAGTCGGCCCGTGCCCTGTCCATGTGGGCGTACAACGATCCGGACTACCTGTTGCAGATGGTGGCCTGGGCCGCCCGTGATAACGAGATCGTCATGCACTTCGAAGGCCAGCCGGTGTCATCGGCCCGCAGTGTCGGCGGCGTCGCGTCTGAGGTGACCCTCGACCTGGACCCGGTTTCCCTGGTGGTGGTGCCACATCTGGACCGGATTTACGTGGAAATGGGCCGGCTGTGTGTCGGCCGCGAGGGCGACCCCCACAAATGGGTGAACCCGGAATTTCATGGCTGGTCCGCCGGCCGGGGGTTTGCCATTAACGTGGACGTAAGCACTGGCAAGTTGCACGATCTTGAAGGTTTTATCCGCCATTTCTACGCCAGCTATCACCCTTACTACAACGGCAATCAGCCGCTGATTCACCCGCAGCCTGCGGGCATTGCCGTTACCGACAGTGCCGCCCGCTTTATCGGCTGGCACGCCATCACCATTCTCCGGGCGGCACTGGACCCGGATGGTGAGATGCGGATTTACTTCTTCAATCCCAACAACGACAGCGGCCAGAACTGGGGCGACGGGGTCAAGGTCAGTACCTCCGGCAACGGCGAGCGCTTTGGCGAGTCGTCGCTGCCTTTCGAACAGTTCACATCGCGGCTATACATCTTCCACTATGATCCCCTGGAGCGGGGAGAGCCTGCGGAAGTGAACGAAGATGCCCTCCGACGCGTAACAGAGGGTGTGTATCGCAGCTGGGGTCAGGATCGCGTGCCGGCAGATGCCCTTCAGGCGGAGCCGCCCATAACCGATTGATCCCGGAGCCTGCCGATTACCCGGAACCCACCGATCAAGAGGAAGGCCATGGCCAACGAACACTCCCCGGCCCGTAACGGGGCCGAGTTGTTTATCCGCGCGCTGGAAAACGAAGGCGTTGAATACATATTCGCGGTGCCCGGCGAGGAAAATCTCGCCTTCCTTGAGGCCCTGAGGACCTCCAGCATCAAGCTGGTGCTCAATCGTCATGAACAGGCCGCCGGCTTCATGGCCGCCACCTATGGACGCCTGACGGGCCGGGTAGGTGTCTGCTTGTCCACACTCGGGCCTGGTGCCACCAACTTCGTCACCGCAGCCGCCTATGCCGAGCTTGGCGGTATGCCCATGATGATGATCTCGGGCCAGAAGCCCATCAAATCCTCCAAGCAGGGGCTGTTCCAGATTCTGGATGTGGTGGACCTGATGCGTCCGCTCACCAAGTACACCCGGCAGATCACCAATGCCAACACCATTCCCGCCAAGGTGCGGGAAGCGTTCCGCCTGGCCTCCGAGGAGCGTCCGGGTGCGGTGCATCTGGAATTGCCGGAGGACATCGCCGACGAAGTTCCTGAGTCCGACACCCATATCTTCAAGCCCAGTGATGCCCGCCGCCCCTCAGCCAGCCCGAAAAGTCTGGAGATGGCCTGCGAAATGCTGCGCGAGGCCCGACACCCGCTGATCATGATCGGCGCCGGCGCCAACCGGAAACGGGTCTCCCAGGCGCTGCTGCATCTGGTGAATGTGACCGGCATTCCGTTCTTTACCACCCAGATGGGCAAGGGCGTGGTAGATGAACGGCACCCCCGTTATCTGGGCAATGCTGCGCTCTCGGCCGGGGACTTCGTGCACTGTGCAATCGACCGTGCCGATCTGGTGATCAACGTGGGCCATGATGTGGTGGAAAAGCCCCCCTTCTTCATGACCCCGGGCGGCAAGAAGGTCATTCATGTGAACTTCAGTGCTGCCGATGTCGACCCGGTGTACTTCCCCCAGCACGAGGTGGTGGGAGATATCGCCAACAGCGTGGAATACATGGCCGAGAACTGTGGCCAATGTGCCAACCACGATTTCACCCGCCTGATGGAGGTGAAGGAGGCAGTGGACGCCCACCTGCAGGAGCGGGCCGAGGACAACCGCTTCCCGGTGATTCCCCAGCGCATCGTTCACGATGTGCGCCAGGTGATGCCCGAAGACGGCATCATCACGCTCGACAACGGCATGTACAAACTCTGGTTTGCCCGCAATTACCCGGCCTACGACAACAACACCGTGCTGCTCGACAACGCACTGGCTTCCATGGGCGCGGGCCTGCCCAGCGGGATGATGGCCTCCATGCTGTATCCGGATCTCAAGGTAATGGCGGTCTGTGGCGACGGCGGCTTCATGATGAACAGCCAGGAACTGGAAACCGCGGTGCGCCTGAACCTCAACCTCGTGGTGTTGATTATCAACGACAGCGCCTACGGCATGATCAAGTGGAAGCAGGGCCAGGAAGGCTACAGCGATTTCGGGCTGGACTATCGCAACCCGGACTTTGTCACCTATGCCGAATCCTACGGTGCCAAAGGGCATCGGGTGAACCGCACGGAAGACCTTCGGCCAACACTGGAAAACGCCCTGGCAGAAGGCGGCGTCCATCTGGTCGAGGTACCAGTGGATTACAGCGAGAATCGTCGGGTATTTGATGAGGAGCTGGCGGAACTGACCTGCAGGCTGTAACGGGTGTATCATGCTCTGCGGATATTGAACCCGAGGTAGCTACAGAAATGATCCGTTTCCTGACCCGTGGCCTGATTGCCGCCCTGACCCTGACCATGCTCGCCGGTTGCAGCAACCCCGAGACACCCCAGGAAGTGGCGGCTGCCTTCTGGCAGGCCATGGCCGAGAATGATGCCGACGACGTCATGGAGTATTCCACCCTGGCGGACACCGCCGCGTTCGATGGTTACCAGCGGAGCTGGACCGATGCCGTGCCATCGTTCGGGCGGGTGATCATTGAAGACCGTGAAGCCACCATCGTAACCCGCCTGCCGGCCGAGGCGGGTACCGAAGGCGAGCGGCTGGAGTTGGTGACTTACCTCGTGCGCCTCCAGGAACAATGGCTGGTGGATTACGACCGCACCGGCGAGGCCATCCTCAATCCCTCACCATTCAACAGCATCATGGGCGAGCTCAGCCGGCTTGGCGAGGAGCTCAGCGCCCGCTTTTCTTCATCGTCGGACGAGTTTGAGCAGGAGATGGAGCAGCTGGCACGGGACCTGGAAGCCTACTCCGAGGAAATGGGCCGGCAGGCAGAGAGCGCCATGGACGAGTTCGGTAAAAAGCTGCAGGAAGCCATGCGGGAGCTTGAGCGCTCGGTGGAAGAAGCCCTGGAAGATAACGAGCCGACGCCCGAGGACGACCGGGTGATTCTGGAGCAGGCTGCCCGGGATCTGGATCGCCAGGCCGATGAGCTGAGCGAGCCGACCATGGAATCCCTCGCTAACGCCAGCCGCACCGTGGCGGAAACCGGCGAACGCTTCACCCGCCTGAGCGAGGACACCCTGAACCGTTATCGGGATGAATGGCAGCAGAAGCTGGCTGAGATGCGCGCCGACGCGGACGAATTCATCGAGCAACTCAGGCCTTAACGGGCCTGCTCTGCGCCTCTGAGCATGGCCTGAAGCAACTCCTCGGCATCGAACTTGGTCAGCGCCTCGTTGGCGCCAACCTGATTGGCATAGCTCAGGCTCATCTCACTGTTCAGGGATGTGTGCAGAATGATGTAGGGTTGCTTCAGCGCTGAATTGTCCCGCACATTGAACGCCAACTCGTACCCATCCAGTCCCGGCATCTCGATATCGCTGACCAGAATGTCCGTGGGCCGGCCCAGTTCGTGGTCCCTCAGCAGGATTTGCAGGGCATCGTCGCCATTGGATGTCACCTGGTAGGGGATGTCCTTGCTGTCCAGCACATCCGAGAGCTGCTTCCGGGCAACCTGGGAATCGTCCACCATGAGAATGTTCAGGGACTTGAGCGTCTCACTCTGCACATCCGTGAGAACCACCTCCTGGGTATCCAGGGATTCCGGGTACACCTTGGCCAGCAGCAACTCCACATCCAGCAACTGGATGATATCCCCCTCCACGTCCAGCAGGCCGGTGATAAAGGCCTTGTTGCCCAGCGCCTTGGGCGGCGGCATCACTTCCTTCCAGTCGGTTTCGATAATCTGCTGAACGCTGCGCACCAGAAAACCGATTTCCTGGCGCTGAATGTCCGTGACAATAATCGAGGCTTTTTCCTGCTCTTCCCGGGTCAGCGGTGGGTAGCCCACGGCCGCAGCCATATCAATGACCGGAACGGCGGAACCCCGGAAGGTAGCCGTACCAATAACGGCATGATGGCTGTGGGGCAGCTTTGTCAGCCGCATGAAAGGCAGGATTTCCCGGATCTTCAGGGTTCCAATTCCGAACAGACGCTCGCCGGAAAGCCGGAACAGCAAGAGTTTCTGGGTCTGCTTCGCTTTGCTGGACATAAAACCGGGTCCTTTCAACTGCAAAAGCCCCTGTCGCAGGAGCTTTTTCAAGAAGTTGGTTCAAGAGGCTGTTTGCCTGGCGCTGTTCAGCCGGCAAGCCAAGGGTATGTAGCAATAGTAGCAGCTTTACCGTGAATCGGGATTCAGAAGGATTGTTTCAAATGGTGACAAAATTGTTTAGCAGCGGTGAATTACCAGGGAAGGTTGTTCAGTACAAACCAGGAAGTGCCCACGGTGGCCAGGATCGCCACCAGTGCCAGCAGACCATCCCGAGCTACAATGGCCAGGCCAAAGGCCATCAGGGCAATGCCGGCACCGTTGGCGCTGAATGGAATGATCTCCATCAGTGGCATGGCAGCGGCCACGGCCATGCAAATGATGGCGATAACGTACTGGCCCGGCCCTCGAACCAGCCAGAGTAGCCGCTGTTTCGTCCATCGATCCATAAAGCGGGCGGGCCTGGCCATCCAGTCCAGGCCCTTGGCAAGCTTTTCTCTCTCAATGTTCCGGCGCGCCAGCTTGGACGGAATCCAGATCGAGTGGCGCCTGAACAACAGTTGCCCCAGTGTCAGCAGCACCATCAATCCCAGCAGGGTGGGCACCCCGGGAATGTCACCAATCAGCGGCGCCAGGGTGATCACGCCGGCAACCAGAACCAGGGGGCCGAATGAGCGCTCACCGACGGCTTCCAGTACATCGCCCACCGACACCTGAGCCTTTCCTGCGGTGTTCACTCGGAGGCGCTCCAGAAGCTCTGTCAGGCTGGCTGGGTCGTCTGGCTGGTTCATAATGTTGGTCGAGCCTCCTTTCCGATGTGTTTCAGACACTACCCTGATTCAGCAGCGATTGCATGACCAGAGGATGACGGAAGAGTTAGCACCGGCGCTGTAGTCGATGCTGGATGATGGCACCTTTGCATCAATCGCGAATCGGTATGTCTGCGTGGCTGCCTGCGCTGGGTTGTCAGAAACTGAAGATGACCCAAAGGCTTGTTCTCTGGCAGGCCTGTAGGCATTAGCAAATCTGGCATAGGCGAATGAAAAAAGCCGGAGGGTTGCTCCGGCGTCTTTGTCTTCAGGATTGGGTCATCATTCGCCAGTTTCAGTAGCGCCGACACCACCCTGATAGTTGGCAGGAATAAATTCGAAGCCCTGGTCAGCGCTTTTCAGGTGCCCGAGGCCGGGAAACGAGAGATGAGCGGAGCCTACCCAGTACCCGGCTTCCTGAGCGTCGGCAAAGGCCTGTGCGCGAGACTCCACTGCCTGTTCACTGTTCACATCGAACTGGATGGCAATGTCCGGCTGCGAGAACTGAACCGCTGCCACGTGAATCAGGTCGCCCCAAAGCATCAGCGTGTTGTCCCCGCTTTCAACCTTGTAAAGGCTGTGGCCCGGGGTGTGCCCGCTGGCGGACACTGCAGAAATACCCGGCACCAACTCCTGGTCTTTGTTGAAAGGCTTGAACTGGCCGGATTCGACATACGGGTTCAAAGAGGCCATCGCGCCTTTGAAAAAGCCCTTCGAACCTTCATCAGCGGCCTTCAGGTTGTCTTCGTTCAGCCAGAAATTCTGGTCTTCCACGCTGGCGCGAACAATGGCATTGGGGAACACAATCTCACCGTCTGACACCAAACCGCCAACATGGTCCGGGTGCATGTGCGTGATGTAGATTTCATCGACATCTGCCGGCTCGTAACCGGACGCCTTCAGGTGCTCAACGAGTTTTCCGAGTGTCGGCCCGAACAGACTGCCGGCACCGGTATCCACCAGCACCAGATGGTTGCCGGTGTTGATCAGATAGCCGTTAACGGACGTGTCGAGCGGGGCAGAGAGGAAGTTGTCCGCCAGGGTGTTATGCACGTGTTCTTCGGTGGTGTTCAGCAACAGTTTATCCACCGGCAGCTTGACGGTGCCATCAGACAGGGCGGTGATTTCGAAGTTGCCGAGCATGGTGCGGTAATAGCCCGGAGCCTGCTCTTTTACCATCGGAGCCTCTGCCTGCGTGGCGGCCGCAAACAGAACACCGGCGGTCAGGCCGGTAATGCGAGTCAGCATGGTAGGCATACGTAATCCCTCTTCCGTCATGTAAACAGAATGAATGTTTGGGTGTGGGAGTAATCTTCGTTGAGGGAACCAGTTTAGACCACTCCGGCCGGGCACAAAAAAGGCCTCGTCGTGGGACGAGGCCTTTTGGTTGTTTGGTGGAGACGATGGGAATTGAGCCCGATGCCGCAGGCTTTCGCAGGAACACAGTAATCCACTATCACCGTTAAAACAGGCGCTTGGAAAAACGGGAGACCACTCAACACCACAACAAATCACACCAGCGTGGACACTTTGTTGACACCTTTCGTTACCGAAACTTCCTCCCATCTTTTCCTTGAAATCGCTAGTATGCTTATGAACTTGATGTGTATTTACAGGATCAAAGGAGCTGATTGTGAGATTTACAGGGACGGTTTTCGCTGTACTCGTTGCTAACTTGCTGACCATCGCGCTCTTGTCTGGTGCGTACTACTACCTCCAGTCCGATCAAGGACAGATGATGCTCTATGAAATGGGGCTTCATTCCCTATTCATCCCTGTGCTCGGATCTCCTGTAAGCAACGTCCAAGATCAGGTTTTTCAGGACAGTTATACACAGAAAAGACTGTCAGATATGAAGCCTATGACGGTTACGCCACGTTCCACGACTTCAACTTCCCAGGCATCTTCCTCGAACAAGTCCCTTCAGCCTTCCCAAGAGAGGAAGCGAAATTTATCTGCTATTCGGTCTAGCCTGGAAATGTGCCGTTTCTGGAATGCTGAGTATCGAAAAGATGGGAGCTCTCAGAGCAAGCAATTCCGGGATGCTGCATGCACTCGCTATGAGCGCTTTTCAGGGCGAGACAGCAGCAACGTAGTAAACCTTGCTTCATCTTCATCGGTATCTTCGAATCCAAGTTATCAGGAGCGACAGGAACGAAGGAAACGCAAGCTTGAAGAACAACGCAAGGCTGAAGAGAAAGCCGAGCATGGGGAATACTGCCAAGGGTTGAGGGAGGAGATAGATCATTACGATTCACTGCTGAGGCGAGGTGGCAGTGGCTACTACGTAGCCCGTTGGAGAAGGGAGAGAAGGGAGGTTAGCCTTGAGTATTCCCGAAAGTGCCTCTTAGGTCAGTAAGGTTGTAAGCTATCTCTCACGACGATCAGGGACTTTTATTCTGTTCTTATTCGCGGAGCCTGACAGACTAGTGGCCGAGTCATCCGATTAGGACGACCAGAGCTCACCGCCGGCAAGGATGCCTGGCAAGTGCGACACCTGCATAGTGGTGTGACTGGTCAGGGAGAGGTCTGGCACTAGCTCCAGATAATTGATCTGCTCCGTTGTCTGCATAGTTGTCTCAGTACAGCGCACAGAAAGCCTCAGCGCTAAAAAGTAAAATTTCCAGTGAATAATTAGCGCGTGCTAGTCTTGTAAACGAACTTGTCTGGACGACAGGTGGACTTTAATAAAGATAGGACTCAGTTGATGTTTTCCAGGTTCTTGCTGTTCACGCCGCTTTTTTTCGCCGCCTGCGCATCTCACCCCCCAGTTTCTCTATCTGAAGACGATTATCTGGAAAAACAGTTGGTTGGGAAATGGGACTGTGTACTTGATCTGTCTTCTCCAGAAGCGGAGATCCTTATTGAGTCTACAGACGCTTATGTCGCGAATGGACGCTATACATCGATTGGTTCTTTGACTGTTAGTTTTTCGCAGTTAGGAGAAGAACTCGTCCTTTCGCTTACGGATGTGGGCACCTGGGAAATAATCGACGGAGATCTAGTTTCTGTTGCTGAGGAGACTCGTCTAAGAGTGGTTGGCCATCCGGACATTGAGGATCAGTTCAGGCTTGATGACTTTTTTCCAAAGGGCATGAGTGCGGCTGGTAAGATAATTGACTTGAACGACGACATTTTCGTTATGCGAACTTTTGATGATTTGCCTGATCAGAAGTGTGTTCGAGTAGGCCCCTGAGATGGTCGGCTGAGCTATCAGAATTGGGCTTATTGAGTTCACCTTTGCAAAGGATTCCTGAGAAGCTCGACACCTGCAGAGTGGTGTGACTGTTTGGCGTAGAATTTCTCGGCAAAGCTTTCGAAAAAGGTCAGGCTTTTTTCTGAGTCTTTTTCCTTACGGAAGTTTGGTGGTCGGATGTACCGCGCTTATGTAAGATGTGCAGCACTCTGGTCGCATGCTTAACATGCATTCTTGTAGCGAGGTTGCGGCGTCCGTTTTTATAGCTTGTTCGTATTTTGTGCTAGCCAGCAGCTGTTCATCATGGTCTAAAGTTGCTTCGGGCGATTTTCTCGTTCATGGCTGTCCGCGGTTTTGATTTGGAACACTCCGCAACCACTCATCATGGTGTGGACTAAGGAAGAAGTAATGGGAGAACATCCAGAATTTCGAAACCCTCCTATAAAAGAGGCTATTATCGACATCCAGATCAGTACTCCTGAATTTGATGTCTCTAAGCTATATGCGAAAGATCAGCTTGTAGAGTTTGGCTTTTCAGAGTGCAAGCCATTATTTTCAAACGAATTTATCCTAAAGTCAGATGGCAACGGTTTCATTCAGGATGGAGACCCGAAAAAGGCTCTGATCGGGTACCGTTTTGACTGTGAGGAGGATGGTTTCGTTGCACAGTTCAGGAAGTCAGGCTTTACTTTTAGTAAAGTGGGCCCATATTGTGGCTGGGAGACATTCAGAAATCGCGCAAAACAGCTATGGTCTGTGTACGCCGGGTTAATCCAAGATTTTAAGTTTAGGCGCATCGCGGTTCGCTACATCAACATTCTCGAGCTACCATTCGAGGACAGTGGCAAAGTTGAGGTTTCTAACTATTTGGTGAATGATCCTAAAACTCCAATAGGTTTGCCAAATGATTTCAGCGGATTCTTTTCTAAAGTCGATGTGAATATAGCTGAGTTGAAGAGCGTGGCAGTTGTTACTCAAGCGCCGCAAGAGCGCAAGGGAGATGTGCTGCCAGTCGTTCTAGATATCGATGTATTCAGGTTGGCAGCCGAGCAGTTTACAGAAAACGAAGCTTGGGAGTTTATTGAAAAGCTTCGTGTCGTAAAAAACGACGCTTTTGTCGGTAGCATAACTGATCAAATGAAGGAGCGATTTAACTGATGACTGCGATTACAGCAAGTGTTTTGAGGGGGGCGACAGAAGGTTCCTCTACTCACGCTGCCAGTGAGCTCGATTCATACCTTCGATCAGTTGGTAATGACGCCATCAATCATTTCCGCGCGAGCTTTACGAACAAATCTCGCGAGGAAGTGTTGCTGGAAGATATTGCTTTGACTACTAGTCGCTGCTTTAAAGCGGATTGGGATGGGTATGGGGCTGCCCCTATTTCGCGCAATGCTTTGACGTTAGCAAAAAGATTCGTTGATTACGTTATTACGTTACCTTTGCCAGAGGTCACACCTCATCCAGATGGTGAAATTGCATTTGACTGGTATGGTGACAGCGAATCAGTCTTCTCTATTAGTTTTGGTGATGGAAGGATTAACTACGCAGGACGATTTGACAAAGGATCTGTAGTTCATGGCTGTGAGAGTATGGATTCGCTCGATTTTGAGCTTGTTGAAAGGATGGTTCGGCGCATTTTCCAAAGTTAGTCAAAAGAAAACGAGTGGGGCTCCCCACCCAATTTCTGATGGTGAGGTTCTCGCCAGATTTGTTTTCGATAAGCAGCACATTAGAAAGTCACCATCTTTGGCGATAAAGCCCGCTGCCTTCCTTCCAAATCCTACGGATATGCGTACATCCGTCTTCAGAAAAGACTATATGGATGAAAGCTATTACAGCGTTGTGATGAATAAAGTGTCTCAGGCTAGGGGAGGTCGGAAAATTAAGGCCACGGCTCTGGTGGTAGCAACAGATGTCATTGCGGCAGGAGTAAAGGTTACCCCGGAAGAAACTGAGCACAAGTGGCATGCTGATATCGAAAGTTGGCCAGAGGAAAAACACGAGCGTATGCGGATTGCCCAGGAACTTGCTGCAAAGTCGGTTCTAGAACAGTGAGTTTATGCAACATGTACCTAATGGGTAGCTTTTGGCGCATTTTCTGAAAACGTACTAACCACCTGCAACTGTAAACATCCCCGTTTCAGCTGAACCGGCTGAACGAAATTGAATTCGACAACCCGATCAAGAACGTCGATATGATCCGCCTGGATGAAAGGGAGCTATCTTGGCTCACGGTCCAGCAGATAAGGCATCTTCTCAAAACCATCGAGGACTTTAGTCAGAATCCACACGTTCACCTTCTGACCAGAATTTGCTTGGCAACCGGTTCAAGGTGGAGAGAGGCTGAGATTCTGCAACTGCGTCACGTCCAGGAAGGGAAGCTTACGTTCGTGAACACCAAGAGCGGAAAGTCGAGGTCGGTTCCAGTCAGCGAAGAGCTGTTTGAGGAAATACGAAAGCATCTGAAAGAGCAGGGAGGTTTCAGCTTTTCGTTATCTGCATTTCGTCGTGCTCTCGTTAAATCGGGTATTCAGCTTCCTGCGGGTCAAGCTGCCCATGTAATGAGGCACACTTTCGCAAGTCACTTCGTGATGAATGGAGGCGATATTCTCATTCTGCAGAGAATCCTCGGCCACTCAAGCATCATTATTACTATGAGGTATGCGCACCTTTCTCCCACACACCTTGAAAGCGCTTGTGTGCATGGACCTAGGTTTGAAGATATTTAAATTCTTCGAGCTGTTTGACGATTTCGTCTGCTGTTGGGAGCTCAGATAGGTTTTGTCGTATCGATTTCAGCTTTTCTCCTGACTCCTTGCCTAGCAGTCTTAGCAGATCTGACCTCTGATCTTGGTTCAAGGGCGCCATGTTGCTGGACATTGCGTTAAGGGCAATTTCTTTGATCCGTTGTTGGGCGTAATCAAAGTTCTTTACAACATCTAGGCTGTGACGGAGCACTTTGATCTTAATGCTCCAGTCGTATATTTCCTGTGTGCTTTCATTTTCGCTGAAGAACGTCGAAGCGGAGTACAAATGGGACATGGTGATGCCGAGGTTTTGGACCTGACTGGACAGAGTCTCAATGTCTTTATTGATAATCAGGTCCACAATCTCGAGTTCGAATTCGTCTGCAATGGCCTGTTTCAGTTCAGCGACATCATTTAGTACCGACCCGATGTGTTCGCGGTTGTCCCAAGTAACCTTGCCCACTTCAGCTTTGAGGTTGGCGATCAACGTTGTTAAATATTGCTTTTCAATCCATTCGAACTCGAAATCGAGATAACCTTTTCTGGCGTTGGGGAATAGAGCTTGGTACACCTTTTTTTCTTTCGCTGCAAAAGAGTAGGAACCGTCCAATATTCCCTCATCATCCAAAAATTTGCCGAAGTATTCTTTGTGTTTGATGTAGTTTGAAAAGGTGTGTTGTTGCTGTTGTGATTCTATTTGTCTCGCAGACTGAATGGATCTGTGGTGAGAGGCAATTAACGCTCCAAAAGGTATCGCCAAACTCGCCATCCCAATAGGTAGCTTGAATAGTGCAATAAAGTTGTTGAAGCCGTTTAACGTCCAATCAGCCTCGACAGGAGAGAAAAAGTATCCGATCAGACCCACTATTAAAGCAGCGATTGCCGGTCCGTAGATCGCTGTTCGAAACATTCGGGTGTCGTGCAAATGGTTTGTCGCTTCCATGGGTTCGCCGATCTTTTCCCATATTCGGCGTATTCCCTCTCTAGTTGTGGCCATATCGTGGACATTCCGTTGTATTCTGAAGGGTCTGAAACGAAAAAAGCCCCTGAAATCAGGGGCTTTCTCTTGGTTGTTTGGTGGAGACGGCGGGAATTGAACCCGCGTCCGCCAGTACTCAGCCTTGAGGTCTACATGTTTAGCGTCTCTCGATTGATTTAAGTTCAAGCGACCCGAGAGCCAGGGTGCAAGAACCGAGTTCTTTAAATCTTAGCCGTTAACCAGTGAACTCTGGGTAACGGAGCATCCCGTAAGCGATGACGTCCTGAGATGTTGCTTCCGGGCTACGGGCGACCCGGTCAGGACGACTAGCAGCTTACGCTGCTAGTGCGTAGTTTTCGTCGTTTGCGACTATTGCGTTGCAGCTTTGGATTAACGAGATTGGCTGCCATCTCGACATGCACTCAAGGGTTCGCCACCGGCGTCGAAGCCATGTCGTCCCCTTATGATCAGTATATGTGTCCGGTTTGCCGGACTTCAAGGTTTGTTTGTTGCAGTTTTGTCCCTGGAGGGCTGTATATGTACCTACAGCCCTAGCTGGCCTTGCGTTCGATGGCATCCTGCCGGCCGGCCAGAGCCGCGTGGCTCAGGGCCTCGAAGCTTTCCCGGAAGTAATTCATCACGGCATCCGGGTCGGCGTGAATGGCTTTGTCCACGGTGATGCCGAATTGCACTGTGCCGGCGTAACTGAGGATGCTCATGCCGATGCCAATGCTGCCGCTCTGAGGTACCCAGAACATTGGCTGGGTCAGCTTGCTGCCCGCCAGGTACAGGGGCTCTTTCGGGCCGGGTACGTTGGTCAGCACGGCAGAGGCCTTGTTGCTGAGCAGGTCCAGCGCCCTTCGTTCAATAACATCGGGGCCCCGGCCGAAGATATCAAGCAGGCTGTAGGTAACCTGGGCCTGATAGGACTGCTTGAGGCGGTTCATGTTCTCCTGCACCTGCCGGAAGCACATGAGCGGGTCCATCACTTCCACCGGCAGGGTAACCAGTACCAGGCCGAACTTGTTGCCAAGGGTTTCTATGGGCTGATCCAGAGGCCGAAGGTTGAACGGCACCGCCACGCGAATTCCGCACTCGGGAATCGTCTCCTTATGGGCTGCAAAATGCCGCTGCAAGGCCCCTGTGACTGTGCAGAGCAGGGCATCGTTAATGGTGCCGCCGAGGGCCTTGGCGCAGGCTTTTACTTCGGCAAGATCGAGAGGATCGGCCCAGGCCACCTGCTTGCGCCCGGATAGTGGTTCCTTCAATCCGGTTTTGGGCTCTACCGGGGCCAGGCCAAGCTTGAGCAGGTCGAAGGCGACGCCGCTGGCGGTAGTGGCCAGTTTCAGGGGGTAGTTGGGCTCATCACGCACGGATTGAATGAACAGTTTCGCCTGATTGGTCGCCGTTTGCGCACTGTCTACGGCACGGTGCAGGAAGCTCTGGATTGCCGATCTCTGGCGGGGTTTGGAGCGGCGTTTGCGAGCCACTTTGCCGAGCCTGGGTTCCGGCGTTTTGTCGGTGAGTGACAGCATCACCCGCACTAGTGAAATGCCATCGGCAATGCAGTGGTGAATGCGGATCAGCAGCGCGCCGCCGTCGCCGTAATTGTCGATGTAGTGCATTTGCCAGAGCGGTTGCCGGAAATCCAGGGACGTGCTGTTCATGTCACTGACCAGCTTCTGGAGCTCGGCCTTGTCGGCTTTGCCCGGCAGGGCGATGCGGTGCAGGTGGTTGTCCAGGTCGAACAGGGGGTCGTCCTGCCAGTAGGCCCGGTCTCCGGTGTCGATGACCCGTTGCTTGAACCGGTTGAAACAGAGAAACCGTTCTTCGAGGGTGTGCCTGAGGCGGCTCATCGAAAGCGGCTTTTCCAGCGTCCACACGCCACAGATCATCATGGGGTTCTGGGGCGAATCCATGCGCAGCCACGCGCGATCCACGGCAGACATTGGTATCTGTTTGGGTGACATAAGCGGCTCCCTTTGCCCTGCACCGGAATTCCCGAGTATAGGCCTGTTGGAATTCTGAACAAAGAGAGTGAGTATGCGACATACCTGTGCGCGCCGGCCATGACCGGCGTCAGGTATTTGTTAATTCTTGGGGAGTGGAATCAAACGTTGGCTTCGCGCAGGATTCGCTGCTTCTGGCGGTTCCAGTCGCGCTCTTTCTCCGTGGCGCGCTTGTCGAACAGTTTCTTGCCTTTCACCAGGGCAATTTCGCACTTCACCTTGTTGTTCTTCCAGTACAGTGCCAGCGGAATGCAGGTGTAACCGGCCTGGTTCACCTTGCCGACAATCTTGGCAATCTCCTTGGCGTGGAGCAGAAGCTTGCGGGTGCGCGTGGGGTCTGCGATCACGTGGGTGGACGCCGCAATCAACGGGGTAATGTGAGAACCGAGCAACCAGGCTTCGCCGTCCTTGAGCAGCACATAGGCGTCCACCAGCTGGGCCTTGCCGGCACGGAGGGATTTCACTTCCCAGCCCAGCAGGGCGAGGCCCGCTTCAAAGCGTTCCTCGATGTGATACTCGTGTTTCGCCTTTTTGTTCAGCGCAATGGTGTTGCTCGGCGTTCCGGGTTTTTTCTTGCTCATGAATCAATGAATCCGGGGTCGGACGAATGAACGGGCCGGCCTTGCTGCAGCCGGAAAAAGGCGCATTGTAGCCCAACAGTGCCAGACCGGTCACGAAATCAGCGTTGTGGCGGCTTCTGGTTCGTGCGCCGGGGGATCCTTCAGCTACAATACTGGCCCAGACCTTCTCCCCGACCTGCTCAGAGGCCTCAGGGACGCGAATGCCTACGCCGTATCAGACACATATCGGGTCCTTTACCCGAAAATCAACCTTCTTCTGGGCCGCCGTGGGCGCTACCGTGGGCCTTGCCAACCTTTGGCAGTTCCCTTATCTGGCCAGCCTGCATGGTGGTGGCCTGTTCATCCTGCTTTATCTTGCCTGCCTGTTGCTGGTTACCCTGCCGCTGATGGTCACCGAAGCGGCCATTGGTCGGTATGCCCGTCACGGAATTGTCCTGGCTATGGATGGGCTGATCCGGAGTGCCAAGCAGTCCCGGGCGTGGATGGCGGTTGGCCGGCTCAGCATACTGGCAGCCTTTCTGGTGCTCTCGTTCACTGCAGTATTCGGCGCCATTGCACTGGCTTACGTGTTCTTCGGGGCGCTTGGCCGGTTTTCCGGTGCCGGTGAGTCAGAGGCAACCGGCATTCTGGCGGGCCTGGTGTCAGATCCGAGGGAATACCGGATATTCATGGGGTGGCATGTCTTTTTTCTGCTGCTAGTGCTCTGGGTCTCGGCGCAGGGTGTCGTGAAAGGGTTGGAGCGGGCGCTGCGGGTGGTGGTGCCCGGCGCCCTCGTGCTGATGCTTGTGCTCTTTGCCCTGGCCGCCTGGCACGGGCGGATCGATGGTGCCATCGATCACATCCTGGCAATGCATCCGGAGAATCTTTCCTGGGAGAGTCTGAAGGCGGCCCTGTTCCATGCCTTTTTCACGCTCGGCCTCGGGATGGGTGTCTGGGCGATACTGGGTTCCTACACCACGCCCCATACCCGCCTGAAACGCTCCATTCTGGCAGTGGTGCTGATGGATACCCTAGTGGCCATCGTCGCGGGCCTGATGATTTTCGCGATTGCAACCGACGGCAACAGCTTTGACGGTGAGCGGGGCTTCAGCCTGCTGTTTGTCTCTATGCCGGTAACACTGGCCCAGTTGCCGGCAAGCCAGTTCGTCATTGCGGCCGTATTCCTGTTGGTGGTGCTGATCGTATGGACCACGTCGCTGAACCTGCTTGAGCCGATTGTTGGCTGGTTCCGGGAGTGGACGGGCGCGCCGAGAAGTCTGTCGGTGCTGCTTATCGGCCTGGCGGTTTGGCTGGCGGGGCTCGCATCCCTGCTGTCGTTTAACGCATGGGCCGAACAGCGGGTTGGCGGCGCTACGCTGTTCCGTTGGCTTGAACTGGTCACCGGTGGCTTGCTGATTCCTATGGTGGCAATCCTGATCGCCCTGTTTACTGGTTGGTGCCTGACCCGGCATCTTTCCGGTACCATGCTGGGCGCTGCACCGAGGCTGTTCGCAGGCATCTGGTTCTGGGTGATGCGCTTGGTGCTGCCATTGGTAGTAGCCTGGATCGGCGTGCAATACACGGCCTTTTCCCTGGTTAACCTGTGCAGTAACGGTAATGCGGCGGCCTGGTGCGAGCAGCCTGCCGCCATGATTTCTGAGGACGGTGCGGCGCCACCGAAAGATCGCCCATTTGCCCCGACAGGCGCGAAATCTGATCAGAATACGGCTGAGGGCGACAAGACGGCGCCTGCAGCGGAGCAGAAATTGCCGGGCGAAGAGAGCGATGATGGTAAGTCAGGCGAAAAAGCCCCAAAACAGGACGATATCCTTTATCATAGCGTGTGATTAAGGCTGTCTTCCTTCCCAGAAGTCCGCAATCTTTATCACAGCGTGTTTGCAAGCAGGACAACCGGTTCCAATGCCCCATCAGATTGATAAAACAGCTTTGGTTATGCACTCCGCCGAGCGCATGTTTCACCTGGTCAATGACATTGCCCGTTATCCGGAGTTTTTGCCATGGTGCGCGGGCGCGGAGATTCACGAGCGGCAGCCGGAGCAGGTTACTGCGTCTCTGGAGATTGCCAAGGGTGGAGTGCGCCACAAGCTGACTACCTGCAATCAGTTGCTGATGCCAGAGGCGATCGAGATGAACCTGGTGGACGGCCCTTTTCGTAACCTGACCGGCCGCTGGCATTTCAAATCCCTGGACGAGAACGCATGCAAGGTGATCCTGACCCTGGAGTTCGAGTTCTCCGGATCGCTTTCAAGGATGACGTTCGGGCCCGTTTTCAGCCAGGCGGCCAATACCATGGTGGATGCGTTCTGTCGCCGTGCTGATGAGCTTTACCGGAAGGAGGGAGCATGATGCAGGTGGAAGTGGCCTATGCCCGGCCTGACCGCCAGGAAATTGTGCCGGTGAACGTGCCGGAGGGAACCACGGCTCTTGAGGCGGCCAAGCTCTCTGGAATCACCGATATTTTTCCGGAGATTGATCCCGATACCATCGATATGGGTGTGTTCGGAAAGGTTATTAAAGACCCGGCTGCCCACGTGCTTCGCGAAGGCGACCGGGTGGAGCTGTATCGCCCGCTCAAGATCGATCCGAAGCAGGCGCGACTGAACCGGGCGAAAAAGAAAGACCAGGCTCAGTAGGCCGGGGTTTCCTCGAGCAGCTGGGCCTCGTAATAGGCGTACTGGTCGTTTTCGTAGTAAACGATGATTCTTTGTTCCTGGATGTCCCCGCCCTCTCTCTGGAAGGTATAGACATAGTATTCGCGGGAGGGGTCAACCGGGTTCAGCATGAGGGGCGTTCCCATTACGGCGTGCACCTGGCTGCGGGGCATGCCTTCGGTCAGCTGCGTCAGCTCCTCATCGGTAACGATGTTTCCCTGCTGGACGTTGATTTTGTAGACGCCCGGGAATACGCAACCGGATAGAACGAAAGTGAGAATGAGAGCTGTGAGCTTTTGCATCGCCGGGGGAAATCCTCTATCTTGAAATCGCCTGCCAGAGGCAGGTGTGACACGGGTTGACCGTTCAATGGCGGCTCCATCATACCGGAAGCCGTGAGGCACACCAAAGAGTGAATAGTAACATGTCATCTGAAAACGCCGAATTACGAAAAGTCGGTCTGAAAGTGACGCTGCCACGCGTGAAGATCTTCAATATTCTGGAGACAGCAGAGGAGCATCATCTCAGTGCCGAAGATGTGTACAAGAAGCTTCTGGAGCAAGGCGATGACGTGGGGCTGGCAACAGTCTACCGGGTTCTGACCCAGTTTGAGGCGGCGGGTCTGGTTCTCCGCCACAACTTCGAAGGCGGCCACGCCGTGTTCGAGATGGCTGGCGACGATCACCACGACCATATGGTCTGCACCCAGACTGGCGAGGTTGTCGAGTTCGTCGACGAGATCATTGAAGAACGCCAGAAAAAAATTGCCGAAGAGCACGGCTATGAAATCGTCGATCACAGCCTGATTCTTTACGTAAAGCCCATCAAGTCCTGAATCTGATCCGGTCGGCCTGACGAAAAAAGGGGCGGGTTTTGCCCGCCCCAACAGCTCTCAGGATCGAGAGGGGTAGTGGAAAGTAGCTCGCGGCTCAGTGATGGGTTGCCTGCCCCTTTGAAAACATCTCCCTGGCATGGGCAATCGTGTGCTCTGTCATATCCACGCCTCCCAGCATTCTCGCCACTTCACTGATTCTGCCCTGGTCATCCAGTGTCTCGATTTTCGAGAAGGTGGCATCGCGCTCGGTAAACTTGCTGACAAACAGGTGCTGGTGACACTGGGCCGCTACTTGCGGCAGATGGGTCACGCAAAGTACCTGGCCGTTGCTGCCAAGCGTCCGGAGTAGCCGGCCAACCACTTCGGCCGTACCGCCGCCAATGCCGACATCCACCTCATCGAAGACCAGCGTAGGCGTAGTGGAGGTCTGCGCTACCACCACCTGGATGGCAAGGCTGATCCGCGACAGCTCGCCGCCGGAGGCCACTTTGGCCAGTGGCCGCGCCGGCTGCCCGGGGTTGGCGCTGACCAGGAATTCAATCTCTTCCAGGCCGTGGGGTGCCGGTTCCTCGCCGTTGCTGCGATTCAGATGGGTAATGAACTGCATGTTGGGCATGCTCAGCTGGGCAAGCTCGGCTGCGACCCGTTGGTCCAGCTCGGCAGCGGCTTTGGCGCGGGCCTCTGACAGCTTGCCTGCCAGTTCGTCGAAACGTCCGCGCTGGCTTTCCAGTTCTGCTTCCAGTTGTTCCAGGCTGCCTTCACCGCCGTCCAGTTCCGACAGTTCGGCGCTGAGGCGCTGATGCAGTTCCGGTAATTCCTCCGGAGTGATCCGGTGCTTTCGGGCCATCTGGTAAATGGCGCTCAGCCGTTCTTCAACTTCCGTCAGGCGAGCCGGATCGGCCTCATAGTCTTCGACAAAGTGGCGCAGGTTGTCGCCGGCCTCACTGATCTGGATCTGGGCTTCATTCAGCATCTGGATGGTGTCGGCCAATGCAGGCACATCTACGGGAAGCTGTTCCAGTTGCTGCAGCGCCTGGCGAACCAGGTCAGCCGCGCTGGTTTCATCTTCCGTGCAAAGCAGGGCCGCCTGGTGGCTGTTGTGCAGAACCGTGTCGGCCTGGCTCAGTTGGGCCTGCTCCTGTTCCAGCTGCTCCTGCTCGCCGTCTTCCAGAGCCAGGCGATCCAGTTCTTCCACCTGGTAACGCAGCAGTTGCAGCTTGGCCTCCGCTTCATCGGCATTCTGCTGGCGCTCGGTCAGCCGCTGGCGGACCTGGTTCCAGGTTTTCCAGGCTTCGCGGGTATCGGCGGCAAGAGCTTCAACGCCGGCAAACTCGTCCACCAGCTTGCGGTGGGTATCCTTGCGTAACAGGGACTGATGTTGATGCTGGCTGTGAATGTCCATCAACAGCCCGCCGAGTTCCTTCAGATGATTCAGCGGGCAGGGCTGGCCATTGATGTAGGCGCGGGAGCGGCCATCTTTGCTGATTACCCGGCGCAGAATGCAGTCGTTTTCGTCATCAAGCTCATGCTGGGCCAGCCAGTCTCCCGCCTCGGGAATGCTGGATACATCGAATGTGGCGGTGATATCGGCGCGCTTGGCGCCATGACGCACCGCACCGGCATCTGCGCGCCCGCCCATGGCCAGGCCCAGGGCGTCCAGCACAATGGATTTGCCGGCGCCGGTCTCGCCCGTGAGTGCTGTCATGCCCTTGTTGAACTGGAGTTCCACCCGTTCCGCAATGGCGTAATTGGAAACCGTAAGTTGAGTCAGCATGCAGATAACCTCCGCGTTCTTCCTGAGACCGGCAAAACACTGTGGATGTATACAGTGACTGTGAATATATACAGGGTTTTTGGTGTTTGCAAACCTGAGTAGGGGATTTTCTTCAGGAATGCAGGCATTGGTGGTTGAAACCTGAAGAGCGAGCCCCATATCCGTTCGCAACGACATTTTCCGGCTCGCCGCGGCCGGAGCCCATGTTTAACCGGCCACTGACAGCGGGCCGCTTTGGAACAAGCAGGAGTAGCCATGAGCACTGACGAGAACCGGAATGAGCACGAGGATCTGAGCGAAGCCCTCGAGGCTGCCAAAGAAGAAGCCCAGTCTGCTGAAACAGAATCTGGTGAGGGCGAAGTCTCCGAAGTGGAAGCGCTCAAGGCCCAGGTTCAGGAGTTTCAGGAGCAGATGCTGCGCTCCCAGGCGGAGATGCAGAACGTTCGGCGCCGTGCCGAGATTGATGTGGAGAAGGCCCACAAGTTTGCCCTGGAAAAGTTTGTGAAAGAGCTGCTGCCGGTTGCAGACAGTCTTGAAAAGGCGGTTGAAAGCACCGAAGGGCACGAGGAATCAGGCGAGCTGGTTGCCTCCATCCGCGAAGGCGTGGAGATGACCCTGAGCCTGTTCATGTCCAGCCTGAAGAAGTTCAACGTTGAGCAGATCAACCCCGTGGGCGAACCGTTCGATCCCCAGCAGCACGAAGCCATGTCCATGGTACCTGCGCCGGATGCAGAGCCCAACAGTGTGGTTGCCGTGGTGCAGAAAGGCTATCTGCTGAATGGCCGTGTGGTACGTCCGGCCATGGTGATGGTCGCCAAAGCGGAAGATGCACCAAAAATTGATGAGCAGGCTTGAAAAGCCGATTAAAGCGCCAATATAGCCAGTAAATAGCGACAGCGGAGGCAAATGCCCTCCGGGAAAGCATTCAGAAGAATCGGAGTGACTCAATGAGCAAGATTATCGGTATCGATCTGGGAACGACCAACTCCTGTGTGGCCATCATGGATGGCGACAAGGTAAAGGTTATCGAGAACGCCGAGGGTGATCGCACCACCCCGTCCATCATCGCCTACACCGACGATGGCGAGACCCTGGTTGGCCAGTCAGCCAAGCGCCAGGCGGTAACCAACCCGAACAACACCCTGTACGCGATCAAGCGTCTGATCGGTCGTCGTTTCGAAGACGATGTCGTTCAGAAGGACATCAAGATGGTGCCCTACAAGATTACCAAGGCGGATAACGGTGATGCCTGGGTAGAAGTGAAGGGCGACAAAATGGCGCCGCCGCAGGTGTCTGCAGAAGTTCTCAAGAAGATGAAGAAGACTGCAGAAGACTACCTGGGCGAGAAAGTCACCGAAGCGGTTATCACCGTGCCGGCCTACTTCAATGATAGCCAGCGCCAGGCGACCAAAGATGCAGGCAAGATCGCCGGTCTGGAGGTGAAGCGGATCATCAACGAGCCGACCGCGGCTGCCCTGGCTTATGGCCTGGACAAGAAGAGCGGCGACCGCACCGTGGCTGTATATGACCTGGGTGGTGGTACCTTTGACCTGTCCATCATCGAAATTGCGGATGTGGACGGTGAGCACCAGTTCGAGGTTCTGGCCACCAACGGTGACACCTTCCTTGGTGGTGAAGACTTCGACCTGAAGATCATCGAGTACCTGGCAGACCAGTTCAAGAAAGACAGCGGTATCGACCTGCGCGGCGACTCCCTGGCGATGCAGCGTCTGAAAGAAGCTGGCGAGAAGGCGAAGATCGAGCTTTCCAGCAGCCAGCAGACCGACGTTAACCTGCCGTACATCACTGCAGATGCGTCCGGTCCCAAGCACATGAACGTGAAGCTGACCCGCGCCAAGCTGGAGTCCCTGGTGGAAGATCTGGTCCAGCGCAGCCTTGAGCCCTGTAAAGTGGCTCTGGAAGACGCAGGCATGAAGGCTGGCGAAATCGACGAGGTTATCCTGGTTGGTGGCCAGACCCGTATGCCGCTGGTTCAGGAAAAGGTTAAAGAGTTCTTCGGCAAAGAAGCCCGCAAGGACGTTAACCCGGACGAAGCCGTGGCCATGGGTGCTGCGATCCAGGCGGCCGTGCTGTCTGGCGACGTGAAAGACGTACTGCTGCTGGACGTAACCCCGCTGACCCTGGGTATCGAAACCATGGGTGGCGTGGCAACGCCGCTGATCGAGAAGAACACCACGATCCCGACCAAGAAGTCGCAGACCTTCTCCACTGCGGACGACAACCAGACTGCCGTGACCATTCACGTGGTTCAGGGTGAACGCAAGCAGGCGAACCAGAACAAGTCTCTGGGCCGTTTCGACCTGGCCGATATTCCGCCGGCGCCGCGTGGTGTGCCGCAGATCGAAGTTACCTTCGATATCGACGCCAACGGTATTCTGAACGTGTCCGCGAAGGACAAGGCGACTGGCAAAGAGCAGTCCATCGTGATCAAGGCCTCTTCCGGTCTGAACGATGACGAGATCGAGAAGATGGTTCGCGATGCCGAAGCGAATGCTGAGGAAGATCGCAAGTTCGAAGAGCTGGTCCAGGTGCGCAACCAGGGTGATGCAATGGTTCACGCCGTTCGCAAGACCCTGAAGGATGCTGGAGACAAGGTCAGCGACAGCGAGAAAGAGTCTATCGAGGCTTCCATTAAAGAGCTGGAAGAAGCTCTTGAAGGTTCTGACAAGGAAGACATCGAAGCCAAGACTCAGAAGCTGACGGAAGTCTCTTCCGAGCTGGCCCAGAAGATGTATGCAGATCAGGCTGATCAGGCGCAGCAGGCCGGTGGGCAGGAAGAAGCCCAGGGCCAGCAGTCTGACGACGCCGTCGACGCCGAGTTCGAAGAAGTCAAAGACGACGACAAGCGATAAATCTGACGTACATCAGGCAGTTGGAAAACGCGGGGAGCTCCCCGCGTTTTCCGCGTTTAAAAACAGGGTTTTAAAAGCATGGCCAAGCGCGATTATTACGAGATTCTCGGGATTTCCCGGGATGCGGACGAGAAGGAAATCAAGCGAGCCTACCGAAAGCTCGCCATGAAGTATCACCCCGACCGTAACCCGGACGACACCGAAGCCGAGAACAAGTTCAAGGAGGCCAGCGAAGCCTACGAAGTACTGGCAGAGCCGTCCAAGCGGGCTGCCTATGACCAGTTCGGCCACGCCGGTGTTGACGGCCAGGCCGGCGGTGGCGGGTTCGGAGGCGGCGGTGCCAGCTTCTCCGATATCTTCGGCGACGTATTCGGTGATATCTTCGGTGGTGGCGGTCGTGGCCGCAACACCCGTGGCGCCGATCTGCGCTACACCCTGGAGCTGGATCTGGAGGAGGCCGTAAAAGGCAAAACGGTCCAGATCAAGATTCCAGGACATCGTGAATGTGAAGTGTGCGAAGGCAGCGGTGCCGAGAAAGGCTCCCGCCCTGAAACCTGCGGTACCTGTAAGGGTATGGGGCAGGTGCGCATGCAGCAGGGTTTCTTTACCGTACAGCAGGCGTGTCCGACCTGTCGCGGCTCGGGCCAGATCATCAAGAACCCCTGTAAGGCCTGTCATGGCCAGGGTCGGGTTCAGGAAGAGAAAACGCTGTCGGTCAAGGTTCCACCCGGCGTCGACACCGGCGACCGCATCCGGCTCTCCGGCGAAGGCGAAATGGGCATCGATGGCGGTCCTCCCGGAGACCTGTACGTACAGATCGCCGTTCGCGAGCATTCCATCTTCACCCGCGATGGTCGCAACCTGTATTGCGAAGTACCCATCAGTATCGTTGATGCTTCCCTGGGCGGGGAGCTCGAAGTGCCGACACTGGATGGCCGGGTGAAGCTGAAGATTCCGGCCGAAACCCAGACCGGCAAGCTGTTCCGGCTCCGCAACAAGGGCGTCAGCCCCGTTCGTGGTGGCCCGGCTGGTGATCTCCTGTGTCGCGTGATCGTGGAAACACCGGTGAACCTGACCAAGCGCCAGAAAGAGCTGCTGGAAGAGTTTCAGAAAACCCTGGATGGCAGCAACGGCACCGAGCATGGCCCGAAGAAGAGCTCCTGGTTTGAGGGTGTCAAAAGCTTCTTCGACGAAATGAAATTCTGATCGGCCTGAAAAAGGAACGCGAGCATGAGGGTAGCAATCATCGGCGCCGCCGGGCGCATGGGAAAAGTCCTGATCGAAGCCGTTGACGGCACCGAAGGCCTTGAGCTGGGCGCCGCAGTCGTCGAGCCGGGCAGCAGCCTGATCGGCGCTGATGCCGGCGAGATGACCGGTATCGGCAAAACCGGCGTCAAAATGGCGGGCAGCCTGGCCGATGTGAAGGACGATTTCGACGTTCTTGTCGATTTCACCTTCCCGGACCTGACCCTTGAGAATGCCGAATTCTGCAAGGCCAACAGTAAAATGCTCGTGATCGGCACCACCGGCATGTCCGACGCTGAAAAGCAGCAGCTGGCACTGTCGGCCGAGGCCATTCCGGTGGTGTTCGCGCCTAACATGAGCGTGGGCGTTAACGTCGTCCTCAACCTGCTGCGCACCGCCGCCGCAACCCTGGGTGACGACTACGACGTGGAAATCATCGAGGCACATCACCGCCACAAGAAAGACGCGCCCTCCGGAACGGCCCTTCGCATGGGCGAGGTTGTCGCCGATGCTCTCGGGCGCGACCTGAAAGAATGCGCCGTCTACGGTCGCGAAGGTTTTACCGGGGAGCGTACTCGGAAGGAAATCGGTTTCGAGACCATTCGGGCCGGTGACGTGGTGGGTGACCACACCGTGCTGTTCGCCACCGAGGGTGAACGCATCGAAGTGACCCACAAGGCCAGCAGCCGGATGACCTTTGCCAAGGGTGCTATGCGGGCGGCATTGTGGCTCAAGGACAAGTCGGCGGGGCTTTATGATATGCAGGATGTGCTGGACCTTAAGTGAGGCCATTTCTCGTGGACACAAAGCGCCATATTTTTTACAATAAGGCGGTTTGACTGCACCAAGCGTACCTTTGCACAAAGTTTCTGAAAAAGCGGGACCGAGTTAAGACTCCGTCTCGCTTTTTTGCAACCTGAATTTGCGCTTGCGTTCCTGTTCGTGACGAACCGATACGCCACTCGATGAGGATACAAGCCTTGAGCACACCAGCAATCCTTGCACTCGCAGACGGAAGCCTGTTCTACGGAAGCGCCATCGGCGCCGACGGAGAAACCAGCGGTGAAGTGGTGTTCAACACCGCCATGACCGGCTACCAGGAAATCCTGACCGACCCGTCCTACTCCCGCCAGATTGTTACCCTGACTTACCCGCATATCGGTAACACCGGTGTGAACGAAGAAGACATCGAGTCAGACCGCATCCAGGCCGCCGGCCTGATTATTCGCGATCTGCCTCTGCTGGCCAGTAACTGGCGCAGCAAGGGAAGCCTGGACGATTACCTGCGAAGCAACAACATTGTTGGGATCGCCGACATTGATACCCGCCGCCTGACCCGCATCCTCCGGGACAAAGGCTCCCAGAACGGTGCCGTCGTGGCGGGCGAGAACGCCACCGCCGAGCGGGCACTGGAACTGGCCAAAGCTTTCCCTGGCCTCAAGGGCATGGATCTGGCGAAGGAAGTGACCTGCGAGAAAGTCTGGTCCTGGAATCAGACCGAGTGGAGCCTGGATAACGGCTACGGCGAGCAGGGCGAGAGCAAATTCAAGGTGGTTGCCTGGGATTACGGTGTAAAGCTGAACATCCTGCGCATGCTCGCCTCCCGCGGCTGCGACATCACCGTAGTGCCGGCCCAGACCCCGGCCTCCGAAGTGCTGGCGATGAATCCGGACGGCGTTTTCCTGTCCAACGGCCCCGGGGACCCCGAGCCCTGTGATTACGCCATCACCGCGATCAAGGAAGTGCTGGAAACCGAGATCCCGGTGTTTGGTATCTGTCTCGGTCACCAGTTGCTGGCCCTGGCCAGCGGCGCCAAAACCATGAAGATGGGGCACGGCCACCACGGCGCCAACCATCCGGTGCAGGATATCGCCAAGGGTACCGTGATGATCACCAGCCAGAACCACGGGTTTGCCGTTGATGAGGCAACACTGCCGGCCAATGTCGAGGCGACTCACAAGTCCCTTTTTGACGGGACCCTGCAGGGCATTCGCCGGACCGACAAGCCGGCCTACAGCTTCCAGGGCCACCCGGAAGCCAGCCCCGGTCCCCATGACGTGGCCCCGCTGTTTGACGAGTTTATCCGCCTGATGGAGACGCGATCGGCCTGAAGCCGATCGCCACGGAAAACTCACGGGCGCCGCATGCTGCGCTGCCAGAATTCAAAAGTTGCTGACAGGTTTACCAAGACATGCCAAAACGTACCGACATCCAAAGCATCCTGATCCTGGGCGCCGGCCCCATCGTGATCGGGCAGGCGTGCGAGTTTGATTACTCCGGAGCCCAGGCCTGCAAGGCCCTGCGCGAAGAGGGCTACCG